>Ga0196963_10000005_pt1 | contig 527150 bp, 379 predicted proteins | sample S1_5metaG_FD_148600 | JGI IMG/M metagenome (GOLD analysis project Ga0196963, IMG submission 148600) | Soil microbial communities from Anza Borrego desert, Southern California, United States - S1_5 | ecosystem: Environmental > Terrestrial > Soil > Desert | place: USA: California | collected...
GCTGCGGGTCCAGCACGATGCGCTCGCGCCCGGCGCGCGGGTGCTGGCAGACGACCTCGCCGTCGAACCAGACCTGCACCAGCCGAGCACAGCCGTGGACGTCGACGCGCCGGCGCACCAACCGGAATGGGACTGAGTAGCGGCGTCCCTCAAAGCACACCGTGCAGTCATCGGCGACTACGCGCGTGACGGCGATGTCGAACGGCTCGGGCAGCAGCGGCACCGGCGTCAGGAATCGTTTCTCGGCCTCCCACGCCTCGGCCACGCTGGTGCCGGTAGCCGGACAGATGCGCCGCTGTGCCTCCAGCGCCGTGCGCTCATCGCTCCATGCCTGAAGCTCCTCCCACGACTCCCAGTCCCGGCTCAGCACTTGGTGCCAGCCGCGTTCGGTTCGGATGCCGCGCTCGACCTTGGCTTTGTGCCGCGGGCTGCGCGGCAGACACGGGTCGATGTGGAAGCGGACGGCGCGAGCGTAGCGGCGGTAGCTCGGATTGAGCTCGCCCCAGGGACCGGCACCGCAGCTGACGGCCGTGCGCTCATTGTCGATGCGCACCGAAGCCGCAACGCCACCGATGCGGCGGAAGGCGCCGTTGTGCACGTCGTGCCAGGCGAGCTGGTCTTTGCGCGGCGACCAGACGGTAACGCCGTAGCGGCTGTGGCTCAGCCGCATGTGAAACTGGTAGGCGTACACCTGCTGCCCGGCGATGCGGACGCGCGGCCACTCGGCCCAGTCGGCCTGCGCCTGCGCGCCCGGCGGCGTCTCGACGCGGCGCCGCGCTCGTATCCGCGGCTTTGGCAGGTTGCGCTTCCAGTACCGCTGCACCGAACGAAGGCTGCCCTGGTAGCGGTGCTCGCTGACCAGGTAGTCGTGGAGCTCGGCCAGGTTGACGGGACCGGCGCCGACCGATTCCACGTACTGCGTGATCGCTTCGGCCACGCCTGCGGCGCGCTGCGGCTGGTCGGCGCGCCGGTCGCTGGCGCCGGCGGCCTGCCGGGCCAGGTGATAGCGGACCGTGCTCTCGGAGACGCCCAGCAGCCGTGCGATCCGCCGGCTGCCCGTCCCCAACTCTGCCAGATGCCTCATCGTTACCCTCGCGTCGACGCCCAGCTTCACCGCCCAGCCACCTCCCGCGGATGCGGGAATCTGGCCGGAGGCCGCCGCGGCGTCAGGTCAGAGGGTGCGCGAAACTGGCTGTCGCCTTAGGGCGAGGATGGCGTGTCGCGCTACAGTTGATCTCAGATGCGAGGCGACGCGCACGCTCTTGTGGAATACCTCGACCGTCATCAGCGTGGCGCGCACGTCGACGCGCTTTTGCACGAGTTGGTACGGCACGCTGTAGAAATGCCGGTCGAACTCGACGTGGTAGTCGATGCCGACGCCGGCGTTGACTTTCCACTCGCAGGCCTCCATGCGTTTTGCTGGAAGTGGTCTTAATGCCGGCCGGTCAAGCTCGAGGAACAGCGACCGGCGCGTGCCGTCCATCCGTGACAGCGGCCGGTCGTTCAGCCAGGCAAGGCGCTCGGCCACGGCCGCATTGGCTTCGGCGACAGAGAAAAATGTTTGGTTACGAAGCGGGGCGAGCACCCAGCGCTCGACCTGCTGGACGGCGTTCTCGACTTTCGACTTGTCGCGCGGCTTGGCCACGCGCGCCGGCAGGATCGTCGTGCCGTAGTAATTGGCCAGTTCCAGATACGCCTGGTGCAGCGACGGCTCGAAAAAGTCGGCCTTTACCACACCGGTCTTCAGGTTGTCGGGGACGAGCACCTCGGCTGTGCCGCCGAGAAACTCGAATGTACGGATGTGCGCCAGGATCCACGAGCGGCTGGTCTGATCGGGGAAAACCTCAGCGTACGTAAAACTGCTCGCGCCGAGCGCGGCCACGAATACGCTGGCGTCGGCGACTTCGCCGGTGCTCGGGTTCGTGATCGGCACCGTCATGCCCGCCCAGTCGACGAACAGCTTCTCGCCGGCGCGGTGACTCTGGCGCATGACAACGTCGAGCGTGCCGCGCCACTGGCTGTAGAGCTCGCAGTAACGCGAGTAGCTGTAGGCCCGTTCGCCGCGCTCGGCCTTGTACTCGAGCCACAGCAACTCCAGCGTCACGCCCCGCCGCTTCATCTCCCGGTGCACGTGAGCGAAGTCGGGCAGGTCGTGCTCGGCCGGACGCGGACCGCGGACGTAGAGCCGCGCCTCGAGCTCGGCCTCGTCCATGGCCGCCGCCGCGGCCCAGTCGATGCCGGCCGCGCGCGCCCGCGCCTCGATGTCGACAACGGTGCTGACCGAGACGTCGCAGCTCCGGGCCGCCGTCCTAACCGATTGCCCGAGGCCGAGCCTGAGTCTAAGAATTTCTCGTGTCCTGCGCATAGGTAGTTTGTGTGCAGGCATGGTGCCCTCCCTTTCGTGGTTGTTGGGGAGGGCACCCCTGCCTTTTCGGTCCAGCCTCGCCAGACGCACCTGTGCCCAGACAATCCAACTCCGCGGCCGGTGTTCGGCTTCGGAACAGGTGTTCGGCTTGGCTCGGAATGGGTGTTCGGCTTCGGTCGGAATAGCCGTTCGGCTTCAGTCGGAATCAGTGTTCGGGATCAGTCGGAATCTGCACGTGCCGACGCGACTCAGGCAACCGATGGGATCGCCCGTGATGCTCAACGACGTGTGGGCTCTGGATTTCATGCACGACCGGCTTTATTGCAGCCGGCCGTTTCGCACGCTTAACGTCATCGACGAAGCCAATCGCGAGCGCCTTGCCATCGAGGTCGGAACGTCGATCCCGGCGTCGCGTGTCGTGCGCGTACTTGAGCAACTCGTCCAGATGCATGGCCGTCCGGCGGCGATTCGCTGCGACAATGGCCCGGAGATGACTAGTCAGCGATTCTCCGAGTGGTGCGACGAACAGAAGATCGAGATTCGCTACACCCAGCCGGGCAAGCCCGAACGGAATGCCTACGTCGAACGGTTCAACCGCAGCTACCGCGAGGAAGTGCTCGACGCTTACTTGTTTGGCTCGACGCCCTGGTCACGGCGGATACGAGCAACGCGGCGCGCTTACTCGCAAACGGGCGCGCCCGTCGCGCCCATCACTGCGATACCGCCGGAACCGCGATTATCATTCTGGCGCAGCCAGGCGGTGACCCACTGCTTCTCGCCGAACGCCGCGACGGCAGGCCAGAAATCGAGACGTTTGTCCTCATCGGCCCTGCCATCGACAGCAACAGGCGGCGTCCACGTCAGACCGGCATCGGTGGAGGACGCAAGTGCGACGTCCGCATCAAACCCCGATGCACCTGCAACGGGAAACGCAGTGCTCCATGTAAGCAGCCAAGTGCCGCGGCGATCGGTGGCAATTTTCGAGAAGAGGTCGTCGGCATCGTCGCTGCCCGCGTACGATGCGACTGCCGCCGGGGCGGACCAGGTAAGCCCGTCATCGGTAGAGCGACTGATGAGAATGTCCGAATCCCCGCCGATCGTCCCGGCTAGTGAACTCGTCGATGTCCACGTAATGATCCATCGATTGTCGCCATCGGTCGCAAGGTCCGCAAGCAACTGATCACCGTCGGCAGCGATTGATGGCGGACCGGCGACCACGACTGGGGTTGTCCAGGTCGCGCCGTCGTCGAGCGACCGTGAGAAGAGCAGCTGGCTTCGATCTGCAAACTCAGGAACCGTGATCACCCACGCCGCGCCCCACGTTCCATTGCCCGCCACTTCGATCTTGCCCCAGGGCGCGGTCTCAAGCGCCACCGCGGTCGCAGGCTGGCTCCATGACTGACCACGATCGAATGATCGACTTACTTGCACGCCGCGCGCGGATCCGGAGGCGTCGTAGCCGTGCCAAGCGGCGATCCAGGCGCCAGCAGGGTCCGCGGCCAGATCGAATTCCGATGAACTGCAACCTGCCGGGAGTCCCGTGACCGAGAGCCGTGGAGTTCCCCAATGAAGGCCGTCATCATCCGAATGCGCGCTCACGAGGACGCATTTACCCTCGCGAACCTCAGGCCACATTGCCATCCAGAGGCCTGCGCCGTCCGTGACGACTTGCGGCCAATCGACGATGTTTTCAGAGCCGGCAAGAACTCGCCGCTTTGACCACGTGCCACTGGCCGGGTCGCGCCGCGAATACGAGGCATCCAGCGAGTATTTATGGCGGTCAGGTGTTATGCGCACCTTGCGCAGCCACACGGCGATAGCGGTGCCACTCGGCCCGGCTGCGATACTGGGCGGCCACGCCCAATGCGGTTGCTGATCTTTAGCCTGGGGCTGCAAACGCTCGACCGGATCGAACCAAGGTATGTCGCAATCTTCAGGAAGCGTTGTGGTCGTCGTGGTTTCGGGCGGAATGCTCGTCGACACTGCAACCCTTCGGCCAATCGTTCCCATCTGCCAGTGGGATTTCCACCAAACGATCATCGTCCCATCATGAAGATCTTCGACGGACGAAAGATACGTCGCTCCCGGTGCAGCCAGGCTAAGACGGAACTGCTCTGTGCGTGTCGTGCCGTCCAGCCCCAGGACCCGCCCGTTGACATTACCGCGACGCATCCACGCAAGAATCGCAGCATCGTTGTTGGCCAGCGCCGTCCACCTTTGCCAGTGCGCGCGGATGCGACCTAGTCGCGTTCTTTGCACTACGCTACCGTCCTCGGCCAGCCGCAGGAATGTGAGCGCGTCGCCCCGAGGCGTGGGAACAGGCAGAAGGACACGGTAGGCGCCGTTGCTGTAATCGAGCTGTGTGATGCCGTGTTCTTGCTCATTGCATGACGAGGTCAGCAGCTGAGGCTTCGATAAAGGCTTCCCGTCTTTGCCAAACGCTCGAACACGGACGCAACTTTCGATTCCGCGCACCCAGAGCACGACAAAGCCTCCTTGGCCGTCGCAGGCCAAGCCTAACGGGTACGGCTCATTGCGCTGACGATCGAACCGGAAAGGCTCTTCGAGACGTCCTGCGGCGTTTGTCCGTTCGATGAAGCGGCGATCGTGATCGGCGAGCCACTGCGTGTACAAACGTACTGTCACGCCGTAAGAATCTGGTTCGCAGCTCTCCGAGATCGCCGGCGTCAGTTTTCCAGTTGCACTCTGGAGCTCGGAACCAAATGGGCCAGGCATCTCCGCCCTTGCCACCGATCCGGTGCAGACGCCTACAGCAATGAACGCGGTGAGAACGGACGCCTTACCGAAAAAGAGCATTAAGTTTGTCCCCCGACACAACACTAGTGCATCGGAAGGCGTAAGAGAACACGAATCTACTGAGTATGGCCTAAGCTTGGCTGTCCTGGCGATACGCCTTGGTAGCCGTGCTCGGTGACCAAGTAGTCGTGAACTGGCCAAGTTGACGGGGCCGGCACCGGTCGACTCGACGTGATTGCCTCCGCCATGCCGGCGGCACGCTACGGCTGATCGGCGCGTCCGTCCCTGGCGCCGACGGCGTGCCGGGCCAAGTGGTAGCGGACGGTGCTCTCGGAGACGCCCAGCAGCCGCGCGATCTGCCGGCTACCCGTCCCCAACTCTGCCAGATGCCTCATTGTCACCCTCGCATCGACGCCCAGCTTCACCGCCCGACCACCTCCCGCTCATGCGGGAATCTGGCCGGAAGCCGCCGCGGCGTCAGGTCAGAGGGTGCGCGAAACTGGCTGTCGCCTTACGGCGAGGGTGGCGTGTCGCGCCACCGACGATTACGACGAACACCGGAGGAGACGACCAGCCGTCCTGCAGATCTGGTCTGCCGTGACTTTACGGCAGAGCGTCCGAACAGCTTTGGGTAGCAGACCTCACGTACGTCGCGACATGGCGCAGGTTCGTCTACGTCGCGTTCGTCGTCGACGCGTTCTCGCGAATGGTCATCGGCTGGCGCGTCTCGACTTCGCTACGGCCGATCAAATGCACTGGAGCGCCCGATCAAGCGCTCGCCGCGCAAGACGTCGGTGACGGGCTGATTCTCCATAGCGACCGTGGGTCGCAATACGTGCCCATTCGCTACACGCAGCGACTTGCCGAAGCCGGCATCGCGCGATCGGTCGGCAGCGTCGGCGACGCGTACGACAACGCTCTGGTCGAGAGTGTGAACAGCCTGTACAAGGTGGAATTGGTTCGGGGTCGTGGACCGTGGCGTGGCATCGACGACGTCGAGCGTGCATCGACTGCTTCAACAACCGCCGGCTGCTCGTGCCGATTGGCTACGTTCCGCCGCCGGAATTCGAGCAGGCCGACTTCGGTCTGCAAGACAGTGCCGTCATGTCGGCGGCACTCAACTAAACGAGTAAACGCGACTCCGGAGAAACTCGGGGCGGTTCAGTTCGAACGTGATCGTGCTTTTTGCATCGGCAGCCAACCAGGTTGAGCGCTTCTGTGCTGTCGGATGTTCCGTCTCCTCTCGGGGTCGCCGTTGAGTGAGTTCTTACCTTGCCGAGCACTACACCAGCGAACGAGGAGCACGCGCTCCGTTCCTGACCTTGGGTGCCGCTCCGCCTCGAGCGGACTCTCTCCGCGGTGTCTCACAGCTGCGAGCGTCGGCAGCCGTTTGCGCGGAGCGGCGCGATCAAACGCAACCGCTCTATGCTCCGGCAGCACCCGTCGGCGCGCATCGAACAACGAAGGCGAATCACCCTTGCAGCAGGCCTGCGATGGTCGCATCGTTGCATCCATGCAAATAGCACGAGTGCTTCGTTGGTTTCCGGTACTCCTCTTCTGTCACGGCAGCGCTATGGCTTCGGACACCGTTATTCCCGGACCGGCCAATCCGAATCTGGCCGGACGCGCAGAAGGCTACGTCTGTTGCGGCGGGGACGCCGTGCCCGGACAATCACCGGTCGAGGTCGTGGGACTGACGATTGATGCGTGCGGCGAGCTGGCGTTTTCCGTTACAGGGCAAGTCTCGTTCTCGCCCGGAGCTCCGCCGGGCAACAACCCGGATGGCGACGGTGACTTGGACATGACGAACTTTGGCGATGGCATCTCGGCTCCCGTGAAGGTTCGAGCCAACGCTCTCGTCGGCGTGTTTTTGGGCGACGAGTCACCGACCGGCAGCAACACCCCGGCGCAACTCGATTTCAGCTCCGGGCTGGCATTCACAAGCGTCGCCCCCGCTATCGGCCAGATCTTCTTCATCGGCGACGGCCTTACCTCCGATACCAGCGCCGGCATGTTCGACGGTACGCCTCAGTCGTTCGTGGTGCCCACCGACGCAACCGGCCTCTTCCTCGGCACCACCGACGGCATCGGCTGGTTCAACAACTCCGGCAGCTTCGATGTGAACGTCGCCGAGGTACCTGCCTCGCCCGATGAGGTCTGCGGCGACCCTGCCGGCCCCGAGGGCATTACGGCAACGGATGCGCTGTACGCTCTGAGAGCTGCCGTGGGAACAGTGTTGTGCCGCGAGTGTGTGTGTGACGTGAATCGATCGGGATCAACCGTCGCCACGGATTCTCTGGCGATTCTGCGGCATGCGGTTGGGCAGGACGTTTCGCTCGCGTGCGACTGTTGCGCCGACCTGGGATAGTCACGGGTATCTGCTGGGATACCGACGCCGTCGACTCGGAAGCATCGGCAGTTCGCCGAGGACGCCAAGCGCACGCTCCAATGTGGTGAGCGTGACATCGTCAAGCTGCGAAGATTGAGGACGACCGCCATTCGCTGCGTCTGGCTCGCCCGGCAACCCCGAACGAACCATCTTCCGCTAAGCGAAGAACTAGCCAAAGATACGAACGATCTGCCGATAGAGGACCGGCCGCGGCGGGGCTTGCTGCAGTGAGGCGCAAACTCCGCAACGGCGGGCCTGCCACTCTCGGCAGGCCCGCCGCAAGCTCCTGCTCACCCCATGCGATGCAGCGCGCACAGCTTGTTGCCGAACGGATCGCGCAGGTAGGCCAGGTACATCTTGCCCAGTCCGCCCTCGCGCACACCCGGCGGATCCTCGCAGCTGGTCCCACCGTTGGCGACGCCCGCGGCGTGCCAGGCATCGACCGTGGCCGGGTCGGGAGCGGCAAAACCGATGGTGCCGCCGTTGGCGGGCGCGGCCGGCTCGCCGTTGATCGGAACGGTCACGGCGAAGACGCCGTTGGCGGAGAGGTAGAAGAGTCGGCCCTTGTCGTCGGTGACCGCAGGCCGGTGACCGAGCGCGCCGAGAATCGCGTCGTAGAACTTCCGAGAGGTCTCGATGTCGTTGGAGCCGACCATGATGTGGCTGAACATGAACTTCCTCCTGCGTGGATGTGCATCGGCCTTTGGCCGACGCGCGTGGAAACCTTCTTGTCGTGACGCAGCGGCGGGTTCAATCGGCGACGGCTTGCACTCGCGGCAGCCGCACCACGAACTCGCTTCCCTTTCCCGGCCCCTCGCTATGCGCCTCGATGCGACCGCCGTGCAGCTCCACCAGCCGCTTGGCGATCGTCAACCCGATGCCGAGTCCGGACTGCGACTTCTCCAGCGACTGGTCGACCTGATTGAACAGCTCGAAGACCTGCCCGAGCATCGCCTCCGGAATGCCGATGCCGTTGTCGCGCACGCGAAGGCATGCCATCTCGCCATCCGTCTCGACCGTCACACGGATGTCGCCACCACGAGGCGTGTACTTGGCGGCATTGTTGATGAGGTTGGCGAGCACCTGCGACAGCCGCGTCACATCCGCCACGACCACGACCGGATCCGGCGGAACTTCGACGACGAGCTCGTGTCCGGCCTCCTCCACCATCGGCTGGCTCGTCTCCACGGCGCTGCGCACGACGACCGATAGCTCGACGCGCTCGGTGCGCAGCTCGATCCTTCCCCGGCTGAAGCGGCTGACGTCGAGCAGGTCGTCGACGATGCGGACCATCTGCGCGAGCTGGCGATCCATCATCCCCAGCACCCTGGTACACGCCTCCGAATCGCCGCCCGACATCTTCAGCACCTCGATGCCGTTGCGTATCGGCGCCAGCGGGTTGCGCAGCTCGTGCGCCAGCGTGGCCAGGAACTCGTCCTTGCGGCGGTCCGCGTCGCGCAGCGCCTGCTCGTACTTCTTCCTGTCGGTGATGTCCTGAATGACGGTCAGCGCGCACGGCTCGCCGCCGATGTCGATGATCTCGGCCGAGAGCAGGCCCACGACCTCGTGCCCGTCGCGCATGCGGAAGCGGTACTCGCGGTTGCGCAGCCGGCCCGCCTCCTGAACGGCCGCCAGCTCCGCTTCGCGATCTCCGGGCTGGGCCCACACTCCCAGCTCGGCCGTGGTCTTGCCGATGGCCTCTTCGCGCGAGTAGCCCGTGATGGCCACGAACGTCTCGTTGACCTCCACCAGCTTGCCCGTCACGAGCGAGGAGATCGTCAGGCTGAGCGGGCTCGAATTGAATGCCTTCGCAAACCGCTCCTCGCTCTCGCGCAGCGCCATCTCCACGCGCTTGCGCTCGGTGACGTCCATGGTGGCGCCGAGCATTCGCACCGGCCGCCCTTCCGCGCGTATCACCTGGGCGCTGTTGAACACCCAGACCACTTCTCCGCTCGGACGCACGACGCGGAACTCGGCCTCGTAGGACTCGTCCTGCGCCAGCGCGGCCTCGATGGCGGCGTTGACGACGTCGCGATCGTCGGGATGAACGAGGGAGACGAAGCCGGCCAGGGAAGGCGGGACCTGGCCGGCCTGGATTCCGTGAATGGAATAGAAAGTGTCGCTCCAGGAGATGCGGTCGGCGACGACGTCCCAGTCCCAGATGCCGATCTTCGCAGCCTTGGTGGCGAGCTGGAACCGGTCCTCATCGTGCCATGGCTCGGTGGTGGCGGTGGCGCGCGGCTCCCCTCGTGTCTTCACCCGCGAAAGGTAGCGAAGTCGGGGACGATAAGGAATTGGCGGAGCGAGCCGGACTCGCGCCGTCGTTGCGCCCCCGTTAGATTCCGCGACCCGGCATGCGGCGCGTTCATCTCTTCGAGTTCGAGGACCAGCCGTGGTGCCCGGCCATATTGCGCAACGCGTTGACCGCCTACCTGCGCTTCGTCGTGACGCTGACGCGGCAGACGCGTCCGGTCGTGCCCGCCCTGGCCGATCTTCTGCGCAGCAGCGGCGAGTCGCAGATCGTGGATCTGTGCTCGGGCAGCGGTGCGATTGCACGGCATCTTCGCAGCGCCCTGGCCGAGCAGGGCACCGGTGTCCGCCTCGTGCTGACCGACCTGTATCCGGACGTCGACGCCATGCGCGCAGCCGCCGACGCTTCCGGCGGCGCGATCGAGGCGCGCACGGTGCCGCTGGACGCCACGGCCGTTCCTGCCGACCTTCCGGGCGTGCGTACGATCTTCAACGCATTCCATCATTTCGCGCCGGCGCAGGCCGGCCGCGTCCTGGCCGCCGCAGCCGAGGCCGGTCGCCCCATGGCAGTGGTCGAGTTTCTCGACCGCAGCCCGATGTCGCTGCTGGGCGTGCTGTTCTCCCCATTCCTGCTGCTGGCGGTGGCGCCGTTCCTGCGGCCGCTGCGGTGGCAGGTGCTCGTGCTGACCTACCTCTTGCCGGTCGTGCCGGCGATGGTTCTGTGGGACGGGATGGTCTCGTGGCTGCGCGTGTACTCGGTGCGGGAGCTCGAGGAGCTGGCCGCATCGGCCGCCGTGTCCGGCTATCGGTGGCGGGCAGGCCGATGGTCGAGCGGCCCGTTTACCGTCACGTATCTTCTCGGACAACGCTCATGAGTGCCGACAGCGAACTGCACGCAGACGTGCTGCGCCGTCAGTACGCGGCCAACGTCGACAACCGGCTGCAGGCCGCCGGCCTCGGCGCCCTCGCCCTTGCCGCCGCGGTCTATCCGCTCGTGCTCGAGTGGCTCGCGCACCTCATGGGACCTCGGGTCGTGGCTGCCGTGTTGGCCCTCGCCTGCTGCGCGGCGGCGATGGCGGCGACGACCACCGCATCCCGTCTGACGCGCGCAACGACGGCGGCGCTTGCCGCCGGCGCGGCCATCACCGCGAGTGTGACGCCGCTGCTGCTGGTGGCGGCCGGCGTCCATGCCACGCTGGCGTATCTGTTCCTCATCAGCCTGCGCGAGCAGCGCTCGTTGATCGAGCGGGTTGCGAAGACGATCCAGCCGGCGGCGCCGGACTTCATCGGCCCGTACTGCCGCGGCGTCACCGCGCTCTGGGGCACCGTCTTCATCATCAATGCGACGGTGCTGGCGGCGCTCGCACTGCTGGCTCCGATCGAGGTCTGGCGCGCCGTTGCAGGCGCAGGCGTCTGGGCATGGATGGGCGTTCTGACCGTGGCCGAGTTCCTTGTGCGCAAGACCTACTTTCGCAACTACTGGTATCGCGGTCCCTTCGAGCGCGTGTGGTCGCGCCTGTTCCCTGCCGAGGCGACCGCGATGGGACGGCGCTCGCAAGCGCACATCCGCGAGGTGCGGGAGAAGCTGGGCCTCGACGACTGAGCTCGCGTGTGCCGCCTCAGGCGATGCGCAGAGCTTCCGGATCGTTGTTGCGCAGCGCGTGCTGGGCCATGAACGTCAGCAGGCCCAGACTGTATGGATGCGTGACGTTCTCGCCGGTGAAGACGCGCGGCATGTGCTTGCGAAAGTGCCAGTCCATCATCCGGCCCGGAATGGTACGGCGATAGTGGTCGCCCATCTTCAGCAGCGTCAGCAGTCGGCCGTTGTAGAAGATGTCGACGACGCGCCGCCACGCACGCAGGCGCTTGTGAACGCCCTCCTCCCATTCCTTCATCGCTTCCTCGCTGCCGTGCAGCAGGGCCGTGGCAAGGTCGCGCGCGCTCTCGAAGGCGATGAGCGTACCGCTGGAGAAGACCGGATCGATGAAGCCGAAGGCGTCGCCGACCAGCGCCCAGTTCTCGCCATGGCCGCGCGCGGAGGAGAGCTGATAGTTGGTATAGCGCACGACGGGCGTCACCCGCGTTGCGGGACCGATCCAGCCGCGCATGACCGAGTCGCGGCGAAGGAAGCTGTCGTACTGCTCTTCCAATGTGGAACCGTAGTCGGCCAGGCGGCTGCCGTCCACGACGATGCCGACCGAGACGCGGCCGGGCAGCGGAATGCGCCATGCCCAGCCGCAATCGAGGCGATCGGTATGCACGTTGCCGGCGATCTCCACCTCCACGCCGGTGTGATGGGCGTGCAGCGCCACGTCTTTGCGCGGGCCTTCGTTGAACGGAAGCTCGAGCAGCCGCGCGATCAGGCGCTTGCGGCCGCTGGCGTCGGCGATGAAGTCCGGCTCGCCTCCCAGCGCCTCGCGCGCCAGCACCAGCGACTCGCCGATGAGCTCGACGCGCTCGCTGCCGTCAAGACGTCGCAGTCGCGCGCTCTCCTGCAGAACGATGCAGCCTGCCCTCTGCGCAGCCTGCAGGAGGCTGGCATCGAAGCGGTCGCGAGGGACGTTGTAGGAATAGTCGGTGCGGGCGCCGCGCACGTCGTTGAAGCGGATGTTCAGGCGCTCGCACGAATTGAAGCAGAACGTCGCGCCGGTCTTGCGGATGCTGTAGCTGGCCACCTCGGCTTCCACGCCGAGCTCGCGAATGATCGGAACGATGGCCGGAACCAGCGACTCGCCGATCAGGATCGGCGGCCGCTTGGGCTGCGCGAAGATGGCGACGCGTACGCCGGCGCGCGCAAGATAGGTGCCGAGGGCCGCGCCGCCGGGCCCGCCGCCCACGATCGCAACTCTGCGAAGACGCCCCCTGACCACGGCGAGCGACCTTATGAGACCTCCTCCCGTGCGTCAATGATTCCGGATGTTTCCGCTTTGCGGTCCCGTGCGCCATTGTAACCGCCAGGGAGCGCTGCCATGCCGACACACGCCTCGACGCCGACACGTGCACTCGCACCGTCACGCCCGCTGCCCGCACGAGCGCTGCCGACATGGCCGCTTCGCGCATTCGCGCCGATACGCGCACTCACGACGATGGTACCCGCCGTCACGCGGGCCGTCGGCGCCCGGAGCAGACGTCCTCTTACCGCCGCCGCACTCGCGTTCGTGGCAACGGTGTTCACCGTCGGCGGATCCGCGCTCGCGGGCGACGATGCAGCCGTCGCGCAGTTGAAGGCCGGCGACGCCCTGCCCTCACTCGCTCTGCCCGACCAGCACGGCACGCGGGCCACCGTCGGGGCGGACACGCGGCTGCTCCTCTTCAGCAGGGACATGGACGGCGGTGGCTTCGTCAAGGAAGCGCTGGCCGAAGGGGGCAAGGACAAGCTCGACGCCGCCGGCGCCGTCTACATCGCCGACGTCAGCGGCATGCCCGGCTTCGTCCGCAGCACGTTCGCGCTGCCGAGCATGCGAAAGAGGCCGTACCCCATCCTCCTCGACGAGACGGGCGAGCATACCCGCGCGCTTCCCTCCCAGAAGGGAAAGGCGACTGTCATGAGGATCGAAGGCGGGCGCATTGCGGATGTCACGTACGCCTCGAGCACTGCCGAGGTGATCGCAGCGCTGACGGCTCGCTGACGATCGCGGCCCTTCACCACCGAATGACACGGTTGAGGCTCTAGGCCGGCCTGTCGCGGCGTGTTAGCGTTTTCTCGTCGAACCGCGTCGCCAACCCATTTTCACCATCCTCGAGCCGGACGAGAGGTCGCGATGAGACTCACGAGCGCACTTCCAGCCATTTCTGCCATGGCGCTTTCGCTATGGGCCGGCCCATCGACGGCCAACACGATCGCGCAGAACGTCTCGTGGACCATAGAGCGCGACAATCCCACCGGCCGTTACCGCGTCGTCGCCTACGGCGATTCCCTCTATGCGGGCTATCAGGGCTCGATTTCGGAAGTCGCGATCTGGAACGCACCCAACGTCGCCGGCGAGTATGCCTCGAACGCATGGAACGCCGACATCGAGATCGTCCGCCGCGCCAAGTCCGGCGCCAAGGCGCGCGACGTCTACAACAACAAGATCGTCGACGACGCCTCCTACATGCAGCACCGCAAGACGCGGATCGTCACCTTCGAGATGTGCGGCAACGACGCTCTGGAGGCGCGCAACGACTTCGCCGAGCAGGATGACGAAGACACCTGCGACTATTCCGGCCTCGATACGGCGCTGGCCAACTGCACGCGCTTCGTCCGCAAGGCCATGCAGTTCATCAACGAGAATGCCCACCGGAAGACGAGGATGAAGATCGTCTCCAACCTCTACTATCCCGGCTACGACGACGACGACGAGCTGAGCGATTGCACCGACGGACAGACAGGGCAGCCCGTCAACCGCCAGGACGCTTTCCTGCCATACCTGGCGAGGATCAACTGGCGCACCTGCAACCTCGCGCGCCAGAACGGCTTCGCATGCGCCGACGTGTTCGCCCAGTTCATGGGCTCCGACTACGACTCCAACAACGACGGAAAGACCGACTCCAATGCCCTACGGATCAAGCGAGGCGAGAGCGAGGCCGAGTACGTCGATCGGATCACGAACACGCTCCGCTCCACGATCCGCGATCCCATGATGAAGTTCCTCAACGCCAACAAGAGCATCACCTACATCCGCTCCGACGACACGCACCCGACGTACCACGGCGACGAGGTCGAGGTCGGGCCCTTCGGCGGCTCGGGCGGCGGACAAGGCCCGCCGCGCTTCCAGCCCGACCAGTACATCTCGCCAACCAAGAACCCGATCTGGAGGAGGTTCGGCCACGAACGCTACGGCCGTACCATCGCCCTCTTCAACCCCGACCAGCCCTGACAGGAGAGCCATGACCCGCTTCGTTCAAGCCGCCTGCCTGGCGGCCGCCTCGCTCGCCGCATCGGCCTCGGCCGCTTCGGCCAACACCATCGCCCAGAACGTTTCGTGGACCATCGAGCGCGAGGCCCCGACAGGCAAGTACCGCCTCGCGGCCTACGGCGACTCGCTGTATGCGGGGTACAAGGGCTCGATCTCGGAAGTGGCGACATGGAATGCGCCCAACGTCTTCGGCGAGTACGCCTCCAATCACTGGAACGCCGACATCGAGATCGTGCGGCGCGCCAAGTCGGGCGCCAAGGCGGACGACATCTACGCCAACAAGATCGTCGATGACGACCAGTACATGCAGCACGAGAGCACGCGCATCGTCACGTTCGAGATGTGCGGCAACGACGGCCTGAGCGCGCGAAACAAGTTCGCCGAGCAGGATGAGGGCACGTCGTGCGACTATACGGAGCTGGAAGAGGCGGTCGCGACGTGCGTCGAGTACCTCGAAAAGGCGATGATCTACATCAACAACAACTCGCACCCGGAGGTCAAGCTCAAGGTGGTCTCCAACCTCTACTATCCCGGGTACGACGAAGATGACGAACTGAGCGCCTGCAACGATCCCGAGACCGGAACGCCCGTCAACCGCCAGGACGTGTTCCTGCGCTACCTTGCCCGCATCAACTGGAACACCTGCAACTTCGCCCACGAGTTCGGCTTCGAGTGCGCGGATACCTTCGCGCAGTTCATGGGTTCCGACTACGACTCCAACGGCGACGGCCGCACCGACTGGCGCGCACTCCGCTACGTCCACGGAGAATCCGAGGACGACTACGTGGAGCGGCTGTCGGTCACGCTGCGCGAGACCATCCGCGATCCGAACACCCACTTCGTCAACGCCGACACCAGCCGCGACTACATCCGCTCCGACAACACGCATCCGACCTACCGCGGCGGCGAGACCGACGTTGGCCCGCTCGGCGGCTCCGGCGGCGGCGAAGGGCCGCCGCGCTTCGCGCCCGAGCGATACCGGCGCAACTTCAAGAATCCGGTCTGGAGAAAGTTCGGCCACGAGCGCTTCGGCCGCACGCTCGCCATCTTCACGCCGGACACGCCGGACTAGGAACGGCTGCTATCGGCGCGGCACCGCCTTGTGGCGGAAGCACGTCACGAGGTGATCGTTGACCATGCCCACCGCCTGCATGTGCGCGTACATGATCGTGGAGCCCACGAAGCCGAAGCCGCGCTGCTTGAGGTCCTTGCTGAACGCGTCCGAGATGTCGGTGCGCGCGGGAACCTGCTTGATCGATTCGAATCGATTGACGATGGGCCGGCCGTCGACGAACCGCCACTGGTAGCGATCGAAGCTGCCGAACTCTTCCTGCACCTTCAGGAACGCGCGCGCATTCTTGACGGCCGACTCCACCTTGAGCCGGTTGCGCACGATGCCCGGGTCCTGGAGCAGCTTCTCGACGCGCGCCGGCGTGAAGCGCGCGACCTTTCCGGCATCGAAGCCGGCGAAGGCTCTCCGGTAGGCCTCGCGCTTCCTCAGGATCGTGATCCAGCTCAGGCCGGCTTGCGCGCCTTCGAGCACGAGGAACTCGAACAGCGTGGCGTCGTCGTGAACCGGCACGCCCCATTCTTCGTCGTGGTACTGGCGATACAGAGGGTCGCTGCCGCACCAGTCGCAGCGGATCTTTTCCTTGGCAGCCATGGCGCGTCGCAAACCGCGAAGCACGCGCCGTTGCAAGCGGCGCGGTGCGCCGCAGCCGGAATGACGAAGGGCCGGGCACCGCCTGGCGCCCGGCCCTGAGGGATGAGCCGGCGACGCCGGCGACACGACGGGTTGCCCCGACGTGCCGCCGTCGCAGCCGTCAGAAGTTCGGGCCCTGGTAGTGCGCGTGGGTCAGGGTAACGTTGTCTCCCAGCTCGGCGCCCTTGCCGCCGATGGCGACGCCCGTCCAGGTGCTGCCCGCCTTGATCACGGTCTTGCCATCCGGCGTGAACAGGATGCCGCCGCCGGTGTTGTTCAGACCGATCTCGAGCTTGCCGCCCGCGACGTAGAACACCGTACGCTCGGCCGTCGCCCCGTTGATCAGGTTCCAGGTGATGCCCGCATTGGCGTCCAGCTTCTTGTCCACGCGGATCACGAACGTCGAATCGGACCCGCCGCCGTCCAGATTGATGGTGGCGAAGTTCCCGATGGACCACTTCTGGATGTCGATGACCGTGATGCCGCCGACGTTGGTCGCATTGAACGTCTGCGTCGAGCTCGCCGCCGTCTTGAGCTTGCCGAAGGTCTGGTCGCTCGGCAGCGCATCCAGCAGCGCCTGCACCGAGACCTGGTTCTGCTGCGCTGCCAGGCAGCGCGGCAGTCCCTCGTGATCGCCGGTCGTATCGACGACGCCCGACGGCAGCTTCGGAACGATCATGCCCGTGGGGATCTTGGCGAGGCCGGTCCCGAACAGGTCGGCGTCGGTCGTCTTCGGCGCCGCGGTGATGCCGCCGCCGTCGGTGGCGACGTCGCCGTTAACGGTGGCCTGGTTGCCGCGGACCTTGGCGGCCTTCGGGCTGGAGTCGTCCATGATGAACCAGTCGCCATCGGTCAGCGTGCTCTGGCCGATGTCGCCGAGGTCGGCGCACGCATTGCCCAGCGCCTGCGAGCCGGCGCGGATGCGGCCCTTGCCGCGCGTGTCGCCGTCGCCGGCGATGAGCACGCCGAAGCAGGCGCTGAAGAACTGGATGTTCTCGTGCTGGCACGTGACGCCGGCGCACGAGTCGATCGTGCAGTCGTCCAGATCATCGCAGCCGTCGCCCGCACCGCCCTGGCAGGTGCCGTTGAGGCAGGCGTCATCCCCCGTGCACTCGTTGCCGTCGTCGCACGGAGCCGTGTTGAAGACGCTTACACAGGCGCCGCTGCCGTTGCACACCTCCGACGTACACACGTCGCTGTCCGCCGTGCACGGCGTGTTCTGCGGGTCCGCGCAGGTGTTGTTGCCCTCGTTGCACACGGTCTGGCACTCGGTGCTGCCGCATGGGCTGCCGCTGCCGACGCACGTGCCGTCGACGCAGCCGTCGGTGGCGGTGCAGAACTGGCCGTCGTTGCACGGCGTCCCGTTGGCGGCGTCGGGATAGTTGCAGCCCGCGGCCGTGTCGCAGGTGTCGGCCGTGCAGGGATCGCCGTCCGCCGCGCAGGTGATCGTGTTGTGCAGGCACGTGCCGGTGGCGTTGCAGACGTCGGTCGTGCACGCGTTGCCGTCGCTGGTGCAGCTGCTGCCGACTGTCTCGAACTCGCAGGTCGAGGAGCAGCAGTCGCCGTTGGCGGTGTTGGCGTCGTCGCAGTCCTCCTCGTCCTCGGCCACGCCGTCGCCGCAGACGGCCACGACGGTCTCGGCTACCTTGGCGGCGAAGATGTTGGTGACGAAGTCGGGGTCGGTGTCGAGATCGTCGATGAGGAAGGCGCGGGCGACGAGGTTCTCGGGCGTGTCGTCCTGGGTTGCGCCGTCGATGATCTGCGCCTGCAGGCTCTGCTCGGCGCGCGACGCGGTGGCGGGGCGCTGATCGCCCGGAGGCAGAGTGGCCGCCGACAGATCACGGAGCGTGGCCAGGGTCGCATCCTCGTCCCAGTTGCTCAGATCCGGGTCGCTGATGTCGGACTCGGGGTCCCCGTACTGCAGAGGACACGCCTCGCAGGTGGGAACGATCATGTTGAGGAACGCTCCGGCATCGATCACCGCGGCGGCGGTGACGTCGACCTCGGTCTGCCAGGGGCTCCCGTAGAAGTTGACGTCCATCGTCGGCGGGTTGGTGCCGGTCTGGCCCTCCATCCGATCGGCGGAATGGAACGCGCTGTCCGAGTTCTCATCCGTCAGCAGGATGAGGTTGATCAGTGCGTTCTGACGGAACGCGAGGCGCCCCGTATGGCCGGGGCTCTCATCGAGGATGTTGTTGACCGCCAGCGGCGTCGTCGTCACGTTCAGCGCTGCGCGGATCGCAGTCAGGCTGTCCTCGGGATCGCCGTTGTGGTCGTTGTGGATGCCGGGATTGGCGCCGTTGACGAGGATCTGGCCCAGGCGCTGCTCGGTCAGCGTCGCGTTGCTGGTAAGGTCGAGAATCAACTCGGGGCCCGTCTTGCCGAAGAGGATGATGGCAAAGCGCGCGTCGACGTTCGCCTCATCGAGATCGGAGACGAATTCGCTCATCCCTGCCTTGACGGCATTGATGTTGTTGAGCATCGACGGGCTGGCGTCGATCAGGAAGACGAAGTCGGTGGCGGTGGTCGTGCCGGGAAGAACCCCCGCGAAAGCTGCCGGAGCGAACGAGATCGTTGCGGCGATGAACGCAGCGAGAGACCGCTGAAGCATGGAAGAAACCCCCCGCCCTACTTGTGCGCGATGCGATGCCCGGGACGAGAGGCCTCGCACTTCGGATTCGCGCGACGCGGATCCGTGCACGGAAGGAAACGAACCGATCGAAGGGAACGATCGGTGCTGTCCTCTCTAGCGCCCCTTTCGGATTCCGTCAATGAAGCCGGCGGCCACTGACGCCGTTTGTTTGCCCACCGGGTGCGCCGCCGACTCAGGATCGCGCAGCGCGGATCGCGCTGACGCGTGCTTCCAGCGAGCGTGCATCCTTGTTGCGACCTTCGACGCGATAGAGCACCGCCAGGCTCTCCATCACCGGCACCAGATCGGCATGCCGTGGTCCTAGCGACTTCTCCTTGGCCGCCAGCACGCGCTCATACATTGGAAGAGCGGCAACGGTGTGCCCATGCGTCTGATAGAGCTCCGCCAGGCTTTGCACGGTGGCAATGACGTCGGGGTGGTCCCGGCCGAGGAGCTTCTCGCGGATCTCGAGCGCGCGGCGGAACAGCGGCTCGGCCTGGTCGTACTGATTGCGGGCTCGATAGACCTCGGCCAGGCCGTGCGAGCTGGCGGCGACGTCGAGGGTCTCGACTCCCGCCGCGTTCTCGCGAGCGCGGAGCGACCGCGCATACAGGGGCTCGGCGCGATCGAACTGCCCTTGCGCGCGGTAGACGTCGGCAAGGTCGGCCATGGCCTGCGCCGTCTCCGGCTTGTCGGGCCCGAGGGTCTTCTCGCGAATGGCCAGCGCGCGCGCCAGCAGCGGCTCGGCCTGCGCCGGCTGGCCCACCGCGACGAATGCGCGGCCAAGATCGACGAGGCTGGCAGCCACTTGCGGATGATCCGGCCCCAGCGCCTGCTCGCGCGCCGTCAGTACGCGCCGGTACAGAGGCCCGGCCTGCAGCCACTCGCCTCGGGCGGCGTGGAGCGCCGCCAGGTTGCTCAGCGTCCCTGCCGCCTCGGCATCGGTCTGGTCGAGCTTGTTCTTGCGGATGTCGAGCGCCTTCTCGTAGAGCGGTTCCGCCTTGGCGAGGTCTCCTTCGGCACGGTGCAGCTCGGCCAGGTTGTTCAGCGCCGTGGCCACGAGCGGATCGGCCGGCCCCGTGGCCGCCTTCCTGGCGACCGACAGCGACTGCTCATACATCGTCCGGGCCTGCGCCAGATCGCCGCGCGCCTTGTACATCGAGGCCAGATTGGCGAGGCTCGTGGAAACCTTGGCGCTGTCGGCGCCGTAGACGGCCTCGTGGATCTTCAGCGAGCGCTTGTAGAGCGACTCGGCCTTGTCGTAGCGGCCATCGGCCTTGTAGACCGATGCGAGGTGGCTGAGGCTGGAGGCGCTTTGCGGGCTCTCCGGTCCGAAAGCCTCTTCGTGGATCCTGGCGGCGCGCTTGTAGAGCGATTCCGCCTTGGAGTGGTTGCCCTGCGACAGGTAGATGGTCGCGAGATTGCTGGCCGCCGTGGCCGTGTCCGGATGGTCCTCGCCCAGCTCGCTTTCGGCCAGGGCCACGGCCTTTCTGGCGACGCTGGCGGCCTTGTCGTACTGGCCCTTGGCGTGCAGGGCCTTCGCCTGCTCGTTCAGCTCGACGAGCTCGTCGGATTGCGCGGCGGCGCTCGTGGCCGCGAGCACGCCGACACTCAGGACGAGAACTGCCGCGCTCCATCTCATCGATGCGATGATGCTGCCCATTCTGCATGGGTAGCATCGGAAGGCGGGGTCGTCCAAGCCCCAGGGGCGTCAGAGCGACGATCGAGAGCTCATGGCGTCCAGGTGGAAAACGGGCTGGTGACCACCGAGCCGACCACGCGTGTCTGCGGACTGGACGTGCACCAGAAATTGTTCGTCGCCAGCACGGTGCTCGCGCTGAGGTTGTGCACGTCGCGAGCGGTGCCGTTCGGCGCCTTGTTGCCGCAGAAGTAGTTGCCGCCGGTGCTGCTGACGGCCTCGCCGCCGATCACCAGCGCATCGCCGCCCAGGTCCAGCCGGGCGTTGTCGACCACCGCCACACCGCCGAGCCCTGGTTCGCTCGAGCCCAGCCCACCGTTGCCGGTGATGATGTTGTCCGACATCGAGACCTTGGCCGCATTCAGGGCGAGCAGCCCGCGGAAGCGGTTTCCGGTCAGCGTGTTGCCGGTCAGCACCGCCTGCACCGCACCGCCGATGCGCACGCCGCGGTCGCAGCCTTCGACCTGCGAATCGCGCATGTGAACGATCTGGTTGTAGGTGGCGCCGCCGTCGAAGCGCGGGCCCAGACAGCGATACATGCCTTCGTCGAAGAAGCCTTCCATGCGGGTGCCTTCGATCAGATAGCGCCCGCCCTCGGTCATGCGAATGGGCTGCTGGCAGTCCGTGAACAGGCTGTCGCGCACGATGGCGTTGTAGTGGCCGCGCAGCTGCGGATGCGGCGAGGTCAGCCCGGTCTTGCCGTAGTTCTGCATGCACTTGCCGCAAGCGGTCCGGGCCCACACCTTGTCGAAGACGTTGCCGGTCCCCGCGTTGTTCCCCATCGCCTCGTCGCAGTTGCGCTCGAAGGTCACGTGCTCGACGGTGTTGTCGTTGCCCGACGTCTTGATGCCGTCGAAGAAGGACCGAACCGTCAGGTTTCGCACGGTCGTGCGATTGCCGGCGAGGTTGAGGAAGTAGGTGCCGCTGTTGATGTTGGGACAGTCGCAGGTGCCGTCAGGGTTCAGCGCCACCTTGCACCCTGATGCCGTCGTCTTGCGGCCCCAGCACGCGGGCGTCATCTCGAAAGTGATGTTGCGATCGAGGCCGTCGATGACGAGGTCGTTGCATGCCGTGGTACGCGCGCCGCTGGCGGTGTCGGCTATGGCGATCGTGGTGTCGGTGCAGTTGAACGTGATCACCTTGCCGGGCCCGCCGCAGCTCTGCAGCGCGGAGTGGAACGCGGCCTCGGTGCAGGGGATCGAGCACGAATAGGAGCCGGGAACGTTGACGCAGGGATTGCCGGCGGCGCACTGCGCGGTGCCGCGCGAGCACTCGTCGATGTCGACGCACGCGCCGCCGACGAGCTGGTAGCCGGGTTTGCACACGCACGAGGCGTAATCGGTCGCGGGCCGGCTGCCGTCGGCGCACGCAAGGCACCGAACGACGCCGTTATAGAGGCCGCAGGTTTCGCGCCGGCACGTCGACGAGCAGCCGTCGCCGCTGGTCGCGTTGCCGTCGTCGCAATCTTCGGAAGCCTGGCGGACGTCGTCGCCGCAAGCCTCGATGAGGCAGGTCTCGTCGCAGCCGTCGCCGGAGACGGCGTTGCCGTCGTCGCAGTCTTCGCCCGACTGGACGCGGCCGTCGCCGCAGGACTCGCGCCCGCACTGCGAGTCGCAGCCGTCCTCATCAGCGAGGTTGCCGTCGTCGCATTCCTCGCCGTTGGCGGGCTGCACGAAGCCGTTGCCGCACACTAAAGGATATCTGCAACTGGCATCGCAGGAGTCGCCCCCGGCAACATTGCCGTCATCGCACTCCTCGAAGCCCTCGACCAGCCCGTCGCCGCAGGCGACGCGTACGACCGCGGCCTGCGCATCCACGCGTGAACGGACCCAGCTCTCCATCGTGACGATGTCGCCGCCGATGCACATCGGCGTGAACAGCTTGCCCCAGACCGTGCGAAGGTTGTTCAGGGAATAGGCGGCGCAGGAATCGATGGTAGCCTGCGTGGCCGAGAAGTTGCGGCCTGTGCAATCGGCGTACTTGGCGGCGTACTTGAACAGCGCCTCGGTCCGGCGTGCCACGCAGGTGCTGGGCAGCGTGTTGGTTGCCAGCACGTGCGTCGTGAACAGACCGGCGAGCCAACCGGTGCGGCCGTCCATCGCCAGCGTGGCGATGGTGCCCGGGCACCGATAGCCCTTGGCGGTCGCCGCGGCGTCGGCGTTGGCGAGCAGCGTTGCCGTCGATGTGGTGGCCTTGGCCACGCAGGCATCGAACGTGGCCGCCGACCCGCCCTGCGCCAGCGCAACCTGGCATCGCCCGATCTGGGTCGAGCTGTAGCGAGATGCGTCCAGCTTGGCTGCGAAGCAGTCCAGCTCTGCCTGAGTCTGCGCAAATGCGTCCGCGCCGCCCACCGCCCCGATCCCCCACAATCCGAGAGACGCAAGAATGGTGACCAGACGCCGGTTCCCCCGACCGTGTCCGTTCATGGGGGACACAATGCACCGGCGGCGCGTCAAAGAAAAGTCAATAAAATCAGATAGTTACGTTTTATGGCCTACAAAACGAACTCTGACGGGTGAGTGCCGGGAGGAGGTGGAGAGACGTCGCGCAGGCGGTCGGCTTTCCGTCGCGAGTCGTCAATGGGCGGAAGAAGGAAGCCGGCGCTCCGACACCTCGTCCTGCGGGCAGCGCGTCCTCGCCTTGCTGGGACGATTCGGATTGACTGTCGCCAGACGTGCGCCACCGGACCCGAACGCGCCGAACAGGAGACGCCAGATGCCGATCCTTCGCCAACTTCGCAGCGTCGTCGCCGCCACCGCCATCCTCGTCGCTCTCCTCGCCACGACCGCGATGGCTGGCGGCGATTGGAACGACGCAGGCATCGCCTGGAAGCCGTTTGAGCAGGGCCTGGCCGAGGCGAAGAGCGCCGGCAAGCCGGTGATGCTCGTGTTCTACACCGAGTGGTGCCCGCACTGCACCAACTACTCCAGGCTGTTTCACGACCCGAAGCTCGTCGAGCTCTCGAAGAAGTTCGTGATGATTCGCATCGACAAGGACAAGGACCCGGCGTTGAGCGGCAGGTACGCGCCCGACGGAGAGTACATCCCGCGTACGTTCTTCCTCCGGCCCGACGGCACCCTGCTGACGGAGGTCACCGAGCAGCGCGACCAATACAAGTACTTTTACAACGAAAGCGACTCCGGCTCCGTCATGCGTTCGATGAACGCGGTGCTGGCGATGCCCGCCCAGAGCTGATCCACGAGAGGACTACGCGCGCGAGCACATCGACATCGAGACCGTGCACCTCGGCAAGGTCGACCAGATGCTGCGCAAGCCAGGCGAAATCGAGCGTCTCTGGAAGCTGTGAGCGCCGCCCGCGCGCTCAGCGGATCAGCAGCATGCACAGCGCCAGCTCGTCGAGCGCGCGCGCGACCGCATGGTCCGGGCGTGCCAGGACGAGAGGCTGGCGATTGACCGCGGCGCGGTAGAACAGGTCGGGCGCCGGCGGCACGATGCCGTACTTCTTGAGCTCGAGGTGGGTATTGACGTCGGCGGCCGACACCGCCTCGGGCACCTGCACGCGCGAAACGATCACGCTGCCGACGGTGGCCTTGACGCGCCAGAACTTCAGCACTTCGATCATGATCTTCGCTGCCGCGATCGAGGACGGGTCCGATCGGTCGATGACCAGCGCGATCAGGTCCGCCTGGCGCAGCGCCTCTCGATTGGCCTCGCTGGTCTCGCTGGGCAGGTCGAGCAGCACCAGGTCCGAGTTCAGCGAAGCCGCGTTGACGATCGCCGCGGCCTGGTCTCCGCGCAGGTCGCAGTAGCTCAGCAGCGTCTGCGGTGCAGCCAGGAGCCGAAGGCCGCTCATGTGCCGGCTGACGTGCTCGTCGATGGTGTCGGTGCCGATGCCGTCGGCGCTGCGCGCGGCGAGCAGGCGGCCGATGTCGCTGATGGCGTTGACGTTGAGGAGACGCGACAGCACGCCGTAGTTGCCGCGCATCTCGATGGTGGTCACCGGCAGGCCGCGGTTGGCCAGGGCGGCAGCCACGTTGGCAGCCACCGTCGTCGTTCCCACCCCGCCCTTGGCGCCGAAGAAGGCGACGACGCGGCCACGCTTGGCTGTCACGTGGCTTACGGGGTCGGCAGGCCCGCGTCGCTCGATGGCGTAGCGGATCGTGCGTTCCAGTTCGCGCGCCCGCAGCTCGCCCTTGATCAGGTATCCGGCCGCACCGAGCTTCATCGCCTCCACGTCGACTTCGTGCGTGCCGTGTCCGGTCAGGATGAAGACCGGGGCGAGCCGCCCTTCCTGCAGCTCGTTGCGCAGCAGGTCCAGGCCGGTGCGCTCGCCGAGCCTGTAGTCGACCAGAAAGACGTCGAAGCGGCCGCGGCGGATCTCGCGAACGGCATCGGCATAAGTGGGAGCCCAGACCAGGTCGAAGCCTTCCCCTTGCGCCTCGGCGAGAAGCTCGCGCGTCAGGACATAATCGTCCTCGTCGTCCTCGACGAGCAGGATGCGTAGGGCGCCAGAAGCCATCGCGGCTAGAGTAAATCAGAGATGATGGCCGTCGGCGAGGCCCGTTCGCGCCTCGACCGCACCGACCTCCCTCACCGCGCCGGCGCAGCCGCACCATGGGCAGACGGCCGACGGGGCGACAGCGGTATGGCCGGCCGCGCCTTGACTCCGCGCCACGCCATGCGCACTGTCGCTGCTCCAACGGTTACTCGCGATCGCGCGAAGCGCTCCCGGTTCACATCGACAGCGCCCTGTCCCGAGCAAAACCCCCATTCAGCCAGTCCGTCCCCACCGCGCGTGGGAATCGACCAAGCGCCCGAGCTCGATGCGTGGCCGCCGCCAAGGCCTGGCCGCCGCGATGCTCGCGCACCAAGGACATCCGTACGTGACCACCACTTCGTTCCAGGAACTCGGCGTGGCCGAGCCTCTTCGCCGCGCCCTCATCGAGCGCAGCTACACCTCGCCGACGCCGATCCAGGCCCAGGCCATTCCGCCGGTCCTTGCCGGCCGCGACATTCTCGGCATCGCCCAGACCGGCACCGGCAAGACCGCCGCCTTCTCCCTGCCGCTCCTTCAGCGGCTGGCCGAGGGTGGAGGGCAGCGGCCGCGCCCGGGCGCTCCACTGGCGCTGATCCTCGCTCCCACGCGCGAGCTGGCCGGTCAGATCGCCGACTCCATCCGCGACTACGGTCGTCACCTGGGCCTGCGCCACACCGTCATCTTTGGCGGCGTGGGGCAAGGATCGCAGGTACGAGCGCTCGAACGCGGCGTGCACGTGCTCGTGGCAACGCCGGGCCGCCTGCTCGATCTCATCGAGCAGCGCTATGTACGCCTCAGCGACGTTCGCATCCTGGTTCTGGACGAAGCCGACCGCATGTTCGACATGGGATTCCTGCGCGACCTTCGCAAGATCGTGCGACTGGTGCCGCCGCAGCGGCAGTCCTTGCTGTTCTCGGCCACGATGCCCGCCGACATCGCGCGCCTTGCCGAAGAGGTGCTGCGCGATCCGATGCGCATCGAGATCTCGCCGAGCAACCCGACCGTCGACCGCGTCGAGCAGCGCGTGCACTTCGTCGACGCGGCCCGCAAGCGCGCGCTGCTGGCGAACCTGCTCGAGGATCCTTCGCTGGAGCGCGTGATCGTGTTCACGCGCACCAAGCACGGCGCCAACCGCGTAGCTGAGCAGCTCGATCGAAGCGGCGTGCGGGCGGAAGCGATTCACGGCAACAAGTCGCAGAACGCGCGCCAGCGTGCGCTCGACTGCTTCCGCAAGGGACAGGCGCGCGTGCTCGTGGCCACGGACGTGGCGGCGCGCGGCATCGACGTGGTCGGAGTCACGCACGTCATCAACTACGAGATCCCGAACGAGGCCGAGAGCTACGTCCATCGCATCGGCCGCACGGCGCGTGCCGGCGCCGAGGGCGTTGCCGTGTCGTTCTGCGATCCGAGCGAGCGCGGCTATCTGCGCAGCATCGAGCGCATGACGGGATGCGCGCTGGCGGTGGCGGAAACGCGCATGGAAGCGCTGCCGGTCGATCCGGCGCGCGGACGGCGCGAGCAGCCGCGGCACGTCAAGTCGTTCGCGCCGCGCGGGCATTCGGGCCCGTCCCGCGGCGCCCCTCGCCGCTCCGGACGACCGGTCTAGCCCACAGGGATGGCCCGGCGCCTCTCGCGAAGCGCCGGGCTGCTCCCGAGCCCGACTCCGATGCCCCACCGATACGGACGCCGGGAGGTCGGTGGCGGACATGCGTGCGCCGAGCGCCGACGCATCTGGACTTTGGAGCGGCCTCTGCCAATCTTCGCCTTCAAGCGCAGCGGTCGGCGGACGGCCCGCTGCCATCACTACTTCCTCACGCGACGTGCGGACGCCGCGCCATCGGAGATCGACCATGAAGGAATGCCTGAGCTTCTACATCAACGGTGAGTGGGTAGCGCCCACCGAGCCCAATCCCATCGACGTCCTCAACCCCGCCACCGAAGAAGTCATCGGCCGCATCAGCCTCGGCTCCAAGGCGGACGTCGACAAGGCCGTCGCCGCCGCCAAGGCCGCGTTCGAAACCTACTCGCAGACGACGCGCGAAGAGCGCGTGGCGCTGCTCGAGCGCATCATCGGCGCCTATCAGAACCATCTGCAGGAGCTGGCCACCACGATCTCCGAGGAGATGGGCGCGCCTATGTGGCTCGCGCAGGCGGCGCAGGCGCCCTCCGGGCTCGCGCATCTGATGCAGACGCTCGAGGTGCTCAAGTCCTACGAGTTCGTTCGCATGAAGGGCAAGACGCGCATCGTCCACGAGCCGGTCGGCGTGTGCGGCCTGATCACGCCGTGGAACTGGCCCGTCAACCAGATTCTGTGCAAGGTCGCTCCGGCGCTGGCAGCCGGCTGCACCATGGTGCTCAAGCCGAGCGAGATTGCACCGCTCAACGCCATCGTCGTCACCAACATTCTGCATGAGGCGGGCGTGCCGAAGGGCGTGTTCAATCTCGTCAACGGCGACGGTCCCGGCGTGGGCACGGCGCTGGCCGCGCACCCGGACATCGACATGATGTCGTTCACCGGCTCGACGCGCGCCGGCATCCAGGTGGCCAAGAACGCCGCCGACACCGTCAAGCGCGTGGCGCAGGAGCTGGGCGGCAAGTCCGCCAACATCATCCTGGAGGATGCCGATCTCGCCACGGCCGTCACCAACGGCATCCGCACCTGCTTCACCAACAGCGGCCAGTCGTGCAACGCGCCGACGCGCATGTTCGTGCCCGCCGCCAAGCACGCCGAGGCGGTTAGAATCGCTCGCGAGGCGGCCTCGCAGGTGCAGGTTGCCGATCCGGCCACCGCGCCTCCGGGAGCGATCGGTCCGGTGGTCAGCAAGCAGCAGTGGCACAAGATCCAGGGCCTCATCGAGAAGGGCATCGCCGAAGGCGCCGAGCTGGTTGCCGGCGGCCCCGGACTGCCCGATGGAATCGAGCGTGGCTACTACGTCCGCCCGACCGTCTTTGCCGGCGTGCGCAACGACATGACCATCGCGCGCGAGGAGATCTTCGGCCCCGTCCTGGCAATCCTGCCGTACAACGACGAGGAGGAGGCCATCCGCATGGCCAACGACACGCCGTACGGCCTGTCGGGCTACGTGCAGTCGAGCGATCCCGATCACGCCCTGCGCGTGGCGGCACGGCTTCGCACCGGCAACGTGCACATCAACGGCGCCGGCCCCGACTTCGGTGCGCCCTTCGGCGGCTACAAGCAGTCGGGCAACGGCCGGGAGTGGGGCGAGTTCGGCTTCGAAGAGTTTCTCGAGGTCAAGGCGGTGTTGGGCGCGCCGAAGGCGGCCTAGCTTCGCCGACGAGCTCCTGTTCGTAGCGCGCGGCCCCGTCTCTCGGCGAGAGCGGGGCCGTCGCTTTGTGCGCCGCCGCCCGGAGCCCTCTCGCCTCCGCGCCGCGCCGGGTATACTGCAAGCACGTGCAGCCCGGGCCCACAGCCCCGGCCTGACGGAGGCAACCGCATGCAGCCGCGTAGCGTTCTCGGTGTCGAGGAGATCCAGCTTTCCGACATCGCCTTCTGGCAGCGTCCTCTCGAGGAGCGCGAAGGCGCCTTCCGCACTCTGCGCGCCGAGCGTCCTCTCTCCTTCCACGAGGAGCCCGACGTGCCCATGCTCGGCAAGGGGCCCGGCTTCTGGGCCGTGACCAGATATCGCGACGTGCTCGAGATCAGCCGCTCGCCCGAGATCTTCTCGTCGGCGCGCGGCGGCGTGAACATCATCGATCTGCCGCCCGACTTCAGCGAATTCTTCAGCTCGATGATCGTGATGGACGATCCGCGCCATGCGCGCCTTCGCCGCATCGTCTCGCGCGGCTTCACTCCGCAGATGCTACGGCGCCTGGAGGCCACCGTCGAAAGCGCCGCCACTCGCATCATCGACGACGTCGTGGAACGCGGCCAGTGCGATTTCGTCGCCGATATCGCTGCGGCGCTGCCGCTCAAGATCATCTGCGACATGATGGGCATCGCCGAGTCCGACTATAAGTTCGTGTTCGACCGCACCAACATCATTCTCGGTGCGGGCGATCCCGACTACGTCGCCGATCCCGCCGCCATCGTTCCGGCCCTCCTGGCGGCAGGACAGGATCTCTCCAATCTCATGCAGGACCTGGCCAAGGTGCGGCGCGAGAAGCCCACGGAGGATCTGACCTCGGCGCTGCTGCATGCGGAGGTCGACGGAGAGCGCCTGACCGACGCCGAGATCGGCTCCTTCTTCGTGCTGCTGGTGGTGGCGGGCAACGAGACCACGCGCAATGCCATCAGCCACGGCATGAAGGCGCTTTGCGATCATCCCGACCAGCGCCGCATCTGGGCCGCCGATTTCGAGCGCATCGCGCCGACGGCCGTCGAGGAGATCGTGCGGTGGGCCTCGCCGGTCATTCATTTCCGTCGTACCGCCACGCGCGACACGGTGCTGTCGGGAGTGAAGATCGCCGAAGGCCAGAAGGTCGTGATGTGGTACAACTCGGCCAACCGCGACGAGGACGTTTTCCCCGAGCCCTACCGGTTCGACGTCCGGCGCACGCCCAACGAGCATGTGGGCTTCGGCGGCCCCGGGCCCCACTTCTGCCTGGGCGCTCACCTCGCCCGCCGCGAGATCACGGTGATGTTCCGCAACCTGATGCAGCGCCTGCCGGACCTGCGCATCACGGAGGAGCCCGCGCGCCTGCTCTCGTTCTTCATCCACGGCATCAAGCGCATGCCGTGCGAATTCACGCCCGGCCGTCCGAGCAAGGCCGCCTAGACTGGCGGACTGCTTACGCATCAATAAGCGACCTGCGCAGGCCCATCGGACTGCGCGGCCGGGTGGACACACCGCGACAACGCGGCATGATCCCCCGCCCATGCCCATCCTCGGTCCTGCACGCGGCACGGTTTGGGGCGCCATCGCCGCTTCCTGCCTGTGTGCGCTGAGCGCGTGCAGCCTGACCCGGCCCGAGGGCGACGGAGGATGGAGCGAGCAGCGGCGCGCGCGGGAGATCGAGCGGGCATCGCTTCTGTCGCAGCCGCCAGTACGCGTCGATTCGGCCGGCGACGTCACCGCAGATCGTGCCGGCGCCGCGATCGGTGACGCCGCGCGACGCCGCGACGACGGCGGCACGGACGGTGGCGGTGCCGCAAGCGACGCCGCCGCAATCGCGGCGTCCGCGCCGATCGACCTCGCGACTGCACTCGACCTGGCCTCGCGTCACAGCCGCGGCATGGCGATCGCCGCCGCCGGCGAGACGATGGCGGCACGGGACGTAGCCATCGCGCGCGCACCGCTGCTGCCGAGCACGACCGTGCGCGGCAACTACGCCTGGTTCAGCGACGAGCTCGGCAACACGGTCGCCCTGCCATTCGCGCTTCCCGGCCCGACGCCGACCGATTCCTTCACGGTCGCCGTTCGCGAGGAGGACTTCGGCAGCGTCACCGCGGCCGTGCGTCTGGCGCTCGACGTCAGCGGCGAGCTGCGCCACGGCCTGGCGTCGGCGCAGGCCAGCTATCGTGCCGAACGCGCGCGGCGCTGGGCAACCCAGCTCGAGGAGGAGCGCGCGGTCGTGCAGGCGTACCTCGCGCTGCTCGAGGCCGAGGGACTGCGCGAGGTCGCGGCGACGACCGTGGAGCTTCAGCGGCAGCAGCTCGAGGATGCCGATGCCCGCGCGCGTGTCGGACAGCTCACACGCAATGGCGTGCTGGTCGTGCAGGTCGCGCTGACGACGTCGCGCCAGCTGCTCATGCGCCAGGAGCTGGCGGTCGCGCACGCACGGCGCAGCCTCAACCGGACGATCGGCCTGCCGGTGGACGCGCCCACGCGCGTGCTCGATGTCGCCGGCGCTCCGCGCCTGCCTCGAGTCGAGGATGCGGTCGCGGCCGCGCGGCAGGCGAGCCCGGTTCTGGCCTCGCTGCTCGAAGAGATCCAGGCGCTGGAGGAGCGACGCACCTCGCTCGTGCGCGCGCGCTTTCCACGCCTCGGCGCAACCGCGGCCTACGACGCCACCAGCGCCGAGATCGTCCAGCCTCAGCACTACGCCAGCGCGACGCTGGGACTGGAGTGGGACCTCGGCACCGACCTCGGCCGCGAGTCGCAGATCGCCAAGCTCGACGCTGCCTCGCGGCGCGCGCGGCTCGTGCTGGACCGCTCGTGGCGCGACATCGAGCTTCTCGTGCGCGGCGCGCACGACGCGGCCACCGAGCGCATCGCCGCCGCCGGCTCGGCGGCCGAGGCCGTCGAGCAGGCGCAGGAGAACCTTCGCATCCGCCAGGAGCAGTTCGAGCTGGGTCGGGCCACGAGCGAGGACCTGCTGGATGCGGAGTCGCTTCTGACGCGCCAGCGCGTCACTCTGGCCACCGCCCTGTACCAGGCCCACGCCCGGCGCGCGGAGCTGCAGCAGCTCATGGGCGCGCCGCTGGCGGATCTGCTCGCACCAGGCGCGGAGGCGCCGCTGCCATGAAGCGCATCGTCTTCGCCCTCGTCCTGCTCGCGCTCGCCGCCGTCGCCTGGCGCCTTCTTGCCGACGACGACGACGGCGACGTCTACTACACCGGCTTCGTCGAGGGCGAGGAACGCGTGCTTCGCAGCGAGGTCGGCGGGCGCGTTCTGGAGGTCGCCTTCCGCGAAGGCGATGCCGTGCCGGCCGGCGCCATCGTCGCTCGGATCGACGACGCCGACATCGCGGCCAGAGTGCGGAGCAAGCGCACCGAGATCGAGGTCCTGATGCGCCAGATCGAGCAGGCCGGGCACGAGGTCACGCTGCGCGAGGGGACCTGGAAGGCCGAGCTCGGCGCGCGTCAGGCCGAGCTGGCGCAGGCACGATCGGAGTATGAGCTGGCGGTGCGCTCGCTGCAGCGCGAGGAAGGGCTCGGACGCACCGGCGCCACCACCAGACAGCTCCTCGACGAGATCCGCACCCGGGAGGCTGCGGGGCGCAGCGCCGTCGACCGTGCCGAGCGCATGCTGGCGCGCGCCCAGGCCGAAGCTGCCGGTGTCGACGCCGCTCGCGCGCGCCTGGACGTGCTGCGCGAGCAGAGGCGGCTGGCCGAGAGCCAGCTGGCCGAGCTCGAGGTGACGCAGGCGAAATACTCCATCCGTGCGCCCGAAGTCCCGACCGTCGTGCAGACCCAGCTGCTGTGGCCGGGCGAGCTCGCGCAACCCGGCACGCCGATCGCCTCGGTGCTCGATCCGCTCGACAAGTACGTGCAGATCTACGTCAGCGTCTCCGATCTGCCGCTGGTGCCGGTGGGACGCCGCGTCTGGATCGAGCTCGACAGCACGCCCGGCCGCCGCGTGCCCGGCGCGGTCTCCTTCGTTGCCGACCGCGCCAACTTCACGCCCGAAAAGATCGAGACGCGCGACGACCGCATCGGTCAGGTCTATCGCGTCAAGATCCGCATTCTCGAGGATGTCGCCCGTTTCGTGCCGGGCACCGAAGGCAACGTCCATCTCGGCGAAGGCGCGACGGCGGTGGCGCAGCCGCGACCAGCCGCGGTGCAGCCAGCGCCCGCCGCCGTGCATCCGCCGGAGGCATCGCCGCCGGCCGCTGCAGCACCTTCTGACGATCTGCAGGCTGGCGCGGCGGACAGCGGCGAGCGGCCATGACGGGCAGGCGCCGCACGATGGCGGCGGCCGCATGAGCAGCGGCGCCGCAGCCCGCCCCGGCGGCGCAGCCGTCGAAGGCCCGCCGGCCCCGCTTGCGATCCGGCTGCGCGCACTGCGCAAGCGCTTCGGCAACCTCGTCGCGCTCGACCGCATCGACCTGGACGTCGCGGGCGCGCAGATGGTCGGCGTGGTCGGGCCCGACGGCGCCGGCAAGACGACGCTGCTGCGCTGCCTGACGGGCCTTCTGGAAGTGGAAGCCGAGGAGGCCACGGTGCTCGGCCATGATCTTCGCGCCGACGTGCGCGACCTGAAGCGCGTGGTCGGTTACGTTCCCCAATCCTTCAGCCTCCAGCGCAACCTCTCGATCGCCGACAACCTCGCGTTCACCGCGCGCCTGCAGCGGATCCCGAGGGACGTCTTCCGACGGCGCGAGCAGGAGCTGCTCGAGCGCACGGGGCTGGCGCCGTTCCGAGACCGCGCGGCCGGCGATCTGTCCGGTGGGATGAAGCAGAAGCTGGCCATCGCCAACGCGCTGCTGCCCGAGCCGCAGCTGCTCGTGCTCGACGAGCCGACCGCCGGCGTCGACGTGGTGGCGCGAGGCGAGATCTACGAGATTCTCGAGGAGCGCCGCCGTGAGGTGCTCATCGTCGTCTCCACCAGCTATCTGGACGAAGCCGAAGGCTGCGACCGCCTCGTCTATCTTCACAGCGGGCGCGTCGTGGCCGACGGCAGTCCCGGGCAGCTCGAGGCGGTCGCCGGCATCGATGCCTACCGCGCCTGGACCGACGATGCCGCCGCGGCGGTGCGCGGCGCGCTCTCGCTGCCCTACACGGTGCGCGCCCGCGTCTGCGGCCGCTTCGTTCGCGTGGAAGTGCCGCGAGTGCGCTCGCTGACCGTGCGCGCCGTGTGCTCGGACCTGCAAGAGATCGCCGGCGTGGCGCTGGCCGAAGCGGCGCCGCGCGATCTGGAATCGACGCTGCTTGCGCTCTCGCACGGAGCCGAAGGCAGGGGCACGCAGCCGCGCACGGAGACCGTCTCGACTGCCGCCGCCGCCTTGGTGCCGGTCTCGGCCGAGCCCATCATTCACGCCCGCGGGCTGACCAGGCGCTTCGGAAGCTTCACGGCCGTCGATCGAGCCGACATCTCGGTGCCTGCCGGCGCCATCTTCGCGTTTCTCGGCGCCAACGGCTCGGGCAAGACGACGACGATCCGCATGCTGATCGGGCTTCTGGCGCCGAGCGAAGGCAGCGCCGTCGTGGCCGGGGTGGACGTGATCGAGCATCCTCGGCGGGTGCGCGACGCGATCGGATACATGGGCCAGCGCGTCAGCCTCTACAAGGGTCTGACCTTGCGCGAGAACGTGGAGTTCTACGCAGGGCTGCACGGCATTGCCGGCAAGGAGCTGGAGCGGCGCTGGGGCGGCATGCGCGAGCGCTTCGATCTGGCCGAGGCCGAGACGCGCCAGAGCGACGACCTCCCGGCCGGGCTCCGCCAGCGCGCCGGCCTTGCGCTGGCCACCCTGCACGATCCGCGCATGCTGTTCCTGGACGAGCCCACCGCAGGCGTGGACGTCGAGAGCCGCGCGATGTTCTGGGAGCTCATCCGCGAGCACAAGGAAGAAGGCGTGACGGTCTTCGTGACCACGCACTTCCTGGAAGAGGCCGACTACTGCGATCTGATCTCGTTCATCGATCGCGGGCGCATAGTCGTCGATGCCGAGCCCGAAGAGCTGCGCGCGCGCTTTTCTCCGGGCTACACGGCGACGTGCGAGCTGCCGCCCGAGCGGCGCGCCGCGGCGGCGGCGGAGCTGGTGCGCGCAGGCTGGACGGTCCACGAAAACCCGGCCGGCCTGCACCTGAGCAGTGCGCGCGCCACCTCCGCCATGCTGCGCAGCGTTTGCGATGCGGCGGGCAGCGAGGCGTGCGGCCGCGTCCGCGTCGATCAGCCGCCGATGGCGACGATCTTCCGCCGCATCATCCTGGACGGGAACGGCGCCCACTCCGGCGGTCGGTCCGTCGGCGCCGTTTCGACGACCGACGCCGCGGGCCGGGGCACGCCTGCTCACGAGGGCGGGCGATGAGCCTCAGGCGGCTGCGAACGCTGATCCTGCGCGAGATCCGCGCCACGCTGCGCGATCCGTTCACGCTGTTCGTCCTGGTGGCGGTGCCGCTGGGATCGCTGCTGGCGTTCGGATTCGTCGTGTCGACGGAGGTGGAGGGGATTCCGCTCGGCGTCTTCGACGGCGCGCGCAGCGAGCTCAGCCGCCGCATCGTGGCCGAGCTGACCACGCACCCGGCCTTCGAAGCGCGTTCCTACGTACGCCGCGACGAGCTTTCCAGCGCGCTCATCAACGGCGACATCGGCGTCGGCATCATCATTCCATCGGACTTCGAGCGCGCGCGGGCACGCTCCGCCAGCGGCGACGAGCCTGCGCAGATCCAGCTCCTCTACGACGGCGCCGAAGCGGTGCTGGCAGCCAATGCCGAAGGCTTCCTGCGCGGCATCACCGCTGCTGCGCTGCGGGAGCATGCGGGCGCCGACATCGGCATCGCGCGCGTGGAGGCCGCCGCGTCGATGACGGCAGCCGGCGGCGGAGTCGGCAGCAGCGTGCGAGTGCTCTTCAACCCCACGCTCGATGGCCGGCCGTACATGGTGGCGGGCACCTTCGGCTTCGTGCTGAGCTTCCTGACCACGCTCATCACCGCCGTCTCCATCGTCAACGAGCGCATCGGCGGCACGTTCGAACAGCTGCAGCTGACGCCGGCAACCTCGCTGGAGATCGTGCTCGGCAAGCTGCTGCCGCTGGGCGCGGTGTTCTCCTTCGACGTGCTGGTGATGATGCTGGCCGCGTCGTGGGTGCTCGATGCATGGCCGAGCGGCAGCGCGCTGCTGTTCTGGTCGATCGCCAGCTTCTACGTCGTCACGTCGCTGGCGATGGGCCTGATCTTCTCGGCGACCTCGGCCACCGCTGCCGAGGCGGTGCAGAAGACCGTGCTGTTCAGCATCCCGCTCGTGCAGCTCAGCGGGTTCGTCTACCCGATCCGCAACATGCCCGAGCCGGTGCAGTGGGTTTCGATGATCCTGCCCGCCACGCACTTCATCAACGTCAGCCGGTCCATCTACCTTCGCGGCGAAGGCGTGGCCGAGCTGTGGCCGGAGATGCTGGTGATCGTCGGCTTCGGCATCGCCCTGGTCGTGCTGGCGCGCCGAACGCTGGAGTCGCGCGAATGAAGCAGGCAGCGGCGCAGCGGGGCGGAATGCCTGCCGACGACGTGGCAGGGAGGCACCTTCCATGGTGAAGGGGCTGCGCACGATGTGGACCAACGTGTGGGCGGTGGCCTTCAAGGAAGGCGCGCTCATGCGCCGCGACAAGGTGCTGATCGGCGTCTCCGTCGTGCAGCCGATCATGTTCCTGTTCCTGTTCGGCGTTGCCCTCACCAGCAAGCCGGCCAACGTCCCCTGGATCGTGCTCGATCAGAGCCAGAGCAGCTACTCGCGCCGCCTCATCGCCGAGGTCCAGGCGAGCGGGTATTTCCTGCCCGCCCGCACCGTCGCCAGCTACGACGACGGCCACGGGATGCTCCACCGCGGGGAGGCGCTCGCGCTGGTGGTGGTGCCGCATGACTTTCACCGCGACGTACTGCGCGGCAGGGGCGAGGTGCAGATCCTGCTCGACGGCGCCGACCCGCTCAGCGCCGCGCGCATCGGCGCCTACATTCGCGCCATCGCCGCGTCGGTGGCGATGGGACGCGAGCAGCTGGCCGCGGCGCCGGCGCCGGTGGAGCTTCGGCAGAGGTTTCTCTTCAACCACACGCTCGACGATCGCCATTTCCTGCTGGCCAGTCTCGCCGGCATGCTGCTGACGAACGTGACTCTGTCGCTTGCCGCGTTCGGGCTGGTGGCCGAGCGCGAAGAGGGAACCTACGAGCAGATGCTGTCGCTGCCCACGACTCCGCTCGAGATCGTGCTCGGCAAGCTGCTGCCGACCGTCTTTCTGTGCTACGCCGTCCTGGTCCTGGCCATCCTCTTGCCGGGCCTCGCCTTCGGCATCTGGCCGGCGGGCAGCCTGTTCGCGCTCGCGCTGTTCACTCTGCCCTTCGTGCTGGCCTCGCTCGGCCTCGGCGTCTTCGTCTCGACGCTGGCCGCGACCGTCGCGCAGGCCATTTTCATCAGCGTCTTCTTCATCATGCCCTCGTTCGTGCTGTCCGGCGCGATGATGCCGCATCAGCTCATGCCCGATGTGCCGCGCCACATCGGCGCGCTGATGCCGCTGCGGTGGTACCAGATCGGCATCCGCCGCATCATCACGCGCGGCGGCGGCCTCGACGACGTCGTCGTGCCGTTCCTTGCACTGAGCGGGTTTTTCGCCCTGATGCTCGTCTTCATACGCCTGCGCTCCCGGCCGCGCCTGGCCTGAAGCTGTCCCTATCTTCGGCCGCCGCCGGCGCGGCGCTTGCCTGGGCCTGCCGCGCGCCGACAATCGCGCCGCGATGACGCAGGCACGTGCCCGCAATCTCCTGTGGCTGGCGTTGCTGCTGGCCGCGCCGGTGCCGTTCTTCCTGGTCGTCGTGGGCCATGTGCCGGTTGCCCGCCTGCTGCAGCTTCTTGCGCTGACGCTCACTTTCATCGCGGTCGAAGGACCGGCCGGTGCCTTGCGCACCGTCGTGCTGCTGCTGGTCCTGCAGATCGCGCTATGGGCCGGCGTGCTGCGCCTGGTGGCGAGCCTGGCCGCGGCCGCCATGCAGCGCGCGTTCGGCAGCGCCGGCCTCGCCGCCGCAACCATGACCGCCGCGCTCCTGCTCGTCGCTGCGGCCGCGACGTTCCCGCTCTACCGCACGCCCTTCCGCTCGGCCTCTCTGCACGCCACGCTGCTCGAGGTCTTCGAGTGAGACGTCATCCAGGCGCACCTTTCCTGCTGGCCGCTTCCCTGCTCGGCCTGCTCGCGCCGTGGGCGTCGGGCACGGCCGCATCGTTCGAGCGAACCGAGCATCGCGAGCCGTGCGCAGCCTACAACGAGCTGCGATCTCCGTTCTTCGGCGACCTTCACGTGCACACTTCGCTGTCGTTCGATGCCAATGCGCTCGGCGTGCGAAACCTGCCCGCGGATGCGTATCGTTTCGCACGCGGCGAGCCGCTGGGACTGCAGCCCTACGCCGCCGGCGGCCAGCCGCGCCGCACCGTGCGCCTGAGCCGGCCGCTGGACTTCGCTGCCGTCACCGATCACGCCGAGCTGCTCGGCGAGCTGCACCTGTGCCAGACGCCAGGCTCCCCCGCGTACGACTCGCTGGTGTGCACGACCTACCGGCGCTGGCCTTTGCTGACGTATTTCTTCGTGGCCAGCCGGATGCTCAGCATCGCCGGCCCCGAACGCTACAGCTTCTGCGGCGAGGAAGGCGTCGGATGCCGAGAGGCCGGCGTGGGCCCGTGGCAGATCATTCGCGACGCGGCCGAGCAGGCCTACGACCGCACCTCGGCATGCACGTTCACGAGCTTCGTCGCCTATGAGTGGAGCGGAGGCCCCGGCGGATACATGACCCATCGCAACGTGATCTTCGCCGACGAGCGCGCGCCGCGCCTGCCGGTCAGCTTCCTCGATGCCTCCGACGGCGACAAGCTGTGGACGCGCCTCGAAGAAGAGTGCGAGCGCGAAGGCTGCCGCTTCGTCACGATCCCGCACAACACCAACCTCTCCGGCGGCCTGCTGTTCGAGTCCGCGGCCAACGACGCATTCGACGCGGCCTCGGCGCGCCGGCGCGCGCGCCACGAGCCGCTGCTCGAAGTCCTGCAGCACAAGGGCGATTCGGAATGCCGCGCGACCGCGGCCGACGAGCTCTGCAATTTCGAGAAGCTTCCCTTCGCGCGCATGGAGGAGCAGCCGTTTCCATTCCGCTGGCAGCCGCCGGGCGCTCTCACGTTCGCTCGCGACATCCTGTCGGAAGGTCTGCGCATCCAGCGCCGCATCGGCGTCAACCCCTACGAGATGGGCGTCATCGCGGCCACCGATACGCATCTGGCGGCGGCAGGCCTCGCCGACGAAAGCGGCTATCCCGGCCACGGCGCCGGCGGCGACGTCACTCGCCACGAGATTCCGCTGGTGCCCGACTCGCTCGCGTTCAACCCCGGCGGACTGGCCGTGCTCTGGGCGGAGGAGAACTCGCGCGATGCGCTCTTTGCCGCCATCCGCCGCCGCGAAGCCTACGGCACCAGCGGACCGCGCATGCTGGTGCGCTTCTTCGGCGGCTGGACCTACCCGAGCGACATCTGCGCGAGCACCGACCTGGTCGAGCGCGGCTACCGCGACGGCGTTCCGATGGGCGGCAGCCTCGGCGCAGCCACCGGCGGCGCGGCTCCAGTCTTCATCGTCTCGGCCATGCAGGATGCCGGAACCGGCGAGCAGCCGGGCACGCCGCTCGAGCGCGTGCAGATCGTCAAGCTGTGGGTCGAGGGGGATGAGGCGCGCGAGAAGACCTACGACGTTGCCCTGGCCGCCGGCGCCGAGGGAGCGCCCGATCCCGAGACGTGCGCGGAGCCGGCGGCGCACGGAGCGGCGAGCCTCTGCACTGCATGGCGCGATCCGGACTTCGATGGGAGTGAGCCCGCGCTCTACTACGCGCGGGTGGTCGAGCGGCCGAGCTGCCGGTGGTCGGCGCGCGTGTGCGAAGACAACGGCGTGCGCTGCAAGGACGGCAGCAGCGTGCCGCGCGAGCTCGCGTACTGCTGCGACGGCAGCGCGCCACGCCTGATCCGCGAGCGCGCCTGGACCTCCCCGATTTTCTTCAGCCCAGCTTCCTGACCTCGGCGGGGGCGGCGCCGGTCAGCGCCGCGATCTCCTGCACGTAGCGCGCCCACAGATCGCGCGGCAGGTCGTGTCCCATGCCCTCGAGGACGACCAGCCGTGCACCGGGGATCGCGGCGGCCGTGGCCATTCCGGCTTCCAGGCGCACCAGCGGATCGTCCTTGCCGTGAATGACCAGCGTCGGCACGCGCACCGCGGTCAGACGGTCGGTGCGGTTGCCGGAAGCCAGGATCGCCGCCAGCTGCCTGCCGGTGCCGATCGGATCGAAGCCGCGATCGTAGGAGCGCGTGGCCACCGCTCGCACCCACTCCTCGTCGAAAGGATAGCCGGGGCTGCCGATGACACGGAAGACGTGCGCCGCGTGGGCGATGGCGCCGTCGCGATCCAGCGGCGGCGCCGTCAGCAGCACGCTCATCGCCTCGGCCGTTGCCTGCGGCAGCGTCGGATCGCCGGTCGAGGACATGATGGAGGTCAGGGTCCGCACGCGCGCCGGATGCTCGATGGCAAGAGTCTGCGCGATCATCCCGCCCATGGAGGCGCCGACGACATGCGCGGAGTCGACGGCGAGCGCGTCGAGCAGCCCGACCGCGTCCATGGCCATGTCGCTGAGCGTGTATGGCGCCTCAACCCGCTGCCCGGCAAAGGCGGCCGCCATCGCCATCGCGATATCCGGCATGCGCGCCTCATGCAGATGGGTGGAGGCGCCCGCGTCTCGGTTGTCGAAGCGGATGACGAAATGACCGGCGTCGGCCAGCGCCTCGCAGAACTCCTCCGGCCACAGGATCATCTGCGCGCCGAGGCCCATGATCAGCAGGAGCGGCGCCGCGCCGGCATCGCCGAACGTTTCGTACTCGATTTCGATGCCGTTGCAGGCGGCTCTGGGCATGGCAGGTCTCCGCGGGGGGCAGGATGAAGGCTTTCCGTTGCGCCTTCGTAGCAGATCGCGGCGAAACGTCACGGCGCGGGTCCGGCCGCTCGCAGAGTCGTCCCGTTCCGGCCTTTCAGCGCCGCCGTAACGGGCAGCAGCGCCGAAGCCGGTCTTGCCGCCGCAGCTCACCTCGAGCCGCGGCGGCATGGATCCGGCGGGCTCACTTTTCCCGCTTGCTGAGCTCCTTCAGCTCTTTGCGCGCAGTGGCGGTATTGAGAGGCTCATCCGGGCGCGCCAGCGAGACGCGCCACAGGTGCGTCAGCTGTGCATAGGTCAGCGACGGCATGCCGAGCCGCATCAACTTCTTGAGGAAGGGAACCATGTCCGCTCCGCGGCTGCCGCGCGGAATCTGCACCTGCAGACGCCGCATCTTCTGGTATGGCCCCACGATGCGCAGCTCGCGCTGCACGACCGAACGGGGAATGCCGGTGAACTTGGCGAAGCCTTCCACCTTGTCTTCGGGCAGATGCCCGTTGCTCAGCATGGAGCTGAGCGACCCGATGGGAACCTTCAGGTGCTTGGCCAGCCCGCGGAGGGTCTTGTCGCGAGCCTGCAGCGCCATGATGACCTGCTTACGAAAGCCTTTGCTTGGCACCTACCATCCTTCCGGGCGCAGCTCTCCTGCATGCTGCGCCTGTTTTTCGTGCGTGATTGAAGCCCCCGATGGCGACCGGAGTGCGCCAGCGAAGATGATTTGTTTCAGAACCCTGCATTCCATTTTCTCTTCGCGCGATGGAGTCAAGTCGAAGTGGGCAATTTCACTATTCGGCGCCACGCTCGACCGTTCGAACGGGTCGCAGGCTCCCGCCCATGGCCGTACGACACGGCATCGGACGCCGCTTCGACAGGCCTTTCTGTCTCCTCCCGCCCCTGATGGAATGCTGTTCGGGCACATGGCGAACCATGGTTCAGTGCAGACGCCGTTCGCGTGCGAGCGGGCCGCCCTTCTCCACCGCATCGAGGAGGAGGTCCGGGAAACCGCGGAGTACCTGGGCATCGACAGCCTCGATGAGCGCGTCCGGCAGGCCATGCTGGACGTTCCGCGCCACGAGTTCGTTCCGCCCGACCAGATCGCCAACGCATACTTGGACGAGCCACTGCCCATCGGCTTCGGACAAACCATCTCTCAGCCATACATCGTAGCGGCGATGACCCAGCTCCTGGACCTCGACAAGAACGACGTGGTGCTCGAGGTGGGAACCGGCTCCGGCTATCAGACCGCCGTCCTGGCGCAGCTGGTGAACAAGGTCTATTCGATCGAGATCGTCGAGCCGCTCAGTCGTCGCGCGCGCCAGACGCTCACGCGTCTGGGGTATGGCAACGTCGAGCTACGCTGCGCGGATGCGCACGACGGCTGGCCGGAGCATGCACCGTACGATGCCATCCTCATGGCGGCTGCGGGCCCCGAGATCCCCTCGCCGTTGCTCGAGCAACTTGCTCCGGGCGGTCGTCTGGTCGCGCCGGTGGATCGCGGCGAGCGCGCGCAGATGCTCGTACTCATCGCGAAGGATCACGACGGCAGCCTCCAGCACCGCGCGGTGCTGCCGGTGGCCTTCGTTCCGCTCACGTGCGCGGCCGATCATGAAGCTGATCCGATGTGACGACGTCGGAATCCCCGACGCAACGACCTCACGCCACCCGCCGAGCCAGCGACCAGCCATTGTCGCGCATGATCGAACGGATGTCGCCGCTGCTGAAGCCTGACAATTCGTCGACGAACGCCGTCGGCTCGGCAAGGCCCTCGGCATGCGGAAAATCCGATCCCATCAAGATGTGACCGGCGCCGATGGCATCGCGCAGCTCCGCGATGTCGTCCTCGTAGTACGGGGAGACCCAGACGTGGCGGCAGAACGTCTCGCGCGGATCCTCGACGAATGCCTGCGGCATCTGCCCATGGGCCTTTTTCAGCTTCGCCAGCAACAACGCTACCCACTCCGACCCAGACTCGATCGTCGCCACGCGCAGACGCGGATGACGCGCAAAGACGCCGTGGCAGACCAGAGCGGCCATGGTGTCGAGAATGGGGTTGGCCGACAGCGCCAGCCGCAGCGGCGAATAGCGGAACGCTTCCATCTCGGACGACTCGCCCCAATCCTCCGCATACCTGTGGTAGCCCGAGTCCCCGGAATGGAACGCGACCGTCACGCCCGCTTCGCTGGCGCGCGCCCAGAACGGATCGAACATCGCGTCGCCGGGCGAGCGGTTCCCGCTGCGGGTCGCCACCGGCGCCGAGCGCAGACAGACGACGCGCACGTCGCGTTCGAGCGCCCGCTCCAGCTCGGCCACCGCCGCATCGACGTCGACGAGCGTGATCATCGGAGCGGCGAACAGACGCTCGCGATAGGCGAAGCCCCAGTCCTCCTCGAGCCAGCGGTTGAAAGCGCCGAATGCGGCGACGAGCGCCGGAGGGTCGTGCTTGAGCGCTTCCTCCATGCCGACGCCGAGCGTCGGAAACAGGAACGCCGCCTCGATGCCCTGCTCGTCCATCAGCGCCAGGCGCGCGTCACGGTCGCGATAGGCGGCACGGATCGGCTCGAGGCGCCCGAACAGCTCGGGCATCGATTTTCCCTCGGGATTCCTGCCGCGAAAGAACTCGTCGAGAGCTCCCGGCCTGGCCACCGGATCGAAGGTGGGATTGGGAATGAAACGGTTGATGCGGCCGCCCACCAGCAAACGCTTGCGCCCGTCGACGACCGCCCACTGCATCGCACGCTTGGCCATGCGCCGATCGATGTGCCGGGTGAACGCGTCTTCGGCTTCGTAGTAATGGTTGTCGCAGTCGAATGCGCGAAAGCCGAGGTCCCTGATGGTCATGCAACGCCCCTGTGTCGTCATCGCGGCACGTCGCGAACGATCGAATCCGCGACGGCGTAGGTATCGAAGGCAATCGAAAGGACCATGGTGGCCAGCGTCGCCGTCGAGCCGGCCGATGCGGCCGAGACCGGCTGGTTCTTAGCCCTCGCGCCGCGGGCACGGAAGCGGACCGCCGCCCACCGCGTCAGCGTGCGTGGATCGCGCTCCGCACGCGGCGCGCGACGAATCCCAGCGGCCGCTGCAGCGCGGCGGCCAAGGATGGCTGCGGCCGCGGTTGCCCCGACTCCCATTCACGAACGGTCGCATCCGGCCGCACCGCCCACCGGACGCCGACGCCCCACCGCCGGCTCCGGCGCAGAGCGGCGAGCAGCTGCGCAAGGGACGTATCGGTAGCGGCTGCCGCCGCGGCGAGCGCTACCTGCAGATCCAGCCGCGACACCTGCATCCGGGATGCACGATCGACGACCTCCTGCGGCACCGGCGCCTCCAGGGTCGCGCGCAGGTAACCGAGCACGACGGCGAGCGGCAACGAGAGGTGTCCTTGCTGCAGCCGTTGCTCGAGGACCGGCCACCGCAGCGCCTCGCATCGCGCAAGAAGCGCCGCGTCGATCATCCACAGCAACGAGCGACGGGAGCCGGTCCACGCACCACGAACGCAGCAGGCGGCGAGCTGATCGTGCAAGGCGGGAGTGCGCACGCGCCGCTGCGCCGCGCTCATCACGATCGCGTCCTTCCATACGTGGGGAGCCGCGAGGTGGTAGTGAGGATGGGGCAGAACGGTATGGCCGACCGCGACCACGAGCCCGCTGTTGTCCTCGAAACGACGGCGCATCCACGCAGCCTCGCCGGCGCGGCCGTGGTCGCGAAAGCCGGCAGCAACCAGCGCTGCCGCGGCGGCCGCAGCGTCGCTTTCGCCGATGACGATCTCGGCGGGGCCGGTGTGGTGGAGCTCGGGCCGTTCGTACAGCCGCTCCGCCAACGGGCGACCACCGAGAACCAGAAACGCGACGCCGGCCTGTTCGAGGCCGTCGCTCATGCGACCGAACACCTCCGCATACAGCCGTGCACGCAGCTCCTCGCGAAGGGAGGCCGTCCGCAGCCGCGTCGCCTCCGCCGGCGACAGCTCCAGATCGTGGCGCTCGGCCTGGCGCTGCAGCAGCGGCAGCAGCGCCGCCACGGCATCGGTACGCTCGCGTCGGAGCACGTCGAGCAGTGAGGGATGGCGCGCTCGCCATTGCTGCCAGGCCCGGCGCGCGCCATCGCGTTCGAGCAGCAGCGCACGCAGGAGCAGCGTACGGTCGGCAGCGGGCAGCGACGGCGCGAGCAGCGCCCCGTCGGCCGTGGTCACGAGCTCTCGCCGCGACGGACGCGCAGGCGATGCTGGAGAAAGCGCATCACGCCTTCATTGGCCGAATCCACTTCCAGCCGCGTCATGTTGCTGGCGTGCAGGCGGCGCCGCACGAGGACTTCTTCGATCGTATGAAGGACGCCGCCGGCCGCGCGCACACTCTCCATCCAGACGGCGGTCTCGCCGTGGCGCAACTCCTCGGGCAGGCGCGGGAGGCGCGCCAGCGACCGCGCGCGCAGGAGCACGCTCTGGATCGAATAGCCGCCGTAGGGCCTGGACATGGGATGGTCGGCGTAGCGTGCGGCATCGGCTGCCAGCTCGGCTTCCCAAAAGTTCTGCGCCCACGTCAGGCACAGATCGACCTCGGCGTTTCGTGTCATCACCTCGAGCTGGCGCGCGAGCTTTCCCGGTTGCCACAGGTCGTCGCAGTCGTTGAACGCGATGTACTCTCCCGTTGCAGCATCCAGACCCGCATTGCGGGCGGCGGCCGGGCCGCGGTTTTCCTGGCGCAGCACGCGCACGGCGGAAGCGTAGCCGGCGGCGATGCGCGCGCTGCCGTCGGTGGAGCCGTCGTCGACGACGATGATCTCGAGCGGGCGATGCTCCTGCGCCAGCACCGAGTCCAGGCACTGACGCAGAAAGCGCTCGCCGTTCCAGACCGGAATGACGACGCTGACGAGCGAGGGCGTCGTCACGTGGACGAGCCTCCGGCGCCCGCTCCGCGGCGGCGGCGGTCCAGCGCGGCCTTGACCAGGTGCAGGTACTCGCTGCGGCTCTGGCTGCCGAAGTGCTGGCTACGGTTGCCATCGTGAAGCCGCCGGCGCGCCAGCACGTGCGGCAGCAGCTCGTGCACCGCGCCGGCCTCACTGGCACGCAGGACCCAATCGGTATCGTCGCTGTGTTCGAGCTTTTCGTTGAACGTGCCGATGCGCTCCATGGCGCCGCGCCGCACCACGAGCGTCGTCAGCGAAAACCCGGCAATGGGCTCGAGCAGGCGGGGATCGCGCACGCGCCGGTCCTCGAGTTCCTCGCTGACGAAGTTTCGCAGCATCGTCACGCAGTAGTCGAGATCCGGCCGCTGCTGCAGGCGCTCGAGCTGGAGCTCGAGCTTGCGCGGCTCCCACGTGTCGTCGGCGTCCAGGAAGGCGAGCACGTCACCTGCGCTGGCGGCGATGCCGCGGTTGCGGGCTGCGGCCGGGCCGGCGTTGGCCTGCCGCAGCAGCACGACGCGCGCGCCGTAGCCTGCCGCCACTGCCGCGGTCGCATCGGTGGATCCGTCGTCCACCACCACGATCTGGTCGGGCGGACGGGTCTGCGCCAACGCGCTGTCGAGGGCGGCGGCGAGGTAGCGTTCGGCATTGAAGGCGGGAATGATGCAGGAGACGTGGAACACGACGTCGATACCGGCGGCCAATCTCGCCGCGCGTCGGCAACAAGGCAAATCCTTGCCTGCGGTGCCTGCGCCCGCTTTCCCTTGGCCGTGCGCCGCCGGCGGCCGGCGTTGCCGCTGCGAGGGCGGCGATGACCACGCGCGTGCTGCTTTGGTCGCCGGGCTTCCTCGGAGAGATCGGCGGCATCGAAGCGCTTGCGCGTCCGATGGTCCAGGCCCTTCACGGCAACGGCTTCGAGTTCCGCGTCATGGCCACCAATACGGTCCTTCCCGAGGAGCGGACGCTGTCGTGGAACGGCGTGACGGTGCACTCGCTGCCGATCTACGACGCCCTGGCGCGCAAGGATCTTGTCGCGTACGCGGCGCTGCGGCGGCGCGTGCGCGAGATCGAGCAGGACTTCGACCCGCACGTCGTGCACGTCAATCACCATCATCCCGGCCTCGTCGTGCATTGCGATACGATGGCTGGCAGGCGCGCGGCGGTCGTGTACACCGCGCATGGGTGGGGATTCCTGACGTCGGAGGGCTCGTCGCACGAATCGATCATCGGCCGCTTGATCCGCGGCGCCGACTGGCTCGTCGGATGCGCCCAGTCCTCGGTCGATGCGGTATGCAGCCTCATCCCCGAAATGCGCGACCGCAGCTCGCTCATCCGCAACGCGATGCCGCCGCCGGCGCTGCAGCCGGCACCGCTGCCGTGGGACCCGCCGCTGCTGCTGTGCATCGGCAGGCTCGTCGAGCAGAAGGGCTTCGACACGGCCATCGATGCGATGGCCATGGTGGACGCGAGCGTCCAGCTGCGCATCGCCGGCTACGGCCCCGACGCGGAGCGCCTCGCCGCGCGGATCGAGCAGCAGCGCCTCGGCGACCGCGTGCACATGCTCGGCGGCGTCGCGCCCGAGGCCGTGCCGGCGCTGATGAACGAGGCCACGGCGGTGCTCATGCCATCGCGCGGATGGGAGGGGTTGCCGATGGTCGCCGTCGAAGCGGCGTTGATGGCGCGGCCGCTGGTGGCCAGCGAGCTGCCGGGGCTCGACGAAGCGTTCGTGCCCGGCCAGACCGGCGTCGCCTTCCCACCGGGCGACGCCATTGCGCTGGCGCAGGCCATCGGCTACTTGCTCGGCCGCCGCGAGGAAGCCGAAGCGATGGGGCAGCGCGCTCGACAACGAGCGATGCGCGAATTCGGCTGGGACGCCTACATCGAAGCCTACGGCTCGCTGTACGAGCGCCTCGCGCGGAGAGAGAGTCGTGTCAGATCTCGAGAATCGTTATCTTCCCGATGAAAACGAAGTCACCGCCAAGGTGATCGATGGCGAAGCCATCATCATCAACCTGCTGACGGGCGTCTACTACAGCATGGATGGAACCGGTGCCCGCGTGTGGGAGGGCATCGAGCGCGGTCGATCCATCGATGAGATCAGCGCCGCCATCGCCAGCGGCTATGGCATCGATCCGGCACGCGTGCAGGCAGACGTGCACACGCTGTTTCGCCAGCTTCTCGACGAGCGCATGATCCGCGCCGTCGATGCCGCGGCGCCCGTCGATGCCGCGGCGCCCGTCGATGCCGCCCCAGCAGCCTTCAGCGGTAGCTATCAGCCGCCGGTGCTCAACGTCTATCGCGACATGGCCGAGGTCCTGGCGCTCGATCCTCCCACTCCGGGCGTGTTCGATTCCCTGCTCAAGGATCCGAACGCCTGAGCGAGCTGCGCTGACTTCCGTGCCGGCGACCGATCATCCGCACGATGCTGCGCCGGCGGAAGATGCTGCGCCGGCGTGGGCGATGCCGATCGCCGATGCGGCCGCCGCCGCCATCGACGCGTCGCTGCATGAGGCGTTTGCCGAGGCGTGCGCACGGCACTCCCCGGTGCAGGCGACCTACGTGCTCTCGGGCCGCCGCGCCAGCATCCGTGTGTGCGGCGAGCAGCTGGCCGAGAAGGTCCATCTGCCGTTCGCGCATCTCCACCGTCCCGGCGACGCGGCTGCCGCCGACATCACCATCGACCTGTGGGACCCGGCCGCGACCGGCGTCGCGCTCCCCGCTCCCGCGCTCGAGGCGGTGAACGCGGAGGGCAATCCGCCGGTGCGCGTCAGCGTGAACGGCCGCTACGTCGGCCATCGACTGCGCCGGACGCTGGTGTGGCTGGATCGTCGTTGCTCGCGCATCACCGGCGGCGTCGACCTCGCGGCGCCGCTGTCACTCTTCGAAACCGGACGTCCGCTGTATTTTCCGCTCATGCTGTGGCTGCGCGATCAGCGCGTGCAGTTCGTGCATTCGGGAATGGTCGAGCGCGACGGCCGCGGCGTGATCCTGTGCGGCCAGGGAGGCTCGGGGAAGTCGACGACGTCGCTGCTGTGCCTGCTGGCCGGCATGGGATTCCTCGGTGACGACTACGTCGGACTGGAGCGGACGGAGACCGGGTTCGTCGGGCACAGCCTGTTCGCATCCACCTACGTCGAGCCCGAGCACCTGCGCCGCTTCCCGCAGCTCCATCCGCACGCCGTTCACGGCAGCGCGCCGGGAGAGGACAAGAGCGTGGTGCTGCTGTCGCGGTTGTTTCCGGAACGGCTGCGCGCCAGCGCATCCATCGCTGCCGTGCTGCTTCCGCAGGTGACGGGCGAGGCAGCCACCCGCATCGAGCCTGCCACGCGCGGCTATGCGCTGAGACGCGCTGCGCCGAGTTCGATCCTGCAGCTTCTGGCGCCCGAGGCCGGCAGCCTTCACCGCATCGCGTCGCTGATCGAGGCCGTGCCGTGCTTCAAGGTTCTGTTGGGGCGCGACATGGAGCACGTCGCGGCGCGAATCGATGAGCTTCTGTGCAGCCTCAAACCGGATCCGGCGGCGGAAGCGCGCGGCCGCTGAGCACCGACCACGCTCGCAGGACGGCACGCTTGCCCATGCGGCGCAGCACCGCCGAGACCGAATCGTAGCCCCAGTACTCGGCCATGTAGGCCAGGAAACCGGTTGGCGTCGCCCGGCGGCCGCGCGCTCGCGCATCGGCCGCGTACTGGAACGCGAAGATCGGCAGACCGCCGAGCACCGTATACGTGCTGCGCCGGCACCCGAGCCGGTACTCTAGGCGATCGGCGCCGGCCACCGGCAAAGCCGCGAGGGTTTCGCGCACGGCCACGGGAACGGCGATGCCGACCACGTCGGCGAGATAGTCGAGGCCGTCACGCGCGGGCGCCACGAAACGCAGGCGCTGCGCTTCGGCAACGAAGACCTCCCACTCCACGGCCTCGGAGGTGCTCTTGGCGATCGCCGCGGCATCGCTCGCCCACCGCAGCGTGGCCTGCGGAGACCAGTGCAGGCCGTGCACGATCACGTGCAGCAGCTCGTCGGCCGCCGACATCACGCGTGCCGGCACTCCGCACAGCTCGACTGGCCGGCTGCGGCTCCACAGCTCGTCGCCGGTGCCGTTGCCGCCGATCTCCTCTCGCCGCTGCGGATACAGCCTCCAGTGCAGGTCGATGTGGCGGCCGCGCGCGTCGGCGAAGTCTTCGGCGTGGATCAGCTCGATGCGGCGGGCCGAGAGCGGCGTCTTCGGCGCGAACCCGAGCTCCAGCAGCGTGGCCACCGCCTGTTCGGCGTTGCGCGGAGAGACCAGCACGTCGACGTCCCCCATCGGACGCACGCCCGGCTGTTCGTAGTGGCGCAGCGACAACGCCACGCCCTTGAGCAGAATCGTCTCGATGCCTCGCTCGCGCAGTGCGGCAACGACCGGGGCCAGGCCGCGGAAAAGGATCTCGTTGGCCACGGTGGCCTTTCGGCGCTGCGCGCGCGCGTAGGCCAGGTCTTCTTCGGCCACGCCGGCGCGGCGCAGGTTGACGTCGATCAGGGGAAGCAGGCGCAGCTCGCCCACTTCACGCGTCGACCGTGCGTGCTCGCGGCAGCGCTGCCATGCCGGCAGCGCACGCGCCGGCTCGGCCAGCGCCGCCAGCAACAGATCCTGCTGTGCCGGCGTGGGCCAGCAGCTGCGTTCAGGCACGAACGTCCCGGGGACGGCGCGGCAGCCCGACGACGGCGGCGGGAGCGCCGCGCACCGGCACGGGCAGCTCGCGAACCTGCGGCCTGCCCTGCTCGCGCGCTTCGGCCAGCGGGCGAAGCTCGTAGATGCGGTCGCACGAAGACAGCACCTCGCGATCGTGCGTGATCAGCAGCACCGCGGGACGCGGCTGCAGCGCGGCGAGGTTGGCCAGCAGACCGGCCACCGCATCGGCGTCGAGGTGATTGGTCGGCTCGTCCAGCACCAGCAGCGAAGGCCGATGGACCAGAGCGCGCGCCAGAGCCAGGCGCTGGCGCTCTCCTCCGGAGATGCGGTGCGACTCCTCGCCGAGATCCGTCTCGTAGCCGCGCGGCAGCGAGGCGATGACGCGATCGGCCGTGGCCACGCGCGCCGCTTCCTCGATGTCGACCTGGGTGGCATAGGGACGGCCGAAGGCCAGGCACTCGCGCAGGTTGGTGGCCGGAAGCTGCGGCTCCTGCGGCACCACGCCGATGTGGCGCCGCAGCGCACGCGTATCGAGCGTGTCCATCGGATGGTCGTCCGCCAGCACCCTGCCCTGCTCGGGCGCCAGCAGCCCGAGCACGACGCCCGCCACCGTGCTCTTGCCCGCGCCGTTGGGTCCCAGCACGGCGGTGGTCTTGCCGGATTCGACGACCAGGCTGACGCCCTCGAGCACCGGGACGCCTTCGTAGGAATACGAGACGTCCTCCAGCCGCACGTTGCCGCGGAAGTCGATGCACGTGCTTCCGCGATACGGCGACTCCTCGTCCAGCTCGAGGAACGCCACCACGCCTCGCAGCGAGGCGGCGCCTTCGATGGCGATGGGCGCGCACTGCATGACGGCGGTGACGTAGTTCTTGAGCAGCATCAGGCCGACGTAGAACGACACCAGCGTGCCCAGCGGCATGCTACTCTGCGCGACGGCGGCGCCGCCGACCAGCAGCACGACCGCGCTGACGGCATGGACGACGGTGTTCTGCAGGACGCCGTAGGCCAGACCGGAGGCGGCCACGCGCTGGCGCTGGAGCCGGGTCTGTGCAGCCAGCTCACGATGGATTGCCGTCTCGTGCTCTTCGACCGCCTCGGCGCGGATCACCGGCAGCCGCCGCAGCGCGCCGGTGAAACGGTGGTTGAGAGCGGCCACGGCGCGCCGGTAGTCGGCCACGCGTCGTGCGACCTCGCGTCCCACGGTGCGATCGATGAGGACCAGCAGCGGCCCCGTCAGCAGCATCACGCCGAGCAGCACCGGCTCGATCCACAGCAGCGCCAACGCCAGCACGGCGCTGATGATCAGCGACGGCAGGCCGGTGGCCAGCCCGGCAACGCTCATCGCGTCGATCTTCTCGGCGTCCTGCACCAGCGAGCTCTCGATGATGGCGCGGTCCGCGCGCGCCCACGCCGTCGTGGAGAGCCGAAAGACCTTCTCGACGATGTCGCGGCGCAGCGTCTCGGTGGCCGTGGCGGTCGCGCCGATCAGAAGCGCGCGGCCGATGTAGGTCATGGCGGCGTTGACGAAGTAGAGCGCGACGATGCCGGCTCCGAAGCCGAAGGCGATCCGCGTGTCCGGCGCGGCCCCGTCGAGGCGCTCGAACAGGACCTTGACGGCCAGCGGTATGGCCAGAAGCGTCAGCGTCTGGCCGACCAGCGCCAGCATCGCCAGCGACAACCGTCCGAGGCTGCCGCGGTGCAGCCCCAGATAGTAGCGCCATGCCTGGATGTGCGCGCCGCGCAGGTTCACGCCCAGCCTCTTCATCACCTGCAGCTTCGCGAAAAACATGGACGGGTACAACGGCCGGCAGCGAAGAAATGTCGGCGGAGCGTCCGAAGCGTGCTCAGCGGCCGCTGGTGAAGCCGAAGAGGTGGCCGGCAATGCGCCGGATCTGGATTTCCTCGGAGCCCTCGGTGATGCGATAGCGGCGGTGATGCCGGTAGATGTGCTCGAAGGGCTTGTGCCGCGAGTAGCCTACTCCCCCATGCACCTGCATCGCCTGATCGGCGGCCTCGCACACGAGCCGGTTGGCGCGATAGTTGGCCATCGACACCATGGCGCTGACTTCCATGTGATGCCCGCGGTCGAGCTGCCAGGCGGTCTTGTAGACAAGGCCGCGCACCATCTCGGCCTCGGTCTGCAGCTCGACGAGCGGAAACTGGATGGCCTGGTTGACCGCCAGCGCCTTGCCCCAGGTCTTGCGCTTGCGCGAATACTCCACCGACTCATCGATGCAGTATTGCGCGGCTCCCAGGCTGGAGGCCGCCTGCCGGATGCGGTTCTCGTGCACGAAGTGCTGCGCGAGCACCATGCCTTCTCCTTCCACGTGAACGATGGCGGAGGCCGGAACACGCACGTTCTCCAGCCGCACCTCGGCGTGGTCGGAGGGCATGTTGAACGTCCACCACATGAACTCGACATGGAAGCCGGGGGCGTCGGTGGGAACGAGGAAGCAGGTGATGCCGCGGGGCTCGCCCGCCTTGCCCCCGGTGCGCGCGAAGATCAGGTCGTGCGTGGCGTTGTGGAGGCCCGTGTTGAAGCGCTTGGCGCCGTCGATGATCCAGTCGTCGCCGTCACGGCGGGCGGTCGTCTCGAGCCACGTGGCATCGGAGCCATGATCGGGCTCGGTCAGGCCGAAGGCGACGCGCTTCCGTCCCGTGATCATGTCCTCGAGGAACTCGCGCTTCTGCTCGTCCGTTCCGAATTCGGCGAACATGTGCACGACCGGGAAGTTGCCGACGATGGAGCTCTCGTTCTGAAGATCGTTGTGCAGCCCCAGCCCCTTGGCGGCCAGGTGCTCGCGGATGATGGCCATGCCGAGGTTGGATCCATCCTGGCCGCCGAGCTCACGCGGCAGCGAATAGCGCAGGTGTCCGGCGGCATCGGCGCGCCGACGCATCTCGCCCAGCAGCTCTTCCCACTCGCGTCGCGGCTGTCCGTCGTTCTCCCAATCGGTGCGCGCCCACTCGCGCCGGTGATCGAAGAACTGCATGTTGTCGGACTCGAGCGGCTTGATCTCGCGCTCGATGAAGTCGTCAAGCTCCGCGAGCTTGCGGCGGATGTCGGCCGGAATGTCGAAGTCCACGCGATGCCTCCTGCAGGGCGGTCGGGTGCTGCATAGCCCAGAGGCGGGAGCGTACAAGCGCCGCAGCCGCGCCGGGCGGAGCAGCGGCGAGGCATATCGCAGGGCTTGCCGGCGCTACGGCAGGATCGCTGCCGATTTGGGCGAATATGGCGCGCGATTTGCTGTCCTTCCTGAGGACCGCGGGGCGCAGGGACGAAGCGCATTCGGCCGCTGTGTCGTCCGCCTCGCAACAAGGGAGTCATGCGCCGCATCCGTGCAATCGTCGCCGCCATCGTCTTCGCGCTGACGGCCTCCTTCGGCATCACGTCGGCCGACCAGTTCCTGCAGATGCGCGCGGAGCTGGCCGGAGGGCCGACGCAGACATACTCGACGGCGGCGCTCTTCGACGATCTGGTGTCCCCTTCGGAGCAGACGGCGGCCGCAACGTGGAACGTTTCGCCGCCGACGGGCCTGCGGCCGTGCTGCGCGCTCGGCCACAACCTCGGAGTCGCCGTCGGGCCCGTCCCCGTTCCCATCGTCCGCCTCGACAACGTCATCCATCCCAATGCGCTTGGCCGCCACCGCTACAACAGCAACCTCATCAATCTTGCCATCGATCGACGCACCGGGCTCGGCCTGCGCGAGCAGAACGGAATCCTGTACACGTGCGGCGGCGGCGTCATCGATACCGCGCACATCCGCGATTATGCGGACCTGACGGTCTATCTGTACTCGGTCCTGGAGCCGCGTCTCGGGCGGCCGCAGACGATCGAGCTTCCCGACCAGGCCGGACGCCGCTTCGTTCAACTGCACGAGATCGCGCCCGAGCTGCTGGAGCGGGTCGGGCGTCGGACGCTGGCCCTGGAGCTGGCCGGATGGATCTCGTTCCAGCTCTCGATCTGGCATGAGACGGCGAGCTGGTACGGCTGGTCCAGCGTGCCGCTGTTTCCCGAGACCGTCTCCGCCTTCTCTCCCGAGGACCTCTACACCAACGTTCTCGGCATCCGTCTGGCGTTCGCGTTGATCCGCGCGGGCCGTACGGCGACGCAGCAGGACTACGAGCGCGCCATGGATGAAAGCATGCCGCGGCTGCTCGCGCGGCTCGGCGCCATGCCGGCGGCGTTGTCGCGATCGGTCCTGTCCGCGATCGATGGCGTCTGGTGGACGTCCACCGAACGGCTGCCACACCGGGAGGTCGTGCAGCTACGGAGCTTCGATACAGGCCCGCACATGGTGCCGCTGCGCGTGCCGCGGCAGCGCCTGCACGAGACGCTCGGCGAATACGCGGCCGACTACTGCGCGGCGTGGCAGGATCGGCCGGTCGTGCTCGAGGTGCCGACGCGCGCCGGCGACGTTTCTCTTTCGGAGCTGGCGACCGTCGAGATCGAGCCGATGCGCGATCTTGCCGACGACATCGCGGCCATCACGGGGACCGCGCGCATCACGCACGACGACCTGCCGCGGATCGTCGAGAACATCGCCGCCGCCGATCGGCAGCGGACCTATTCGCGCAGCACCGCCCACTCGGTCGGCTGGATCGCGAAGACCTGGCCGCGCATGGCCTGGCCGTCGTCGCGCCTGCGGCGGTTCTCGATGGCACGCTCGCGGTAGATCGCCAGCGCGGCGCGGTCGTCGGCGCCGTTGATGCTCTCGCCCAGGTGCTCGCTGAACAGCTCGCGGCGCAGCTCGCGCGTTACCTGCTGGTCCCAGAACGTCACGTTCATCTCGGTGTCGCCGCGGAAGGACCGGAACATGGCGTTGGCCGAGCCGATGGTCGTCCATTCATCGTCGATGAGCGCGATCTTGGCGTGGACGTAGATGTCTTCGTAGCCGCCGCCGGGCCGATTGGAGCCCAGCCCGGCGAGCAGGAAGTTGTCGTACTGCGCCAGCGCATCGATCATGTCGAAGACCGGCTTGACACGCGGGTGCGTGCGCACCCGGCAGATCTCGGGCATGGCCAGCGCCGGCACGAGCACGGTGACATCGACTCCGCGCTGCAGCGCGGCCTCCAGACGCTCGATCAGGAAGGGACAGAGCAGGATCTGGTTCTCGAGATAGATCGTGCGCTCGGCCGCGTCGACGGCCGCGAGGTACTGCTCGACGATGCTGAACTCGCCCTCGGCGATCGGGAACGGCCTTGCGCCCGGCGCCGGCGCGTCCAGCCGATAAAGATCGGACTGGATCGTACGCGCGACCTGCACCAGCGTGGGCCCGCACGCGCCGGCGGTCCGCTCGGGAAAGGGCAGGTCGTCGGCCAGCTCGAGAACCGGGAAGCTGCCGTACTGCGTCTCGCGCTCGCTGGCCTCGTTCCAGCGCTGCACGAAGTTGTGGTGGACGTCGGCGGCCGCCGGGCCTCGCAGTTCGACGTAGGCATCATGGATGCTGGCGCCCGCCGCGGCCTCGCCGCCGGGATGTCCGGGGGAGACGACCGAGCACACGTCCAGATTGATGCCGCCGACGAACACGACCTCGCGCTCGGTGCCGGCGTCCACCAGCCAGCTCTTCTGGTGGTGGCAGTAGCCTTCGACGCGGTCCCAGCGCGCCAGGACGTGCGGCGCGCGCGCCGCCATCGATCGGTAGCTGGCCTCGCCGGCCGGAAAATGGGCGCTGCCGACGATCATCGTCTCGATCTCGGGCTCGCTCCAGAACAGCACGCGTACGTCGATTCCCTCGCGTGCACGCCGCTCCAGGACCTCGAAAAAGCCGCCGGCCCCGTCGGGCAGCGCGAAGTCTTCGTCCAGGAAGGCCACCGTCACCCACACACTGCGGCGCGCGGCGGCGACGGCCTCGCAGATTGCGCGAAACGCCGGGACGCCGTCGACGAGCGGCCGCACGCGGTTGCCGCCTCGCAGCGGGTAGCAAGCCTGCATGGCCGACGGGATTCGCGGAACGGGAATCATGCGGCAATTGTTACGCGGACATCGAAATGTGCACAATGGTCCGAATGCACCGCCATCGGATTCTTCCTGCCGCCATCGCTGCCGCGCTCGTGTCGTGCACCACCGGCCTCGCCCGCTCCCAGAGCGTGGACCTGGCCAGGGTCGAGATGGTCGACCTGACGCATGCGTTCAACACTTCGACCATCTACTGGCCCACGGCCCCGAGCGGCTTCACGTTTATGCACCTCTCGCACGGGCATACGCCCGGGGGGTACTTCTATTCCGCGGGCGCATTCAACGCGCCGGAGCACGGCGGCACGCATCTGGACGCGCCGATCCATTTTTTCGAGAACGGACAGGCCGTCGAGCAGATTCCGCTCGAACGGCTGATGGGGCCGGCCGTGGTGGTGGATGTCCGGGCCTCGGCGGCGGGCAATCCGGACTACGAGGTCGGCGTCGTCGACATCACCAGCCACAGCGCGGTCAACGGGCCCATCGCCAAGGGGACGATCGTTCTCATCCGAACCGGCTGGGCATCGCGGTGGGGCGACCGCCGCGCCTACCTCGGCGACGATACGCCTGGCGACGCCAGCAGCCTGCACTTTCCGGGGCTGAGCGCGGAGGCCGCCCGTTATCTCGCCGACAAGGGAGTGGCCGCCGTCGGCATAGACACGGCATCGCTGGATCCGGGCCGCTCCACCGACTTCCAGGCGCACCGCGTGCTGGCCAGGGCGGGCGTGCCGGGCTTCGAGAACCTCAACATACCCGAGACGCTGCCGGCCAAGGGCATCACGGTGCTGGCCCTGCCGATGAAGATCGAGGGCGGGTCGGGCGCGCCGCTGCGCGCAGTGGCGCTGGTGCCCCGGCGCTAGGCCGACTGCTGCATGGCGCGCAGCTCGTCGGCCGTATGCGAACGGCCGTCGGGGCTCCAGCCGGGCGGTTGCAGGATGTAGCCGAGGGCTTCGCGGAAGTTGGACGCGCCGCGTACGTCGGCGGCCAGCGCCTTCCATTCGTGAAACGCGATCTCCACCAGATCGAACGTCTCGATGTTCCTGGTCAACCCGTAGGTGACCGGAGCCGCCTCCGGCTCGAACGTTCCGAACAGCCGGTCCCACACGATCAGCATGCCGCCGTGATTGCGATCGAGATACTCCAGATTGGTGCCGTGATGGACGCGGTGATGCGACGGCGTGTTCAGCAGCCACTCGAGCGGCCCGAGCTTCCCGATCGTCTCGGTGTGGATCCAGTACTGGTAGAGCGTGTTGACCGCCTGCACGGTGAGCACCAGCATCGGATCGAAGCCGATCAACGCCATGGGCCAGAAGAACGGCATGTACGTCAGCGGCGTCGTCCACGACTGGCGCAGCGCCGTCGAGAGGTTGTAGTGGCGGCTGGAGTGATGGTTGACGTGCGCCGCCCACAAGAAGCGCACCTCGTGGCTGAGGCGATGGAACCAGTAGTAGCAGAAGTCGCCCACCAGCAGCGCCAGCACCCAGGTCGCGGCGCTGGACGAGTCGAGCTGCAGCGGCGCGAGGGCCGCGAACAGCTGCAGCGTGGCCAGCGACACGCCCTTCATGAACAGGTTGATGAGAACGTTTCCCACGCCCATCCCCAGGCTGGCGGCCGTGTCGCGCCTCTCGTAGCCGCGCAGGGCCGCGCCCTCGTGCAGCTTCATGCGCGCGATCAAGACGCTCTCAGCGAGCATGGTGACCAGGAAGAAGGGAACGGCGTAGATCGTCGGATCGCTCACGACGGCTTCTCCTTTTTCGGCGAGCGGGACCGCGGCCGCGCGGGAAGCGGCGTCTCGCGCAACGGCCGCGGCGGCATGCCAGCCGGCGCGGCCGCGGCATCGGCGACGGCCTGCGTGGCCATGGCTTCGAGAGCCGGCACAAGCTCCGGCGACATGCCTTCGTCGCCGTAGAGGCAGCGGGCCAGCGCCATGCCGAGCATGGCCTGCAGCAGCAGCTCGAGCGTCACGTGGAATCGCGCGTCAGAGGCCGCGTGCGGAAAGTACTCGGCGGCGAGCGTGCGAACGTTCTGCGCGTGCGCTGCCGCCACCGGCAGCAGCACCGCACGCAGCTCCTCGTCGGTGCGCGCGGCTGCATAGAGGTCGAGGATGGCCTGGTGGCGCCGCTGTCCGTACATCGACCACAGCAGCGACACCGCCGCAGCGGGAGTGCGCTGGGCTCGATCGAGCGCGGCGAAGGCCGCGCGGTAATCGTCGGTCAGGCCGGCGAAGACATGCTCGACTGCAGCAGCCACGAGGGCGGCCCGGCTGCGGTAGTGGTGGAGCTGCGCGCCGCGCGAGACGCCGGCCCGCTCGGCAACCATCGTCGTCGTCAGCGCGCCATAGCCGTGCTCGACGAGGCAGTCGACGGCCGCGTCGAGCAGCAGGCGCTGCGTCGAGGCGCTTCTCTCCTCCTGCGATCGGCGGCCTCGGCCGACGGTGGCGGCTGGCATTGCCGGACCGTACGCTCCGACAAACAAACAGTCAAGCCTGCTTGTAACTGACGCAACCCCCCCGGACGAATGCGTCTTTGTGCCGGGCGGCTTAGGGCGTACCATCGCCACGTCGGGCCCAGGCCGACTCCGCAAAAACCAGCAGATGCCAACGCGATGACCGATACGGCCTCGGCGTCTGCGACAGGAGCTCACGAATGAGGAAGCATCTTCGACACCTCGCGACCGGAAGCGTGGCTTTGGCATTGCTCGTCCTTCTGCCCGGCTGCAAGGACAATCACCGGCCGCCCGACTTCGTGCGTCTCTTCTTCGGCACGACCTCGACGGGCACCTGCGACAGCCTGACGATCGAGGTCGACCTGGAAGCGGCCAATTCCTTCCTCGTCATGGATCTCGGCAGCAATCCGGACTGCTCGCTGGCCGCGGCGCTCGAGGCCAGCGGCTGCGATCTCGACGTGATCGTCGAAGGCGACATCTTCCGCGCCACCATCACCGGCTGCACCATCCCTGCCTTCGTCAGCGCCTTCGAATGCTTCTTCGTCAGCGCCGACCTCTCCCAGATCAACGCGGCTGCCACTGCGCAGTGCGTCTGCACCAATCCTGGATGCAATGAGACACCGCCGGTCTGCATCAGCGACGAGCCAGGCGCGGGCACGTGCGAGGACTGCGACAACGGCGTCGACGACGACGAAGACGGCGCCGTCGACTGCGACGACAGCCAGTGCGCCGGCTCACCGCAATGCGACGGCACCACGACGACCTCCTCGCCGGACACGACCAACACGACCGGCACCACCGACACGACCAATACGACCCACACCACCGGCACGACCAACACCACCGGCACGACCAACACCACGGGCCAGCCGGGCCAGGAGTGCCGAATCGTGTTCCACCTGCCCGACGCGGAGGACGTGGGGTCACTGCAGTGGGACACCAACTACTCCGAAGCCAACGGCGGCTTCGCCGGCGCCGGTCCCAACGTGGATTGCTCCTCGCTGGTGGAGGGCTCCATCGCCAGTTTCAACGACAATGACGAGGGCCAGGTGCTGTCGGGCGGGATCATCAGCCTGGAAGGCTTCACCGGACCTCTCGACATCGCCGAGTGCACTTTCGAGTCCTCGGAAACGCCGGTGGCCGCCGACTTCACCATCACGGTCACCGACGCCAGCGATCCCGACCTCAACCCGATCGACGTGGACGTCGTCATCGGCAGCATCGAGTGCGACGCCGGCCCCACCACGACGATCGACGGGCCGACGACAACCATCGGTGGGCCGACCACGACCCTGGGCGGTGAGACCATCCCCATCACGTTCCGTCTGGCCAGTGCCAGCAGCGAGGAGGTCGGCGCCGTGCAGTTCAGCGTCGACTACTCGGGCGCGCCCGGCGAGTTCGCGGGCATGGGCTCCAGCGTCTCGTGCACCAACGAGGTCGACGGCGCGATCTTCGCCGCCACCGACGATGACGCGGGCGACAGCCTCTCCCTCGGATTCATTTCGCTCGACGGCTTTGCGCCGCCGGCCGATCTGGCGATCTGCCAGTTCGTCAGCAGCGGCGAGGCGCCGGTGCCCTCCGACTTCACGATCACGGTCGAAGACGCGTCCGACCCGGATCTCAATCCCATCACGGTGACGATCGAGGTCGTGATCCCCGAATGATTCGAGCGGCAGGCAGCGGCGTCAGCGCTCGGAGCTGATCGCCGCCGCCTGCCTGCGCGCCTCGGCGATGCGCTGCGACAGCCGCGGCGACGTCATCATCAGCAGCGCCAGCGAGATGGCCAGGAACGGCACGAGCACGGTGGCATCGTGCGTCAGCAGCGCGCGGGCCATGCCGACGATGGCCACGCTCTCGGCCATCGCCCAGACCACGATCAACCTGGTGGTGGCGTAGAAGCCGAAACCCACGAGCAGCCGTTCCTGCTCGCTCATCGCCGCCAGATCCTCGGCGAGCGTCTTGTCCTGGCGCGCCGCCTGATCGAGCGCGTTCCGCCATGCCTCCGCTCCGGCGCCGTCGGCCGGAGGAAGGCGCGAGCGCATCCACCACGCGATCGCGGTCGCGGCGGCAGCGACACCGAAGAAGACGATGGCCGGCGGCGGCTCGGTTGCCGGCGCCGCCTCCTGCGACCACTGGCGCTGCAGGACGAACGTAACGGCGGCGTAGGTCACGGCTGCCATCGTCATCGCCACGTGGACGATGGCAGCCTTGGTGGTCATGCGCCCCACTCTCTTCTCGAACGCTGGCGAACCCCGCAGCATCGCAGCACCTCTCAAAGCAGGCCGGCGCCGCGCGCCCAGCGGTACTTGGCGCCGAGCACGGCCACCGGCATCTCGGTCGTATAGGGATAAGCAGGAATTCCGCGCTCCCACAGATGGTCGCAGGCCTGCTCCACCTCGACGTCTCCGACCAGGGAAGCCACCACCGGCTTCTCGTGCCCCTTGCCTCGCGCCCGCTCGACGACGTCGGCGAGCAGCTCGGCAAACACCATCGGCGGCGTAACGATGGTGTGCCAGTAGCCGAGGATCAGCGAGTGAATGCGCGGATCCTCCAGCGCCAGCGCGATGGTGTTGCGATAGGTCGAGGGCGGCTCGCCGCCGGTGATGTCGACGGGATTGCCGGCCGCGCCGAAGGGCGGAATGAACTTGCGGAACGCCGCATCGAGGTCCTCGGGCATGCGCATCAGCGAAAGCCCATTGTCCACGCACGCATCCGACAGCAGCACGCCGGAGCCGCCGGCGCCGGTGACGATGACGACGTTCTCTCCTTTCGGCGACGGCAGCACCGAAAGCCCCCGCGCGAACTCCAGCATGTCGCGAAGCGAGCGCGCCCGCACCACGCCGCACTGGCGCAGCACGTCCTCGTAGATCTTGTCGTTGCCGGCGAGAGCTCCCGTGTGCGAGGCCGCGGCTCGCGCGCCCAGGGCGGTGCGCCCGGCCTTCAGCATGACGATCGGCTTCGCCTTGGACACGCGCGAGGCAGCTTCGGCAAAGGCGCGGCCGTCCTTGAGATCCTCGGCATGCATGGCGATGACGGAGGTATTCTCGTCCTGCTCGAAGAACTCGAGCAGATCGTCCTCGTCGATGTCGGACTTGTTGCCGAGGCCGACGATCGCCGACACGCCCATCCTGGTCGAGCGGGAGAAGCCGATGATCGACATGCCCACGCCGCCGCTCTGCGAGGACAGCGCGACCTTGCCGCGAACGTCGTAGGCGGTGCAGAACGTCGCGCACAGGTTCTCGGGCGTGTAGTAGAAGCCGTAGATGTTCGGGCCCATCACCCGCACGCCGTGGCGGCGCGCCACCTCGAGCATCTGGTCCTGCAGCTCCTTCTCGCCGACCTCCGCAAAGCCCGACGGGATCAGAACCGCCCCGGCGATGCCCTTGCGGCCGACCTCTTCCATCGCCGCGGCCACCAGTCGTGCAGGGATGGCGAAGACGGCCACGTCGATGTCGCCTTCGACGTCGAGCACGCTCTTGTACGCGCGGAGGCCCATGATCTCGGGCGCCTTCGGATGAATCGGGTAGATCGCGCCGCGGTAACCGCCCGCGACGAGGTTCTTCATCACCGAGTTGCCGATCTTGCCTTCTTCGGCCGAGGCGCCGATCACCGCCACCGCGCGCGGCCGCAGGATGCGGCGCATGGCGGCGACGATCTGCTCGCGCGGCAGCCGCACCGGCTGCGGGCGCGGCTCGCCGGCGATCGTGATGCGCGCGTCCACGGCCACTGCGCCGTCCGGGCGCGCGAAGATCGGGTTGAGGTCCAGCTCCTCGATCTGCGGGAAATCCTCGAGAAGACGCGAGACGCTTTCGATGATCGCCACCAGCGCCGCGTGGTCGACGGCCTTTTCGCCGCGCACGCCGCGCAGAACGTCGGCGCCGGCGATGTCGCCGAGCATCGCTGCGGCCTGAGCCCGATCGACCGGAGTCATGCGGAACGTGACGTCGCGCAGGACCTCGACCAGCACGCCGCCGAGGCCGAACGCGACGACCTTGCCGAACGTCGGATCGGTGACGCCGCCGATGAGCACCTCGCGCCCGGGCGCCTCCATCTTCTGCACGAGCACGCCGGCGATCCTGGCCTCGGGTGCATGCCGTCGCGCGGCCTCGACCAGCTCGCCGTAGGCGGCTTCCACCCCGGCGACGTCGCGCGCGCCGAGGCGGACGCCGCCGGCCTCGGTCTTATGAAGGATGTCCGCGGAAACGATCTTGAGCGCGACCGGGAAGCCCATCTGCTCGGCGACGCGGCCCGCCTGCTGCGCCGACTCGGCCAGCCATTGTCGCGCCACGGGTATCCCGTACGCGTTGCATACCTCGGCCGCCTCGTGCGCCAGAAGCGCCGTTCGTCCGTCCGCCCGCACCGCCGCCAGCACGTTCTCCACCGTTGCCCGCTCCGCGTTCATCGATCCTCCTGCCGACGCGCCTGCGGCGTCGCGGGCGCGGAGTCTAGTCGCGATGCGGAGAGCATGACAGCGCCCGGCGAGCCTGGGCGCGCCCGCTCGTGGATTCCTCGTGCCGGTGGCAGCTACTGCGGCTCGATCCGGTAGATGGTGTTGTTGCTGATCATGTACAGCTCCCCGCGCGCGTCCTCGCCCCAGGACACCACACCGGCAAAGAACGCTCCCGCCGATTTCGCGTCATTGGTACGGTCCGTCAGCTCGGTGGCCGCGCCGCCGGCCACCTCGAACGTGCGAACCCAGGCGCCGCACAGGTCGGAGAAGAAGTAGGTCCCGGCGAAATCGGGCATGGCACAGCCGCGGTAAGCGTAGCCTCCCATGACCGCGCAGCCGCGTCCGTGCGTGTACTCGTGCACCGGCATCGTAAAGCCGGTGGGCGGATCCGGACACGGCTCCATCCGGCAACGCGTGCCCTCGAAGATGCCCCAGCCGTAGTTCTCGCCGCCCGTGCTGGCGCCGGGTGCGAAGTCGATCTCCTCGATCTGCTGGCCGCCGACGTCGCCGATGTAGAGGTCGCCCGTGAGGCGGTCGAAGCTGAAGCGCCACGGGTTTCGCAGTCCCTTCGACCACACGTACTCGATGTCGCTGGTTCCACCGGCGTAGCCGGGGTTGCTGGCCGGAACGGTGATGAACGGCGCCGAATCGTGATCGACGTCCAGGCGCAGCAGCTTGCCGAGCAGCAGCGTATCGTCCTGCGAATTGTGGCCGCTGCCGCCGTCGCCCATGCTCCAGTAAAGATAGCCGTCGCCACCGAACTGGAGCTGCCCGCCGTTGTGGTTGGCCGCTCCCGGATGCGGCACCACGAGCAGCTCCTGACGCGTCGACTCGTCGGCGACGGTGGGATCGCCTTGATCGACTTCGTAGCGAGCCAGAACCAGGTCGCCCGAGAGGTTGGTGTAGCTGACGAAGAAGCGGCCGTTGCTGTCGTAGTCTGGGTCGAAGGCCATGCTGAACAGGCCGCGCTCGCCGCCGGTCGTGGTCAGGTTGCTGATGTCGAGGAACGGCGTCGGGTTGACCGTGCCGTCGACGAGGCTGAGGACGCGGATGTAGCCGGCCCGCTCGGTGACGTACAGGCGGAGCGGATCCAGGCGCGGCGCGGTCAGGAACGTGGGGACCGTGAAGTCGTCGCTGACGAAGACGGCGTCGATCGCGGTTCCGGCCGCCGGCGCGATGCCCGTGCAAAGCGCGCTCTCGTTCTCGAGCTGGCAGAACGAGGAGCAGCCGTCGCCGTCGTCCAGATCGCCGTCGTCGCATTCTTCGGGCATTTCGCTGATGCCGTCGCCGCACTCGGGAGGAAGGTTGCAGGCGCAGGTATCGTCGCAAAGGCCGGGACAGGTGGCGTCGTCGCCATCCTCGCACTCCTGCGAAGGGCCGGCGATGCCGTCGCCGCACACCGGCGACAGGGCGCGCACGAGATCGTTGTGCGCGTCTTCGTCGATGTCGCGAACCTGATCGAGGTCGCCGGTGGTCGTGCACCCGCCGCGCGTCTCGGCGGCCGAGAAGCCGGCGACCAGCCGTTCGTAGGCATTGGCCAGGCATCCCTCGCTCGGCGGAAGGCCGCGCACGGCGGTCTTGCCGTAGCAGCGAAGGCCGCCGTGGACGTGGCGGCCGGCGGCCTGCACCTTGGCGGCGGCGCAGAGACGCGCCTGGTCCGTCTGTTCGGGCGCGAGCAGCGCGTCCACGGCGGCGCGCGCCGCATCCACGATGGCCTGCGCGCCGCCTTCATCGTCGGCGGTGGCGCACCCGCCGAGAGCCTCGGCCTTGCGGAAAGCCGTGCCCAGCCTTGTTGCGGCCGTCGCGGTGCAGCCAGCGTCGACCGTTTCGCCACTTCGCAATGCGTGGGCGTGGCAGGAAAACACATCCTTGGCGTAGCGTGCCGCCGCCTTGGTCTTGGAGCCGCCGCAGCGGTCGGCCGCCGGGTCGGCGGATGCGTTGGCCGCATGGCCGACGACGAGCGCGGCGACCAGCGCTGCGAGAACGAAATGCCGCTTCATCGATTCCCTCCCCCCGCGCGACGTTCCGTCGCGCCAAACCTTCTCCTTATCGCGCGAGGCGCAGGCCGAGGCCAGCATCTTTCGTCGGCACGCCCGCCTGAACCACCGCTCAGACCGTGCGCCGTCTCTTCCTCGGCATGTTCGGCAACAGCATCGCGATGAGGCCCTCTCCACGTCAGGCGACCGCCGTCGGATGTCGCCTCGTGCGCCGAGTCATGCAATCTGCGTCATAGGCGGCCGCCCATGACACCACTGGCATGGACGCGCGGTCCCGATCGCCGCTAGTCACACGGCGGAGGTTCCGCCATGCCATCACCTGTCTTCTGCATCGCCGTCCTTTCTACCGTGCTCCTGGCCGCTCCCGTCGCGCGCGCGGAAGAAGCTCCGCCCGAGCTCGTGCGCGACATCGGCCGCTATGCCCTCTTCGGCCGTTACAACATCGATTGGGGCGGTGCCGCTCGCATGCCGGTACGCGGAGCGGTCGGCGCCTCCTTCTTCAAGGTGGATTTCTCGGTCGCGCTGCATTGGAATAGCCCCGAGGCGTACGTGGCCGCGCCGATCGTGCGCGCCGCGCCGGGCAGCACCTTCCACCACGTCTTTGCCAGGAACCACGAACACCTGGCAGTCGACCACCCCGTGACCCGGTACGAAGGCGATCTCGTCGATCCCGTCCATTATCCGGTGATGCCGGCGGTGACCTGCGGCGGCACCAGCGTCACCGTGGATTCCGCGACCTCGCCTCGAACACTGGCGCCGGGGCGTTACGACGTCGTCACGGTCCTGCAGGACCAGCGCCTCGAGCTGGTTGCGGGCGGACGCTACGAGATCTGCAGCATGCGCCTGCGCAGCGGCTCCACGATCCTCGTGCACGCGGACAACGTGATCCTGCTGCGCGACTACCTCTCCACCAACGCGCGCGTTCAGATGACCGGCACCGGCGCCTGCGGCGCCCGGTGGCTTGCGGCCAATGAGGCCAATTCCCCTGGCGGCGCTGCGTTCGAGTTCGGACAGGGCACCGGCGCCGCCAACCGCGCGCGCATCGCCGGCCAGTTCTTCACGCCCGGCAGGATCACGATGGCGCAGAACAACGACTACACCGGCCGCTTCTGGGCCGAGACCATCGATGGAGCGGCCGGCGACGAGCCTACGCGCACGCTCGACGACTGCGCTGCGCCGGTGTGCGGCGACGGCCGCCTCGACCCGGGCGAGCAGTGCGACGACGGCAACAACCGCAACGGCGACTGCTGCTCCTCGTTCTGCGAGCGGCTGCCGGCGGGCAGCGCCTGCGACGACGGCAGCTTCTGCACAGCCACCGATGTCTGCGACGGCGCCGGCGTCTGCCGCGGCAGCGGCGATCCCTGCACCGGCGCCGACGGCGACGGCAACTGCTCGGAGTCCTGCAATGAAGAGCTCGACGATTGCAGCGGCCCCGATGCCGACGGCAGCGCCTGCCAGGACGGCCTGTTCTGCAATGGCGCCGACCGCTGCGCCGCCGGCCAGTGCGCGTGGCACACCGGCTCGCCCTGCCCCGGCGCCGACGACGATGCCAACTGCAGCGAATCGTGCGACGAGGCCAGCGACCGCTGCGATGCGCGCGATCCGCTCGGCAGCGCGTGCAACGACGGCCGCTACTGCACCGTCGTCGATTCCTGCGGCGCCGACGGCACGTGCACGGGGTCAGGATCGCCCTGCCCCTTCGCCGACGGCGACGGCAACTGCGCCGAGTCATGCGACGAGCTGGCCGACGCGTGCACGGCCGTCGATGCGCAGGGAACGCCGTGCGACGACGGCATGTTCTGCACCGCCAGCGATCAGTGCGACGGCCGCGGCTTCTGTCGCGGCTCCGGCGATCCATGCACGTCCGGCTCGGGAAGCGACGCCGCCTGCAGCGATGCGTGCGATGAGACTGCCAACGCCTGCAGCGCTCCGGACCTGGACGGCTCGCCCTGCGACGATGGCATCGCCTGCACGGTGGGCGAGCGTTGCATCGGCGGCGTGTGCGCGCCCGGCGGCAGCACCATCTGCGATGACGGCAACCCCTGCACGGACGAGTTCTGCGCCCCCACGGGGAAATGCCTGTCCACCTACAACGAAGCCGCATGCGACGACGGCAACGCCTGCACGCTCAATGATCGCTGCGACCGCGGCACGTGCGTCGGCGGCCCCGCCCTCGACTGCCGCGACGACGACCTGTGCACCGCCGACCTGTGCGACCCCGCCAGCGGCGAATGCCGACACGCCTACGCTCCGGCACCCAGCTGCCACCAGCTCGCAACGGCCGTCACCCGCATCGACGTCGCCTACTCGCCGGTGGACGGCCAGGTGATCGAGCGACTGACGTCGTCATGGCGGGGTCAGCGCGGCATGGACTGGACCGAGCGCGACGAGCTCGGCGATCCCACCGCCGGCGACGCCTTCTCGGTCTGCTTCTACGACGAAAGCGACGGCGTTCCCGAGCTGGCCTACCGGCTCGACCTGACGCCCGACAAGATGGCCGAAGCGCAGTGGAAGCGGTCATGGTCGGCGGCCGAGCTCGTCTACAAGCTCAAGGCCACCTCGGGGACCGCGCAGGGCGTCTCGCAGGTCAAGCTCATCGTCGACAAGGACAACACGGCGCTGCTTCGGCTGAAGGCCGGTGCCAACGTCGGATGCAACGGCGAATGCCGCAGCAAGTTCGATCCGCCCGCCCCGCTCGCCGATGGCCGCTTTTTCGCGATGGAACCGGGGATGACCGTGCAGTGGACCAGCTCGACGGGCTCGTGCTGGAGCTCGCGCTACGAGCAGGCAAGGGAGAATCAGACCGGCGAGTTCTACGCGATTTCCCGCGCAGTCGCGCCGTGATGGGTGCTGGCACGACGATGGGCGTGTCTGCGGCAGGGCATGCCAGTTGTGCGTCGCTGCGCCGGCGGACATGCCCGTGTCCGCCCGCACAGCGCTACCATGCAGGCTGTCGTGCATCGTGCAACGACACGCCCGTGCGGGCGGGGCCTGGCCGGTCCGCGCAGCGCATGCGCCACGCGCGCGAATGCGGGATCTTGACGGTCGGACCATCGGTCTTACCCTAGCCACAAATGGCCACCCCAGATTCAACCCTTCGTCTGCCCGTCATTCCTCTGCGCAACTCGGTGTTGTTCCCGATGCTGACGATGCCGTTCTCCGTGGGGCGGACGGGCTCGGTCGCCGCAGTCGAGGCCGCGCTTGCCACCGAAGACAAGCACATCGTCGTCGTGGCCCAGCGCAGCGCCGACGTCGACGATCCGTCGCCGGCCGATCTCTATTCCGTAGGCACCAAGGCCGTCATTCGCCACGTAGCCCGCACCGAGAACGGCCTGCAGATCATCCTGCAGGGCGTCGAGCGGGTTCGGCTGGAATCCTACGCTCACACCGTTCCCTACCTTGCCGGCGAGGTGCGCGCGCTGCCGCGGCCTGCCGGTGAGGGCGCCGAGGTCGAAGCGCTCGAGCGCGAGATCAAGGACCTGACGCGGAAATTCCAGGCTCTGGCGCAGGCCGCGCCGGCGCTGGACCTGACGCAGATCTTCGCGGCGGTCGAGGAGCCGATGCAGCTCGTCTACATGATCGGCGCGACGCTGACGCTGCGGGTCAACAAGGCCCAGCCGCTGCTCGAAGCAGCAACGCGCGCCGATGCGCTGCGCCTTCTCCACGAATACCTGACGCACGAGGTGCAGGTTCTCGAGGTCCGCAAGGAGATCGCCAGCGCGGCGCAGACCGAGATGACGCGCGAGCAGCACGACTACCTGCTGCGCCAGCAGCTGCGCGCCATCCAGGACCAGCTCGGCGAGAAGAACCCGGAGCAGGCCGAGGTTGCCGAGCTGCGCACGCGCCTGGAAGAGCTCGAGCTGCCCGAAGAGGTCAAGAAGGAGGCGGAGAAGGAGCTGACGCGCCTGGAGCGGCTGCCCTCGGCTGCTCCGGACCACCAGGTCCTGCGCTCGCACATCGAGCTCATCCTGGAGCTGCCCTGGAAGAACACCACGGCCGACAACCTCGACCTCGCCAACGCACGCGAGGTGCTGGACGAGGACCATTACGGGCTGGAGGAGATCAAAGAGCGCATCCTCGAGCAGCTCGCGGTGCTCAAGCTCAACCCGAATGCCAAGGCGCCGATCCTTTGCTTCGTCGGCCCTCCGGGCGTCGGCAAGACCTCGCTCGGCCAGTCGATCGCGCGGGCGCTCGGACGCAAGTTCGAGCGCTTCAGTCTCGGCGGCCTGCACGACGAGGCCGAGCTTCGCGGACATCGCCGCACCTACATCGGCGCGATGCCGGGCCGGATCCTGCAGGCGATCCGACGTGCCGGCGTGTCCAACCCGATGATCATGCTCGACGAGATCGACAAGCTCGGGCGCGACTTCCGCGGCGATCCGGCGGCGGCGCTGCTGGAGATCCTGGACCCGGCGCAGAACTTCGCGTTCCGCGACAACTACCTCGATCTTCCGTTCGATCTCTCCAGCGTGCTGTTCATCACCACGGCCAACAGCCTGGACACGATTCCGCGTCCGCTGCTCGACCGCATGGAGGTCATCCGCCTCTCGGGCTACACCGAAGAGGAGAAGGTGCAGATCGCGCGCCGCTACCTGCTGCCGCGCCGGCGCGCCGAAGCCGGGCTGACGGAGGAGAATTTCGTCATCGCCGACGACACGCTGCGCGCGCTCGTGCGTCGCTACACGCGCGAATCCGGCGTGCGAGAGCTCGAGCGCGTGATCGGACGCCTGGCCAGCAAGGCCGCGCTGAAGTTCGCCAAGGGCGAAGCGGACAAAGTCGCATTTACGCCCGATGATCTGTCGGATCTGCTCGGCGCCGAGCGTTTCCGCATCGAGGAGGCGCGCCGCGTGCTGCCTCCGGGCGTGGCGACCGGGCTTGCCTGGACCGAGACGGGCGGCGACGTCCTCTACATCGAAGGACTGCGTCTGCCCAAGGGGCGCGAGCTGCTGCTGACGGGACAGCTCGGCGACGTCATGCAGGAGTCGGCGCGAGCGGCGCTGAGCTATGTGCTCGGGCATGCCCGCCAGTTCCGCATCGACCACGCCGGCGGCAACGTTCACCTGCACGTGCCGGCGGGCGCGATTCCGAAGGACGGGCCTTCGGCCGGCGTGACGATCGTGACCGCGCTGTGCTCGCTCTTCACCGGGCTGCCGGTGCGCAGCGATACGGCGATGACCGGTGAGATCACGCTGACCGGCCTGGTACTGCCGATTGGCGGCCTGAAGGAGAAATGCCTGGCGGCGCGGCGCGCGGGCCTGACCCGGATCATCGTGCCGAAGGGCAACGCCAAGGACCTGCGCGAGGTTCCCGAGGAAGTTCGCGCGGAGCTGGAGGTGATCTTCGCCGAGCACATCGACGACGTGCTGCTGGCGGCCATTCCGCACCTCGGCGACCGGATGCAGCGGATCACGCAGGCCGCTTAGACCGGGAGCGCAGCAAGGCGCCGCAGCGCCGGCGGTCCAGCAGGTTCGCGGACGCACGGTCCGTGGACGCGCGAAGGATCGGCCGAAGCGCTCCGAACCTGGAGCGCGGCTACTCGAACTCTCCGAGGCGCCGGTCGAACGTATAGGCGCCGGGCTCCACGACCAGGCGCCGGGCCGGCGTCTGGACGTCGCCCGCGGCGGCCGCGAACGGAAGCCCCGCGACGAAGAAGACCGTTCCGAGCATGTAGTTCACGAGCGAGAGCGGCCTGGAGATGAGGACGTCGGCGGCCATTGCCGCCGCCGACGGATCCTCGTCGGGTGGAGAGACGTACACCACGCGCCGGCTCGTCGCCTCCTCCTTCGGCACATACAGGATGCGCTTGCCGGAGGGCTCGTGCTCTTCGATCCGATAGATGGTTCCGCCCGGGGAGCCTGCGCTGGCGCAGGTGGCCGCAAGGACCACCGAGGCGACAGCCAACGACAACGCGTTCTTCCTCATCGCTCGCACCTCTCGTTACCGGACCGGATACGGCCACAGTGGTCGGGCAATGGCCGCAAGTCAACGCAGTCGGCAACTCTGTCGGGCCGTCCGCGGCCTTTGCTCCTCCAGGACGCCGCAGCCGCGGTTGAGCCGCCGCCCGTGGCTGTCTCCGGTTACGGTCAGCCGGCTTGCGCGCTCGGCCTGGCGGCAATCCGATCGAACCAGGCAGCCAGGTTCTTCAGGTTGCGGTCGAGCGGCTGGCCGACCGTTCCGCCGAAGTCGAGCGCCGAAAACAGGATGATGTCCGCCAGCGTGAAGCGGTCGCCGGCGACATACGGCTTGCCCGCCATCAGGCCGTCGAGCCACACCAGCTTGTCGCGCGCGATCGCCTTGAGGCCGTCGGCGGCCTCCGGCAGCACGCGCATGCGCGAGCGGAACAGCTCGATGCCCTCGCCGAACCGGAACCCGTTGAAGATGTGCTCGGTGATGCCGATCTCGATGCGGCGCTGCCACATGCGCGTTTCCGCGCGATCCTCGGGCGTCGTTCCGATCAGCGGCGGCGCCGGGTGCTTCTCTTCGACGTACTCGCAGATGGCCACCGTCTCGCCGATGACCCTGCCGTCGTCGAGCTCGAGGCACGGCGTCTGGCCCGCGGGGTTCTTGTCGGTGTAGGGCGCGCGCCGGTTCTCGCCTCCCATCAGATCGACCTCGACGGTGGGAATCTCCACGCCCTTCTCGAGCAGGAACATGCGGACGGTGCGGGGGTTGGGGCCGATGGATGTGTACAGCTTCATGGAATGCCTCCTCCAGGCGCCAGTGGCGCGGTCGTACAGGTGGTGCGGCGGGCGTCGCAACTGACGATGGACCGCGGATAGCAGGGCACGATGCGATAGCCCGGGCGAAGCTAGACCGGGGCGCCTCAGCCTGCCATCGCTCGCGAACGACGGCCCGTGGCCGCAACGGCCTCTCACTCGACGTAGCCGAACGAGCGCAGATCCTGCTCGCGGCGCCGCAGCTCGTCCTCCTGGTCCTTTTGCGTCGTGTCCGCCTCGCCCGCCTTCTCGCCTTCGCCGCTGGATCGACGCGGCGACAGCCGCCGGGGATGCGCGACGGACCAGCGCTCGAGCTGGTCGGCCAGCATCTGCTCGCGCGACGAGGCAGGCACCGCACGCTGCTCGAAGGGATCGGTGCGCGGATCGAACAGCGCGTGCCGGTTGTGCGTGACCCAGTAGATGAGCTTGTCGGTCTCGGTCGTCAGCGATCGGACCAGACCGTCACCGTCCTGCTTCAGGCTCCTCTCGGTCTCGCTGACGACCGGCCCCTGCGGCACCGGTCCGCCCAGCGCCGCCGCCAGCAGCGACGGTCCGGGGAAGCGGTGCTCGATCCCGAGCATTTCCATGATGGTCGGCGCGATGGTGACGGAGGCCGCCACCAGCGGCGCCACGCGTCGCGGCGCCAGCCCCGGAGCCACGAGGATCAGCGGCACGTGCAGCACTTCCCGGTACAGCGTTGCCAGATGGAAGCAGCGGCCGTGCTCGAGGAACTCCTCGCCATGATCGGAGAGCACGACGATGAGCGTCTTCTGCGCCAGGCCCCGCTGCTCGAGCTCGGCGATGAGCTTGCCGACGTAGCGGTCGGCGCGATGCACCGCCGCATCGTACTCGTCGATGAATGGATCGATGCGCGACCTCGGACCGTCGGCGCGGCACGTCTTGCGATGGCCCTGCTCGGGCGGCCCGCGCGGAAGACCGAGCGCGACGCGGTCGACTGGGTCGTTCAGGTACGGCGTGTGCGGATCGTATCCATGGAAGAGCAGGAAGAAACGCTCGCCGTCATTTTGGTCGAGCCAGTAGCGGGCGTCCTCGAAGTTGTCGCGAAAGTACTTGCCGTTGGTGCGGTACAGGTCGAAGCCCTGGTCGAAGCCGTAGTCCGCCGACATGTTGACGCCGCCGGTGAAGGCCGCGGTCGTGTATCCGTTCTCGCGAAGCACCGAGGCGATGGTGGCCACGCCGTCGTCCAGACGGCGGCGGTCGGCCAGTGCCACATAGCCGTGCTCGCGAGGATGCATGCCGGTCAGGATCGACATGTGCGCCGGCCGCGTCCACGACGACTGCGAGATGGCATTTTCGAAGAGGACGCCGCGGGCGGCCAGGGCGTCGATGTTCGGAGTCGTCGGGCGCCCGTAGCCGTACGCACCGACGTGATCGGCGCGCAGCGTGTCGACGGAGATGACCACGACGTTGCAGGAGGGGCATCGGTAGGACGGCGAATCCTGCGAGGTGCCCGTGCAGGAGCCGGCCGCGACGACCATGGCAGCCGCGGCCACGCCACGCGCGACCGAGGGCGCGCGAGCAGTCTTCGACAGCCGGATTTGCAGAAAGAGCATGCGGGCGTGACGTCCTACGCAGGTGGTGCCGGCGCAGCCGCAGGAGGCTGGAGCCGCCGCGCGCTCCCGTGCATGCGAGGGTTGCAACCAGAAGTCCAGGGTCAACGCAACGAGCGCTTGTGGCAGCGTGGCCGTTCGTAGGCGACACTGCTTGGACCATGGCCGACGTCGCTTGCAGGGAAATGCGCCGGGCGCTGGCCGCCCTCGGTGTGCGTCGGCTGACGCTCGGGATTCACGAAAGCGCATTCCCTCCATCGTCCGCCGACACCGGCTACGGCAGCGCCCACGCCGCCGGCGATGCGTTCCTGCGCTTCGCGATCGACCTCGGCTTCAACGCGCTTCAGCTCGGCCCGGGCGGCCAGATAAGCCAGTCCAACCCCTCGCCCTACGACGGCACCGCATTCGCGCGCAATGCACTGCGTCTGGATCTGGCGGCGCTCGCGCGGCCCGACGCCGGCAGCCTTCTCGCCCGCGACGAGGTTGATCGGCTCGTGGCCGACGGGGCTGCGCCGGACCGGGCCGACCCTGCGCGCGCACACGCCATCATCGGCCGCGCCATTGCCGTGGCGCTGCCGCGCTGGAAGCGGCTGCGCGAGCACGAGCCCGATCACCCCGTGATGCAGGCTGCCGCTGCATTCGAGCGCATCAGCCCCTGGCTTGCCGAAGATGCGCTGTTCGAAGCGCTGGCATCGCGCACCGGCACCGACGACCCGGGCCGCTGGGATCCCGCCGTGGCCGCGCTCTTCGAGCGCACCGCACAAGCGTCCGAGCGTCGCCGCCAGATCTCGCTCACGCTCGCGGCCGAGGTCGAGCGCGCCGTTCTCGTCCAGGCGCTGCTCGACGCGCAGTCGCAGGCGTTCGTGTCGATGGCGCGCGCGCACGGGATGACGCTCTTCGGCGACCTTCAGGTCGGCTGGTCCTGCCGTGATCGATTCCTTCGCCCCGAGCTGTTCGCAAGCGGCTGGCACATGGGCGCGCCGCCGAGCCGCACCAATCCGCAAGGGCAGCCGTGGGGCTATCCGCTGCTCGACCCGGATCAGCTCGATGATCCGCACAGTCCGGCCCGGCACGCCTTCGTCGCGGTCGTCGAGCTCGCGCTGCGCTCGCACGACGGCATCCGCATCGACCACCCGCACGGCCTGGTCTGTCCGTGGATCTACCGCAGCGATGCACCCGACCCGCAGCTTGCCGTGCAGCACGGGTTTCGCGCGTTCGAGTCGCCCGACGCCTGTGATGCCATGCTGCAGCGCTGGGCCATTGCGCGCACCGGCGACCTCGATCATGGCGTGGCGCCTCATGCCGATGACCGCGTCGTCCGCCTGGACGCCGGTCAGATCGCCCGCTACTCGCGCATGATCGATGCTCTTCTCGCAGTTGCCGCAGCGCATGGCCGCACGAGCGACAACGTTGCGGCGGAAGTGCTGAGCACCTGCCCGCGGCCGCTGCGCGAGGTGCTCGCCCGCCACGGCCTCGGACGCTTCGTGGTCACGCAGAAGGCCGACCTGACCGACCCGGCCGACGTCTATCGCACCGACCGGACCGCCCGCGCCGACTGGGTCATGCTCGGCAACCACGATACGACGCCGATCTTCGCGGTCGTGCAGGCGTGGCACAGGAACGGCAGCGCGGCGGCGCGCGCCGCCTATCTCGCATCACGCCTCGAGCCGGCGCCGGAGGCCCGGGAAGCGCTGGCGCGACGGCTGGTCGAGAGCCCGAGCGAGATGGCGCAGGCAAGCCTGGCCGATCTGTTTCTGGCCGACGCCGAGAACGTGCTCGTGTATTGGACGGATCTGTTCGGCGAGCTCGAGCCGTTCAATCGTGCCGGGATCGTGCATCCCGACAACTGGACGCTGCGGCTGCCCTCGCACTATCGCAGCGTCTACGCCGCACGCGTACGCGAGCGGCGGGCGCTCGACGTGCGAGCTGCCGTGGCGACGGCTCTGCGTGCCCGAGGCGTCGCCGGCGATCTGTCAGCCGCGCTCGATCGTAAGGAGTAGCTGCATCGCATCCTTCGCGTCTTTCTCCATGCCTCAACATGGTCATCATCGCCGGCCGATGACTTGAAACCAGCATCCCGTGCTATTACTCGGAAGCTGACGCTTCCTGCGCCGCCAGTTGCGTCAATCGAGGCCCGATGAGCTCGGACACGCGAATGCGCAATGCCGTGGGCGCCAAGGCTCCCGCGTCATCACCCACCATCGAGGAAGCGCGAAAGCGCGTCCTGGTCGAGGATATCCGTCCACGCGTCGACTGTGGCCGCTATCCTGCAAAACGGGTGCTCGGCGACGAGGCGCGTATCGAGGCCGATCTGGTTGCCGACTCCCACGACGTGCTGGGCGGGCGCGTTCTCTACCGCCATTGCAGCTCGCACGACTGGCTCGAAGCGGGCCTGCGACCGCTCGTCAACGATCGGTTCTTCGCGACGTTCGAGCTGGATGAGCTGGGACGCTGGGAGTTTCTCGTCGAAGGATGGATCGATGCGCTGGCGAGCTGGCGAAAGGTTCTCGAGCGCAAGATCGCCGCCTCCGAAGCCGCCGAGGTCGTGTCGCACCTGCGCGCCGGTGCGCCGTTGATGCTGGCGGCATCGGCGCGGGCGAGCGATGAAGCGGCCGCGAAGCTGCAACGCGCAGCCGCCGCGCTGGACGCGGCCGGCACGGACGCGGACGCCGCCGTCGCCGTCGCTCTCGATGTGGAGCTGGCAGCCGTCGCCTCCGCCACTCCCGATCTTGCCCGCGCCACGCGCTCCGACACCTACGAGATCGACGTTGAGTCGCTCTACGCGCGCTTCGGTGCCTGGTACGAGTTCTTTCCCCGCTCCTGCCGCGACGACGGCACACACGCCACGTTCGCCGACTGCGAGGCGCGCCTGCAGTACGCGGCCTCGATGGGCTTCGACATCGTCTATCTGCCGCCGATTCATCCCATCGGTGAGAGCTTTCGCAAGGGAAAGGACAACAGCCTGCGCGCCGCGCCGGGCGAGCCCGGAAGCCCCTGGGCGATCGGTGCCAGCACGGGCGGGCACAAGTCGGTCCATCCCGAGCTGGGCACGCTCGAGGACTTCCGCAGCTTTCTTGCGCGCGCCGAGCAGCTCGGCCTTCGCGTCGCGCTCGACATCGCCTTGCAGGTCTCGCCCGATCATCCCTACGTCAAGGAGCATCCGCAGTGGTTCGTGCACCGGCCCGACGGGAGCATCCAGTACGCCGAGAACCCGCCCAAGAAGTATCAGGACATCTACCCGTTCGACTTCCAGTGCGAAGACGCCCCCGCGCTGTGGCGTGAGCTGACCAGCATCTTCGAGTTCTGGGTGGGGCAAGGCGTGCGCATCTTCCGCGTCGACAATCCGCACACCAAGTCGCTGATGTTCTGGCGGCACTGCATCGCCGAGATCAAGCGGCAGCACCCGGACGTGATCTTCCTGGCCGAAGCCTTCACGCGCCCCAAGCTCATGTACGCGCTGGCCAGGCTGGGCTTCAGCCAGTCCTACACCTACTTCACGTGGCGCAACACGCGCGACGAGCTCACTCAGTACTTCACCGAGCTGACACGGACGGAAGCGGTCGAATTCTTCCGGCCCAACCTGTGGCCGAACACGCCCGACATCCTTCCGGAATCGCTGCAGTTCGGCGGGCGGCCCGCGTTCGTTCAGCGCCTGGTCCTGGCCGCCACCCTCGGCGCGAGCTACGGCATCTACGGTCCGGCGTTCGAGCTGATGGAATCACAGGCGCGGCCGGGCTCCGGCGAGTACATGGACAACGAGAAGTACGAGATCCGGCGCTGGGAGGTGTCGCGAGCCGACAGCCTTCGGCCGATCATCACGCGCGTGAACGCGATCCGTCGCGAGAACGCCGCGCTCCACGACAACCGCAGCCTTCGTTTCCATCAATGCGCGAACGAGACGCTGCTGTGCTACAGCAAGCGCGCCGCCGACAACGTCATCGTCGTCGTCGTCAACCTGGACGTCCATCACAAGCAGAGCGGATTCGTCGAGCTGGACCTGGATGCGCTGGGGATCGAGCCGGACCGGCCGTTCCAGGCGCACGACCTGCTCGGCGGCGGGCGGTACCTGTGGCACGGCTCGCGCAACTACGTCGAGCTCGACCCGCACGTCAGCCCGGCCCAGATCTTTCGTGTGCGCCGACGGGTGCGCACCGAATACGACTTCGACTATTTCGTTTAGCAGTCATGCGCCCGAAACGAGCACTGCAAGCCGTCCTGCCCGGTCCCGACCCGCTCTGGTACAAGGATGCGATCATCTACGAGCTGCACGTCCGCGCCTTCAGCGACTCCAACGGCGACGGCATCGGCGACTTTCCCGGGCTGATGAGCAAGCTCGACTACCTGCAGGATCTGGGCGTCACGGCGCTGTGGCTGCTGCCGTTCTACCCCTCGCCGCTGCGCGACGACGGCTACGACATCGCCGATTACACCAACGTGCACCCGTCGTACGGCACGCTGGGCGATTTCAAGAAGTTCCTGAACGCCGCGCACGACCGCGGCCTGCGCGTGATCACCGAGCTGGCCATCAACCACACCAGCAGCGACCATCCCTGGTTCCAGCGCGCGCGCCGCTCGCCGGCCGGCAGCCGCGCCCGCGACTACTACGTCTGGAGCGACACGCCCGACAAGTATCGCGGCGTTCGCATCATCTTCGAGGATTTCGAGCACTCCAACTGGTCATGGGACCCGGTGGCGCGCGCCTACTACTGGCACCGCTTCTATTCGCACCAGCCCGACCTCAACTTCGACAGCCCCGACGTGCAGAAGGCGGTGCTGCGCGTGCTCGACTTTTGGATGGAGCTCGGCGTGGACGGCCTGCGCCTGGACGCGATCCCCTACCTGTTCGAACGCGAGGGAACCAACTGCGAGAACCTGCCCGAGACGCATCAGTTCCTGAAGCGGCTGCGCGCGCACGTGGACGCACGCTACCAGGACCGCATGCTGCTGGCGGAGGCCAACATGTGGCCAGACGACGCCGCCGCCTACTTCGGCGACGGCGACGAATGCCACATGAACTTCCACTTCCCGGTCATGCCGCGCCTGTTCATGTCGGTGCAGCTGGAGAGCCGCTACCCCATCGTCGACATCCTCAAGCAGACGCCGCAGATCCCGGAGAACTGTCAGTGGGCGCTGTTCCTGCGCAACCACGACGAGCTGACGCTGGAGATGGTCACCGACGAGGACCGCGACTACATGTACCGGACCTACGCCGAGGACCCGACCATGCGCGTCAACCTCGGCATCCGCCGCCGACTGGCGCCGCTGCTGCGCCTGCGCAGCAAGATCGAGCTGATGTCGAGCCTGCTGATGTCGCTGCCCGGCACGCCGGTCATGTACTACGGCGACGAGCTCGGCCAGGGCGACAACGTCTACCTCGGCGACCGCAACGGCGTGCGAACGCCCATGCAGTGGAGCGCCGACCGCAACGCCGGCTTCTCCCGCGCCAGCTCGCAGCGGCTCTACCTGCCCGTCATCAGCGACGCTGAGTACCACTACGAAGCCGTCAACGTGGATGCGCAGCAGGCCAATCCTGAGTCGCTGCTGTGGTGGACCAAGCGGCTGATCGCGATGCGCAAGCAGCATGCGGTCTTCGGGCGCGGTACCATCGAGTTCCTCGACCCCGACAATCACAAGGTCCTTTGCTTCATCCGCAGCCTCGGTGACGATCAGATGCTGGTGGTGGCCAACCTTTCGCGCCACGCCCAGTACGTCGAGCTCGACCTGTCGCGCTACAAGGGTCAGGTGCCGATCGAGACCATGGGCGGCACCGAGTTCCCGCCCATCGGCGACCTGCCCTACCTGCTCACGCTCGGCGGCTACGGGTTTCTCTGGTTCGAGCTCGAGTCGCCGCACGAAACGGCGGCGGCGCCGAGCATGACCGACCTGCCGCGCGTGGAGGCCAAAAGCGAGGACGCGCTGCTGCAGGGCCGGCTCTCCAAGGCGCTCGACCAGACGCTGCGCAGCCACATCCAGAAGCGGCGCTGGTACCGCAGCAAGACGCGCCGCATGAAATCGCTGCGCATCATCGACCGCCTCCCGCTGCCGTCCACGAACGCTCGCAAGCTGGCACTGGCGGTCGTGCTCATCGAGTACGAGAGCGACCTTCCCGAGCACTACGTCATGCCGCTGGGCCTGGCCGAGGACGGGCACATCGATGCAATGATGGAGCACACGCCCGAGGCGTGCATCGCCCATGTCTGCCTGCCCGCCCGCAACGGCTGGCGCGACTTCCTGCTCTACGACGCCACGGGCAGCGACGAGCTGGCGACCTCGCTACTGCAGATGCTGACCCGCAAGCGCAGCATCTCGGGAGAAGGCGAGCTGACGCTGGAGCTCGAGCGCGACCTGCGCACCCGGCTGGCCCGGGGCACCGAGGGCCTGCACGCATCGTCCGGCTCGCTGGAGCAGTCCAACACCACGCTGTTCTACGGACAGGAGGTGGTGCTGAAGATCTATCGCCAGCTGCAGGGCGGCATGAATCCCGACGCCGAGGTCGGCCGCTTCCTGACGCGCCGGGGATTCGCCAACACGCCGCCGGTGCTGGGGACCATCGAGTACGAAGGCCCCGGGCTGTCGGGCGCCACCGTCGGACTGGTTCAAAAGTACGTCGGCAATCAGGGCAACGCCTGGGACATGACGCTGGAAGCGCTCAGCCGCTCGCTCGAGCATGCATTGTCGCTGCGTCACGCCCAGGCCTCGGTGATGCCGCCGCTCGAATGGCCGCTGGCGCGTGACGAGGCGCCGCCCGAAGCGGTCGGCGACATGATCGGCAGCTACAACGAGATGGCACGCCGCCTCGGACAGCGCACCGCCGAGCTGCACGCGGCGCTGGCTTCGGACCCGGATGATCCCGAATTCGCACCCGAGCCCTTTGCCGGCCACTACCAGCGATCGATTCTGCAGGCGGCGCAGGACCGTCTGGCGCGCTCGCTGCAGCTCCTGAAGAAGAGCATGCCGACGCTGATCGAGAGCGCGCGGCCGCTGGCCGAGCAGGTGCTCGCCAACAGCGACGGCATTGCCAAGGCGCTGGCGCAGACGGCGCGCATCAAGGTCGACACGATGCGCATCCGCATCCACGGCGACCTGCATCTCGGGCAGGTGCTGCACGACGGCCGCGATTTCATCTTCATCGACTTCGAAGGCGAGCCGGCGGTGTCGCTGACGGTGCGGCGCCTGAAGCGCTCGGCGCTCATCGACGTCAGCGGGATGCTGCGATCATTCCACTACGCGGCGACCAAGGCCTACATCGATCCCCACGTCCGGGCCGAGGACCGCCCGCTGCTGCGTCCGTGGATCGACGCGTGGTGCGGGTGGGTCAGCGCGGCGTTTCTCGGCGCGTACATGGAGACCGCGGGTGATGCGCCATTCCTGCCGCCGACGGCCGAGGGGCGCGCCGCGCTCATCCAGCTGCATCTGATCGAGAAGTGCGCGTACGAGCTCGCCTACGAGCTCAACAACCGTCCGGACTGGGTGGCCGTGCCGCTGGTCGGGCTGCTGGAAATCGGGGCGCGCAGCTGAGGCCGCGGCCTGCGTACGCCGCAAGGAGAAGCCGATGCCGCAGCAGCCACGCGACCCCCACGCCTTCGCCGGACAGCTCGGCGAAGTCGACCTCCACCTCTTCAACGCGGGACAGCACACGAAGCTGTACGAGAAGATGGGCGCGCATCCTGCGAGCTGCGGCGGGGAGGTCGGCACGATCTTCCGCGTGTGGGCGCCCAATGCCAGGAAGGTTTCACTCATCGGCAGCTTCAATCACTGGACGCGCGGCAAGCACGAGCTGGCACTCACCGGCAGCTCCGGCATCTGGGAAGGCTTCTTCCCCGGCATCGAACGCGGCGCGCTCTACAAGTACGCCATCACCTCGAATCTTGCCGACGCGGTCCTGGAGAAGTCCGATCCATTCGCCATCCACTGCGAAGCGCCGCCGCGCACGGCTTCGGTCGTCTGGGATCTGCACTACCGCTGGGGCGACGATGAATGGATGAGCACGCGCGGCGGACGCAACTCGCTGCGAGCGCCGATCTCCATCTACGAAATGCATCTCGGCTCCTGGCGCCGCGGCGGCGACCACGGCGAACGCCCGATGACATACCGCGAAATGGCGGTGCCGCTGGCCGAGCACGTGCGCAGCCACGGCTTCACGCACGTGGAGCTGCTGCCGGTGATGGAGCATCCGTTCACGGGCTCGTGGGGCTACCAGGTCACCGGCTACTTCGCTCCGACCAGCCGTTACGGCACGCCCCAGGATTTCATGTTCCTGGTCGACCATCTCCACCGCAACGGCATCGGCGTCATCCTGGACTGGGTGCCGGCGCATTTTCCGAACGACGCCCACGGGCTGGCGATGTTCGACGGCAGCCACCTCTACGAGCACGCCGACCCGCGCCAGGGCTTCCACCCGGACTGGAAGAGCTGCATCTTCAACTACGGGCGCCACGAGGTGCGCTCCTTCCTGCTCTCGAGCGCGCTGTTCTGGCTCGACCTCTTCCACATCGACGGTCTGCGCGTGGACGGCGTGGCCTCGATGCTCTACCTCGACTACTCGCGAAAGGAAGGCGAGTGGATTCCCAACAAGCACGGCGGCCGCGAGAACCTCGAAGCCATCGACCTGCTGCGCGCCATGAACGAGGCCGTCTACGCCGCCTTCCCCGACGTGCAGACCTACGCCGAAGAGTCGACGTCGTGGCCGATGGTGTCACGGCCCGTCTATCTCGGCGGTCTCGGCTTCGGCATGAAATGGGACATGGGATGGATGCACGACACCCTGTCCTACATGCAGAAGGAGCCCGTGCACCGCCGGTGGCACCACAACCAGCTCACGTTCCGGTCGCTGTACGCGTTCCACGAGAACTTCGTGCTGCCGCTGTCTCATGACGAGGTCGTGTACGGAAAGGGCTCGCTGCTCGGCAAGATGCCCGGCGACGAATGGCAGCAGTTCGCCAACCTGCGCCTGCTATACGCTCTGATGTACGCGCAGCCGGGGAAGAAGCTGCTGTTTATGGGCGCCGAGCTGGCGCAGCGCAGCGAATGGAACCACGACGGCGCCCTGGACTGGAGCCTTTGCGACCAGCCTCTGCACCGCGGCATCGGGGCCTTCCTGTCGCATCTGAACCGGACGTACGCCGGTGAGCCGGCGCTCCACGAGCTCGACGTCGACGCCAGCGGCTTCGAATGGATCGAGGCGGACGATGCCGAGCTCGGCGTGCTGTCGTTCGCGCGCCGCTCCAGCGATGACGCGTGCCTGATCGTCGCCGCCTTCAACACGACACCGGTGCCGCGGTACAACTACCGCCTCGGCGTCCGGCACGAAGGACGCTGGCGCGAGATCGTCAACAGCGACGCCAAGGAGTACGGCGGCAGCGGGCAAGGCAACCTCGGCCTCGTCGAGACGTCGCCGGTGTCATGCCACGGGCGGCCGCATTCGCTGATCGTGACGGTGCCGCCGCTCGGGGCGGTGTTTCTGAAACGGGAGCACTGACGCACGTCCCCGTCGACCTACCGATCGGGCCGCTCGGCGGCCGATGCCGTCCCGCGTTGACACTCCCGACCCCGCGCGGATCATCCGCGCATGCGATACACCCAGATCCTCGCCGAGCGCCGCGATGCCGTCTGCGTCGTCACGCTCAACCGTCCCGACAAGCTCAACGCATGGAGGCCGCACATGGCGAGCGAGCTCGCCGAGGCCTTCGGCGCTGCTAATGAGGATCCGTCCATCGGCGCCATCGTCATGACCGGTGCCGGCCGGGGCTTCTGCGCCGGTGCCGACATGGACGCCACGTTCAAGACGCGCATCGACGGGCGCGATCCCGGCGAGAACACCGCCGGCGGCGACGGCGGCATGCCGGCAGGCCTGGACTGGGTGGACCTGTGCCGCAAGTCGAAACCTCTCATCGCGGCGGTAGGCGGCGCGGCCGTCGGCGTGGGCATGACCATGATCCTGCCCTTCGACGTCCTCGTGGCGTCGGAGAAAGCGAAGTTCGGTATGTTCTTCATCAAGATGGGTCTGGTGCCCGAGCTCGGCAGCACGCATCTGCTGGTGCAGCGCGTGGGATGGGGAAAGGCGAGCCATCTTTGTCTGTCGGGCAGGCTTTGCGACGGTGAAGAGGCCGCTGCCATCGGTCTGGTCGACGAGCTGACGGCGCACGAGAGGCTGCTGGAACGGGCCGTCGAAGTGGCTGCCGAGATCGCGGCCAACCCGGACCCACAGCTTCGCATGATCAAGCAGCTGCTGACGCAGAACGCCGCCGACGGCGACCTGCGCGCGGTGCAGGAACGCGAAACACTGCTGCTGCGCGAGTGCTGGAAGAGTGCCGAACACAAGGAAGCCGTGGAGGCGTTCCTGGCCAGGCGCCCTGCGCGCTTCCGCTGATCCGGCCGCGGCGCGCTCAGGTGCTCGATCGCCCGTCCGCGCAGCAGCTCGATCCGCACGCGGCCGTTTTACGCGCCGGGCCGGCCCGGTTAAGTACGAAATCCGTATTCGTTCATGCGCGGAATCGACGAAGACAAGGTCACGGCGTATCTGGCCGGGCGCTGCGAGGGCATGGTCCCGCCGCTGACGTTCGAGCAGATCGTCGGCGGGCACTCCAATCTGACCTACAAGGTCACCGATTCTGCCGGCGCGAGCTGGGTGCTGCGGCGCCCGCCGCTCGGCGCGGTGCTGGCGACGGCCCATGACATGGGGCGCGAGCATCGCATCATCTCGGCGCTGGCCAACACCGGCGTGCCGGTGCCGCCGGCGGTGGCGCTGTGTCAGGACGAGAGCGTCAACGGCGCGCCGTTCTACGTGATGAAGTTCGTCGAGGGGCACGTCCTGGACACGCCGTATGCGGTCCATCACGGCGTGCCCGACAGGGCTGCCCGGACCAGGCTCGGCGCGCACGTGATCGAGTCGCTGGCGGCGCTGCACATGCTCGATCCCGGCTCGGTCGGTCTCGGCGACCTCGGCCGCAAGGAAGCCTATCTCGATCGGCAGCTCAGCCGCTGGCGCGGACAGTGGGAGAAGTCGAAGACGCGCGAGCTTCCGGCGATGGAGGAGACCTACGAGCTCCTCGTCAAGGCCAGGCCCGAGCAGAAGTACACCGGCATCGTTCACGGCGACTATCGGCTCGGCAACATGCTCTGCACGGCGGAAGGGCGCGTGGCCGCGGTGCTGGACTGGGAGCTGTGCACGCTCGGCGACACCATGGCCGACCTCGGCTACATCATGAACAACTGGGCGGAAGAGAACGAAGCCGGCCCCAGCCAGGCCGTCTCGATGCCGACGGCTGCCGGCGGGTTTCCGACGCGAGCCGAGTTTCTCGCCGACTACAGCGCTCGCACCGGCCGGTCCGTCGAAGGAATCGAGTACTACCGCGCGTTCCAGTGGTGGCGCCTGGCGGCGATCGTCGAAGGAGTGCTCGCGCGTTACCTCAAAGGCGTGATGGGAGAGGCCGGCGCGGACATGAGCGCGTTTCGCCAGCAGGTCGACCAGATGGCCGACGAAGCCCTGATGATGATTCGCGGGATGGCCTGAACGTGCGCCGACGCCTCATGCGCGCGGCCTGCGTCCAACGGACCGCGCACCGCCGGACGAGCGAGGGAGTGGCAATGCAACGCAACGCAATACTGGCCCTGTCCATGATCGTGCTGCTGTCGGGCTGCGCGGCGGGAACGACTCCGCAGCCGACCAGCCTCATCGGCAGCGCCAAGATCAGCGGACCGCACGATCCGATCGTGCTGCTCGGGTACTCGCACATGACGAGCAACGGCTTGCGCATCGCGGCCAAGCTCGATGCCGGCACCTACCGTTTCACCGACGTCTCCATCAGCATCGCCACGGCCGACGCCGGCGATCCCGCCCCCTACACGATGAGCCCCGAGGGCAAGGCCATGCTCGCCGCCACCAGCACGGAGAAAGGCCGCTTCGATCCCAAGGAAGAGGAAGTCGAGTTCACGATCGGCCGCGGCGGCCTCGGCAAGATCGGCAACAAGGTCGTCTGGTACCGCTGGACCATCCGCTTCGATCGGGACGGCGAGATCGGGACGGTGCAGAGCCCGATCTACCGCACCAGTCGCGACGAGGCCGGCCTGCCGCGCGCCGCGACGGCGCCCGGCCCCGACATCTCCGTCGTCCCTCCCGCACCGGTCGGCGCCAAACGACGCTGACGTGAGATCGCGCGCCGGCATGGACGCGTCGCTTGCAGACTCGCGCGCCGGTGACGTGCATCGATGACGAACGACCTGGCCTCGCTGCTCGATCTGGCGCCGCACGGGTGCGACGTCTACGTCGGCGAAGGCTCGAGCTATCCATGGGGCGGCCTCTACGGCGGCCACATCGTCGCGCAGGCGCTGCGTGCTGCGGCCCATAGCGTCGAGGACGGGCTGCTGCCGCATTCGCTGCGCGCCTACTTCATCCGCCGCGGCGACAACAGCGAGCCGGTTCGCTACGAGCTCGACCGCATCCGCAACGGGCGCAGCTTCGCCACGCGGCGCGTGGTCGCACGCCAATCGGTCGGCGCCATCCTGAATCTCGAAGCGTCCTTCCAGCGAGCCGAGGAGAGCGCCGACATCCAGACCGTGGCTTTCCCGCAGGGACTTCCTGCCTCGGGCGTCCTTCCTGCCACGTCCTGGACCGACCTGTTCGACCGGCGTCCGATTCCCGAAACCTCGCTGGTCGCATCGGCCGGGGCCGGCCGCGTCGCGGCATGGATGAAAGTGGCCGGCGATCTCGGCGAGGATCAGCTGCTTCAGCGATGCGCCCTCGCCTATCTCTCCGACGATCTGCCGACCGAGGCCGTGGTGCGGTCGTGGCCCGATGCGAAGAAGCTCATCGATTCGGGCCAATGGCCATTCAACGCCAGCCTCGACCACACCGTCTGGTTCCACCGGCCGCTGCGCGCGGATCGCTGGCATCTGCACGACCTGTCCTGTCACGGCCTCGTCAGCGGCCGCGGCCTGGCCATCGGACACGTCTTCTCCGAAGAAGGCGTGCACGTGGCCACGGTGGCGCAGGAGGCTCTGGTCAGGCTGCCGCGCTGACGCGCGCGGCGCGCGCGACTGCCGGCGGCCGGAGAGAAGGCCGCGCTGCCGCCGCGGACACGCCGCGTCGCGCATGCATGCCGCGGGATGCGCCGGCTGCTCAGCGTTGGGCCGAAGAAGCGGCGCGCTGCCGGTAGAGCGATGCGTCCACCGCCTGCGCCATCGCCTCCTCGTCGAGCCCTCCGCCGAGGAACTCGCCGATGCGCCCCGCTGCCGCGCGCGGGTCGGCAACGACTTCATCGTAGCGCATGAACATCACCTGCATGTCGGCGCGCGATTTCAGCCGCTGGCGCAATGCATCCAGGTGCTTGCGGAACATCGCCGCCATCGCCTCGTCCGGCACGCGCTGCGGCTCGCCGCGACGCTCGAGCATGCGGCGCTGCGACGCGAGCACCTCGCTCATCTCGCGCTCGACGAAGAGCACGCGATAGCGATACGACGCCGGCAGCTTCTCCAGCAGTGCCGAGATCACCTTGACCGACCGGCCCACCGCCTGCGCCAGCCATTCGGAGTCGTCCGGCAGCTTCTTGACGCGCTCGAGCTCGAAATAGCCGCGCGGGTTGTCTTCGTCGGCGCTGCGCAGGCCATCGGAGACCGGCTCGATGCCGCCGGCGGCGAGCATCCGCATCATCATCGACGTGCCCGAACGCGGCAGGCCGGAGACCACCGTGACGAAATCGCGCGACATGCGGGCCTGATACCTCGCCGTCGCCGGCCGTTCCAGCGCCATTCGAGGCCGGCGGCACAAATGGAGCCCGTGCGCGGTTCCATGTATTCAGCGGCGCATGCATCAGCGCCATCCCGATGACGCAGCCGCCCTGCGCAAGCGGCTGCGGTACGTGCGCATCTCCAGCGATCGGCTCGACCTGTCGCTGTTTCCCGACTTCCTCATCATCGGTCCGCAGCGCACGGGCACGACGTGGCTGCACGCCAATCTGCGCGAGCATCCCGAAATCTTCCTGAGCGAGCCGAAGGAGCTGTACTTCTTCAGCCGGCTCAAGAGCAGGGACAGCGCGCGCTTCGAATCGGACGAGCTGGACTGGTACCTCTCCTTCTTCGACGAGCCGCTCTGGCACCGGCTATACAGGCAATGGCGCACGTATCGGCGCCACGGCCGGCTGTACCGGCCGCTCGCGCGCGGCGAGGCCACGGCCAGCTATGCCGCCATGGACGACGATCTCATCGCGGAGATCGCCGCCATCTCGGCCGACGTCAAGATCATCATGATGGTGCGCGACCCGGTCGACCGCGCCTGGTCGCATGCCAAGAAGGACCTGGTACGCAATCGCGGCCGCAGGATGGCTGACGTCGCCGACGCCGAATTCCAGCAATTCTTTGCAGACCCCTACCAGCTCCGTTGCGCGCAGTACGAGGAGAACCTGGCGCGCTGGCAGGCGCACTTCGGCGCGGCCAACGTCTTCGTCGGCTCCTTCGATGACGTCGAGGGGCGGCCCGAAGAGCTGCTCGCCCGCGTCACCGCCTTCCTCGGTGTTTCCTCCGATCCCCGCTACATCGATCCGCAGCTCGTGCGCAGCGCCGTCAATCCGACCGGCCAGTCCGAAGTGCCCGAGCGATACCGGCGCTACCTCGAGCAGCTGCTGGCGGAGCCGATCGCGAGCTGGAAGCGCAACTTCGCGCGGTAGGCGCGCGCGCCCGCGGCCGTGCCTGCGGCCGCGAGGCGGGAGGCCGAGGCCTCAGAGCCCGCGCGCCGATTCGGGGCGCAGGCGGACGCGCCCGGCCAGGGCGTCGTCGAGGACGGCAACGATGCGCTCGCGGTCGCGCGGCAGGTTGCCGGCCAGCGGCAGGTAGTTCGACGCGTGATTGGTGCGAAAGACGGCGTCCGTCGGACGTGCTTCGTCGACGATCGTGCGCAGCTCGCGCAGCATCGTCTCCACCGGCGGAAGCGTGAAGCTGCCGCGCTCCTCCAGCGTCGCCATCGGCGTCCCTTCGACCACGGTCAGCGTCAGCGCCGACAGGAAGTCGGGGTCCATCGCGGTGGCCAGGCGCGCCGACTCGTGCGCGTGCACCTCGCTGCGGTCGATGCCGCCGGCGCCGAGCAGGAAGATCGCCGATACCGCCATGCCCGCCTCGTGCGCGCGCCGCGCCGCCTCGGCATGGTCGTCGAAGCTCGCGCCCTTGGCGATTCGTTTGAGCGTGACGTCGTCGCCGCTTTCGGGGCCGATGTAGAGCAGCGACAGACCGAGCTCGCGCAGGCGGCGCAGCTCCTGCGGCGTCTTCTCCAGGATGTTGATCGCGGTGGCGTAGCAGCTGGCACGCCTCATCGCGGGGAACGCGCCGCGCGCGGCGGTCAGGATACGTTCCCAATGCTGCATGCTCAGGATCAGGGCATCGCCGTCGGCGACGAACAGCTTTTCGACGCGCGTCCCGAACCTGCGTCCGGCTTCCGCGACGTCGCGCAGCGTCTCGTCGAGGTCGCGCACGCGGAAGGTCTTGTCGCGGTACATGTCGCAGTAGGTGCAGTGGTTCCACGAGCAGCCGACGGTCGCCTGCAGAATGTAGGCGTCGGCCTCGCTGGGCGGGCGGAAGATGCGGCCTTCGTAGCGCATGCCTCCTGTGTAGCGGCGGCGCGCGCCGGCGCAAGGGGCTCCTCTTGCATCGTCCGCCGTCCCCGCGCACACGAGGCGCATGAGCCCGACTCCCGCCGAGCTTGCCGATCTGGATGCCACCGCACAGGCCGCTCTCGTCCGCAGCGGCGACGTCAGCGCCGCCGAGCTGGTGGAGGCCGCGATCGAGCGCATCGAGCGCGTGAACCCGCAGCTCAATGCCGTCATCCACCGCCTGTACGAGAAGGCGCGCGCCGAAGCGGTCGACCCGCGGCTTCCCGACGGGCCGTTTCGCGGCGTGCCCTTCCTGGTCAAGGACATCGTCTGTCACACCGCCGGTGACCCGTGTCATGGCGGAATGCGGTTGTTGCGCGACCTCCAGTGGCGCGAGAGCACCGATACGTATCTTGCCGAGCGCTTCCGCCGCGCCGGCTTCGTCTTCGTCGGCAAGACCAACACGCCCGAGCTCGCATTCTCGCCGACGACCGAGCCGCTGGCCTACGGTCCCTCGCGCAATCCGTGGAACATCGATCTGTCCACCAGCGGCTCCAGCGGCGGCGCCGCCGCCGCCGTGGCCTCGCGCATGGTGGCGGTGGCGCACGGCAACGACATGGGCGGCTCGATTCGCACGCCGGCCAGCGCCTGCGGCCTGGTGGGGCTGAAGCCGACGCGCGCGCGCACGACGCTCGGCCCCGACTTCGGCGAATTCTGGTGGCAGACCACGCACGAGCACGTGCTGACGCGCACGGTGCGGGACACCGCCGGCGTCCTCGACGTCACGGCCGGGCCGGCTCCCGGCGATCCGTACTCGGCGGCGCCGCCCTTGCGGCCTTTCGCGCAGGAGGTCGGCGCCGATCCGGGCAGCCTGCGCATCGGCATCTTCACCGATCGTCCCGGAGGGCGCGGGCTGCCGCATCCGGATTGCCGCGCCGCCGCCGAAGAGGCCGGGCGGATGCTCGAGAGCCTCGGCCATCGGATCGAGCACGGCGGGCCTGCGGTGCTGTCGCGCACCGATGACGGCAGCGCCTCGGTCGTCTTCACCGTCTCCATCGCACGCGAGCTCGAGAGATGGAGCGAGCGCACCGGCAAGGACATCGTCGCCGCCACCGTCGAGCCGACCACGTGGATGGCGGCCGAGCTCGGGCGCGGAGCCTCGGCCACGATGTACGTGGAGGCCGTCGAGAAGCTGCATTCGTATGCGCGCGAGCTGGCGGCGTGGTGGGAGAGCGGCTTCGACATCCTGCTCACGCCGACTCTGGCCGAGCCGCCGTGGCCGCTGGGCCTGCTCGGGCCCGCCGGCGGGGATCCGATGGACGTGATCCTGCGGTGGACGCACTACAGCCCCTACGGCATCCCCTTCAACATCAGCGGCCAACCGGCGATTTCCCTTCCGCTTTGCACGAACGCCCGCGGCCTTCCGATCGGCATCCAGCTGGTCGCGCGATACGGCCGCGAGGACGTCCTGCTGCGGCTGTCTGCCCAGCTCGAAGAAGCGTTCCCGTGGGAGGATCGCCGCCCGCCGGTGTGCGCCTGAGGCGGGCATTGACGCACCGATGACCCGGACAGTATGAAGCCACGTCCGGGCACGTCGTCGTGGGGACCGCGCGAGCCGGACCAATCCTTCGGGGAGGACCACGATGCGCATGACCCGGCTTCTGATGTCGGGTGCCCGGCACGTTGCCGCCGGCACCACGGCTACTCTTCTGCTGACCACCAACGCCCTCGGCGCGGCCACCACCGTTCGCGAGCCGGCCTGGGGCCTGCCCCACTTCTATGCCGACACCGACATCGAGCTGGCGCGCGAGAACGGACGCGAGATCGCGAAGGACCGGCTCGGCCAGCTCATCCTGCTGTCGCGCGCAGGACGCGGAACGCTGGCCCAGGCCTTCGGAGCCCTGGATCCGAGCTTCGTCGATGTCGATATCGAGACCCGGATCGGCGGCTACACCAGCTCGGAGCTGAACTCGATGTTCACGCACCTGCCGCCGGCCACGCAGGCGCTGCTCCTCGCCTACTGCGACGGCGTCAACGACACCATCGATGCCATCTACGATGGCGAGGAGGACGAGCCGCTCGAGATCTCGGTGCTGCGGCACTCGATCCTCAATCTGGACAATGACCTGTTCGGCAACGCGACCAATGTCTCGGACCAGGTCGATCCCTACTACAAGGCTCCCGGCGGCGCCGACCCGCAGCGTCCCAATGGCGGCTACCAGTTCACGCCCGAGATGGCGATGTCGATCGCGGTGCTGCAGGTCCGCAACTTCGGCCTCAACACATTCGAGGAGCAGAACCGCCTCTCCGAGCTGATCAAGCTGCAGGACGCGCTCGGCATGAGCTCGGGCGAGGAGGTGTGGCGCGATCTCAACTTCCTCAACGATCCGCTGGCGCCGATCTCGGTTCCCGATGCGACCACGCCCGGCTACGGCGGTCCGCTGGCCAACGTGCTCGACCTGCGCGACGCCGTGGCGGGCATCGACAAGGTCGATGCCGAGCGCGCGCGGCGCTGGGCAGGCAAGGACTGGAAGGCCTCGGCCGAAGAGATCAAGGCGCGCGCGAGCCTGCGCGAGGAGACGCTCAAGCGCTGGAGCGCCTGGCCCAAGCTCGGCAGCTACGCGTGGCTGATCGCGGCCAACCGCTCGGCGACCGGCAATCCATGGCTCGGCGGCTTTCCGCAGACCGGGATCCAGACGCCTTCGCTGATGCACTACGCCGAGAACCGCTCGGGCGAAGGCATCATGGGCAACGGCATGGAATTCGTCGGCGGCCCCTACATCCTGATCGGCCACACCGACTCGGTCGCCTTCACGACGACGACCGCACAGCTGCGCATCATCGACACCTTCTTCGAGCAGGTCATCGGCGAGAACACGGATAACGTCCGCTACAACGACGAGGGCACGCCGGCGCAGATGAAGAAGCGCACGGAGAAGATCCTCACCGGCGGCGCCAGCTTCCGCAACGTCGTCTTCTGGCGCACGCACGAGCGCGGCGGCAACGGCGGCTCGCGCCCGGTGCTGGATTTCGTAGGCGACGCCGAAGGCACCGCCGAGGGCGGCACTGCCACGACGCTGGTGGACAATCAGGCGACGTTCGCTGCCGCCTTGATCGGCGGCCACGTCCTCATCACCGACGGCACCGGCGCCGGGCAGATCCGCGCCATCTCCGGCGCCTCCGGCACGACGCTGACCGTCGCGACGCCCTTCACGACCGCGCCGGCTTCGGGCTCGGTGTACGTCGCGGTCGAAAGCGGCAACGACATCATCGCTTCGGCGGCCGACAGCGGCGCATGGCTGGAGGAGTCGACGACGGCGTGGGCGTTCTCGCTGTTCCAGCGCGCCGCCAGCGCGATGGACATTCGCGAAGCCGTGCGCCTGATCCCGAGCACGCACAATTTCTTCGCCGCCGACAACCAGGCCTTCAACGGCGTGGGCACGGACGCGGGCGCCGGCAACATCGGCTACCAGTCCTCCGGCTATTCGCGCAAGCGTCAGGACGGCTCCGACAAGCTGCTGCCGCTGGACGGCACGGTCGCCAATCCCTTGCTCGTCGCCAGCGGCGCGGTGGTCTCCGCGACGGCCACCACCGTGACCTCGACCGCGGGCACGTTCCCGGGCGACCTGAGCCCCGATCCGATCAATTTCCGCTACGACAATCCGACCCAGCAGGGACAGGAGTTCATCCTCTCGATCATCAGCGGCACCGGCGGCAAGCAGACCCGCCGCATCGCCGCCAACACGACCGACACCGTCACGCTCGAATATCCGTGGGGCATCACTCCGGCCCCTGGCGATCTCTTCGAAGTCTACGAGGTCGTGGGCATGCCCGAGGCGATGAATCCGGCCGAAGGCTACATCGCCAACTGGAACAACAAGGCCGGCACCGCCGACGACGGCGATGCCTTCGGCCGCGAGCATCGCGTGACGTTCATCCTGGAGCGGCTTGCCGCCGACAGCTCCTGGACGCGCGACGAGCAGCGCCAGCTCAACAAGGACCTGGCGGGGCTGGACGGGCGCGGCAAGTACGGGCGCCATCTGGTGCCGCGACTGCGCGAGGCGGTCGATGCGGTCGGCAACGGCGGCAATCCCGCCGTCGACACGGTGCTGGCGGCGCTCGAGGCCCACGACGGGCTGCCCGACGACGGACGCGCGTTCAACGACCCGCTGACGGCGACGACGGTGGCCGGCGAGCTGAGCTTCCTCAACAGCCTCATCAACAGCCTGGCCACGACAATCTACGGTGACGAGCTCGCAGCGGTGGGCGTGCCGACCGGAGCGCGCGCGCAGAATCTGGTCACGCACGCCATCGATGCGGCCGCGGGAACGCCCTCGGGCGCCTACTCGCAGCAGTACTCGGGCGACTACTTCAACGGCGCCGACTGGCGCGTGGTGGTGCGCGACGCCCTGTCGGCGCTGGCCACCGGCGGCATTCCCGCCGACTCCGCGCGCGGCAACAGCAGCTACAACCACCCGCTCTCCGACCTCAACTCGCAGCTGAGCTTCACGCCGACGCCGGTGGGCAACCGCGGCACCTACGAGCAGATCGTCGAGGCCGGCGACGACGTCAACGGCGAGTTCATCTTCCCGCTGGGGCAGAGCGGCATGATCGAGGGAGAGCTCGTGTTGCCGGCGGTGGTCGTCGAGCTCGACTCGATCGATCCCAACGTCAGCAACTTCCAGCCGATCTGGCGCGACTGGCGCTTCCTGCCGATGCTGCACGTCTCCGAGGACCTGGCCGGCGGCTCCGAGGACGCCGACGGCGATGGAGTGTTCGACGGCTTCGAGCGCTGGTACCTCGGCGACACCGCCGCCAAAGCCACGGACAACTCCGACGAGGACGGCTCGGACCTGATCGACGAGTTCCTGCGCGGCTCCGACCCCACCGACGACGACACCGACGACGATGGCCTGCTGGACGGCCACGACGGGCTCGACCAGGATCGCCTCGGCAGCGCCTTCGCCAAGGTCAAGGGGTCGTTCAAGTTCTCCAACGACCCGGCCAAGGACTCCTTCAAGCTCGGCGGAAAGTTCGGCACCGGCTCGCTCGACTTCGACGAGTCGGCCGACACGATCTCGATCCGCATCGAGACCGAGAGCGAGGAGGTGTACTACGGCGTCACCATTCCCGCCGGCACGCTGATCGACGACGGCAGCGGCCTGAAGTTCTCGTTCAAGGATCCCACCGGTGCCATCGGCGGCCTCGGGCAGGTCTCGCTCAAGCTGAGCGACGATCCCCTCAAGACCTCGTCGCTCAAACTCAAGACCGCGGGCATCGACCTGCCCGGCAACCGCCAGAGCAAGAGAATGCTGCTGGTGGTGACGATCAACGATGCCAGCAGCGCGATCTCGCGCAACATCATCGACGAACGGCGGTGGGTCGAGGCCGGGACATCGCTGAAGACGGGCTCGGAGCCGGGAGCCTACATCTACAACTAGCGGCGGCCGGCGCCGCTGCCGCATCCGGGCCGTGCTCGCAAGGGCACGGCCCTTTTTTGTCGGCTGCTTTTCCTGTAAGCGCGCCGCATGGACGCCCGCCGGCCAGTCGTGCGCGATGCGCGCCGCGACGAAGGCGACGCGATCGCCGCGCTGCTCGCGCGTGCGTTCGCGCGCAACCCTTTCGTGCGCTGGCTGGTGCCCGATGATGATCGCTACGCGCGCGTCGGCAGCGGCCTGTTCCGCATCGGCGTGGAGCGCGAGATGGCGCACGGGATCGTGCACGTCACCGACGACCACGCCGGCGCCGCGCTGTGGCTGGCGCCCGACGCGCCGGCGCCAGGGCCGCTCGCGCAGCTTGCGCTGGCGTGGACGACGATGCGTCTGCTGGGCAGCCGCACGCCCGCCGGCATCCGCGCCACCCTGGAAATGGAGCGCAGGCGCGCCGCGCAGCAGCCCAACTGGTATCTGACGGTGCTCGGTACGATCCCGGAGCGTCAGGGCACGGGCGTCGGCACGACGCTGCTGCGCCCGATGCTGGAACGCTGCGATCGCGAGGGCATTGCCGCCTACCTCGAGTCGTCCGACCCCGACAACGTTCCGTTCTACGAGCGCTTCGGCTTCGTCGTCCTCGACGAGCTGCGCTTTCCGGGCGGACCGCGCATGCCGCTGATGCTGCGGCGGCCCTCCCGCAAAGCGCCGTAGCTCGCGCGGCGACGGCGAGCCGCCGGCGCCAGAAGGGATGCGACGTGGTTGCAAGAGCGGCGCTTGGCGTTGCCCCTGAAGGATTCGGCCGTCTTGCAACTGGGAGGCGCCGCCACCGCGCCTGCAGGAGGCGGCTGCACTGCGACGGCGCGAATCGTCGCCTCAGAACGAGACGCTGTAGCTCATGCCCGGGTTGTAGCTGCGATCCAGCACGAGCCCGACCTGATGGCGCCCGTAGCTGTAGTTGAGGAGCGAGTGCACGCGTACGCCGTCGAACAGCACGGTGGCCGACCAGCGCGGATTGAACCGCACGTTGAGGCCGCCGATGGGACGCACCCGATCATCATAGGTGCCGTAGGAAGCGCCGACGTAGGGCTCGAGCGGCAGCCGCGTCCATTCGCGCACGTTCTTGCTCACCGTCCCGTAGAACGACTGACCATGCCGCGTGCCGATGCGATCGGAGCTGGTGCCGAGCACGACGGCCGGGCGCGTTCGCGTTTCGGTGACCGCAACGAGATTGCACAAGGGACTGACCTTGCTTGCCAGCGGATTGTACTCGATGCCGACCATCAGGCGCGGGTGCAGGCGATAGGTCAGCGTGTTGCGCCACTGCGCACGGGAAATCTGATTGGGGATGACGCGGAAACCGTACGTCCATTTCGCATCATCGGTCTGTCCTGCCCCGCTCACGGCGCGGCCTTCGCCTGGTCAAACCGGTCAACTCGGGACCGACGACACCTCCGAGGAATGCGCAGCGGGCCCATGCGAGGCCCTGTGGCGCTCGCTCCTGTCGCCCGAGGAAGCGTCGGCCTGCGCCAGCATCGCATCGATCTGCGCCTCGAGCCTGGATCGGTCGACGACGCCGGGAATCACTTGGACGACGCTCCCGTCCTTGCCGATGATCACCGTTGCCGGCAGCGCGCCCACGAGCCCGAAGCGTTGCATGTCGGCAGTGGTGGCGCCGAGCCACACCGGGAAGTTGATGCCGGTCTCGCGCACGAACTGGAGCACCGCCTGCCTGCTGTCGCCCGTATCGGCGGCAGCGCCGATCACCTGCACGCCGAGCGCCGCATACCGGTTCTGGACCGCCACGAGGTCGGGCATCTCCGTTCGGCACGGCGCGCAATAGGTGGCCCAGAAGTTCACGATGAGGATGCGGCCGCGCAGCGCCGCCAGGCTCTGCGTCGCGCCCGAAAGATCGCTCAGCGCCAGGTCGACGACCTTGCCCGCCACGTCGCCGACGCTTCGCGCCGCCACGCTTGCCTTGACCAGGTCGAGCGAGTCGACGTGCACGACCTTCTCCTGGCCCTTGCCGGAGACCTCTCCGGTGATGCGGACGTGATTTCCGATCATCGACAGCCAGTCCTTGCCCGGAAGACGGTACGCGCGCGGCTCGAGACGGTACAACGCGAAGCCGTCGCCTTCCCGAACGGCCAGCAACGTTGCGTCCCCACCCGCCACACACGCGGCGGCCTTGGACAGGTCCTCGGCGGTTCCGAACTCGACCCGACCGCGGTCGGCCTCGGCCCAGCAGTCCTCGCAGCACACCACCTGCCCCTCCAGGGTCTGCGCCGCAGGGGCGGGCGTGGCCATGAGAGAGGCGAAGATCAACAACCCGGAGAGAATGCGCTTCATGTCGCCATGGTGTCCCGAAAAAGCGGAGAAGTCAGGTCCGTCAGTGGACACGGGCGCGTGCGCGAGACAGGAAAAGCCATGCGAGCCGACAACATTCTCGAGACCATTGGCAACACGCCCCACATCCGCATCCAGCGCCTCTTCGGCTCGTCTCACGTCGTCTACGTCAAGAGCGAGCGCAGCAATCCCGGTGGCTCCATCAAGGATCGCATCGCGCTGTCGATGGTCGAGGCTGCCGAAGCCGAGGGCCTGATCGGCCCGGGCTCGACCATCATCGAGCCGACCTCCGGCAACACCGGCATCGGCCTGGCGATGGTGGCCGCCGTCAAGGGCTACAAGCTCATTCTGGTGATGCCCGACAGCATGAGCCTGGAGCGGCGCCGGCTCATGCTCGCATACGGAGCCACCTTCGTGCTGACGCCGCGCGAGAAGGGAATGAACGGATCGATCGCCAAGGCGCGCGAGCTGCTGGCGACGACGCCGAAGTCGTGGATGCCGCAGCAGTTCGAGAACGCGGCCAATCCCGAGGTGCACGCGCGTACGACCGCGCGGGAGATCGCCGACGACTTCCCCGATGGCATCGATGTCCTGATCACCGGCGTCGGCACCGGCGGGCACATCACCGGCTGCGCGCAGGTGCTCAAGAAGAAGTGGCCGCGGCTGCGCGTGTTCGCGGTGGAACCCTCGGCGTCGCCGGTCATCAGCGGCGGCGACCCGGCACCGCATCCGATCCAGGGCATCGGTGCGGGCTTCATCCCCGCCAACCTCGACACCTCCCTTCTGGACGGCGTGGTCAAGGTCGACGCCGAAGATGCCAAGGAGATGGCGCGCCGCGCGGCGCGCGAAGAAGGGATGCTGGTGGGAATCTCCTCAGGAGCCACGCTGGCTGCAATCGCACAGAAGCTGCCAAGCATCCCGAGCGGCGCCACCATCCTCGGTTTCAACTACGACACCGGCGAACGCTATCTGACCACCGAAGGATTCCTTCCCTTCGAGTAGCAGCGCCACCACAGTAGCAGCGCCACCGTCCTTGGCGGCGCGTGAAAGGCGCGGCCGCAGCGAGCGGGGACGCCTACGCGGCGGTCAGGCGCCGGTACTTGATGCGGTGCGGGCGGTCGGCGTCGGCGCCGAGACGGCGGCGACGATCTTCCTCGTAGTCCTGGTAGTTGCCTTCGAACCACACGACCTGCGAGTTCCCCTCGAAGGCCAGGATGTGCGTGGCGATGCGGTCGAGGAACCAGCGGTCGTGGCTGATGACGACGGCGCAGCCGGCGAACTCGAGCAGCGCCTCCTCCAGCGCTCGCAGCGTGTCCACGTCCAGGTCGTTGGTCGGCTCGTCGAGCAGCAGCACGTTGCCGCCCGACTTCAGAAGCTTGGCCAGATGCAGCCGGTTCCTCTCGCCGCCCGACAGCGACTTGACCCTCTTCTGCTGATCGTTGCCCTTGAAGTTGAAGGAGGCGACATAGGCACGGGAGTTGACCTGCCGCTTCCCGACCATGACGAACTCGTTGGGTCCGTCGCTGATCTCCTCCCACACGGTGCGCTCGCCGGCCAGCGCGTCGCGCGACTGATCCACGTACGAGAGCTGGACCGTGTCGCCAACGGTCAGCGTGCCTGCATCGGGCGTTTCCTGCCCGACGATCATGCGAAAGACGGTCGTCTTGCCCGCACCGTTGGGACCGATCACGCCGACGATCCCGCCGCGCGGCAGCGAGAATTCGAGATTGTCGAACAGCAGCCGATCGCCATAGGACTTGCGCACGCCCTTGGCATCGATGACCACGTCGCCGAGGCGCGGTCCGGGCGGTATCACGATGCGTCCGCTCTCGGGCGCGGCCGCGGCCTTCTCGTTCTCGCCGAGCAGCGATTCGTACTGATTGATGCGCGCCTTGCCCTTGGCGTGCCGCGCGCGCGGCGCCATGCGGATCCATTCGAGCTCGCGCTCGAGCGTCTTGCGCCGCGCCGATGCTTCCTTTTCTTCCTGCTGCAGCCGCTTGTTCTTTTGGTCGAGCCAGGAGGAGTAGTTGCCCTCCCACGGAATGCCTTCGCCGCGGTCGAGCTCGAGGATCCATCCGGCGACGTTGTCGAGGAAATAGCGGTCGTGGGTCACTGCGACCACGGTGCCCTTGTACTCGCGCAGGTGCCGCTCCAGCCACGCAACCGACTCGGCATCCAGATGATTGGTGGGCTCGTCCAGCAGCAGAATGTCCGGTGCGCGCAGGAGGACCTGGCACAGCGCCACGCGCCGCTTCTCGCCGCCCGACAGGTTGGCCACGTTGGCATCGGGCGGCGGCAGGCGCAGAGCATCCATGGCGATCTCGAGCTGGCGATCCAGCTCCCAGGCATCGGCGGCCTCGATCGCATCCTGCAGCCGCCCCTGCTCGGCCAGCAGCTTGTCGAGCTCGGCGTCCTCCATCGGTTCGGCCATGCGCATGGAGATGTCTTCGAAACGCTGCAGGAGAGCTCGCGTCTCGGAGACGGCCTCCTCGACGTGCTGCAGAACGGTCTTGGACGGATCCAGCTCGGGCTCCTGCGGCAGCATTCCAATGGTCGTGCCTTCGGCGGCGAAGGCCTCGCCGGCGAAGTCCTTGTCGACGCCCGCCATGATCCGCAGCAGCGTGCTCTTGCCGGCGCCGTTCAGACCGAGAACGCCGATCTTGGCGCCCGCCCAGAATGACAGCCAGATGCCCTTGAGGATCTCGCGGCCTTGCGGCGTCACCTTCCGGACGCCCTTCATCGTGTAGATGATCTGAGGCATAGGCCGGCTCGATTAGCCCGCGCGAGCCGCAACGTCTACGCGGCCACTGGCCCCCATCGCGGTCATTCGCGCGGCACATCGGCTGGAACCAGCGTCGCACCCTGGTGTAGAAGAACCGGTCGCGCTGGCTGGCAGCCGACACCGCCGGCTGCGCGCCGGCAAGGGGGATAGCAGCAAGATGCCGTTGGATACCGTTCGCGTTCTTCTGGTCGACGATGATCCGGACTACCCGGTTCTGCTGCGCGATCTCCTGTCCGACATCGTCGACTGCAAGTACGAGATCGACTGGGCCTCCAGCTATCGCACGGCCTGCGAGCACATCCGCAGGAACACCTACGACGCCTACCTCGTCGACTACCGCCTCGGCGAGCACACCGGCCTCGATCTGCTGCGCAACGAGCTCGAGCGCGGCCGGCTGGGCCCCGTCATCGTCCTGACCGGCCAGGCCACGCGCGAGCTGGACCTGGAGGCGATGCAGGCGGGCGCGGCCGATTTCCTGATCAAGGGTGCCTTCCGCGCCGCCGACCTCGAGCGATGCATCCGCTATGCGATCGTCCGTCATCAGGAAAAGTCGGCGCCGGCCAAGGCCACGGGCGGCCCTTCGTCGCGGCGCATGGTCTGCTTCCTGGGCGCCAAGGGCGGGGTCGGGACGACCACTGTGGCCGTCAACGTGGCTGCCGCTCTGGCTCGCAGCGGCAAGCCGACGCTGGCCCTCGACCTGCATCCGGGGTTCGGCACGCTGGCGCTGCACCTGAAGGCAAGCGTACGCCAGGACCTCGGCGACCTGATGCGGCACGCCCCGGAGGAGATCAACGAGGTGTCCATGCGACACGCCGTCACCAGCCATGCCGGCGGCCTGGACCTGGTTGCCGCCCCGCAGCACGCACACAAGTACCGGACGATCACGCCCGAAGCCGCGCGCGCCATCGTCGACACGGCCTACCATATGAGCGCGTTCTCGGTGGTCGACCTGCCGAGCGACGGCTCGCTGGCCAATCGTGAAGCCATGTGGCGCTCGGCATTCGTCGGCCTCGTCGTCGAGCGCGAGCCGGCTTCGCTGGTGGCGGCCGAACGCATGCTCGAGCTGCTCGGAAGCTGGGGCATCCGCAAGGCGGTGGGCCTGGTGATCGTCGACCGCGGCAGCGGCTACACGCTGCCGGTCTCGGCAGTGGCGCAGAAGCTGGAGCGGCAGGTGTACGGCATCGTTCCTCCGGCGCGCGAGGCTCTCGAGGAGGCGGCGCACCGGCCGGCGCCGCTGGTCACCGCCAACCCCAACCACGAGGCCGCTCGCGCGATGGCCGCGCTCGCCGATCGCCTGGCCGGCGACGTGCTGCGTCCCATCGCCGTCTGATCTCGCCTCCCCTGCCGCTGCCATGAGCTGCCGATCGCGCCTGCGCAGCGTCGCACTCTGTGTCGGCGCCGGATTCGCCGTAGCCCTGTCGCTGACCGAGGCGCTGTGGCTGCAGGGGCGCTTCTTCCCCACCACGCCGCTCGTCGACTGGCTGCCGGCGATCAACGAGCCGCTGGACCGCTGGATCTGGTATCTGATGATCGCTGCGGCCATGGCCCTGGCCGTGCTGCCGTGGCGGCGCGCAGCCGCCGCCGCCGGCGCCGTGCTCTATTTCGGCTACAGCCTCTGGGACCAGCAGCGCTGGATTCCCTTCTTCAACGAAGTCGGCGCGCTGCTTCTGGTGCTGGCGATCCACCGCGGGCGCAGCGAGAAGGAAGCGCGCGAGGCGCTGGATGACTGCGGCATCGTCATTGCCCTGATCTACGTGTGGAGTGGGCTGCAAAAGCTCAACTACTGGTTCTACGTCAAGGTGTTCCCGTGGATGGTCGGCGCCTTCACGCCGCATCTTCCCGAGCCGGTCGCGCAGTGGCTGCTGGGATGCGCGGTCCTGGTCCCGTTCATCGAGGCGCTGACCGGCTTCGCGCTGCTGACGCTGCGCTGGCGGCGCATCGGCATGTGGAGCGCCATCGCCATGCACGCCTTCATCCTGCTGTGCGTAGGGCCGCTCGGCCTGGGCGGCAACGTCCAGGTCTGGTTCTGGAACGTGGCCAGCGCGGCGCTCGTGTACCTGATCTTCGAGAGCAGCCCGACGCCGTTGCAGGAGATGCTGGCGCTGCGCGCGCGGCCGCTGCGAGCGGCGCTGATGGCCTTCTTCGGCATCGCGCCGATCCTCAACTTCGTGGTGCTGCCGGGCATCGGCCGCTGGGACGATTTCCAAGCCGCGACGCTGTATTCGGGCAACGAGTCTCAAGGCAAGGTGTACATGACGCCGCAGCTCGCGCTGCGCCTGCCCGAGCCGCTGCACGACCTCTTCGAGCGCGACGCCGATGGCCAGGTGCGGCTCGACCTGAAGGACTGGGCCTACTACGAGCTGAACGTCCCCGACTACCACGCGCAGCGGGTGCACGAGAACGCGGCGCGCCGGCTGTGCCAGTACCTGGGCAACCCCGATGGACTGGTGCTGCGCGCCGGCAGCAAGTCGGACGCGTTCACCGGCGAGCGCCGCATCCTCGAGCGGCGCTGCCGCGACCTCACCCCGGTGGTGGCCGCGCCGCGCGCCCGGTAGGCCGGACGGCTTGTTTCCGAGGCCGGCGGGCGTATTGTTCGCGACTGGCCTTGCCGCCCCGAGCCCCATGCCCCGGCCCGCGGGACGGCTATCCAACACATCCCCAACCCAGGAGACACGAATGCTTCAGCGTACCCTCGCCCCGCTCGCAATGGCGCTCTTGCTGCCCATCGCGGCGATGGCCGAAGAGATCGTCGCAACCGTCGGCGATCAGAACATCACCCGGTCCGAGCTCGAGAAGAGCGTCAAGGCCGAGCTCATGAAGAACGAGCAGGAGCGCTACGAGATCCTCGAACAGGGCCTCGACAACATGGTCTCCGACAAGCTGCTGGAGATGGAGGCCAAGACGCGCGGCACGACGGTCGAGGCGCTGAAGCAGGAGCTGATGTCGGCCGAGGTGCCCGAGCCGACGGCCGAGCAGATCCAGGCGCTCTACGATCAGGCCAAGGAGCAGCTCGGCGGTCAGACCCTGGATCAGGTCAAGCCGCGCATCATCGAGTACCTGAAGGGCCAGGAGCGCGCCAAGAAAGCTCAAGCACTACTTGCAGAGCTGCGCACCAAGCACCCCACCGCGATCAAGCTGGCTCCGCCGACGGTCGAGGTCAGCGATGCCGGCCGCGAAGCCAAGGGACCGGCCAACGCCAAGGTCACCATCATCGCCTTCTCCGACTACGAGTGTCCGTTCTGCAAGCGGGCGGACGAGACCGTGCATCAGGTTCTCAAGGAGTACGAGGGCAAGATCCGGTACGTCCACCGCGACTACCCGCTGCCGTTCCACAAGAACGCGCGCAAGGCGGCGATGGCCGCGCGCTGCGCGGGCGACCAGGGCAAGTTCTGGGAGTTCAACGAGGCATTGTTCAAGGCCACCGACATCTCCGAGCCCAAGCTCGGCGAGATCGCGACGACGCTGACGCTCGACAAGGCCAAATTCGACGAGTGCCTGGCCTCGGACAAGTACAAGACGATGATCGACGAGGACGTCGAGGCTGCCGGCGAGGCCGGAGTCTCGGGCACGCCCGCCTTCTTCATCAACGGCCGCATGCTCTCGGGCGCGCAGCCGCTGGAGCGCTTCAAGGCGCTCATCGACGCCGAGCTGCAGAAGTCCTGACGCGAAGCGGTCAGGCCTCGATTGTCCGACTTCGACCCGATGCGGTAGAAGCCGGCTGCGAGGCCTGACCGCGCGTAACGAAGCGGCGGCCCAGGGCGTCCTCCTTCCGCCATGTCCGCTTCACCTGCCTCCTCGCAATCCGCCGCCGAGACATCCGAGCGCCTCGCTGCCGTCTTCGAGTCCGAGCGCGCGCGCCTGTGGGCCATCGCGTATCGGATGACGGGCTGCGCCGCCGATGCCGACGACATCGTTCAGGAGACGTTCGCCAAGGCCCTGGCCGCAAGCGCCACGCTGGCGGTCGAGGCGTGGCGGGGCTGGCTGACGCGAGTTGCGGTCAACGACGCCATCGACGTGCTGCGGCGGCGCAGGCGCCGTGGCTATCCGGGCGCGTGGCTGCCCTCCCCGATCGAATCGGCGGCCGCCCTTGCCGACAGCGAAAGTGCAGGCCCCGAGCAACGTTACTCGCTCGTCGAGAGCCTTTCCTTTGCATTCCTGCTGGCCCTCGAGGCGCTGTCGCCGAAGCAGCGTGCGGTGCTGCTGCTGCGCGAAGTCTTCGATCATCCTGCGGCCAGCGTCGCCGCCATGCTCGGCATGACCGAAGGCAACGTGCGCATCACGCACCTGCGAGCGCGGCGCCTGCTCGATGGCTACGAGCGCGAGCGAACGACGTCGCACGTCCGAGAGCGCACGCAGCAGGCACTCGGCGAGCTCCTGCGCGGCCTGCTCGCGCAGGACGCTGCAGCCGTCGAAGCGCTTCTGGCCCGCGACGCCCGCGCGCTCACCGACGCCGGCGGCGAGTTCAACGCGCTGGCCAGACCGATGCTCGGCGCCGATCGCGTGGCGCGCCTGCTGCTGCGAGTGGCGGCCCGACGCGCCCCTGGCTCGGTCGTCGAGCTGCGCGAGCTCAACGGCGAACCGGCGCTCGTGATCGTCTACGCCAGGACGGAGAGGCGCCAGGCCCCCCGCGCCGTGCTGCGCTGCGAGCTCGACGGCGGCGGCCGCATCCGCGCCGTCCACGTCGTCCTGGCGACGCGAAAACTGCGGCACGTCCCCTTCCCCCCGGGCGGCGAAAGCGCAACCCCGCGAAAGGCTGCGGGTTCCGTATAAATCGCCGGAAAACCGCGAATCGACCGAAGCGCTGTCGACACGAGCCGCCGCGCCGCCAGGTGGGGAAAACTTCTCCTACCCTGTTGATGCTGACACCGGGGTAAGTTTAGGGTCTGTCAGTATCCACCCTGGGAGGGACCGACATGACCGTCTCCAATGCGATCTCGATGTTGAGTCTGGCCTCGGCTCTGACCGCGCTTGTGACCCTCGCTCATGCCCAGACGCCGCCCGCCGATCCGACGGCCACCGCGCGCCAGGCCGCGCCGATCATTCTGACCGGACTGGACATTCCGGACTGGTCGCGAGCGGCAGCGGCGGTCGTCTGTCAGCCCTATCCCTCCGGCGCGCTGACCGGCGAGCGCACGGCACACAACGGCACCACGTTCGTGCCGCCCGACGTCCGCGCGGGCGTCGATCCGAACCAGATCGTCGCCTTCGCCTGGCGCGGCACCGGCTTCGAAGAGATTCCGGTGCAGGTCGACGAGATCATGCCGTACTGCCTGGCCAACCCGAACTCGGACTTCGGCATCTATTCGGGAACCGACAAGGAGCTTTCGTACGCCTGGGACGTGGAGAGCTGGAAGAAGGTGGCCGGCACCTGCACCGCCGAATACGACGAGGGCGAGTCGGCGACGCCCGACCCGGCGCCCACGCTCGATGACGACGACGAGATCGTGTTCATGGCCTCGGACGCCGGCACGGTCGCGCCGTCAGGCGCGCCGCTTCCGTTCGGCGTCAACGCGCTGCACGCGGTGGCCATCGTCGATCCTCTCGCACCCACGACCGCCTCGTTCGTCTACCTCGGCCTCCGCGAAGGCGGCTCCGCCTTCGATGCGAGCAACGGCTACGTCTCCTACGTCCGCGATGCGAACGCGGACCAGTGGATCGATCGCTCGTTCTACGCCGACAACGACCCTGAGAAGCTCGGCAGCAGCAACACAGGCTATGGCCCCAACCTCAGCGGCACCGTCTGCGACGAGAACGGCGTGCCACGCAGCTCCAACGATCGCTTTCCCCGCGACGGCGTGACCGTGTCCACGGACACGTATCACTGGCGCGCAACCGGACGATGGATGGTGCGCAACATCTCGGTCGCCAGACCCGGCGCGCCCGGCGTCTACGGGCCCGATCTCGTCGACCGCTGGAAGGGGCGGGCCTTCCAGCAGTCGCCGGATTCGACGATCTCGATCGTCGGCTTCGAGGACGAGCAGGTGAACTGGGAAGCCAACTCGGCGCTTCTCGGCGAGCTGACCGGCCCGGTGCGCGCGATTCGCGAGACCTGGGGCGCCGACTCCGGCACCAACGTCACCAAGACCGAGGCCTTCTACCGCGACGTCGTCACCTACCGCTATCACGTGCGCGTGCATCCGATTCCTCCCGACGGTCTCTACACGTCGTGGGACTACAATGCGGGCGTGGCCACGACGTACTACAACACGCTCAAGCCCGGTGGCGTGGCCATCGACGGCGTCAACGACGACGTCGGCAACGTCGACGCGGTCGCCGGCCGCCCCGCGTTCTTCGACCTCAACGATCCGACGTTCAACGTGCCCTCGGCGCTGCTGAACTGGGAGCAGGTCTCCGGCGCGGGCGATGCGGGATCGCTGGTCTACATCATCGAGATGAAGGGAGCGACGTCGGTCGAGAATTCGGCGGTGGTTCCCTACTACCGCGACGACGCGTGCGTGGACGACGGAACCGGCGATGATCCGGTGCAGCGCCCGTGGCCGGGAGAATCGAGCACGGACCAGCGGGTCAAGGACGGCTACGTCGCGCTTGCGGGCGGCACGCCCTACGAAGAGCTCGAGTGCATCCAGAAACAGGGGGCCTGGGGCGCCCACGGCGTCCACTACTTCGTGGACGGCGACACCGACAACGCGTTCCTGCCCGAGACCGTGACCGAGATCGACGCCCAGCAGTGGCAGTTCATGGTGCCGACCTCGGCTCCCACCAACGTCGGCGATGCCTATGGCAACAACGTGCGCGTGCCGCTGCAGACGGCGGTCATTCCGGTGGCCGACGCACCCGCAGGCCTGCCGCCGACGGCTTCGAACGCGCAGGCGACGACCGAGCGGGACCATCCGGTGACGGTGACGCTGAGCGCGGTCGACAACGACACGTGCGAGCTCGCGTTCCGCATCGTCGACGCGCCCGCCAACGGCGACGTCGGCGAGATCGCCGGCGCCGCATGCGCCGCCGGCTCGCCGCACAGCGACACCGCGCAGGTCACCTACTCGCCGGCCGACGGCTTCGTCGGCACCGATACGTTCACCTATGTCGCCAACGACGGCACCTCCGATTCGCAGCCCGCGACCGTGACCATCACCGTCACGCCGCCGCCTCCGCCCTGCGCGACCGGGCCGCAGGACGGCTGCCGCCTGCCGGTCAAGGCGGGAAAGGCCAAGATCACGCTGCGCAACGGCAGCGACGACGAGGAAGAGCTGCTGTCGTGGCGGTGGACGAACGGCGAGGCCACGGCGACCGAGGACTTCGGCCATCCCAACGTCGACACCGCCTACGAGCTGTGCGTGTTCGATGCCGCGGGCGAGGCCGTGGCCGCCTTCGCCACCGATCCCGAGCAGGACTGCAACGGCCGTCCGTGCTGGAAGCCGGTCTCGCGCGGATATGCGTTCGACCGGCGCGTCGAGGACGAGGAGACGGGCGACTCCTCCACCGCCAGGCTGACGCTGCGCGGCGGCGAGGAAGGCAAGGCCCGCATCACCGCCTCCATCCGCGGATCGCTTCTGGACGTGGGCGCCCTGCCGGCCGAGCAGCCCGTCTCGGTGCAGCTGCGCGCCAGCAACGGCGAGTGCTGGGAGGCGCTCTACAGCGCTCCGGCCAGGACCAACACGGAGTCCGAGTTCGTCGACAACGCCGACTGATCGAGCTCGCGGTCACGGCGGCCGGTGTGGCCGCCGTGACCTCCGACGCCGCCGCGATCCTCAACGATCCGTCGCTTCCATTCTCGCCGCGCGTGCATTGATGCGGCGCCGCGCCGGCTGCTCGACCAGCAAGTAGGTGACCGAGGCAACCGCGAGCAGCAGAGCCAGCGCCAGTGCGAGCTGCGCAGCCTCGGCCGCCGCCACCGCCGCCGCCCCCTGCGGTCCGCCGTCGATGAGGTGCGAGAAGCCGGCGCGCCGTCCCGACCAGCGCAGGATCGGAAACAGCAGGCGCAGGATCAGCTCGAACACCGCCACGTGCATCATGTAGATCGAGTACGACAGTGCCCCCACCCGCTGCGCCGCAGACGCGTGCAGCGCGCGCGAAACGAATCCCTGCTCATGAGCGAACACGTAGATGGCGGCGGCGAAGAGCAGCGGCGCCGCAATCGTCCACGCCTGATGCTCGGCCACCGCGACGAAGGCGGCGACCGCGGCCACGGCAGCGACCTCCAGGGCAGACGCGAACGGCAGTGCCTGCGCCCTGGTGCGGACGAACAGCACATACAGGAGGTGGCCGAGCAGGAACCCGTAGAAGCAGCGGAAGATGCCGTAGTCGTCGGTCGCGTCCAGATGGCCGGCGAGAAGGTAGACGGCGGCTGCCGCGGCAACGATTGCGACCGCTTCGACCGCATGCAGGGCGGGTCGCGGCCGCACCGTCAGGCACAGCAGGCCGAACACCACGCACACCCAGAACTCCAGGCCGATGCTCCAGCTCGGATAGTTCCAATCCAGATGGTAGGCCGGATCGACGGCGGCAAGACCGAGCGGCCGCACCATCGCCAGATCCAGCAACAGTGACGTCACCGATTGACGGCCTGCCCACGGCAGCGGCTCGGCCTGTCCGCGGACGAGGAGCGGCGAAAGGAGCCGCACGGCAACCACTGCGGCCAGCGCGAACGCATGCAGCGGCCAGAGGCGGCCGAAGCGGCGCAGCACGAACGCCAGCCAATGGCGCGGCGACCGCATCCGCTCGGCGTAGGCATGCGCGATGACGAAGCCGCTGAGCACGAAGAAGAAGTCGACGAACAGCCACGCCGAGCGAACGAACGATGCCTGACAGATCCGTGGGGGTACGGGCCATTCCTGGATGCAGAAGTGCAGCAGCGCCACCAGCAACGCGCAGATACCGCGCCAGGCATCGAGAGTACGAAAGCGCATTGCTGCTGCCGATCCGTTGGTCCGCGAACCGCCCATCATCGCGCATCGACCGGATGGAACCAAGTTCGCAGCAGCCGCCGTACGCCCGTGCCGCCGGCGGCGACCAGCATCACCGGCGACGCGACGACCGAGTTGACTAGCGCACGGCCGTGCTTCAGTGCTGGCCCATGCCGCACCCGCGCCTGTCCGCTTCCACCATGGCCGCCTACGGCGGACCGACGGTTGCTCTGTCGTTCCTGCTGTTCTTCGTCCTGTTCTACTTCCTCAAGTTCGCGACCGACGTGCTGCTGCTGCCGCCGGCGACCGTGGGGGCGCTGTTCGCCGTGGCCAAGCTCTGGGACGCGGCCAGCAATCCGCTCGTCGGCAACTGGAGCGACGGTGCGCGTTCTTCGTGGGGACGGCGTCGGCCCTTCCTGCTGGCTGCCCTGCCGCTGCTGGCGCTGACGTTCGCGCTGCTGTGGCGACCGCCGGCGTCGATGGGGCCGCACATGACGACGCTGTGGGTCGGCGTGGGCCTCTTCGGCTTCTTCACGGCCTTTGCCATGTATGCCATTCCGCACGCCGCGCTCGGCGCCGAGCTCAGCACCGACTCGCACGAGCGCACGCGGCTGTTCGGCGTCAAGCAGATCAGCTTCACGCTGGGAATGCTGGTCGCGTTCGCGGCCATCCAGCAGGTGATGAACGCAGCAGACCCGCGCGCCGCCGCGGCCTGGCTGGCACTGCCGGCGGTGCTGGTGGCGGTGATCGTTCTGGCCATCACCCCGCTGGTCATTCCCGACGCAGCCAGACGCCGCACGCACGAGCAGAGCCTGCTGCAGGGTTTGCGGCACGTATGGCACGACGACGCGGCAAGGATGCTGCTGGTGGTCTGGTTCGTCGAGAATCTGGGCGTAGGCGCGGTGGGCACGATGGCTCCCTATATCGCGCAGTACGTGCTCGAGCGGCCCGACATCGTCGGCGTTCTGCCGGCCTCGTACGTGCTTGCGGGCGTGCTGGCCATTCCGGTCTGGGTCAGCGTCTCCCGCCGCTTCGGGACGCGCGACACGTGGATGGCCTCGATGCTGCTGGCAGCCGTATCGTTCGCGGGCATGACCTTCGTGGATGCGAACCGGCTTCCGCTCGTGTTCGTCCTGCTGGCGCTGGCGGGCTCCGCGATGGGCTGCGGCAGCGTGCTGTCGTCGTCGCTGATGGCCGACATCATCGACCGCGACGAGCAGCGCAGCGGTCATCGCCGCGAAGGGACCTACTACGCCGCGATGCTGTTCGCTCTCAAGATCGGCGGCTCGCTGGCGACCGCCGGCAGCGGCTTCCTTCTGGGCGCCGTCGATTTCGTTCCCAACGTCGAGCAGACCGACCGTAGCCTGGCCGGCATGCGCTTCCTCTTCGGCGGGATGCCGGCCGCCGGATATCTCGTCGGCGCCTTCCTGTTCCGGAAGTTTCCGTTGGGCCGTCGCTTGGCCGTCGCGCCTGAGCCGGCCCCGACGCCGGCGGCCTGAGCCGCGCGCTGCCAATCGCCCGCCGCGCCGCACGAGTCTGCGCGCCGGTGCAAATGCCGGCGCCCGCTCGTGAGCGGATCGGCCCGCGCACCGGTGCACGCGATCAGTCGAAGACGATCTCGTCGAAGCTGGCGGTGAAATCGACGGCGCCCGAATTGTCGTACGCCATCATGCCCACCTGCAGCGTTGCCGCCAGGTCGGGACGACTGACCGAATGCAGCAGCGTCCAGCTCCCCGCGCCGATGTCGCGGTAGTGCATCGAGAATTGATTGCCGGCGCGCACCAGCCGAACCTCGCCGTCGAACCCGGCGATGGCCTGGAAGTCATAGTAGCTGCTCGAGTCGTCGGTGGTCTTGAACTCGTTCGCCATCGGGAAGGCGTAGGAGCCGGCGCCGATGGCCACGTGCACGAAGTTGCTGTTCAGCGGCGTCGAGGCCGGATCCCGCGCGAGCAGGCCGCCGAGCACGTACTGCGGGTCGGGACCTTCGGCGGCATTGCTGGTCTTGGCGGCGTGCAGCGGCGCGTGCACGTCGAAGTCTCCGGTGACCAGCTTGTAGACGAGCACGGACTCGGAGGTGTTGTACCAGTTCGAGGACTGGTTGATCTGGATGTGGAGCTGCCCGCCCGAGACGCTCACTGTGGCGATCTCCGGATGCAGGACGCTCCAGCTGTCGTCCAACGTCCCGCTCTCGAAATCATCGCCGGGACCGTCGGGCGGGAGCGACGTCGTCGTCGTGCTGGTCGTGGTGGTGGTCGACAGGATCAGCGCCACGATCTCGTCGGTGTCGTCGCTGACGTCGGCGCGTACGCTGTCGACCGCGCCAGAGGTGATGCAGTCGGAGGGCTCGAACGATTCGGCTTTGGCAAAGGCTGCCGTCAGCTTGTCGTCGCACTTGCCGAAGACGAGGTCGGCGCCGCTGCGGACGTTCTTCTGATGGACCTTCAGGCGGCAGGCCGCGTACTTGCCCGCGGCCTTGAGCTGCAGCGACGCGCACAGGCTGGCCGTCGCCTCCGCGTCCGGTGCGATCGCAGCCGTCAGCGCCTGCGTTCGCTGCTGTCCGTCGGTTGCTGCCGCGGCCGCGTCGAACGCGCTGCTGCAATCACCCTGCGCGTCCGCCTTCGCCCAGCCCTTTTCCAACAGCTCCGTGCACTTGGGCTGCCCCGGCGTCTCGATCGTGCCGCCGGCGCGCACGGCGGAGGCCTGCGCGGACGATACGCACGAGTAGTGCTTTCCAGCCGAAAGGATACGGACGGCGTCGCAGGCCTGCGCGTCCGCGACGTCGGCCTTCAGCATCGCGACGCCGATCAGGCTGGCGATGCCGACCCCGCGCATTGCTCGCGCCCGCAGCCCCGGACCATGCCATCGCTCCGCTTGCGGCTTCGCCTGGCGCTCCCGCGGCCCTTGCACCTCGTTCACTTGCATCGTGATCCCCCTGCGGATGGCACGGCATCCGTGATCGGAAACCATAGGCCACGCGCACGGGCCGCGGCAAGAGCCGACAGGCACGTCCGGCTGCGCCGGCGCGCTTTTCGTGATGAACGCGTGTTCAGGCGAACCGCGCCGGTCGGCGGGAACGCGACTGCCGTTCCACCGGTGCGCGCGGCCGACTCCGCCATCCCGATCCTCGCGAACGCGCGTCCGACGTGGCTACGACTTCTCGTCTTCGTCGGGCTTGCGGAACTGGTCGTGACAGCTCTTGCAGTTGCCGAACATCGCCTTGGATGCGGCGCCGACGTCGCCGCCGGAGCGGGCGGCCTCCGCGAGCTTGCCCGCCTTGTCCTCGAGATCCTTCATCGACGCCTCGAATTTCGGCCACTGCTCCCAGATCGCCGGCAGCGCGCGCGAGCTCTCGTGCGTGCTGCCTTCGGGAAACAGCGGCAGCGCCTTGGCGGCATCTTCCTTGATCTTGTCGGCAGCGGCCGGCACCGGCGACAGATCCCCCGCCTTCATCGCGTCGCCGATGATCTTGGCGTTGCCGCCGATGCGCTCCATCAGCTCATGGCGATCGTGAATGGGCCCCGCGGGCAGCTTGCTGTCGGCGCCGTTGGCGACCGCCGCGGACATCAACGCGATGGCAGCGAAGGAGAGTGCGATGCGTGCTTCCATTCTGTCCTCGTGGCCGGGAGGCCGGCGTCAGTCTTCCACTTCATGTCCGATCGGCGCCACGCTTCGCACGTACGCGGCGATGGCGCGGCGGTCGGCGTCGCTCATGTCCTTGTAGCCGGGACCGCCGCCGACGCCATCGACGACCTCCGCCATCGACCCCTGCACGTTGTCGAAGTCCGGCAGCATGCCGAGCTCCAGCACTGCGGCGATGTCGGCCTCGTCCCAGTCGGCGATGCCCGTGGCATGGGGCGTGATGTTCGGGATGTCCTCGCCGCCGGGTCCATCGCTGGTGCCGGCCATGTACAGCGAGCGGTCGACGGCACCGAGCCAGGTACGCGGCGTGTGGCAGTCGGCGCAGAGCGAGACGTTCTCGGCGAGATAGCGACCGCGCTCGACGCCCTCGGTCGGAGTGCTCGCGGCGGGCACGGCCGGCTCGGCCAGCAGCCACGCCCAGGCGCGGTAGGCCTGGCGCGCCAGCGGCAGCTCGTTTTCGTGCGGGCGATTGCGCCGTCGCACGGCCGGAAGCGTTCGCAGGTAGGCGATCAGATCGGCGGCGTCCTCATCGCTCATACCGGAATACCAGTAGTAGGGCATGACCGGCGCTTCGGCCGCGCCGCCGCGCAGAACGCCGCCGCGGATGGCGGCATCGATCTCCTGGTCGGTCCACGCTCCGATGCCGGTCTCGGGATCGGGCGTGATGTTGGTGCCGTAGAAGGTGCCGAAGGGCGTCTCGATCTTCTTGCCGCCGGCGCCGACCGGTCCGCCAGCGAGCGTGTGGCAGCCGCAGCCGCCGGCCGCCGCGAACAGCTCGCGTCCGCGCTCGGCCGATGCCGCGTGTGCGGGCAGCTCGCCAGCGAACGTGGCGGCGGCGATGGCCGCCGTCGCGATCGCCAGGGACGGGGCGCGAAACAGGCAGGCCATGGTCTTGCCAATACCCCGTCCCGGGCAGCTTGCGCCAGCCGGCCGTGCGGCGGGTCAGCTCCGTCGCGGTACGGTCTGGAATACGACCGAGCCCTCGGCCTCGCCGACCCTTTCGCCGTCCAGGTCGAGGTCGGCGGTCACGCCGAGCCAGGTGCGGCCCTTTTCGTCCCTTCGCCGCTCGCCGGTGCGCGCGACGTACGTAGCGCGGCCGTCCTGCACGGGCCGCACCCATCGGTACGTCATCTCCGCGAGCAGCATCGACTCGTCGTGATCGTCGGGAACACCGAGGCCCCGCGCGATCTTGCCGGCATCACCCAGCGCCTCCTCGGCCGCGCCCAGTAGCGAGCCGGGCATCTCCCTGCACACGCCGCGAATCTCGGTGTCGCTCCAGCCGAGCTCGTACGCCGGCAGGGCGAGACGCTGCGGAAGCGTCGCAAGGTAGTCGGCGATGCGGCGGTCGGCCTGCACGGTCGCCGCGGTCGCATCGGCGGCGTCGAACTGCGCCCGCGCCTGCACGGCGACCACCGGCGCCGCTGCACCCGGCAGCTGCCGGGACAGTTCGATGCCCACGGTGGTTGCGGGCGATGCATCGTCGACGGCTGCCGTCCAGCGGACCTCGCTCACTCCGTCGGCGACGTGCGGGCGCGTGCGCGGCTCGGCCACCCGAATCGCGCGACGGAAGCGAACGGCGATCTGGCGGATGGCCGGATCGGCGCTCCGCATGAGCATCGCGAGCGTCGCGCAGCGGCACGCGCACTCGGCCAGCAGAGCGCCCGACACGGCCGGCCATCGGTTTCCTTCGAGCACCGCCTCGGTCAGATCCAAGGTTCCGCCGCATCGGCCGCTCGAGTCGGACGCCCAAGCGAGCGACGGCACCGGAAGACCGAAAGGAAGCACGTCCCATTGTCCGGCGTGACGTCGCAGCTGCTCTTCGTAATCGGCACGGGCCATGCGGCGTCTGTAGCGCTGGCTCGAAAAAGGGCAACAAGGGCTGTCGGAATGGCGCTGGTCCTGGCGCCGTGGCGACGCGGTAGGGAACGCCGATGCGGTCAGGCGGCCACGCGCCTGGCCAGCAGCCACTGGAGCTCGGCCGGCTCCTTCTCCCGCCGGTCCACGGCCTCGCACAACGCTGCGATCTCGGCCACTTCGGCTGGCGTGATGGAACCGCCCATCGCCGCGGCCACTCGCACGATCTCACCGGCGCGGCCTTCGTCCCACCAGCGCGCCACGAGCTGGAGCCAGGGCCGCAGCGGACTGGAAACATGGCGGCGCACGTCGGCAGCGGAGTAGCACGTGATGCCGTGCCCGCGCGTGGCGCGAAGCGTGTCGTGATCCATCTCATCGACAACGGTGCACTCGATTTGCCGCATGCGGCTGAAGCGCAGGCCGCCGCTGCAGCTCATGCCGCGCCGCGCGGCAGCCGGGAGCATGTGCAGCGCCCAGACCAGCGCCATTGCCGAGCTCTTGCCGGCGGCGGCCACGGCGGGCGCGCGCTCGTGCAGAAGCGACGCCAGACCTGCCAGGGTAGCGCCGTCCCAGCTCTTGGAGCTGCGCGCGTCGTCGTCGCGCCACATCTCCACCGTCACCGCCGGCACCACGCCGTCCGACCCCTTGCCCAGCGGCGGCAGGGTCGCCGCGGCACGGCAGAACGAATCGGGATGGGACGCCATGCGAAGGAACGAGGCCGGCTCACACACGAGGATGTCGGTCCAGACGCGCCCGCCGCCGCGCATCGTGTGCTCGGCACCGGCGTAACGCGCCAGCGAAATGCACACCCTGCCCGACTCCAGCGTGTACATCGCGATCGCCGCGGCCTGCGGCGCGCGGCTGCAAAGCGAATCGTGCGACGGCGAGCGCCGGATGATTTCGGCGCGTTCCTCCGAGCGCAGGCCCGCGCTGGCGGCAACGAGCCGATAGCCCTCCCCCGTCGCCGACGGCAGCGAGGTGAAGACTGCGCGCTCGCAGGAAACCTGGATGGGCGTCAGATCTTCGAGATCAGCCACTCGAACGGCTCCAGCACTCCCTGGAGCGACGTGTGCAGAGGAACCGGCCGCACGTAATCACCGCCGTCCTCGTCCTTGCCGGTCGCATAGGCCAGGGATCCGACCGCGCTGCACGCGAAATATTCCACCGTCTCGAAGCGGCTCTCGCACAGGTTCCACAGGCGGTTGAGATTGGCCTGGACGAACTTGCGCGAATCGTCGAAGCACTCGGGACAGTGGTCGGACTTGCACAACACGACGGCGATCGGCGTGCGCACCCGCTGCTCGCGCTTGGTCTGAATGAGCGCGTCGATGTAGCTCATCATCTTGAGCGCGAAGAAGTCCGGGCGCGAGGCGCCGTTGGCCGCCAGCGCAGCATCGACCAGCAGCATCGCCCCCGACGATTTCTGCAGCAGGCTGCGAATGATGCGGAACGTGGAGGGGCTGGCGATCTCGGCCGCCAGGCTCTCGCCCGCCATGTCGGGCATCACCAGGTCGTACCACTTCGTCTTGCGGCCCTCGCCCTTGCGCGCCTGGTAGTAGGCCCAGTGCCAGCGGTCGGGCTCCATGGCGGTCTTGGGCGGAAACGCGCGGCCCGTCATGCTGGCCACCACGCTCTGCTGAAGATCGACGCTGTAGGCTCCCTTGGGAATCGCCTCGAAGCCCTTGGCACGCTGCGAGAGCATGTCGAGCAGGAACCCCAGATAGACGGTCTTGCCGACGTTGCTCTCGCCGAGGACGCTGATGATCTGGTGCTGGCGTCCCTGCGCGGCGGTATCCATCACCAGCGACATCGGCGCCGCGCACTCGCTGCACACCGCGGCGTCCGTTCCGTTGGGAGATTCACAGATCAGGCACGGGATCTGCGGTTCGTCGTTGCCCATTCCGAATGCTGACATCATGGCCATGATCGTTCGTCCTGTAGGCTCAGGCGCCGGGCTGGCCCGCGTCCAGGACGCAGCGGAAGCCGACGTTGTGTGTGCGGGACAGGCAGGCAAGCCCCGTCCGGAACGTGCTCGTGGCCTGGCAGGCGAAGTAGGTGTCGAAAGCGCCGCCGCGGATGGCCTTCATCAGCATGTCGCCGATCAGCGGCACGCCATTGTCGTCGGTGAGATCGAGATCGGACGACGTCCACTCCCAGACGTTGCCGATGAGCTGCAGCACGCCATTGGGCGCCGCGCCGTCGGAGAACGACGTCACGGGAGAGGTGGTGCCGAGCCCGGTCGCCCAGATGTTGCAACGCCTCGTGTCCAGTGCATCGCCCCACGGATAACGCCGGAAGACGTGCGCGGAGCTGCGGATGCGCCAGCTCGCCGCCATCTGCCATTCCGCTTCCGTCGGCAGACGAAATCCTGCCCAGCGCGCATACGTCTCGGCTTCGGCGCAGCAGATGCCTACGACGGGATGATCCGCCTTGGCGCGGTCGTGCTTGCCGCCGCGCCAGAAGCGCGGGCCGGGCTTGCCGGTCTGGTCGTGGAAGCTGATCAGATGCGGCCACAGCTCCTCGGACCACAGCTCGAGATCCTCATAGGCGCCGGCATCGACGAACTTCTGGTACTGCGCATTGGTCACGCACGTGCGCGAGAGCAGGAACGGCTCGGTCTCCAGATCGACTTCGGGGCAGCCGGGCACGTCCATCAGCGTCGTCGGCATCGAAACGAACCCTTCGGGCACCAATGCGAAGCGGTCGTCGATGATGTCGAGAGCCTTCTGGAACAGCGTCTGGAAGTCGGGGTGACCGCGGAACTGGTCGCCCTTGGTCACCACCAGCCCGTAGCGCTCCAACTGCATGTAGGAGCGCAGCGGGTCGGTTTCCTTGACGGCCGAGGCAGTGGAAGCGCGGCCGCCGCCGTCGGGCGATAGCGAGTCGTTGCGCCAGAACGCTTTCAACATAGGAGCCACCCCTTGATCCCGATCACTACATCACGCCGATCGCGCGACGACGCGCGTCGCGGCACAGCTTCTGGTAGCGCTCCACCGCCGCCGACGCCTGCTGCGTCTGCACCGAAGGCAGCCCCTTGGTCACCGGCGTGCCGGCATTCCAGGTCTTCTCGGTCAGGCCGAAGCGCTCCAGGATGTCGTCGCGATCGTTGGCGATCTGTCCGACCTCGGCCTGCAGCTGCTCCTGCAGCGAGCTGAGGCTGACGCTGGCGTCGTTGAGCTCGGCGATCTTCTCTTCCCAGCGCTGGCGCAGGCGGCCGAGTTCGTCCTTCTGGGCCTCGACCTGCTGCACGCGCAGCTCGAGCGAGCCTTCCTGCTCCTTGATCTGCAGCTCGCGGCGCGCCAGCTCGGCGGCACGCTCCGCAAACTGCGCCTGGCGCGACTCGAGATCGGCCTCCGAGGCGGAGAACGCCGCGCGATCGCGCTCCAGGCTCGCCACCGCCTGCAGATGCCGGTCGCGCTCGATCTCCCACTCGCTGCGCTCCTGCTGATGACGTGCCTTGGCCTCGGCCAGCTGCCTGCCGGCGGTGCGCAGCTTCTCGCGATCCGCATCGAGCGTCGCGATTCGCTGCTCGAACTCCGCCTTCTGCTTGTGGAACTCCTGCTCCAGCTGCAGCACCGCTCCCTCGCGCTCGCCGATCTTGCGCAGGGTCTCCTCGGAGGCGGCGGCGCGGCGGTTGAGCTCCTCGTGCTGACGCTTGAGCTCGGCGGCTTCGAGCTCGAAGGCGCGCCCCAGCTCTTCGGCGCGCAGCTCGACGCCTTCGTATCGCTTTTCGCGTTCGGTAAGGTCGGCTTCACGCCGCTCGTACTCGTCGCACAGCAGCACCTGCTCGTGCTCGAACCGCTCGCGGTCCTCGACGAGCTTGGCGTGCTGGTCCACCAGCATCGCGCGGCACGACTCGATGGCCTCGGCGCGCGCCTGCAGCATGTCGCGCAGCGTGCCGATGGCACGCAGCACATCCTGGCCCATGGATGCGATCTTGTTGACGTCCGGGTTCTGGACGTCGTCTGCCTTGCTGAGGTTCTCGATGCTCGCGTTCATCTCTTACTTTCTCCGCCACCAGGAGGACTTGTCATTTTTGTCGGCCGGCTCGGCACTGGTCTGCCGCGCCTTCTCGACGAGTTGTTCGATCTTCGCGTCCGGATCCAGACGACGCAGCAGGCGCACACGACGAGCCGTTGTTTCGTCGAGCGCCGCCAGGACTTCCTGCTCGTGCGCAGCGCGCGCGGCCAGCTCCTCGTCGGTGGGTCCGGTCTTGACCGGCTTTTCCTTGATCTTCGGCTTGGCCGGCGCCTCTTCGACGGGCGGCGGCGCCGCGTTCGCGCCCTCCGAGGATGGCCAGCTCATGCTCGGCCATTCCACTGCAGCGGCGGTCGACGGTGCTGCCGCAGGCCATTCGCCGGGGTTGCTCGGCCAGTTCATCGGCTGAGGAATGCCCCATTGCGTCGGTTGCGCTTGCAGTTGCGGCGGCTGCTGCGGTTGCGGCTGCGGCTGCGCAGGGCTCGACGCCCAACCGTTCTGCGCGGGCCAGCCGGCCGGCGCAGGCTCGGATGCAGCGGGAACCTCGGTCACGACCTGCGGCTTCCAGTCCCCGCCGTCGAAGGCGGACGCCAGAGGCGGCGCCGCGGGCGCATCCAGCGAAGGCGCGATCGAGATCGTCGCTGCCTGCGGCACGGGCTGCGGCCGCGCGATCGACGCCGTGGTCGCGGCGCCGAGAGCTTCCCTGCCCGTCAGCGCGCGCTTCAAGAATGTCTGTGCGCTCAGCATCGCGTCCGTCCACGTCCAGATCTTGACGTCGAGGTCGGTGAGCGCCTGCTCGATGGAGCCGTCGTCGGCCGGAGGCTCGGCCGCACGCAGCACTTCGATTGTCGTCATATCCATGACGAGCCTTGGCTTTTCGCTAAGACGAGGACGAGGCAACGACTCGGAGAAGATGGTCGCGCGGAGAGGACGCTCCTTGCGATGACCGCCGTTCGAGTCGAAGCGGAGTATAGACAAGCCGCCTGACGGTTGGAAAGTGGAATCAGACTTTTTTCGTGCTCGCATGCACAACGAACGTCGTGCGCACTCGCCACGGTTGCGGGGCACGTGCGGAATGCGACGCATGCGCCAGGTATGTGCTGACGCAGCAGATTCGATTGAAGGCGTACTAAAGAGACGCTCAACGAGTGCGTCGCCGGAGCACGCAGTCTGCGCGTGAGAAAAGGCGATCAGCCTAAGCGGTCGGCTGCCGCTCTGCCAACACTTTCGCGTTGGCACCGGAGCGCCGCCCATCGTTAGAATGCGCGATGGCCGGCAACTCCTTCGGACAGGCCCTTCGCATCACCACGGCGGGCGAGAGCCACGGGCCGGCCAACGTCGTCATCATCGACGGGGTGCCGCCGGGCCTGCCGCTGAGCGTCGAGGACCTCCTGGTCGACCTGGACCGGCGCCGGCCCGGCCAGAGCTCAATCGTCACCCAGAGACAGGAGAGCGACATCCCGCAGATCCTGGCCGGCGTGTTCGAAGGCCACACCACCGGAACCTCGCTGGCGCTGCTGATTCCGAACGAGGACCAGCGCAGCAGGGACTACGAGGCCATCAAGGAGTTGTACCGGCCGGGCCACGCCGACTTCACCTTCGACGCCAAATACGGCCGCCGCGACTACCGCGGCGGCGGTCGCTCCAGCGCCCGCGAGACCAACGTGCGCGTTGCTGCCGGAGTCGTGGCCAAGAAGATCCTGGCGAACGAATGCGGTGCGTCCGTGGTGGGTTACGTGCTGCAGGTGGGCCAAGTACGGGCCTCCATCCCCGACCCTGCCGCCGTCACCCTGGACCAGGTCGAGAAGCTCCCGGACGGCTCGGCGAACGTCGTACGGTGTCCCGATCCGGCCGCCGCCGCGGCGATGGTCGAGCTGATCGAAGAGATGCGCAAGGCGCAGGATTCGATCGGTGGCATAAGCGAGATCGTGGCGGTGGGCGTGCCGGCGGGACTCGGGGAGCCGGTGTTCGACAAGCTCAAGGCCGACCTGGGCAAGGCGCTGTTCACGCTGCCCGCCGTCGTCGGCGTCGAGTACGGCGCAGGCTTTGCCGTAGCCACCGCGCGAGGCAGCGAGAACAACGACGTCTTCGAGCCCGGCCCTGGCAGTCCGCCGGTTCGAACCCGGACCAATCGCCATGGCGGCATGCTCGGCGGCATCAGCAGCGGCATGCCGATCGTGCTGCGGGCCGCCGTCAAACCGACCAGCAGCCTGCCGCAGGAGCAGAAGACGGTGACGCGCGCCGGCGAGCAGGCCTCGATCCGGACGAAAGGGCGCCACGACCCATGCCTGCTGCCGCGATTCGTTCCCATGGGCGAGGCGATGGTCGCTCTCGTGCTCGCCGACCACTGGCTTCGCTGGAAGTCGCAGAAGCCGCTGGCATGACGCACTCCTCGTGCACGAGGACGACAGCGCTCGGTGGCATCTCGCAACAACGCACAGTCACGCACGGCCGGCCGATGCTCGACACCCCCGTCCGTGTGGCGAGAGCGCGTTGCGCGCATGGCGGTGCGTGCAGCGATGCCACGATCGGCGGCAGCACGCGATTTCATTACGTCATCAGTACGACGTCACGCGGGCCGATGCGAAAACATGCAGCGCATTTTGCACGCGTAAAGCACGGGGCGAACGCGCGGCGCGCAGGCTGCGCGGTTTTATCTTGCATGGCCAAAAAAAGACGTTCGGCGACCCTCTTGTCACCGGCCGCACTTCCATGGCAGCACCTGCAACGTTCGCGTCGGTAATGGGCTTTGCCGGCGACCAGAACCGGTCCAGGGAGAGGGAATGAGCTTCACACAGAAATTTCAGATGGATATCGGTGCGCCTGCTGCCACGGGCCCGAGCGCCGAGGACCTGCGAAGGATCTTCGACACCGCCGGCGAGGACGAAGGCCTCATGGCCGGGATCGAGACGGCGCGCCGCGCCGCCGAGCAGCGGTCCGACACCGATTTCTCCCCGCGCAAGCCGGCCACCATCGCCGACGCGGGCCTGACGCCCGAATTCGTCGAACAGCTCATCTGCAAATTCCTTCTCACCCGCGGCTCGGCCACCGGCCGCCGCATCGCCCAGCAGCTCGGCCTGCCCTTCCGGTCGCTCGAGGGCCTGCTGACGCGCGCCAAGAACGAGATGCTGCTGGCGTACCGCAAGACCGCGGCCGCCGGGGACTACGAGTACGTCCTGACCGACACCGGCAGCGACCGGGCACGCCGCTCCATGGACGCCTGCACGTATGCCGATTCTGCGCCCGTGCCGCTGGAGGACTACATCGCTTCGGTCGCCGCGCAGAGCCTGACGCTTCACCGCATCAACGCCGAGCATCTGAAGGAGGCGTTCTTCGATCTGCTCGTCGGTGACGAGATGCTCGACCGGCTCGGCCCGGCCGTGAACTCGGGCAAGGGCATGTTCCTGTACGGCGCCCCCGGCAACGGTAAGACCAGCATCGCCGAGCGCGTCATCCGATGCTTCGGCAGCCACCTCTGGATTCCGAAGACGATCGTCATCGACGGCCATCTGTTCCGCCTGTTCGATCCGGTGATCCATCAGCCAGTCGCCGAGCCCGAATCGAGCATTCTCGGCGAAGGGCTCGAGGACGGACGCTGGGTGAAGGTGGTGCGCCCGACGGTCGTGGTCGGCGGCGAGCTGACGATGGATCAGCTCGAGATGCGCCATGACCCGCAGAGCAACGTCAGCGAGGCGCCCATCCAGATGAAGAGCAACTGCGGCGCCCTGGTCATCGACGACTTCGGGCGCCAGCGCATGCCCATCGCCGAGCTGCTCAACCGCTGGATCGTTCCGCTCGAGAAGCGTTACGACTTCCAGAAGCTGCCCTCGGGCAAGAAGATCCAGGTTCCCTTCGACCAGCTCGTGATCTTCTCGACCAACCTGGAGCCGCGCGACCTGGTCGACGAGGCGTTCCTGCGCCGCATTCCCTACAAGATCGAAGCGCCGAATCCGACGCCGTCGCAGTTCAAGCACATCGTCGAGATGGTGGCGCCGTCGCTCGGCTTCACCATCGATCCGCAGGTGGTCGACCATCTGATCGAGAAGCACTACGTCACGACCGGTCGTGCGATGCGTGCGTGCCATCCGCGCGATCTGATGCTGCAGGCGCGCAGCTACTGCATGTACCACAAGCTGCCGGTGGAGCTTTCGGACGAGGCGCTCGACTTCGCGGTCCAGAACTACTTCGCGGTCATGTGAAACCGCCGGCGTCGATGCCGTTTTGCGGATCGAAACGGCAGCCGACCTCGTTTTCACCGGCCCCGCTTCCGTGACAAACACCCTCGCCGGCCGCGCCGTGCGGTCGTGGAGGGATCGATGAGCGAAATTCGAGGCAGCAGCGTCCTCATCACGGGCGGAGCCAGCGGCATCGGCCGCCTGATGGCGCTGGAGATGGCCCACCAGGGCGCCGATCTCGTGCTGTGGGACCTCAACGGCGATGCGCTCGACACCACCGCGCGCGAGGTCGAGGCGGCCACCGGCCGCAGAGCCCGAACGTACGTCTGCGACGTCTCACGCCGCGACGACGTCTACGCGACCGCCGCGCGCACGCTGCAGGATGCAGGCCGCGTCGACATACTCATCAACAATGCCGGCGTCGTCAGCGGCCGCAGCCTCCTCGAGCTTTCCGACGAGAAGATCGAGACGACGTTCGCAGTCAATACGCTGGCGCTGTTCTGGACGACGAAGGCCTTTCTGCCCAGCATGATCGAGCGAGGGCGCGGTCATCTCGTCACCATCGCTTCGGCCTCCAGCCTCATCGGCGTCAACCGCCTCTCCGACTATGCGGCCAGCAAATGGGCGGCAATGGGTTTCGACGAGTCGCTGCGCGTGGAGATGCGGCGTACGGCGCCGTATATCCGCACCACGGTCGTGTGCCCGTTCTACATCAACACGGGTATGTTCGCCGGCGTGCGCTCGCGCTGGCCCCTGTTCCTGCCGCTGCTGGAGCCGCAAGCAGTGGCGCGCCGCATCGTGCGCGCCATTCGCAAGGATCATGCGCGCCTGATCATGCCGTGGAGCGTGGCGCTGATCCCGCTCATGCGCATGCTGCCGCCCTCGTTGATGGACCCGATCGCGGATCACCTCGGCGTCAACTCCTCGATGGACGAGTTCACCGGTCGGGCGGACCCTGCAGCCACCCGCGGGGCGTAGGAAGGTGCGCGGGCTACGAGCGCCTCTTCAGTAGCACCAGCGTCGCGCCCCACCCTCCTCGTTCCGGCGGCGCATCGCGAAACGATTCGACCGCCGGGTGTGCCGACAGAAGCTGCTGAACGCGGCTGCGCTGGAACCCCGTCCCGCGGCCATGGATCAGCCGCACCTCCCGAAAGCCCGCTTCGACCGCCGCCTCCAGATAGCCTTCGACGGCGGCAGGAATGTCGCGAGGCGCGAACGGATGCAGGTCGAGCGCGTCTTCGATCGGAACGACGAAGGGCTCATTTTCATCGAAGGGCTCGTCGTCGTCCTGCATGGCAATGCCAGTGGCGGCGGCAAGGATGCTGCAGCCGCATCCGGGCCGCACGGTCGCTGCGGGTGCCGCGAAGGCGAGCCCGCACCGAAACCGTAGCACGAAGTGCCGTAGCCTACACCGCCATCGCCATCTGCTGCATCGCCGCACGGTCCTGCGCCGGCGTGGTGGGGTGATCGAGAACCGCAGCGATCTCTTCGTCGCTCATGCGCAGCATCGCCTCGCCGAGCTCGCGCATCTCCTCGGGGAAGACGAAGCCGGGGCGCAGATCCGGGCTCGGCTGCGCGACGGCGCCGCCCTGCGAGACGAAAGCAGACGGCCGGCGGTAGCGTTCGAGCGCATCGGCGTCGATGCCGCATGCGGCCGCCACCTCCGCATCGATCCATTCATCCGCGCGCACGGCCAGGCCGGCCGAGCTGGCAAACTCGAGCTGCATGCCCTCGGGGCCCGTCAGATAGATCGACCTGCACATGCCGTGGTCGATCGGACCGAGCACCCAGTAGCCGTGCGAGCGCAGGCGGTCGCGCATCGCCAGCAGATCCTCGTGCGTCGGGACGTTGAGCGCGATGTGCTGCACCGCGCCGGGCGCCACCGCGCCCGCCGTGAAGCCCGCGTGCGACACGCCGATGGACGGCTGCACCGCCTTGATTTCCGGACCATACACGAGGGCGATCATCGATTCGTCCGAGAGGCGCAGGAAGGCGTGCGCCGTGTCCTTGACCCCGTGCATCCAGTACAGCCCGACCAGCTCCGCACCCACCGCCTCGGTGAAGAACTCGAGCTGCGACTTCAGATCCGCCGTTGCAATCGCCAGATGATGAACTCCGTTGGGAACGCCCATGTTCTTCTTTCTCCTTGCTGCGGGTCGGCGTCGTCGCCGCGCAGGTCGGAGTTTGCAACGGCAATTGGCCAGGTGTCAAATTGTTTCGAGAGGAAATTGGGCATATGGCCAATAAACGCTCCGGCCCGGCAGCCGCGCCGACCCGCAAGAAACGGCCCGTCCGCCGCCGGGCCGGCAGGCCGCCGGCATCCCGCCCGGCGCTCGAATCGAAGCAGGAGATCCTCGATGCCGCGCTTCGGGCGTTCGGCGAGCACGGGTTCGAAGAGATGTCGGTGCGCAAGCTCGCTAACGAGCTCGGCGTCAGCCACAACCTCATCTCGCACTACTACTCGTCCAAGGACGAGCTGTGGCGGGCCTGCGTCGACTACTCGATCGGCACCATCAACCGCGAGCTCGTGGAGATGGCGGCGCGGCTCCAGGAGAAGGCCGACGTGCTCGAGGTGCTGCGGGCGGTCAGTGAGCGGTTCATTCACCTGGCGGCCCGCTTCCCCGCCAATCTCTTCATCGTCTCGCACGTGGGTGCCTCCGAGAGCGCGCGCCTCGATTACCTCTACACGCAGCTGATGGAGCCGGCGCAGCGCGGATGGGCGGCGCTGGTCGAGCGCGCCGTGGCGGAAAGGAAGATCCGCCGGTATGATCCGCGCACCCTGTTCTTCCTGCTCACGCATGGCGGCGCTGCGATGTTCACGCTGGTGCCGCTCGCCGAGCGCATGGGCGGCCCGCCGCCTCTGGACCCGGCGTTCATCGACAAGCAGGCTCGCGACGTCGTCGACATCCTGCTGCGCGGCATCATGCTCGATCCGGACGCGGCGACACGGAGGCGGCGCGCATGAAGCCGATCACGCTCTCGTTCGACAATGGGCCCAGCCCCGGCATCACCGAGCGCGTGCTCGACACGTTGGCGGAGCGGGCCGTTCGCACGACGTTCTTCGTGGTGGGCGATCGGCTGCGGGATCCCACGGCACGCCGGCTTGCCGAGCGTGCCGTCGCCGAAGGGCACTGGGTCGGCAATCATACGATGACGCACAGCGTGCAGCTCGGCGCTGCCGCCGACGATTCGGTGCACGAGCGCGAGATCGGCGCGGCGCAGGAGATCATCGGCTCGCTCTCTCATGGCGACCGCTTCTTCCGGCCCTACGGCGCCGGCGGCGTGCTTACCAACGAGCTCCTCAGCCCCGGCGCGGTCGAGTATCTGCAGGGAGGCAGCTACAGCCTGGTCCTTTGGTCGATCGTGCCGCGCGACTGGGATCCGTCGGTGGACTGGGTCGAGTCATGCCTTTCGCATGCGCGCACACAGGCCTGGCCGCTCGTGGTGCTGCACGACCTTCCCGGCTGCGCGCCCGAACGGCTGCCCGAGCTTCTGGACCGGCTCGCCGCCGAAGGCTTCGAGGTACGGCAGGAGATTCCGGACCACTCCATGCCGATGCATCGTGGAGCGATGCGCGCAACCATCGACCATCTCGTGCGCTCGCATTGAGGAGGCCGGACCGGCATCCGCCAAGGACCGGGCGTCGGGATGACCGGATCGGCCGGCAGCGTGAGAGCACCCGCACCTGGACGCCGCTGGATGCCGACCGACGCCTCGACGCGCAGACGTTGAATCAACTGCGGCGAAAGAGCACGGTGCACAGACTACCGCGTTTCGGGCGTAGTGCTCGTGCCATCGGCGCGGTCCATGGAGGGTTTCGATGAGGATCAGTCCCGTGGTGCCCGTCGCGATCACGATTTCGCTGGCTTTACTGGCAGTTCCGCCTGTCGCGGGGGCACGGACGGCCCAGGAGAAGTGCGACCAGGCTCGGCTCAAGGCATGGTCGGACTTCGTCAAGTGTCAGAACGCGGTGCTTGCCAAGCCGGGGACCGGATACATGCCGCGAACGATCGCCACCCTGAAATGCCGCCGGAAGTACTTCGCGGTATGGGAAAAGTTCCAGAGCGATGGCGGGCTCGCCGGCACCACCTGCCAGCCATCCGGCGGAGCGCGCTTTGTCGACAACGGCGACCAGACGGTCACCGACAATCTCACCCTGCTCGTATGGGAGAAGAAGGATAGCCTGGACAACAGTGCGGATTTCGGTAACCCGCACGATGCCGACAACGCGTACAGCATCAGCGCGACGTCCAAGCTCGACCTCGAAGATGGAACCGCCTACTCAGACTTTCTGAGCGCGCTCAACGAGTCTCCGGGGTTCGCCGGGGCGCTTGGCTGGCGAGTACCGACTCTCATCGAGTTGCAGACGATCGTGCTCGAGTTCGCCTGTGCCAAGTCGGCGTCGGATACCGGGGATCCGGGCTGCGACTGCGCCGATCCATGTATCGATTCGATATTCGGCCCGACCAAGAGCGTGTACTACAAAACCTCGACCCGCAATCTGAACGAGTCGGACCAGGTCTGGGCGATCAGCTTCGAATATTCGGATCTCAATCCCGGCGCCGCCAGCAATCTGAACGACGGAGTCAGGGCGGTTCGCGGCGGGCTATGAGGCGCGGCCGGCGATGACGCGGCAGGTGCGTGCTAAAACCTGCTCATCGCTCGGATTCGCAAAGCACGGCCCTGCCGACGGCGCTTCCGCTGAACGACACCGCTCGCGGCTGCGTCCGGCCGCCGCGGCTGCTAGTGTTCGCGAATGTCCCGCACGCTCCGGGTCTTGCTGGTGGCCGTCATCGTCATCGGCGGCGTTCTGCTTCTGATGCCACGGCCCGGCCCGCCGCCTCCGGCGGCTCCCGCGGCGCCGGCCACGGCACGCGATGAAGAGCGAGGTCGGCTGGCCAAGCCGCAATCGCAGCGTCCCGAGCGAGAACGCCAACCGTCTTCCATCCGCGCGAACGGTGGAGACCGACTCCGCCTGCCTCGGCGCGGTACACCGGAGCGGCCGACGAAACGCATGCAGCGCGACATTCCCGCCATCAACCCGGACCGCGCGGCGGCGGTCGAGAAGGAGCTGGTCGAGGACGAGCCTCTTCCACGGGCGAGCGTCCGCAGCATGCTGCAGCAGCAGCTTCGGCAGCAGTTGCCGGACAGGAAGCTCTCTACCGAGGAGTACGAGCGTCTTACCGACGCGGTGATGCGCTATCGCGCCACCCAGCGAGTGATCGCGGGGATGCCACCTTCGAACGAAAATGCCGAGACCCTCATCCGTGTGCGCACCGAGGTCACCGAGATCCTGCGCGAGATCAACGAGCTGACAGGCGTGCCGAGCAACGAGCTCCTTGACGAGGAAAAGCCGTGGATGCGGGACCTTCCGACGCAGTGATTGCGTCCGTTTTGCCGGCAGCGGCGCGCCTACACCTTCCGATTCGGCCGGACCGGCGGGACCCGATTTCGGGGCGTCGAACAAAACGGTAGCGCCCCTGACGCACGAGCGGCCCGGCACGTGGCCGGGCCGCTCGCGAACGAAAGCGACGGCGCGTGCGCCGCCTAGGCCGGCTGCTCTACTCGCACGAATCGATCGTGCAGTCGTTGTTGCGGGCTTCCCTGCACGCCTCCGGGCTCGACGCTTTGGCGTTGTCCGGGCAGATGCCGAGTTCCTCTTGGCACAGATCCTCGCTGGCGCAGCTGTCCTCGAACCGCCGGCAGCGCTGATCGTCGCCGTCAATCTCGGGGCAGGCCGGGTACTGGAAGCCGCAGAACAGCTCCTCCTGCTCGGAACAGGTACCGCGGGCACATTTGCCGTCGATCATCCTGCCCCCTTTGTTGAAGCAGTCGAGTTGCTGAATGCACTGGCCGGTGGTCAGTTCATCGTCATCGTCGTCGTGTCCCGCGACTCCGTTGACGAAGGACTCGTGCAACGTGGTGCACAGGTCGCTGCAGTCGTCGAAGCTGACGTCGATGGCCGAGGCGAGAACGTCGTCGCAGGAATCGCCGGCGCCGCTAAGGGCGCAGTTGAGCGCCGTGGCGATCAGCTGGCGATAGAGCTGGCGCACCTTCTCGCCCTCGGCCTTGACGCACAAGCCTTCCAGGGCCGAGCTCAGACCCAGATCCTCGACCCAAAGTGCTTCATCATTGACCGTTGCGCTGATCGTGATGCCGCAGACTTCGATGTCACCCACGGTATCGATGATGTCCTGGATCAGGTTGTCAGCGCCACGTTCGAAGCCGCCATGCGTGCCCCAGAATCCTGCGCTGCGACAGACCGCGTCCGTCGTCGCGTTGCAAGTGTCGACATGGCGGCAGCCGTCGTGGATGTCGCATGTGTCCGTGGTGCATGGATTGTCGTCGTCGCATTCGTCGTGATGAGGAACGATATTGCACGTGTCGGTGGTCTCATTACACGTACTGGTCGTGCACTCGTCGTCGTTTGCGCTGCACGCGCGCTGTGTCGCCGGCTTGCATCCGGTCGACGTGCAGGTTTCGGTGCCGTTGCAGAACTTGCCGTCGCTGCAGGCGTTGTTGTTGGCCGTATGCGTGCACTCATTCTGATCCTCATTGCAGGCGTCCACGGTGCACGTGACGTTGTCGTTGCAGTTCGGCGCAGTGCCGCTTCTGCAGCCGAGGTTGGCGTCGCAAGTTTCGGCGCCGTTGCAGAATTTCCCGTCATCGCAGCGCGAATTCCTGGCAACGCTGTAGCAGCCAAACTCGTTGGCGCGGGCGTCGTCGGGATCGCAGATTTCCTGCGTGCATGCGATGCCATCATCGGAGCACGGATTGTCGTCGTCGCACTTACCCGTGGGGTTTCCACCGGTTATGGGCACATCCAGGTCGATGGGCTCCTTGGTGCAGCTGCAGCTGTTTTCGTTTCCGGGCTTGACGTTGTGCGGGCCCGAGCACGATGTCTTCGAGCTCTCGGTCCAGGTCGCGCACGCGGCGAGCTCGGCGCGGCCGTCCTCGTCCTCGTCGATGCACTTGACCGTCAGATTCGTGAAGGACACCAGCAGCGTACGATCGCCGGCCGTGTCGCCACAATTGTCGTTGTCCTCGTCGAGGAACGGCGAAGGCGCCGTCGGCAGCGTCAGGACCTTGCAGGAGCCTTCCAGGGCCTGCTCGCCGTCTTGACCGAGGAAGAGACCGATGTCGTAGAGCTTGTCGTCGGAGTGGCCGTCATCGTCGTGATCGTCGTCGTCCTCGAGGTCGACGATGACCTTGAGCTTCCCGCTGAGCGTGACGGTGTCACCGTGGCCGATACACCCATTGTCCGTGACCTGCTCGCCGACGACATCCACGATGCGAATGTCTCTGGAGTCGCACTTGGCGTCGTCGCCAAAAGCTCCGTCGACGCACATTCCAGCCGTGGCATTTCCGGCGGATGCAAGAACGAATGCAAGGGCGAACAGAAGGTGTGGCCGCAGGGCTGCCATCGACAGCAGCCCGAGAATTGATTTCCTGCTCATATGTGTCTCCTCACACGTGGCACAGAGTCCGGCACGGGCCGACGCGCCTTGCGCAGCCTCGAACCGACGGCGGATCGATTGTGTGGAGAACACTGAAGGCAGCTTCGGCGGCTGCAATGGGCTTCACCGAAACATCACGAGAAAAGCACGGCAGCGCGCCTGATCGCGCGCCTGTGCAGCCGCTGGTGCGGGCGTCATCCAAGCGGCAGTGGGTATTTCGGGTACGACGACGTCTGGGGTCGGTCGCTTTTTGCCGTCCGCCAGAATCGTGGCGACGACACCGTGGGCGACCAGGCGAAGGAGCAAATCTTCTCCTGCACCGGAGTCGCTCGCGGTGCGAATTGCATCCTGCCTCGTTCGCCTCCAGGCGCCCGACGAAGAACTGGGTGGCACGGGACCTTGCGCTGCGGGGGCGTGTCCACGTCCGATCAGCCGGAGGGGCCGGACCTGAATCTGGGCGCGCCTGAACGAAAGGAGGGCATCCATCGTGACGACGATCACCTCAATAACGATGGCCAGGAGCTCCTGCGCACGGCCTCGACACCTTCCAAGCGCGCCAAACGCCGGCTTTCCAGGCATGGCCACGGTGTGAGCACTCGCAGCGGCCGCCCAAGGATGCACGTGACTGGCGGCCTTGCCGCAGGTTCGCCGACCCTATACGCGGGGATCCATCGCGAGCGAAGCCTGCCCGCCGGAGAGACGTCGCCCATGGATCCGATACTACGATTCCTCGCGGTTCCGCTGATCCTCCTCACTGCGACGGCTCACGCCGACGTCGCGGGCGAATGTGCGTACCGGCGCCTGCGCATCGCCGGCAGCTACGAGTCGTGCCGCCTGAAGTCGCACGTTGCGTCGCTCGTCGAAGGTACTGCCGTCGACGGCCGCCGCTGCGACGAAAGATACCGGTCCAGATGGAGCTCCTCGTCGTACGCGGGCTCGAGCTGCACGGCAGGATTCGATGGACCGCAGGTCGAAGGCCTTGTGTCGGACTCCACCTCCATGCTCGTCACGTACCTGTCGGGCGATGCCGGCGCCCTCTGCGAGGAGCGCGACTTCCGGGCGACGGGACAAACCGTATCCTACGGCGCCGGCGATGATGCCGACCTGCAGGTCGCCGGGGCGCAGTCGTTCGTTGACAACGGCGACGGCACCGTCACCGACACCCGCCTCGGACTGCAGTGGGAGAAGAAGTTCGGCTGCAGCGTCTACAGCGGCAGCGAATGCTCTTCCGAAGAGGGCAGCTGCGGCGACCCGCACGATGGAAACAACTTCTACTCTTGGTCTTCGACCGCGACAGCGTACGACGGGACCGTGGTAACCGTCCTCCTCGAGCAGCTCAACCATCGCTGCAGCAACGATTCCTCGATCGCATGCTCCAGCGACGCTGACTGCGCGCAGGCCGGCGGTGCTTGCGGCTTTGCCGGACATCGCGACTGGCGCCTTCCCAACGTCAAGGAAGCCCGCAGCATCGTCGACCTGAGCCAGTCGCCGTATTCGGTGGCGCCGGCGCTGCTGACCGACGGGTGCGATCGGGGATCGACGTGGACGTCCACCAGCTACGCGGAAGATCCGCAGCAAGCGTGGTTCCTGCATACTCAGGCCGGCGGCGCGGTCGATACGATCGGCAAGAGCGCATTTTTCGCTGCGCGTGCGGTACGGGGTGGACGATGAGCATGCGAACGAACTTGACGGGCCTCCTGCTCTGCCTTCCCATCGCCGCGCCCGCCATCGCAGCCGATTGGACGGCGTCCTCGTGCGCCGCCAGAAAAGTGGGTCTTGCCGCGAAGGCAGTGAACTGCCGCCTCGTCACCGAGGCCAAGGCTGCCAAGACGATGTCGGCGCCGGCGTTCGACAGCTGCGACCAGAAGTTCCTCGCGTCTTCCCTGCGGCTCGAGTCCGACGAGCGCGCATCGGTATGCCCGACGAGCGGGGACGGCGAGAGCGTCCTGGATTTCGTGCGCGCCAGTACGGCCCATCTTGCAGCCACGCTGAAAGACGTCGAGGCGATGTCCCCATGCGCAGCGCTGCAGGCGCCGGCGAGCGGCCAGAGGGTTACCTACGGCCGCGGCGACGACGGGAGCTCGCATCTGGGCGCGACGCTTCAGTTCACCGACAACGGGGATGGAACCATCACCGACCAGGTCACCGGCCTGATGTGGGAGAAGAAGAAGTGGGTGAACCAGGCTTGGTATCCTGCGACGTGCAACTCGGTCACCGACCCTTACTGCGCCGATCCTCACAACGTCAACACCGTCTATGCGTGGGCTGCAGGATATCCCGGACGTGCCAGCTCCTATGACGGCCCCGTGGTCACGCTTTTCCTCGAGCAGCTGAACAACCGCTGCGACCGGGATGTGTCGGTCGCATGCGCCAGCAATGCCGACTGCAACGCGAGCGGCGGCGCCTGCGGCTTTGCCGGCTACCGGGACTGGCGCCTGCCCAACGTCAACGAGCTTGCCGGCATCGTCGACTACGGCCGCTCGATTCCGGCACTGGATCCGCTCTTTCACAACGCAGGCTGCGCGGCCCACTGCAGCGACGTGCGCAGCACCGACTGCAGCTGCGACAGCAACACTATCCATTGGAGCTCCTCCACCGGCGGCAGCTACCCCTTGCACGCATGGGCCGTGGACACCGCGCGCGGCCATGTCGAGTTGGCGAACAAGACCACCGGCGAGAGTGTGCGCGCCGTCCGCGGCGGGTACTGACGAGCGCCGCCGGCAGCTCCATCGCCGGCTGGCTTCTGCAGCGCAGCCTCATTGCAGCCGGCGCGAGCGACGAGCCGGGCGCGAACCCACGATTCGCGCCCGGCCCGGTCGTGCGCGCGGCCGTCGCACGTACTCGCCGCCTGCGGCGCTACGGCCTTCGCACGTTGATCAGCAGCATGCCTCGCACGCTCTTGCCCGCATCCGTGCTCGGCGGCGGTGCCTCCGAATAGACGGTGTACGGCAGCTTTACCCTTCTCCTCCGCTCGGGTGCAGTGTAGAGAACGGCGTCCTCGCCCGGAATCTGAGCGATCAAGCCTCGCTTCGGACGCAGCGGCTTGTCGAACACGACGACATACGGAGGGTCCATGTGGAAGCCGCCGAGCATTCCTCCTATCGGCGTCGTGGTGCCGTACTGCACCTCCGTGCTCAGGACCTCCAGTGGCGCGACCGTTATGTCGACGACCGCCTCCGACGTGAACTCGCCGTCGGTCACCTCGTAGGTGAAGCTGTCGGCGCCCAGGTAATTCCAGTTGGGCCGATACGAGGCTTCTCCATTCGGCAACAGCTCGAGGAAGCCGTGCGCGACGGGGCTCGTCACACGCACCGAGAGCGGATCACCGTCAGGGTCGCTGTCGTTGGCCAGCACGTTGAACTTGCTGCCGAAGTGGAAGGCGGCGTTCACTTCGTCCTCATTGGCGACCGGCGGCTCGTTGGCCAGAAAGGACTGCCAGTGCTGTTCGATGATGATCTTGGCGTAGGCGCCGTAGCCTTTCGTATTGGGATGAGCCGTCCCGGTCGTTTCGCTCTGCGAGCCGTAGATGGTGCCGTACGCGTCACCCTGCGTGATCATGGAGTCCGTTGCCGTGTTGATGTAGCGATCATTCGCGCACATCCCGTGCTTCTCGAACGCCTCGTAAATCCCGCTGACGTACGTGAAGCCGGCAAGGTCGGCGCCGACCTCGACCGCTTCGTTGAGCTTGACCGCCCACACAGCCTCGGCCACGCCGATCTCGTCGAAGTCCCACGACCCGAGGACGGTGATGTCTTCGAACAGCTCGGGGCATCGCAGCCCGTTGTCGTTCTCGAAGAAGCCCGGATATTCGAGCGCCAGCTTCATCCCGTCTTCGACCTGGATGCCGTACCCGTCCAGCTGCGCGCCAAGCTTTTGCCAGCCGGGCACGACTCGCTCCAGATCCTCGTCGAACTGCTCGCTCAACGTCAGGCCGTTCTGTCCGACAGGCTGCTGATGACAGAGGGTCTCGAGGATGCACACGCCGACCAGGTCCGCGAAGCGCACGTCGTTGATGCCGCCGGCGACCAGCAGCGAGTCGACCTTACGCGGCGCGTGGGCGTTTTGACCGGTCAGCGCGTAGTGCAACTGCAGGGTCTGGGGGCCCACCTGATAAGGCCCCTCCCCGTTGGGCGGCGGCTCCATGCCCGCGTAGGGCCCGGTGATACCGGTTCCGCGCACGAGCCCTGGGTTGGCGTTGTACGGATCGAGAACGTCGAAGGTCCCGGTGTTGTATCGCGTCGTGTCCAGGGTGGCTCCCGAGCATGCGAACGACAAGAACGTGACGCTGCTCGTCGGGTCCGCATCCTCGAGGAGCCGGGCTGCCTGAGCGCCGCCGGCATTGGCCGAGCGATGGCAGCGATCGTCCACCCAATCCGCGTTCTGCTCATAGGGCGTCGCCAGTTCCGGATACACCGGCCTGTCGACAGCGCCCTCGCCCGACGCGGACGAATCACCGAGCACGACGATCAGATAATCCTTGACCCGAACCGGTTGCGTGTACGTCTCGATGCTGCCGTCCGCTTCCTTGACTGTCAGCTCGACCCAGTAGTTGCCCTGCGCCGGAAAGTCGAGGTACGTGTAGCAATCCGTCGAAGGGCCACGCGTCTTGCCGTTCCAGCGCCACGTGTACCTTCTCGTCGGTTTCGCAAAGATCGGTTTTCCGTCCTCGTCCTTGGCGTCCGGATAATTCTCGTAGCCGTAGTCCTGCTCGCTCTGGCAGCCCATGAAGTTCAGGTACCAGGTGGTCGGATTGACGTATTCCGGGTCGTACGTCTCCCGCTGCCAGGGCTTGGGAATGCCACCGAACTCGTGCCAGGCATCGTCCCACTGGCTGTACCGGTCCGGCGCGGACCACGAGAAGCCGTTGGTCGGAAAGACGTACGGCGGCGGATGGATCGGCGTGCTGCCCGGCGAGCCTTCGTCTCCCGGATCCGGGTCGTATCTGGCAGTGGCCACCGGTGCGGAGCCCAGCAGCATCATCTGCAGCGTCAGCAGCGCCGCGGCCGTTCGGCGCGCACGATGTCGTCTCGTCATGATTCCCTCCCTGTATTCGTGGCTGGATCAGTCTTGGCGATCGCTGCCCGCGCCGTCTTCGGCGAGGATTCGGTGGACGATCGCGAGCAGCGCTTCGATCGAAGCGAAATTGCCCCCGTCACTCGTGGCCAGGTGTTGAACGCGGCCGCTCAGCTGGCCGCCAGCTGCGTCGCAGTCGTCGGCGACCTCGACGACGAACGCACGCCGCAGCGCGCCCCGGCCCGTTGCAAGCGAGCTTGCGGAGCCGGCCGGAGTGTCGGCGGCCAGGGTCTCGGGTGTGGCCGAATTTCCCTCCGGCCGCTTCTGCGTCGGCTTCATTGGTCTCTCCGCCTCGGACTCCGCCGGTTCTCGCGGTCGAGCACCGGCAGGCGGACGGGAAACTGACACAGCTCGGGGCGCCGAGTATCGAAAGAACCTGGAATTAACTTGGAAAGAAGTGGCCGGCGGACCGCTCTCGGCCGGCCCGCAGATCCGGAAACGCCGCGCCACCGGATCGGCGGCGACGGCGCTGCTGGCGACGCGGCTCACGCGCAGTCGCCGTGGATGCGCGCGCCGGGACGCCTGCGTTGACACGAGCTCGGCCGGCGCATACGAAGGCTCGCCACACTAGCCGGCCGAGCCGGTCTTGGGGGAAATCCATGTCATTCGTCACTCCAGCCATTGCTCGCGCCACCGGTCTGTCCGTTCTCGCTCTTGTCGGCCTGCTGCTGCAGGCCGGCTCGTCGTCCGCCAGCTCGACCTGCCTTACCGGCACCGACCCCGTCGTCGCCGCCGATGCGGCCCAGATCGCGGCCGTGCGCGAGCTCGTCGAGTCGACCTGCGTCTGCTCCAGCTTCGACGGAAGCGAAGACAAGCAGCGCAGCGACTACAAGGACTGCGTGGAGGGCGTCATCGCTTCGCAGGTTCCCTCCGCGCTGCGGCGCAAGTGCCGTCTGACGGTCGAGAAGATGTACAAGCGCACGACCTGCGGGCGTGACGCGCGCTTCAATTTTCAACCGTGTGTGTCGATGGATGCCGAAGGTGTCCGTGGATGCACGATCGTGCCCACCACCAAGCGCGATGGCACGACGGCGCTGGAAAAGTGCCGCGAGAAAGGCACCATCGCCGCCGCAACGTGCAGCGGCTTCACGTCCTGCATCGATGCCGCCGACACCAGCGGCGACCTCGTGATCGGCTCGGGCGATGCGCCGGCCTGCGATATCGGCATAGCCATCCGCGCCGCCGCTCTCGACGAATACCTGACGGTCGACGCGGACACCGAGGAGCTCGCGACGAGCCCGAGTGACGCGCTGCTGGACCAGCGCTTCGACATCCAGAACATCGACGGCCGCACCTACATCCGCGCCCTTGCCGCAGACGCCTACCTGCGCGACGACGGCGGCGTCGTCAAGGCCGATGCGCAAGATCTCGCCTCGGCCACGGCCTGGGTGATCTTCGTTCAGACCGCCGTCGTCGGCGAAGCTACGAGCAGCGACGCCTACATCATGAAGGATGGCGCGGCGGGCCCCGATGTCGATATTCTCCGCGCCGACTCCGCGACGGGAGAAGTGCGGGTGGTAAGGATGAACATCGTCGACGCACTGAGCTCCAGCGACACGAAGATGACTCTCATCACGCGCTGAGGCGACCATGCGCAGGGCGGTCGCGCCACCATCGCCCGACGCAAGCGGCCGCGCAGCGGCACCGGCTCCGCACCGCGTCCGAGTCTCAACCGCGGATCGCTGCCGCGATCACGCCGAACCCCGTGCCGCGCATCGGCGGCAGCTCACCCGCACGATCGCGCGCGCGGCCGAGCACCGCCTCCGCCGATGCATCCGCCCGCTGCAGCAGCCCGGCCACATCGACGCCGCAGAGCACGCCGTCGCGCTTGACCACGTGCCCGGCCACCAGAACCGTGCGCACATCGGACGGCGTCGTCTGGAACACCAGCGTACCGGCGGCGTCCACGCGCGGATGCTGTGCGATGCCGGGCCCGCCCACGATGATGATGTCGGCCTGCTTGCCGGGCGTCAGGCTGCCGATGCGGCCGCCCTGCCCGATCGCCTCGGCGCCGTTGATCGTCACCCACTCCAGCGCATCAGCCGCCGTCACCGTGACATAGATCGGATCCTGCCCGGCAAGGTTCATGCCCTCGGTGTCGGCCCAGCGCTTGAACGCCACCGCCATGCGAAGCTGCGTCAGCAGGTCGCCGCTGTTCAGGGAAATGACGTCGCACGACAGCGTCGGCTTGATGCCGTGCCGCTCGCAGGCGGCAAAGACGGGGCGGCCCATTCCCATGTTCAGCTCCGTCTCGGGCGAGATCGAGACCTTGGCGCCGGCACGCGCGAGGCGCACCCATTCGTCATCCCGCAGCGTGTTGCAGTGGACGTGCACCTGCTCGGGCCCCAGTAGCCCCGCCTCGTCGAGCTCGGTGATCCCGCTCGGCATGGCCCAGACGCAGCCGGTGTGGCAGACGACGACGGCATTGCGGCTGCGCGCGGCCCGGATCTCGGCTGCCACGTCGGCGGGGGCGACCGTCTCGCTCAGCGCCACCCCGAGCGTCAGCAAACCCGACGACGATGCGAAATACCGATCGGCGATGCGCGCGAAATCCTCGACCCGCTGCGCGTGCGTCGCGAAATGCGGCGGCGCCTGCGGGCTGCTCTCGAAGAAGCCGTAACCGAACACCGCACGCACGCCCGCATCGCGAAGCCCGGCAACGGCGGCGTCGGCGTGCTCCGGTGTATTGTTGCAGTGCGAGAAGTCGAGGATGGTGGTGACGCCGGCGTTGAGCGCTTCGAGCGCGCCGAGGCGGTTGCCGAGATGCACGTCGTCGGGGGAATACACGGGCGAGATCGAGAGGCGCACGCCGAGGTAGTAGTCCACCAGCGTCCAGTCCGCGCACAGCGCGCGCAGCTGCGTCTGCCAGGTGTGGCGATGCGTGTCGATCATGCCGGGCGCAACGATGTGGCCCGCGGCATCGATCACCTCGGCATCGTCCACATCCAGACGCGCAGCGACGGCGACGATGCGATCGTCCTCCACCAGCACGTCGGCGCGCGGAAAGTCGCCGAGGGCGCGGTCCATCGTCAGCACGTGACCGCCCCGAATCAGCGTCCGTCGCGGTGCCATGGCGGATCCTACTGCTGCGGTGCGGTCGCGACGGCGTCGGCGATCGCCTTGGGATCGCAGCCGCGCGTGGCGGCCCGCAGCGCGAGCGCATCGGCCTGCGCACGCTGGCCGGCGCCGGCACGGCCACGAATCTCGGCGAGAATCGCCGCGCACGGGCCTTCCTCCTCCGCTGCTGCATCGTGCGGTGGTGGAGCATGGTCGCCCGGCGACGCCGGCTCTGCTTCGTACGGACGGGGTGGAGGCCATGGCACCTGATCGTCGCCGCCGCCGCCGCCGTCCGGCGCATTGCCGTAACGGTCGTCGCCGCCGCCGTCGCCGCGCGCGTCGCGATAACGATCGGAGCCTCGCGGCGCATCGCCGTAGCGGTCGCCCGCGCCGTCTTCGAAGCGGCCCGGCTGCGCCTCGTCCCAGTTCTCGTCCTCGACCGGAGGCGGCATCGACAGCGAGGAGTCGCCGCGTTCCCTCGGCCCGGCAACGCCGGGCGCTGCGCCGGCAGCCGGCGCCGTTCCCGCGCCAGCTTCGACGGCGACCGATGCGTCGCAGCGCGAGCGCGACTCCTCCCAGCGCATGCCCATAGGGCAGCGGCATTCGTAATCGGTTCCCGACGGCGACAGCACCGCGACCGTTCCAGGCCAGCGCGACTGGCATTCGGCGCCGACTTCGTGCGTGGAGGCTCCGCATTCGAGCGCCTCGGCGTTCCACGGCTTCTCGGGCGGACACGTGCAGTGGAAGGTGCCTTCGCCGGTGAAGGCGGGAATCGAGCCAGGCCATTTGCTCGAGCACACGTCGCCCGCGGCCTTCTCGCGCGGCTCGCAGCGATCGCCGTGAAGGCCCCACCACTGGCCTTCGGGACAGCGGCAGGCGCCGATGACGCGATCGTAGCTGCTGCCGGGCCAGCGCGAGCAGTCGGCCATCACCGGCGCGGCAGGCAGCGCGGGCGCGGCGGGTGCGCCTCCCGATGCCGGAGCCGCGGGCTGCGCACCGGGGGCCCCGTCGTCGTACACGAACAGGATCACGGGCGCGCCCGATGGCAGCGGATTGCCGGCAGGCGGCACCTGCGCGGCGACGCGACCACGATCCTGCGGATACGGTGCCATTCCGGCCGACCGCCACTGCGCCGCAAAGCCACCCTTGATCAGCCGCCTCTCCACCTCGGGCCGCGGAAGGCCCACGTACTGCGGCACGACTCGTGTCTGTGCCGCCACGTCGGCCGACAGCAGCGCGACCAAGGAAACCGCCGAAAAGGCCGCCAGGGCCGCACGGGAAACGATTGCGCTCATCCTGTCCCTCGTAGGCATGGGTCCGCTCAAGCGCCGGGCTCGTCGAGCGAGCCGAGACATTCCTGCAGCGCCTCGACCTGTTCTACCCAATAGCGGTCGGTGCGGAAATCGGTGAACACCCGCGCAAATGCGGCATCTTCCCAGCGCCGCGCAATCCACGCTGCGAAGTGCAGCAGTCGCAGCGCGCGCAGCGGCTCGACCAGGCGCAGCGTGGAATGGTCGAAATCACGCAGCTGCTCGTAGCCGTCGATCAGCGCCCGACGCCGCGCCCGTGCCCACTCGTCGCGGCCCGGCGCGATCAGCCACAGGTCCTGCACGCAGGGCCCGCGCAGCATGTCGTCGAAATCGACGAGCATTGCGCCGTCGCGGCCCCACAGGATGTTGCCGAGGTGGCAGTCCCCGTGGATGCGCTGCACGTCCGCCTGCGCGAACCATGGCTGCGCGCGGTCGCAGATCGCCTCGGCGACGTGCCGGTAGCGGTCGCGATAGGGCGCCGGGATCGTGCCCGACTCCAGCAGATACTCGAGGTTGCCGCGCCCGTAGGTGTCCACGTCGAGCTGCAGCCGGCTCGGCGCCGTGCTCCTGGCGCCGACCATGTGCACGCGCGCGAGCAGACGTCCGAGCTGTTCGGCCTCCGCCTCGCTGATCTCGTCGCTGAGGCGGCCGCCGACGCGTGGAAACAATGCGAAGTAGATCCCGAGGTCGGACAGCTCGCCGAGTGTGGCGCCGGCGTCGTCGCAAATCGTGGTGTCATCGTCGTCCTGATCGCGCGTGTCGCCGCCGAGCGCCGCTCGTTCGTCCTCGCCGTCGCCGGTGCCGCCGCCGAGCGGCAGCGGGGGCACGACCGGAATCTCGGCCTCGGCCAGTTCACGCAGAAACCGATGCTCTTCGAGGATTTGCTCGCGGCTCCAGCGGCCGGGCCGGTAGAACTTCGCCACGCGAAAGCGGTCGCTGGGGCTGCGCACCTCGCCCTCGACCTCGACCTCGATGTCGTAGACGCGATTCTCCATGCTGTTGAGCGCCAGGCAGCGGCCCGTGCAGGTCAGACCGCTCTGCTCGACGGCGCCAAGGATGCGATCGGGAGTCAGGCCATGAAAGAAGCGGGTGCTTTCGGCGCCGAACAGGCGCGAGCTGCCGCCGCCGCGCTCGCCGGCAACGTGGCCGCCGCTGCCGCGCTCGCCGCTGAGCTTGCCGCCGCTGCGCTCGCCGATGACGTTGCCGCTGATGTTGCCGCCGCTGCGATCGCCGCTGACGTTGCCGGCGACGTTGCCGCTGACGTTGCCGCTGACGTCGCCAGCGGCGCGGTTGCCGCCGGCGCGGCCGCGACCGCCGCTACTTTTGCGACCGCTCAAGCGGACGCGGCCCGCGGCGAAGCAGCCGGATCGGCGTCGCCGCTGCGTTCGGGCTCGTAAGCGAGATTGGAGGCGAGCCACCTCTCCACTGTTGCGACCGACACGCCTTTGCGGCGCGCGTAGTCCTGCACCTGGTCGCGATCGATCTTGCCGATGCCGAAGTAGGCGGCATCGGGATGGGAGAAATAGTAGCCACTGACCGACGCCGCCGGGAGCATCGCGAACGTGTCGGTCAGAACGACGCCGGCATTCTCCTGCGCGCCCAGCAGCTCCATCAGCGCCGGCTTCTCGGAATGATCGGGACAGGCCGGATACCCGGGCGCCGGCCGGATGCCCCGGTACTTCTCGGCGATCAGGCTTTCGTTGTCGAGCTTTTCGCTGGCGGCATACCCCCACAGCTCGCGCCGCACGCGCTCGTGCATGTGCTCGGCCAGTGCCTCGGCAAAGCGGTCGGCGAGCGCCTTGCACAGAATGGCCGAGTAGTCGTCGTGGTCGCGTTCGTAGCGCTGCACGATCGCCTCGAGGCCGAGCCCCGCCGTTACGGCAAAGCCGCCGATGTAATCGTGGATGCCGCTGTCGGCCGGCGCGATGAAATCGGCCAGGCAAAGATCGGGACGGCCCGGCGGCTTCAGAAGCTGCTGGCGCAGGAAGTGGATGGTTGCCAGCTTGCGCGCACGAGATTCGTCGGCGTACACATCCACGTCGTCGCCCACCGCGGCCGCCGGCCACAGCCCGACCACGGCGCTCGCGCGCAGCTCGCCGCCGGCGATCAGGCGCTCGATCATCCTCTGCGCGTCCTCGAACAGGCTGCGCGCCGCCGCTCCGGTGTGCTCGTCGTCCAGGATCGCCGGGTAGCGGCCGCGCAGCTCCCAGGTCTGGAAGAACGGCGTCCAGTCGATGTAGTGCAGCAGGTCGCGCAACGGCACGTCGTCGAACACGGTCAGCCCGAGCTTGTTGGGCACCGGTGGCCGGTAGGACTCCCAATCGCCGCGCACGCGGTTGGCGCGCGCGCGCTCCAGCGTCACGTTGCTCGTGCGCGCCTGCTTGCTGCCGTGCGCGTCGCGCAGCTTCTTGTACTCGGTGCGCGTGTCCACCGTCAGCCGCTCGCGCAGCGACGGGTTCATGAGCGAGCTGGCCACGCCCACGCCGCGCGAGGCGTCGAGCACGTGAATGACGGGCCCGCTGTAGCACGGCTCGATCTTGACGGCGGTGTGCACCCTGGACGTCGTCGCGCCGCCGATCAGCAGCGGCAGCGTAAAGCCCTGCCGCTCCATCTCGCGCGCCACGTGCGACATCTCCTCGAGCGACGGCGTGATCAGGCCCGACAGCCCGATGATGTCGACCTCACGCTCGCGCGCCGTCGCCAGCAGCTTGTCGCACGGGACCATCACGCCGAGGTCGATCACCTCGAAGTTGTTGCACTGCAGCACCACGCCGACGATGTTCTTGCCGATGTCGTGCACGTCGCCCTTGACGGTGGCCATGAGCACGCGGCCCTTGGTGTCGGCGCCGCCCTCGGCCTTCAGGGCCTCCAGGTACGGCACCAGGTGCGCGACCGCCTTCTTCATGACGCGCGCGCTCTTGACCACCTGCGGAAGGAACATCTTGCCGGCGCCGAAGAGGTCGCCGACGACGTTCATGCCGTCCATGAGGGGTCCTTCGATCACCTCGAGCGGATGCGAGGCCTGCGCCCGCGCCTCCTCGGTGTCCTCGACGACGAAGTCGGCAATGCCGTTGACCAGCGCATGCCGCAGCCGCTCGGCCACGGTGCCCTCGCGCCAGGACAGGTCGGTGACGCGCGCCTTGGCCACACCGCGATAGCCTTCGGCAAACTCGAGCATCCGCTCGGTGGCGTCCGGCCTGCGATTGAGCAGCATGTCCTCGACGCGCTCGAGCAGGTCCTTCTCGATCTGCTCGTAGACCGGCAGCGCGCCGGCATTGACGATGCCCATCGTCATGCCCGCGCGGATGGCGTGGTAGAGGAAGGCGGCGTGAATGGCCTCGCGCACCGGGTTGTTGCCACGGAAGGAGAACGAGACGTTGCTGACGCCGCCGCTGATCATCGCATGCGGAAGCGTCTCCTTGATGCGCCTGGTCGCCTCGATGAAATCGACGGCGTAGTTGGCGTGCTCCTCGATGCCCGTGCCGATCGCGAAGATGTTGGGATCAAAGATGATGTCTTCGGGAGCGAAGCCCGCCTTCTCGATCAGCAGCCGGTAGGCGCGCGTGCAGATCTCGACCTTGCGGTCGGCCGTATCGGCCTGGCCGGTCTCGTCGAAAGCCATGACGATGACGGCGGCGCCGTAGCGGCGGATCTTCCGTGCCTGCGCGACGAACGCCTCCTCGCCTTCCTTCATGCTGATCGAGTTGACGACGCCCTTGCCCTGAAGGCACTTCAAGCCCGCCTCGATCACCGTCCATTTGGACGAGTCGACCACCACCGGCACCCGCGCCACCGCCGGATCGGAGGCGATCATGTGCAGGAACGTCGTCATGGCCTTCTCCGAATCCAGAAGGCCCTCGTCCATGTTGACGTCGATGAGCTGGGCGCCGCTGTCGACCTGCTGCCGCGCGACCTCCACCGCCGCCTCGTAGTTGCCGGAGAGGATGAGGTCGGCGAACTTCTTGGAGCCGGTGACGTTGGTGCGCTCGCCGATGTTGACGAACAGCGATTCTGGCCTGATCTCGAGCGGCTCCAGGCCCGAGAGGCGGCACACGCGCGGCAGCTCCCGCGCCGTTCGCGGGCTGACGCCGCGAACGGCCGCGGCGATCGCTTCGATGTGCGCGGGCGTGGTGCCGCAGCAGCCACCGACGATGTTCAGGAACCCGCTCCTGGCCCACTCGCCGATCAGCTCGGCCATGTGCTCGGGCGTGTCGTCGTAGCCGCCGAACTGGTTGGGCAGGCCGGCATTGGGATGCGCGCTGACGGCGCACTCGGCAGCGCCGGAGACCTCATCGATGTAGGGCCGCAGCTGCTCGGCGCCGAGCGCGCAGTTGAAGCCGATGGAGAGCGGCTGCGCATGCCGCAGCGAATAGTAGAACGCCGTCGGGGTCTGCCCGGCCAGCGTTCGCCCGCTGGTGTCGGTGATGGTTCCCGAGATCATCACCGGCAGAAGGATGCCGCGGCGCTCGAAGACGTCCTCGATGGCGTAGAGGGCGGCCTTGGCGTTGAGAGCGTCGAAAACCGTCTCGACCAGCAGCACGTCGGCGCCGCCGTCGAGCAGCCCCTCGGCCTCTTCGGTGTAGGCCACGACCAGCTCATCGAACGTCACCGCACGGAAGGACGGATCATTGACGTCCGGCGACAGCGACGCGGTGCGGTTGGTCGGCCCGAGCACGCCGGCCACGAACAGCGGCCGCTCCGGATGGCGGCCCTGAGAAGCGGCCGCGGCCTGGCGCGCCAGCTCGGCACCGCGCCTGTTGAGCTCGTAGACGTGCGCCTCCATGCCGTAGTCGGCCTGCGAGATGGAGGTGGAGTTGAACGTGTTGGTCTCGACGATGTCGGCGCCGGCATCGAAGTACGCCTCGTGGATCGCGCGTACGATGTCGGGACGCGTCAGCACCAGCAGGTCGTTGTTGCCCTTGAGGTCGCGCGGCCATTCGGCGAACCGCTCGCCTCGATAATCGGCTTCGACCAGGCCGTAGCTCTGGATCATCGTGCCCATGGCGCCGTCGAGCACGAGGATGCGGCGGCTCATCTGCTCGGCCAGCAGCCGCCCACGCTCATTGGTATATTGTCGCGGATTCCTCATTGCCTTCGTCCGGTCTGAACCGTTGTCTGTAGCAGGGACGGGCGGGAGGGGACAGCCACGCTCATGCCGGCCAGACGGGTGCTGCATCGTCGCTACTGCAGCGGCGCCCGTGTCTTAGCGGAGGGCGCCGGAGCCCTCTTTCATTTCGGGCGGATGCCGTCGCTGGCCATCTGCGCGAGCTCCGCAGTGGCCGCAGCCATCAAAGGATAGCTCTGCTGCTCGTAGGCGATGCCGGTCTGCAGCGGGAACGGCGCCGGCGCCGATGCGGGCACCACCACGCCGCCGGCCTCCTCGACGAGCAGCGATGCAGCGGCGAGATCCCAGATCTTCGGCCGCGTCTCGAAAGCGAGCGCGGCGCTGCCGCGCGCCACGCTCACCAGGCTGTACGTGGCGCAGCCGAACACGCGCATCTTCACCGGCAGGTTGACGTCGTAGAAGCGCAGCGTGCGCGAGCAGCACGCCAGCACGCGCCAGCGCCCTTGCGGCGGCGGCGGCTCGACGGCAATGGCGCGGCCGTTGAGCGTGGCGCCGCAGCCGCGCGCCGCGACGTAGAGCTCATCGAGCGCCGGAAAGAACAGCACCGCCAGCGACGGGTGGCCGCCGCTGGTGCGGGCGATCGAAATCCCCCAGTGCTGCAGGCCGCGCGAGAAGTTGGTGGTGCCGTCGATGGGATCGACGATCCAGACGTGCTGGCGCGAATCGTCGTAGCGGGTGTTGTCCTCTTCGCTCAGGATGCCGTCGCTCGGGTAGGCGGCGCCGATGCCGCCGGCGATCAGGGCATCCGCTGCCAGATCGGCCTCAGTGACCAGGGAGAAGTCGGCCTTCAGGTGCGAGCTCAGATCGGCGCGCCGGAAGTACTCGAGCAGCATGCGACCCGCGCTCCGGGCAAGCTCGACGGCGAAGTCACAGGCTGCGCGTTCGTCGCGCTCACCCATCGCTTGCCGCCCGCGGACCGCCGCTCGGCGGACCCGCTACCCAGTCGTCGATGAGCGTTCGCCCGATGGCCATGGGCGGCGGAAGGAAGAGCTCCTCGGCTTCGGTCTCGCCGCGGCATGCGCGCGCCACGGTCTGGCGATCGAACCATTGCGCATCCTCGAGCTCGGCCGGATCGACGACGATGTGGTCGCTGGTCGCCTCGGCCACGCACCCGATCATCAGGGCGGAGGGAAAGGGCCACGGCTGCGAGGACGTGTAGCGAACGCCGGCCACCGAGATGCCCGCTTCTTCCATGACCTCGCGCGCCACGGCTTCCTCGATCGTCTCGCCGGGCTCGATGAAGCCGGCCAGCGTCGAGTACATCCCGCGCGGCCACACGGCCTGACGCCCGAGCAGACATCGCTCGCCGCGCGTCACCAGCATGATGGCCACCGGGTTGACGCGCGGGAAATGCTCGGCCTTGCACGACGTGCACACGCGCATCGCACCGCCCTGCGCGGAGGCGGTTGCCGCGCCGCAGCGCGGACAGAAGCGGTGCGTGTCGTGCCAGTCGATCATCGCGCGAGCCTGCGCGACGATGGCGCATTCCTCGGCCGGAAGCTGCGCCGCTGCCGCGCGAATGTCGCAGAACTCGGCAACCTCCGACAGTCCCAGCTCGCGCTCCGGCTCGGCCAGCGAGGAGACGTCGACGGCGTAATGGGCGACGTCACCGCGCACGCCGAGAAGGACCGCGCCGACGCCTTCATCCATTGCCGACAGCAGCGCGCGCCGTGCCCAGGCCAGCGACGGGCCCTGACGTTTGACCAGCACGTTGAGACGCCAGAACGGCAGAAACCGACTTTTTGGATCTTCTAAGCAAGTCGACAGCCACTGCGGATCCCAGCGAAGGCGAGCGGCGCGATCCAGCGGATTTCCCGAGAAGAAGCTCACGATCGCTTACGCTAACGCGAACGTCTCCGGCGGTCCAAGGCGCCGATGATGAGCACGCGGCGCTGGCGGTGACCGAAGAGCCGACCGCTGCGCCCGCAAGGAGCGCACAATTTTTTAGTTCGGGGGCCTCGCAGCGATTGCCCAATCCGCGAACAGACTCTATCCTCCGCTGCGTCGGTTCTGTTCGGACCGGCGTCGGACAAAAAGCCTCGTCCTTGGCGATCCCTGAGAAGGGTACGCACTGGTGTTCCAACCTCGCCAAGGAGCTTCTCGCATGACACGCGTCATGACCGCGGCCGCCGGTTCTCACGCAATGCGCAGGCTTGTCGTTGCCGTCACGATTCTGGCGACGCTCGCCGCCGGCGACGCACACGCCGCCAAGATCCTGCTGATCGGCAACAGCTTCACCACCGGCATCAAGCCGTACCTGATCTCGCTCATCCGGTCCTCGGGCCGCGACGCCACGGTCGTCGTGCGCGCGGCGGACGGATGGACCGTGGCCGATCACGTGGCATCGGCCAAGACGCTGGCCAAGATCAACTCCAAGGCCTGGGACGCGGTCGTCGTCCAGGAACAGAGCCTGGGCGAGTTTCACGTGCGCTACCCCGCCGCCCGCGCCATCGATGCACAGATCGCGGCGGTCGGCGCGCAGACCGTTTTCATGATGACCTGGCGCGACCGTGGCGCGCCGCTCGTCAGCTACGACGCCCTTCGCGGCGCGCCCGGCGAGGACGTCGGCTATGTTCCCATCGCCTACGAGCTCGACGCGCCCATCGCACCCGTGGGCTGGGTCTATCGCGAGCAGATCCTGAACGATCCGGACGTTGAGCTGTGGGGCTCCGACGGCCATCATTCCAACGAGCGCGGCCGCTACCTCGCCGCCCTTTCCGTCTATTGTGCGGTCTTCGGCGAGAGCCCGGTGGGCCTGTGGGCGCCGGCGGCGTTCTCGCCGGCGCAGAACGAGAGCGACCAGCGCCTCGTCGAGAAGGTGGCGCTGTCCGACCCGGGCGAATGGATGATCCGCGCCTCCACGCTCGCCGCCAAGAAGGCCGCCGTTCGCACCGTCGTCGCCGCGGCCGGCGACGACGCCACCGAGACCATGACGACGGCTTCGATCACCGGCGGCAGCGCCCTTACGCTCGGCGCCGGTCGCATCGCGGCGCTGCGCTTCGCGGGAGTGCCCATCGCGCCCGGTGCCACCGTGCGCAGCGCGCGCCTGGAGATGTTCCCTTCCACCGGGCGGGCCAATTCGATCGTCATCGAGTACGCCGCGGTCGCCTCCGATGACGCGCCGCCGCTGACGGCCGAGCCCGGTGCGCTCTCGAAGCTGCCTCTGGGCGCGACATCCATTGTGGACGCGCCGCCGGCCTTCGACGGCAGCGTCTACAACGGCAGCGTCGACCTGGCGCCGCTGGTCCAGGAGATCGTCGACCGGCCCGGCTGGGCCGAAGGCAACGCCCTCACGATCCTGGTGCAGGATGCCGGAAGCGCTTCCAGCCGCCTGATCCGCGCCTACGAAGGCGGAGTCAGCAAGGCGCCGGCGCTGGTCGTGGAGCTGGAGCCGTAACCAAGGGGGCCGGTTCCGGCGGTCGCGCCGGTTCGCGCAGCGACGTGAACCGGCGTGGCGGCAAGGGTCTGGCACTTCCTTCCCGGGCTGCCGTGGACGAAGTGCCAGTCCCCCACCGTTCCTGCAGGCTCAGTTCGTACACGTGCGGGACGTCGCGCTTCCGCGGCAGGCCAGAGCCTGCTCGGCCAGGCACGATGCGGCAGGGCCGCTGCCGAAGACCTGGGTCAGGCGCAGCACGGGCTCGAGCGCCTCGGCGGACAGATCCAAGCTCTCGGCGATCGTGCGCACCACGACGCGGTTACGCGCCGACGACAGGTGCACGCGCAGCCTGGTGATGCCGGCGGCCTCCTCGAACTCTCTATCGGGATCGCGAAACACGTAGTCGCCGCCGCCGATGGCCTCGAAGCCTGCCGGCGGAACGAAAGCCGTGAACACGCTGTTGCCGTCCTCGTCGGTCAGGCTGATCTCGACTCCGCTCTCGGTGGGCGGCTGCGACATCCATCCGGCATCGAAGCGCGCCGACAACACCATACGGTCGCCGGCGGCCACCGCGCCCTTGCGCAGCTTCAGGCGCGAGGAGGCCTGGGCGAGCGGCGCGGGAATGCAGTCGTCGCCGATGCAGCGGTCGTCGATGGTGCAGGCATCGCCGTCGTCGCAGCGCATGCCATCGGGCGTGTTGGCACAGGTCAGCTCGAGCGGCAGCTCGACGACGTTGTTGCCGTCGTCGTCCTCGGCGATCTTGTCGTCCGGATCGACCTCCACGCGCAGCCGGTAGCTCCCTGTCGGCAGGTCGATGTCGGTCAGGTCGATGTACTGGCACGACGTGTTGATGCCGTAGACGTCGCTGCAGCCGGCACTGATGCCCTGGTTCTGGCACGTGTAGACGCGCGTCGGGCACTCGGTGTCGAGCAGGCAGAAGCCGTACTTGCGGCCCTGAATGACGGGCTCGCCGGCGGCCGTCAGCAGATCGGCAACCGCGAAGTTCTCGAAGTGCGCGTGCCCGTGCGCGGTGCTGCACAGGAAAAGGGGATTGGTGCATTCGGCGCCGGGATTGGCCCGGCAGTCGGGGCAGCCGGGGTTGCCCAGCACGATGTCCTCGTCGCCGATGTTGTGCGTCTTCATCGCGTAGCGCAGCAGCAGGCGGTTGGTCTCGCCGCCGGCGCACCCTTCGATGACGTCTCCGGCATTGACGTTGCTGCGGACGACCACCGGCGAGTACACCTCCGGCTCCATATCGCCGCCCGCGCGCGCAACGCCGCTCATCGCGGCGCAGGCCAGCAGCGCCGCCACCCCCCTGGAAAAAGCCATGACGAGCTACCTTACGCGCAGGCCCGGCGCCGGTGCAATACGAGCGCTCGCTTGACGGTCGTGTCCGGGTGAGGTCGAAGAGCGCATCCATCGAAAGGAGACGCATCGCATGACATCGACGATCCGATTCGGGGTGACGCTGCCCCAGATCAAGCGCAGCTGGGAAGACACGCGCGCCGCCGCCACCGAGCTCGACCGGCTCGGCTACGACAGCGCCTGGGTATGCGACCATCTCTACGGCGTGCCGATGCCCGACCTTCCCATCCTCGAGGCTTACAGCCTGCTGGCCGCCGTCGCAGCGGTCACCAGCCGCGTCGAGCTCGGGGTGCTGGTCACTCCGCCCTTCTTCCGCAACCCCGCCGTGCTCGCCAAGCAGATCGCCACGATCGATCACATCGCCGGCGGCCGCACCATTGCCGGTTTCGGCTCGGGCTGGTTCGCCTCCGAGTTCGAAGGCTACGGTTGCGAGTTCCCGCCCGTGTCGCGGCGCCTGGAGGCGCTCGCCGACACCTGCGAGATCGTGCGCGCGATGTGGACACAGGATCAGCCGAGCTATCGCGGCAAGGTCTACTCGATCACCGACGTCTACTGCGAGCCGAGGCCGCAGCGCACGCCGCGCATCCTGATCGGCGGCGGCGGCGAGAAGGTGCTGCTCAAACTGGCGGCGCGCTACGCCGATATCTGGAACAACCTGGCGGTGAACCAGAGCGACCTCCCGCGCAAGGTCGCGGTGCTGCGCGAGCATTGCGAGCGCGAAGGCCGCGATCCGGCGCAGATCGAGGTCTCGCAGCAATGCCTGGTCGTGATCGCGCCGACGATGGCGGAGGCCGAGCAGAGCATCGGCAAGGCCGAACGCATCTACGGCGGGCACATGGGCGCCGGCCTGCGCGAGCACGGCATCTGGGGCGATCCCGACACGGTGGCCGAGAAAGTCCGCCGCTACGCCGGCATGGGCTGCGGCCACTTCGTCATCGAGTTCTTCGGCAAGGACCTGCGCGAGCCGGCGCGGCTGTTCGCGGAGAAGGTGATGCCGGCTTTCCGGTAGGGCGGTCGCCGGCATCGTGCCGGCCTTGCTGCAGGGCCGCCTGCGTCATCGCCGGCATCGGAAGAGCCGTTACGGCTCGAGGCGTTGCCGTCGACGCGCCAGGTACTCCACGAAAAAAAGGCCCCGCCGGGAACTCCCGGCGGGGCCTTTGTCATCTGGGCATGATGCGTCGGATCAGCTGCAGCTGAGCCCGCTCGGTGCCGTGCCGGTGCCGACGCGCCGGCATCCGACCGACTGTCCACCCTGGCCGCTGCCGCCGGTGCCGCCGTTGCCGGCTGCGCCGCCGTTGCCGCCTTCGCCGCCGTTGCCGACGTTGCAGTCGCCGTCGGGACCGTTGCCGCCGCCGGCCGCGTTTCCGGCCGAGCCGCCCGCTCCGCCCGCTCCGCCGCCGCCCGCCGCGCCCGGCGAGGCAGTCACGCCGGAGAAGGTGCCGCCGCTGGTGTTGCAGATGTAGACTCCGAAGGAGGAGCCGCCGCCGCGGCCGCCCGTGCCGCCGGTGCCGGCGCCCGCGCCGCCGCCGCCGCCGCCGCCGCCGCTGCCGGTGCCGTCATTGCACGAGCCTCCAGCCTCGGCGCCGCCGCCGCCGCCGCCGCCGCCGCCGCCGCCGCCCTTGCCGTCGGCGCCCGAGCCGCCCTGGCCGCCGGGGATCCACAGGCACGAGCTGGTGTTGTGCGAGCCGGCGGTGCCGGTGCTGCCGTTGCTGCCGGAGGCGCCGCTGCCGCCGCCGTTGCCGTTGGTGCCGGTTCCGGGGTTGCTGCAGCCGGTCGTGACGCAGGCATCACCGCCCGGGCTGCCGCCGCCGCCGCCTCCGGGGCCGCCGCTGACGCCGCCGCCGCTGCCGCCGCTGCCGGCGTTGGCGCCGTCGCGCGAGCCGCCGCCGCCGCCGCCGCCGCCGCCGCCGTTGACGCCGCCGCTGGATCCGCCGGTGCCGCCGTTGCGGTTGCCGCCGCCGCCGCCGCTGGTGCCGCCGCCGCCAGTGCCGCCGCCGCCGCCGAACACGTTGCGGGTCTCATCGTCGGAGTTGCCTTCCTCACCGCTGCCGCCGCCACCGGCGCTGCCGCCGTTGCTTCCGTTGCTTCCAGCGGAGCCGCCGCCGGCGTTGCCCGCGGAGATGACGACGTTGCTGACGGTGTAGCTGGAGGAGTTGGTCAGGCGCAGGCCGTAGATGGACGTGCCGCTGTTGGCCGCGCTGGCCACCTGGATCCGCATGCAGCTGAGCGTGAAGTTCGTCTTGCTGCCCACGTCGACGCCGATGACCTGACCGTCGATGCCCGCCGAGCCGAAGTCGAGCGTCGAGTTGCGATCGATGATGCTGGCCACGCTCGCGCTGCTGCTGCCGCAGTTCGCCGCCGACGTCTGCACCCATGCCGCATGGTCGCTGCCGGTGCTGTAGCCGCCCTCGACGACGACGTTGCTCGGGACTCCCGTGATGCGCCCGCTACGCGAGTAGGTACCGCGCGCCATGCGCACGCGGCCGCCGCTGACGACCTGCGCGAGCGCCGTCTCGAGCGAGCACGGCGATGCGGGCGAGCAGGTCGCGCCGGTGCCGGTGGGCGAAGCGTACTCGCACAAGCCGCTGTCGACGTGCTGGACGCCGGTGGCCGGATTGCACGAGTCGGTGGTGCAGGGATCGCCGTCGTCGATGACCGGCGTTCCGCTGCCGACGCAGGAGCCCGAGCCGTTGCAGGTGTCGGTCACCGTGCAGGCATTGCCGTCGTTGCAGCTCGTGCCCGAGTTGTTGAAGCAGGTGTCGGCCGCTTCCTGGCAGAAGTTGTTGCACTGCGAGCCGCCCGAGCACGGGTTGCCGGCGTGCACGCTGCAGCTGCCGCCCGAGCACGTGTCGGCGCCGTTGCAGAACACGTTGTCGTTGCAGGCAACCGTGTTGTTGGGATGCGTGCAGACGCCCGTGCCGTCGCAGACGTCGGTGGTGCACACGTTGCCGTCGCTGGTGCAGGAGGCGCCGGCCAGGTCGAGGCAGTTGTTGGCCGTCTCGTTGCACGCATCGGCGCACACCGTGCCGCCGGCGCAGGGATCGCCGCTGCCGACGCAGGTGCCGTTGGAGCACACGTCGGTCTGCGTGCAGAAGAGGCCGTCGTCGCATGGCGACGTGTTGTTGGGATGCGTGCAGGTGCCGGTGCCGTTGCAGATGTCGGTCGTGCAGACGTTGCCGTCGCTGTTGCACGACGTGCCCGCGTCCAGCGGCGGATGGCCGCAGGTGCCGGCGCCGTCGCATTCGTCGCGGGTGCACTCGCTGCCGTCGTCGGTGCAGCTGGCGCCGTTGTCCTTGTTGGGATGCGCGCAGGTACCCGCGCCGTCACACGAGTCGTTCGTGCACTCGTTGCCGTCGTCGGTGCACGGCCTGGTGTCGGGCTCGGGCAGCGGCTGGCAGACGCCGGCGCCGTCGCAACGGTTGTTGGTGCACTCGTTGCCGTCGTCCTCGCACAACGTGTCGTTGGGGCTGAAGCAGGTGTCGACGTCCTCGTTGCAGGTGTTGTTGCAGAGATTGCCGCCTGCGCACGGGTCGCCCGGGTGCACCGAACAGGTGCCGTCCTGGCAGGTGTCGGTGCCGTTGCAGAAGAAGCCGTCGTCGCAAGGCGCGCTGTTGTTGGGATGCAGGCAGAAGCCGGTGCCGCTGCAGGTGTCGTCGGTGCAGACGTTGCCGTCGTCGGCGCAGGTCTGTCCGGAAGGCTCGGACTCGCACGTGGCCGAGCAGCAGTCGTCGTCGATGTTGTTGCCGTCGTCGCAGCCTTCGCCGGCCTCGAGCGTGCCGTTGCCGCAGCGGGCAGGATCGACGCAGCTCGCATCGGCGGTGCCGTTGTCGAGCTCGTCGCAGTAGCGGTCGGTGCCGTCGGCGCCGTTGACTGCCAGGCAGTTGCGGCAGGTCACGGCCTGCTCGACGCAGCGGGCGAAATCGAAGCTGCCGGCGCACCGGCCCGGGAAGGCCTGCGCCATGTCGACGCCGCCGCACGCCTTGCCGAGTGAGTCGGCGAGCTTGACCACCGCGCGGCCGATCGAGCCGTCGGCATCGGCCTTGGTGACATCGAGGCAGTTCTCGATGCCGTCGCCGCTGACGATGGCGCCGCTGGCCAGGCCGTCGGCCTTGCACGCGAGGAACGTCTTGAACGCCGCCTGAACGATCTTGCCGTAGGCCTTGGCAAGAGTGCCCTGGCAGACCTGCGCGGCCTCATCGTCGGCAACCGCCTCGATGGCCTCGTTGAGATCGTCGCCGAACATCTCGTTGAACAGCAGCGCACCCTGCGCGGCGGCAGCGTTGCCGACGGTGGCTGCATCGGTGTAGCCGAAGTTGGGGAGCTTCGCGCAGAAAGCGCTCTGCGTCGCGGCGACCTTGGCGCGGGCTTTCGCAACCAGGCCCTTGTTGTCGGCAGCCAGACATTCCTGCGCGTCCTGTCCGAGCGGCAGGCGTCCGAGCAACGCGTCCACGTGGCAGCTGACGTTGGCCTTGGCCTGTGCCTTGACCACGCCGACCATCGCCTTGTTCATCGAGTTGATGCACCGCTGGCGGATCGCGTCCTGCGGCTGTGCGGCGGCGACCTCCGGACCGGCCAGGCCAGCGAGCACCACGACGGTCGTCATCCAACGGATACTGGTGCGCACGCGGGAAAATGGCTTCATGGGCTCCCCCAGAGACAAAGTTGTTCGTGCGCGCTGCGAAAGAATCGCTGGCGAGGACGGTCGTCCGTCGTTGTCGATCCTCGGCGGGAAGTAAGCAGGCCAGCCGCTTCCCCTCGAAGCGGATGCAACTCCCCCATGCCCACGAAGTAGCGCGGACTTATCGCATGGCCATGAAAGTTGTGTCAATGCGCCGTGGCCGTCGCTGCGGTGGCAACGCCCAGAACCCTTGCGGCTGCAGGCATTCGCCCCGCCCTTCGCCCGAGGCTGTGACCGAAGCCGCCGGCGGAACGATCGTCAACGCGGTATGGCCAGGGGGGGTGCGGGAGCGGAGGCTGTCGCCGGCGGTGCCTTGGGCAGCCCCACGACTCGGAGATCGCCGTCGGTGCCGGTGCGGCCTTCGAGGTTGTGATTTCCCGACCAGGCCACCAGCACCAGCCCCTTCCCGTCCGAGACGACCACCGGCTTGTCGTCCCAGCTGCGTCCGTCCGCCGTCGCATAGGCGGCCACTGCGCGCGGCGGGGACCATGTGCGTCCGTCGTCGGTGCTGACCGAGACGAGCACGTCGCTGTCGCTGCCCTTGGTCTTGCCCATGCTGTCCTTGGAGGTCCAGACCGCAACAAAGCGGCCGGCGCCGTCGAATGCCACGCGCGGGAGCAGGTCGCGGTGCGTGTCGGTCTTGAACGGACCGTTGACCGACGCGGCCGACGACCAGGTTTTGCCGCCGTCGCTGGAGGCGGCGGCCATGATGTCCCAATCGTCCTCCTCGTCGCCCGGCTTGCCGACGTAGGACGCCCACAGTGCCAGCCATCGCCCGTCGCCGGCAGCGGCCAGGGAGACGGAATCATCGCCGGCGTGCCCGTCGGAGGCGGCTCTGGCCGACAGCGGCTGCGCGGCCGACCAGGACGCACCCGCGTCGTCGGAGCGCGCCACCATGACGTCCCAGTCGCTGCCGAGGCCGGGCACGCTGAAGGCTTCCCATCCGGCAAGGACGCGCTCTCCCGCGCCTTCGACCGCGAGCACGAGACGCCTGTCCACGCCCGCATCGTTCTTCGCCGTCTCGGTCAGCAGCGCCGGCGCCGACCACGTGCGCGCGCCGTCGGTGGAGCGGCTCACGACGAGGTCGCCGTCGCCGCCGCCGCCGAGCTCGCGTGCCTGCCCCTCCCAGCCGAGCAGCCAGGCGTTGCCGGCGAACGCGAGCGCCGGTCGGAACTCATCGCCCGCATCGAGCGCCACCGGCTGCGGTGCGCTCCAGCTCGCGCCGTCGTCGTCCGACCTGGCCCACAGAACGTCGCTGTCGCTGCCGGGGCTGCCCTTGACGACGCCGGCCGACTGGAACGCAACGACCCAGACGCCGCGCCGGTCGGTGGCGATGGCCGGGCTCGTGTCCATCGTGGCGCCCGCGCTTCGACCGGGCGCCAGCAGCGCGGCGGCGCTCCAGCTGCGGCCGTCATCGGTGGAGACGGAGAAGGCGATGTTCCAGCGACGCTCGGGCGTCTTGCGGCCCAGCGCATGCAGCGTCTCCCACACCGCCACCCAGCGCCCCCTGCCGTCCGTCGCGATCGCCACCGCGCCGTCGTCGGCATCGTCGCCGTTGGCGTACGAGTTCAGCGAAACGATCGCTTCGAATGGCTGGGCAACGGCCGCGTTCGGGCTCGCCGCCATCACCGATGCGAAAATCACCAGCGTGCGCAGCAGGCGCCGCGCGGATCGTTGCCGGCAGTGTCGCTTCATCGTGCCTCCTTGCGTGTGCGCGCTTCGCGCCGACTTGCATGGCGTGCATCGGGCATGTAGTGCCCGCGACGGTTCCCGGATGCGCCGCTCGCTACTCGTCTTTCTGCTCCTCCTGGCCACCGGAGCGAGCGCCTCCAACGATGCCACACGCAGCGCGGTTTTCATTCCGCACGCGCGACCCGCCGCCGACTTCGTGCCGACGGCGGCCTACCGGTGGCTCGAGATCTCGCTCGAAGCGACCGCGCGCCAGGTCGACCGCATCGGCGCGCGGCCGACCATCATCTCGCGCACCGTGGCCGTGGCACTGACCGCCATGTATGACGCGTGGGCGGCCTACGACGACAAGGCCATCGGAACGCGCCTGGGGGCAACGCTGCGGCGGCCTGCCGAGGAGCGCACCGACGCCAACCGTGAAGTCGCCATCGCCTACGCCACCTATCGCGGATTGCTCGACGTCTACCCTGAGGACAGCCAGTGGATCCGCGAGCAGATGGTGCGCGCCGGCCTCGATCCCGACGAAGACACGACCGATACGCGCACGCCTGCCGGCGTGGGCAACGTCGCCGCGCAGGCGGTGATCTCCTACCGCCACCACGACGGCGCCAATCAGCTCGGCGACGAGGTCGGCTCCGACGGCACGCCGTATTCGGACTGGACCTATTACTGGCCGATCAACTCGAATGATCGCGTCGTGGATCCGGACCGCTGGCAGCCGCTTCCGTTCGCCGACGGCCGCGGCGGACGCTTCTATCCCGGCTTCCTGACGCCGCACTGGTATCGCGTGCGTCCTTTCGCTCTGGACCGCGCCGATCAGTTCCGGCCCGGCCCGCCTCCCAAGGTCGGCTCGCCCGAGATGGCCAGGGAAGTCGAAGAGGTGATGCGATTCAACGCGTCGCTGACGCCGCAGCAGAAGGCGATCGTCGAGTTCATGCGCGACGGTCCGCGCTCCACGGGACAGACCGGACACTGGCTGCGCTTCGCGCAGGACGTCTCGCGGCGCGACCGCTACGACCTCGCGCGCGACGTCAAGCTGTTCTTCGCCGTGGCCAACGTCGCGATGGACGCGTTCATCGCCTCCTGGGAATCCAAGCGCTACTACGACACGTCGCGGCCGTGGACGCTGGTGCGCCACTACTACGCGGGCAAGAACATCCTGGGCTGGGCAGGTCCCGGCAAGGGCGTGGTGACGCAGCCGGCCGAGCAGTGGCATCCGTATTCGCCCGACACGTTCGTCACCCCGCCCTTTCCCGGCTTCACCTCCGGACACAGCACCGTCAGCGCCGCGTGCGCGCGCGTGCTCGAGCTCTACACGGGCAGCCCGCACTTCGGCGTCATCGAAACCCGCAAGGCCGGTTCGCTGACCGAGGCCCACGCCGACTGCGTCGCCATCAGCGGCGGCACCGGCCAGCGCCCCGATTCCGATACCAGCTGCGACATCACGCTGGAGCTTCCGACCTTCGAGGCCACCGCGCAGATGGCCGGCATCTCGCGGGTGATGGGCGGCTACCACATTCAGAGCGACAACACGGCCGGCCTCGACCTCGGCCGCAAGGTCGCCGACTTCACCTGGCCGCGCATTCGCGCCTACTTCGACGGCGTCCATCCGATGGTGGCGGCCCGTTAGGGTCGCGATGCGCCGTCTTGCCGGCATCTGCCCGGCGCCGCCGCCGTTGGCTGCACCTGGCCGCCTCTCGTAACATCGGCGCATGAGCTGGCATGAGGCATGGACCGGCGGCCAGTACAGTGTCGTGCGCGCCGGCGGCGCGCTCGTGCTGATGCTGCACTTTGCCGGCCGCATGACCGACGCGGCCTCGTTTGCCGGCGCGGTGCTGGCCGCGCTTGCGGTGGCCGCGGCCGGCCTTTTCGCAGCCGGTCGCGCCGATCGCGTGCTGGCGCTGGTGCTGGCGGCGGCGCTGGCGATGAGCGACCACGGGCTGCTCGGCCGCACCGGCATCTGGTACGCGACCTTCTGGCTGCTCGGACACGCCACGCTGCCACCGGCTCCCTTCCTCAGCCTGGATGCGCGCGCGCGCACCGATCCCGGCGGCGAATGGCGCATGCCCTCCTACTTTCCCGCGGCGGCGTGGGCCCTTTTCGTCGGTCATCACGTCTTCGGATCCATCGCCGCCCTGTCGGCCGGCGAATGGCCGATCGCGCTGGTGCGGCTGCCGCTGGCGCTGGCGGCGCTGGCGCCGTCGACGATGCCGGCAGCGCTGGCAGTCTCGCTCGGCGTGGAGCTCGGCGCGTGGTTCGTCGCGGGACACGCCGATGCAGGCGTGTGGCTGCTGCATCTGCTGGCGCTGCAGCCGGCGTGGTTTCCGCCGCGCGAGAACGCCGGCACCGAGACGGTCTTCTATGACGGCACCTGTGCGCTGTGCCACGGCGCCACGCGCTTCCTGCTGAGCGAGGACCGCGAGCCGGCGCGCTTCCGACTGGCGCCGCTCGGCAGCGAAGCGTTCCAGCAGCGGCTGCGCCGGGAGCAGCGCGAAGAGCTGCCCGACAGCGTCGTGGTCGGCACCGCCGCCGGGCACGTGCTGACGCAGTCGCGAGCAACGGCCTACATCCTCGACCGCATCGGCGGGCTGTGGCGCATCCTCGCCTACGTGCTCGAGCTGCTGCCGGACTCCCTGACGGACTCCGCCTACGAGATCGTCGCGCGCAACCGCTATCGCTGGTTCGGCCGCAAGAGCCAGGCGTGCCCGATCCTTGCCGGCCCGCTGCGCGCCCGCTTCGACAGCTGAGCGGCGCTGGAGATGCGCGCACGCATCCCTTTCCTCGAGCCCGACTTGCCCGACGCCGCGCCGCTGGCCGAGGACATGCAGCGCATCGTCGCGTCGGCGCGCCTCAGCAACGGCGGGCCTTTCGAAGAGAGCCTTTGCGATCGCATTGCGGCGCGGGTCGGCGCCGCGCACTGCATCGCCGTCGCCAACGCGACCATCGGCCTGATGCTGGCCATGCGCGCGACGGCGCGGCCGGGCGCGACGCTGGCCGTGATGCCTTCGTTCACGTTTCCGGCAACCGCGCTGGCCGCGCGCTGGGCGGGCCTGGAGCCGCTCTTTTGCGACATCGACGAACGCACCTGGCAGCCGCGCGTGCCGATCGAGAGCCTGCGCCCCTTTGCCGATTCGATCGCGCTGCTCGTCCCGTGCAACACGTTCGGCGCGCCGTGCGACATCGAGCAATGGATCGAAATTGCCGAGGACCTTGGCGTGCCGCTGCTGGTCGATTCGGCGGCCGGCCTGGGCGGGCGCTACCGCGACGGCCGCGCCATCGGCGGCGCCGGCGCGACCGAAGTGTTCTCGATGCACGCCACCAAGAGCTTCGGCGTCGGCGAAGGCGGCCTCGTCGTCACCGCCGATGCCGCGCTGGCGGCGCGCCTGCGCACGATGCGCAACTTCGGCCTCGGCGAGGACGGCGTGTGCGTGGAGCCGGGGCTGAACGGCAAGCTTTCGGAGCTCCACGCGGCGGTGGCGTGCCGCGTGCTCGACGGCTTCGATGCGGCGCTGCAGCGGCGCGCGGCCATTGCCGAACGCTACCGCCGGCGCCTGGCCCCGCTTGCCGTGCAGCTCCAGGATGGAGCCGAGCTGTCGCCATGCCAGGCCGCATCGATACGCCTGCGCGGCGCCGATCGCGGCCTGGTGCGCGAGCGGCTGCTGCGCGAGGGCGTGGAGACGCGTCACTACTTCTCGCCGCCGCTGCACCGCCAGCCCCTCTTCGCGAGCTGCCGCGCGCTCGGTGCGCTGGAAGGGACCACCGCCGTCGCAGCGGACATTCTCGCTCTTCCCATGAGCACGCGCCGCACCGACGAGGAGATCGATCGGATCTGCGACGCGCTGGCGCGGTGCCTGTGAACGCGCCGGGGGCAGCGCCCGGGCTCGCGGCGGCGGCAGGGCAACGGACCGGATACCTTTCGCAGGATTACGCGGGCTCGCTGTCCGAGTTCGGCCAGCCGCTGCATCTGCCGCGAGCGGGGGCCTGGCTTCTCGTGCGCGGCATCGCGCCGGCCGGCAATCCTCGCGACGACGGTGATGCGCGCGGCCACGGCGCTGCCGGTGATGCACATGACGCCGGGGGCGTCCGCGATGCCTGCGATCTGCGCGATGCCATGGGGTGCTATCCGCTCCTTGCCTGCGAGCGATGGGAGGCGCTCGCCGAGGACCTGTCGGCTCTCGGCACGCGCCTGGTCAGCGTCACCGCCGTCAGCGACCCGTTCGCCGACTGCGACGCCGCGACCGTGCAGGCGGCGTTTCCGGATCTGGTGCGGCCGTTCAAGCGGCATTTCGTGTGCGAGCTCGGCGGCGACCTCGATGCGATGATCTCGCCGCACCATCGCCGCTGCGCGCGCAAGGCCGCCCGCAAGGTCGACGGTGAAGTGCTGGGCCGGCCCCTGGACCACCTCGCCGAATGGCTGGAGCTCTTCGAGCCGTTTGCACGCGCGCGCGGCGTCGGCGGCATTCGCGCATTCTCGAGCGCGGCGTTCGAGCGGCAGCTGGCCGTGCCGGGCGTGTTCGCGGTGCGCGCCGTGCGCGGCTCGTGCACCGTCGGCATGCAGATCTGGATGCTGCACGGGCGCGTCGCCTATGGGCACGCCCTGGCGCTGAGCGACGAAGGGTATCGCCTCGGCGCCGGCTACGCGCTCTACCGGTTCGCGCTCGAGCAGCTCGCCGCCCGCGTCGACTTCTGCGATCTCGGCGCGGTGCCCGGCTGCGACGACGCCGCGGCCGCCGGACTGGCTGCGTTCAAGGCCGGCTGGTCCAATGCGCGACGCACCGCGTATCTGTGCGGGCGCATCAGCAACCCGGCAGCGTACGCGCGGCTGGCGGCCGGCGCGGCGGGCGGCTACTTTCCCGCCTACCGGCGCGGCGAGTTGGCGCCGCCTGCACCATGACGCCCCTGCCCTTCCGAAGCTGCGACGAGACCGGCTGGCTCGCCGCCGAACGCGACCTGCGCGAGCACGGCTACGCCGCGGTCAAGAGCGTGATTGCGCCGGCCGTCGTCGCGTCCGCGCGCCGGAGCGTCGAGGCATGGCACGAGCGAACGCGCGATCGGACCACGCGCGACATGCCGAACATGGGCGGCGGCCCGGTGGTGTGGAACCTGCAGAACAAGGACCGTCTCTTCCTCGACATTCTGTTCACGCGTCCCGAGCTCGAGCGGCTGCTCGTGCACGTGCTCAACGATCCGTGGTACCGCTCCATCCCCGAGAACCGTCCCAACTACATCCTGCGTGCCTTCATCGCGCGCGCCGGCCTGGCGGCGCTGCCCTTCCACATCGACTCGTTCATTCCGTACGAGGGCGAGCACGTGCTGTCGGTGCAGAGCGTGTTCGTGCTCGAGCCGATGCGCGCCGGCGCCGGCGCCACGCTGGTGGTGCCCGGATCGCACCGGAGCGCGCGCTGGGCCGAGCAGGTGCCGCGCGAGCAGGCGGTCGCGATCGAGGCCGACGCCGGCGATCTGCTGCTGTGGGACAGCCGGCTCTGGCACGCTGCCGAAGACAATCCCGAAGGTTCCACCCGCTGGCTGCTGATCGCCACGTTCACGCGGTGGTGGATCAAGCAGGCCTTCGACGTCACCGAAGCGCTGCCCGACGAGATCTACGAGCATCTGACCGACTCGCAGCGCGCCGTGCTCGGCTTCTGCTCGCGCCCGTGGCGCGACGAAAGCGAAGGCATCCGCACGCAGCACGGCTACGAAGTCCTGGCGGCCGGGCGCGCCGGCAAGCCCAAGGCGCTGCCATGAGCGGGCGGCTGCACGGAAAGGTCGCCGTCGTCACCGGCGCGGCGTCGAGCGCGCCGGGCGTCGGCATCGGCGCCGCCATCTCGATCCTGCTGGCGCGCGAAGGCGCGCGTGTGATCGTCGTCAATCGCTCGCTCGCGCACGCCGCCTCGCTGGCCGAGGAAATCACCGGCGAAGGCGGACACTGCAGCGCCGTGGCCGCCGACGTCACCACCTCCGAAGGTGCAGCCGCCGCCATCGATGCCGCCGGCAGCCGCTACGGAGCTCTGCACGTGCTCGTCAACAACGTCGGCTCGGGCGGCCCCGGCACCGTCGTCGACGCCACCGAGCAGCTCTGGGAGCAGACGATGGCCACCAACCTGCGCAGCGTGTTCCTGTGCTGCAAGCACGCGGTGCCGCACATGATCGAGGCGGGCGGCGGCTCGATCGTCAACGTCTCCTCGGTCGCGGCGCTGCAGGGGTTTCGTCGCGGCGGCAGCGGCTTCGCTCCGTACTCGGCCGCCAAGGCCGGTGTGATCGGCCTGACGCGCGCGGTTGCCGCCGATCACGCGCGCGAGAACGTGCGTTCCAACTGCCTGATCGTGGGCATGGCGCACACGCCGCGCATGGAGAAGTTCGGGCAGGAGCATCGCCGGACGCGCACGATGGCCGTTCCGCTGCAGCGCGAAGGCACGGCATGGGACGCGGCGTGGGCCGCGGTCTTCCTCGCAAGCGAGGAGTCGCGCTGGATCACCGGCGCCTGCCTGCCGGTCGACGGCGGCCAGCTCTCGCTGCGCGAGTGGCCGGAGTGACGTTCGCAGCATCAGGCTGGGAGCTTCACTCCGGACGACGCAGCACTTCGCGCACGATGTACGCCGGCTGGCGCAGCAGCAGGTTGTAGCTTCGCAGCGCGTACTCGCCCACCAGCGCGATCATCCCCACGCTTGCCAGCGCGCCCAGCACCACGACGTTGAGCAGGAAGCCGGGCGTGACCGTCTCCAGCAGCGAGAACGGCCAGACCAGGTTGACGGCGAGGCGCAGCGTGCCGATCAGCGCCAGCAGCAGCAGGGCGAAACCGACGTACTGGAAAGGGCGCTCCGACATTCCCACCGCGCTCTCGAGCCAGTAGCGAAGCAGCTTGGGATAGGTCCAGCCGGAGCGGCCGTGGGGGCGCGCGGCATGCGAGACCGGCACCTCGGCGCAGCGGCCCGCGGCCGCCACCAGGTACGGCAGACGGATCGGCCGCAGCGGGCCGTGCTCGAATCCCGCCAGCAGGCGAGCATCGACCACCTTGAAGGTGCAGCCGAAGTCGGTGAGGTCGGCTCCCGAAAGCGCCCGCATCGTCACGTTGGCCACGCGCGACGCCGTGCGCCGCATCCAGTCGTCGCGCCGCTGCGGCCGGCATCCGCTGACGATGTCGTAGCCGCGATCGAAGCGCTCGAGCAGCAGCGGAAGGTCCTCGGGCGACAGCTGAAGATCGCTGTCGAGGAAGACCACCGCCTTCCCCCGCGCCAGCAGCGCGCCGGCGGTCAGCGCCGCGGCCTGGCCGGAGTTGCGGAACAGATCGACCACCGCCGTCACCGACGCGTCTTCCTCGAAGATCCGCCGCAGCCGGTCCCAGGTTCCGTCCGTGCTGCCATCGTTGACGTAGATGATCTCGTGCGAGCGGCCGGTGGCGGCGAGCGTGCGCGACAGCCGCGCGTGGAACTCCAGCACCGTCGCCTCCTCGAAGAAGCACGACAGCACTACGCTGATCTCGGGCGCCGCAACCGCCATGGCGCCGACTATCGCAGTAGCGCGGCCGCCACGGAAGCAGAGCGCACAGGCATCTCCGGCGCCGCGGCTCGTGACGACATCGGTGCCCACAACGCTCGCGTGAACGGCCGGACGCTCTATAGTCGCTCGCATGTTCACGCGAGGACGAGGGCGCCGGGGCCGCGTGGCACCAGTGATCGCGCTTTCGATCGCCGTCGCCTCCGCCGCCGTGCCGCCGCCGCTGGCGCGCGCCAACCTCTTCGCGCAACGCGGCGCCGGCATCGAGGGCAGCGCCTTCGGCGGCGGCAGCCCCGAAGAGTGGAAGCAGGCCGAGGCCGCATGGCGGCAGATGATCGCGTCCGAGGATCTGATCGACCTGCTCGGGCTGCAGAAATCCGATCTCGTCCACTCGATGCGCAACCTGCGGCTGCCCGACGCCGCCGCTCGCCGCTGGTTCTCGCCGCAGGTCGAGGTCGTCGACATCGCCGAAGGGGCCCTGTCGGCGGCGGGCACGGCGGTCGGCGCCGGCGTCCGGCGCCTGTCGCTGCCGCTGGCGGCGCAGTCTTCGCATTCGCGGGAGAGCCTGGATCTGTGGAAGCCGTGGCTCCAGGATGCCGTCACCGTCGACAGCGCCGGCTTCGGCGTGCTCTCGGGGCGCTTCCTGGATTCGCAGCGGCTCGGCTTCGAGACCGTCCTGAAGCTGGAGGCGCGCAGCCGCCTGCGCAGCGGCGTGGTGGTGTGGGTGCACGGCACCGTGCGGGCGCACTGGGAACGCTCGCCGCAGGACGTGGGACTGGCCGCCGAATCGTGGCGCATCCGGCGCTGGGAGACGTTGCACCTGGAGGCGCATCTGGCCGAGCGCACGCTCTTTCGCGAAGTGCTCGACTCGGTCACCGATGCCGACGCCGCCGCGCGCGCGCGCCGCTCGGTGCACGAGGAGCTGGTGTCGCGCTTCCTCGCCGATCCCAAGGGCTTCGTGCCTCCGCACCCGCTGTTCGCGATGCGCTCGTGGGACCGTCATCCGGCCGTCTCGGTGGTCGACATCGACATGGACGGCGACGACGATTTCTACGCGACCGAGCGCGAGGGGACCAACCTCCTGTTCGTCAATCGCGGCGACGGAACCTTCGAGGAGAAGGCGGCGGCGTTCGGCCTCGATCTTGCCGGCAACACGACCGTGGCGATCTTCGCCGACTTCGACAACGACGGCGATCCCGACCTCTTCGCCGGACGCCACATCCTTCCGAGCATGCTGCTGCGCAACGACGACGGCCGCTTCACCGACATCAGCGCGCAGGCTGCGCCGCAGGGGCTGCCGCCGCTGGTGACCTCGGCCACCGCCGTCGACTACGACAACGACGGCCTGCTCGACATCTACGCTGCGACCTATGCCGCCGAGGCGCTGATGCGCGAGGTCGAGGCGGCGCGCAGCAGGGCGGGCACGGGGGCGCCCATGCCCGATGCGCTGCTGGCCGCATTCCTGCCGCCGCGCGACGCCGTGCGCCTGCGCGATCTGGCGGCCTCGCCCGAAGCCAACGAGTTCCGGAACCTGCCCGGCCCGCCCAACGTGCTGCTGCACAACGACGGCGATCTGCGCATGAGCACGGTCGCCGAGACGCCGCTTCGGCTGTTCTACAACACCTACCAGGCCACGTGGGCCGACTACGATCGCGACGGCGACGCCGACGTCTACGTCGCCAACGATTTCGCGATCCATCATCTCATGCGCAACGACGGCGGTGGCCGCTTCACCGACGTCAGCGCGCAGACCGGCACCTCCGACATCGGGTTCGGGATGGGCGTGAGCTGGTCGGACTACGATCTGGACGGGCGCCAGGACCTGTACGTCACCAACATGTACAGCAAGGCCGGCAGCCGCATCACCTCGCAGCTGCCGGTCAATCCGGAGCTGCGCAAGATGGCGCGCGGCAACAGCCTGTTCCGCAACGAAGGCGCCATCTTCCGCAAGGTCTCGGGCGAAGGCCCCGGCGAGGTTCCCGTCGAAGTGGCGGGCTGGAGCTGGGGAGCGCAGTTCGCCGACTTCGACAACGACACGAGGCCGGACATCTACGCGCTCAGCGGCAACTACACGGCGCCGAAGGAGCACCAGCTGCCGGTGGACATTTGAACGGACTGGTGGCGCGCGGTCGCGTGGTCCGATCCAGAGTTGAAAACGAGCGACGACTTCCAGTTCCCCGGGCTGGGCGAGCGCGTGGGACGGCGGCCGCAGGACGGCAGCTCCTTCAGCGGCAACGAGCGCGACCGGCTGTTCCTGAACGTGGGCGCCGGGACGTTCGACGACGTCTCGGGCGTCTCCGGCCTCGACCATCCCGGCGACGGCCGCTCGATGGCGCTGCTCGACATCGAGCGCGACGGTCGGATCGACGCCGTCACCGTCAGCGCCAACGCGCCGTGGGTGCAGCTGTTCCGCAACCAGATCGACACGGCCGGCCGCGGCTTCCTCGCGCTTCGCTTCGTCGGCGCCAGCACGCAGGCACGCCCGCAGGCACGCAAGAGCAATCGCGACGGATATGGCGTGCTCGTCGAGGTCGACGTCGGCGACGGCAACAAGCTCGTGCGCGAGCATCGCGCCGGTGAAGGCTTTGCCGCGCAGAACAGCCCCACGATGCTGATCGGCATCGGCGCGCGAGCGAAGGTCGCGCGCCTGTCGCTGCGCTGGCCGTCCGGCCAGGAGCAGTCTTTCGAGAACGTCGCGGCCGGCACGCTGCTGACGGCGTTCGAGGACGCGTCGATGTCGCCGCAGGGTACCGCGCTGGCCACGGCTCCGTATGCACCCTCGCCGGCAGGCGCGCCCGTTGTCGGCGCGCGCCGCGATGCGCAGCAGCCGCTGCCGCCGCGCATCGCGCGCCCGCAGGGCGCCGCACGCCTGCGCGTGCTCGCGGCGTTCGCCACCTGGTGCAAGGCGTGCGCGAAGCATGCGCCTTCCTTTGCCGTGCTGCGCGAAACGCTCGGCGACAGCGTCGAGCTCGTCGGCCTTCCGATGGACGCCGCCGAAGACTCCGCGCGAATCGAGGGCTGGCTGCGCGAGACGGGCGCGGTCTACGCTCCCGTGCTCGACATGAGCGAGCAGGAGCGCACCACGGTTCGCGACCATGCGCTGCGCACGCTGCGGCGAGAGGCGCTGCCCTACACGCTGGTGACGGCGGGCGCAGGCAACGTCGTGTGGAGCGGCTTCGGGGTACCGACGGTCTCCGATCTGCGGCCGCTGCTCGACGCCGCTCAGTAGCGCGAGTGCAGCTCGTGCGCCTGCGCGCACGTCAGCCGCTTCCATCGCGACGGCGGCAGCGAGGGCGTCCAGGCAGGACCGGAAAGGTCGGCCGCGAACGCGCGGCCGAGGCCGGCACGGTCCTCGAGCACGTAGAGCGCGGCCTGCGGGAAGCTCGGACACAGGTTGCGGCCGATGCGCACTTCCTCCTCGAGCGCCGGGCTCCACATCAGCAACTCGCCGCGCGAGCCGATCTGCTCGCGCGCCAGCGTCTCGGGATCGTAGACGAGCACGCGCAGCGGCTTCGCCGGCAGGTAGGCGGCGATCTCCACCTCGTGATACCAGTCCGCCTCCTGCGCCAGGAGGAGAGCGCGCGATGCGTCCGCGTTCTCCTGCAGCGACTCGACGTGCAACTCGATGGCGGAGGCGGCCACCAGCCGCGGCGTGACCTCGTCGAAGAGCAGCGCGCCGCCGCCGGCCACGAGCACGACGACCGCGGCCGCCAGCGCCCGCGGCGCGGCCAGCGCCGTGCGCAGCACCTGGAAGCCCGCGCCTGCCAGCACCGCGAGCATCACGGGCGTAGCGATCGCGCGCGTCAGCGAGATGCGATCGGTCGACGACGAGGCTGCCGCCGGCAGGAATGCCAGCGCGAACGCCAGCAGCGCCAGCATGGGGCCGCGCCGCCGCCATCGCAGCGCGCATGCCGCCAGGCCCACCGCCGCCAGCGTGGTGCCCAGCGGGTCGAACAGCGCATCGCCGCACAGCCGCATCGCCGTGCGCGGCACGGCAAAGGGCATGAGCAGGCCGCCGATGGCGATGTCGAAGGGACCGGCACGGCCGCCGGCGATCAGCGCCGCGATGTCCGGCACTCGATGCGCGGAGCGCTGGCCCAGAAGCACGGCCTCGGCGCCGGCCCACTGCCAGTTGCGCACCAGATACTCGGCGTTCATCGCCTGCAGCGTCTCCAGGCTCGGCAGCGCCGGAATCACCGCTGCGAAAAACGATGCGGTGCCGGTCACGATCGCAGCCATCGGCAGAGGACGGCGCCGCAGCACCGACACCATTCCTACGAGGCTCGTTGCGGCAGCAAGGTGCGTCAGGTGCGGATAGATCACCGCCACCCCCGCGACCATTCCGAAACCGGCCACCGCCGCCGGCGAGCCGTATGCCAGGATGCGCCGCAGCAGCACCAGCAGCGCGGCCGAGAGGAACGTGAGCATGCCGAACGGCGCCGGCGCCAGATGGCTCAGCAGCATGAGCGGCGAGAACAGGAACACGGCTGCGGCCACCGGCGCGGCGGCGGCGCCCGAGGATGCGGCGCCGAGCGACGCCACCAGCGCGGCGGAAGCGAGAATCCAGAGGGCGTGCACGGCCTGGATCAGCGTCAGGCTCGGCGGCAGCCCGACCTGCTCCATCAGCGGACCGCCGGCAAAAACCATGTACGTGTCGGGCACGCCAGCCTGCGAGGTGCTGACGAGGAGGTTGCGGCCGTCGCCGAGAGCGGCCAGCAGCCACTGGAAGTTCAGCCACAGATCGATGGGAGTGGCGGCACGGGGTGAATGCAGATGCGCGAGCGTGCGCCAGAGGCACCACGCCGCCAGCACCAGCGCGGTTGCCGGCAGCGCGCGCCGCATCGCCGCGCGCGCGCGCGTCGTCGCAGCCCGAGGCGTTGCCATCCACAGCAGCAGCGCCGGAAGCGGCAGCGCCAGCAGGTAGGCGATCTGCGCCGGCCTCCAGGTCAGGAAGGAGACGAACAGGCTCAGCACCGCGTGCGCAAGCGCCAGGGCCGCCGCCAGCCACGCGAGCAGCGGCCGCGGCGACGGCGGTGTCGGCCTGCGCACCAGTCGCACCGGCGCCGGTACGCGCGCGGCCGTGGCCACCAGCGCTGCGCCGGCCAGCAGGCACGCAACCCTGCCGAGGACCCACCACCACGGCACGCCGGGAAACAGGCGCTCCAGCAGCGCCGCATCGGCAGGAAGCGGCAGCTGCGGCTGAGCCGGCGGCGGAGCGAAAAGCGTCAGCGCATACAGCGCGAGCAGGCAGGCGCCGACCCAGGCTCGAGAAAGCGGCGAGCGCCGCAACGGCTGGTCTGGACCGGGAGCCATGGCCGGAGATCACCCCGATGCGAGCGCGTTCTCAAGCACAGCCGCGTGGCGCTGGCATGAACCGCAGGATCGGAAGATGCTCGCGGCGTGGCAACGGCGAGCCGGGCACAGCCAGAAAGCGTGCGGCAGGAGGCGGTCGACCTGTCGATCATCGTGCCCGTATTCAACAACGCCGCCACGCTCGACGAGCTGATCGACCGCATCGTCGCCGCCGTCGAGCCTCTGGGCCGAAGCTTCGAGATGATCTTCGTCGACGACGGCTCGCGCGACGCCAGCTTCGAGCTGCTCGAGCGGCGCGCGCGCGCCGACCGCCGCATTCGTGCCTACGCGATGGTGCGCAACTTCGGCAGCCAGGCGGCCGTCTGCGCCGCCTTCGACATGGTGCGGGGACGGCAGGTGGTGGCGCTGGACGCCGATCTGGAGAACAGGCCGGAGGACATTCCGCCGATCCTGGCGCGGCTCGACGAGGGCTACGATCTGGTGTGCGGCTATCGCGAGGGCCGGCGCGCGCCGTTGTGGTCGCGGCGGCTGCCCTCGGCCCTGCTCAACGCGTACGTGCGGCGCCAGACCGGGACGACCATCCGCGACATCGGCTGCGGAATGCGCGGCTTCCAGGCGTGGATGGTGCGGGACCTCGCCTCGGAGGCCGAGCATCGGCGCCTGCTCACTCCGCTGTTCCTGCGCCGCGCGCGTACCGTCGCCGAGGTGCGGCTGACACCGGGCGCGCCCCAGCCCGGCAGCAGTCACTCCTTTCCTACCCTGCTCGGCCTGGCGGCCGACTACTTCATGCTGACCGCACGCAGGCCCTTCCTGATCGCGGGACTGCTGTGCGCGGCCGCGTTGGTGCTCGGCGCTGCGGCCATGGCGGCCGGTGCATGGACGAGCGGCCTGATCGTGCTGGTGGGCGCGCTGCTCGGCGGGCTGATCGCGCTCGTCGGCGAGTACTGCCAGCGCCTGTACGCGCTCAGCCAGGGCCTCCCGTTCTACCAGCTGCGCCGTCCGCGCGAGGACGGCGAGCAAGAGACGCCGATGTAGCGGTTACTGCGCCGGCGCCGGCGCGGGCTCGCGCAGCGCGCGGATCAGCTCCTGCTGGAAGCGCTGCGGCTCCTCGAGCTGCGGATAGTGCGCCGACTGCTCGAACCGCGTCGTCGTGACGGCCGGCGCGTCGACGTGCTCGGCATATTCCTGCACGAGCGCCGGCACCGCGATCAGGTCGGCACGGCCGAGGAAGAAGTGCACGGGTACGCGGAAGGACGGCGCTGCCGCGAACAGGTCCGTGCTCATGTAGCCGGAAAAGAAGTGGCGGGTCGCGTTCTGCGCGCACGAGATGTAGCGCGCCTTGTCGTAGGCGGTGTACTCGGGCGCCCGCAGCGCGTGCAGCAGCGCCTCGGTGCCGTCGCCCTTGGCGAACTCGCCGCCGTAGCGCGCCACGATCTGGCGCTGGGCGACCAGTGTCTCGATGTCCGGATACGGCAGCCGCAACCGGTCGAGCTCGGCCTGGATGTCGCCGTCGCCGCGCTTGCCCGCCTCCTCGCGCAGCAGATCGACCGCGGTCTTTTCGTTGCGCGCCGCGTGCACCACCGGCGAGACGGCCACGACCGCGGCGAACAGCTCGGGGCGGCTGGCCGCCGCCTGCAGCGCGACGCTGGCGCCGATGGAGTGCCCGACCAGGAACACGCGGTCCTTGGCGAAGCGTGAACGGATCGCCTCGGCGATGGCGACCGTGTCGGAGACCAGCGCCTGCATCGTCGGAGCGGCGTTCGCATCGCCGGTGCACGACCTGCCGGTGCCGCGCGGGTCCCACTGCACGAGCAGGAAGTGCTTCTCGAGCTCGCCGCGGAAGCGTTCCGAAAACGGGATCGAAGACATGTGCGGCCCCGAGGCGACATAGAGCAGGGCCGGCAGCTCCCGGTCCGCCGTGCGCACGAGCACCGCCTGCTCGAGCCCTCCCACGTCCCACTTCTCGATGCTGGCGATGGCGCGCTCGCCCTCCAGCGACGGCGTCCGCGCCGGAATCAGCGCCAGGATCACCACCGCCACGAGCACGATCGCGAGCAGCACGAGGAAGGAGCGCCAGAGGAATCGAAGAACGGTCCGCATCATGTCGGTGAAGTCATCCTCGCCGGCCGCAGGGCCTGCCTCGCCGGTAGCACGGGCGCGGACAGGAGAAAAAACGGCCGCCGCCGTCCGCTCTCACGCACCGGCGGCAGTCGCCGGCGCCGACGCGGCCGCTGCCTGCCCGACGCCGCTCGCGCTCCGCGCTTCCGCGCCGGCCACCGAAAGATCGATTCGACCGACCTCAGGACGCCGCTGCGTGGCCGCCTCGAAGACGGCGGCGTAGGCGGGATGGTTGGTTCCCATCCAGCGGTCCCAGCAGTTCAGCCACATTCCGTAATCGCAGCCGATCTCGGTGTGGTGGAGGTTGTGGTGCGTGGCGGTGTTGAACCAGCCGAGCAGAGGATGGCGCACGAATCCGCGCGGGTACAGCTCGTATCCGAGATGCGCGACCAGCCCGATGGCCCAGATCGCGCCGCCGGCAGCCGCGAGCGAAAGCGGATGCATCGGCAGCGCCAGCAGCACCAGGACGAAGTAGGCGTTGCCGAGCAGCGTCTCGACCGGATGATGGGCGAACGTCGCCAGCGGCGTGGGGTTGGTGCTGCGGTGGTGAACGGCGTGGACGCGCTCGAACATCCAACGCGTATGCAGCAGGCGATGCTGCCAGTAGAACCACGTGTCGTATCCGAGCACGACCACCAGCGCCGACAGCGCCGCGTAGGCGATGCCATGATCGGAAACGTCGAAGTACATCCTCGTGTACCCGCCCTGCACGGCGCCGAGCGAGAGCGTGGCCACGATGCCGGTGCATGCGGCGTTGGAGATCGACCAGAGGATCTCGCCATTCGTCGAGCGTCGCGACGGGAACTCGCGCTGGATGCGGAAGCGCAGCAGCCGCGCGCGCAGCGGCCCGTGCAGCAGCCAGGTCAGCGCTCCGGCGACGCCGAAATACCGCACGCAGTAGCCGGCGCAGTAGGCCAGCCACGCGACCAGCGCAGCGGTCATCGTCTCGATCGCCATGCTCAGCAGAACTCGCTGCGCCGCAGGTACGGATTGGTCCCCGGGTCGCTGGCCGGATACAGGAACGATCGTGCCCGCGCCGCCGGATCGCGCTCGCGGCTGCACAGGCTGCGGATGTCCTCGGCCTGCTGGCGGTCGTGCCAGAAGCGCATGCGGCGAGGGCGCGGCAGGCGAAACGCGGCCGGATCGACGCGGAACTGCCGGCTGCGGATGTGGTCGAACGCGAAGCGGAAGTCGGCTTCCGGCGCGAGCTCGGTCTCCAGCACGCGCTGCCGCCGCAGCAGGCTGTAGCGCAGCATCTCTTCGATGTACTCGTCCACCGCGTCGCCGCCCTTGCCTGCCGCCTCGACGCATTCGCGCAGGGCGGCGCCGGCGACTTCCAGCAGCGGCTCGACGCATTCCAGCAGCGCCATCGCCTTGACGGTCCCGAGGCTGTTCCGGTATTCGCCGGCCGCGTACCGGTCGGCGCGCGCATCGTCGGCCAGGTGCGCGCGCAGCTCGGCGGCGGTGGCGAACAGGCCTTCGCGCACGCCCTGCTCGAGCACGTCGTACCACGCGCGCAGCTCGGGCCGTGCCACCGCACGCTCGTGACAGCGCTGCACGACGTCGAACAACGAGATCCCCAGCGCCCGCGCCAGGCCGTGCAGCTCCTCGAAGTAGCCGTCGTTGTAGAAGATCTCGACCGACAGCTCGAAGCGCTTGCAGTCCAGGTACTCGTGCGGGCTCATCGCGTCGGTCCCGAAGACCAACTCGCACTCCTCGGCGCTGAAGAAGCGCTGGCCCGCGAACTCGTAGCGCCCGTGGCAGTACGGCTGCACGCGAAAACCGGTGCGCAGCCCGAAGCGGCGGCGCGAGTCCGCCTGCGCCATCTCGGTGCCGGGCAGCAGCACCAGCGCGTACATCTTGATGCGCTGCACGCTCGCTTCCATCGCCGTGCGGATCGAGGCGCGGTGCGCCGCGGCGCTCTCGCCGGGCAGGCCCAGAATCAGCTCGGTGAACGAGCGCTGGCCCGTCTCTCCGGCGGCGGCCGCCATCTCCAGCAGAACCGAGTCCGAGATGTTGGAGCGGCGCACGTTGCGCAGCGTCTGCGGGTCCGTCGACTGCAGCGCCGGCCCGAAGCGCATCGCGCCGCCGGTGCGGCGCACCGCCTCGAGCACGCGCTCCTTGCGGTTCTTGCCGGTCGACACCTCGATGGTCTGCGGCCACCCGTAGCGCTCGCGCACCGCCGCGAGATGGTCGCACACGACCAGATCGTGCTCGTACATCCCGAAGTTGGAGTCGGCGATGTACAGCATCGGCGAGGCGCCGGGCTGCATGCGCGAGGCGATGTACTCGAGCTCGGCGCGCACCCGCTGCGGCGAGACGGTGGCGATGCGCGTGTAGTAGTCCTCGCCCTCGACGCAGAACGTGCACTGGAACGGGCATCCGCGCTGCGTCTGCAGGAGCGGCGACAGATCGGGCCGTGCGAAGAACGAATCGAGCAGGCCGGTCAGGTACGGCGAGGGAAAGTGATCGAGATCGTGGCGGCGCGGCGCCGGCGGCGGCGCCACCAGCCGTCCCTCCCGCATGTAGTGCACGCCCGCGATCGTCGTGCCCGATGCGCGCACGGCGCACGCATCGCCGTCGTGCTCGAGCAGCGCGCCGAGCAGCGCGGCGAACGGCTCCTCGCCTTCCTTGGCGACGTAGAAGTCGACGTGCGGATGCGCCGCGAAGAAAGCCTGCTGTTCGCCAGGCGTGCCCGGATAGTTGGGGCCGCCCATGACCACCGTCATTGCCGGTGCCATCTGTCGCGCGCGGCTGGCGACCTGGCGGGCGAGATCGAGGTTCCAGACGTAGTTGGTCAGGCCGAGGACGTCGGGCACTTGGCGAAGGAACGCGCGGCCGAGATCCTCGGGGGAGCGGAAGACCTCCACCGACACGCGATCGCCGTGCTCCTGCAGCGCATGGGCCCCGACGCAGCCGGCCGCGTACGGGAACGTCTTCATGACGTTGGCCGGATGCAGCAGGTCGGCGAGATAGATGCGAAGAGGACGCACGCGTTTCCCGCTACACCGGCGCCGCACCCGCGTCCAATCCCCTGTGGGAGCGCTTGGGCGCCGGCGGCGGAGGGTGAGCGGCTCCGCGACGGGCGCCGCGACCGCGCCTCAGTCGTCGATCGCGGCGTGCAGCATGCGCAGGAAGTCGCGCGCGTAGCGCTTCTGATGCACCCACACGCCGGTCGCGAAGTGCAGCTCGTCCCAGTCGATGCTGCCGTCGAGCAGCCGCGCCAGCGCGCTGGCGGGGTACGTGAAGCGCATGTCGTAGGAGGCCGGCTCGCCCCAGCCGAACACGTCGCCGGCGGTGCGGGAGAAGTCGAGATGGAAGCGGGGCCGCGGCAGGCCCGGAATGACGTAGGCGATGACGGTGCCGCTCACGCCTGGAAAGCGCGCGCGCAGGCGCTGCCAGCGCGCCAGCACGTGATCGCGCAGGCGCAGCGGCAGGTCGTCGGCCGCCGGCGCGCCGGCAGCCGCGCCAACGACGTCGCCCGCACGTCGGGATGCCGCATCGTCTGCGCGTCCGCCCGCAGCCTGGCCGGCAACGTCGCCGGCACCCGCACTGTCGCTCGCGCCGGAATCGACGATGTCGAGCGCCGCGGCGTAGCGCGCGATCGCGGCCGCCTCCTCGTCCTTGTCATGGATCGGCGCGAGCTGGCGCAGCGTGCCGTCGATGCCGACGCCGTCGCCGGGCCCGAGCACGGCACCGGCGAGGCCCGCCTGCCGCAGACGCCGCACCGCCTCGGCCGCATTGTTGAAGCTGGCGTTGCGCCACTGCTCGCGCGGCGCCAGGAAGCGGATGCTGTTGGCGAACGGAATCGTCAGGCGCGGGCGCAGGCGCAAGGCTGCCGCGACGAGCTCGCGGTAGTGGCGCTCGCCGCTCTCGCGCATGAGGCGTTGCTTCTCGGCCGCATCCATCTCGAAGGAGGCGGGGAAGTGCGATGCCGGCGAGTAGCCGACGAACGCGTAGTCGATGCGGAACCGGTCGCGAATCCATTCGTGCTGCGCAGGCGAAAGAGGACAGTCGTTGGTGTCGAGCAGCGCAAACCCTTCGGCGGCGATGACGATGGCCGAGTCGCCGGTGCCCGCGTCGGTGTCCTCCTGTGCCAGCATCGCGATTCGAAAGGGTGTGCCCGCGACCTCGATCACCTGCTCCGGCGCCACTTCGACGACCGTGAAACCGAGCGCGCGCAGCCGGTCGTGCAGCCGGCGGTCGCGCTGCGCGGCGACGTAGACGGGAATCGTTCGGGGGAAGTGCGCCAGCGTCGGCGGATGGAAATGGTCCGGATGCAGGTGCGAGACGTAGATCGCATCGGTCTCGGCGGCCAGCGACGCCACCGAGGCCACCGGCGGCGGGAACAGGAATCCGCTGTCGCACGCGATGCCGCCGAACAGCCACGGATCGGTCAGCATCGTGCGCCCGCCGCTGCGCACCCGCAGGCATGCATGCGCGATCACCTCGACCGCCAGCTCGCCGCGACCGCTCATCGACGAGCGCCCTGCGGCGGCGGCGGGCGCAGCGTCGCTGCGGCCGGGCCTGGCCTTCGAGCGCTTCCTCGGCCCTCGTGTCGGCTCGGGCATCTCACGCGCCGCGGCGCTACAGCGAGGCCGCTGCCGGGTCAACGCGCACGAACGGCTGGCAAACCGACCGCGCTCGCGAGATGTTCGCCGCGCCTGCGTTGACGATGACGGCAAGCGGACAAACCACCCGCCGACGAGCCGCTCTGCTTGCCGGCATCCTGCTCCTGGCTGCCGGCGTCGTGCCGCTGCTGCTTGCACCCGCGCCGGCAAGGCCGCTCATTCCCACTCCCGATGATGGACTGCTCGCGCGCCTGTTCCCCGGCGTCCCCGCGACATGGCTCGTGCTGCGTCTGATCGCGCTGGCGGCTGGCGCGCTGGCGGTGGCGTGGGCAACGGCGCCAACGCAGCAGGCGCCGCGGCCACGGCCGCCGGCTCCACTGTCATCGCTGCCGTCCTGGCTCGTCGCGTTCGCCGCCACGTGCGCCGCGCTGGCGCTGCTCGCTCCGTGGCTGCCTCGCGCGCTGCAGCTCGCGCTGCTTCCGATGATGGTTGCGGTTCCGGCAACGCTGGCTGCGATCCAGACGCGCGCCTGGCAGGCGCTGGCGCGGCACCGAAGCGCCGCCGCGGCGGCCGGCTGCATCATCGTGCTGTCGTGCGCAGCGCACGAGATGCTGGCGAGCCGATCGCTGATGGCGATGCAGGCGCCCGACGGCGACGAGTCGTATCGCTGCATTCAGCAGGCCGCGCAGCCGCGCTTCAACCTTCTCACCGACGGCTGCTGGGCCGGTACGACGACGATGGCCGGAACGCTGCTCGGATACGGAATCGTCGGCACCGACGCCGTTCCCGCCACTCTGGCCATCATTCGCCGCACCGCGCTCGTCTCGTACGCAGTCACGGCCGCGCTGCTCGCGTTCTGTGCGTTTCGGCTCTCCGGCGCCGGCGCTGCGTGCATCGCGGCGGCCGCGTTCCTGTGGTCGCCGATGCTGCTTTCGGTGGTGCAGATGCCGACGCTCGGCAACGCCGTCATCGTGGCCGCAGCGCTGGCCGCCGTGGTGTCGCTGCAGCGGTCGGGGAGCGCCGCCGCCGCGATGGTCGCGGTGGTGCTGGCCGGCGCGATGCTCGCGATTCCCAACATGATCGTGCTCGCCGTGCTCGTGCTGGCCATGGTCGCGCGAGAGACGATGGTGCGCGACGCGCCGCCGCAGCCGGGCGCGATGCGGCGGATGGCCGCGGCGGCCGCGCTGTTTCTCGTCGCGGCAGCTGCGCCCGGGATCGGAGCGATCCGGGAGATGCCGCAGATCGCGCGCACGTATTCGAGCGGGGCCGTCTCCTGGGCGGGGCTCGAAGCGCTGCTGCAGGAGCAGATTCCCGGCCGCGGACGCGCGTCGTTCCAGTCGCACGACGCGCCCCGCTCCGATCTCGTCATCGGCACCGCATTGGCCGTGGTGGCCACGCCGCGCGCCGCAATCCGTCATCAAGGCGACGTTGCCACTGAGCCCGTGGCCGCCGCGCTGGCGCTGACCGCGCTCGCGTGTGCCGCCACACGCGCCGGCGCCGCCGCACGGTCGATGACGCTCGTGCTCGCGGCCATCATGCTGCCGGGCATCCTGTCCAACTACGACCGGCCGCACCTGATGAGGATCTGGACGCTGCTTCAGCCGCTGGCGCTGCTGTCGGCGCTGGGATGGCAACGCATCGAGCAGTCCCTGGCACCGCGCCGGCGCGCCGCGGCGGCCGCGATCGCAACGGGAGTGGTGGCCGCGAGCGGCGGCACGCTCTTCTACATCGTCAACCCGACGATCCTGGCTCGCACGGCATCGCAGATCGCGCTCGAGGCGCTCGGCAAATCGGACCGGCCGGTGTGGACGACGATGGAGCCGACGGTGTTCAGCCACCAGCTCTCGCCATCGCCGCTGCACACGGCCGCGGCCTCCCAGGTCGCCGAGCGCCTGGCGGCCGACGCGCGCGCGCTGGCGGTCTGGAGCCCGGCCGACGAGGACGATCACGGCGTGTCCGCGCTCCTGTGCGGCAGGCGACCGGACCTCGAGATCTTCGTTCTTCACGATCCCGCGCGCCTCTCCTCGGCCTTCGCCGCCGCAGCGCCTTCGGCGTGGCAGCCGCGCCTGGAGCCGCAGCGCGTGGAGCGAGGCAGCTGCGGCACGATCCTTCCCACCGAGAACGCGCGTGCGCGCCAGGCGCTTGCGGCCGCGGCCGAGCTGGCCGCACAGGGCCGGCGCGAGCAGTCGTTCGAGCTGGTCGAGGACACGGCGCGACGCACGTTCGCGCAGCCGGCGCTGTACGCGACGCTGGCACGCGAGCTGGCTCGCAGCGGCAAATCCGCGCGCCTGCCTCATGCCCGCTACTGGGCCGACCGCGCCTGCACGGTCGGCGGCCGCTCGGATCCGGAAATCTGTGCGCTGGCAGCCTCGCTGGCAGCAGCAAGAACGCGTTGAGCCAGGGCGCGGGCGGCCGTTCCCGCGCGTCGGTTCACGGCGCGGGCGGTGAGGTTCCCACCACCGTGACCATCCTCACGGGCGGGCGGTCAGGTTTCCGCCACCGCGGCCATCCTCACGGCGCGGTCGGCGAGGTTTTCGCCACCGCGGCCATCCTTACGGCGCGGCCGGCGCCGGCTGACCGCTGCCGCCGCCGACGGCCGGCTGGGCCGCGGCCGGACCGGGACTGCCATGCGGCGCAGACGTCGCGGCGGGCGCGCCAACGGCGCCCGGGGCTCCTTCGGGCAGCGGCGCCGGCGCCTCGTGCGGCTCGACCGGAGCGGCAGGCGGCGGGAACGTCATGACGATGGCGCCCTGCATGTCTCCGATCGTCATGCGTCCGGCGCGGCTCTCGTCGACGGTGAAGTCGAAGAAGCGGGCGCCGTGCTCGTTGCGTAGCTCGAAGCGCGCCTGTCCGGTGGCGCCGGTGCCGAGCGAGGCCAGCACATGGCCCGATTCGTCCGAAAGCCTGAACGAGCCTTCGCCGGCTTCGTTGCTGCCGAGCGTCACCACGTTGAAGCCCTGGCGGTTGCCGAGCGCCAGCTCACCGGTGCCCGCGTCGTTGGCGCCGAGCCGCACCAGCCTCTGACCTCCACGCGCCGCCAGCGTCACCTCGGCGCCGTCGCCGGTCTGAGCGGCGCGAAACACCTGGAAGCCGCCTTCGCCGACGATCGACACCGCGCCGATCGTCTCCTCGGGCTCGGAGCCGACGCGCACGAGGCTTCGACCGTCGGCGGCCAGCGCGTCCATGTAACCGTTGCCCGATTCGGTCGCGCCCAGCGTCAGCGCGACTTTCGATTCGGTTCCGACGACGACCTCGACGCGGCGTGCGCGCAGGACGTCGAGGATCGGCGGCTCGCCCGTGGGAACCGCTTCCCAATTGACCGGTGGCGGCTGCGCCGCGTCCTCGCCGAGCGCGGTGCCGAGCATCGGCGCGGCCACGGCAACCACGAGCAGGCCGACCACGCATCCTTCGAGCACACGCATGCGGCGCCGAAGCGCACGGTTGGATGCTTCCAGCTCCTGCAGACGCGTTTGGACGCTCTCCCTCACGATACGAACCTCCTGCTTCGACGGCAGTCGACCTCAACGGGCCGGCGACGTCTCGGGTGACGGCAACGGGCACGACCCAGGCGGCGGCGACGCCTGCGACAGCCACTCCGGAACGCTGTAGGTGCCCGCATCGCCGGAGAAGACGCTCAGGCGGCCGGCGCCGCCTTCGACCGACACCAGCTCGGAGGCGAGCAGGCCGTGGCCGTTCATCATGCGGAGCTCGCCCGAGCGGTCGGCGGCGGCAGCCGCGACCACCACCGGACGACCGTTCTCCGCGAACACTTTCAACCGCCCTCCCTGTTTGGCGGGATCGACGGTGACCAGCGGATAGCCGCCCTTGCCGTAGATCGAGATCGAGCCGCCCGCGGTGCTCCCGTACATCATCGCGAGCTGGCCGCCGTTGCCGTCGTATACGGAGGTGAAGCCGGTGCCCGCCGCGGTCGGTTCGGCGATGAAGAGCGGGTAGCCGGCACGGTTCATCGTGCGAATCGCTCCGGAGCCGGCCGCATTCGTGCGCAGCGAGACGGTGGGATTGCCCTCGGCGGTGACCAGCTCGAGCATGCCGTGCCCCTCGGGCGTCGCGGTCATGTAGGCGACCGCCATGCGATCGTCGGGGCCTCCGACGACCTCGAATCGGCGCGCGCGCACCACGGCCGCGATATCCGATTGCTGCGCCACCAGGTCGGCCGCCGACGTCAGCACGGCCACGGCGACGGCCGCCGCCAGCGCCGTCGTTCGCGAACGCCGCACCTGCCGGCGCAGCTCGCGGCACTGCGCTTCCAGCTTCTCGACTCGCTCTGCCATCTCCACGCTGAGCTCCTCCCGGCCGTGACGGCCCATGGATCGGTCGCTTCGGCGTTACCACAGGGCGCGCGGCGTTGGGAGTCAGAGCGACGCCGCCAGCGCGCATGCCTGCGCATCGGCGCCTTCGCCTGCAGCGCACGCGAGCGTGGCCCAGAACTTCGCGTTCGTGCGATCGCCGGAGCTGTCACGTTCGGCCAGCAGCGTGGCCAGCGGCCGATACAGGCGCGGCTGCACCAGAGTGCTGGTCGCCGCTTCGTGCAGGACCGAGACGGCTTCGTCGCGCCGTCCGCTGCGCGCCAGCTCGGCGGCCCGCTGCAGCGCGTGGCCGGCGATGGTGGCGTCGGTGGGAAGCGTCTCGGTGCACGAGCGGGCGCGCCATTGCACCGAGCCGCCGGCGGAGGGAGGTCGTTGCAGCGCAGCGAACAAGCGCGTGCGTCCGCTGGCGTCGGCGGCTTCCTGAAGCGACAGCTCCGTGCGCAGGCGGCACACGTCGTGGCCCACCTGCCGCTCCATCTGCTCGCCCGGCGTCCACAGCAGGCCCGCCGCGTTCTCCAGGGCGGAACGATCGGCGTCGAGCGGATCCCACCACTGCACGCTGCGGCCGATCACCTGCTCGCTCAGGATCCGCGCCACATCGGAGGAGCCGCCGGCCAGATGCATCGACCATGCGGGCGCATCCTCGACGTCCGCCATCGCGCGCATCGCCAGGCCGGCCGCCGATGGAGCCAGGATGCGCGCGTTGACGTGGTCGAAGAGGAACGTTCCGCTGACCGCCACGAGCAGCGCGATCGCCGAACCCGCACGCATCGACGCCGCTGCCGCCGGCCACGCGCGTAGCAGGCGATGCAGCCCGAACGCGGCCACCAGCGCGACCGGCAACGCCAGCTCGATGCGCAGCGGCACCACGCGATCGTAGGACGAGACCGCCGCCGGCGCCGCGGCCGCGATGAGCAGCAAAAGCAGAAGGCGCGGTATCCAGCGCCGGAGGCCGGCGAACGCAGCGAGGACGCCGACGACGAACAGCGCCGCACCGAGGGGCTCGATAACGACGTCGCCCCACAGGCGCGTGGATGCGCGCGCAACCGCCAGCGGTGAAAGCAGCAGGCCGGCGACGACGTCGACCGTGGCATCGCGCGCGGCCAGGTTGGTGGTCTCGGCGAGCGAGGGCGCCGTGCGGCCCGTGAAGTAGCCGTCCAGCGGCGCCCATGCCACCGAGGCACTCGCCTGCGAGCGCGCGGTCTCGATCATGTCGGGAATGGTCGCCGACCCCGGAAGCAACGCGGCCAGCGCGAACGCGGCCGCCAGCGCGAGCAGCGGCCACCGCTTGCGCAGCACCGCCATCATCGCGACGGCCAGCAGTGCGGCCACGACGACCGAGTTGGGCAGCAGGACCGCCATTCCCGTCAGCGCGCCGAAGCCCGCGGCTGCCCACGGCTCGGGCCGGCGCGCCAGCGCGAGCGCCAGCACCAGAAGCCCGGCAACGACGACGGTGTGACTGGGCGCACCGGGAACGAGCAGACGCAGCAGAACCAGCGGCGACCACAGGAAGACGGCGGCGGCCAGTGCTCCGCACGCAACGCCCCATGTCCTCCCGGCCATCGTGCCGAGCATCGCGGCCACGACGGCCGTCCAGAACGCCGACACGGACTGGATGATCGGCATCGACAGCGGAATGCCGCTCCAGCCGAGCACGCCGTTGCCCTGGAAGATCAGCGGCGCCAGCGTGTAGCCGGTCCAGCACCCTTGCGTCAGCAGCGAGGTGTCGGCCGCGGCGGCGATCTCGAAGCAGCGGTAGACCGGGAGGTAATCGACGGCGTCGGCCACCCGCACCGAGCCGAATGCATCGGGCAGCCGCTGCGCGACCCACGCCAGCGCGATCGCCCACGGCAGCGCCTGCGTGCGCCACGGCATTCGTACGTGCACCCGTACCACCGCCACCGCCGCCGGAACCAGCAGCGCAGCGATGTAGGCGAGCTGCACGCCGCGCGTCGCCGCGCCGGCCAGCGGCGCCGCGCAAAGCAGCAGTGCGGCGAGCACCACCAGCGGATGCGCGGGCCGCAACGTGTGATCGCGCTGGAGACGAGGTGCCTCCGGGCGATCGGCATCCGTCGGATTGACACCAGCATGATCGGAGTCGGCCGCCTCAGCGCCGCCGGCATCGCGGCCGAGGAACGATCCGGCGTGGCGGAAGGACGCTACGCCGCGCGGCCGCGTCGCGAGCACCAGCGCCGCCGCGCCCGCCAGCACGCACAGCAGCCGCGCCACGATCCACATCGGCGGCACGCCCGGAAACAGGCGCTCGATCATCGGCGTCAGCGGAGTGATCAGGCGCGTCGGCTGCGGATCGGGCGCGACGTACAGAGGCAGCGCATAGGCGAGCAGCAACAGCACGCCGGCCGTCAGGCTCGTGCGCGAAGGTGCGGGGAGCCTCATGCGGCGTGGTCGCGCAGGACCGAGTGCACCATACGATGGAAGTGAGCCAGTGCTGGCTCGTTGCGCCCGTAGATGACGCTTTCGAGCGCGCCGGCGCAGAACGCCCGCTGCGCCTTCTCGCCGGTGGCGAAGTCCTCGTCGCAGACGGTGCGCACCAGCAGGTCGAAGTTGGACTGGAAGTAGCGGCGCGTCTTCTCATCCCCTGCCGGCCCGGGCGTGAGCAGCGCGAACGTCACCGTGCAGGTGTCCGGCGTCGCGCCCGGCCATGCCTGGACCAGCTCGGCGTGGTCGCCCTGATAGATCAGCACCGTGTTGGGGAAGAGCTGGTACAGGATCGTGGCGTGCGGGATCAGCCGCCACTGCTCCTCGGGCAGGCCGCGCAGCTCGAGGAACGAGCGTCGCAGCGCCACCATCCTGCCGCCGCGACCGAATGCGTCCCACAGCGAGGGCACCGACAGGATCATCGGGCTGAGCGACTGCCGGTGCAGCGCCGGCAGATGGTACGCCTCCAGGAACGTGTCGACGGCAAGCTTCCAGTTCATCGCCACCGGCACGCTCGAGCGTGCGAACGGCACGTGCGCCGCAAGATCGAACGCGGCCAGCTCCCTCTGCGCGCCGCCGAGCTGCGCGTCGAGGTCGAAGCGCTCGTCGCCGCCGCTTCGCACGAAGATCATGCCGTAGCGTTCCTGCACCGGCAGCGCGCGCAGCGACAGCGTGGCGCGATCGATGCCGCGAAAGCCCTCGCCGTACGGCATCGCGCAGAGCCGTCCGCCGCCGTCGTAGGTCCAGCCGTGATAGGGGCACGTGAAGCGCGAGGCTGCGCCGGCTCCTTCGACGACGCGTGCGCCGCGGTGGCGGCACACGTTGACGAACGCACTCACCGCTCCCGCCTGCGAGCGCGTCAGCAGGATCGGCACCGGCCCCTCGCTGCGCTCCAGATAGCTGCCCGGAGCGGCCAGCTCCGAGCTGAATGCCACCAGCAGCGGTTCGCGCGCGAAGAGGCTCTCGCGCTCGCGCCGCGCAGCCTCGGCATCGACGTAGGTGGCGACGGCGTTGACGTAGGGAGCCTCGGCCATGTCGGTCGCGTCGGCGTCGAGCAGACGGAACGCACGCTGCAGAAGCTGTCGCTGCGTGGCGGTGTCCATCGCCGTCAGGCGCTAGCCTGCCCTTCCGGTCGGGTCAACGCCCTGGAGCGCTCGATGGAAGGATGCCGTCGAGCGGAAGCAGTGATGCCCGAGGCGCCCGAACACGTTGATGCTTCCGATCGTGGACGCCTGCGCCTCGTTCTCGAGATAGGAGGCGCCGAGCGGCCGCCGCGCCGAGCATTCCTTCTGAAGCGCCGTGAACAGGCCGCGATAGCCGGGCAGCGACGCCCCGATGCCGCGGCCCAGGATGCCGGCCCCGGCCGCCTCGCTCAAATCTTCGAGCAGCAGCATCGCGTTGAATGCGATGATCTCCTCGCCGTCGCGCACGACCAGCAGCGCGTCGCACCACTCGCCCGTCAGCGCCTTCTCCGTCCAGACCTGGTACAGCTCGGTCGCGCGCTCGAGCGGCACGTCGGCGTCGAACACGAACGGGCCGCGATCGAAGGCATGCCGGCAGTACTCGTGAAGCCTGCGCCAGGAGGCGCGCGGCAGGCGTGGAATCTGCTCGCGCTCGTGCAGCTCGATGCGAAGCGGCGCGGCGAGCTCGCTCTCCGCGGCCGCGCCGGTCAGCGACTGCATCCAGGAGATGCGCGTGCCGACGTGGAAGCAGCCGGCCTCCTGCACCGCGCGGTAGGCGGCGCGGTCCTGCGTGGAGACGCTCGCCATCAGATGCGCATAGCCGCGCACTCGCAGCGCTGCGACGAGCTCGGCGTAGGCCGCGCGCAGCGCGGACAGCCGCTCGGCCTCCCCGGCAACGGCCGCCGGCGCATCGACGCCGGCCACGGCCCTGGCAAAGTGCGCCGATTCGAACGTCCTGTGCTGCACGCGCAACGCGGCAAGCGGGCGTCCGCTGCGGTCGCGAACCACCAGCACCTGCGCCTCCGGCGCCGACCATCGACGTCGCTGCAGCGCAAGCGCTCCACCTCCACGGCCTTCGATCGGGCCGAAGTTGCGATAGGCGAGGTGCGGCTCCGCCGCCAGCAGCTCCGACAGCGCCTGCTCGCGGGCAGCGCCGTCCTCCCACTGCGCGGACAGCTCCATCACGCGCGGTAGTATCCGAGAATGCGCAGCAGGGCGGCGATCACGTCGTCCTGCTCCTGCTCGGTGAGCGCCGCATCCAGCGGCAGCGACAGCACGCGCTCGGACGACTCCATCGCCACGGGCGCCTGCTCGGCAAGGAGTCCCTGCGCGCGGAAGAAGCGGTGCGCGGGCAGTGCCCGGAAGTGCACACCCACGCCGATGTTCTCGGCGAGCATGGCCTTGAGCACGCCGTCGCGGTCGATGCGCAGCGCCCGCGGCACGATGCGGATGACGAACAGGTGCGCCGATCCGCGCGCGCCCTCGCGCCCGGCCAGCAGCTCGACGGCATCGCAACCGGCGAGCGCATCGCGGTAGCGCCGCTCCAGAACGCGGCGCCGCTCGATGGCGGCGTCGATGTGCGCGACCTGCGCCAGCCCGAGTGCCGCTTCGATGTCGGTCATGTTGTATTTGAAGCCGAGGGTGATCGCTTCCCAGTGCGTATAACTCGCGCCTGCGCGTCGGCTCGCGTCGACGTCGATACCGTGCAGGCGCTCCACGCGCATGCGCGCGGCCCAGTCCTCGTGGCGCGTCGCTGCCATGCCGCCATCGCCCGTGGTCAGGTTCTTGGTGGCGTAGAAACTGAATGCGGCGCCGTCGCCGAGACAGCCGGCCGCTGCGCCGTCGAGGCTGGCGCCGATGGCATGCGCGGCGTCCTCGAGCATCGTCAGCGGCCTGCTGCCGGCCGCCTGCGCCAGCGAGCCGACATCACAAGGCTCGCCGGCAAAGTGCACTGCGATAACGGCGCGTGTGTGCTCGGTCATCGCGGCTGCGACCGTCTGCGGCGTCAGCGCCAGCGTGCAGCGATCGACGTCGGCGAGAACGGGGCGCGCGCCGGCGTGCAGAACGGCATTGGCGGTTGCAGGGAACGTCATGGCCGGCACGATGACGTCGTCGCCGGGGCCGACGCCGGCCGCGCGCAGCAGCAGGTGAAGGGCGGCCGTGCACGAGGAGACGGCAACGGCGTGCGGCGCGCCGATGTAGGCGGCCATGGCCGCCTCGAAACGTTCGGTGACGGGGCCTTGGGAGATCCAGCCCGATCGCAGCACCGCGGTCACGGCGGCTTCGGCCTGCGCGTCGACGATCACGCGGACGAACGGCAGCATCGACTCGCGAACCGGCCGCCCGCCGGCGATGGCCGGTACGTCGACCACCTGATGACGAACGCTGGGAGGTTTCATGATCCGCTCGACCGCCGGCCCTCGCGCGCACGCCGAGCGTGACGACCGGCCGTCGTGATACCAAATGGCCCTGCCTGCAACAATGCGGGAGAGCGGCTTCGTCACGGGCGTCGCGGAAGCCGGCGGCTACCTCCCCGCGCGCTCCCGTGATAGCCGACGAGCTTCGAGCACGAGCCGATGGCCGACGCGCACTCGCAGCAGCTTCTACGAGCGCTCGCGCTTCTTGCGGGCGCGGCCCTGGTCGGCGTCTCGCTGTATCCGCTCTTCGACCCGCCGCTGTCGGAGCCCCTGCCCGTGCTCGTGGCGGTGCCGACGCTGCACGAACGGCTCTTTCCCGGAGTGCCGCTGTGGTGGGTTGCCCGTCGTGTGCTGGCCATGGCAGGCGGCGCAGCGCTGATCTGGTGGGCCTCGCGCGATCGGCTGCGCGAGGCACGGCAAATCGACCATGGCACCGAGCAGGCCGCCGCGGGCGATGCACAGCGCGAGGCGCATGCGACTCGCGACCCTCTGCTCGGTCCGCTGCTGGTCGCGGGCGTTGCGTTGCTGGCTGCAGCCGCCGCCGCGCCGTGGCTCGCGCGTCCCTACCAGGTGCTGTTCGCGTCGGCGCTGATAGGCGTGCCCGCGCTTGCCGTCGCCGCCGACTTCGCGCTCGGCCGCTGGCGGCGCGCGCGATGGGCCAGCGTTCCTGTCGGCGCGGTGGCCGTGGCGATGGCGTGGCTGGCTCTTCGACTGCCGGCGTCGATCGGCTCCTATCGCATGGGCGATGCCGTCGACTACCTGAGCGGCTACTTCTGCTACGAAGATCTGGCCGAGCCCGTCATCAACCTGCTGACGTCGGGCTGCCGGCCCGGCCAGAGCTACATGGCCGGGTTCCCGTACGGACAGGGTCTGCTCGGGTGGGACACGCTCGACCTTTCCACCGCGCAGACGATCGCCGCCGTCTGGACCGTCGCTGCGTGCCTGCTCGTGTGCAGCGTCATCGCGCGCCGCCACGGGCAGGGTGCCGCGCTGGTCGGCGCGGCTTTCTTCCTGTGGTCGCCGATCGTCCTGGTGCGGCCGCTGGCGCCCGGCAACTTCCTGGCCGCCGCACCGATCGCGCTGGCGCTGTTCTTCTTCGACCGTCTCGGCCGCAGGCCGCGCGCGGCCGCCGCGGCATCGCTGGCCACCGCCATCGGCCTCGGCATCAACCTGTGGCCGGCGCTGCCGCCGATGCTCGTTGTGGGCGCGCTCTCGCTGCGGCCGCTGCTCGCACGTCGCAGCGTCGCCATCGTCGCCGCATGCTTCTTCCTGGCCGCGTCGCTTCCGGCGCTGCCCGAGCATGCGACGTGGTGGCAGCGGCTCGGCGATCACACGCTGTCGATGACGACGATGGAAGCGATATGGTCGGGCCGCGTGGCGCCCTTCCTGATGCCGGGTGCCAGGGATCTGGTGCTGCAGGATCGCACGGCGCTGCTGCTCGGCGCGCTGCTGTCACCGCTGGCCGCGCCGCGCGCATCGGTCGGCTTGTGGGGCGATGTCTTCCTCGAGCCCGTCGGCACCGTCCTCGTCCTCATCGGAGCGCTGGTCTGTGCAGCCGCGTGGCGTCGATCGCGCAGTTCGCGGTGGCTTCTGGCGCTGACGCTGGCGTGCCTGCTGGCTGTGCTGCCAGGCGGCTACGACCGCGTGCACGGGGCGCGCATGGAGCTGGCGCTTCCCGCAACTCTGCTGGCGGCGATCGGCTGGCGGCACTTCTCCGCCGCTCTTCCGCGGCGCACCGCTCTCGCGGCCGCGATCGCTCTCGGTTTCGGGATGATGCTGAGCGGCACGACGCTCTTCGACCGCATCGGCCCACGCATCCTGCCGATGACGGTGCCGGGCCTGGCGCTGCGCGCCGGGCACGTCTACGGCCATGAGGTCGCATGGTCGCCAGGCATGACGGCCGACGCGCTGCCGCCGATGCGGATCCTCGCGCACTTCGTCAGCGGCCGGCGCGTGGTCGGGTGGAACCCTGCCAAGATCCACCGCACGCTGCCCGAGCCGGAGCAGGCGGCCGCGTTCTGGAGCCTCGGCGACGAGATGGAATCGCGCGTGGCGACCGTGCTGTGCCAGAAGCCCAGCGGCCGCTCGCTCTACGAGGTCGCCGATGCCAGCGGCCGCGTGCGCATGTTCGCCGCGGTGCGCACCGACGCCGAGCCGCCGCCCGTGAGCCGGGACGTGGTGTGGACGCGACGCGACTGCAGCGAGCCGCTGCCCACCGATGCCGTCAAGGCCAGGAACGACGTCCTGCGCGCGCGGCAGATGATCGAGAGCGGGCAGAGGGAGCAGGCGCTGGCGATGCTGCGCGAAACGACGCAGGCCACGGTTGCGCAGCCGCGCCTGTACGTGCCGCTGGCGCACCTGCTCGCCGACGGCGACCAGGCCGAGCAGCGCGAGGCGTTCGCCTGGGCGGTGCTGGCGTGCCGTCTGACCGGCGGCAGCTACTTCGATGCGTGCGCGCTCGCCACCGATCTCAGCCGCAGGCTCGGCCGCAACGACCCGTCGTTTCACGCTCCGGCTCCGTCGCGGGGCCAGGCGAACGACGAGCAGTAGCGCGGGCTCAGGGCGCCGGCGGTGTGGCGGGAGCCGCAGCCGGCTCCTTCTGCTGGAGGTGCGGCGGCACCGGAGGAAGGTCGCCGCGATCCTCGACCGGCGGGACCGGCGGCCAGGTGGCGATGACGAGGCCTTCGGCATCACCGGCCTGCAGCTGCATCGCCCGCCGTTCGTCGACGGCCGCGTTGAGCGTGCGGGCACCGATCTCGTTGAACAGCTCGAGCTGCGCGGCCGAGCGGTCGCTCTTGCTCAGCGCCAGCATGCGGTGGCCGCCGCCGTCGTAGACGGAAACCTGCGGCGACGATGCCGCATCCGTGTCGATCGCGAGGAAGTCGTAGCCTGCGTGGTTGCCCAGGCGCAGCGAAAGATCGCCGCGCTCATCCGATACCAGATGGGCGATCCTGTGCTGAGTCTTGCCGAAGATCGTCAGCTCGCCGCCGCCGTGCTGGCTGCGGCCGAGGTGCAGGAACTGCTGTCCGGTCGCATCGCTCAACGTCAGCTGCGCCGCGCCATCGGCGCTGCCTCCGAGGCGCACCGTGCGCTTGTCCGAGCCCGTCCACGTTTCGACGAAGCCGTGGCCCTCGGGCGTCGTCCCCATCGCGGCGATGTATTTGCGCTCGTCCTTGCCGACGACTTCGAAGCGATGCGCGCGTATCACCTCGGCCACCGGCGGAAGCACGGACTCGGTTCCGGCAGCATCCCAGTCCACCGGCGGCGCCTGCGGCTGGCCCACCGCTTCGCCCAGCAGCAGCGCCGAAAGCGCGACGATGCCGACGGCGCCGAGCGCGCTCTGCATCGCGGTCACCTTGCGCCGCAGCCTGCGGCAGTCGTGCTCGAGCCTCGAAAGGCGCTCCTCGGTCGTCATGTTCGTGGTCCTCCTCGAAGACTCTTAGCCAAAACAGTCGTGCGTCCACAATACGCGCCGCTCGTACTCGCTGGCTGGATGATCGGCCGGCTGCGCCTGCGTCGGCCGCGTCATGTGCAGGATGCGCAGCGAGCGCAGCGACTGCCCGCCGGAGTGCGTGCGATTCCACTCGCGGCACAGGTAGCGCGCGTAGTACTGGAACGGCCCTGCCTCATCGGGCACCAGCATCATCGTGGCGAACATGGCCTGCCAGTGGATGTTGGGAAGGCGATCGGCGATGCGCTGCGGCTTCTCGTACGTGAGCGGCCGCGCCCGCGCCTGTTCGAGCGAGGGAAGCCTCCCGCCGTTGGCGAGCAGGTCGATGGTGGTGCCGTCGGCCAGGTCCCCGGGGATGACGAACCAGCCGGTGGCGGCGATGTCCGTGAACATTCCCCACTGCTGCCACAGGAACAGCACCGACCCGAGCTCGGCCAGACCACGTGGAGGCTCGTAGTCGCGGTCGTACCAGAAGCCGATGTTCCACGCGGCGGTGTACACGATCAGCCATGCAGCGAAGATCTCGCCGGCAACCCGCGCGGCGCCCCCTGCGATGCTGCGCGCGCCGCCGGCGCCATCGACGCCGCGCGCCTGCGTCCGTCGCAGCCGCGGCACCACTGCCGCCTGCCAGCGCTCGCGCAGCATCGACAGCCGCGTCGAGCCCCGCAGCCGCTGCTCGAGGCGGTCCCAGAACGCCCCGGGCACCAGCGGCAGCAGCGCCACCGCCGTGGCCGCTGGAAAGAAGCCCACGCGCATGGTCACGAAGATGCCGGCCAGCATCGCCCACAATGCGACGAGGACGGCCACACGGATCCGCCACCACGGAGCGAACATCGCCAAGGCGCCGCCCGCCTCCAGCGCCAGCACGCCGTGGCTGAGCAGACGGACAAGGGACGGCTGGCGCTGCAGCCAGTGCCCGAGCGGACGCGTGTGGAACTCGTGGTCGAGCGCGGTGGCCAGGCCCTCGCCGCGCAGCCAGAACGGCGTGGCCAGCTTGGCGGCTCCTGCAATGAAGAGCACGAGCGCGACCTGCAGCTGCAGCCCGATGGCGGCGATGCTCATGCAGCGCTTCTCTTCCCTCGGCTGGGCCGCAGCCGCCGCATCCAGCGACCAGCGCGCGCCGAGCGGAAGCAGGATCCCCCACAGCATCAGCAGGCGCATGAGTACGTCGGCGCCGTAGACGAGGAAGGGATTGCGCAGGTGCAGCGACAGCGCGAGCAGCCAGCAAACGCCGGTGGCGATGCGCGTGTGCCAGCCGGCCAGCATCGCTAGCAGCGCCGCCGCGTGAACGGCGAACAGGACCAGCTGAGACGCGGCGTTGCCGCCGTACAGATGCAGCGACACCGCCAGCTCGTGACGGCCGTCGAACCACGCCAGCACGTCGTGCCGCGCCAGCGTGCCGTAGTCGGTGTAGTGCACGGACAGGTCGCGCGCGCGCACGACAAGATCACACAGCGCCACCAGCGCAAGACCGATGCGCAGCGCCGCCAGCGAGCGCAGGTCGAGACCGAACATCCTGAGGAGGAGCTCCTTCACTGGAAGCAATCGTGCGTCCACAGCAGCGTACGCTCGTAGTCCGCCATCACCGGCCGCCGCTGCAGATGCGCGCCCACGTCCCGGCCCACGAACACGATTTCGAATCCGAGCAGCTGTTCCGGTCCCGGCCGGCCGCGATTCCATTCGCGGCACAGGTAGCGGCCGTAGTGCAGGAAATGGCCGTCCTGGTGCGAGAACTGGCGAAGGATCTTGAACAGCGCCAGCCAGTGCGTGTCGCGATAACGGCTGCGTACGTCGGCGGGGCGGCCCTGAGTCTCCGCGGCGGCAAGCGCGTCTTCCAACGCCGGCACGGGCCCGCCTGCCGCCAGCAGGTCCACCCTGCGTCCGTCGGCGAGCGTGCCGGGGGCGGTGAACCATCCGGTGCGCGTGAAGTCGGAGAACATCCCCCAGGACTGGCGCATCATCGCGGCGCGCCCGAACCATGCGACGGCGGCGGGCGGCTCGTAGGCCTCGCCGCTGCGCCACAGACCGATGTTCCAGATGACGAGGTAGACCATGGCGAAGGCGGCTACCGCTTGGGTTGCCCACTCGCCGGCCGTGCGAGCCGGCGCAGCATCAACCGCAGGCCTCGCCTGCTGGGGCGCGCCCGTTGCGCTGCCGCCAGCGAACGACGGCAGCCTGCGCTCCACGACGTCCCAAGCGCTCGGCGGCACGAACACCACCATGCCGGCGGCCGTCAGCGCGGGGAGCAGATGCACGTCGATGGTGGCGGTGATGCCGAGCAGCAGCGCCCACCACACCGCGATCGCCACGAATCGAATCGCCGGCACGGGCAGCCACAGGAGGCTGCTGACGCCGAGCTCGACCACGAGCGTGGCATGCGACATCGCGCGCGTCAGCGCGGGAAAGTCCCGCACGATCCAGCCGAGCGGCCGCGTCGTCTCCTCCTGGTCCAGCGCGTAGGCCAGACCCAGCCCCTGCTGCCAGACGTCGGTGCCGAGCTTGGGCAGCCCGGCCATGAACAGGACCAGCCAGACCTGAAGCAGCAGTCCGGCGCACGCGATGGTCGAGCAGGCACGGTGCGTGGCATCGCCGGCGCGGGCATCCAGCGACCACGCCCTGCCCGCCGGCACGAGCATGAGCCAGAACAGGAGCGATCGCAGAAGGATGTCGCCGCCGTAGGAGAGGTACGGATTGCGCACCGTCAGCGACAGCACCATCAGCCAGGCCACCACGGAGGCTGCCCGCGTCCGCCAGCCGAGCAGCAGCGCCAGGAGCGCGGCCGCGTGAAGCGAGAACAGGGCGATCTGGCTCCACAGCGAGCCGCCGATTAGATGCAGCGAAATGGTCCAATCGTGGTACCCGCGAAACCACTGCAGCGCGTCGGTGCGCGTCAGCGTGCCGCGGTCGGTGAAATGGTCGGCGAGATCGGGAAGACGAAGAGCCAGGTCCAGCAGCCCGATGACGGCGACGGCCATTCGCAGGACCGCCAGGCCGCGCGCGTCGATCGAAAAGACCCTGGCCAGGATCAACACGCCGATTGCGCCATACGCGTAGCGGCCGTGCAAAACACCGCCGCTCGACAGCGGCCCGAAACGACGCGACCCCTCCAGACGGCTGCCTGGAGGGGTCGGTGTGACGAGCGTTTCGCTCCGATCAGTTGAACACGGGGCTCGTGCCGCTGACCACCACGGCCGCGGACGACTGGCCCGCCTGGCCCGAGCCGCCTGCGCCGCCCGTGCCGCCGCTGCCGGCACCGCCGCCGTTGCCGCCGAAGCCGACGTCCTTGCCGGAGCCGTCGTTGGTGTTGCCACGGCTGCCGCCGCCGCCGCCGCCGCCGCCGGAGCCGCCGCCGCCGCCGGAGCCGCCGTTGCCAGCCAGACCGGCACTGCGGCCGGTGTTGGTCACGAACGTGTTCGCGCCGTTGTTGCAGAAGTACATGCCGTAGGACGAGCCGCCGCCGCGACCGCCGCTGCCGGGGTTGCCGCCGCCGCCGCCGCCGCCGCCGCCGCCGCCGCCGCTGCCGCGACCGGCCACGCAGACCGAGCCGCCCTGGCCGCCGCCGCCGCCGCCGCCGCCGCCGCCGCGACCACCGGTGGCTGCGCTGCCGCTGCCGCCCTGGCTGCCAGGCAGCCACAGACATCCGGAGTGGCTGCCGGCGCTGCCCGCGCCGCCACCGCCGCCGTTGCTGCCGGTGACGCCGCCGGTGCCGCCGCCGCCGTCGCTGCCGGCGCTGCACCCGTTGCCGTTGCCGCCGCCGCCGCCGCCGCTCTGGCTGCCATTGGCGAAGCCGCTGTTGCCGCCGTTACCGCCGCGCTGGTTGCCGCTGCCGCCGGCGCCGCCGCCGCCGCCGCCCGAACCCTGCTGCCCGCCGGCGTTGCTGCCGGTGCCGCCGCCGCAGCCGCCGCAGCCGCCGCCGCCGCCGCCCGCAACACCGCCAGCGCCCGTGCCGCCGCCGCCGCCGCTGGCCAAGCCTGTATTGTCCGGCGCGCCGTTGCCGCCGTTGCCGCCGGGGCTGCCGCCGCTGCCGGTTCCACCGCCGCTGCCCGCCGCGCCGCTGCCGGCATTGCCGGCCACGAACGTGGAGTTGCGAACCGTGTAGCTCGACGAGTTGTTGGCGTAGAAGGCGTAGGTCGAGCCGCCCGAAGTGCTCGAGCCGGCTACCTCGGCCCGGATGCAGTCGATCGTGAACCCGCTACGGCTGGTCATGTTCACGGCGATGTACGCCGCATTGATACCGGCCGTGCCGAAATCGGGCGATGACGTGTTGCGGCTGAGCAACGTGGCGCTGCAGCCCTGGTTCTGCACCCAGGCCGAGTGCGTCGATCCGGTGCTGTGGCCGCCAAGCACCGTCACGTTGCTCGGGAACTGCACGGCTGCGCTGAGCGAATAGGTTCCGCCCGACAGGATGATCCTGCCGCCGCTCGGTACCGCACCGATGGCCGTAGCCAGCGAGCACGGCGAGCCCGGCAAACAGTTGCCGCTGCCGGACGGCGTGACGTACTTGCAGGTGCCGTTGTCGGAATTGACGCAGGTATCGCCCGCTTCGCTGCAGCTGTCGCTCGTGCACGGGTTGCCGTCGTCGCAGTTGCGTGCGCTGCCGCCGCTGCAGGACCCGCTGCCGTTGCAGGTCTCGTTGATGTTGCAGAACAGCCCGTCGTCGCAGCCGGTGCCGGCGGGATCGTTGCAGCTGTCGATGGACTCCTGGCAGAGATCGCCGCACTGGCCACCGTTGCACGGGTTGCCGCTGTGCGCGTTGCAGCCGCCGCCGGAGCAGGTGTCGGTGCCGTTGCAGAACAGGCCGTCGTTGCACGGCGCCGTGTTGTTCGGATGCGTGCAGACGCCGCCGCTGCTGCAGACGTCGTTGGTGCAGCCGTTGCCGTCATCGGTGCAGGTCGCGCCGGTGTTGGCGTTGTGATTGCACGTGCCCGAGCCGTTGCACTGGTCGATCGTGCACTCGTTGCCGTCGCTGTTGCAGGTGGTTCCGCTGGCGACCGTCGTGTCGGTCGGGCAGGTCTTGGCGCTGCCGTCGCAGAACTCGGGGATGGCGCACTCGCCTTCGCCGGCGCGGCACAGGTTGCCCGCGAAGATCTGCACCTCGGCCAGCGACAGGACCTCGCCGCTGTTCGAGCCGCTGATCTGGATGCGCACGTAGCGGCCGCTGCGGCCGACCGGGATCGTCGCCGAAGCGCCCGAGAGCGTGCCTCGGAAGAAGAACGCGCTCACTCCGGCCTGACCGATGGTCGTCGCCACGTCATTCGAGGCGAACGCGCTGTCGCTGACGAAGACGTAGAAGTCGTGCAGGCGCGTGCCGCAGCAGTCGGTGCGGTTCCACACCACGACGTCGTCGATGCCGCGCGAGGAGCCGAGGTCGACCTGCCACCACGGCTGCAGGGAGGACGCGGTGTGGGTCGTGGAGCCGTCTCCCCACTGGCCGCTGGTGTTGCCGTCGATCGCGCGGGAGGCCACGCCGCCGGCGTCGGTGCTCGACTGCGAGGCGGTGCCGCCGGTGGCCACGTTGGTCGTGCCCGAGCTCTTCACGCCGTCGGCGGGGCAGGTTGCGCTGGAGCCGGTGCAGGTCTCGGCGACGTCGCAGACTCCGCTGGCCGCACGGCACTCGGTGCCCGCGTTGCCTGCCGGATGCGCGCAGGTGCCCGAGCCGTTGCACTGGTCGAGCGTGCAGACGTTCCCGTCGCTGCTGCAGGCGGTGCCGGCAGGAGTCACGCAGCTGTCGCCGGCCTCGTTGCACGTATTGTTGCACTCTGGGCCGGTGGAGCAGGGATCGGTGCCGTGCACGCTGCAGCTGCCGCCCGAGCAGGTGTCGGCGCCGTTGCAGAACAGGCCGTCGTCGCACGGCGCGGTGTTGTTCGGGTGTGCGCAGACCCCGGAGCCGTTGCACTGGTCGTTGGTGCAGACGTTGCCGTCGTCGGTGCACGCGGTCCCCGCGGGGTCGGCGCAGACGTTATTGGTTTCGTCGCAGAAGTCGGCGCATTCGCCGTTGCCGGCGCACGGGTCGCCCATGCCCTGGCAGGTGCCGTTGCTGCAGCGGCTGGCCAGCGTGCAGTACAGCCCGTCGTCGCAGGAGCGGGTGTTGTTGTTGGCCACGCACGATCCGGCGCCGTTGCAGACGTTGTCGGTGCAGACGTTGCCGTCGTCGGCGCACGCGCTGCCTGCCGGGTCGGGTGCCGTGCAGCTGTCGGCGCCTTCGTTGCAGGTCTCGGCGCAGTTGCCGTCCCCGTCGGCGCCGGGGCACGGGTTGCCGCTGTGGTTGCAGGTACCGCCGCCGCAGGTGTCGGTGCCGTTGCAGTAGAGGCCGTCGTCGCAGGACGCCGTGTTGTTGTTGTGCACGCAGGCGCCCGAGCCGTTGCACACGTCGTTGGTGCAGACGTTGCCGTCGCTGCTGCAGGCCGTGTTGGCGGCGTCGAAACAGCTGTCGGTCGACTCGTTGCAGCTGTCGGCGCACTCGCCGCCGGAGGCGCAGGGATTCCCGGCATGCGCGGAGCAGCTGCCGCCCGAGCACGTGTCGGCGCCGTTGCAGTACTGGCCGTCGTTGCAGGGGGCGGTGTTGTTGGGGTGCGTGCAGGACCCCGATCCATTGCAGACGTCGTTGGTGCAGACGTTGCCGTCATCGCTGCACGGCAGGTTGGCCGGCAGGAAGCAGTTGTCCGCCAGTTCGTTGCAGACGTTGTTGCACTCGCCGTTGGCCGCGCACGTGGGGGTCTGGCCGACGCAGCGGCCGGCCAAGCACACGTCACCGGTCGTACAGAACAGGCCGTCGTCGCAGGTGGCGGTGTTGTTGATGGGTGCACACCGGCCGTTGCCGTCGCACTTGTTGTCGGTGCAGCCGTTGCCGTCGTCGGTGCATGCCGTGCCGGCCGGCTCGTTGCAGGTGTTCAGCTCCTCGTTGCAGGTGTCGGCGCACTCGCCGCCGCCGGCGCATGGATTGCCGGGACTGGCGCAGGTGCCGTTGGTGCAGACTTCCTCGCCGTTGCAGAACTGGCCGTCCGAGCAGGACAGGCCGTTGGCGGCGTTGGGATGCGAGCACGAGCCGCTGCCGTCGCAGACGTCGTCGGTGCAGACATTGCCGTCGTCGGTGCAGGCCGTGCCGAGGGGCAGGTTGCAGGTGTCGGTCACCTCATTGCACGTGTCCGAGCACTCGCCGCCGCCCGTGCACGGATCGCCGGTGTGGACGGTGCAGGCGCCGTTGGAGCAGGTGTCGGTGCCGTTGCAGAAGAGCTGGTCGTTGCAGGGCGCCTCGTTGTTCTGCGCGATGCAGCTGCCTTGGCCATCGCAGACGTTGTTGGTGCAGACGTTGCCGTCGTCGCTGCAGCTGGTGCCGGGGTTGCTGAAGGTGCAGTCGCCGGCGCAGCACTCGCTGCCGTCGCACTCCTCATTTCCCTCGAGAATGCCGTTGCCGCACACGGCCAGCGTGGTGCTGGTGGTGCTGGTCGTCGTGGTGGTGGTGCCGATGGGCGTCCCGGCGCCCTGGCAGCTGCGGTTGCTGCGGCCGTCGTCGAACTGGTCGCAGTCGCGCGTGAGGCCGTCGGCCTCGTTCATGGTCAGGCAGGCGCGGCAGGAGGTGCGCTCGTCCACGCACGCGACGAGATCGGATGCGGCAGCGCAAACGCCGGGGAAAAGCTCCGCCAGGTTCTCGCCGGCGCAGCGCTTGGAGAGGTCGTTCTGGATGCGGCGCAGGTTCTTGGCCGTCTGCTTGCGCTCGTCGGTCGCGACGACGTCCCAGCACGCCTCCATCGCTTCCTCGTCTTCGGGACCGCCGGACTTGATGAGCGTGGCGACGCAGCGATTGAACTCGCCGAGCTTGCGATCGAGGAGGTAGCGCCATCCGCGCGCGATGCGCTGCTGGCAGGAAGCGGCGGCGGCATCGTCGGCTGCGAGAACCAGAGCGTCATCGAGCGACCGGCCGAACATGTCGCTGTTCAGCTGCAACGCCTGTCCCACCGCGGCTCCGTTGGCCGTATCGGCGTCGACGTAGCCGAAGTCGGGAAGCGGGTCGGTGCAGTTGCCGGTCTCCGCCGCGCGCGTCGCGTCGGTCGCCAGCTTCATGCGAGTGTCATCGTTGGAGCGACACTGGGCGATCGTCTGATCGTTCAACGTGCCGTCGGCGATCTTTGCCCAGCAGCGCTCGATGCCCTGTCCGAGCTGATCGGCTACCGCTTGCGCTCGCTGATTCACCTGGCTGATGCATGCGCCCTGCTGTGCAGTGAGCGCGTACGCAGCCGTCGATGAGAACAGACTACAACAGACGAGCGCAGCCGCGGCTGCCCCCCACGTCTTACGAATCATGCTAAAGCCTCTCGCTTCGAGAATGCGTTCAAGAGGATGGCCCCCTCGTCCCTCGCCGAAACACAAAAATGATTTCCGCAACTGCACGAAGCAGCGCACGCGCATCATTCCGATGGTTGCGGAACCCTCCCGATCACCCCGTTCTCGTATCCGATCCCGTCGCCGCCCCGCGCGGGAAACGAGAAAATTCTTCCGGGGTGCAGGGTTCTACATAAGGTTTTAGGAATACGTCAAGGGAAGCCGACAGGTGTGTGTGCGGGTAGAACGGGTCGGCGCGCCGTCTTCGCATTCCAATCGCCGGCCAGCGCAGCGCGTCATCATCGTCGGCATCGATTTTCCAACGACGCGGCATCGGTCGTCGCGTGACGCGATAACGGCTGTCGGAATGCAATCACGGTCATCTTTGGCCCGGAATGCCTCAGCCTGAGGCACATTGACGACGTGCGCCGACCGCAAAGCACGCCCGGCAACGGGATTCGAGATGCCAGAAGCGCCACGACATCGAACCCAGCGCCACCAACCATGCGCCGGCGGCGGCCGCTGCACGGTGGCGGCGGCACGTGCCGGCGCCGTCGCCGCAACACTGGCGGCCCGCAACAGCGGACGTCGGCGCGTGACAGAAACGGAAGGGCGCGGGCAGGTGCGGGAAAAATGACTCCCGCAACTGCGGCCAACATTGATGTCCGACCCGCTCGCCAGGGCGGGAGGACGACTGCGTTGGGGTGGAGAGGACGGAAAGAAAACACGAAACTTCGTTTCGCTTCTTGTTCGCCAAATTTCGCTCTGCTAGACCGAACGCGTCGTCATGGAAGTGCTGGCTCCCGAGAACGCGATCGCCGAAGGTCACCGCGTCCCTTCCTTTTCTTCTTCGGAACAGCGTGCGGTCGCGTGGGACCTGCCCGAGCTGGCCGGGCGCCTGACCCAGATATGCGCCAGCGGCGCCGGAGCGGCGCTGACATCGTGCGCCGATCTGATCTGGAAGGCGCAGCAACGCGGCGAGCCTTGTGCCTGGGTCGGCGCGCAGGCCAGCAGCTTCTTTCCCCCGGACTTCGAATCCAGCGGCATCGACCTGGCCGCCCTTCCCTTCATCCGTACGCCCGATGCGGCTGCGGCCGCACGCGCCGCCGACAAGCTGCTGCGCTCGGGCGCCTTTGGCCTGGTCCTTCTCGATCTCGGCTCTCGTCCGTCGATTCCCTCGCCTCTTCTTGCCAGGCTCCTGGCCCTGGCGCGCAAGCATGACGCCGCCGTCATCCTGCTGCTCGAGAACGGTGCCGAATCTCCTTCGCTGGCGCCCATCGTGTCGCTGCGCGTGACGACGTCGCGGCGGCGCTCCGCGCCGGACCGGTTCGTGTGCACCATCGAGGCAGTCAAGGACAAGAGTCGCGGACCGGGCTGGGCCCACCAGGAGACCTTCCGTGGACCGCCTGGCCTGCGTTGACCTGCCCTCGCTGCCGCTTCAGCTCCTGCTCGCCGAGCATCCGCAGTGGAAGACCCTGCCAGCCTGCGTCGTCGACAAGGACGATCCGCAAGGCGTGCTGCTGTGGCTGAACGAGAAAGCCTGGCGCATGCGGCTGCGGCCGGGCATGCGCTACGGCGCGGCGTTGTCGCTGGCGCGCACGCTGCGCGCAGGCGTCGTCGCTCCCGGCACCATCGAATCCGCACGCCAGCGCATGCTGGCGAGGCTTCGCGAGCTGTCACCGCACGTGCAGGCGTCGCGGGAGGAAGCCGGCACGTTCTGGCTGGACGCTTCGGGGATGACGCGACTGTACGGCGAGATGCCGGCGTGGTCGCGTGCGGTCGCTGGCGCGGTTGCCGGCGAAGGCTTTCGCGGCAGCGTCGTCACGGGCTTCACCCGCTTCGGCACCTACGCGCTGGCCAAGAGCGCATGCTCCGCCATCGACCTGGCCTCGCCCGAAGAGGAGCGCGCGGCGGTCGCGCGCGTGCCGCTGGAGAGGCTCGGCATCTCGCCCGAGCTGCGCGACATGATGACGCGCCTCGGCGTTCGCACCGTCGGTGATTTCCTCGACCTGCCGGGCGCAGGCATCCGCCGCCGTTTCGGCGCCGAGGCATGGCTGCTGCACGAGCGCGCATGCGGCCGCGCCTGGGACCCGCTCCAGCCCGATCCGGAAGAGGAGCCTTGGCTGCAGAGCCTGCTGCTGGACGAGCCCGTCGCCAATACGAGCATCCTGCTGTTTCTCGTGCGCAAGCTGCTCGCGCCGCTGCTGGCGCGGCTGGCGACCAAGGCACAGGGAGTCGCGGCCGTGTCGGTGGCGCTGCATCCGAGCTTGCGGCGCGCGGAGGCGCGGTCCGACGATGCCGGCTCCGAGAAAAAGGGACGTTCCGAGCCGACGCCCACGGCCGCGTCGTGCGTCGTGCGCATCCAGGCCGCCGAGCCCACGCTCGAGGAGGCCGTCCTGCTCGACCTGGTTCGCCTGCGTCTCGAGCAGACACGCCTGCAGCGGGGCGTGCTGGAGATCGAGGTCGCAGTGGAAGCCGCGCCCGCGACCACCGATCAGCTCCGCATGTTCCAGAGCGCCACGCGCCGCGATCTCAAGGCGGGGCAGCGAGCGCTGGCGCGGCTTCGCGCCGAGCTCGGGGACGATGCCGTCGTGTACGCGCGGCCGCGCGAGGGACATCTTCCCGAAGGCAGCTTCACGTGGGAGCCGGCGCTCGAGCTGAAGGCCGCGGCGCCGCGCGTGGTGCGCGTGCGGCCGTTGGTGCGGCGCATGCACAGCAGGCCGCAGATGCTGCCGCCGCGCCCACTGCGCGACCGCGACGACAGCTGGAGCACGGAGACGGCCGGCCTCGGCCGCATCGAGAGCATGGTCGGTCCCTTCATCGTCTCGGGCGGCTGGTGGCGGCGCGAAGTGCACCGCGAGTACCACTACGCCCGCACCGACAGCGGCGCGATCCTCTGGGTCTACCACGACCGCAAACGGAGGAGGTGGTTTCTGCATGGGAGGGTCGAATGAGCTGCCGCGACGAACTGAGCTCGCCGCTCGCCAGCTCGCGGCTCGGGTTCCTGCATGGACGAGTCGAATGAGCTGCCGCTGCCACTTCTTGCGCGTCCGCGGGCGTGTCTCCGGCGGACCCTGCGGTTCCTCCGCCCTGCGTCCGCCGGGGACATGCCCGTGGACGCGCCCTCTTCGCCCGTGTGACGGAGCGTAGCTCGTGCTGCCGTACGCCGCGCTATGGTGCAAGAGCAACTACTCCTTCCTCGAAGGCGCGGGCCATCCCGAAGAGCTGATCGAGAAGGCGGTCGAGCTCGGCCTGTCTTCGATCGCCATCACCGACCGCGACGGCGTCTACGGCATCGTCCGCGCGCATCTGCATGCGCGCGAGCTCGGCATGCGGCTGATCATCGGCTCCGAGATCACGGTCGAAGACGGCACCCGCATCGTGCTGCTGTGCCAGGATCGCGACGGCTACCGCAACCTCTGCCGCCTGATCACCGCCGGCCGCCTGCGCTGCGAGAAAGGCGACTCCTGGGTGACCTGGCGCGAGGTGTGCGCGCACGCCGCGGGCCTGGTCGCACTGTGGGGCGGCGAGCGCAGCCTCATGACCAGCCGCCTCGACCCGCATCTGGTCGCCACCGACCTGTGCGATGCGTTCGCCGACCGCCTCTACGCGACGCTCGCGCGCCACAAGCAGGCCGACGAGCCGCATCAGGAAGCGCGCCTTCGCGAGCGCGCGGCGCGGTACGGCCTGCCGCTGGTCGCATGCAAGGAAGTGCTCTACCCGTCGCGCGCGCGCCGCCCGCTGCACGATGTCATGACGTGCATCCGCCGCGGCGTCACCCTGGCCACCGCCGGCCGCGCCATCCACGCCAACGCCGAGCACGCGCTCGAATCGCCGTACGCGATGGCCAGCCTGTTCGGTGACGACATGCCTGCGCTGCAGCGGACGCGCGAGGTGGCCGAGCGCTGCGCGTTCTCGCTCGCCGAGCTGCGCTATCGCTATCCGGCCGAGCGCCTGCCCGAAGGCAACACGACCTCGCAGTACCTGCATCAGCTCGCCTTCGAGGGTGCGCGCACGCGCTACGGAGGCACGGTGCCGCAGGACGTGGCGGCACAGCTCGAGAAGGAGCTGGCGCTCATCGAGGAGCTCGACTACGGCGGATACTTCCTGACCATGCACGAGATCGTCGAGTTCTGTCGCAAGAGCGCGATCCTGTGCCAGGGCAGAGGCTCGGCGGCCAACTCGGCCGTCTGCTACTGCCTCGGCATCACGGCGATCGACCCGGTGCGCATGGGCCTGCTGTTCGAGCGCTTCCTGTCGCGCGAGCGCGCCGAGCCTCCCGACATCGACCTCGACATCATGCACGAGCGGCGCGAGGAGGTGATCCAGCACGTCTACGAGAAGTACGGCCGCAGCCATGCCGGCATGGTCGCCAACGTCATCCGCTACCGGCCGAAGTCGGCCGTGCGCGACGTCGGCAAGGTGCTCGGCATTCCGGGGACCTCGCTGGACCGCCTGTCGCGGCTGCTGTCGTACGAGCAGGTGACCCCGGAGGCGCTGGTGCAGGCGGGCCTGGATCCGTCCGGAGGCGACGGCGCACACCTGCTGGCGCTGTCGAACGACATCCTCGACTTCCCGCGCCACCTCTCCATCCATCCCGGCGGCTTCCTGCTCGGACACGAGCCGGTCAGCGACATCGTCCCCATCGAGAACGCCACGATGGAAAAGCGCACCGTCATCCAGTGGGACAAGGACGACATCGAGGCGCTCGGCCTGTTCAAGGTCGACCTGCTCGGCCTGGGCGCGCTGACCATGATCGACCTGGCGCTGAAGGAGATGAAGAGCTGCCGCGGCGTGCACCTGACGATGGCGACGATTCCCGCCGAGGACGCGGCCACCTACGAGATGATCTGCCGCAGCGAGACGGTCGGCGTCTTCCAGATCGAGAGCCGCGCGCAGATGGCGATGCTGCCGCGCCTCAAGCCCAGGACGTTCTACGACCTGGTGGTGGAGGTCAGCATCGTGCGGCCCGGCCCCATCACCGGCGGCATGGTGCATCCATATCTGCGCCGGCGCATGGGACAGGAGGCGATCGATTATCCGCACGAGTGCCTGCGCCCGGTGCTCGAGAAGACGCTCGGCATCCCGCTCTTCCAGGAGCAGGTGATGAAGCTGGCGATCGTTGCCGCCGACTACACGCCGGGCGAGGCCGACCGCCTGCGCCGCGACATGGCCGCGTGGCGGCGCACCGGCCGCATCGAGAAGCACCGCGACCGTCTGATCACGCGCATGACGGCCAAGGGCATCCGCCGCGAGTTCGCCGAGCGTGTCTTCGAGCAGATCCGCGGCTTCGGCGAGTACGGCTTTCCCGAAAGCCACGCCGCCAGCTTCGCGCTCATCGCCTACGCCACCGCGTGGCTGCGCTGCCACTATCCGGTGGAGTTCACCTGCGCGCTGCTCAATGCGCAGCCGATGGGCTTCTACTCGCCTTCGACGATCATCGGCGACGCACAGCGTGGCGGCGTCGAGGTGCTGCCGATCGACGTGACGCGCAGCGACCAGGACTGCACGATGGAGCTGACCGCCAGGGATTTCGGCGTGCGCGTGGGTCTGCGCTACGTCAAAGGCCTGGCCAAGACCGAGGGCGAGGCGATCGTGGCGGCGCGGCGGCGCGCCGAGATCGCACGCGGCGGCTTCGCATCGGTCGAGGATTTCGTGCGCAGCGCGCGCGTGTCGGAGAAGGCCCTGAAGGCGCTGGCGCAGTGCGGAGCGCTGTCGTCGTTGCAGGGGGACCGTCGCGCGGCGCTATGGCAGGTGGTCGGGCTGGCGGCGAGCGAGCAACCGTCGCTGGCGCTGGAGGACACCGAGCACGTGCCCACCTTCGACGTGCTCAGCGACTTCGAAACCATCGCCTGGGACCACCAGGCCAGCGGCCACAGTGTGCGCGGCTATCCTCTGGAGCCGATGCGCGCCGAGCTGGCCGCGCGCGGCCTTCCCACCGCGCGCCAGGTCGGCACGATGCGCAGCGGTGAGCGCGTCGACTATGCCGGCATCGTCATCTGCCGCCAGCGCCCCGGCACCGCGCGCGGCGTCGTCTTCATGACGCTCGAGGACGAAACCGGCTTCGTCAACGCGATCCTGTGGCAGAGCGTGGTCGAGAAGTTCCCGGTCCTGGCCAAAAGCGCCGTCTTCCTCGGCATCAGCGGCAAACTACAGCGCGAGGACGGCGTGGTGCACATCGTGGTGGACCGGCTGTGGGAGCCGCACGTCTCGATGCAGCCGCACCAGGCGCGGGCGCGCGACTTCCGCTGAGGTTCGGTTTCTGCACGCGAACGATGCCGCCGGCGGCCGGCCGCGTCGCGAGCGATGCGCGAGGCCACCTCGCCTGGCGCCGGCGGCGACGGCGGCCTCAGTCGAAGACGTCGCCGAGCATCTCGACCCAGCTCTTCTTGCGCCGCGGGTAGCGGCGGTAATGATCGTCGTCGTGGTCGCGGTACGGACGATCGCGATAGGGCGGCTCGCCGTAGGCGGCGTCCGCGTAAGGACGCCCCCTGTCGGGTCGATCCTCGTAGCGCTGCGGCTCCGGCGCGCGCTCGGGCCGGCGCGCTTCGAGCTCGTCGAGCTCGCGCGTCGCGCGCGCGATCAGCTTCTCGAGCTCGCCGCGATCCAGCCAGATTCCTCGGCAGCTGGGGCAGGCATCGACGACGATGCCGTCGCGGTCGCGCTCGTCCAGGACGGCGGTGTTGCAGCGTGGACAGTTCATCCATCTCCTCCGTTCGAGATCGCTTCGTCGCGTGCAGCAGGCAGTGGCGCCAGGATGCCCGCGCGGCAATGCGGCCGCCAACGGCGACCGGATACCGGGCGCTCGCAGCCTGGATCGACCCTCCGTCCCCTCCTTTCATTCGAATGCAGCGCACGAACCGAGCCCGGATCGGCCGCGTGCCGGCGAGTGGATCGTGTGAGCCGACCGCGCCCGGCACAACGATCGCGCAACACACTTTGACAGGGGCTCGATGGGAGGAGTAAGGAAGCCACCGCCATGCGGAGCAGGATCAAGGAGTATCTCGACGCCGACCCGGCCCTGGCCGACCGGTACGTCAAGATCCGGACCTACGCTCGCGGCATCATCATCTCCGGCTACGACCTGACCAAGCGCTGCAACCTTCGCTGCGAGGGCTGCTTCTTCTTCGAGGGCGAGCTGTCCACCCGTTATGAAGAAGAGAAGACCAATCAGGAGTACGACGAGTTCTTCCGCGCCGAGCTGGCGCGGGGGGTGAACTACCCGCACTTCGCCGGCGCCGAGCCCGCCCTGGTGCCGGACCGGCTGCACATCGCCAACCGGTACTGGAAGCGCGGCCTCATCTACACCAACGGCACCATCAAGATCGACCCGCAGATCACGTTCATGATCCACGTCTCGCTGTGGGGCAACCCGGCCACCGATGCCGTGCTTCGCGGAGCCCCCGTCTTTCGCAAGGCCGTGGCCAATTACGCAGGCGACCCGCGCGCCGTGGTGATGATGACCATCAACCGGCGCAACGTCGACGAGATCGCCGACGTGGCGCGTGTCTGCGAGAACGCCGGCCTGCGTCTGTCCTTCAACCACTACAGCCCTTCGCGCCAGTACCAGCACAAGGTCCTCGAGGGCGGCGAGGAGACCGACACGTTCCGCCTGAGCACACGCGAGGACAACCTGATCCTGCGCGCGCAGGATCTGGCGCGTGTCCGCGATCTCATCGAGGAGCAGATCGTCCTGCGGCCGCAGACGGTGATCTACTCGCGCTACTACAACGACTGGATCAATGCCGCCGGCACGCGTTTCATCATCGACGCGGCCAGCGGCATGGCCACCGACTGCCCGATCCTGAACATGCCGCGCCACCGCCAGCACCACGTCGACTTCTCCTACAGCGACGACGAATGCTGCATCGCCAACATCGACTGTTCGGGCTGCCGCCATTACGTCTCCGGCTACACCAAGATCATGGCCGAGCTGGACAACCACACCGGCTCCTTCGAAAGCTTCGCTGGCTGGGTCGATGTGTTCGATACCTGGTGCCGACTGCACTACCCCGCGTGGGACGATCTGACGGTTCTCGAGATGGAAGAGGCCGCAGCGGGGGACGCGCGCGGTGCCGGCTGGGCCGGCGCGACCAACATCCGCTGAGGCGGGCGGCGCTCGCCGCACGCCCCTTCGAGTCTTCGCCTGCGAAAGCGCGCCGACCGGCGTTGCTCGCAGATCGAAGCCGCCTTCTAATGCACCCATGATGCTTGCGACCTGGTCGGCTGCCCTGACTGCATCGGCATTGCTGGTTCTTCCGGCCGGCGCGGCCTCCGCCGCCATCACCACGGAGCTGGTCACGGGCGGTCTGGAACGTCCGTTGTTCGCCACCGCGCCGCCCGGCGATACCGGCCGCCTCTTCCTCGTCGAGCAGCACAGCGGCCGCATCCGCATCCTCGACCTCGGCAACGACACGCTGCTCGCAACCGACTTCCTCGACCTCGACGACATCGCTACCGACGATGAGCAGGGGCTTCTCGGCCTCGCCTTCCATCCCGAGTACGCCGAGAACGGCTACTTCTACGTCAACCTGACCAGGGCCGGTGACGGCGATACCGAGATCCGCCGCTATGAGGTCTCGAGCGATCCCGATGTTGCCGACGAAAAGAGCGGACAGCTGGTGCTGAGCTACGTGCAGCCGCAGAACAACCACAACGGCGGGTGGATGGGCTTCGGCCCCGACGGCTTTCTCTACATCGCCTCGGGAGACGGCGGCGGCAGCAACGATGCGGGCACCGGACACACGGCAGGCACCGGCAATGCGCAGGACATCACCGACAACCTGCTCGGCAAGATCCTTCGCATCGACGTCGATGGCGACGATTTTCCCGCCGACGCCGCGCGCAACTACGCGATCCCGCCTTCGAACCCGTTCGTGGGCGTGACCGGCGACGACGAGATCTGGAGCTACGGCCTGCGCAATCCCTGGCGCGCCAGCTTCGATCGGAACACCGGCGACTTCTACATCGGCGACGTCGGGCAGAGCTCGCGCGAGGAGATCGACGTGCAGCGGGCCGGCGACGGCGGCGGGCAGAACTACGGCTGGCGGCTGCGCGAGGGCACGATCCAAACGCCGACCGTCGGCGGTGCGCGCCCCAGCGGCGCCATCGATCCGATCTACGACTACACACGCGGCAGCGGCGCCTTCCAGGGTCGCTCGGTCACCGGCGGCTACGTCTATCGAGGGCCCATCGAGGAGATCCAGGGCCATTACTTCTTCGCGGACTTCGCCACCGCGCGCATCTGGTCCCTGATCTATGACGGATCGGCTCCGGCCACGTTCGACGGCAGCAACTACACCGATCTTTCGGACCGCACCGCCGAGCTGGATCCGGCCGGCGAGGCCTCGATCGACGACGTCGCGAGCTTCGGCGAGGACGCGCAGGGCAATCTCTACATCGTCGAGCTCGGCGGCCAGCTCTTCCGCGTGATCGAGGCGCCGGATGCGGCTTGCGGAGATCCGGTCGAGGACGCCGCTGCCGGCTCTGCCGCCTCGCTCAGCGCCAGCGATGCGTTGTTCGTGCTTCGCACCAGCGTCGGATCGCAGTCGTGCGCCCTGTGTGTGTGCGACGTCAACGACAGCGGCGACGTCACCGCCACCGACGCGCTCGCGGTGCTTCGCGCCGCCGTCGGCAGCCCGGTCGAGCTGACCTGCCCCGCCTGCCCGTGAGCGCGATGCACGGCCGCGGCTGCCGCGTCCTTCACTCCGCTTCGGCAACGACCACCGGCGCGCGCCGCGCCGCCAGCCCCTCGACGATGAAGACGAGCAGCGCGGTCCACACCAGCGTGAAGCCGATGAGCTGCTCGCGATGGAACGGCTCGCCGTAGACGAGAGTGCCCAGCGCCAGCTGCAACGTCGGCGCGATGTACTGGAGGATGCCGACCCAGAACAGCGGTATGCGCTGGGCCGCCGATGCGAACATGAGCAGCGGCGCGGTGGTGATGGCGCCGGCACCGACGAGCATTGCGCTGGCAACGGCATCGCCGCCGAGCAGCGGTCCCTGTCCTCGCGCTTCGGAGTAGACGAGGAACGAGACCGCCGGGACCAGCAGCAGCCCGGTCTCCAGCGTCAGGCCGTCCAGCGACGCGAGCGGCGCCGTCTTCTTGACCAAACCATAGAGGGCAAAGCTGGTGGCCAGCAGCAACGCGACCCACGGCACCGAGCCGTGCATGAGCGTCAGATACGCCACGCCGGTGCCCGCAAGCGCGATCGGCACCCACTGCATGGGGCGCAGGCGCTCGCGCAGCACGACCACGCCGAGCAGCACGCTGATGAGCGGATTGATGTAGTAGCCGAGGCTGGTCTCGACCAGGAAGCCGGCGCCGACGGCCCAGATGAACAGGGTCCAGTTGATGCCGATCAGAATGGCGGCGGCTGCATACAGGCCCAGCGACCGCCACGAGGTCGCGGCATCCGCGAATGCCCGCCACCGCCCGGCCAGCGCCAGCACTGCGGCCAGCAAGGCAAAAGACCAGACGATGCGATGGCAGATGACCTGCGCCGCCGGCACGTGCGCGAGCATCTTCCAGTAGATCGGCAGCAGGCCCCATGACGTGTAGGCGCCCGCTGCGTACCAGAATCCCGCGTTGGTCCTGCTGTCGGCCATGAGCGAAGGCGTGGCGTACCCGGCGTGGAGCCGAAACTCGAACGGGAGGCGGCGGCGAAGCCCCGCATGGTCGAAAACGTTCGCGCCTTGGCCGGAAAGGACCGCCGGCCGGCCTGAACGTTTGGCGGGAACAGGCCGGCCGGCGTGGTCGCGCAGCCTTCAGCGACGCGTGGGGTCGCGACGCCGCAGGAGGAGGAGGTCTGATCCTGCGCGACCGGAGAGAGACGCGTCGATGGTTGCGGAATCCACGCGGCTCCGGTCGGCATTCTATCGGCTCGCACCCCCGGCCACAGTGAGCACGCTCACTGCCACCGCGAATTCTGCGCGTCGTGCGCGTCGAGGAGGTTGTGCGCAGGCAGCTCCGACCGTTGGCGCGGCGGCGGCGGCGCAGATGGCGATTTTGCCTGTCCGGGCCTGCGCTGGTAGTCGCAACGCGCGCTGGCCGGCACGGCCAGAGGAGGAGCAGCCGGAATGGACGTCCAAGGAAAGGTCGCGATCGTGACGGGAGGCGGAACCGGAGTGGGCCGCGCCACGGCTCTGGAGCTGGCGCGCCGCGGCTGCTCGGTGGTCGTCAACTACTCGAAGTCGCGCGAGGAGGCCGAACAGACGGCTGCCGAAGCCTCTGCGCTCGGCGCCCGAGCCATCGCCGTGCAGGGCGACGTCGCCGAGGACCAGGCCTGCCGGCGGCTGGTCGAGACGGCCGTGGCCGAGCTCGGCAGCGTCAGCATCCTGGTCAGCAACGCGGGCACCACCGAGTTCATCCCCCACCACGATCTGGAACGGCTGACACCGGAGGTCTGGCACCGCATCCTGTCGGTCAACCTGATCGGTCCGTTCCAGCTCGCGCGCGCCGCCAAGGCCGCGATGGAAGGCGCCGGCGGCGGGGAGATCGTCCACACCTCCAGCATCGCCGGCATCGTCGGCGTGGGAAGCTCGATCGCCTACTGCGCTTCCAAGGCGGCGCTCAACAACCTGACGCTGACGCTGGCGCGCGTGATGGGGCCGGCCGTTCGCGTCAACGCGGTGGCCCCCGGGTTCATCACCGGCCGCTGGCTCAAGTCCGGCTATGGCGAAGCCTACGATGCGCTCGAGCAGCTGGCCGCGGCCCGCTCGGTGTTGAAGAAGGTGTGCGAGCCCGAAGACGTCGCGGCCGCCATCGTCGGAATCATCACCGGCTCCGACCTCATCACCGGGCAGGTCATCGTGGTCGACGGCGGCATGACGATCGCGCAGATGTGACTCAATAATCCCACTTCCAGTTCAGCCCGATCTCCCCTTCCGCATCCTGCGAGATGTCGCTCTCGATCGTCACGTTGTTGAAGATCTCCCACTCCACCACCGCCTTGCTGTCCTCGGGCGTCAGGCCCTGCTGGAAGCGCAGGTAGACGTCGTCGGTCAGGTACTTGGTGGCGCTGAGCGCGCCGCCGCCGGCATCGCCCGTCTCCAGGCCGAGCCGGTCCAGGCCGAGGCTGCGCCCGACGCGGCCGAGAATGCCGGAGCCGCCGCCGAGCGGGCTGCCCGTCAGCTCGGCGACCGAGCGCGCCAGCTGCACGCTCTGCATGGGCGTCAGATCGCCGGCGCTCTCGCCGAACAGCACGCGCGAGAGGACCTCGTCGCGCGGCAACGCCGGCTCCGAGCGCAGCTCGATGGTCGGCCTGGTGGCGTTGCCGCGAATGTCGACGATGGCGGTGACGTCATGCGCCTCGGCCTCGGCCGTCATGTTCAGGTACGGCACGTTCTGCGGATTGCCGTCGAAGCGCAGCGTGCCTTCGCGGAAGGAAAAGCGTCGGCCGAGCAGCTCGAGCTGGCCGCGCACGGACTCGACCACACCCTCGACGATCGGCTCGCCCGTTGTGCCCCGGATGTCCAGATCGGCCTTCCATTCCGAGTCCAGCGCGCGCCCCTCGACGAAGATGCGGTTGTCGGCGACGACGTCGATGGCCAGCGCCAGATCGATGATGGCTTCGGTCTGCTCTTCTTCGGCCGCCTCGCCGGTGGCGGCGCCATGGATCTCGACCACGGCCAGCTCGGGCACGTCTTCGACGAACTCGTTCGGAATGCGCACGCGCGCTTCCTTCACCTTGACGTCGCCGCTGATGCTGCCGCCGACATCGGCATCGGCGGAGGCACGGCTGGCGCGAACCGCGATGGTCGCGTCCGCCTCGGTCGTGATCAGGTCGAGCCGCGTCAGCATCGCGTCGGTCGCAGTGAGATCGGCCGTCAGCGCGAAAGCCGGCAGCTCGCCGAAATCGAGGCGACCGCTGGCGGTGACTCTGCCGTCGTCGCCGTCGCTCGCCGTCATCTGCGGCATCAGCAGGCTCGGCCCCTGCCCGATCAGGCTGACTTCGATGTCGCGCAGCACCAGACCGCTGGCGCCGTTCTCGTAGCTGGCGCCGCTCATCGTTGCCGTGCCGTGCACCTGCGGCGAACGCGTGGTGCCGCCGACGGTGAGATCGGCGTCGATGCGGCCGCGCAGCACGTCCTCGCCGAGCGGCAGCAGGGAAGCGGCCTCGGCGATGTCGCCGTGCCAGCGCAGCGCCACCTCCACCGCCTCGCCGGCGGCTGCGGCCTCGGTCAGCGGTGCATCCAGCGCCACGTCGAACGTCGTGTCGCTCAGCCCGATCAGTGAGGCCTTCGCCGTCAGACGACCGCCGGCGAAGCGGCCATCGACGCGTGCGTTGACCGGAGCGACGCCGCGCGTCTGCAGCGCTCCCGATCCGATCTGGCGGCCTTCGAGGTGCGCCTCGGCAAGGGCGCTGTCCCACGTCTTGCCGCGCACGTCGAGCGATCCGCTGAGCGTGCCGTCGAGATCGAGGCCGTCGACGAACGCCGATGCGATCGCCAGGGGCACGTCGTGGAGATCCGCATCGCCGGTGACGTCGGCAGGCGTGCGAGACAGCGATGCCAGCAGCCGGCCCTGCTCGCCCACCCGCAGCGCGGCCGGCGGCAGCCGCAACGTGTCGGCGCTCCACTCCACCGCCACCGGCGCGGTCAGCTGAAGCGGCTGATCGGCAACGTGCGCGTCGAGCCGCGACACGAGCGCCTCGTAACGGCCATCGCTGCCGCGAATGGTGGCGGCGGCGTCGACGGACAGCTCGCCCGCCGCGCTGCCCCTGGCCGCAAGGCTCACATCCCACGCCCGCCCGTCTCCGGTTGCCGTGATCGATGCCTGCGTGAGCACCGTGCTGCCGAAGCGGCCGTCGGCCACGGTGGCGGCAAGGCTTCCCTTCGGCGCCGGGCCGATCTCGACGCCTTCGGCCGTCAGATCGATGGCTCGCGCCAGCGCCTCCTCGCCGTCGATGGCGATCGCGACGTTCTGCGCGTGCACGGACCCGCTGACCAGCTGCGCGGCGGCCGCACCCGTCCCCGCGCCGGCCAGCGTCAGATCGACGGCCAGCGATCCGCCCAGGCCGCGCCCGAGGAAGGGACGCCACAGCGCGAGCTCTGCGCTGCTGCCGACGATGCGGCCGCTGACGACGTCCCTGGCCAGGTCGATGTCGAGATCGATGCTCGCGCTCGTCGAGGGGCCCGTCATCGAAACCTGCGAGAGCACCAGACGATCGGCGGACGGCATGGCGGCGTCGCCGCGCAGGCGCGTCTCCAGCTCGCCGTAGCGCGCATGCACGTCGAGCGAGCCGGCGATGCGATCGGGCAGGCCGCTGCCGCGCGCATCGACCGTCAGCTCGTCCAGGCGCACGCCTTCGAAGACAATGCGTTCGCCGCGCGCGCTCGCATCGAGCGTGAAGTCTTCGAGCGCTCCGCTCGCTCTGGCGTCCACCACCACTCGCCCGGCGACCGAGGCGACCTTGGGATCGGAAAGGCGCGCCAGATTGTCGATCACCGCCGACAGATCCGCACGCAGCTCGCCGCCGTGCTCGGCCATGCTCGCCGTTGCGCTGGCCGTGACGCCTTCGGCGCGAACATCGGCGCTGGCCTGCAACGGCCCCGACAGATTGCCGGCGGCTCGTCCTTCCAGCGTCAGGCGCGGGCCGAGCAGCGCATTCCAGCCTTCGTCGTCGACGCGCAGCTGCTCGGCGCTGCCGGCGATGTCGGCCTGCACCGCGCCGCTCTCGTGCACGCTGAGCTTCGCGGTCAGCGAGGCGGCGCCTTGCATGGGCGTATCGGTCAGCCGCTCGAGCGAGGACAGATCGGCGCTGCGGGCCACCAGCGACCCGCGCACGCTGCCCCAGTCGTCGGCGACGTCGATCGGACCTTCGATGCGCAGCGCCTCACCGGCCAGCACGAAATCGGACGCGGAGACGGCGCCGGCGTCGAGGTCGACCGTGCCTGCAGCGGTGGCGCGCGCGCCGGCTCCGAGCAGCGGTGCCGTGCGCTCGGCAACCGTCAGTCCTTCGCCGTCCACCGTCAGCTCGAAGGAAGCCGCGCCTTCGCCGGCCGGATCGCGCGCCAGCAGCCTTGCGCGCAGGCTCGCGGCGGCCGCAGGGCCCGAAGCCGCGCCCGAGACGTCGAGCTCGGCGCGCAGCTCGCCTGCATCGCCGAGGCGGCCCTCGGCGTGGCCGCGTGCCGACGCCACGTCGATGCCGCGCAGGACGACGGTCGCGCCCGGATCCTCATGGCCGAGCACCGCATCCACGACGAAGCTGTTCGTGGACAGATCGAGCTTGCCGTGCGCACCGAGCGTGCGCCCGTCGGCGACCACATCGACATCGTCCAGCCTCAGCGCCTGATCGGGAATCCACGCGCCTCGAGCGGCAATCGACACCGGACCGCCCGGCGGCAGCAGCGCACGCCTGCGGATGTCCTCGACCGCCTCGAGCTGGGCGACGCCGTCGAAGGCACCGCTGGGACCGAAGGCGATGCGCGCATCCAGCCCCAGCTTTCCGATCGCCGTCGCGACGACGTCGGCGCGCGCACGCCAGTCGCGCATGGCGCCGGACGCTTCGACCTCGAGTTCGACGGCGCCGGCCTGCGGCAGGCGCGCAAGGTGCGCGAGCGCGCCGCCCTCCTCTTCGCTGGCAACGACGTTTCCGCGCAGCTCGATGGGGCTGCCCGACGTGAACAGGTCGATGCGCGCGCTGCCGCGACGTCCGTCGATGCGCTGGAGCGTCAGGTCCAGCCGTCCCTGCTCCCACTCGCCCAGCACGCCCCGGCCGTGCGCCTTCATCACGGCGCGATGGCCGCCGAGCAGGTCCGGCCCCACCTCGAACTGCTCGACCTCGAGCTTCTCGACGAGAATCCGCGGGAAGCGGTCCCAGCGGAACGGCTTGTCGTCGGGCTCGTCGATGGTCTCGGGCAGCCGCGTCCACACCACGCGACGGGCGCGCACGTGGTCGACGACGATGCGATAGGGCACGTCGTCGCCGGGCTGCCATACCTCGAGGGGATGCCAGGAGACTTCGGCGTCCTCGATGGTGATGTAGACGTCGTCCTTGTCGCCGACCTCGACGCGGTCGACGTGGAGCTGCCAGGGGAGATTGCCGGTGACGTTCTCGGCGCGCACGAAGAAGACGCCGGCTTTCTTCGCAAAGCGCGTGACCAGATGGCCCACGTGCTGCTGGATGAACGAGTAGCGCAGCGAGAACACCAGAGCCGCAGCCAGCACGCCGGCCATCACCGCCACCAGCACGGCCAGCAGCACCGCAGAGCGCGTGACGCGTACGATCCGGCGCCGCATCGTCCTCAGAAAGCCTGCCCGAGGCTGATGTAGATCTCGAAGATGTCGTCCACCTTGCGAGGGTTGATCGGGAATGCCACGTCGAGCCGGATCGGCCCGGCAACGGTGAAATAGCGGAAGCCCAGCCCCGCGCCCCACTGCACGTCCTCGCCGAAGTCGGGATAGCTCGGCTCGTAGACGCCGGCACCTTCGACGAACGGGACGATTCCGAACGTGTCGGTCACCTGCATGCGAAGCTCGGTGCCGGCCTGGAGGATGGAGCGGCCGCCGATGGGATGGTTGCGATTGCGCGGGCTGCACTGGACCCCGGGCGTGGGGATCTGCCGCTCGCACAGCAACGGCCCGACCTTCTGATAATCGTAGCCGCGCACCGAGTCCCCGCCGCCGCCGTAGAAGCGCTTGTCGTCGGGGATCTGGCTGCGGTCGGCGCCGACGATGGTGCCGAGCGTCAGGCGCGTGGCCCACACGAAGCGGCGGCTCCTGGTCAGCGGCACGTAGAAGCTCTCGGTGCCCCGCGCCACCAGCATCTGGACGCTGCTGCCGAACGCGCTGATGTAGGGCGTCAGGCTGATGGCCGTGCGATGGCCCTTGCCCGGATTGAGCAGGTTGTCGCTGCCGTCGTAGCGAAGGCCGAGCGGGATGCCGAACAGCGTGAAGCGGTCGTTGTCCTGGTCGGCGCCGCTGACCACCGACTGCTCGAAATACAGACCGCCGGAAAGGGTCAGGCGCTTGCCGAACCGGCGCTCGAGGCCTCCCGACAGGATCAAGGCGTAGCGATCGAACGCAGGCGTGTCGTCGTTGTCCAGCTTGAGGTCGAGAAGCAGATCCTGGTTGGGCGAGAGGAAGTCGGGCTTGCGAAACGACAGCTCGCCTTCGTACAGCAGCTCGGAGGCCTCCAGTTCGAAGCGCAGCCGCTCGGCATCACCGAAGAAGTTGCGGTGCTCCCAGAATGCGCGGCCGCCGAAACCTTCCGACGAAGAGTACTTCACGCCGGCGCCGACGCTGTGCACCTTGGCCTCGGCCACCGTGATCCTCACCGGCACGGTGCCGTCGGCTGCGATGTCTTCACGCCGGCCCCAGGTGATGACCACGGAATTGAAGACGCCGCTCTCGAGCAGCGCCTTGCGCGTCTCCTCGAGCGGCTCGGGCTCGAAACGCGCTCCTTTGGCGAATGCGAGCCGCCGCAGGACATAGTCGTGCTCGACCTGCTGAAGGCCCGTCACCTCGACGTCACCGAATCGTGCCTCGGGCCCCGCGTCCACGTGCAGCCGCACCTCCATCGTGCGCGTTGCATGGTCGACGGCGACGTTGCGATCGGCGACGACGACGAACGGGTGCGACTGCCGCGTCAGCTCGAGCAGCAGGCGCCGCTCCGCTTCCAGGACGACGTCGGCCAGCGCGGGATCTCCCAGCGTCACGCCGAGCGTGGCCAGGCCTTCGGGCGTGCCGAGCTTCGAGGCCTTCTGCGGCAGCCCCGCGATCTCGAAGCGCACCAGCTTGTAGCGCGGGCCGCGCTCGACCGTGAAAACGACCTTGACCGGATCGGCATTCTCGTCGATCTGCCACTCGACCGACCCGTCATAGAAGCCGCGCGAGCGTAGCACGCGGCGGAACGTGTCCTGATCCGCCTGCGCGCGGCGGCGCAGGCCCTGCATGGAGGAGGGCGGATCGTCCTGCTTCTGCTCGAGCTCGGAAACCGCCAGCAGCCTTTCCTCGAGCTGCCCGCCGATGCCGGCGATGTCCAGGTCGTAGTCGACGGCGTTGGCAGCGCGCGCAGACGCCGGCCACGCGGCGATCAGCAGCGCCAGGACGAACGCAAGGCGAGGAGTGGGCGTGATCGGCATCGACGCGATGGCGCGCGCATCGGCGCGCAGCCCCGCGCCGATCACATCTGGCTGCGCGAAAGCTCCAGCGCTCGAGTCGTGACGCCTTTGTAGTCCATCTTGCCGGAGGGCGACCGTCCGAGCGACTCGACGGCGAAGATGCGCTTGGGCACCTTGTAGCCCGCCAGCAGGCCGCGGACGTGCTCGCGCAGCGCCGCTTCGTCGGCGCTGCGGCCCGGCCGCATCACCACCAGGGCCACGATGGCCTGACCCCACTTCTCGTCGGGCAGGCCGACCACGGCGGCGTCTTCGACATCGCCATGGCGCTTGAGCACTTCCTCCACCTCTTCGGGGAAGACCTTCTCTCCGCCGGTGTTGATGCATACCGAACCGCGTCCGAGCAGCCGAAGCGTGCCGTCGGCTTCGACCGTCGCGAAGTCGCCCGGCATCGACCAGCGAACGCCGTCGATGGTGCGAAAGGTCGCTTCGGTCTTGACCGGGTCCTTGTAGTAGCCGACGGGGATGGGGCCGGTGCGCGCCACGAGCCCGCGCTCGCCGCTGCCCGCGACGACCTCGCGGCCGTCGTCCGTGAACACCTTGACGCGCTCGCCGACCTTGAACGACGCCGTCTGCGCCTCCATGCCCGCCGTCATGATCGACGCGCCGAGACCCGTCGCCTCCGATGAGCCGAGCGAATCGAACAGCACCATGTACGGATGGAACTCGAGCAGCTCGCGCTTGACCTCCAGCGACCACATCACGCCGGAAGAGACGATCAGGCGCAGGGTGTCGAGCGCATACTTCTTCTCGCGCAGCGCCGCCACCATCGGCCGGGCGAACACGTCTCCGACAATGGCGATGGCGTTGACGCCGTGCCGCTCCACCGCCGACCACAGCGCGTGCGCATCCAGCTTGTGCGACGCTAGCGTGACGACGGTGCCGCCGTTCAGCAGCGCATTGATGGCGGTGAACAGCCCGGTGCCATGCATGAGCGGGCATGCCGGCAGCAGCGTCTGCCGCTGCGCGCCGGCGGTGACGTTGGCAAGATGCTCGCCGATGTCGCCCGGCCGCCCCTGCCCGGTCAGCGGATCGCCCCCGGCGCCGAGCGTGCGGAACAGATCCTCCTGCCGCCACATCACGCCCTTGGGCATTCCGGTGGTGCCGCCGGTGTAGAGCAGGAGCAGGTCATCGGGGCTGCGCTCGATGTCGAGCGCGGCGGCGTCGCCGTTGGCCGCCGCTTCGTAGAGACGCGCCCCGTCCACCGACACTCCGTCGAGCTGGTGCAGGCACTTCAACTTGGGAAGCCGCGGCGCGAGCCGTGCCATGTTCTCGGCGAACTCGCTCTCGAACACGACCACGGCCGCGTCGCTGTTGTCGAGCAGATAGAGCAGCTCGTCGTCGCGATATCGGTAGTTGACGTTGACCGGCACCAGGCGCGCCTTGAGCGCCGCCACCAGCGCTTCGAGCCACTCGGGACGGTTGTAGGAATAGATCGCGACCTTGTCGCCGGCGACGGCGCCCGCAGCGAGCCAGGAACGCGCGAGCGCGTTGCTTCGCCGGTCGAGCTCGCCCCAGCTGACGGTGCGGTCGCGCCCGCCGCTGCAGTGGATGAGCGCCGGCCGCTCGGCGATGGCCGCTCCGACGCCGGTGAAGATGTCGCCGATGTTCCAGCTCATGCGTCCCTCCAAGTCGCTGCAGCCCGCCGACCCTCGGGCACCGTCGCGCCGCCTGAACGTGCATGCCCGCAAATCCGCTTCGGCCCAGACATGCGGAAGGCCGCCGGCTTTCACCGGCGGCCCTCCTTTTCGTCTCGCGCCGCCGTCAGGCGGTCGCCAGAGCTTTGCGGCCGGCACCCGTTCACGGAGAAACCGTGAGGCAGGCGCCAGCCCCCTGAAGCGCTACTGCTGGACGCAGTAGAGGTTCTCGGCGCTCGCGCAGCTCGAACCGGTGCAGCTGGTGGTCCAGCCGTTGTTGGTCTCGCTGCCGTCGCCGAACTCGGCGCTCAACGCACCGCTGGTGCTGGTCCAGTTCGCGCAGGCACCGGCCGCACCGAGCGAGGTGCCGTCGATCGCCGTGTTGCTCCACACCGCCGACTCGCCGAACACGGTCGTGCAGGCGCTGTTGCCACCGCCAGCCGCGTTGCCGTTCTCGTCGAGCGAGATGGCGTTGTCGATGCTGCCGTCGGTCAGATCCGCCCAGCTGTCGGCGACGTACGTGCCGTCGACCAGCATGTATGGGCCTGCGCCCTGAGCCGTGAAGCGATTGGCGGGGCCGCTGGTGGCGTCGCTGAGCCAGGCCATGTACGTGCCGACCAGGCCGGCGGCGCTGGCCGCGCTCTGGCAGCGCGCATCAGCGGAGGTCAGGCTGTTGAAGCCCGTCGCGCCCGCGGTGCCCGAGGTGAACGTCGCCGCGGTCTGGAAGACGATGCGCTCATCCAGGCACAGCGCGCTGCAGCCGTCGCCCGGATCCACGCCGCTGTCGTCGCATTCCTCGCCGTAGCCGTCGCCGCACACCACGCCGTCGCCGCAGACCACCGCACCGATGCCTGCGCCGTTGCACGTGGCATTGCAGGCGCCGCACTGCTGATCGTCGCCGTCGTCGCAGGTCTCGCCGTAGGCGCCGCCGCAGGTGACGCCGTCGCCGCAGACCACCGCTCCGATGCCGGCGCCGGTGCAGGTCGTGTTGCAGGTGCCGCACTGCTGCAGATCGCCGTCGTCGCAGGCCTCGGTGCCGTTGGCGACGCCGTTGCCGCAGGTCTGCACTGCCGAGCAGTCCGAGATGCAGAAGCCTTCGCCGGCACCGTTGGACAGACCGTCGTCGCAGGCTTCGCCCGAGTCGACGATGCCGTCGCCGCAGAACGGATTGGAGCAGGCCGGCGCGATGCCGCTGCCGTCGCGGCACTCGTCGGGGCCGTTGCCGTTGCCGCTTCCGTCGTCGCACTGCTCGACGCCGCCGCTGGGTCCGCTGGTGCAGCCCGCGCCGCTGCAGACGAAGCCGTCGCCGCAGGTGGCCACCAGGCAGTTGCCCGAGCCGCCCGAAGGACACGGATCGTTGACGTCGCCATCGCCGTCGTCGCAGGTCTCGACGCCCACGCCGGCCGTGTTGCAGCTGCCGTCGCTGCACAGGAAGCCGTCGCCGCAGGTCGCGTCGTCGCAGGTGCCGCCGTTGGTGACGTCATCGGGGCACGGATCGTTGTTGTTGTCGTCGCCGTCGTCGCAGGTCTCGCCGCGCGATGCGTTCTCGTCGCCGTCGCCGCAGAAGGCGGCGCTGCAATCGCTGTCGCAGCTGGCGCTCTCGCCGCTGGTGTCGCAGTCCTCGTTGGCGGTGAGATTGACGGTGCCGTCGCCGCAGGTCGCCGTCGTGCAGTTGCTGTCGCAGGAGACCGTCTCGCCGCCGCCGTCGCACTGCTCGGGGCCCAGGCCGGCGGTGTTGCACGAGCCGTGGCTGCACACGATCGAGTCGCCGCAGCGCGCGACCGCGCAGCCGTTGGTGCACAGGTCGGTGGTGGTGTTGTTGCCGTCGTCGCAGGCCTCGCCGGCGGCCGCGTTGCGGTAGCCGTCGCGGCACTGCGCCGTGGTGCAGTTGCTGTCGCAGGTGGCCGAATCGCCGCCGGTGTCGCACTGCTCGTTGCGGGCGGCGTTGGTCGTGCTGTCGCCGCAGAACGCCACCGAGCAGTCGGTGTCGCAGCTTGCCGTCTGGCCGCTGGTGTCGCACTGCTCCACGCCGCCGGCCGGGCCGGTGGTGCAGCCGGCCGACGAGCACACGACGCCGTCGCCGCAGGCCGCCGCGGCGCAGTTGTTGCGGCACATGTCCTTGTTGTTGCCGTTGCCGTCGTCGCACTGTTCGGAGCCGCCGGCAGGACCGGTGGTGCAGCTGCCCGCCGTGCAGGCCAGGCCGTCGCCGCAGACCGCGACGCGGCAGCCGCCGGTGCACGGGTGCGCGTTGGTCGTCAGCGCCGGGCCGGCATCGCAGGCCTCGCCGGCAGCCGCGTTGTGGTTGCCGTCGCCGCACGAGATCGCCGAGCAGTCGTCGTCGCACGCAGCCGACTCGCCGGAGCCGGGGGCGCCGAGACCGGTGTCGCAGACCTCGGTGCCGCCGGTGGGACCGGAGGTGCAGGTGCCGTCGGTGCAGAGGAAGCCGTCGCCGCAGAAGGCGAGGCGGCAGTGCGAGCCGGGCGCGCCGTCGGAGCTGACGCACGCGTCGTTGGCATCGTTGTCGGCGTCGTCGCAGTTCTCGCCGCGGGTCGCGTTGACGTCGCCGTCGCCGCAGGTCGCGACCGTGCAGTTCAGGTCACAGTCGACGGTCTCTCCGCCGCCGTCGCACTCTTCACCCGAGCCCAGTGCCGGCGCGTTCGTGTTGAACGGGTTGAAGTGGCCGTCCAGACACGCGGGTGCCGTGCAGTCGCTGTCGCAGGTGGCGGTGTTGGTCGGCACGCCGATGCCCGTGTCGCAGACCTCGCCGCGGACCGAGTTGTTGTAGCCGTCGCCGCAGAGCGCCCAGGAACAGTCGGTGTCGCAGGTGAAGGTCTCGACGCCGTCGTCGCACTCCTCGTCGTAGCCGGGGTTCTTGATGCCGTTCAGGCACAGCTCCGACAGACAGGTGTCGGAGCAGCCGTCGCCGGCGATGTTGTTGCCGTCGTCGCATTCCTCGCCGTCGGCGCCGCAGACGGCGCCGTTGCCGCAGCTCGAGGCGGTGCAGTCACGGTCGCAGCCGTCGCACGAGACGTTGTTGCCGTCGTCGCAGGCCTCGCCCGCCTGGGCCGTGCCGTCGCCGCAGTAGCCGCCGCGGTCGCCGACGGGGAAGATGCCGTCGGTGCCGTCGGTGCCGAACGACAGCGCGTGCACCGCCTCCTGGATCTGGTCGTTGAGGCCGTGGATGACGTCGTCGAGCGTGATGCGTCCGGCGAAGCGGCCGCCGGTCACGTCGGCAACCGTTCCGACGAAGCCCAGCTCTTCGATGGGCAGGTCGCACTTGCGCTTGAGCTGATCGTCCAGGCGCGGGAAGGGCTGCGCCAGGCGCTTGTCGACGCGCGCGTCGCCGACAGCCTCCACGGTCCCGAAAGGCATGACCGTGGCGCCGCAATCGAGCACGCCGCCGCCGTCGGCCAGCGCATCGTCGCGGAAGTAGCAGAACGAGCGCATGCGGGCCAGGGCGCCAACCGTCTTCTTGATCTGGCGCGCGATGTCGCCGAGGCAGCGCTCGTGGCTGGCCGGAACGGCGCCGTCGATCTGCAGGTCGAACATCTCCATGATGTGGTCGACCGCGCGGATGCCGGTGTCGACGGCGCACGCGCCGACGGCGTTCCAGTCGGCGGAGCCGCCGCACAGGTCCTCGAGGCCGAGATCGGCCGGATCGATGTCATCGGGATCCGCCTCGTCGGCGGCGTCGCACTGGTTGGTCAGCACCGCGCCGGCTTCCTCGCGAAGGAAGGCCAGACGCGCCAGACGCCGATCGGTCTCCAGGTCGCCGGTGCCGGGGCCGCCGAGCTCTTCGGGGTCGGCGCTGCAATCGACGGTCAGCGAAAGGCCATCGTGCACGCGGCGACGGATGCAGCCCATCCGGAACATCAGCGTGGTGTAGCTCGCGTCGCGCGCCAGCTCGCTGACGGACTCGCGACAGCGGATCTGTGCGGGCGTCAGCGCGTCGGCCGGGCCTGCATCGGCCAGCACAGTCAGCGCCGCCAGAGCGGCGGCCGTCATACGGGCCGCTGCGACGCTCTTCGTAGTCTTGAAAACGTGATCGTTACGCATGGTCGTCATCCCCTCACTACTCGACCACGCAAGTCGAGCTGCAACCGTCACCGTTGACGAGGTTGCCGTCGTCGCACTGCTCGCCGTCGGTCGCGTTCAGAACGTCGTCGCCGCACGTCGATGTGGTGCAGTCGGCATTGCACGCGGCCGATTCCCCCGAATCGTCGCAGTCCTCGCCCGCCGCCGCGTTGGTCGTGCCGTCGCCGCAGAACGCGAACGTGCAGTTGGCGTCGCAGCTCGCGCTGGCCACCGTCGTGTCGCACTCCTCGCCGGCGGTGTGGTTGGTGGTGCCGTCGCCGCAGGCGCGTGCGGTGCAGTTGGAGTCGCAGGTGGCGGACTCGCCCGAGTCGTCGCAGGTTTCGCCGGCCGTGGCGTTGACCGTGCCGTCGCCGCACACGCGGAACGTGCAGTTGGCGTCGCAGCCGGCGGTCTCTCCGGCGCCGTCGCAGTCCTCGCCGCGCGTCGCGTTGAGGTCGCCGTCGCCGCACGAGGCAACCGTGCAGTTGGTGTCGCAGGCGCTGGTCTCGCCGCCGACGCCCGTGCCGTTGCCGTCGCAGGCCTCGGCGTTGGTGACGATGCCGTTGCCGCAGCCGCTGGCGGTGCAGTTGCCGGTGACGCCGTCGTCGCATCCGTCGCCGTTGGTGACGTTGCCGTCGTCGCAGGACTCCCCGTCGGTGACGACGGCGTTGCCGCAGCCCGTGGGCGTGCAGTTGCCGTCGCAGCCGTCGCCGTCGACCAGATCGCCGTCGTCGCAGGCCTCACCCGTGGCGCGAGCCGGCGCCGTCACGTTCTGCGTGTTCAGCTGTCCGTCGCCGCAGTTCGCGGTGCTGCAGTCGGTGTCGCACGTGGCCGACTCGCCCGAGTCGTCGCAGTCTTCGGGCCCGCCCAGCGGACCGGTCGCGCAGGTGAATTCGTCGGTGCAGGTGAAGCCGTCGCCGCAGGTGGCCGTGATGCAGTGGCCGGTGCTGCCGAGGTTGCCGGCGGCGTTGCTGCTGGGGCAGCCGTCGTCATCGGCGGCGTTGCCATCGTCGCACGTCTCGCCGCGCGTGGCATTGAGGTCGCCATCGCCGCACGAGGCCGCGGTGCAGTTGAGATCGCACGGAATGCTCTCGCCGGCGTCGTCGCAGATCTCGCCGCTGTCGGTGACCGCGTCGCCGCAGAACGGAAGCTGGCAGGCGCCGCGCAGGCTGGGCCCGGTGCCGTCGCCGCAGGCGTCGGGCGTGTTCGAGTCGTTCGCCGGTCCGGTGTCGCACTGTTCGCCGGCGGCATTGTTCAGCGTGTTGTCGCCGCACTGCGAGGGCGTGCAGTTGTCGTCGCATGCCGGGGACTCGCCGGCATCGTCGCAGATCTCGCCCCAGCCCAGGTTGATCTCGCCGTTGCCGCACACCTCGACGATGCAGGTCGGCGAGCAGCCGTCCTCGGCGGCGTTGTTGCCGTCGTCGCACTCCTCGCCGAGCAGGTCGAGCGGGCTGCCGCCGTCGATGGAGCCATTGCCGCAGGAGGCCGTGGAACAGTCACGATCGCAGCCGTCGTTGCTCTCGTTGTTGCCGTCGTCGCAGGCTTCGCTGCCGTTGACCGTGCCGTCGCCGCAGTAGCCGTCGGTCGGATAGATCTGGCCCATCACCGTGTAGATGGACTCGGCGATGCGGTCGTTGAGCGAGTCGTAAACGTCGTCCAGAGTGACGCGGTCGACGAAACCGCCGCCGGAGTGATCGGGCGTGGTGACGTCGAAGCCGAGATTGTAGAGGTTGACGTCGCACGGTCCGCGCAGCGCGACGCCGAGGTTCTCGATGGGAACCTGCAGGCGCTTGTCGGCGCGCAGCAGAAGCGTCGATTCGAAGTTGCCCGGCGGCGTGATGTTGGCGTCGCAGTTGTAGAAGCCGCCGCCGTCCTGGATCAGATCGTCGCGCTCGTAGCACTTGGAGCGCCACAGCATCAGCTCGAAGACGGTGCTGCGGGCGCGGTGTGCAGCGACGCTGTGACACAGCTCTTCCTCGCCGCTGACGGGAATCGCCGGCGGCTGCAGGTCCAGGATCTCGCTGATCGAATCGGCGGCAGCCTTTCCCAGATCGGCCACGCATTCACCGACCTCGGTCCACTCCGTGAGCGAGCCGCACGTCGTCGATGGATCGAGGACGTCGGCTGGATCGACGTCGAGATCGACATTGAGGCTGTCGCAGATCTGCGTCAGCCGCTGTCCGATGCGCGTGCGCACCTGCAGATGACGATCCAGGCGTCGATCGACGCCGGCATCGCCGGTTCCGCTGCCGCCCATCGCGGTGGTGTCGGCCTGACAGTCGGTTCCCACGTCGATCGAGCCAAGGATTTTCTGATGAACGCACGCCGTGCGTGCGCGCATGATGCCGACGGCGGCAACGCGCGCGCCTCGACCCAAGATGTCGCGACACTGGATCTCCGTCGTCGTGAGCGCGCCGGCTGGTGTGGCCAGCAGCACAACCGCGCTCGTCAGTGTCAGAGCCGCAACCGACGCCAGCGACCGCTGCCGACGACAAGCGTGCAAACTATCCTTCTTCATTGTGCCCCTCGCTGCGCAATGTCTCCCACCCCGGCAATGACGAACCGCAGGCAAAACGATCGCCTACGCTGGCGCCCGACGGGCGCGCCATCGAAGTCCTTAACAAGGGCTTACAGGGTCAAGGCCCCCCAAAGGCCTCAATGGGGCAGAGAACTAACAAGAGGCCCGCCGCTACGTCAACGGAAATGACGGCACAATCTTTACTTACGCGTCGACCACGGGCGCATGGGGGAGACAGGACTTGCGTCAACGACGGCGAAAGAGGCGCCTCCACGGGGCTGCATCTTCGTCTTCTGCTCTCTGGTCGACGACGCCTTTCGACAGCGCGTCGCGCGCCGCGGGAGCCTCCATTGCGCCAAGGGCCTGGGCAGCGCGCGCCCGGACCAGGAGGTCGAAGGCGTTTAGATAAGTCTCGAAGAGAGACTGCAGCGGCTGCTCGGTGCGGGCGGCGGCGTGCGTTGCGGCGTACGACTGCAGCCGCAGGAATAGCCCGGCCAGATGATGGCGTAACGCATCGCGCCGCGCCGGCGCAGGCCCATCACGCAGGCTGGCGGCAAGCATGGGAATGACGCCTGTCTCATTCTGAATCATGCGCTCCAGCTCGGAGGAGCAGTCCTCGCACTCCAGCCACGACAGCACGACATCGGCATCATCCAAGTCCTCCTGCGCAGGAAGGCCCGACCGCAGCAGGTCCGTCCAGCCGATGGACGGGCAAGCGCGCGAGGTCGGCTGGTCGCAGGATCGGATAGGACCGGCGCGCAGCTTCCAGCGATTGACGACCGAGCGCGGCCCCAGAGATGCGCGGAAGCATTGGCCTTCCGTCAGCGCGCGGCGGAACGCGACGTGCGCCTGCATGAGATTGTGCGCTGGCAGCGCCGGCGCGTGCTCGAGGCCGAGCAGATGTCCGAGCCCATGCGCCAGCGATTCGGGCTGGGCCGCCGCTCCCACCACCACCACGGCCTCGGCCGTGCAGGCGACGGCGCCGGCAGGCCACCGCGGCAGATAGAGGATGACGACGACGCCAGTCCCGCTCAGCCCTGCCTCGGTCATCGCCTGCGCGAGCGCCGCGCAATCGCCGCCGCTGGCCGCGACCGCGGCCTCCTTCCACGATGACGCAGTGCTCTCGTCGATCGGCAGCTCGACGACGCGCGCGTCGGCCAGGGTCGTCAGTCCGCAGCCGCTCTGATTCAGGAGCATGTCGGCGACGGCGAGCTCCAGGTGCACGCGGCGGGCGACGTCGGTTCGTTCGGGCTCTTCAGCCGCAATGGCGATACGGAGCGGCAGCGGCACCGGCGGTCCGTCGAGCCGCAGCTCGAGCCGCTCGCCGACGGCGCTCGTCCAGCCGGTCTCGGCGATGCTGACCGACGGCGATGTCGGCGGCGCCACCGACATCGCAACGGGGGTGGGCCCGGCTCGGCGGCCTGCGCCCTCGTCGCGGCGCGAACCGCCTGCGCTCGTCGCCGGCAGCGGACCGATGTTCTGCAGGACCACCGCGTCGTCGTGCGAAAGCACGGCGATCTCGGAGGGACAGCCGTCGGCGGCGAGGAGATTGCCTGCGTAGATCGCGTCCCTGGAGCGCCACAGCTCGCCGCCGGTGCAGCCGTCGTCACGCCGGCCGTGCAGCAGCACCACCGCCTCGTCGTCACCGTCGTTGCCGGCGAGGAGGATGCGGTCGGTGCGCGGCCTCTGCACCGGGCACGGCTGCAGGCGAAGCTCGTAGCGGTCGCGTGCCAGCGTGACCTCGCCCGCCATCTGCGTGACGGTCAGCCGCAGCCGCGCGGGGATCGTGAAACCGGGAGGACGAGCGGCCTGCCCTTCCCATTGCGGCTCGCCCTCTTCGTGCGCCTCCGGGGTAGGCCTGGTTGCCGGTGCCGGAGGCGCGGCGGGCTTCGTCGCCGGCGCGGGCTCCTGCGACGCCGCCGCGGAAGGCGCCGGTGCCGCCGCGGCCTCCGCCATCGGCCCCGCGGAATGCGGCTTCTCCGCCGCGGACGCCGCCGGCGCCGCCGCGGCTGCGGCCGCAAGGCGCAGCTCGCGAGCGTCGACGTGCATTGCCAGACGCAGCCGCGGCGGCCGCTCGTCGGAGAGCCGGGAAGCGCCGCGAAGCCACGTCGTACCGGCCCCGATCTCGACGGCAGCGGGCGGCGAGCCGGCAGCGGGACCTTCGATGCGCATGGATCCGGCGCGCTCGCCCGCGGCTTCGATGCGCATGGTCACTCGCGCGAAAGCATCGCCTTCGAGGTCGATGCGAACGTCGATGTCCGCGTCGGCCGCACAACGGCTGCAGCAGTCGCGCACGCGGCAGCCGATCACGATGGCGTCCGGCGCCAGATCGACGCGCGCGGCGTCATGGACGCAGACGTCGCGCGTGACGGTGGCAGCCTCGGCGTGGCCGGGTCCGCACGGAGGCACCGCCGTCTGCGCGACCACGGCCGCGCACAGCGCGATGCCTCCGCGCCGGATGGTCGCGAGCAGCGCCCGCCGACGAAGCCGGGGGCCTCGATGGGGTCCGCCCGCCCTCATGAACGTTCTCGCCTCTGGCCGCGACGAGATTTGCCGGTTGATGCCCGCGTGGTCTTGTGAGCTACTAGGCCGCTCAGGAACCGGGACACACCGCCGTCCTCTTCCAACATCTGTCGGAGCCTTGCGAACCGAATGACGAGCATCGAGTTTCTCGGCCACAGCGGCCTTGCCATCCGCCATGGGGCCCAGCTTCTGCTGTGCGATCCCTGGATGTCGAAGAAGGGAGCCTACAACGCAAGCTGGTTCCCCTACCCTCACTATCCGCACGACGACCTGTCTGCGCTGCATTCGCCGGCGGCCGTCTACCTCTCGCACGAGCACCTCGACCACTACGACCCCGAGTTCATGGAGGCCATCGACCGCGGCGTGCCGATCATCACCGGACGCACGTTCAAGAAGCGGTTCCTCTCCAAGCTGCGCAAGAGCGGTTTCACGAACATCATCGAGCTCGACAACTTCGAAAGCTACGAGATCGCGCCCGGCCTGATTATCAAGGTCGACACGCCGACATTCCACTGTCCGCCGCACTGGTTCGATTCCTGCGCGTTGATCGAGGCCGACGGCTACAAGATCTTCAATCTCAACGACTGCAACCTCGCGCTGCCCGTGGCCGACATCCGCGCGATGGGCATCGACGTCATGCTCGCGCAGGCCTCGCCGGCTATCTGGTATCCTCTCGTCTACACCACCTACGATGAGCCCAAGAAGCGCGAGCTGCGCGCTGCGCGCCGGGAGTCGGCGATCCAGTCCTTCCTCACCTCGGCGAAGGCGATTCAACCGCGCCTGGCCATCCCGTTTGCAGGTCCGCCGATCTTCTTCGATCCGGCGCTGGCCGAGCATTTCGTCGGGCCCGACAGCATGTTCCCGACCGCGCCCGTCTCCGAGAAGCTGCTGCGACACGAGCACTCCAGCATAGCCACGCTGACGCTGAAGCCGGGGGACGTGCTCGAGATCCGCGAGCGCGGCGCCGCCGACGAGTTCACGGTCCGGCCCACGCCCGCCTACATCGACTTCGACTACGAGCGCGACCGCGTCGCCTACTACGAGAAGCATCGGGCCGAGAAGGAGAGGATCGTCGCCGACGTGCTGGCCGCGATTCCCGATCCGGCGCCCGGGCTGTTCGAGCGCTTCCGCCGCCACTTCCTGCCCTTCCTCAAGGGGCACCCGTACTTCGTCGAGAACATCGACATCCGCCTGCGCTTCCGCGTCGACGGGCCCGAAGGCGGCGACTGGATCGTGGACTTCCGGACCCAGCCCAAGCCCGAGCTGGTCTACGAGTACGACGGCGAGCACTGCCACTACACGTTCGACATGAGCTCGAAGCTCATCGGGCAGGTGCTGTCGGACGAGATGTCGTGGGAGGATGCGTTCCTGTCCCTGCGCTTCCAGGCGCACCGCGATCCCGACCGCTACAACCAGCACCTGTTCACGCTCTTCAAGATGAGCGACTCGCGCGCGCTGCAGGCGATCCAGAAGGCCGAGACGGCCGACCGCTCCAACGAGACGTTCCGCCTGGCCGCCGAGGGCTGCGTCTACGAGGTGCAGCGATACTGCCCGCACGGCGGCTCCGACCTGTCGGAGGCCGACGTCGAGAACGGGCACGTGATCTGCCCGGGTCATCACTGGCGCTTCTCCTTGAAGGATGGCAGCTGCGCCAACGCCGAAGGCCGCATCCTGGTGCGCAAGCTGTCGGAGGACGAGGCCAGGGAAGCGGTCGCCGCGGCCAAGGTCTGACGGCGGCACCGTCGACATGTGCGGCCGTTTCGTCCTTCACACGCCCGGTGAAGCGCTGGCGCGCCATTTCGGTGCCGTGCTCGACGAGCTCTCGCTGCGTCCGCAGTACAACATCGCTCCCACCCAGGACGTCGTCGTCATCCGCGTCGAGGATGGCGAGCGGCGGCTGCGCACGCTGAGGTGGGGCCTGGTCCCGTACTGGGCCAAGGACGCGGCGATCGGGCAGCAGATGATCAACGCGCGCTGCGAGACCGCGGCGCAGAAGCCGGGGTTTCGCGAGGCGCTGCGGCAGCGGCGCGCGATCGTGCCCGCCGACGGTTTCTACGAATGGAAGAAGCAGGGCCGCGCCAGGCAGCCCTACTACTTCCACGCGCGCGACAACTCGCCGCTGGCCATCGCGGCGCTGTGGGAGCGGTGGAAGTCCAGGGACGGCCAGCGCCTGGAGACGTGCTGCCTCCTGACGACGTCGGCGAACACCCTGGTCGAAGGCATCCACGACCGCATGCCGGTGCTGCTGCGACCGCAGGATTACGCGCTGTGGCTCGATCCGGCCGTCACCGACCCCGAAGCCGTCGCGCCGCTGCTGGCGCCGGCCGACGACCAGCAGCTGGTCATGTATCCCGTCGATTCGTGCGTGGGCGACGTGCGCAACGACGACGAGCGCAACATCGCGCGCGCCGACACCGGCGAGCTTCCGCTGTTCAACCGCTGAGCCGCCGCAGGCTGCCGGCTCCTCATCCCTGCGCGCTCAGCCGTGCGGCTGCCCGTCCGTGCCTCAGTCCTCGCGTGCCACCCGCCGCATGAGCTCGCGGCGCATGCGCTCGACGTGCGATCCCTCCCAATAGTAGCGGCGGCATTCGGGACATCGATGCATGGGCTCGCCGGTCGGCGCGCCGGGCGGCAGATCGGCGCCAGCGGAGGCTGCGGGCACGGGCTCCAGTCGCACGTTGCAGCGACTGCATCGAGTGAACACTGCCGCTCCCAGACGAAGGCCGAACCGCGCGGCAACCTCCTCCACCTGCGCGAGCGGCTTGTCCGCCTCGACGAGGAGGACCTGCGGCAGCCGCCACTGCGACGGCAGCCGGCGATCGCGCGTCAGCAGGATGCGGCCTTCGTCGTAGCAGCGGCGGGCGAGCGCGGCATCGCCGGCGTTGGGGTCGCACGCGGTGTCGTAGCCGAGCATCCGAAGCCACCGCGCAAGCCCCACCAGCATGGCATCGGCAAGGAAGCGCGGAGGCGAGCCGCTGGCAATGTGCGGCATCTGCGCGTCCAGGCCTGCACGCGCGCCGCAGGTGCAGTCGATCGTGCGTCCGAACTGGAACAGCCCGGCGTCGTACTCGAGCCCGCAGCCGGGGCAGCGCACGGCCATGCTGCGATGATGCAGCCGGCGGGACGGACAGGCGAGCCCGCACTGCTGGCCCCGCCGCGTGCCCGTTCTTTCCACGCGGCCGCGCGCGCGTGTCGTCAGGCGCCGCCGGCGCCGGTGCGCGTATTCGGAAGCAGCGCGCGAATCTCCTCGACGACCGCCTCGGGCTTTTCGACCTGCAGGTAGTGGCCGGCCTGCGGCACCAGCCGCAGCGTCGAGCCCGGCACGTCGCGATGCAGCCTCTCGGCGGCGTCGCGACGAAACGCCGAATCTGCCTGCGCCAGTATCCGCACCGGCTGGCGGATCGTCGGATACTGCGGGCTCTGCGCAGCCAGATACTCGCGGGACCCCATCGTCTCGTTGGCGATGCTCGTGGTGACCTTCGGGGTCGACCACGCGCGCAGGCGCAGGTCGACGAACCCCGGGGGCGGCGGGCGCTCGCCGAACTGCTGGGCAATGCCCGCGGTGATGGGGTCGCGCATCGCATCGGCGCCGAGGAGGCGCGCAAGGCCGGTGCCGAGCCCGGGCAGCGCCAGCACGCGGAGCAACGCCGTCGGCTCGCGCGACGGCTCGTACGTGGCGCTGTCGACGATCACATACCCGCGCACCGACGGCGGCTTGCGCACCGCCATCGCCAGCGCCGTCGAGCCGCCATAGGAATGACCGGCCACGACGACGTCCTTCAGTTCCAGCGTCTCGATCAGCTCCAGCGCCAGATCCGCGTTGTGGATCAGCGAGTAGTCGCCCGTCTCGCCGCTGAAGCAGTTGCCCGGCCGGTCGTAGGCGACGATGTGCGCCTCGCCGAGCAGTCGCCGGACGACCGGCGCCCAGTCTTCGAGACAGCCGGGCGAGCCGTGGATGAGGAGCACGTCGGGCCCTTCGCCATGTTCGAGCACTCGCAGCGGCACGCTTGCAACGGTCACGTGACGCCCCTCGAAACCCGGCGGAATGGTCAGATCGGGACGGTAAAGCCAACCGGAGATCCCGAGCGCCGCCGCCGAAAGCAGCACGAAAAAGACCGCCAGAAAGACGACTCTTTTCATGCGCGTGTTGTGCTCGCGCCTTGCCCGTTGCGCAAACGTGCACGGCAACCGCGATGCCGGCTGCGACGAGGGCGGCGACGGTCGAGCGATCAGGCCGGCTTGCGCGCCGTGACCACCTTCGAGACCAGGTGCGGCGCCGACTCGATCACCTCGAAGCCGCACTCGTTCAGCATCGCGGCGAGATCGTCGCGCAGGTAGCCCTTGTAGTAGGGCTCGTGGTAGCCGTTCGGGAATGCGTAGAGCGCATCTGCCAGCTCGGCGCTGTCGCTGAGCTGGGCCGAGTCGCAGACCACCAGCGTACCGCCCGGGCGCAGGACGCGCGCGATTTCGCGCGCGACGTCGCGCCGCACGCGCGCCGGCAGCTCATGGAAGAGATAGAGGCTGGCCACGGCATCGAAGAAGCCGTCCGCCCATGGCATGCGTGCCGCGTCTTCGGCCGTCAGCGTCACGTCCAGCTGCGGATCGAGCATGCGGCGCGCGTGGCGGATGTAGAACGGGCTCATGTCCAGTCCGTACAGACGCGCCTGCGGCAGCGCCTGGCCGAGCTGGCCGAGAAAACGGCCGGTGCCGCACGCGACGTCGAGGATGCGCGGGCGCCTGCGGGCGCGGACGGCATCGACGACCGGCGGAATGGCCATGCGTCGCATGACGTCGGCGGTGCCGCCAAACAGGAATTCGACCGATGCATCGTAGATTCGCGCCGAGCGCTCGCTGAGCCAGCCATCGCTCTGCCAGTGGAACGTGCGCCGGTAGTAGCGCGGGTACGTTTCCGGCCGCGCCTGCGCGGGAAGATCGTCGTAGCGGCCGAGATAGCTGCGCAGCAGGACGCGCGGCAGCTCGAGCAGCGCCTCCGGCATGCACCGCAGGTATTCGAAGGCCGGGAACTGATGGAGAAGCCGGCGCGGGTAGTAGCCAGCGCGAGCATTGGCGAGATCCTTCTGCAGCAGCTGCTCGAAACGCGCAGCGAGAATGCGGGCCGTGGCCGCCTGCAGCGTCGCGGCCCCCGGCTGCAGGAGCCGGCGCCAGAGCGCGTAGCCGAGCCCCGTGCCGACGGCCAGCCCACGGTGGCGCCACACGTGCAACGCTTCCTCGGCTGTCTGCGCAAGTCCTCGCGAGGGGTGCATGTTTCCGGCGTTCATCGCGCAGAAGTTAGCACGCGTCTCCAATCCGATGTGTTGCCCGCAAGGCTGGTCGCGAGCGGCCGTCGCTCGCGTTCGCGGGCTGATGCGCAGGGACGCCACTCCGACAGGTGAGCCGGCAATGGCGGCGGGCAGCCGCGGCCAGCAATGACCGATCGATCAATACCACCGCAGATTCCGGCATTTCCCACTGCCACCGTATTGCTGACAGACATGTTCAGTGTCCCAAGTGGTTCTAGTCGGAGCGTAAGGACGGCGAACTGTCGCGGTCTGCGATGCATCCTTCCCATCGCTGCCTTACCAAGCTCGCTTCCAGGGGGATGTGTCCAATGACCACATTGCCAGCCACCGCTTTCGCAGCCGCCCTGGGTGTTGCCGTGACGTTCGCGGCGGCTCCGGCCGCTGCCCTTCCCGCGTCCCATACCCTCTGCCGCGATGCCATCGCCAAGTCCTCCGCGAGCTACGCCAAGGTGGCCACGCGCATCGCCCAGTCGTGTCACAAGAAGCGCAGCTCGGGCACGGTCATGATCGCCGTCGACTGCAACGACGTCGACGCCGCCGATCTCGGCAACAAGCTCGAGGACAGCCGCGAGAAGATGCGAGCCGCCGTCGTCAAGGCGTGCGGCAGCTACACCGCCGTGCTGGCGCAGTATCCTTCGTGCCCGGCGCCCGCCCAGCATGTCGACGATGGCGGCGCCAGCGACGGCATCGACGACTTCAGCGAAGCCGCCGTGTGCCTTGCCGCTCTCATCGATGCGGGCATCGAGGACTGGTCCTCGGATTCGATGGGCAGTCCTGCGCAGACGCTGGAAGGCGACGAGCTCCAGTGCCAGCGCATGGCGGGCAAGTTCTCCTCGCGACTGCTGCTGCGCATCATGAACGAACGGCGCTCCTGCCAGAACGACAGCGACCAGGGCGGCGGCGACGCCGAATACGTCTGCGACGACGCGGATCCGCGCGACCGCATCGCCGAAGCGGCGGACCAGCTCGAAGACAAGATTGCCGCGCACTGTTCGACCGCCACGCTTTCGGAGATCGGCGCCTGCGGCGACGAGACGGCCGAGCTGCAGAGCTGCGTGGCCGCCAGCGCCGATGACAACGGATCGGCGCTCATCCGCAACGCCTATGGCCTGGACGGCGCGGCGAGCACGACCACCACGATGATCGGGCCCACGACCACGCTCGGCGAGACCACGACGACGCTGCCCGGCTCCGGCTGCGGCGAGACCGCGCCCGCGTGCAACGGCAGCTGTCCCTCCGGCCAGGAATGCTATGCCACCGGCAACGGCTGCGCGTGCAAGGTGTCGGGCTCGGGCGCGTGCGCGCCGGCGACGATCCACCGCTCGGTCAACTCGCGGTATTCGGATCCGCCCACCGTCACCCAGTTGACGGCGGGCTGGTCGGGCGGCGCCAACGTCATGGATTTCCCCGACGGTGCCGGCGACACCATCGACGTCGACTGCGACGAAAACTGCGAGAACTGCCAGATCTCCTTCAACGTCGAGCCCGGCGCGTCCACCTCCAACTGCCGCTGCACCTCCGATCCGCAGCAGACGTGCACGGTCCTGAACGGCTCCGATCCCGACAGCTGCGGGACGCTCGACCCGACGTGCCGCTGCTACTTCGGCTCGCCGCTGGCGATCTCCTCGGGCGGCATTCCGGTGTGCGTGGCGATCCGCATCCGCGAGGACTACACCGGCACGATGAACCTTCGAACGGGTGAGCGTTACGATACGATTTCGGTGGCGGCCATCGCGCACCTCGGAGCCGATTCGTTCGCACCGTGCCCGACCTGCGATGGCGACGACGTCGCCAACGACGGGATGCGCAACGGCACCTGCTCGAGCAGCAACGCCTCATGCGACGTCAACGGCGACCACGCCACGTTCGGCCCCACCAGCAACGACTGCCTGCCGTCGGCGGCAACCAACATCAGCGGCGCGGGGCTGCTCATCAAGTTCGATCTGGCGACCGGGCCGCTGAGCCTGACCGCGCAGCTGCCGTGCGACACGCCGCAGGGCGCGCTGTGCCCCTGCCGCGTCTGCACGGGAAACGGCTCGCTGGGTTGTTCGAACAATGCCGATTGCGAGGCTGCCGGGGCCGGCGTCTGCACGGCCGGCGGCGGCGCCGGCGTTCAGCCCAACACCTGCGACGGCTTCCAGTGCGGCGCCGACGGCTTCTGCACGATCGGTCCGGTCGTGACCTACTGCGACGGCGCGGTGCATCCCGATGGCCGCGGCTTCATCCCGTGCCAGAACGACGTCGACTGCCAGGCGCGCTCCGCCGGCGCGTGCATGCTGTTCGAGCTGGCCCGATGCGTGCCCGATCCGATCGTCTCCAGCGGCCATCCGGACGTCTACAATCCACAGAGCTCGACGATCTTCTGCGTCACGCCGACCGCCAACCCGGCGGCCAACATCGGCGCGGGCCTTCCCGGCCCCGGCGTGCTCGACCTGGACTTCGACATGGACGTCCGCTGCCAGAGCGACCCGTCGCTGGTCTATCAGTTCCCGAACGGCGCCAACTGTCAGGCCGTGGCGACCACGACGACGCTGCCGCTTCCGAGCTGCGAAGATGCCGCCGCACCGGTGTGCGGCGGCCTGTGCCCGGCGGGCCAGGTCTGTACCGACACCGGTGGCCTCTGCCAATGCGCCGGGGAACCGCTGCCGTCGTGCGAGCAGACGGCCTCTCCGATCTGCGGCGGCATCTGCGCAGGCGGCCAGATCTGCGTCGACAACGGCGGCACGTGCGCGTGCCGGCCGACGACGCTGCCGCAGTGTGGCGATGCCGCGACACCGACCTGCGCCGGCTTCTGTCCCACCGGCGAACTGTGCTCGCAGGTGGGCAACGAGTGCGCTTGCGGCTCGGTCGGCGTGCCCACGTGCGAAGCGGCGTCGGTGCCGGTGTGCGGCGGTCTGTGCGACGTCGGCCAGGTCTGCACGAACGTCGGCGGCTTCTGCGGATGCCTCGGCGTGCTGCCCTCGTGCGCCGAAGCGACGGCGCCGATCTGTGCCGGCGGCTGCGCGGTCGGTGCGGTCTGCCAGGACGTCGGCGGCGGATGCCAGTGCGTGGTGCAGGGGCCGTAGCGGACGCTGTCCATGCGACGCATGCTGCACGCGTGGCACCCTGACATCTGCTGAGCCGGTGCTCCGCCCGCGGCGTGATTGAAGTCGTCTTCAGTCGCGCAACGCAATATTTCGCGCGTTCCACCTCGAAAAAGCGTGCTTCGCCCTTTTCGAGCGGCGCACCTGCAGCTAAGGTGCGGCCTGCAACGAGCCTTGGGGGATCTTGGCTCGCAGGGGGAATTCATGAAGCTTCGCCGTTCGACGGCAGGTCGCCGCTGCGGCCGCGCCCATCTTCCGACCGGCTCGCGCCACTGCGGCGTGCCGTTCTTCGTTGCCGGCGCCATCGTCGTCATGCTCACCGCAGCACCCGCCGGCATCGCGCACGCCAAGTGCGATCCGCTCGACGGGCAGGTGGCGTTCGCCGAAGAATGCGACGACGGCAACCTCGACGACAACGACGCCTGCACCAGCGACTGCCTCTGGAACGTGTGCGGCGACGGCAAGGCCTGCACCGGCACCGGCACCCCCGGCTCCGAATGCGGCACCGATGGCCCGACGCTGCTCGAGCAGTGCGACAAGGGGGCCGAAGCGGCGACGTGCGACGCCGATTGCACCCTCGTTCAATGCGGCGACGCCTATCCGAACCTTACGGCGGGCGAGGAGTGCGACGACGGCAACGGCAAGAGCGACGACGGCTGCAAGAACGACTGCCACCGGGGACGCGACGAGCAGCTTCTGGCGCTGGACGCGCTGAAGGCCGCGTCGCTGGTGCCGGTGGAGGTCTGGTTCGAGAACGGCATTCCGACTTCGGTCTCGATGCAGGTCCCGCTCGGCGCGGCGGCCGACGATCCCGTGGCTGGTGCGCTCTCCTTCCTGGTCGAGTTCGCGGCGCTCTATCGCATCGAGGATCCGACGCGCGACCTGTTCCTGGACCGCGTCTCGATGGACCCCGAGCTCATCTCGGTACGGTTCGGGCAGAGGGTCGGCGACGTGCCGTTTCGGGGCGGTGAGATCGCCGTCTTCCTGGATGCGGCCGGTGAGGTGGTCGGAACGCACGGACGCTGGCACGTCGATCTGCCGGCGACGGCCGAGGAGCCGCTGCTGCAGCCGGAGGAGGCCGAGGCTGCGGCGATCGCCGATGTCACCACGCTCTCGGACACCGCCACGGCGGCCGCCACCAAGCTCGTCTACTACGACACGGGCTTCGTGCAGGGCGAGCCCTCCACTCCGCGTCTGTGCTGGCGAGTGGTGCTCGGCGGCGAGCGCGAGCAGGACGGCGGCCGCACCATCGCCGACTACTACGTCGACGCCTTCACCGGCGAGATCGTCTGGATCCTCGATCGCGAACAACGCGCGCGCGACTTCGACCTGAGCACGGCCAACGGCGACACGTCCATCAGCTGCTGGGACACCTGGGATGATCCGACCACACAGTGGTTCACCGAAAGCGGACGCACGCGCGCCTACCGCGGCGGCGATGCCGATGGCGATGCCATGTGGGCACTGACCAACTCCACCTACGACTGGTGGCTGCGAACCTACGGCCGCCGAAGCTGGGACGGCAGCGACGAGCAGGTCGAGGTGTACGCGCACGTCGGCGGCGCCCCCAATGCGTTCGCGCTGGACGACTGCCTGAAGTTCACGAACGGGATGTTCTCGACCGACGTCTACGCGCACGAGTTCGCGCATGGCATCGACCACGAAACCGCCGAGCTCGACTATCAGTTCCAGAGCGGTGCCGTCTCCGAATCCCTCGCCGATTTCTTCGGCGTCGCGGTGGCCGGGTTCGACAACTGGTATTTCGGCGAAGGCACCGCCGCGGGCGGGACGTGCACGGGCGGCCCCGCCGGCGCCGCGCGCAACCTGTCCGACCCTCCGACGTGCGGGGCGGTTCCGAACGTCATGGGCGGTCCGCCCGTCCCCGACCCCGACCACATGTCCGCCTTTCGCCGCATCGCGCTCGACAACGGCGGCGTGCACACGAACTCCGGCATCCTCAACAAGGCGTTCTTCCTCATCGCCGACGGCGGCACGCATCGCGGAATCACCATTCCGCCCGATCTCGGCCGCAGCCTGACCGCGTTCTACCTGTATCGGACGCTGACGCAGCGCCTGACGGAGGAGTCGCAGATCATCGACGTGCGCAACGAGTTCCTCAACGCCATGCGTGGCGTCGGCGATGCTCGTCCGCCGGCGATCATGTTCAGCCTGACCGCGCTGTGCCGCGTCCGCAATGCATTCGCGGCGGTCGGCCTGGCGCCGACCGCCCTGGACACGGACTGCGACGGCACGCCCGACACCGCCGACCCCGACACCGACGACGACGGCGTTCCGAGCTCGCGCGACAACTGCGACGGGATCGCCTCGGCCGACCAGACCGACTCGGACGGCGACGGCGCCGGCGACCTGTGCGACGCGGACAATGACAGCGACGGCATCTGTGATTTCGCCGGCCCTGCGCTGGCCGGCACGCCGGGGACGACGATGGGATGCCAGCGCGCGCCCTCCGGCCGTGACAACTGCCGCAGCATGCCCAACGTCGACCAGCGCGACTTCGACAACGACGGCACCGGCGATGCCTGCGAGGACAGCGACGGTGACGGCGTCTTCGACAACCGCGACAACTGTCCGACGCTGGTGACGGCGGTGCGCACGGACGCCGACAACGACGGCACCGGCGATGCGTGCGATCCCGATGACGACAACGACCGCATCTGCGATCAGAACGGGCCGGAGCCGGCCGGCCCCGGCGCCCTCGCCGGCTGCAACCGCGGCACGTGGAGCATCGACACCTGTCCGAACCGATGGAACGCGATGGATCAGGGCGATGCCGACGGCGACATCCTCACGTGCAACGACCCGCTGCCCTCGTCGCACCGCAGCTTCGGCTGCGGCGATCACTGCGACAGCTGTCCGGCCGTCTTCAACGACTCGCAGACCGATCTGGACCGTGACGGGACCGGAGACGCGTGCGACGACGACGATGACGGCGACGGCGTGCCCGATGCATCCGACAACTGTCCGACCGTGCGCAACGCGGTGCAGAACGACCTCGACGGCGACGGATACGGCACCGCATGCGATCCGGACGACTGGGCCGTGCTGCGCGACACGCAGGGGACGCTGGTGACCGGCCTGCTCGGCATGGACGGCCAGACGCCCCTGGAGATCCGGTTCCCGTCCTGCGACGAGCTCGACTGCACCTCCTGGCTGTCGCCGACGATCGAGCGACGCCTCCTCTTCGAGCTGCCCTCGCCCATGCGCGTGCAGATCATCGACGATGACGGCAAGGTCGTGGCCAAGTCGGACGCCGATCTGAATCCGACGCTGCGCTTCGTGCCCGATCCGCAGTGGTACTACGTGCCGCCCGCCATCGTGCCGATCGGCGCCGCCACGCGCGCGCACGCCGAGCGCGCGCTGCGCAGTGCCTCGCCGCCGCCCTACGTCGGCAAGCAGTACACGCTTCGCATCTTTCCCGGAAAAGACGCGTCGCCGACCATCGGCGCTTCGTTCGCGATCGGATCGCTGCAGGCGCAGCGGTGCGCGCCGGCGCCGGTGGAGACGTGCAAGCTTTCGATGCAGCCGGGCGATTCGTCGCTGGCCGTCAGGAAAAGCGCCAAGGGCAGCCGCAGGATCGTGTGGAAGGTGGCCGCCGCGTCGGCCGCCGAGCCCGACGACTTCGGCGATCCCACGGCGGGCGGCAGCTACGCGCTGTGCTTCTACGAAGAAGACACCGCGCTGCCGCACCTGGTGGCCGAGCTGCTGGTGCCCGGCGGCGGCCAGTGCGGCGACAGGCCGTGCTGGAAGAGCACGCGCACGGGCAAGACCGGCCAGGGCTGGCACTTCAGCGACAGCGCCGGAAACCACGACGGGATTCGCACGATCGGTTTCCGCAGCGGCAGCGACGGCGAGTCCGTACTGATGATCAAGGCCAGCGGATCCGATGTTCCGGTGCCACCGCTGCCCGCCATGCTGCCGATGCGCGTGCAGTTGCAGGCAAGCGACGGCGCCTGCTGGCAGGCCACCTACCTGCCGGGGTCGGCGGAGGTCAACGACGAAACGACGCTGCAGGCCGCGGGGGATTGAGGATGTCCGCTGCCAGAGCCCGAAACGTGCGCACCGACTGCGGCGCTCTGGCGCTGCTCCTGGCGATGGTGGCGGGGCCGGCGGCCGCCGCGACCAAGACGTATGAGCCGTGCCCGGATGCCTCCTACGTCCTCTCCTCCGGCGCCGTCTTCGAAGAGGACGCCACCAGCGACACCATCACCGTCGAAGACGGCACCGTCTCGCTCGGCGACTCCTGCCCCGGATCGGCCGCCGCCAAACTGCGTATCAAGGCAGGCCGCACCAAGACGGTCATTCGCGCGGCCTGGGACGCCTGCGCCGGCAAGATCGGCAAGGTGCGGCTCAAGCTGGCCATCGATCGGCCCACGTGCGAGCGGGTCACCGGCAAGATCGGCTACAGGGATCCCTCGGGCGTCACCGCGCGCGTGCCGGTCGCCGCCACCGCCGATGTCGGCGACTCCATCCGCATCGGCGCCTTCAACGTGCAGTTCCTGCCGAGCACGGTCTTCCAGAAGCCGCTGGACCACGCCGACAAGATCGCCAAGCGCATCGTCGAGAGCGGCTACGACTTCATCGTCCTGAGCGAGGTCTTCGATGACGAGGCCGGAGAGCGGTTTCGCGAGCTTCTCGGCAATCCGGTCTCCGGCAGGCCGGCGCACTACCCGCACCACATCTCCGAGCTGGACGGCGACACAGTGCTCGCCGAGCAGAGCGGGCTGGCCATCTTCAGCAAATTTCCGTTCATCAACGTCCTCTCCGCCGGATGCGACGGGTCGAGCTGCGACGGTGACTGCATCGGAAGCGCCTGCGGCAACGTCGTCTTCCTGACCTACCATGAGTGCGACGACACGGCCTGGCCGTGGGACATCGGCGACTGCGACGCCGACAAGGGCATGGCCTACGCCCGCCTTCGCAATCCCGTCACCGGCACCGTCTACAGCGTGCTGTGGACGCACACGCAGGCGTCGTACCCTGGCGCCGACACGCCGAGCGACGAGCAAGCGCACGTCGAAACGCGCAAGCAGCAGCTCGGGCTGGCGGGATACCTTCTGAACAACCACCGTCCGGCCGATGGCGGCGGCGACCAGGTGTTCCTCATGGGCGATCTCAACATCGACGGAAATCTGGCGCAGCCGAACCTCGGCAATACCGGCGATGCACCCAACCGCTACGAGTTCGACTATCACTTCACGCAGACGAACGACTTCTTCCAGGGCTACTTCCTCGATCCATGGCAGCTGGAGAATTCGCCGTCGGGCACCGACCCTGGCCTGACCAACATGACGCACTACGAGGGCAATGCGGGGGCGCGCCTCGACTACATCGCACGGCACGCACCGAACTCGCCGCAGCTTGCGCTGCCGGGCGGCAACGACCTGTGCTTCCAGCACATGACCGTGGCCTACAACCTGTTCTGGTCGGATGACCCTGCCCGCTACAGGCCCAAGGGAATGGGGCTCGGCGGCGAGTTCTCGCTCAGCGATCACTTCGGCGTCAACGCCGACATCAACCGCTGGGCGCCGCAGTGCCGGCCTGCCGACGCGGCCGTCATCGCACCGGCGCCTGGCGTGCCGACCACTTTCAGCGGCGAGATCCAGCACCCCGGCGGCATGCAGTGGTGGCGCGTCGACTCGCCGGGCAGTCATTCCATCGCCATTCTGGACTCGGCCAACCAGGTGGTGACCGACGACTTCATCGTCACCATGTACAGGGCAAGCGACCTGTCCACCCCGATCAATCCCTACCGGCACGAGACCTCGACCGTCACCCTGAACCAGGAGCAGATCACGGCTTCGCGTCACGAGATCCTGCAGCCTCCCTACTACCTGCGCGTCTCGCACCGGTATCGCACCCAGACCGGTCCCTATCGTCTTCTCGTGCTGCGACACGACTGCGCGAGCCTCGAGCAGTCGTGCGCGCTGCGACCGGCGCTTTTCAAGGACCACGTGCTGCCCAATGTCTTCCAGGGGCGGGACGAGGCGTGGTTCGATCTGGAAACCGACGCATTGCCGGCGGGCGTCGCGCCTCAGGGTCTTCAGTTCCTGGTCGATCGCGTGCACCCGGACGCGGCGGGCCTCTACACGCTGCGGCTCTACGACACCGACGGCCTCACCCAGCTCGGCGAGACCTCGGCGGCAACCGACGAAGGCAGCGGGCTCCTGACTTTGCGCCTGGCGCGCTCGGAGGATCGGCGCCGCAAGATGTTCCTGACCGTGACCCGCGCCAGCCGCGCCAACTACGCTGCCGGCACCGAGACGGATTTCTCCATCGGCTGGACGAGCAACCTTTCGATCCTGTTCGCGAACAGCCTCGGCGTGACGCTGCAAGCGGTCACCGAAAACGACGACATCAGCGCCGACGACGAAATCCGTTTCTCGTACGTGCGCAAGGACGGCGTGGTCAGCGGGTCGCACACCATCGTCGATGAGGACTTCGAAGCGGGCGAGGTCGCCAATGTTGCGCCCCTCCTGCAGGTCCCCAACTATTTCTACGACGAGGTCCAGGTGCGCTTCCTGGAGGACGACGACACATCCGGCAGCGACATCCTCGACTTCACGATCGATGCGCTGCTGCCGACCGACACGCAGCCTCTGCTGGACACGCACCAGCAACGGTCCTTCGACACCGGCGGCGACTACGTGCTGCGCTACAGCGTCGGCCACTATCTGCCCGACTGAGCGGCCGGACGCTGCGACGAAAAAGCTCGCCGCGTGCGACTTGGGCACACGGCGTCCTCGAATGACGCTTGCCGCTGCGGTATCTTGCTTCGTAGAGCACGACGCCTGCGTGCGGGCGTCAGGGCGTGAGCGAACGGCCTGCGAATGGCTCGCAGCGTCACCGTCGCGCCGGGGAGGTGTGCGGAGTGGAAGCGGACGCGGCGGTAGCGGGCAGCGGAAAGATCTACGTTCTCGACACCTCCGTCATCATCTACGACCACGACGCCATCCAGAAGTTCGCCGAGCATGACGTCGCCATTCCCATCACCGTCCTGGAGGAGCTGGACGGCTTCAAGAAGGGCAACGACAGCAAGAACTTCAGCGCGCGCGAGTTCATCCGCTTCATCGACAGGATCTCGGCCGAATCCCTGCTGCAGGACTGGGTGCCCATCAACGGACCCGACAAGGGCCGCGTGCGCGTCATCCTGAGCGCCCGCGCCGAAACCGATGCGCCCAGGGCCGAAGAATTCTTCGACGGCAGCAAGGCGGACAACAAGATCCTGAGCGCCGCCCTCGCCCTGCAGCGGCAGGAGCCGGACAAGGCCGTCATCCTGGTCACCAAGGACATCGCGCTGCGCCTGAAGGCCAAGGCGCTCAACCTGCGCGCCGAGGATTACGAGGCGGGCAAGGTCAACGACCTCTCCCTCCTGTACTCGGGAAAGTCGCTGGTCGAGCACGTCGCCAGCGAGCTCGTGGGCGCGATCCATGAGGAAGGCCGCATTCCGGCCGAGTCGTTGACGACGGCGGAGATGGTCCGCAACCAGTTCTTCATCATCCGCAACGGCAAGAAATCGGCGCTCGGCTACTTCAACGCCGCCGACCGCACCGTCGAGCGCATCGAGAAGCAGACGGTGTACGGCGTCACCGCGCGCAACGCCGAGCAGGCGTTCGCGGTGCACGCGCTGCTCAAGCCCGAGATCAAGCTGGTGACGCTGCACGGCGCCGCCGGCACCGGCAAGACGCTGCTGGCGCTGGCGTGCGCGCTCGAGCAGCGCTCCAGCTTCCGACAGATCCTGGTGACGCGGCCGGCCGTGCCGCTCGGCAACAAGGACATCGGCTACCTGCCCGGCGACATCGCCTCCAAGCTGGGCCCGTACATGGAGCCGCTGTGGGACAACCTCAAGTTCATCAAGGGGCAGTTCAACGAGAAGGACGCCGCCGCCAAGCGCATCGACGAGATGCTGCGGCTGAACAAGATCGAGATCACGCCTCTGACCTACATCCGAGGCCGCAGCCTCTCCGACGTCATCCTCATCGTGGACGAGGCGCAGAACCTGACGCCGCACGAAGTGAAGACGGTGGTCACGCGCGCCGGTCGCAACACCAAGATCGTGCTGACCGGCGACGTGCGGCAGATCGACACGCCGTACCTGGATGCGCGATCGAACGGGCTGGCCTATCTGACCGATCGCCTGAAGGGGCACGAGCTGTTCGCGCACGTGACGCTGGAGAAAGGCGAGAGGTCGGAGCTGGCGAACCTGGCGAGCGAGCTGCTGTAGGAGCGGCTCGTTGGCCGATTCGGCCGCCTGCGTCAGGCACGGCAGATCGCGACAGCCATTGCGAACCGAGGCAGCGCTCGGTTCATGGCCGCGACGTCACCTTTGCCGCTCGCCGAATCTGCCGCGTGCACGACGTGGGAGTGCTGCGGCTGCAGGATCTCGCGATCATTGGTGCTCGCCGCGTTCGGCCAGCGCCGCCAGACGCTCGCGCGCCGTGGCCGCCTGCGGACTGCCGGGGTGATCGCGCACGATCTGCTCGTAGAGCCGCCGCGCGTTGTCCGGGTTGTCCTGCTTCTCCTCGAGCTGCGCGGTGGAGAGGAGCTCGTCGGCGCCTTGGCTGCAGCCGCCGATCAGCAACATGCCAACGAAAACGAACGGAGCCAGGGAACGGATCATCGTCGCCTCCCTTGCCGCTGTGGCGGCCGAATCTACGCGCGCAGCCAGAACACCAGCGCCAGCATCGGCGCCACCGTCAGCGCCGTCACCGCCGCCAGCGTCGCAACGCTGACGATGGAAACCAGGACAAAGCGGGCGCGGTCGCCAGGCACGACTTCTGTCGGGCGGTCCAGGCCGAGACGGCGCCGCATGTCGCCGACGCGCTCGCCGAGCAGCGCCTCTTCGAACTCGCCGCCGTACAGGTTTCGCGTGCGCCGGCCGCGCACGAATGCGTGGAAGGTGGCTTGCGGGGCGATCGCCAGGCCGATCGCGACGGCGTTGAAGTTCAGCAGCCAGGCGGCCCAGTGGTCGGCGCAGCCCGAGCCGATCTCCCAGGCGCCGATCTCGGACTCGCCGGTCCAGGTCGTGTCGTAGCCGGTGAGGACGTGGTGGAGATCGTGCAGGCGCACCGATCGGACGCGGCTGGCCGTGTTGGGGAAGTAGAGCGGGACCGGTCCGGCCTGCAGCCGAACCCAGCTCGCTTCATAGCCGCCTTCGCAGAAACCGTTCGCTTCGAAGTAGAGGCTGCGGGCGTACCCGAGGCTCGCGTCGTCGGCGTAGGCGGCCACGACACTGGTATCCCGCACGTATGGCTCGAGTACAACGACGGTACGTCCCGCGCGGCGGCTCCGCCCGCCGGCCCACGTGCGCACATTTTTCCCGCCACGCACCGGAAGCAGTGGCATCAGCGCTGACAATTCTGCATGTAGCGCGACGGCCTGGTCTGAACGTGCAATCGAAGCGACAATTCGACGCTCCCAAACGGCCTCGCGGCGAGGCGACCCGGGCCCGCATTCGCGAGGCGGCCAACAAGCTGTTCCTCGAGCAGGGCTTCGAGAACACGACGGTGGACGCCATCGTTGCCGCCGCCGGGGTTTCCAAGGGGACCTTCTACCTCCACTTCGAGCGCAAGGAGGACCTGCTCCTCGAGTACGGGGCCAAGCGCCTTCGGCTCATGCGCGAGCTGGTCCCGGACCTGCTCGGCAGCACCTCCTTCCGGAACGCGCTCGAGCAGCTGGTGAACAAGCTGGCCCGCGGCAAGGCCTGGGACCGGGACGTCACCGGCCGCGCGATCGTCGAGATCGGCACCAGCGCCGAGCGGCTCCGCGTGGTTGCGCCGCACGCGCTCCTGCGCCCGCTCGTGGAGGTCGGACAGGCCCGGGGCGAGGTGCGCAACGACGTTCCGCCCGATGCCCTGTGCCAGTTCATCCTGCGCTCGCTGCTCGGGGCTCTGCGCGACTGGGGCCTGGGCAACGACGGGCTCAGCCGCGACGAGGCGCTCGACTATGCGCTGATGCTCGTGCTGGACGCCGTCACCGCGCGGCCGCAAGTCGACGCCTGAACCGAGGACTCGGCGGCGGTCGCGGCACGGCCGGCCGACGTCCCCGACTCCGACGCAGCTGCACGATGCGTCCGTCGGCGTGACCGAAACCCGTCCGCAACCACGCCAGTTCAAAACTCGACCGCCGTCAGCTTGCGCGACGCCAGCACCGAGTACATGCGGCGGATGCGGCCATCGGGCCCGGGCTCGAGCTGAATCAGGAACTGCCGCGCCAGGCGCTCGTACGGCGGCGCCTGCACCTTGACCAGAATCGCAGGCAGTCCGTTATACATTCGCACGGAGTAGTCGGATGCACTGTGGAATTTGTGGAACAGCCCGAGGTACAGGCGAGCCACGTTGTGGGCGCCGAAGATGGGATTGAGCGCGGCGTAGAACTCGCCGCCGCCGTCGCTGTAGGCGCGCGCTTCCTCGCTCAGCAGCCCTTCGATCGCCTCGACGTCGCCGGCCGCCAGGTTCTGCATCAGCTTCCATAGCGTCTGCCGTGCCTGGTCTCGCACCTCGTCGGTGGGAATGCGGCGCGCGGCATCGTAGGCCGCCATCGCCCGCCGCGCGCGAAGATGCGCCGCCTTGACCGCGCCCTCGCGCGTACCGAGCACCGTCGCGGTCTCGCGCACCGAGTAATCGAACACGTCGCGCAACAGCAGCACCGCTCGCTGCTGCGGGGTCAATGCCTCCAGCGCCGTCAGGAATGCCATCGAGACGCTCTCGAGCAGATCGTAGCGGCCTTCGGTGGAGACGCCGGCGGCGACGACCTCGAAGGTCGGCACCACCTCGCCCTCCTCGCCGGTCGGAACCGGCGAAGGCAGCCACGGCCCGATATACGGAGAGCGCCGGCGCCGCCGCAGCAGGTCGCGGCCAAGGTTGACCGCCACCCGCACCAGCCACGGTCGCAGCGAGGACGCGCGATCGACCGGCGGCTTCTCCATGGCTCGAAGGAAGGTCTCCTGCACCAGATCGTCGGCGTCGGCCGCGCAGCCGGTCAGGCGGTAGAGCAGGCTCCATAGAAAGCTGCGGTGCTCGTGGAACAGTGCTTCATAACTTGCCGGCGTTGCAGATGAAGCGACGTCGCCACGCGCGCGAACCGCCGCATCGATCGATGGGTGGGCCGTGGCCGTGGTCGACGTCGCGGTCATCCGCATCCCCTCGCCCTACGCCGCGCGCACCACCGGCGCAGCCGCTGTGCGGCTGCCGGCCAAGCGGCCGGCGCGACGGCCGCTGGCAAGGGCGGAGTCGGCGAGCATGCCTTCGTCGCCGACCCAATCGCCGGCCAGATACAGCCCGCTGGCATCGCAGACCTCGACCGACGGACGCGGCTTGCCCGCTTCGACGAGCGCGCCCACGACCGTCATCGATGGAAGGAATCGCCGCTCGACCACGGCCTGGCGCCAGCCCGGCTGCATCAAATCGCAAAGCGTCTCGAGCTCGGCCTCGACGGCCTTGGGGTCTTCGTCGCCGCTCAGATACCTGGCCACGTGAATCACGGCTGCGCCCTCGGGCGCCAGCTTGGCCGAAGCCGAATGCACGGAGAAGTAGAGCGGCCGGTCGACGCCGAGCGCGAACAAGGCACGCGGGTTCGGCAGCGTCTCGAGGCCCAGATCCAGGCAGGCGGCCTTGACCGGCCGCAGGCTCGCCAGCGTCTCTCGCAACCGCGCTTGGCGCGAGGGCTCCAGCATCCCGGCGGCCGCCGGCGGAGGCACGGCAAGGACGATGGCGGAGGCGGTATGCGTCCCGTCGTCGGTTCGCACCTGCCATCCACCGGCCGTGAGCTCCTGGACGCTGCGAACGCGGGCGCTGCACTGGATGGACGCGCCGCACTCCGTGGCCGCTCGCGCAAGGCCGCTGCTCAGGGTGCGCCAGCCGCCGTCGACATAGTAGACGCCCGATTTCAGTCCCGCCTGCATCTGCTCGAGATGCGCACCGGCATCGGCATGCTCGGGATGATTGGAGTACGAGGTCAGCCGGATCAGCGCCTCCACCAGTGCCCGCACGCCGTCGTTGCGAAGCGTGGTGCGGGTCCACTGGCGCACGCTGCGACCTTGAAGCGATGCTGCATCGACCTTGGCTATGCCCCCGAGAAAGCGGGCCAATTCCATCTTGCCCGACAGCGGCAGAAGGCTCGTGGTCAGGAGCGACACCAGGCCCGCCGGCAACGTGTGCAGGCGTCCGCCGTCGTAGGCCAGGCCTGAGGAGGTGGGAGGACGCCGGCCGCTGAAGGACACGCCGAGCTCGCGCAGCACCGAATCCGCCTCACGGTCCGCGTACAGCGCGTGCGGTCCGACATTGAACGAGAAGCCCGACGACTCGTGCGTGCGGGCACGGCCACCGACGGACTCCGTCCGCTCGAGCACGAGCACGCTCGCGCCCTCGCGGGCTGCGTAGGCAGCCGCGGCCAGCCCGGCAAGGCCGGCGCCGATGACGATGACATCGTGATGGTCGGAGGAATGACTGGCGACATGGCTCATGGATGGCGCTCCTGGCGTTTTACCATCTTCACGAACGAGCCCGCCGGAAGGTTACGCAGGAAGCGGAAGAAGCAGAAAAGGAGGGGGCCCGGACGAACCGCAATGCGATCCGCCCGAGCCGCCCCTGACGGAGAGGTGGGCTCCGCCAGCCCGATAGGCCAGCCGAAGGCTGGCCGTAAAGCAGGACCAGCCGAAGGCTGGCCGCAAAGCAGGACCAGCCGAAGGCTGGCCGTAAAACAGGACCAGCCGAAGGCTGGCCGTGAAACAGACCAGCCGGCGCAGGCTGGCCATCCAAGGAACCGGGTCCCCGCAGGGCCTGGCCGTCGTCATGGGTACTCAGCTCGGATACGAGCTGGCCCGAGATCGATGCCTTGCGCGGAGCGGACGCACGCCGGCGACGTCAGGACGACGCCGCAGAGACGCGGACAACACCACGCAAAGCCGACTTCATCGGAAAGAGAAGGCCGAAAGGAGAGGCAACACCGACGCTGGCGCGGTCCGAACGTACCGGCGCCAGAGAGTGTGATCGTTTTGCCGGTTTTCGGTCCGGCTGTCCACAGCTTTCGCCGCTCGTGAGGAAGATTTTCGCCTTACCACATCCTAAAGACGGCGGCGTGCGCAGCGGCGTTCCAAGGCCGCGCACGACCGCGGCAGCGGTCGCGTGAGTGAAGTCTCTTCCACGATCTGCGCGCGCATCGAATGGAGCGGCGTCCGCCATCGCTGCTCGCGCCGGCGTCAGTGGCGCTCCGCGGCGCTCCAGCCGTGCACGCGGTCGATGTCGACCGCGATCATCGGATGCGTGGACATCGCCAGCGGCATCGATTCGTACTGCCGATACTTGGCGCGCAGCGCCCGAAGCGCCCGCTCGTACTCCTCGCCGTCACCTACCACGCGCGCGGTCCCGCTCAGGCTCGTGAACCACAACCGCGACCAGTCCTCCTCGAAGTGATCCACCAGCACGGCAACGTGCGCATTCTCGGCGATGTTGCGCAGGCGCTTGAGCTGCGTGCGCGTGGGCTTGGGTTTGTCGTCGATGACCGAATAGAGCCGCTCGCCGAGGATGGCGAAACAGATCGGGACCAGGTGCGGCCGTCCTGCGGCGTCGGCAGTGGCCAGGCGCGCCACGCGCGCTGCGGCGGCATCGGCGAGGCGTGCGCGGCGCTGCCGTTCCAGCATTCAGCCCTCCCTGCCGCGAGCTGCGGCAACCGGCGTTCGCGCCGCGCGGCAGGGCTGCCACGCCCGTGCCGCCTGCGAGGAGACATGCCGCCCGCGCACCCGCATCGCCCGCGAGGTCACGCGCCGCCGGCGGCGCGACGCACGCTCAGCGTGCGGGTGAGGAACTCGCTGACCACGCTGCAGAAGATGTCGTTGCGGTCGCCGGCGACCATGTGCGCGGCGTCGTCGACGTCGACATATTCGGCGTGCGGGCACAGCTCCAGGAACTCGCGCACGTTCTGCTCGCTGACGATCTCGCTCATCCGACCTCGCACCAGCAGCGTAGGCACCCGCAGCGCCCGCGCCGCCGCGTTCATGCGGGCCGGGAACTCGTTGTGCGCCGAGCGCGGCTTGTCGTTCAGGAAGCGCGGATCCCAGTGCCAGCGCCAACGGCCATCCTCGCCGAGGCGCAGGTTCTTGGCCAGGCCGCTGGTGTCGGCCGGTCGCGATCGGTGCGGCAGATAGGCCGCAATGCAATCGGCAGCCTCGTCCACCGATGCGAAGCCGTCGGGAAATGCGCGCATGAACGCCAGGATGCGCTGCACGCCTTCAGGATCCATGGACGGAGTGATGTCGACGAGAACGACGGCACGCGCCAGCGGATGGTCGCGCTCGCAGACCATGGAAGCCAGGCCGCCGAGCGACGCGCCGACCAGAGCCGGCGGTGACGACAACGTCGCGGCGATCTCACGGATGTCGGCGGCGAAGGTGGTCAGCTCGTAATCGCCGTCCTCGTCCCAGTCGCTCTCGCCGTGTCCGCGGTGATCCATCGTGATGGCGTAGAACCCGGCGCTCGCCAGGACGGCAGCCGTGCTTCGCCAGGCGTGACGAGTCTGGCCGCCGCCATGCAGCAGAAGCACGGGCTGATCGGCGGCGTCGCCGTAGGCGTCGGCGATCAGGCGAAGGCCGCGTGCGCCGCGCAGCTCGAGTCGGACGGAGGGAACGTCGGAAGGCGTGGGCATCGTACGTCTCTTCCTTCAGGGTAAGAGCGCGGGCGGAGGCTAGATGGCGGCCTGGCCGCCGTCAACCGGCTGCCAGGCCGCTAGCGCCGCTTCTTCCTGGTCGCCTTCTCGTCCGCGGCCGGCGGACGAACCACGAGCACCGGGCAAGGCGCCTCGCGAAGCACGCGCTCGGTGACGCTGCCCAGAAGCGCGTGGCCGAGCCCGCGCCGGCCGTGTGTGGCCATCACGATCAGGCTGGCGCCGATGTCTTCGGCGACCTTGGTGATGACATCATGGGTGACGCCCGACTTGATCAGCACCTTGACCGCCACGTCCCCCTTGATGTGCCGCGCCACCCACCCCTCGAGCTTCTCGCGCGCCGCGGCCTCGATCTCCTTGTCGAGCGCGAGCAGGTCGATGGGCGGAGAGAAATCCGTGAACAGCAGCGTGGTCGCCTGCGAGACATGCACGATGGTGAGCCTCGCAGTCTGCGCCTGTGCGAGATGGGCGGCGTACTGTACCGCCGAGAACGACTCGGACGACAGGTCGGTCGGCGCCAGGATGTGCTTGAAGCGCTTCATCGATACCTCCTCGGTCCGCGCCCGTGCAAGCGGCAGCGGCATCATCGGTTTGCGAGCAGCGCGAGAGCCGTGGCGACAGGATGTGTCAGGCGTCTTTCCATGTCATGCCGGCCATTGCGGCGCGCCGTGGGCGCGGTTAAACGGCCGGTGGCGGGCAGCGGCGGCTGGCGCCACCATTGATCAACGCGTCCCATCGTCGGGACCTCGAAGGAGCGGCGACATGAGCTATGAGGGATATGAGTGCCTGCGGATCCGCGTCGAAGACGGCGTCTGCTTCGCGACCATCGACCACCCGCCCATCAACCTCTTCGATCTGGAGCTCATGCAGGAGATGGACCGGCTCGGCCGCGAGATCGAGGCCGACGACGATGTTCGGGTCGTCGTCTTCGACAGCGCCGATCCCGAGTTCTTCATCGCTCACGCCGACGTCTCGCTCATCCAGCGGCTTCCTGATGACGTCGGAGAAAAGCCGGCAACGCTGACGTTCTTCCATGCGATGGTCGACCGTTTCCGCACGATGCCGAAAGTCAGCATCGCCAAGATCGAAGGGCGCGCGCGCGGCGGCGGCAGCGAATTCGCACTGTCGCTCGACATGCGCTTTGCCGCCATCGGCAAGGCCGTGCTGGCGCAGCCGGAGGTCGCGCTCGGCATTCTTCCCGGCGGAAGCGGCACCCAGCGCCTGCCTCGCCTGTGCGGCCGCGGCCGTGCGCTTGAGATCGTGCTCGGCTGCCAGGACTTCAGCGCCGAGGTCGCCGAGCGGTACGGCTATGTGAACCGCGCACTGGCGGCTACGGAGATCGGACCGTTCGTGGATCAGCTGGCGCGCCGGATTGCCAGCTATCCGACCGGCGCACTGGCGCTTGCCAAGCAATGCGTGAACGCAGCCGAGATCGGCGTCGTCGACGGACTTCTCGAAGAGGCGTATGCATTCAACCGCACGCTGCCGACGCCGGAGGCCAAGCAGCGGATGGCCGACTTCCTCGCCAAAGGCGGACAGACACGAGAACTCGAGACCGGCGACATGGGCATACTGGCCGAGCTGCTCGCAACGACCAGTTGAGGCCTCGCTGCCGCCTCACTGGTGGCGCACGAAGTGAACACAACCGCCCATCGAGACGTCACAGGAACGGAGCAGCGGCGGCCGTCACCCGAGGTATTGCCTCTGCCGGGTGCTCCGCCCGCTGCCGACTGATCACCAACACCTCAACTGCGAAGGAGGTCCTATGATTCGCAAGCTTCTGCTCCTTTCGAGTGCCGTTTCCGTGGCTGCAATGCTGTCGGCCGGCGGCGTTTACGCTGAAGACACGAAGAACAGACAGGACGAGAATGTTGCCGAGCGTGCTGCCGGCAACGCCGCGCGCGTGACCGATGACGCCGGCACCACCGCCGTCATCAAGACCAAGCTGCTGGCCGACCAGAGCACCAGCGGGCTGGAGATCGATGTGTCCACCAAGAACGGCGTCGTCTCGCTCGATGGAACCGTGGACTCGGCCGCCGAGAAGACGGCCGCCGAAAGGATCGCCAAGGGCACCAACGGCGTCACCGAAGTGAAGAACAACCTCAAGGTCCAGCCCGACTGATCTCGGTGCCGGTCGACGAATCCGATTCCACCAGCGCGGCGGGGAGCGACAGCTCCTCGCCGCGTTTTTTCGTGGCCGGGGCGGATCCTTCGGCCGGCCGCGATCCCGCGCGCTGGTCGCACTTCGCGGCCGCGGCCGAAGCTGCCTCGGCCACCACTCGTCGCCTGGAGAAGGCGCGACGGATCGGCAGCTACTTCGCAACCCTGCCCGACCCCGATCTCGTGCTGGCCGCCCGCTTCCTGGCCGGTCACGTCTTCCCTCAGCGCGACCAGCGCACCACCAACGTCGGCGGCTCGGCGCTGTTTCGCGCAATCGCCGAGGTGACGGGAATGGCCGACGATGACCTGGCGGAGCGGCTCGTCGCACTCGGCGATCTCGGCGATCTGGCATTCGAAGCGGTGACGCGGGCGCATGCGACAGGCGCGCCGGTCACCACGGCGCTGACGCTGCAGGAGGTGTTCGAGGCGCTCGAGAAGCTGGCAGCGGCGTCCGGCACCAACGAGCGCAGCCGGATGGTCGTCGACATGCTGCGCGGCACCACCGCCTCCGAGGCGAAGTATCTGGTCAAGCTCCTGACCGGCGACCTTCGCATCGGCGTCAAGGAAGGCGCCATCGAGGACGCGGTCGCACGGCTGTACGGCGTGGAGATCGCACGCGTGCAGTGGGCGAACATGCTCACCGGCGACGTCGGCGAGACCGCTCTGCTCGCGCGGCAGGGCCGGCTCGACGACGCGCGCATGCGACTGTTCCACCCGCTCAAGTTCATGCTGGCCACGCCGGCTGCCGATCTCTCCGACGTGGCCAGGCAGATGCCCGAGGAGTTCTTCGTCGAGGACAAGTTCGACGGCATCCGGGCGCAGGTGCACGTGGCGCGCACCGGCGAAGGAGGCGAAGGAATCGAGCCGCTTCATGGAACGCTGATCGACGGCGTACGCACCGCAATCTTCTCGCGCACGCTCGACGAGATCACCGCCAGCTTTCCGGACCTGCTCGCGGCTCTGGCGGCGCTGGTGCCGCAGGACGTGCAGGACGAGGAGGCCAGCGGCCTGATCCTCGACGGCGAGATCGTGCCCGTGCAGGGAGAGCGCATTCTTCCCTTCGCCGAGCTGCAGAAGCGGCTGGGGAGAAAGAAGGTCCCGGCGCATTTGCTCGAGCGCATCCCGGCGGCTTTCGTCGTCTATGACGTGCTCTACGGGCAGGGTCGCGTCCTGATCGAGGAGCCGCTGTCGGTGCGCCGCGCGGTGCTGGAGACACTGCCCATCGACGGCCACCGCACGCGCCGCGCCGGCTCGACGCGTTTTCGCGACGTGGCCGCGCTCGACGCCGAGTTCGACGGCGCGCGCGAGCGTGGCAACGAAGGCCTGATGGTCAAGGACCCGAGGTCGGCCTACAAGCCCGGTCGTCGTGGACGCGACTGGCTCAAGATCAAGCGCGCGCTGGCCACGCTCGACGTCGTCGTCACCGCGGTGGAGGTCGGCAACGGCCGCCGCCACAAGCTGCTGTCCGACTACACGTTCGCGGTGCGGGCGTCGGAGTCGGATCCGACGCTGCTCAACGTCGGCAAAGCCTACTCGGGACTGACGGACGCCGAGATCGAGGAACTGTCGCAGTGGTTCCGCGAGCACACGATCCAGGAGTTCGCGCACGGGAAGGTGCGGCTGGTGGAGCCGCAGATCGTCATCGAGGTCACGTTCGACCTCGTGCAGCCCTCCAAGCGTCACAAGAGCGGGTATGCGCTGCGCTTCCCGCGCATCGTGCGCGTGCGCCGCGACAAGCCGGCCAGCGAGATCGATACGCTGGCGACCGTCGCGCGGCTGGCATCGAGCTGATCTCGCTGCGCAGGCTCCCGCCCGAGCTCAACGTGTCGCCGGCAGGCGCCGCGCACGCGCTGCCGGTATCGACGGGCGTTTTTCCGGAGGTGCGGGCCGACAGCGTTGCGGCACTGCCGGCCCGCGGGAGGAGACGGAAAAGATCAGGCCGACGGCGCCCAGTCCTCGAACCCGAGAATGCCGAGGGTGGCAAACTGGGCGCGCAGGCGGTCGTTGAGGAGGCCGAGCCGCTTCACGTTCGGAACGATCTTGGAGAACAGCATGGTACGGAACTGCCGCATGGTCTCGGATTTGTCGCTCAGCTCGACCATCTCCTTGACGGGAAGACCGAACTCTTCCCACAGAACCTTGGGCAGCAGGCGGTCGCGCATGAGATAGGAGGCTTCGACCGCGAACTCTTCGCGGATCTTCAGCTCCGAGTCGCTCATCTCCTTGTACGCCTCGCGGAGAGACAGGACCCCGAAGGCAACGTGGCGAGACTCATCGGACATGATGCGCGAGGTGATGTCCTTGATCAGCGGCTCGCGCGTGATCTCGTTCTGCATTCCAAAGGCGGCCAGTGCCAGGCCCTCGACGAGAATCTGCATTCCCAGATACTTGATGTCCCATTCCTTGGCCGTGAGGATCTGGTCCAGGAGCGTGCGCAGCTCCGGATTGCAGGGATATTCCTTCTCGAGCTTGCGCGAGAGGTACAGCTCGTAGGCCTCGACGTGGCGAGCTTCGTCGGCCGCCTGCTGGGCAGCGTAGAACTTGGCATCGATGTCGGGCACGCAATTGACGAGCTGCGCAGCCACCATCAGCGCGCCCTGCTCGCCATGCATGAACTGCGACAGCGACCATGCCTGCCCGCAGTGCCGGAGGTGACGGATGTTGGCTTCGCTCAGCTTGTTCCAGTGCGAGCTGCCGTACCAGGGAATGGTCTGATCGGGAATGTTCTCGGCTTCGGGATCGACGTGCGTGTCCCAGGCAGGATCGGTCTTGGCGTTCCAGTGTCCGACCTTGGACTTCTCGTAGAGGTTGCGAAGGCCCTCCTCCTTGGTCGCGTAATCCCAGACGTACTGGATATCGAACCCGGTCGGCAGCGCTTCGGCGTGAGCTCCCTGCGGCATTGTCGGTCCCTCCTGTGTCGCGGGCAGGCCCGGTCCTCCGCCCCTGCGCGCGCGAGGCTGGAAGTAGATAGTTCTACTATCCAAGTCAACAGCAGGATCGGCCGTCGTGCCGCCGGGGCGCCCGGAGAACGGACCCCGCTAGCGCGTCCCGCTCGCGGAACCGTGCGAAAATGGGGCTTGGCCGCACCCGTGGGCCGGCCACCGAGGCTACGGCAACGAGGAAGCGCTCGCCGCAGCGCCGGCTCGCCCGGCACGTCGCCCGGCACGGTGGCCCCGCACGTGGCCTCGCACGGTCGCCCCGCACGGTGGCCCCGCCGGGTCCGTGAGACGATCAGTCCGCGGCGGTGTCGAAGAGCTCGAGAAGCCGCGTGCGGCGATAGGCGAAGATCAGGGCCAGGTCGCGCTCCACCCTGTCGCCGGCGACCCATTGGCCGAGCGCTCCGAATGGCAGCTCGTAGCGGACGATGTCGCGCACGAGCGTCCCGCCGTCGAGCGGCTCGAACTCGTGCGTGTGCCGCCACGACTTGTACGGACCGCGGACCTGCGTGTCGACGAACGTGCGAGGAGGGTCCCAGACGTCGATGCGGCTGCGCCATCGCATCGGAAGGCGATGCAGGCTCAGGCGGTAGTCGATGGTGGTGCCTTCCGTCATTCCGTCATCGGGCGCGCGCACGACGCGGAAGTTGAGGAACTGCGGCGTGATGTCGGGCAGATTGTGCGCATCGGCGAAGAACGGGAAGACCTCGGCCGGCGGCGCATCCAGCCACAGCTCCTGCCGCATCTCGCGTGCCGGATCGAGGCACAGGTTTCGCAGCGCCAGCTCGAGCTCTTCGTAGTCGAAGCGAAAACCGGCATCGTCGGCGGCCACCGGCACGACGCGCTGGCTTCCGAGCAGCAGGATCGACATCTCGCCGAGCATCATCTTCAGCGCCGCGGCCGGCGCGGGGAAGAGCGCAGGCCGTCGCAGCACGCGCGCCAGCGTGCGCGTGAACTCCTTGTTGGTCACCGGGTTGGGAGAGACCGCGTTGACCGGCCCCTCGAGCTCGTCCTTCTCGATGGCAAAGACGTAGAGCGAGACCAGATCCTCGATGTGGATCCAGCTCATCCATTGGTCGCCGCTGCCGAGACGGCCACCGAGGCCGAGCCGGAACAGCGGCAGCATCTTGCCGAGCGCGCCGCCCTCGCGGGCCAGCACGATGCCGGTGCGCAGCGAGACCCAGCGCATGCCGTGGTTCTCGGCTCGCCGCGCCTCGTGCTCCCAGACCCGGCAGACGTCGGCGAGAAAGTCGTCCCCGTGCTCGGCCGTCTCCTCGAGCGGCTCGTCGCCTCGGTCGCCGTAGAAACCGATTGCCGAGGCGGAAACGAACGTGCGCGGCCGCTTCTCGGGCGGCAGCAGGCCGATGGATTCCACCAGCGTGCGCGTTCCGAGCGCACGCGATCGCAGGATCGAGTCCTTTCGCCGGCGCGACCAGCGCGCCGTACCAACGTTCTCGCCGGCAAGGTGGATGACCGAGCTCACGCCTTCCCACGCGCGGCCGTCGAGATGGCCGGCTTCGGGGTTCCACTCGTGCACCGTGCACTTGATTGGGAGCGTCAGCAGCGCCTCGTCGAGATTGCGGCTGAGCGCCACGACGTCGTGTCCTCCATCGAGAAGGCGGCGAACCAGGTGCTGGCCGACTAGGCCGGTGGCTCCGGTGACGAGTACCTTCATGCGCAGACGCCGGTGAGCCTCTACTGCCCAGAAAGAGGCGGTCAAGCAATCTCGGGTTCGCCGGCGGACTCGCGGGTGCTCGGCCGCCTCGGCCGTGCTAACGAGCGGCCGATGAAAGTTGCCGACTCCTCGTTCGAAATGGCTGCGCTGCAACGGCTGCTCGAGTCGAGCCCGGCCGCCTCTCCGGCACTGGCCGACTCGGTTGCCTTCGCGCCGCGCCGCATGAGCGCGGCCGAGCTCGCAAGTTTCTGGTCGTCGATCCGCCTGGTGGCGATGGCGACGGTGGGGCCTTCCGGCCAGCCGCACATCGCGCCGGTGCATGCCGAGCTGCGCGGCGACGAGTTGTCCGTGCAGGTCTACGCGGACGCGACGCGGCGGCGCGATCTGCAGTCCAATCCGCGCGTTGCGTTCACCGCCTGGGACAGCGAGGGGGCCGTGGCGATCCTCTATGGCCGCGCTCGCGAGGTCGAAGGCAGCCTTCGTTCGGCGCGACCGTCGCAGGCCGGCCGCGAGCGCGAGGTCGTCGAGATCCTCGTGCGGCTGACGCGCGTCTACGCGATGTCGGCGAAGAAGGTCTGCGCACCCTCTTCCTGAATCATTTCATTGCCGACAGGACTTCGGTCAGCTTCTGGATGATCGCCGGGTCGTTCTGCTGTCCGAGCAGGCGGCGCACCAGCTGCGGCGAGTCCGGATAGTGCTGCAGCGAGCCCGCCAGCACCTCGGCATCGGTGATGAGGAACTGCTGGCGCTTCTCGCCGCCGAACATCTTCTCGGCCAGCGATGCGAGCAGCTCCTCGCTTACGTCGGGATTCTCGCCGAGCGGCGCGACGGGAGGCGGCACCGCTGCGGGAGCCGGAGGCGCAGGCGCCGCGGCGGGCGCGGGAGGCGGCGGCGTATCGAAGCCCATCTCGCTGCCGAGCTTGCGTGCGGCCATCTTCGTCACCGGCCCGCTCTGGTTTCCCGACACGTGCACCCAGGCCACGCGTGCGTTGCCGGTGGCCGGGTCCCTGCCCTGCCCCAGCAGATAGTTCTCGTGATTGAGAAGCGCCGTCATCACGTCGCCCAGCGGAAGATCGCGATAGTTGGCGCTGACGGCGCGATCGTCGGCATCGTAGGCGCGAAGCTCGACGCCGGCGCGGCTGCAGAGCTCTTCGAGCACCGCCTTGAGGGAATCGAACTGTCCGACCAGCGTCGTAGTCTGGTCGGCAGCCACCTCCACGGTCTGCTCGGCCCATGCCGCCGGGGCTGCCGCGAGGATGCACGCCGCCCAGGCTGCAACGCATGCCGTGACGATTCCCTTCACCGTCCCGCTGTGCGGCCGGCCGCTGCCGCAGTCAAATCGCCGCCGCCCTGACGCACGGCTCACCAGTCGACGAATCGCAGGCCCACCAGCGCAGGCACGCCCGCATAGTAGAGGACGTGGCAGAACCGCTCGGCCCACAGTCGCGCGGTCCCGGCTCGCGCCGCGCTCGCCCACGTCGCCAGCATCGCCGCCGCTTCGGCCGCGGCTCGCACGACGCCCGCATACAGCACGAGATAGATGATCAGGATGAGCCAATATTCCAGAAGCGTCCGCCACCACGCCGCCGGGCTCTCGAGGTTCCACTGGCCAAAGAACCCGCCGAAGCTGATGTGCTGGTGCGCGTTGAACAGCAGCACGGTCGGAGCCAGCCCGAACACGGGGTACTTGATGAGAAGATCGCGCCATGACGCCCGTCCGTGCCGCGCGCGGGCATGCGCCCACTGCACGACCGGATGCTCGACCGCCGCCGCTGCAGCCGGGCACGCGCAGTCGCTCGCAAACGCCTCCAGCAGCGGCCTCGGGTCTTCCACCGATACGCCGTACTGGAGCCATTGCCCCGAGCGCAGCTGTATGGAGAAGCCGGGAGTCGGCAGCGGGACGAGCCACGGCGCGATGCGGCCGACGGCGCGTCCGGAGACTTCCATGGTCACGTCGCGTGCCCGCACCACGAGCTCGGAGGCGCCGATGGAGATGTCGGCGCCGCGAGTGCGAAGCAGCAGATGGGCTGCCAGCGCCGGCAGCACCGCCAGCGCAAGGAACATGCGCACGAGCGTCGGCGGCGTGACGGCTTCGGCCGAGAACAGCAGCAACCCCATCATCCACGGCAGGCTCAGTCCGGCCAGCGCCATCAGCGCAGCGCAGCCGAGCCGCCATGGCCACGAGCCGGCCGCGCCGGAGGTTTCGAGTTGCGGGGGCACCATCGGCAATCTAGCCTGCCGTGGCGTCATGGAGAACACGGAATCATCGAACGACGTGGGCACTCCAGCACGCCGCTTCCCGTGCGCACCGGCGCACGGCCCCGAATCGCCCGGATCGGACGGTACGCTCTGACCTCCCTCCTGTCGCGCTCGCCTCTGCTCGCTGCCGCCGGTGCGATCGTTTTCGCGGCGGCCTGCTTCGGCCTGGCCTCGTTCTCGACGGTGCAGGCCATGCCGCTGTGCTGGATCGCGCTCGTGCCCTTCCTGCTGCTGCTCGAGCGCGTGCAGACGCTCCGGGGAGCTCTCCTGGCAGGATGGGCGATGTCGGTGGCATTCGTCCTTGCCATCTTCGAATGGTTCGCGACGGCGATCTCGACGTATTCCGGAAGCCATCCGGCCGTCTCGATGCTCCTGCTGCTGGCGGCCGCGCCGGTCCTGCAGCCGCAGTTCCTCACGTTCTCGGCCGCCAGATGGTGGATGCACGCCAGCGGCGCGCCGCCGGTCGCCACGATGATCGTCGGAGCATGCGCCTACGTCGGCACCGAGTACGCTTTCCCGAAGCTCCTCGGCGACACGCTCGGGCTCGGCTTCTATCCCTCGCGCGCGCTGCGGCAGCTGGCCGACATCGGCGGGCCCGGCATCCTGACGTTCGTCGTGGTGATCCTGAACGAGCTGGCGCGAGCGGCGGCAGTGCCGGAGACATGGCGAACGCAGCGCCGCCGCGCGCTTGTGGCGGCGATCGCGGCGGTCGCCATCCTGGCCGGGATGACCGGATACGGCCGCGTCCGCCTCGCGCGCATCGCCGCCGCCGAGGCCGGACGCGAGCCGGTGACGGCGGCCCTGGTGCAGGCCAACATCGCCAACTACGAGCGGCTGCGCGCGCAGGTCGGGTCCTACGAAGCCGTGCGCGCGATCCTGAACACGCATTTTGGTCTCTCGTACGCCGGCCTGAAGAACGCGGACGTCGATCTGGTGGTATGGCCGGAGACCGCCTATCCCACCACCTTCGGCGCTCCCAAGAGCGAAGCGGGCAAGGAATTCGACACCGAGCTGCGCGTGTTCGCCACGAGCATGAAGCGCGCGTTCGTGTTCGGCTCCTACGATCTGGAGGGCGAACGCGAGTACAACGCGGCCATCTTCGTCGATGCCGCCGACGTCGGCTCGACGCGCTCGTATCGCAAAACCTACCTGTTCCCGCTGACCGAGCGCGTGCCGTGGTGGCTGGAATGGCGATGGGTTCGCGAGCAGGTTCCCTGGCTCGGCACGTGGGAAGGCGGCGCGGGACCGAAGGTCGTGCCGCTGAAGCTGCCCGACGGGCGACAGATCCAGGTCACGCCGATGATCTGCTTCGACGCCATCGAGCCGAAGGTGGCCGCACACGGAGCGCGCAGCGGCGCCGAGCTGCTGCTGACGATCTCGAATGACGGCTGGTTCGAAGGCGGGCGCGGCGCCTGGCTCCATCTTCTGGTGGCCAGCTTCCGCAGCATCGAAACGCATCTGCCGCAGCTGCGCGGCACCAATACGGGCGTGACCGCCGCCATCGACGCTACCGGCGAGCTGCTGGCCGTCGCCGAGGTGAATCGCCCGCAGACGCTGGTGGCGACGGTGACGCCGGTGGTGCCGGTGCCGACGCTGGCGGCGGCGTGGGGCCAGTGGTTCGGCCTTGCCAGCCTTCTGGCCGGCGCCGCCGTTGCCGTAACAAGTCGCGTCCGCTCGCCGCGTTGACCGGTTCAGGGTTGCTGCAGCGCGCGTCCCGCTTCGCGGGAGCGCAGCTGCGATGCCGTAGCGCCCGGCGGCGGCGCCGCGTGCAGCCGCTCCTTCCATCTGGCGTAGAACAGCGGCCGGTTCCTGCGGCACAGCTCGGCGGCGCGCTCCGGCGAAGAGCTTCCGAACTCGGCGTGCCTGACCACCGCGCGCGGCTCGTAGACCACCTTGCGGCCGCGCTCGCGGATCGCGAAGCACAGGTCGACGTCCTCGTAGTACGCCGGCAGGTAGCGCAGATCGAAGCCGCCGATCTCTTCGAACAGGTCGCGCCGCACCAGCAGGCAGGCGCCCGAGCAGTAGTCGACCTCGCGCGCGCAGACGTAGTCCGCTCCGTCGGGGTCCTCGCCGCGACCATAGCCCATGGCCGAGCCGTCCGAGAAGACGATCGAGCCCGCTTCCTGAAGCCGCCCGTCCCGCAGCACCAGCCTGGCACCCACCGCGCCGATCGCGGCCGACGCATCGGCAGCGGCTCGCAGCGCTCCGATCGCATCCGCTCGCGGCACGGCGTCGTTGTTCAGCAGCAGAAGGTAGCGCCCGCGCGCAACGGCCGCCGCCTGGTTGACGGCCGGCGCATAGTAGGCATTGACCGCGTTGCGGAGAACGACTGCGTGATCGAGCCGGCCGAGCAGTTCCGCTGTCCGATCGGTGGACGCGTTGTCGACGAGGATCAGCTCGAACGACCGGTCCTGCGAGACGGCCAGCCCCTCCAGACATTCCAGCGTCAGCTCGGCGCGATTGTACGTGACCACCAGGACCGAGACCTGCGGCTGCGCCGGCCTTGGAAACTGCAGCCGCCGCGGAGAGCCAAGGAAGGCCTCCAGCTTGCGGTGAGCTTCGCGGTCGAGCGCAGCCTTGGAGCGGTCCAGCCACCTTCGGAGGCGACCGCGCACGTGCGGCGCGACGGTGGACAGGCGCCGCCGCACGTTGCGAGAGATCGCCGCCAGCATCGCGAACCAATAGCCCAGCGTGGGCGATGAGCCTACTTGTCCGCCTCGCGCCTGCCGGCGATCACGCCGTAGAGGTCGGGCCGCCGGTCGCGGAAGAAGCCGAACGCCGCGCGCGTGCGAGCCACCTTGTCCAGATCGAACGTCGCCAGCGCCACGCCCTCCTCGCCCCAGGGCAGCTCCGAGACGATGTCGCCGCGGTGATCGGCCAGGAAGGAGTGGCCGTAGAAGACCTGTCCCTCCTCGTCGCCGATGCGATTGGCCGCGGCCACCGGGATGACGTTGGAGACGGCGTGGCCGATCATCGCGCGCTGCCACGGCTCGCGCGTATCGAGATCCGGATCGTGCGGCTCGCTGCCGATGGCCGTCGGGTACAGAAGGATCTCGGCGCCGCCGAGCACCATCGATCGCGCGCATTCGGGAAACCACTGATCCCAGCACACGCCGACGCCGACGCCGCCGAAGCGCGTGGCCCACGATCGAAACCCCGTGTCGCCGGGACGGAAGTAGAACTTCTCCTCGTAGCCCGGCCCATCCGGGATGTGGCTCTTGCGGTAGAGGCCGAGCAGCGAGCCGTCGGCGTCGATCATCGCCAGGCTGTTGTAGTAGTGCGGCCCGTCCTTCTCGAAGAACGAGATCGGGATGACCACGCCCAGCTCGGCCGCCAGCTTCTGGAATCGCGCAACCGTCGCGTTTCCCTGCAGCGGCCTGGCCTGGTCGAAGTATTCCTCGCGCTCCGTCTTGCAGAAGTACGGGCCCTCGAACAGCTCGGGCGGAAGAACGATCTGCGCCCCGCGCGCCGCCGCCTCGCGCACGAGCGCTTCGATCTTGTCGACGTTCTCCTCGCGCGTCCCGCTCAGGGCCGCCTGGACCACGGCCACCGTCACCATGCGGTCGGTGCTCAATGTCTCCACGTCACGACCTCGCCAGCGGCGCCGGCTCCTGCTGCGTGATGCAGTGGAAGGCGCCGCCGCCGCTGAGCACCGCACGAGCCGGTACGGCCACGGTCCGCCGGTCCGGGAAGCACGCTGCGATACCCTCCACGGCCTCGTCGTCGTGCCGCGAGCCGTACACGGGAACGATCACGGCGGCGTTGCCGATGTAGAAGTTGACGTAGCTGGCCGGCATGACGCGGCCATCGCCGTCGCGCAGCAGGCCTGGCGACGGAATGCGCACGATCTCGAGCGGGCGCTGGGCCGCGTCGTGCATGGTCGTGAGGTCCTGGAGAATCCTGGCCAGCGCGGGCGCGTTGGGATCGTCCTCGTCGCGCGCCTCCATGCAAACCACGCGGCCCGGCGCCACGAACCGCACGAGCGTGTCGATGTGACCGTCGGTATGATCGTTGACCAGTCCGTCACCGAGCCACAGGAGCCGCTGCACGCCCAGCGCATCGCACAGATGATGGGCGATCTCGGCGGCGCTGAGCGATGGGTTGCGGTTGCCATGCAGCAGGCACTGGCGCGTGGTGAGTGCGGTTCCCTCGCCGTCGACCTCGATGGCGCCGCCCTCGAAGATCATGGGCACCTCGAAGGAATGCACGCCGGCGGCGGCGCGAACCGCGCGTGCCACACCGAGGTCCTCGGGAAACATGTACTTCTCGCCCCAGCCGTTGAACCGGAAGCAGGCCGCGGCGACCTCGCCGTTTGCGCCGCGCACGAACAGCGGGGCCGTATCGCGCAGCCAGATGTCGCCGAAGGGAACCTGGTGAAACCGCACGGGCAGGCCGGACAGCGCTGCAGCCGCCTCGCGCTCGCCGGCATCGTCGAGCACCAGAAGCTCGATCATCTCGCCGGCCGCCTTGCCGTCGTCATCGAGCGCGGCAATGGCGCGGCACAGATCGGCGACCTCACGCTGCGCAGCCGGCAGATCCTCGAGCCACAGCTCGCGATGGCTCGGCCACGCCGTCCACACCGCTCGATGCGGCTCCCACTCGGCCGGCATGCAGAACCCCGCGCCCCTGGGAGAGTCGATGTGGTCGGCGGGCATGGTTCGTTCATGCCCTGACCTGGGCGTTGCTTGCAAGCGATGGCGTGCCTTGAACCGGTTGCGCAACTCGGAGAAAACGCGCCGATCATGGCCACGGCATCCTTCGCGCGCATCGACACCCCATGGCGTCACGAACAATCGCTCATCGGCGGCATCCGCCTCCATCTCGTTCGCGCCGGCGCCGGCTCCCCGGTGATCCTGCTGCACGGCTTTCCCGACTTCTGGTTCACCTGGCGTTATCAGCTTCCGGCGCTGGCGGCGGCGGGACTGGAAGCCATCGCGCCCGACATGCGCGGCTACAACACTTCCGAGAAGCCGGCAGGCGTGGCCAGCTATCGTATCGATGCCTTGGTCTCGGACGTGGTCGGCATCATCGATCACGTGGGCGCGCAGAAGGCGCACATCGTTGGGCACGACTGGGGCGGGATCGTCGCCTGGTACGTCGCGATGCACCGACCCGAGCGCGTCGATCGCCTCGTCATCTCCAACGCCCCGCATCCGGCGACCTATCAGCGCGATCTGTTCGCGACCGACCAGTGGCAGCGCTCGTGGTACATGCTGTTCTTCCAGATCCCGTGGCTGCCCGAAGCGATGCTGCGCGCCGGCAACGCCAGGGCCATCGAGCGCATGATCCGCCGGCACATCTACAACCGGGACGCCTACGCGCACGACGAAGCGCTGCATCAGAAGATGGCGCTGCTGCAGCCGGGAACGCTGACCGCCGCCATCAACTACTACCGCGCGGCGATGCGCCCCTCCTCGCGCAGGTCCCTGCAATCGCTGCGCAAGATCACGGCGCCCACGATGGTCGTCTGGGGCGAGCGTGACTTCGCGCTGCGAAGCAGCCTGGTCGAGGGGCTGGAGCCGTGGGTCGCGGACCTTCGCGTGCACCGGCTGCCCGATGCGGGGCACTGGGCGCATCTGGACGAGCCCGAGCGGGTGAGCCAGCTCCTCGTGGAGTTCCTGACGTGAGAACCAGCGCGCGTCTGCTCGCGGTCGTGCTCGTTGCGGCGCTGCCGGCGTGCGCGGCCGCGACCCGCACCTACAACCTGCGCGTCGAAGGCATGACGTGCGGGCAGAGCTGCCCGCTCGAGGTCGAGGAAGCGCTCGAGAGCATTCCGGGCGTGCGCAGCGTCAGCGTCGATTATCCGACGCAGAGCGCGGTGATCGTGGTGGATGCCGACAGGGAGCTGACCACGCGCGAGATGGATCTCTCCTTCCGCAACAAAGGCTACTTCATCTCGTCGATGGAGCCCGCGAAGTAACGGCCCGGCGCGGCATGGCCGAGCAGAAGATGTCTTCGTGGCGGGCCGTCGCCGTCGCGCTTCGCAGCTGGCGAACCGCCTCGGTCAGCCTCCTCTCCTTCTCGTCGGGCCTGCCGCTCGGCCTGGTCTGGATCGCCATTCCCACCTGGCTTGCGCGCGAGGGAGTCGACATCAAGGTCATCGGCCTGTTCACGCTGGTGCAGGCGCCGTGGAGCTTCAAGTTCCTGTGGTCGCCATTGATGGACCGCTACGCGATCCCGCTGCCGGGCATGGGCCGCAAGCTCGGGTGGACGCTGGTGGCGCAGGCCGCGCTGCTCCTTTCGACGCTGGCGCTGGCGAACGTCTCGGTCAGCGCCGATGCGATCTGGGTCGTCGGGTCCCTGACGCTGGCCATCGCCCTGGCATCGGCGACCCAGGACATCGCCATCGACGCCTATGCCGTCGAGGTGCTGCGGCCGCAGGAGCAGGGAGCCGCCGTGGGTGCACGCATCGCGTTGTACCGGGCGGCCATGTTCGTTGCCGGCGGCCTTGCCATCACGATGGCGGGAACGTGGTCATGGCCGGCCGTGTTCGCCGGACTGGCGCTGCTCTATCTTCCGATGGCGGTCGTCACGCTGCTGGCCCCGCGCCCGGACACCGAGACGCTGCCGGCGCCGACGTCGCTTCGCGCGGCGGTCTGGGAGCCGTTCGTCGGCTTCCTGTCCAAGGCGCGCGCGCTCGAGTTGCTCGCGTTCGTCACGCTCTACAAGCTCGCCGACAACCTCGGCGGCGCGCTGGTGCGGCCGTTCCTCGTGCAGACCGGCTTCGACGATTTCGACGTCGGCATCGCCACCGCCACCATCGGGCTGACCGCGACGCTGCTGGGAACGTTTCTCGGGGGCATCCTGACCACGGCGCTGGGCCTCGGCCATTCGCTTTGGTTCTTCGGCGCGCTGCAGGTGCTCTCGAACGCGGGCTACGTCCTGATCGCCTCCGTTGGCGCGAACCGGCCGCTGATGTACGCGGCGATGGGCTTCGAGAGCCTGACCAGCGGAATGGGCACTGGCGCCTTCAGCGTACTGCTGCTGCGCATGACGCAGAAGCAGTTCTCGGCCACGCAGTACGCGCTCTTCTCGAGCCTGTTCGCGCTGCCGCGTCTGCTGGCGGGCCCGGTCACGGGCGTGATGGTGGATGCGATGGGATGGCGAGACTTCTTCCTGTTCACCATTGCCATCGGCATCCCCGGGCTCCTGATGCTGCAGCGCTTTTCGCCGCTGGGCGTGCGCGAGCCTCAGCTCGAAGGCCTGGCCGAAATTGCGCCGCGCCCGGTGACGCGGGCAGATCTGGTACGGCGCGGCGTCATCGGCGGCGCCGCCGGAATGGCGATCGCAGTGGCCTCGATGCTGCTGCTGGCGGTGCTGCGGCAGCGAAAGGCCGCGCCTGCCGAGCCCTTCGACATCACCGCCAACCTCTGGGCGATGCTGCTTCCCACCGACACCGGCGCCGCGCTCGGCCTGTTCGGCGCGGTTCTGTTCGCGCTCGTGCTGGGGCTCGCGAGCGCCGCCACCGCCGCCGCTCGCTCGCGTGACCGGCAGGAGCGGCGCACCGCTTCGCGATGAACAGCGCGGCTCAGCGCCTGGCGCCCCAGGTGTCCCAGTACGTCACCTCGCGTGCCGGAATGCGCTTGGCCGGCTTGAAGTCGTCGCCAGTGAAATAAGCCACCGGCAGCAGCGCGGCCTGCGTGACGTTCCTTGGAATGCCGAGCAGCTCGGCCGCCTCCTGCTCGAACATCAGATGAATCGTGGTCCACGCCGAGCCGAGCCCGCGCGCACGCGCAGCCAGCATGAAGGACCAGACGGCGGGAAGGATCGAGCCGTACATCGACGCCTGCGCGAACTGCGGCGCTTCCTCGAAGCGACCCTCGATGCACGGGATCACGAACACCGGCGCCTGCTCCATCGTCTGCGCCAGATAGACCGCCGAATCGACGACGCGCGGCATCTGCTGCTGGCGCGGATCGTCGGCCGGCCGCTCCTCGCGCGGCATCTGCGCGTACAGCTCGAAACCGCGACGGTACAGGTCCGCCAGTGCCTTCTTCTTGGCCTGATCGTAGATGACCAGGAACGACCAGGTCTGCTGGTTCGATCCGGTGGGCGCCTGAATGGCGATCTCGATGCATTCCTGGATCAGGTTGGGCGAGACCGCGCGCGTGTAGTCGAGGCGTTTGCGGACCGAGCGGGTCGTGGTGAGCAGGCGATCGGCGTCCATCAGGGTCTCCTTGCGGCGGGAGCGGCCGCGGTTGTCCGTGCGCATATGTGCCGAAAAACCGGACCGGCACAATTAGGGCGACGAGCTCAGCGTCGGCGAGTACTGGCGAAGGAGCCGTCGCGTCCACCAGGCGCCGGTGGCGGCGCGAGTGGACGGATCGGAGAAGCGATAGTCGTAGAGCATCGCGCGTACGTGAGCGGGTCGCTGGCCGTCGAACGGATCCTCGGCGAGCAGCTCGCGCACCGATGGCGAGCCGTCGAGAAGACGGCGCTGCAGCTCGAGGATCCAGCCGTTGCGCCGGTAGTCCCCGAGCGCCGCGAACCACATCTGCCAGTCCAGGCGCGGCTGATGCGGCTGCACGAACGCCGGCGCGCGCGTCACGTCGCCCGGCTTCCAGCGAAACTCGTACGCCAGCCACTCGCGTCCGTCGCGGCTGCCCTCGAGGATGATCTCCGGACGCTGGCGCGTCATCCTCGCGAACAGCCCGTAGCTGCTGGTCAGGTGATACGGCTCGATCGCTTCGGCCACGCGGGCGATCGGCCACGGCACGCGCGCTGCCTGACCGAAACGCGCCATCATCTCGGCACCACCCGCGCTGGCCAGCGCCAACGCGAGCACGGCGGCGACGGCGCGCGCCGCGCTGCGGCCCGCCGCGCGGACTCTGGCGGTCGCACGCGGCGGGGGCGCATCGGCTCCGTGCGCGTGCAGCCACAATGCGCGGACGTGCTGCGCCGCAACGCGCGGCTGCAGCCAGCGCGGCAGCGCGGCGTCGTCGAGCACCGACGAGCACAGCACCAGCGTCAGCAGGTTGAAGAACGTGTAGTTGCCGGTGGCAGCGATGGCGAGCTGCAGGAAGGCGAGCGGAACGAACGTCAGCAGACGCGCGCTGCGCGGGCCGAAGACGAAGAAAGGTAGCACCAGCTCGATCGCGAACATCACCGCGGCCGACACCCGGTGCAGCCAGGCAGGCAGGTGGTGCACGTACCAGGCCGTCCACGTCGGCAGCGGCTGCGTCCAGTAGTGGTACTCGAGCGCGGTAAGGTTCCACCACACCGGATCGTTGCTGAGCAGCTTGACCATCCCCGAGGCGAACATCAGCCGGAACAACAGCCAGCGATAGAGCAGGATGACGATGCGCGACGGCTCGTGCGGATGCCGCCACCGCTCCCGAAGCGCCAGCGGCTGGAGAAAGATCGCCAGAAATCCGGCCTCCAGCAGCAGAATGTCCCACTGGAAGGACAGAAAGACGCGGCCGGTGACGAAGAGCGACAGGTACAGCGCCCAGCACGCCAGTGCGGCAGCGAGCGGCGCCAGGCCGAGCAGCCACGCCGCGGCGGCCGTCGCTCCGGTCCAGCAATACGCCGCCAGCGCAGCGTCTCCGTGCCAGAGCCACAGCAGCGTCGGATGGGATCGCCACGCGCCGTCGCCGGCGCGCGTCTGCAGGAACCTCAGGTAGTCGGCGACCGGCAGAATGCCATCGCTGCCGTAGAGGCCCTGGATTTGCACGGCCAGGGATGCGAACGCCACCAGATAGACGAGCGCGACCCCGCGCGAGAGCAGCCACCCCACGCGCGCGTAGCCCGGATCGAAGATGCGCCACCTGGCCACTGGGAAAGCCCGCTCCGCGCTGTTAGCTATCGGATGTGGCCGCTCGGCGCATCATCGTATGCAAGGCCGCCGTGCTCGGCGAGAAGGAAACGGCCAAGTTCCCCATCACCGAGCCGGCTGCGGAGGATGCGGCCGCGGACGGCAAGTCCCCGGCGCGCCAGCCGCCGCGCGAAGGCTTCGTGATCCGCTACGGCGGCAAGCTCTACGCGTATCGCAACGAGTGCCGGCACATCCCCATGACGATGGACTGGGTCGAGAACCGCTTCCTGTCGCGCGACCGCTGCTACATCCAGTGCGCGACCCACGGTGCGCTCTATCAGATCGACACGGGACTGTGCGTGGCGGGGCCGCCGGCGGGCGAGCGCCTGCGCGCGCTGGCGGTCGAGGTGGAAGGCGACGACATCGTCGTCACGGTACCGTAGGGCGCACCGCGGACAGGAGGTCCGTTGAACGATCCTGCCTGCGCTCGATCACGACAGCGGGCAGTTGAGCCGGAGCGAGATGCCGACGGCCGCCTTGAGCGTCGTCAGTGCATCGGCCGCCGTGATGGCACCGCTCAGGTTCACGTCGCAGACGAGGTCGGAGCAGTTCGCCGAGCCCACGGCCGACTTCAGCGTGGACAGCGCATCGACGCTGGTGATGGCGCTGTCGTTGTTGGCATCGCCGCAGCGCGCGATGTGGTTGGTCGAGTAGCCGAGATCCTTGAAGAGGTTGACGGTCAGGCGCAGGTCGCGGATGCCGCTGGTGGCGAACGGCTCCATCAGCTCGTCGGGCGCAAGCTTGGTGTCGAAGTGCGCGACGGAGGAGCCGGGCTCGTACTGCGCCGGCGCATAGATCTGGACGCGACCATCCGGCTTGCGACCCTGCGTCAGGTAGGCGCTGTTGCCTTTGACCGCCGTGCCCGCCCACGCCAGGTCGGGGCCGTTGAGAATGGCCGCCTTGCGCTGCTGGTCGCTCATGGCGACCAGGCTCTTCGGCACCACCGTCGGATCCTCGAGCCAGAACGTGTACGCGTCCGGAAGCGGGTTGCCGCCCGGTGGCGGGTCGAACAGCGAGCCGGTGCTGGGATCGATGAGGTCCAGGAAGCCGACGCCGTGCGCGATCTCGTGCAGCACGACGCTGAGAAAGTCGATGTTGCTGCCGTTGTTGCCGTCGAGGCCGTAGTAGAAGCCGCGCGTCCCCAGTACCGTCGGCCCGTCGACCGAGCTGTTGAACTGGGCGCTCATCTCGGGACGGTCTGGATCGAGGATGCTGTTGAGGTCGTCGTTGGCGAGCTGGTTGGCCAGCGCCGCGGCGTACCACGTGCCGGAACGTGTGGCGTTGAGGAAGTCGCGATGCACGGTGTCCGGTGATGCGCTTCCCAGCAGTGCGCTCGTCTGCGTGCCGCCGAGAGCATCGAACGTGGCGCTGACCACGATGGGAATGTTGCCGTTGAGGCGTGCGCCCCATGCGTCGGCGGCGTACTGGAAGACGTACATCCGCTGCTCGCCCAGAGTATCGCCGGGGTTTCCGCCTATGGGCGCGACGGGCGTGATGTCGTTGAACCCTTCGGCCGGCGAATCATCGTTGCGCACGATGAACTGCACGGCATCGGCCGGGAGCGCCGCCAGCAGCACCACGCCTGCGGCCGATAGGATTGCCATCGCACGCAGCGCGCGCGGCGCCGCGGCCCGAACCATGAAAAGGAGATGCCGGGTCATCGGCCGCTGAACATATCAGAGCCTTCGCAGCCGAGTCACCAGCTTTTCCGGCGACATCGGCAGCCGCGGCGAGATATTTTCAGCTTAGTTCTTCCTTAAAAAGCGTGACCACGCGCTGCCAGGCATCGGCGGCGGATCCGGCGTCATAGTCGGGACGCTCGTCGCAGAAGAAGCCATGACCCACATTCGGGTAGACGATGACTTCGTGCCGCACGCCGGCGCCGGCCAGCGCCTGCCGGATCTTGTCGACGTCGCTCAGGGGGATGTAGCCGTCGTTCTCGCCGAAGAAGCACAGGATCCTGCCGCGGATGTTCCTGGTGCGGTCCAGCGTCGCCGGCGTGCTGGCGATGCCGCCGCCGTAGAAGCTGGCCGCTGCCGCCAGCGGCACCTCCCCGGCAGCCAGATAGGTGAGATGGCCGCCGAAGCAGAAGCCCATCGCACCGATGCCCTTGCCGCCGACGTCGGCACGCGCGCCCAGAAAGTCGTAGGCGGCACGGATGTCGGCGACGAGCTCCTCGGGCCTGACCTTCTGCATCAGCTCGAGCCCTCTGCTCAGGCCTTCCTGGTCATAGTTGAGCTCGATGCCGGGCGCGGTGCGGTGAAACGGCTCCGGCGCAAGCACCACGTAGCCTTCGGCCGCGACGCGGTCGGTGACTGCGCGGATGTGATGATTCACGCCGAAGATCTCCTGAAACAGGATGACGCCTGGGTACTTGCCGCCATCGTCGGGGCGTGACAGGTACGCCGGCATCGAGGCGCCGGCAACGGGAACGGTGACGCGTTCGCTGCGGGTCTTCATCGGGGAACCTCCTGGCGCGGCGTCGGTAGCACGCGGAGCATCGCAATGGAACTGAAGCAGATCAGGTACGTCGTGGAGAACCGCGTCGGCGTCATCACGCTCAGCCGGCCCGACCGGATGAACGCGTTCACCAACCGCATGATGAACGAGATGCTGCACGTCCTCGACGAGGCCGCGCGCGACGACTCCGTGCGCGTGCTCGTCGTCACGGGTGAAGGGCGCGCGTTCTGCGCCGGCGCCGACCTCGGCGCCGGCGGCAAGACTTTCGACGCCGAAGCTGCGGGGGAAGAGGTCGGACTGACCGGCCATCGCGACGGCGGCGGGCGCGTTTCGCTTGCACTGTTCGCTTCGCGCAAGCCGGTGATCGCGGCCATCAACGGCGCTGCCGTCGGTGTCGGCATCACGATGACGCTGCCGATGGACATCCGCGTCGTCGCCGAGGATGCCAAGATCGGCTTCGTTTTCGCGCGGCGTGGCATCGTGCCGGAGGCGTGCTCGTCGTGGTTCCTGCCTCGCATCGTCGGAATCAACAAGGCGGTCGAGCTGTGCGTGACCGGACGCGTGTTCCGCGCCGCCGACGAGAAGGAATCCGGTCTGTTCAACTACGTCGTTCCCGCCGATCAGGTGCTGCCCAAGGCGATGGAGCTGGCGCGCGAGATCGCCGACAACACCAGCGCCGTCTCGGTCGCGCTGGCACGTGCGCTGCTGTGGCATGGGCTCGGGCAGCCCGATCCGCAGCATGCGCACCTCGTCGACTCCAAGGCGATCTTCGCGATGGGCCGCAGCCCCGACGCATACGAAGGCGTGCAGAGCTTCCTCGAAAAGCGCCAGCCCAACTTCACGATGAGCGCCTGGAGCGACATGCCCGAATTTTATCCGTGGTGGATCGAGCCGAAAGTGTGAGACTGGGGTCCGATCTCGCGTTGCAGCTTTTTTCTGTGCTGCGTCCAAATCCTCGAATGCAAGACCTGATCCCATGAAGCTCGGGAGCGTGCATATCTTCGAGTCGCCGCCGGGGATCGGCGACGGGCGCGCGATCGCCGAGCAGATGGAGCTGATCGTGCGCGCCGAAGAGCTCGGCTACGACTCCGCCTGGATCGCCGAACATCACTTCAGCGACTACGGGGTCTGCGGATCGCCGGCCGTCATCATGGCCGCGGCCGCCGCTCGCACGCACCGAATCCGCCTGGCCTCGGCCGTCAGCGTGCTGAGCCTTCATCACCCGGTGCGCCTGGCCGAAGAGTTCGCGCTGCTCGATCATCTGTCGGACGGGCGCGTCGAAATGGGCGTCGGGCGCGGGTACCAGCAGCACGAGTTCGCCGGCTACGGCGTGGATCCGGCAACCTCACGCGAGCGCTTTCACGAAAGCCTCGAGCTCATGAAACGGCTCTGGACCGAGCCGCAGGTCACGCACGATGGGCGCTACTGGAAAGTCGCCGGCGCCAGCCTGCGGCCGCGGCCGCTGCAGCGGCCGCATCCCCCGCTTTGGATGGCTTGTCTGTCACCGGCCAGCTTCGAGCCATGCGGTCGCGACGGCTATCACCTCTTGTGCGCGCCGGTGTTCGGCTTCGATCCCGCCGGCGGCGCCGCGCAAGTCGGCGATTGGCGTGCAGGCCTGCGAAAGAGCCGCATCGCGCCCGAGAGCCGGGAGGTAGGCGCGCTCGTCATCACGTATGTGGCCGACACGCGCGCCGCGGCCGAAGCCGATCTCAAAGATCACGTCCTGTGGTACTACCGCACGCTGGCAGCGCAGGTGGCCGCCGCCGGGGCGCCGTCGCAAGGCTACGAGACCTACGCGCAGGCCCGCGACTTCCTCGCCACCGTCGACTGGGACACCGCCCTTCGTCGCAACGCCGTCATCTGCGGCAACCCCGACGACGTTGCTGCGCAGATCGACCGTATCCGCCGCGCCTGCGGCATCACCACCTATCTGGCCTGGACGAGAATCGGCGGCCTGCCCGTCGACAAAGCCACGCGCAGCATGGAGCTGCTGTCCCAAGAAGTCCTACCCCAGCTCAACGGCTGAGTGCGAATCAGCGGCAGCAGATCGGGTGCTAGGCGCGGCCGTCGGCACGATCGGGCCGACATTCGGGAAACTCGGCAATCTCGCGCAGCCAGTCGTAGGAGTACATCCCCGTCGAATGCCCATCCGCCCACAGGAAGCGAATGGCATAGCGGCCGACGCCTTCGTGTCCGACGAGCATCGGATCATCGACTTCGATGAAGCGCGTCTGTCCGGAATGTCCCTGGCATTGCGCGCACGGGCACCAGCCGCGCAGTCCGCCGTAGGTGTACTCGGTCGTCGCGCCGTCGCTCCAGCGCACGCGCGCAATGCGAGCGGCGTCGTCGCGCGTGATCTCCACGGGCTCGGGGCCGTAGAGGTCGGCGCGCAGCTTCTCGAGGCTCTCTTCGACCGATCGCGCCAGCGACAGGAACGCCGTTGCCGCCGGATGCGAGGGCTCGGCGATGACGATGGGCCGTCCGGCGTCGCCGGTCTCGCAGACCCTGGCATCGATGGGCACTTCGGCGAGGACCGGCGCACCGACCGCTCGCCCGATCTCCTCCGACCTCTGCGTCCCGAACAGCTCGTCGCGCGTGCCGCATTTCGGGCAGGCGTAGCCCGACATGTTCACGACCACGCCGAGAATGGGCGTGCTCAGGCGGCGGAACATCGCAACGCCTCGCGTGACGTCGGCAAGCGCCACGTCCTGCGGCGTCGTCACGATGACGCCGCCGTCGAGCGGGACCTCCTGGGCCAGGGTCAGCGGGATGTCGCCCGTCCCGGGAGGCAGATCGACGATCAGGTAGTCGAGCTGGCCCCAGGCCACCCCGCGCAGAAACTGCTTGGTGGCGCTCATTGCCATGGGCCCGCGCCAGACCACCGGCGCCTGGTCGTCGAGGAAAAAGCCCATCGACATGATCGAAACGCCGTAGGCGTCCACCGGATGCATCAGGCGCTTGTCGGGGTCGGGCCTGGGCATCTCGCTGACGCCGAACATCATGGGAGCGCTTGGACCGTAGATGTCGACGTCGGCAAGGCCGACGCGGCGGCCGAGCGACTGCAGGGCCAGGGCCAGGTTGGCGGCCACCGTCGACTTGCCCACGCCGCCCTTGCCGCTGGCGACGGCGATGATGCGCTGGACCCCTTCGAGCCGCGGCTGGCGCGAGACCGACGGCTGCGGCTGCGCCTCAGGCATGGCCGACGACCCCGGCTCCAACCTGCACGCCTTCGATGACGCGGTCGGCCAGATCGACGAAGGCGGCCGCCGCTGCGCTGGCAGGCTCGGCGGCAACCACGGGCGCTCCGGCATCGCCGGCCTCACGCACGCCGCGGACGAGAGGAATCGAGCCGAGCAGGCTCAGTCCGACGCGCTGTGCCATGGCGGCGCCGCCGCCGTGGCCGAAGATGTGCGCCTCGGCACCGCAGCCCGGGCACACGTGAAAGCTCATGTTCTCGACGACACCCAGCACCGGAACCTGCGCCTGCTGAAACATTTTGAGCCCCCGCTCGACATCGGCCAGAGCGACGTCCTGGGGCGTCGTGACGATGATTCCGGCGTCCATGGCCAGGGTCTGCGTCAGCGTCATCTGGATGTCGCCGGTACCGGGCGGCAGATCCAGGACCATGACGTCGAGCTCGCCCCAGGCGACATCCATCAGGAACTGGTTCAGGGCCTTGGTCAGCATGGGCCCGCGCCAGATCAGCGGCGCCCCTTCCCCGACGAAAAACCCCATGGAAACAAGGCGGACGCCGTATCGCTCGGCCGGCACGAAGCGGCCTTCCTCATCGCTGGCGCCGGCCTGACCGGGCCCGACTCCAAACATGGTCGGCATGCTCGGGCCGTAAAGATCCGCGTCCAGAAGCCCGACACGAAGCCCCCGCCGCGCCAGCGCCACCGCCAGGTTGGAGGCGACGGTCGACTTGCCGACGCCGCCCTTGCCGCTGGCTACGGCAACGATGCGCCGGACGCCCGGCAGACCCTTGGGCCCCTTGCCCATGGCCTTGGCCAGATCGCGCGCCTGCGCCCCGGCATCGGCCTGCTGGCGCTCGATGACGACTGCCGCCGGCGGAATCCCTTGCAGAGAAGCCAGCGCCTGCTCGACTCCTGAGACGATCTGGCGGGCGACGTCCGCATTTTCCGTCAGCACGTTCAGACGGACTTCGAGGCGATCCGGCGTAAGGGCGATGCTTTTGATAACGCCGAAGGAGACGATATCTCGCGTGAAGCCGGGATACTTCACGGACTTCAGATGCTCTCGGATGTCGCTCTCGGTCATCGGTCTCCGTAAATGATGGCAGGAGCAGACCGTTTACAAACGCATCTGTGGTTTTCAATTCCTCAGAAATCTGCAATCTTAGCGGCGGCATCCAGGGACGTCCGTCGTCCGCTGAAGTCAAGCTCGAACGTACCGCCAGCCGGGGGGCTCAGGTCGAATGTACAGAGGGATTTCCTTGAACTGGGACGCCCTCTTAGGATAGACGCGAAGGTCGGCACGGCTCGCTCTGCCTGTCGTCAACACGACCAAACAGCTGGATTGAGAAGGGATAACGATGGGATTGCGACGCTTCTTCCGAAACGCGGCTCTCGGCCTCACGCTGACGACGCTCATGACTCCGACCGCGGCGTCGGCTCAGCTGTGTCCTGGTGAAGGCGAGGATTTTCCGTTCCTTTCGGATTCGGAATTCATCTGCCTGCGCACGAGCTTCCTGGCCACGCTCGAGTACTTCAACACGTTCATCGACGCCCGCCAGGACTGCTTCTTCAAGGAGATTGCGGGCGTGGAAGAGCCCGGCAAACTCGACTGCCTCGCTCCCATCACCAACGAAGAGCCGGGCACGACCAACGACGAGCAGACCGACCGTCGCCTGCGCGCGGCCGAAGCGCGCATGACGCGCCGGATCCTGACCCACTGCTCGGGCATCGACCTGACCAACCTCGGCTATCCCGGCTTCTGCTCCGATCCCGATGGCGCGCCGTACACTGCCTTCGATCACAACGTCTGCCTGCTGACGCGCGCCAAGTCGCTGGGAACGTTCCTGCTGGACGTGGAGCACCCGCCGTTCCCGGGCCATCTCTCCACCGCCGAGCAGATCTGCCAGGACACCATCGCCCGCAACTCGGCCAACATGACGCGCGCCGAAATCGAGTGGCGCGGCCGCTGCCTGCTCAAGCAGGCCGTGCGCGCCATCGACCTGCCGCCCGAGATCGACTGCCGTCGCGAGCGCGATCCTCAGGATCCCGACACCGGCCGTCCCTACACCGACGAGCGCGTGGTCGAGGCCCACAACTTCCTGCTGCGCGGCATCCCGAACAGCTGCCCGGCCATCGATCTGGAGAACCTGAACTTCCCCCATCGCTGCGAGTTCCCCGACAACGACTCGGTGTTCCCGCTGCCGGCGCTCGTGGAGTGCATGTTCGAGTTCCACCACCACGACGTGTTCCGCTTCCTCGACATCTTCTTCCCGTGCAGCAGCAAGTGCGGCAACGGGCAGCTCAACGTCGAGGAGGAGTGCGACGACGGCGACAACGAGACCGCCTCCGGCGACTTCTGCCGCATCGATTGCACGCTCATCGACTGCGGTGACACCAACGACGACGGCGTCCACGACGCCACCGACGCGCTCTACATCCTGAACGCGGCGGTGGGCCTGCAGAGCTGCACCCTGCTGATCTGCGACGTCACCGGCGATTTCCGCATCCGCGCCTCCGACGCGCTGCGCGCGCTGCAGTTCGCCGTCGGCCTGCCGGTGCTGCTGCAGTGCCCCGACGTCAGCGTCACCTGCGGCAACGGCTTCCTCGAGGTCAAGGAAACCTGCGACGACGGCGACACCGACTACGATAACGGGGACTTCTGCAACTCCGCCTGCCTGCTGGTGGACTGCGGCGACACCGACGACAGCGGCGCGGTCAACATTCTGGATGCTCAGTACATCCTGAACGCGAGTGTCGAGAACGTGCCCTGCACCGACTTCATCTGCGACGTCACGGGCAACGAAACGGTCAATTCGACGGACGCGCTGCGCGCCTTGATGCACAGCGTGGGACTGCCGGTGCTGTTCGAGTGTCCGGCGCCGCCGCCGACTCCGCCGGCTCCGCCTGTCGAGTAGCAACCCGCGAGCGTGACAGCAGGAAGGGCGCTCTCCGCCAAGGAGAGCGCCCTTTCTTTTTGCGGCCGGTGGAGTGTTGCCTGAGGAGCCGACGGACGACGATGGCGGCCCTGCTGCGTTGTCGGCGAGGTCGCGTGGTCAGCGGGCCCTCGAGCCCGCCTCCGCGCGCTCCTCTCGCGTCCGCCTCGCATCTGGGCCACCATCGCCGCCCGCGCTCGTTCGAACAAGAAGAAGAGCGCGAGCTTCGCCGCGCGAAAGATTCTGGGAGGTCGTCAATGGATCTGGGACTGGTGGGCAAGGTTGCGTTCATCACTGGTGGGGCGTCGGGGCTCGGCAAGTGCACGGCGGAGATGATGGCGGCGGAGGGCGTCTCCGTGATGTTGGCGGACGTCAATGAGGGGATGCTCGAGAGTACGCGCGCAGCGCTTGCTGGCACGGGCGCGCAGGTCGAGGCGGTGCGGCTGGATGTTCGAGATCTCGGTGCGTGCCGCAAGGCGATCGACGGAACCATCGCGCGCTTCGGCAAGCTCGACATCCTGGTCAATTCGGCGGGCATCGGTGGGTCGGCTTCCTTCTTCGTCCAGACCGATCCGGAGGAGTGGCAGGATCTGATCGGGATCAACCTGCTCGGCGTGATGAACTGCTGCCGGGCGGCCTCCGACCACATGATCGAGCGGCGGTATGGCAAGATCGTATCGATCGCTTCGGAGGCCGGACGCGCCAACGAGAAGCGAATGGTGGTGTACGGCGCGACCAAGGGCGGCGTGATCTCGCTGACGCGCGGGCTGGCGCTCGAGCTGGGCCGCTACTCGATCAACGTCAATGCCGTCTGTCCGGGCGTGACCAAGACGCCGATGACCGCCTACATCGACGAGGAAATGGAGAAGCAGGCCTCCAGATTCTATCCGCTCGGCCGTCTCGGCGTGCCCGAGGACATCGCGCCGATGATCACGTTTCTCGCCTCCGACCGTGCCTCCTGGATCACCGGTCAGGCCATCAGCGTCAGCGGCGGCTTCGGCCGCGCGTGATGGAAGCCGCGCCGCACCGTCGGCGGCGCGCTCAGCCTACCGTCGGCGGCCGCTTTGCCGGCCGCGCCTTGCGGCCGCGCGTGCGCGGAGAGCTGCCGAGGATCTGATTGACGAACGCGCGAGCGGCCCGCATGTAGCGCTCGCGCTCGCTCTCGGAAAGGCCGGGGTTCTCGCTGGCGAGATTTCGCTCGAACTTGTCGAGCTGCTGCTCGAGCAGCACGCGCAACAGGGTCTGGTCCAGGTCCGAGGCCGGCATGGCGGTCCTTATAGCGGGAGCGCTCCCTGCGACGGAAACGCCGCTTGCAGAGCGCACACCAGCGAGCCGCGCAGGCGGCGCGGCGGCGTTGCTCCCGTACGCATTCGCACGCCGCGTCACCTTGAAGCGCGCCTCACCTTTCGCGTAGCCGCGGCGGTGAGGCGACCGGCTTCTTCAGGCGGCGCGCCGAACGAACAGCGACAAGAAGAAGCACGACACCGCCACCAGCACGATGGCGCCGCCGGCAGCCACATCGAGCTGGTAGGACAGAACCAGCCCGGCAATGCCGCTGAGCGCGCCCAGCGCCATCGACATCGCGATCTGACGGCGGAAGTCCAGTGTCCAAAGCGCAGCCGTGGCGGCCGGCACGACCAGAAGCGCTTCGATCAGCAGCACGCCCACCACGCGAACGCCGGCGACGATCGTCACCGCCAGAACGACCAGCAGCAGCGCGTCGAGAAGGTCGACGGGCCGGCCGTAGACGCGCGCCACTTCCTCGTCGAAGGCGATGAACAGCAGCTCACGAAACGCGGCGAAGACGATGAGCGCGACCACGCCCGCCAGCACGGCGATCCCCGCCAGCTCGCCGGGAGAGATCGCCAGCACGCTGCCGAACAGGTAGCCGAACAGATCTTGCTGGAATCCGTGACGCAGGCTCAGCAACACCAGCCCGAGCGCCATCGATGCCGAAAGAAACACGCCGATGATGGCATCCTCGGACACGCGCCGGCTGCGGCCGATCCAGAACATTCCGAGCGCCACCGCCACAGCGAACAGCGCGGCCGACAGGCGCGGGTCGATGCCCAGCAGCAGCCCCACGGCCACGCCGCCTACCGCCGAGTGCGAGATGCCCACGCCGATGAACGCGAGGCGGCGCAGGACAACGAAGAAGCCCAGCAGGCCGCACAGCAACCCCACGATCACGACCGCCGCCAGCGCCCGCTGCGCGAACGCGAACTCCAGCATCAGCTTCCGCTCCGCCTCTGCCCATGCTGCGCGCCATCGTCGTCGACACCGGCGCCGACGTGATGGCCGCCGTGGTGGGCGATCTCGCCGCGCAGGAAGTCGAACTCGCACGAATACGCCTCGCGCAGCGCGTGGCTGTGCACCACGTCCTCGGGATTGCCGTGCACGTGCATGACGCGGTTGATGCAGATGAGCTCGCTTGCCTGCCCGGCCAGGGCCAGCAGATCGTGCGAGACGCACACGACCGTCAGTCCCAGGTCGCGCTGAAGGCGCAGGAGCAGCCCGTAGAATTCGAGCTCGGATGGCAGATCCAGGCCGACGGTGGGCTCGTCGAGAACGAGCAGCCGCGTCCCTGCGCACAACGCCTGGGCCAGCAGGGCGCGCCGCATCTCGCCGCCCGAAAGGCGTCCGATGGAGCGGTCGGCAAGATGGTCGATGCCGACGTGAATCAGGCTTTCCCGCACTTCCTGCCAGTCCGCCCGCGCCGGAAGCCGCAGGCGCCCGATACAGCAGAGCCGCCCCATCATGACGATGTCGGCGACGGTGGCCGGGAAGTTGCGCGGCACCGCCGCGCGCTGCGGCACATAGCCGATGGAATGCGCGTCCTCGCCGAGCCGCGCGGGCGTGTGTCCGAGCACCTGGATCGATCCGGATCGGACGGGCACCAGCCCGAGCAGCGCCCGCAACAGCGTGGTCTTGCCGGCACCGTTGGGCCCGATGACTCCGAGAAACGCGCCTTCGCGAACGCGAAAGGAAATGTCCTCGAGCACGACGCGCCCGTCCAGTTCGACGTTCACGTGATCGAATGCCACTGCGTCCATGGGGAGCGCGCGACTATGGGGGCAACCTCATCGCCAGGCAACCGGTCACGCGCTGCGCGTCACGGCTTCTCGCACTGGCCCGCCCGCTCCCGCTCGGCTAGAAGAATCGGATGGGCCGCAAAGCGAGAGACAAGAAGGACAGAGCCAGGCCGCTGCCGGCGGCATCGACGGCGATGCCGGCGACGACAACCGCCGCAGGCGACACCATCCCGGCGGCCGGTGCAGCGACTCCCGCCGCGCCCGCCGCAACGGCTGCACCCGCCGCACGAGCGGTTGCCGCTTCTGCACGACGCGCGCGAGCGACCCGGCTGGTGACGATGCCGCCACGCGCGGCTCTCTGGGCAGGCATTCTGGCGCTGATCGTCGCCGTCTCGTACGCGAACTCGCTGGAGACGCCGTTCGTTCTGGATGACCCTCTGCACATCACCAAGAACCCGCGCATCCAGCGCCCGCTCGACATCGGCAGCCTGTTTCGCGACACGCGCGCCACCGTCACCGCGTCACTGCGGTTCAATTATTCTTCCAGCGGCCTCGACGTCACCTCCTACCATCTGCTGAACGTGGTCGCGCACCTCTTCACGGGCTACCTGGTCTTCCTGTTCTCGTACGTCACGCTGCGGCTTCCATCGATGGGCGGGCGCTTCGAACGCAGCGCCGACGGCATCGCCGCCGCCGTTGCCGCGATCTTCCTGCTGCATCCGATCCAGACCGAAAGCGTCACCTACGTGATCCAGCGCTCCGAGATCTTCGCCTCCGGCGCGTTGGTGGCGGCGCTGCTGGCCTTCATCGATGCGACCGACCTGCGCCGTCGCGGCGCCCTGGCTGGCCTGGCCGCGGCGTGCCTGTTCGGCGCCTACAGCAAGCCGATGTTCGTGGTGGTGCCGGCGGTGCTGGCCGCCTACGATTTCTGTTTCCTGTCCCGCAACATTCGCGGGATGGCCGAGCGCGGGATCGGTTACGCGATCGCCATCGTCAGCTCCATCCTGGTGCTGGTGCTGTCGACGCGGTCGGGCAGCTTCTCCGGAACGACGGCCGGCTTCGACGTCGAGGGCATCACGCCGATGCAGTACCTGGCCACACAGTTCGGCGTGGTCGTCTACTACCTGCGAGTCGCGTTGTGGCCGGACCGGCTCTGCTTCGACTGCGGCTATCAGGGGCCATGGCCGGTGCTGGCCTCTCCGCTGGGCGACAGCGTCATCCTTCCGCTGGCGATCCTGCTCGGCCTGCTCGTGCTCGGCGCGGCGTTGTGGCGCAGCTACCCGCCCGTGCTGTTCGCCGTGCTCGGCAGCGCGTTCGTCCTGGCACCGAGCTCGAGCATCGTTCCGCTTGCGGACTTCTACGTCGAGCATCGGATGTATCTTGCGATCGGTCTGATGGCGCTGGCCCTGGTTCCCCTCGCCCATCAGGCCACGGCAACTCTCGGCCAGCGCCTGGGTCTGCAGGCCGAATCGATGAAGAAGGGCCGACTTGCCCTTGCCGGCGCCGTCTGCGTGGTGCTCGGACTGCTGACCCTGCAGCGCAACACCGTCTATGCCGACAAGCTCGTGCTCATGCAGGACACGCTCGCCAAGGCGCCCAACAGCGAACGCGTGCAGTACAACATCGCCAACGAGTACGGCCGGCGCGGGCAGCGCGAAAAAGCGATCGAGCATTACAAGGAAGCGATCCGCATCGCCCCGGGAATCGTTCGCAGCTACATGAACCTCGGCTCGCTCTACCTCAAGAACAATCAGGTCGAGGAGGCGCTGCAGACCTTCCTCGGCGGCGTGAAGGCAAAGCCCCACAACGCCATGGCGCATCGCAATGCGGGCTCGGCCTATCTTCGACTGGGCAAGCTGCAGGAGGGCCTGGCATCGATCGAGCGTGCGATCGCGCTCGATCCCGGCAACGCCAACGGCCATAAGCTGCGCGGGCAGGCGCTGCAGGCGCTCAGGCGGACCGACGAAGCTCGCGAGGCCTTTCGCCGGGCCAGCGAGCTGAACCCGGGCGACGCCGACCTCAAGGCCAGGCTCGAGCAGCTCGGCGGCTGAGCCGCGCCGGCCGCCGCGACCGCAGGCCGGCGAAATCACGCGCCATCGTTCGCCCACCGTCTTGCTCACGGGACCGCCAGCGGAATACGATCGGATGCACCGATACAGGAGGCGCCGATGAGCTCTCGCGTGTGTGCCCGTCCGATGTTCCGCGCCGTCTGCGCGTTCTGGCTCGTCACGATGCCGGTCGCGGCCCTGGGCGAAAGCGTCGTCCTCTACTCGAACGACTTCGAGACCCCCAACGTTCCGCTCGTCGTCAACTGCGGCAACTCACTCGACGCGCGCGGCGTCAACTTCCTCTACGGCAACGAGGAGTTCGTCTACAACCAGGTCCATTCGGTCGAGGCGGTGCTGATCGACGATCTCTCGGACCTCTACACCGATCCCGAAGGCATAGCCGGCGATGTCGCCCTCGGAATGCTGTCGTCGGCACAGAACGACCTTCTGGCGCTGACGTTCGACCGGCAGGGCTTTCGCTATTTGAACGTCGGCTTTCACCTCTCCTCCATCGACGTCAGTGGGTGCGGCGGCCCCTTCGGCGTGGCGGTCCCGGTCATGGCGGTGAGCCTGCTGGACAGCCCGGGAGGCACGTTCAACTTTTCGCAGACGGCGCTCGATACGGGATTGGCGACGGGCGAGGCTGCACCAGACCAATGGACGTTCCACTGGACGTTCCAGATCGTCACGCTCGATGCCGATGGCGCCACCGATGATTTCGTCTCGGTGCTGTTCGACCTTGCCCAGAGCGGCTATGCAGCGTTCGACAACCTCTCGATCGTCGCCTCCGATACGATCGGCATCGTCGACAGCGACGTCGATGGTGTTGCCGACGACGTCGACAACTGCCCGACCATTCCCAATCCGGACCAGGCGGACGAGGACGACAACGACATCGGAGACGTCTGCGACTGCCCGCACGACTGCGCCGATCCTGCCGAGGCATTCGGAAAGGTGACGGCCACCGATGCGCTGCACGTGCTGCGCGCAGCCGTCGGCACGGCCATGTGCCACGTGTGCGTCTGCGACGTCGATGACTCGGGTGCCATCGTGGCGTCGGACTCGCTGCGAACGCTTCAGTTCGCCGTCAACCTGCCGGTCGACCTGAACTGCCCCGAGTTCGGCGGCTTCTGACGTCGAATCCGCTGATGCGATGGGCACGTGTCGCTGGCGACGTCTGCCGAGCTGCGCCGAGTCTCACCCTTCGCGTGTCGGCGGCTTGTGACACGGCATCCGCTGATGCCGCGGCCGTACGGGCTGACTGCGCCTACGTCGTTCCGCCACCGCAATCGGCGAGCACCTGTGCCGCGTGCGTGCCCGGCTCCACATCCGCATATGCCTTGAGGATCTTGCCGTCGGAGCCGACCAGGTAGGAGATTCGCCGCGCCGTCCGCGCATCGGCGGCATCGGCCGCGCCGACAGCCACCGCCAGCTTGCGGTCGGTGTCGGAGAGCAGGCGGAACGGCAGCGACTCCGCCTCGGCGAAGCGCTTGTTCTCCGCCGGATCGTCGAAGGAGACGCCGAGAATGACCACCCCAGCCTTCTCGAGCTCCGCATAGTTGTCGCGCAGGCCCTGGGCCTCGATGGTGCAGCCCGGCGTCATGGCCTTGGGGTAGAACCACAGAAGGTACCGCTTGCCGGCAAGGTCGGCCGAGCGGACGGTCTTGCCTTCATGGTCGACCAGCTCGAACGCCGGCATCGTCTGCCCCTGCTCGAGCATCGGTGATGCGTGGACGGCGCCGGCCATGATCAATGCTGGAACGATGGACGCTAGGAAGGTGGGGTAACGCATGTGGCCTCCGTGGGGTCCGCATCGGCGGGCGGTTCCAAGGAGGGTCTCACTGCGTCGGTCGAGAGCAAACGTGCGGGTCGAGAAGTAGGCAGCGGGTGGGCGGGCGACCGGATGCAGCAGGCGGGCGCGAGGCCCACCTGCTGCATCCCGCTGCGTCCGCGGCTAAAAAAGCGTGCCGCCGTCGGGAAGCGTGGTGGTCGTCGTTGGCGGTACGGTCGTCGTGGTCGGCGGTACCGTCGTCGTCGTCACCACCGGCAACGTCGTGGTGGTTGCCGGCAATGTCGTGGTGGTCGCCGGCAACGTCGTCGTCGGCGGCGGCACGGTTGTCGTGGTGACCTCCGGCAGCGTGGTCGTCGGTGTCGGCACGGTGGTGGTCGGCGCCGGCAGCGTCGTCGTCGTCGGGCCTGGCTGCGTCGTCGTGGTCGTGGTCGGCACGGCGCCTTCGACCGCCGGCGTGCAGAGCCGCTTCGCCTTGAAGAACTTCTTGATCGAACGGCTTCCGAACTGGTCGGTCACCACCGTCGGCTCGATGTCCTGGGCCGGGCACTTGATCTTGTAGCAGACGCGTCCGCCGCTCAGATCCGGACCGTTCAGCTCGACGGGCGATCCGCCGTCGAGCTCGGTGACCGTCTTTTGAACCGGAACGCACCACTCGCGCGCCTTCGGCTTGATCTCGCATCGCTGCAGGCCGTACTTGTCGACCTGAGCCTGCAGATCGGCCTCGGCGCTCTTGAACATCTTCGTGTCCAGGATCCTGTAGCACTTGAGGTGGTCGAACGTGTCCTGCGCGGCGGCGTCGCCGGCCGCGGCCACGATCACGAACGCCGCAAGCGCGGCGCATGCCCGGCAGGTGATTGGCAGCTTCCTCGGTTTCATCGCGTGCACTCCTTCTCTCATGGGACCGTAGTCGTCGTGGCCGGTTGCTGCGTCGTCGTCGGAGCCGGCACGGTGGTGGTCGTGTCCGGCAGCGTCGTCGTCGTATCGGGCAAGGTCGTCGTCGTCGGTGCCGTCGTCGTCGTCGGCGATGGCTGTGTGGTGGTGGTGGTGGTCGGCAGGCCCTCGATGGCAGGCGTGCACAACCGCGTCGGCTTCTCGCTCAGCACGCGGACCGAGCGGGTTCCGAACTGATCGGTCACGACCGTCGGCGCGATGTCTTCGTCGGGGCAGAAGACGCGGTAGCAGAGCCGCCCCATCGTCTGATCCTCGCCGTCCAGCTCGATCGGCGTTCCGTCTTCGAGATCGGTCACCGTCTTGCGAACCGGGACGCACCAGCGACCGGCCTTGCGAGCGATCCTGCAGTTGTGCAGGCCGTACTTCTCCGATTGCGCCTGCAGGTCCGCATGCGCCTTCTTGAACATGTTGGTGTCATTGATCCGATAACACTTCAGGTGATCGGACGGAGCGTCCTGCGCCGGCGCCTGGCCGGGTGATATGGCCATTGCGGCGCTCAGCATCGCGGCGCAGCAGGGCGTAACGATTGTCGACATCAGCTTCATTGGGTTCTCCTCGTGGCGGTGCATTGCCGCTGCTTGCTGAGTCGTGAGTCTGAAACGTCGAGCCCTGCTGTCCAGGCGGTTGCCCGGATTCTCTCGAAGGAATTGCCACAAAGCCGCGGCATGGTGGGGGCCGCGGCCCCCAATCATGCGGTCGCGCCGGCTCTGCCGCGTGCCTGCCGCGCTCGTCACGCGATGGCCGCCGCTGCGTGGGGACGTACTACGGACGCACCTGAGACGCCGTCGCTGGGGGAGCGTGGGATGGCGGCGTCGCGGGCGGCACCGCCTCACGGGTCTGAATGGAGACGTGAGTCAGGTCGAGCTCACACGCTATCGGCGCGCGGAGATCAATTCGATGATGTGCCCGTCGGGGTCCTTCGCCCACATCTGGCCACTCGTTTCGAAGTCCAGCACCTCGATGCCGTTGCGCTGCAACGTGGCAAGCATCGCCGCGTGATCGTCGATCGCGAACGCGGCATGACTGGCCAGCGGGTTCAGCTGCGGCGGCGCGGTTCCGGCGTCGAAGTCGGCGGGAACTTCGATCAGATGCACCTGCCCGTCGCCGACCTTGAGCCAGGCGCCCGGAAAGCCGAGATCCGGCCGCGCGGTCTGCTCGAGCCCCAGCACCTCGCAGTAGAAGTGAAGCGACCGCTGCAGATCGCGCACCGCGAAGGAAACGTGGTCGATGCTGCGAAGACTCATTGGCCGTCTCTATTCCCCGCTGCCGGCGGTCTCAACTGCCGCTGGACTTTCGGTGCACGATCCGCGTACATCGCCGGTCGTGAAAGATCGCTTCCTCGAGCAGACATGCGCGACGGCTGCACGTCGCGGCGGCCTCTGTCGAAGGCGGCGCCGAGTGGCGGCAGCCGGCAACGCATTGCGCGCCTGGCATGCCGCGATGATCTGCGCCTGCCTTTCGGCCGCACCTGCCCTCGCTGTGACCGAAAAGATCGACGTCGTTACCTCGATTCCACCCCTGGCGATGCTGGCCAGGGAGGTCGGCGGCGAGCACGTCGACATCACCGCGCTGCTCGGCGGCGCGAGCACGCCGCACAGCTACTCACCGCGTCCGTCCGATGCGGTCGCGGTGTCGCGCGCCGACCTGGTCGTGTTCGTCGGCGGCGGCCTCGACGACTGGACGCGCGACCTGCTCGATGCCTCCGGCAAGGCGCTGGTCGTGGAGCTGCTGCCGGCCAACGGCTCCGATCACGGGCACGACCACGCGCACGGTCACGCCGCCGACCCGCACGTCTGGCTGGATCCGGCCTGGACACGCGACGATCTCGTTCCCGCACTCGTACGGTCGCTGTCGCAGCTGAAGCCGCAGGCCGCAGCACGCTTCGAGGCACAGGGCCGCATCGTGCGCGAACGGCTGACGAATCTGGAGGAAGACATCCGCCAGATGTTCCAGAAGGCGACGATGCGCAAGTTCGTCGCGTTCCATCCGGCGTGGGGACGCTTCGCTGCGAGGTTCGACCTTCAGCCCATCGGTGCCATCGAGGAAAGCGGCGGTGAGGAGCCGACTCTGCGAAGCCTGGTTGCCACGATGCGTGCGGCGCGCTCCGCGGGCGTGCGCGCGATTCTGGTGGAGCCGCAAATGAATCCGCGAGTGGCCGTGACGTTGGCCGACGAGCTCGGCGCCGGCGTCGTCACCGTCGACCCGTACGGCGACCTCGACAGCTTCGACCGCGATACGTACCAGGATCTGATGATGCTCAACGCCGCGGCATTCGCACAGGCATTGGCGGTCAGCAGCGAATAGCTCCGCCGACACGGTACATTTCGACGGCACCGGCGCGCATGCGCGCGCTGCGGCCGGCATCGCTGGCTCTCCGGCTCAGATGCCGCCGCGAGTGCCTACCGTCGAACCACGGCCGCCGCGCACGCACACGAACGGACGCGAGGACGTCTTGGACGCGCTGTCGACGCCGAACACATTGAAACTCACCGTGACCGCCATGCTCGTGTCGAGCTCCTCCTCGTTCGCCGTCCAATAGTCGTTGCTGATGCTGACGCTCGCGAAGGGGTGCCCCGGCGGCAGGGCCGGTGCCGTCTGCGTCGGATCGACGAGGCTCGTGAGCTCCTCGACCGCGGGAAGGCGCCAGCCGGCTCGCCCGCCGACGGTGCTCAAAGCGCACTGTCGAAGCGCGGCGCGAAAGGTCGCCGAACCGTTCCAGGTCAGCTCCCAGACCAGGCCCGTCTCCCTGTCCACGACGGCCTCGCCTGCAAACGCCGGCAGCACCTTGAACCGAGCCTGCGGTGGCTTGACCGTGTCCCACGACGGCAGCTTGGCCAGCGCCACCGTCACCGAGCAGAGGAAAACCGCGATGAACAGCGAGGTCGTTTTCGCACGCGACATGGACGTTCCTCCTTCGATTGCTGCCGGGAACCGGCCCTGCACACACTGACACGCACCCTCTCGACCAGGTAGAGGGTCGCGGGCCAGACCGAGGATCAGAAGGCGAAGTCGGCGTCGGCCTGCAGCTGCTCGAGATCGAGGTACGTCTGCTGCTCCTGCGTCGGCTGTCCGGGCACGAGGGCGCGGATCGTATAGTCGCAACCCGGCAGCAGACGGGCGAACCGATAGCGGCCGTCACTGCGCGTGCGGCGCCGTCGCCAGTGCGTCTCGTCGTCGCAGCGAAGCCGGACCACCTGGCCGGGCAGCGGCTGCCCGTTCATGGTGACGACGCCGGCGATGCGGCCGAGCGGCACCGAATGAAGCGCGGCGGCGGCATCCAGATCGAAGCCGCCCTTGGTGCCGGGGAACGAGTGATTGCCGTAGTCGTCGACCTCATCGCCGGCGTCGGTCAGGCGGACGTAGCGAACCAGGTCGATGCCGAGCGCGCCGATGTCGAATCGATCGCCGCCGGCGGCCTGCGAAAGCGGATCGATGTTATTGCTCGAGGCGGCGAACACGGGCGCCTGTCCCGCCAGCCCCTGACCGCTTTGTGGGTCATGCGGAAACCGCAGCCAGTTGCGGCCGTCGCGGCTGACCTCGACGAACGCGTACTCCGTGAACAGCGGTCCCTCGCTGCTGCCGGCATGGAAAGCGTTCTCGAAGATCACGAGATCGTCGCCCGGCCCGTCCATCACCGCATTGTCGTCGAAGGAGACGACGATGCTGCCGCCCTTGCCGAGCGAGACCACGTCGAGCGATCCCTGATCGGCGCCCAGACCTTCGGGACGCCCGAGAACGATGTCCGGCAGCCGGTCGGCGCCGAAGCCGGCGGTAATGCCGGGGCTGAAGGCGCGCACGCGATCCAGCCACGCATCGCCGGCGCGCGGCTTGGTGAGGGCGGCCGCCGCACGCGCCGGCGACGGATGCTCGTCGCTGAGCCGCGCGAGGCACGGCGCCGCGCGCGCGCCTGCCCGCTGGCGACTTGCGCTCTGCGCAACGTCGGCCGCCGCACCCGCCGGCAGCAGGCCGGCGAGCGCGGCGGCGATCATCGCAGCGGTTGCGATCCGTCTCATGCGGCGGGCTGACAGATGAGCCGGACCAGATCGGTGTCCGTCCGAGCCGGCGTGCCACTGCTCGTCGCGCGGACCTTGACCAGGCCCTTGCCCGCGCGCGTCCCCGCGCTGCGCAGCTCGACGCGAACACCGTCGGTGAACACGCACGTCGGGTCCGAGTTCGGCAATTGGTTCTGCAAAGCGCTCGCACCGAGCCCGGCTGCCGAGCCGGCCGGAACCGACTTGATCAGCTCGAAATCGGAAATGCCGGGCGATTCGCAATCCTCGAAGCGCTCGTCCGGAACGTTGACGCAAAGGCCGACGGGGAAGGTGCAGCCGCCGTCGACGGCGCCGTCGGCATCGCAGGCATCGCCGTCGGTGCAGATCGCGAAGCGGGCTTCCTTCTCCGGGTCGGGGCTGACGAGCTCGACGCCGTAGAACTCGTGCATGCATTCGGTATCGGTGCGGCCGCGGCCCGGCACCAGCGAGGCCACGGGGATGAGACGGTGCACGCTCTTGTCGTCATCGTCGCCGGTGAAGGACGAGGCAAGGAAGCTGACGCGCTGCCCGCCCGCGCGCATCGAAATGCCGCCGCCGAAGGCGGCAAAGCCGCTGCCGCCGTCCAGCCCCGTCACCAGCGGCGACGGCACACCGCCGACCGGCACCCGCACGATCGTGTCGTTGCCGGTGACGGCGAAGGCGCCGTCGGGCAGTAGCGCGACGTCGATGGAGCCGTGCGCGTAGGTCGGGCCGGAGATCGTCTGCAGGAAGGTTCCGTTCTCGTCGAACTCGTGCAGCGAGTTGTTGAACGCTCCCTCGTGCGACTCGGCAACGACCGCATGATCGCCGTACTGCAGGACGCCGCCGGTGTAGTCGAAGCTGCCCGCGAACGTGCTCATCGCCGGCGGCATCGTCGACATGTCGAGCTCGATCACGCTTCCGCTGCCGCCGCCGGCGGCATTGGTGACCAGCAAGTTTCCGTGAAACGGCGCGATCGACGATGCGAAGGGAATCGAGCCCGCGGGCAGCAGCTCGTTCGCTTCATCGACGGTGTCGGCGACCGCCTGGCCGTCAATGACGAAGACCGTGTCGCCGGTGGTGGCACCGGCGTAATCGCCGCCGTTGTCGGTGACGAAGAGCAGATCGGCATCGCGATCGTACCAGCAGTCGCCGATCGCATTGAGGCCGGTGGCCACGACCGTCTCCTGGCCGCCTTCGGTGACGAAAACGATGCTGCGCGTTGCGGCTGCCGGAGGGAACGACTGCGCCGGTCCCACGCCGACGAAGACGCCGCCGTTGCCTTCGGCGATGCAGCCTTCGGTCAGCTGCGAGAGCACGGTGCGAGCGTACACGTAGCCCGAGGCGGGCACCGTCGAATGCGAAATGGATGGGAACGCAACGAGACAGGCCGCGACGCAGGTCGCGATCGGGAACGGTTTCATGAGCTTCTCCTCTTCCGGCCCACGCCGGAATGGGCATCGGGCGGCACGACCACGCGGAGAAGAGAACCGGCGGATTCCGGACGCGAAACGAACGGGAGGCAGGCGGCGCAGGTCCCGGTCGTTCCTCCTCCCACGGAAGGCACAACCCTACGAGTCTCGCCGGTATCCTGACTCGGGGCTTGTCCTACTTGCCGCGCCTTCCCGGGCCCGCTGGCTCAGTGGCATCGTGCGGCGTTCGTAACCCCATACAGTTGCGGGGCAGTCGAGGCCTTTCACCTCGTTCCCGGCAGGGTCCGCCCGATCGAAGAGGACGCGACGGGCGCGTCCTCCCGGCTCGCACTCTCGCCGCTACAAACGTAGCGCAGGGAGATGCGGGGCCCGACCCTCTTGTTACGGCTCGCGGCGCGGACCCTAGATTCGCGCTGCACGCATGTCAATGGCGTCAGCCCCGCTGCATCCGCGCGCCTTCGATCCGGCGCACGCACGACCGGACCCGCCGCAGACGTCGCTTCCTGCACGCGGCCGGATCGCCACGCACACGACCAGACGCCAGTGCACACGTCTGCACACGCACGGGGCCGTGAACCGCTGCACGCTCCACCAGGCCCGCGCGCGCCGTTTTTGCCTTCCCGGCCTCGGCGGGTAATACGTCCGGACGCCGCTGCGCACGCCATGCGACGCAGCGCCGGACAGGCCTCGCGCATCGGCGCGACACAACAAGTCGAGGAACGGATTCATGGACGGTGGAAAGCTCGTCGCGCGCGCTCTGAAGAAGGCCGGAGTCGAATGCGTATTCACGCTCTCGGGCGGCCACGTCATGGCCATCTATGACGGCTGCCTGAACGAAGGCATCCGCGTCATCGACGTCCGCCACGAGCAGGCGGCCGTGCACGCGGCCGACGCCTGGGCGCGCCTGCATCCGGGGCGCGTCGGCGTGGCCATCCTGACCGCCGGTCCTGGCGCCACCGACGGCGTCACCGGGATCGCCAATGCGTGGCGGGCCAACTCGCCGATCCTGGTCTTCGGCGGCCAGGGGCCGCTCGTGAACCTGCGCCGCGGATCGCTCCAGGAGATGGACCACATCTCGGTCATGCGGCCCATCACGAAATGGGCCAACGCCTGCTACGCGCCGGACCGCCTCGGCGAGTTCACGGAAGAGGCGATCCGCTACGCGCTGTCGGGCAACCCCGGACCGTCCTACCTGGAAGTGCCCATCGACGTGCTCGGCGGCCCCGTCAACATGGAGAAGGCCTACTGCCCCGAGCCGATGGCGCCTCCGCGACTGCGGCCCGAGGAGCGCCTGATCCGCGAAGCGGTCAACATGCTGAAGGAGGCCAGGATGCCCATGGTCATGGCCGGCACGGGCGTGAAGTGGTCGGACGGCGCCGCCGCGCTCAACCGCTTCCTCGAAGCCACGAAGATCCCCTGCTACGCCAACGGCATGGGCCGCGGCGCGGTGCCGCACGACTCGCCCTACTTCTTCAACCGCACACGCCGCGATTACATGGAGCTGACCGACTGCGTGCTGCTGGCAGGGTCCCTCCTCGACTTCCGCATGCGCTTCGGCAAGTCGATTCCTGCGCACGCCAGGATCATCCAGATGGATCTGGACGCGACGCTGATCGGCCAGAATCGCCGCGCCGACGTCGGCCTGGTCGGCAACCTCGGCCTGATCTTCGAGACCATGCTCGAGGTGATGGAGAAGGATGGCATCCAGTTGAACTTCCAAAGCGTCGTCGATGAGTGGCGCGCCAAGGAGGTCGCCGAAGAGGAAGCGCTGGCGGGACAGCTGACATCCGACGAGGTGCCCGTCGATCCGATGCGGCTGTGCAAGGAGATCGCCGATTTCGTCACCGACGACATGATCCTGATCGGCGACGGCGGCGACATCGTCGCCAAGGCCGCCAAGGTGGTGCCGGTTCCGAAGAACGGATTGTGGATGGACCCCGGGCCCCTGGGGACGCTCGGGGTCGGAATGCCGTTCGCGCTGGCCGCGCAGCTCGCTCATCCCGACAAGCGCGTCCTCATCATCTACGGCGACGGAAGCTTCGGCCTGAACGGCTTCGAGTACGACACCGCCATCCGCCACAACCTGCCGATCGTGGGCATCGTCGGCAACGACGCCGCCTGGGGCCAGATGATGCGCCCGCAGGTCGCGATGTACGGCCGCGAGCGCCTGGTGGCGACCGAGCTGGCGCCGACACGCTACGACAAGGTCGTCGAGGCCCTTGGCGGATACGGCGAGCTGGTCACCGAGCCGCACGAGATCCGGCCGGCGCTCGAGCGTGCCTACGCCAGCGGCAAGGCAGCCTGCATCAACGTCATGATCCGCCGGGACTTCGAGTTCGCTGGCGGCATCTACGTCTGAGCTGCGTGCGGACGCGCGGAGCGGGCCATCCGCTGCGTGTCGGCGAGGTCGCGTGTTCAGCGGCCTCCAGCCCGCCTCTAGCCCACCGAGCCCTCTCGCCGGCTCGACGGCCCGACGGCTCGCCGTTGGCATGCGGCTTGCGGCTGGTCCGTTGCGCGCGGTCCGGCGGGACGTCGAGGTGGGCAGCTGAATCGGTGGTAAGCGGGAGCCCGCTGAAGCGAAGCCCACGGCGTTCAACGCAGCGGACAGCCCTTCCCCCGAAAAGCATTGAACGATCCGGCACAACCGGCTAGCGTCTCAGTGACCGCGCACCGCCCGGAGCAACGTCGGCAGGTGCAGGTTCTACGACAACACCGGATCGTTCCGGCCAACGTTACTGGGGGTTTTTTCATGTCCACATCGGATGTTCTTCGGAGCTCGGCCCGCGCAAGCGTACTTGTCGCGGCGTTCGCTCTCATCGGATTCATCGTCCCGTCGACGGCTTCCGCAACCACCACCGGAGCCTGCTGTTTCGCGGCCGGCGGCTGCCAGGACGTGCCGGGGCCGAACGCATGCACCGGCGGCACCTACCAAGGCGACTTCACGTCCTGCTCGACACAGGGCATCTGCAGCCCCGCCACCACCACGACGCTGCCGCCCTTCGAATCCACCACCACCACCACGCCTCCCACGACGAGCACCACGCTTCCGGCCGTCGGCGCGTGCTGCGCGTTCGGCGACTGCTTCGTGACCGTCGCGGCGCAGTGTTTCGGCGCCTACCAGGGCGACGGCACGACCTGCACCCCCGGCATCTGCTCGGTGTGCGGCAACGGCCAGCGCGAGCTCGGTGAGGAGTGCGACGACGGCGACACCTCCAGCGGCGACGGCTGCAGCAGCGGGTGCGTCGAAGAGGAATGCTACGACTGCTTCGAGGGTCCGGCCTCCACGATCGTCCTGGTCGACGGCGATATCGGCGGCGGCCTTTCCGTGTGCGAACCGGCCGACGACGGGACCGCGTGCGACGACGGCGACATCTGCACGCTCGACGACGAATGCACCAAGGCCACCTGCAGCGGCAACGAGGTCATCGTGCCGGCGGCATGCGAGTGGGTCATGGTCGGCGGCGATCCGAGCAGGAACGTTCAGTCTCGCGTGCGCGGCAACGCCGACGTCATCGGCGACATCTGCGGCGATACCGTGCGCATCGGCGATTCGGTCAACGTCGACGGCGACATCGTGGCGACCGCCAGCAGCGGCCGCGGGATCTTCTTCGCGGCGGCATCCACCGTCAGCGGCGACGTGATCACCGACGGCGCGGCGGTCGTCGGCAAGCCGCGCGGCACCCTGCTGCCCGGCCTGGCCACCGACGAGGTGCCCAGCGGCGCCACCGCCACCGGCGTGCCCAGCCCCGACTACGACACCACCGGCAACAGCACCCGCGTCGAGGACTGCGACGATGCGCAGAGCGACATCGACAGCGGCACGGCTGCGGTCGATGCGCTGCCGTCGACGCAGAACCTCGGCGACGTGCAGGTGAAGGGCAACCAGTCGCTGACGATCAACGCCACCAACGTGGGCGGCCTCAACGTCATCGACTTCGAGCGCCTGCGCACGGGCAACAACGCCACGATCACGCTCGATGGCGGCGGCAGCTCCGACACCATCTTCGTCCTGCGCGTCGAGAAGAAGCTCGACATCCGCTTCCTCAGCGACATCGTGCTCGCCAACGGCACCAGCCCCGGGCACGTGCTCATCGTCGGTCACAGCAAGTGCAAGATCGGTGAGGAAGTCACCGGCGGCGGCACGCTGCTGTGCCCCGAGGGCAAGCTCTCGCTCGAGGAGCGCGTGCAATGGTTCGGCGCCATCCTCGGCGGGAAGAAGCGCGTCCAGCTGCGCGACAGCGGCGACCTGACGCACGCCCCGCTGCAGATCGGCGGCTGAGCGTTCGACCTTCGCGTGCGGCAGCGCACGCGGCACGGCCAGGCCGGCTCTCGAAAGGGAGCCGGCCTTTTCGTTTCGCGCCTCTGCCGCCGGCGCCTCGTGCCGCGCCACGCGGCGGTCGCAGGTTGTGGCATGCCGGCATAAGAACGGTCGGCATGCACTACGTCTCGGGCAACTGCGCCAAGGACCGCCACGGCGAGCGCGGCTGGTTCATCGGTCACTTCTTCCAGGGCAGCGACGACCTGCGCGCAACGGATGACGTCGAGGTGAAGTGGGCGAGCCATCCGGCCGGCGACACGCGCCCGAGCTGGAGCCGCAACCGGACGGCCACGACGGTCTCCGTTCTCGTCTCCGGACGATTCCGCATCCGCTTCGCGGACGGCGAGGTCGTGCTTTGCGAGCCCGGTGATTACGCGCTGTGGGCGCCGGGAGTAGCGCATCACTGGGTGGCGGAAGAGGAGTCGACGATCGTGACGGTGCGCTGGCCCTCGGTGCCGGACGACAGTCAGCCCGTGCCGTCGCCATAGGATGGCGACAACCGCTGCGGCCGCGTCCACGGCCGCGCGTGCCTGCTACGGTCGCACCAGCAGGTCGGGCCGCGCTCGCCCGTCCACCTCGAATACCGGCCACGCCGGATCGGCGGTGAGCACTTCGATGGCTCCGGCATCGGCGGCCACCGTGTCTTCGATCTTGGCGCCGGGCAGGCTGGGGTTCCATGCCATCGCGCAGCGCGGCGGAACAGGCGCATCGGTATGCGGCGAGGCCACGATTTCCCGTGCGCGATAGCCGGCAAGGCCGCCCTGATGATGGCGGTCGATCTGCTCGGCGTGGCCTGCCGTCTCGTACGCGGCGGCGAGCGTCGCGTAGATCTCCCTCATCGGCCGCCCTGCCCCGCATGCGCGGAAGCACGCGGCTTCGATGTGGGCCACGTCCTGCGTCCACCTTCGTTCCTGGCTCGTGGGCTGGCGGAAATAGACGAATCGCGTGGCGCTGGCGACCAGGCCGCAGCGGCGCGCGCAGATCGCCAGCATGGCCCGCGAGCCCAGGCGGGCGGCGGTGGGCAGCAGATGCCGGAAGCGTGCGACGCGCTCCTCGCCTCCCGCCTGTACGAGCAGCGGCTCGATGCCGCGCGCCATCAACGCGTGCGCGCACGCAGCCGCCAGCTCGTGCTCGGTGTGCTCGGGGCGCGCCGCCTGCAGCACCTCGGTCATTGCCTGCGCCGATTCCACGGACAGCGCGCGGTAGCGCCCGATCTCCTCCTCGCAAAGACGGAGCTTCTGCTGCTCGAGTTGCGGAGGCAGCGAAACCTCGCCCGAAGATGGCCGGTCGCTGGCGACGATCGCACCGCCTGCCATCTCGCGCACCATCTCCTCGCGCAATGCCGGCTGCTGCCAGGCATGGCTCCAGAGCGTGAAGCCCTGCGGAAAGCCCTCGCCGGCCAGGCGCTCGGCTTCGATGACGTCGGTCAGCACCCATGCGCCGTCGGCCGTCACCAGGACCTCGGCCACGCCCGTCTCGGCGGCCAGCAGCACGACGTTGGAAGCGCCGGCCGTCGCCCACGCGTACCAATCGCTGCCGCGCAGGCGCACCGCGCCGAGCCGGTGCTCGCGCATCGCGCCGCGGATCTGCGCGAGCTTGACGGCGATCTCGTTCACGCCGGCACGCGCAGGGTGCCGCGGCAGCCCGGAAATTCCGCCGCATAGGCTGTCAGGATGGCGTGCCCGATTTCGCTGGCGCGGCCGCGTTCGGTCAGCACCACGGCCGACCCGCCAAAGCCGCCGCCGGTCATGCGGGCGCCGTAGACGCCTTCCTGCGCAGCGGCGGCCTCGACCAGAAAATCGAGCTGCGGCACGGACACTTCAAAGTCGTCGCGTAGCGAAACGTGCGACGCGTAGAACAGCCGCCCCACCTCGGACAGGTCACCGGCACGAAGAGCCGTCACTGCGTCCGCCACGCGAGCATGCTCGGTAATCACGTGGCGTGCGCGGCTGCGGATCGGCTCGGGCAGCGACTCGACGCGCGCAACCTCCTTCACCGGAAGCTCGGCGAGGAACCGAACACCGAGCCGGCGCGCCGCCTCCTCGCACTGGCTCCGTCGCTCGTTGTAGCCGCCGCCCGCGTGCGCGTGCTTGACGCCGGTGTCCAGCACCGCGATCTCGCAGGCCGGCGGCACCGGCACCTTCTCGTAGTCGAGCGTGACCGTGTCCAGATAGAGCGCCGAATGCTCGTCTCCCAGGCTCGCCGCCATCTGATCCATGATTCCGACGCGTGCGCCGACGAAGTCGTTCTCCACTCGCTGGCCCAGCCGCGCGATGGCGACGTCGTCGATCGCGAGCGAGAAGAGCTCGCGCAATGCCCGAACGAGCGCCACTTCCAGCGCGGCGCTCGAAGACAGGCCGCTGCCGACCGGAACCTGCGATGTCAGCCGCAGGTCGAAGCCGGTCAGGGCATGCCCGTCCTTGGCCAGCAGCGAGGTGATGCCGCGCACGTAGTCGGCCCAGTCGCTGCAATGCTGCTCGGCGCCGAGGCGAAACTCCACCAGTTCGCCGGCCAGTTCCACGCTCCACACGCGAACGATATCGTCGCGCCGCCGCGCGACCTGCGCCGTCGTGCGCAGCGGCAGGGCCAGCGGCAGCACGGCGCCGCCGTTGTAGTCGGTGTGCTCGCCGATCAGGTTGACGCGGCCCGGAGCGCTGGCCTCGACGTCGAAAGACCGGCCGAAGGTGGCGGCGAAGTCGCGCGAGTCAGCCAAGCGGGTTCTTCTTGGGCGGCGACGTCGGAGAGACGATGTCCGCCATCCAGACCTGGCGCTGGCTGGGCGGACCCATGGTGGCGGCGCGGATGCGCGCCAGGTCGAACTTGGGCCGGCGGTCGGCGTAGAGAAGGCCGTTGGCTTCCTGGAACGTGTCGGCGAACTGCGTGTAGCAGAAGCCCGTGAACATCCCCAGCGATCGCACCACCTCCATCAGCTTCTCGTAGAGGTCGGCCAGCTCCTGCGGGGTGCGCGCGGTCGAATAGCCCCACGCCTCGGCATCGGCCGACAGCTTGATGCCGCCGAACTCCGACAGCACCAGCGGATGCTCGTGATGCGGCCGGTCGCCCACCACCAGGAGCCGGCCGCCGGGCCGCTCCTGCTTGAGAAGGTGCGGCAGCAACTTGTCGCCGTGATAGCGGTGGCGCAGCCGCTCCGGCTCGCCGTCGTAGTCGTGCACGCCGATGATGTCGGTCGCCACGCTCTCCCAGCCGTCGTTGCCGACCACGGGCCGCGTGGGATCGTAGGTCTTGGTCATGTGGTAGAGCCCTTCGACGTAGTGCTGCTCGGCCTCGTTCTGCGGGAGGTTCGGCACGCCCCAGGACTCGTTGATGGGAACCCACACGACGATGCACGGATGCGAATAGTCGCGTCGCAGCGCCTCCTCCCACTCGCGCGTCAGGCGCGAAACGGCGTTGCGCGTGAAGCGGTAGGCACTCGGCATCTCGCCCCACACCAGCAGCCCGAGCCTGTCCGCCCAGTACAGGTAGCGCGGGTCCTCGATCTTCTGGTGCTTGCGCACGCCGTTGAAGCCCATGGCGCGCGTGCACTCGACGTCCTTGCGCAACGCTTCGTCGTCCGGCGGCGTCATGCCCGTCTCGGCCCAGTATCCCTGGTCCAGCACCATGCGCAGGTAGTAGGGCCGACCGTTGAGGACGAACAGATCGTTCTCGAGGCAGATCGAGCGCAGCGCGGTGTACGAGCGCATCGAGTCGATGAGCTGGCCGCTGCGCGTTTCGAGCAGAATGTCGGCCTCGAGCAGCGTCGGCGAGCGCGGGCTCCAGAGCAGCTCGTTGCGGAAATCGTCGATGCCGGGATCGGACAGCGCCAGCCGCCGGTGCACCTCGTCGGAGAGGATGTCGTAACAGTCGTTGGCGATCGGACGGCCCTTGACGGTCAGGGACAGCCGCATGCGCAGATCGTCGCGGTGCACGCCGCCCAGCCACGCCTCGAAACCGCATTCCCAGCGCACGAGGCTCGGCGTCCATGCGATGTGCGCGATCCACGTCGAGGGCACGACTTCCATCCACACCGACTGCCAGATGCCGGTGGTGCGCGGGTACCAGATCGAATGCGGCTCCAGCTGCCAGTCCTGCTTTCCGCGCGGCTTCTCCAGATCGATCGGATCGTCCTCGGCACGGACGATGACGGTATTCGGCCCGTCGGTCAGGAGATCGGTGATATCGAAAGTGAACGGCGTGTATCCGCCCTGATGGCGACCGGCCTTGCGGCCGTTGACCCAGACGATGGTGGAATAGTCGACCGCGCCGAAGTGCAGATGCACGCGCTCGCCGTTTCGCAAGGGCGGCGCCTCCAACGTGCGGCGATACCAGCACACGCGGAAATAGCCGCATTCGCCGATGCCGCTGCGCTCCGTCTCCGGCGCGAACGGAACCAGGATCTTCGACGTCCACGCGACGCGGTCGGGTTCGCGGGTGGACCCGTCGCGATCGATCGCGAAGTCCCAGACTCCGTTGAGGGAATACCAGTGCTTGCGGCGCATCAACGGGCGCGGGTAGCCGTGCCCGTCGGGGCCGAGCTCTTCGCAAGACAAAGGCTCAGACAAGACTCAGCGCCTCCTGGCTACCAGCGGCGTAGCACGAGCGCGGTGCGGCGAGGAACGCGATCCTCTGTTCCTACCCCGCACGAGCGAGGAGCTCCTTTCGCTCCACCACCAGCATCTTTGCCGCCAGCGTCAACGCCTGGGCCGTTACCTGATCCATGTTGTAATAGCGGTACGTGGCGAGCCTGCCGCAGAAGTGCACGCCGGGTGTCTGCTCGGCCAGCGCCTCGTAGCGCCGATACAGCGCCGCGTTCTCCGGCCTCGGCACGGGGTAGTAGGGATCGCCCTCGGCTCGCGGGAACTCGTAGACGATCGACGTCTTGCGGTGCTCCTGGCCCGTCAGATGCTTGAACTCGGTGACCCGCGTGTACTCGTGCTCGTTCGGGTAGTTGACCACGGCCACCGGCTGGTGCCGGCTGGAATCGAGCGTCTCGTGCCGGAACTCGAGCGCGCGATACGGGAGCTTTCCGAAACAGTTGTCGAAGAACTCATCGACGGGCCCCGTATAGACCATCTCGCTGAACGAGATGCGGTCCATCAGCTCGCGGTAGTCGACTCCGACTTCGATGGTGATGTTCGGATGGTCGAGGATGTTACGAAACATCGCCGTCATGCCGTCGGCCGGCATGGCCTGAAACTTGTCGGTGAAGTAGCGGTCGTCGCGGTCGGTGCGCACCGGGATGCGGGCAATGACGGTCGAGTCGAGCTGGCTCGCATCGAGGCCCCATTGCTTGCGCGTGTAGTTCTTGAAGAACTTCTCGTACAGCTCCTGGCCGACCTTGCTGATGATCACGTCCTCCGAGGTCTTGATGTGTGCGCGCGGCTCGGCCACGCGCTGGAAGAACGCCTGCAGCCCCTCCGAATCCAGGTTCCAGTCGTAGAGCCGGTTGACGGTGTCCAGATTGATGGGGATGGGCAGCAGCTTGCCGTCCACGCTGGCCAGCACCCGGTGCTCATAGGGCCGCCAACGCGTGAAGCGGGAAAGGTAGTCGAAGACCTCGGCCGAGTTGGTGTGGAAGATGTGCGGCCCGTACTTGTGGATGAGGATGCCGCTGGCATCGAGCTCGTCGTAGGCGTTGCCGCCGATGTGCGGGCGCACGTCGCAGATCAGGACCGTCTTGCCCGCTGCGCACGCCAGGCGTTCCGCGACGACGCTGCCGGCAAAGCCGGCGCCGACGACCAGATAGTCGAAGTGCGCGCGTGCGTTCCGGCGGGGCGTCGAGGCAGTATCGGCCACGCGCAAGCCGCTCGACCACCCGACGTTGGCCCAGCCCGTGCCGCCGGCATCCGCCAGGTGACCGTTGCCATTGGAGCCGGCATGCCCGTTACCGTCAGCCGCCGCGTGCCCGTTGCCGTTGGGCGCCGCGTGGCGGTTCCCGTTGGGCGGCGCGTGGCCGTTACCGCTGGCGGCGTGCCCGTTGCCGTTGGCCGCGTTCCCGTTGCCATTTGCGGCCGCGTGGCCGGGGCCGTTGCCATTGGCCCCCGCGTGGCCGTTGCCGATGGCCGCGTGCCCATTGCCGTTCGCGGCCGCATGCCCGTTGCCGTTGGCCGCATGCCCGTTGCCGCTGGCCGCATGGCCGTTGCCGTCGGCCGCATGCCCGTTACCGTTGGCGGCAGCGTGGCCATTGCCGTTGGCATGGCCATTGGTCGATGCTCGGCGACTGCCATTGGCGTCGCCGTTGCCTCCGGCGATGCGAGCATCCGCCTCCAGCTTGCGTGCCTGCCGCGGAGTTGCGCCGACGCTGCCGCCGCTGCCGTTCCGCCCCTCGGTCGAGGACGACCCGGGGTCGTCGCGCACCACGCTCTCGACGAGGTCGTGCATCGCCTGCCAGGTCTTGTCCCACGAAATGTTTTCGAGAAAGGCGTCCGCCTTGCGCTGCCGCTCCTCCGCATCCTGCGCGAGCGCAGCCTCGACCGCCTTCTCGAACGTCTCGGCATCATCGGCGATGTAGGCGAGGCCCAGCTCACCGTACGGTCGCACGACGTCGCGAATGGACGTGGAGACGACCGGCTTCCCGCCGGCCATGTACTCTGGCGTCTTGGTGGGGCTGATGAAGCGGGTGGCATCGTTGCGAGCGAACGGGAGGATGGCCACGTCCCAGCCACGCAGATACTCGGGAAGCTGCTGGTACGTCTTGCCGCCGAGGTAGTGCAGGTTGGGACGCACCGGCAGCGTGGCCGGATCGATCTTGACGACGGGGCCGACGAGCACGATGTGCCAGTCCGGCCGCCGCGCCGCCAGCTCGTCGATCAGCGCAACGTCCATCCGCTCGTCGATGACGCCGAAGAAGCCGAGACGCGGATGCGGAATTTCCGCCTGATCCGCTGGATCGGGAGCGTGCGCGCGGGCGCGAGCGAAGTGCGCGACATCCACGGCGCTGGGAAAGGCGTGCACGGAGTGATGCAGATCCCGCTTGGTCTCGTACAGGCTCATGCCGCCTGTGAAGATGAGGTCGGCGCGGCGGCACAGCTCCTGCTCAAAGTGCCGCAGTTCGCCGGGCGCGCCGTGAAAGTTGGCCAGCTCGTCCATGCAGTCGTACACGACGGCCGCCGGGGCGAGATCGTCGGTGAAAGCCATCGCCATCGGCGTGTAATACCATGCGACGTAGCTCGTGATGCCGTGCTCGCTCATCATGTCGCGAACCAGCAGGCGCAGCATCGCGTGCGTGTCGGAATCCTGGCTGAGAACGGGTGTGGCGACGTAGACTCCCTCGGGAGACAGCTCGACGTCGACGCGCGGCGTCCCTCCAGGTTCGATTCGCGGCTCTTCGAAGAAGAACACGCGACGCTCTCTTGCCCAGCGGCTCATCAGATGCTGCGGCCGCTGAAATACGAAGCCCCAACGAAGATGCGAGAAGCAGAGAAGATCCGGCGCACTGGCGTCTCTGCTATTCATGATCGGCTCTCGTCGTGGTGTGCATGACGAGAATACTATGGGGCATGTCGCTGAGGATGAAGAGGATTCACGAGACGTCACGCACCTCTTCCCCGATGTTGGGGCGGCTGCACGAACGATCTACCCGAAGGCACCGTCGCATTGGCGCACGATCGCGTCGCGTGCGCGCCACATCCAACGAGTCGACGCAGTCGTCGGTTCTCTTCCGCGGCCTCGCGCCGGCTCGAAAGCGGCGTGCCCTGCGATGGCTCGAAAGCGCGACGGACGACGCGACGGAGTTGAAGAAGGATGCGCAGGCGAGGCTTGCGCCGGCGTGCAGGCGGTGGATCAGACCGCGGCAATCAGTCGCATGAGCTCGCTGATCTCTACCGGCTTGACGGTATGGTCGTCGAACCCTGCTTCGCGGGAACGCTCACGATCACGGTCCTGGCCGTAGCCGGTCATCGCGATGATGCGGGCGTTGGCCATGCCGTTGCGGCGCATCTGGCGGCAGACCTCGTAGCCGTCCATTCCCGGAAGACCGATGTCGAGGAGCACCACGTCCGGCCTGTCGTTGGCGACGTGCTGCAGCGCGGTGGGGCCGTCGTGCACCATGCGGACGTCCTGGCCGCGAAGCCGCAGCAGCATCGCCAGACTCTCGGCGGCATCGACATTGTCGTCGACGACCAGGATGCGGCGCGATTCGCCGTCCGCCGCCTGCGCAGGCGGCGCAACCGCCGGAGCGCACGGGCTGTCGGCGATGCCGCAAGGCAGCCACACGGTGAACGTGGAACCGCGCCCGGAACCCTCGCTGACTACCGATACGCGGCCGCCATGCATCTCGACGAGGTTCTTGACCAGCGACAGCCCGATGCCGAGGCCGCCCTGCGCGCGGTCGAGGCCGCGCTCTCCCTGCGTGAACAGCTCGAATACCTGCGGCATCATCTCCGGCGCGATGCCGATGCCCCAGTCGCGCACCGTGATGATCGCCATGCGGTCCCGCACTTCGACCTTCAGCTCGATGCGCCCGTTCTCGTTCTGATATTTGGCCGCATTGTTCAGCAGGTTGGCGATGACCTGCGTGAGGCGGGCCGAGTCGCCCTCGAGCGGGATCGGATGGTCGGGGATCCGAACGCTGATCTCGTGTTTCAGCGCGTCGATGACCGGCCGGCTCATCTCGACCGCGCTGCCGACGACGGCGGCCAGGTCGAGCGGCTCCAGGCGCAGCTTGATCTTGCCCTGCGTGATGCGGGAGACGTCGAGAAGGTCGTCGACCAGCCGCGTCAGCTGGTTGGCCTGGCGCTCGATGACGTCGCGGCACCACAGCAGGTCGGGGTCGTCGGTCTCCTTCATGCGCATGATCGCCACGGCGTTGCGCACGGGCGCCAGCGGGTTGCGCAGCTCGTGCGCGAGCAGCGCCAGGAACTCATCCTTGCGCCGGTCGGCCAGGCGCAGCTGCTCGGCCATCTCGATCTGCCGCGCCATCGACGCCTCGAGCTCGGCCGTACGCTCGGCCACGCGCCGCTCCAGTTCGCGATTGAGGCGCTCGGACTCGCGGGTCTTGCGATACAGCTCGGTGAAGACGCTGACCTTGGCGCGCAGCAGTTCGGGAATGACGGGCACCGAGACGTAGTCGACGGCGCCCGATTCGTAGCCCTTGAGACGGTCCAGGTCGGTCAGGTGCACGGCCGAGACGAAGATGATGGCGGTCTTCTGGTAGCGCGGGTGCCCGCGGATGATCTCGGCCAGCTCGAAGCCGTCGATGTCGGGCATGCTGACGTCCATCAGCACGACGGTGATGTCGTTGCGGAGAAGGTGCTCGAGCGCCTCCCTGGCCGAATTGGCCTTGATGAGGTTCTCCCCGAGCGAGCCGAGCATGGCCTCGTAGCTGAGCAGCTTGCCCGGCTGGTCATCCACCAGAAGGATGTTGACCTTGTCGCCGGGGGGCCGCTCGGCCGAGGCCCTCTCCGCGGCGGTACCGGGTGAGCCCACGTTCTCCGTCGCCTTGTTCATCACCGTTTGGATCGCGTCCTCCGCTCAGCCTACCGATGCAACCACAGACGCAGCGCCGACAGGAGCTGCTCGGTATTGACGGGCTTGGCCAGATAGTCGGAGGCTCCCGCTTCCAGGCACTTCTCGCGGTCGCCCTTCATGGCCTTGGCCGTCAGCGCAACGATCGGCAGCCTCCGGAACGCCGGCTTCTGCCGGATCGCATGCATCGTCTGATAGCCGTCCATCTCGGGCATCATGATGTCCATGAGAACGATCGCGATGCCCGGCGTGTTCTCCAGCGTCTCGATCGCGGCATGGCCGTTGTCGGCCGTCAGCACCTCCATTCCGCGCCGCTCGAGCACGCTGCTGAGAGCGAAGATGTTGCGGACGTCGTCGTCCACCACCAGCACCTTCTTCCCGATCAGGTCGTCGTCGGAGCGGTGCAGGCGATCGAGCATCGCCTGCTTCTCCGGCGGCAGATCCGAGATCACACGGTGCAGGAAGAGCGCGGTCTCGTCGAGCAGACGCTCGGGCGATTCTACCCCCTTGACGACGACGCTGCGGGCCAGCGTGTGCAGGCGTGCATCTTCTTCGGGCGAGAGCTCCTTGCCTGTGAACACCACCACGGGCAGGTCGCACAGCTGGGGATTGTCGCGAATGCGCTCGAGCACGTCGAAACCGGTCATGTCGGGCAGACGCAGGTCGAGCACGGCGCAGTCATAGGCACCTTCGCTCAGGAGCCGCAGCGCCTCGGCGCCGGTGCCGGCCGCATCGATCTCGATGTCGTGATGGCCGAGCAGCTCGGTGATGCTCATCTGCTCGATCTCGTTGTCCTCGACCACGAGCAGGCGCCGGCTGCGCGGAGCGGCATATTCCTTGATCCTGGCCAGCGCCGACTCCAGACCTTCGGTCGTCGTCGGCTTGGCAAGGAAGGAGAAGGCGCCGCGTGCCAGTCCGTGCTGACGGTCCTCGTCCAGCGTGACCATCTGCACCGGAATGTGACGCAGGCTCGGATCCTGTTTGAGCTGGTTCAGTACGGTCCAGCCCAGCATGTCGGGCAGGAACACGTCGAGCGAAACGGCGGTCGGCCGGAACTCTCGTGCCAGCTCCATGGCGTCGCCTCCGCGCATCGCCACCAGGACCTTGAAGCCCTGCGCGTGCGCCTGATCCAGCAGGATGCGCGCGTAGTGCGGATCGTCTTCGACGATCAGCATGACCGGATCGCCCGGGTTGATCTCGTGCCGGTCGTCGGGGATCTGCTCGATGGGGCGGTCGGTGGTGCGAACGGCCGACAGGGTGATCGGTGCTGCGCCGCCGGCCGCGCTGACCTTTTCCGAGACCGCCGCCGTGATCGTGGCCGAGGTGGGGCCCGCGTAGGACTGCGGCAGGAACAGCGTGAACGTCGATCCGACGCCCGGAGTCGACCGCAGCTGGATTTCACCGCCCAGGAGCGAAGCCAGCTCGCGACTGATCGCCAGACCCAGGCCGGTGCCGCCGTACTTGCGGCTGGTGCCGGCGTCGGCCTGCTGGAACGCCTCGAAGATGATGCGCTGCTTTTCCGGTGGGATGCCGATGCCGGTGTCGGTCACCTCGAACGCGATCACCTCGCCGGCGCGGTTGAGCACCGGATGCTCCGGGTTCCAGCCCTTCTGGACCGGCGCGACGCTCAATCGCACGCCGCCCTGCTCGGTGAACTTGAACGCGTTGGACAGCAGGTTCTTGAGCACCTGCTGCAGTCGCTTGGAATCGGTGACCATCGTCGAGCTGAGCGCCGGATCGATCTGCACCTCCAGCGACAGGCGCCGGTTTTCGGCCTCGTGCCGGAACGGGCGCGCGATGGCGTCGAGGACGCCGGCGATCGCCACCTCCTCGGCCACCACGGTGACGGTGCCCGACTCGATCTTGGACAGATCGAGAATGTCGGTGATGAGGTTCAGAAGATCGGTGCCGGCGCCGTGAATCGTCTTGGCGAACTCGACCTGCTTGGCCGAAAGGTTGCCCTCGACGTTCTCGCTGAGCTGCTGGCCGAGGATGAGAATCGAGTTGAGCGGCGTTCGCAGCTCGTGGCTCATGTTGGCCAGGAATTCCGACTTGTACTTGGACGTCAGCGCCAGCTCGGTCGCCTTCTCTTCCAGGGCGCGACGGGCCTGCTCGATCTCCTGGTTCTTGCGCTCCACCTCGGCGTTCTGCTCGGCCAGCTGCTGCGCTTTCTGCGCCAGCTGTTCGTTGGTCTGCTGCAGCTCGCGCTTCTGGGTCTGCAGCTCGGCCGCCAGCTGCTGGCTCTGCACGAGCAGGCCCTCGGTCTGCATGGTGGCCTCGATCGAGTTGAGCACGATGCCGATCGACGTCGTCAGCTGCTCGAGGAAGGCCAGGTGCGAGGCGGTGAACGTCGTCAGCGAGGCCAGCTCGATGACTGCCTTCACTTCGTCCTCGAAGAGCACCGGCAGCACGATGACGTTGCGCGGCATCGACCGGAACAGGCCCGAGCTGATCGGCACCGTCTCCTCGGGCAGCTCGTTGATCACCATGCGGCGCTTGATCGCGGCGCACTGGCCGATCAGGCCTTCGCCGACGCGCAGCAACGGGCGGTGGCCGCTGGCGCCGTCGTCGGCGAAGCTGGCCAGCAGCGTCAGCTGCGCACCGGCATCCGTATATTCGACGCGATACATGACGCCCTGGTGCGCGTTGACCAGAGGAGTCAGGTCCGACAGCAGCATGCGGCCGACGGTGGCCAGATCGCGCTGCCCCTGCAGCATTCCGGTAAACCGCGCCAGATTGGTCTTGAGCCAGTCCTGCTCCGTGTTGCGGTCGGTGGTCAGCCGCAGGTTGTCGATCATCGTGTTGATGTTGTCTTTGAGCTCGGCGACCTCACCGCGCGCTTCGACCTGGATGGAGCGCGTCAGATCGCCTTGCGTCACCGCCGTGGCCACTTCGGCGATGGCGCGAACCTGCGTGGTCAGGTTGGCCGCCAGCAGGTTCACGTTACCCGTCAGGTCCTTCCACGTGCCGGCCGCGCCGGGCACGTTGGCCTGGCCGCCGAGGCGGCCTTCCACGCCGACCTCGCGGGCCACCGTGGTCACCTGATCGGCGAAGGTGGCGAGCGTGCCCGTCATGTCGTTGATGGTTTCGGCCAGAGCGGCCACTTCGCCTTTGGCGTTCACGGTCAGCTTGGGCTTGAGGTCGCCGTTGGCCACCGCGGTCACGACCTTGACGATGCCGCGCACCTGCTCGGTCAGGTTGGCCGCCATGACGTTGACGTTGTCGGTGAGATCCTTCCACGTGCCGGCCACGCCAGGCACCTTGGCCTGGCCGCCGAGCTTGCCTTCGGTTCCCACTTCGCGGGCCACGCGCGTCACTTCGGCGGCGAAAGCGTTGAGCTGATCCACCATCGTGTTGATGGTGAGCTTGAGTTCGAGAATCTCGCCTTTGACGTCGACGGTGATCTTTCGCGAAAGGTCGCCGCGCGCCACGGCGGTGGTCACCTCGGCGATGTTCCGGACCTGCGTGGTCAGGTTGGCGGCAAGCAGGTTGACGTTGTCGGTGAGGTCCTTCCAGGTGCCCGCTACACCGGAGACCACGGCCTGACCGCCGAGCTTGCCGTCGGTTCCCACCTCTCGGGCGACACGCGTCACTTCGGCGGCGAAGGAGCGCAGCTGCTCGACCATGCGGTTGAGCGTCTCCTTGAGGTTGAGCAGCTCGCCGCGCACGTCGACGGTGATCTTCTTGGACAGGTCGCCGTTGGCGATGGCGGTTGCCACTTCGGCGATGTTTCGAACCTGCGCAGTCAGGTTCGAGGCCATCGAGTTCACCGAATCGGTCAGGTCCTTCCAGGTGCCGGCCACTCCGGGCACCTGCGCCTGACCGCCGAGCTTGCCCTCGGTTCCGACCTCGCGCGCCACGCGCGTGACTTCGCCGGCGAACGCGTTGAGCTGGTCCACCATGGTGTTGATGGTGTTCTTGAGCTCGAGGATCTCTCCCGAGACGTTGACCGTGATCTTGCGGCTGAGGTCGCCACGCGCCACGGCCGTGGTCACCTCGGCGATGTTTCGCACCTGGGCCGTCAGGTTCGCGGCCATGAAGTTGACGTTGTCGGTCAGGCCCTTCCAGGTTCCGGCCACACCGGGCACCTGCGCCTGGCCGCCGAGCTTGCCTTCGGTTCCGACCTCGCGCGCCACGCGCGTCACTTCGGAGGCGAACGCGTTGAGCTGGTCGACCATCGTGTTGAGCGTGTTCTTGAGCTCGAGGATCTCGCCCGACACGTCCACGGTGATCTTCTTGGAGAGGTCGCCGTTGGCGATGGCGGTGGCGACCTCGGCGATGTTTCGAACCTGCGCCGTCAGGTTGGACGCCATGAAATTGACGGAGTCCGTCAGGTCCTTCCAGGTTCCTCCCACGCCCGGCACGACGGCCTGTCCGCCGAGGCGTCCTTCGGTTCCGACCTCGCGGGCCACGCGCGTGACTTCGGAGGCGAACGCGTTGAGCGTGTCCACCATCGTGTTGAGCGTGTCCTTGAGCTCGAGGATCTCGCCCTTCACGTCCACGGTGATCTTTCGGCTGAGGTCGCCTCGTGCGACGGCCGTGGCCACCTCGGCGATGTTTCGGACCTGCGCGGTCAGGTTGGACGCCATCGAGTTCACCGAATCAGTGAGGTCCTTCCAGGTTCCGGCCACGCCGGGCACCTGCGCCTGGCCACCGAGCTTGCCTTCGGTTCCGACCTCGCGGGCCACGCGCGTCACTTCGGCCGCGAACGCGTTGAGCTGGTCCACCATCGTGTTGAAGTTGACCTTGAGCTCGAGCACCTCGCCTTTGACGTCCACGGTGATCTTTCGCGAGAGGTCGCCGCGCGCGACGGCGGTGGTGACCTCGGCGATGTTTCGGACCTGCGTGGTCAGGTTGGCGGCCAGCAGGTTGACGTTGTCGGTCAGGCCCTTCCAGGTGCCCGCCACGCCGGGCACGACGGCCTGCCCGCCCAGGCGCCCTTCGGTTCCGACCTCGCGCGCCACGCGCGTCACCTCGGACGCGAAGCCGTTGAGCTGGTCGACCATCGTGTTGAGCGTTTCCTTGAGCTGGAGGATCTCGCCCGACACGTTCACGGTGATCTTCTTCGAAAGGTCGCCGTTGGCGATGGCGGTGGCCACCTCCGAGATGTTGCGGACCTGTGCCGTCAGGTTGGACGCCATGAAGTTGACGTTGTCGGTCAGGTCCTTCCAGGTGCCGCCCACGCCGGGCACCTGCGCCTGGCCGCCCAGCTTGCCTTCGGTGCCCACTTCTCGCGCTACGCGCGTCACCTCGCCGGCAAACGCGTTGAGCTGGTCCACCATCGTGTTGATCGTGTCCTTGAGCGCCAGGATCTCGCCCGACACGTTCACGGTGATCTTTCGTGACAGGTCGCCGCGCGCCACGGCGGTGGTCACCTCGGCGATGTTTCGCACCTGCGCGGTCAGGTTGCCGGCCATTGCGTTGACGGAGTCGGTAAGGTCCTTCCACGTTCCGGCCACGCCCGGCACCACGGCCTGACCGCCGAGCTTGCCTTCGGTGCCGACTTCTCGCGCCACGCGCGTCACCTCGGAGGCAAAGCCGCGCAGCTGGTCCACCATCGAGTTGATCGCTTCCTTGAGCAGGAGGATCTCGCCGCGCACGTCCACGGTGATTTTTCGCGAGAGGTCGCCGTTGGCGACGGCGATGGTGACCTCGGAGATGTTTCGAACCTGCGCGGTCAGGTTGCTCGCCATCGAGTTCACCGACTCGGTCAGGTCCTTCCACACGCCCGACACGCCCGGCACCTGCGCCTGTCCGCCGAGCTTGCCGTCCGATCCGACCTCGCGGGCAACACGAGTCACTTCCGAAGTGAAGACGCCGAGCTGCTCGATCATCTTGTTGACGATGGTGGCCGAGCGCAGGAACTCGCCTTCCAGCGGCCTGCCGTCCACGTCCAGACGCATGGTCTGGTTGAGATTGCCCTGGGCAACGGCGGCGATGGAGGCGGTCACTTCGGTGGTCGGCCGCAGAAGGTCGTCGATCAGCGTGTTGACCGAGCCTTCCATCTCGCCCCACGCGCCGCGATGCATGTCGAAACGGGCTCGCTGGCGCGTCTTGCCCTCGCGTCCGACCACCTGGCCGACGCGCTTGAGCTCCTGCGACATCCGAAGGTTGGCCGCAACGATGTCGTTGAATGTGTCGGCAATCTTGCCGTTGAGGCCGCCCCAGTCGCCGGGAAGCTGCACCGAGAAATCCCCGGCGCGCATCCGTTGCAGAGCGTAGAGAAGTTGGCGGCGATCCAGCTCGACAGGCGTTCTGCTTGCATGGCCGTTGGTGGCGGCTTCGCCGTTGACGCCCGCCTTGGCTTTGCGCCCGTTGACCGCGACGGTCGCCTTTCGTCCGGCAGCGCCGTTGACGCCGGCTCGGCTCCTGCGGTCGGCTGCGCCGTTGATGGCCGCCTTGCCCTTGCGTCCGGCTGCACCGTTGACGGCGGCCTTGCCCTTGCGTCCGGCTTCGCCATTGGCGCGCGCCGGCTTCGTGCCATTGCGCACCACCGATCCGCCGACGCTGGCCTTCCGGCCCTGCTGCGGCGTGACGGCAGCTTTCCTGCCGCGGCCACGGGCCGCCTGCGGCGCGGCCTTGCCTGCGGCTGCCGTCATCACGGCGGCCGTCCTCTTGCCGCCCGCATCGCCAGCCTTGCGCGGGACCGCGGTCGCATCGGCAACGCCCGCCTTCTGCTCGAGCTCTGCGACGATGACGGCCTCGGGCTTCGCCGCTTTCTTTCCGCCAGTCTGGACAGTGATCTCTCTAGGCATGGTACCGACCTCGGAGACGCTCGGCCGCCGCTGACTGGCGGCCCGGGAGATGGACGATCGCAGCGAGTGGCGGCGGGATCATTCTCCAAGGAGGAGGCCGCAGCCACGAAGGCGTTCGGATAAATAGCGAACCGCAACGCGCGAATGAACCTGCTGGCCGGCTCCGATCGCGATCTTTTTCCGTGACGCTGGCGCAGGAGCGGGTGGCGCGCATGTTTCGGCGCCGCTGATCCTGCGTCGGGTCCGCTTCACCGTTGCCGTCGTCGCCCCACGGGGGGAGAGCGAGGATGTCGATCAGCATTTGCGAGGAAAGCCCGAAGCGTTTTTCCAAGCCGGTTACCGAGGGCACTTCGGGCTTCCCACCCTGTGCCTCAGCGCGAACGGTCAGGCTAGATTGCGGGCGAATAGCGCGGTCAGCAAGACCTCTGCCGCCGATGGGGAAAGTTCAACGCGCGAGTGGATCGCTGGGCGCTTCAGCCGAGTGCGAGGCCGCAATCGGGGCAAGCCGCCGGCCCCGTCGCGAACGTCGTCAGGCAGGCGGGGCAGGTCGTCTCCGGAGCGTCCGGATCGAGAACCACATCGGAGGCGGCATCCAGAGCCGCAAGCTGCTCCGGCGTCAGGCCGCGGCGCCATTCCCGATCAAAGAGTGCGTAGGCGGCGGGGACATCGTCACGGGCCACGGCCAGGTACAGCGTGGTCGAGCAGCAACCGGCCGCGTCCTGCTGAGGACGCACGATGGCGCAGTCGATGCCGCTGGATTCCAGCCGCTCGGCGGCGCGCTGCAGATCGCTCAGCGGGCCGCGCAGGACGACCGCCGCCTCCGGATCGTCGAGATGGATTTCGCCGCTCGTGGTGTTGCAGTCCTTCGCCTGTGCCATCGGCCCTGGTTAGCGGTCATGCCGGCGCACGTCAACGTGCGGCAAGGCGGCGGTGTGGTGCTGCCACCCACGGCTTTCGCACCAGCGCGGCGCGCGCGCCATGCGCGGGGACGCCGGCGCTGCGGCTCAGATTGCCATCGCGTAGTGCGGGCGAGCAGGCTCGCGGGCTGGCTGCAGCGGCGGCGCAGGCGCATCAGCCGGCCGCCCGGCCAGGCGCTCGAACTCGCCGACGTCGTGCGAGCAGAACACCTTGACGCGCCCGGCGTGATCGCGGCACAGCTCGCGCAGGCGTACCTGATTTCGCAGCCGCTCCTCACGCTGCTTCTCCATCATCCACTGATACAGGCGCAGACCGGGCGTGCAGCGCGGATTGCCCACGTCCATTTCGGCGTAGAAGAAATAGGCATCCGCGGCCAGCAGCAGCCAGACGTCGCCCCGATCCACCGCAATGCCGGCGTGACCGTGCGTATGACCGACCAGCGGTACGAGCGCGATCTCGTGCGGCAGTCCTTCGAGCGTGCGCACCCGCTCGAAACCGAACCACGATTCGCCCTCGCCGGTTCGATAGACCTTCCAATTGGGCTGCGTCGACCACTGCTGCGGACGGAAGCGCTGCCGGTCCAGCCACGTCTTCTGCGCCATGGCGTAGTCACGTTCGGCGCCCAGCATGTGGACGGTCGCGTGGGGAAAATCGTCGAGGCCGCCGGCGTGGTCGAAATCGAGATGGCTGAGCAGGATGTGGCGCACGTCGGAGGCGTCGAAGCCCATGCGCTCGATCTGCCGCACCGCCGTCATCTCCTCGCGGAAGTCGGGACTGACCAGCGACAGGAAGAAGCTGCTCAATCTGGCCGACGGCGCCGCCACGTCCCGCAGGCCGAGCCCGGTGTCCGCCAGCACCAGCCCTTCGTCAGTCTCGATGAGGAGGCAGTGACAGGTCAGATGTCCGCGCTCGAGAAGCGATCCTGTACGGCCGTCCATCAATTTGCCGCCGAGCGGGCACGTCGAAATGCAGTTCAGATGGTGGACGCGCATGGTGGATCAGCGGCTCAGCTCGGTGGCGTTGCGGTAATCGAGATAGGCGATGGCCATGACGGCGGCGATGGCACCGAACACGAAAGCCTTGCGGTTGGACTTGATCGCGGCCGCGCCGAGCAGCGCCAGATCGAGCGCGTCGCCGGCCACGCGTGACCACATGCCGGCGGCCGGTTTGTCCTGGGTGAGGATGGCCACCCCGCTTGCAATCTCGCGAAGCCCCATCGCCCGCATCAGCACGTGCCGGTGCCCGATCCCGAGAGACTTCTCGACGAAGACGGGGGCTGCGATCTCGGTGAGGCCGATGCCGATACCCGTCAGTCCCAGCATGTTGGCCGTCGTTCGTGCGTCCATTGGAAAACCTCCTGCGACGCCTGCCGACGGTGACTGGTCGTGCCGTCGCGACAAGGATCGTCGATGTTGCCGGCTTCGACGAGCACGCATTGCCGCTGTTCATGCGGCCGGCCGGAGTCGGGTCGGGAAACGTCGCTTTGCACGATTTCGCCAACCGCAGTGGGGTCGGACGCACGCGCGATCCGGGCACGGTCGACCGCATGGGGAGGGAGCGGCGGCTGTCAGAGGCTTGCCTGCAGACGCACCGGTGCGCGCGATGAGGTGCCGGTACCGAGCCGGGCGCCACCCGCCCCACGCAGTTCGGAGTGCCGCAGTCAGGCACTCGCCTCCACGGGCACGGCGAAACGCTTCCGGTAGCGCGCAAAGAGCGGTTCGACGCCGCCGGAGGTCAGACCGTAATCCTCCAGCCGGTAGCGGTGCGCGCCGTACTTGTGCTGCGGGTTGGCCTTGCGCGTGACCTTCATGCGCTCCTCCACCGCCGGCGTGAACGGAAGACCCAAGGCGTCGTACAGGCGCCGGATGGCTGCGACGGGATCGGCGACGAGGTCGTAGTAGGACACGTCGACGAAGCCTTCATCGGCTGCGGCGCCGCGTGCCTCCATGCTGCGATCGAGCAGACGCCCCACCTTGCGCGACCAGTGCGCGCCCACTTCGCGCGCGTCGACCTCGTCGCTGAACACGCCGCGCCCGTGCCAGACCATGCTGCAGAACGACGCCAGCGTGCGCGCCGGGTCGCGATGCGTCTGGACGACGCGGACGCCGGGGAAGACCTTGCGCAGGACGTCGAGGTACTCGAGGTGATGCGGCGTCTTCAGCACGAATCTCACCGGGCCTGAGCCGGCGACGCGGTCGCGTGAGACCGGCCCCTGATGCGCGAGGATGCGCAGCAGCAGCGCGAAGTACTCGTAGGCTGCCGTATGATCCTGCCGCTCCAGCCACGCCGCCTGCGTGGGCACGTGCATCGTCGCTTCGGGCGTCGTGCTCATGAACGCGATGTCGAGCAGCAGCACGTCCTCTTCGGGCGCATCGGCCTCGGCCGGATGAATGGCGAAGAATGCGGGAGCCATGTACGAGAGCACCCGCTCGCCGATCTTGCCTTGCAGCCGCCGCACGTCCGCCCCCAGAACCAGGCGGCCTCGCAGTGGCGCCATGCCTTCCCATGCCAGCACCGGCCGTAGCCCCGGGTCGCTCGCCAGCAGCCGGTGCAGCATCGTCGTGCCGGTGCGTTGCAGGCCGGCGATCACGACCGGCGGCGCCAGCTCGAGCGCGAGCACCTGCGGATGGCGCCGCACGTACTCCTGCACGCGCAAGCGCGTGCACAGCGCCGACAGCAGCCGCGCGCGCGTGATCAGACGACCGACCGGGTGAAGCCGCGCCTCGCGCTCGATCGAATCGATGAGGACGCGCAGCGGCTCGCGAAAGCACTCGTCGCCGAAGTCGTGCAGGCCGGTGCGCGCGCGCGCGTCGCGCAACAGCTCCTCTTCTCGCAGGCGGGCGATACGAACGCCGCGCGTCTCCAGCTTGGCGCACAGGGCGTGAAACGCGGCTATCGCGCGCGGACGATAGGGCCGTTCCGGCAACGCCGCGGCTGGCGCCGCCGCCGTCCTCACGGTCGCAGGTCCGAGAGCTGGACGACGCGGGTCTGCGGCTGCGGATGCTCGGCCGCGCGCACCCAGCGCAAGCACATCGTGCCGAAGCGGTGGCCGGCGGTGTCGACCCAGTTCTCGACGCCAGGGTCCCGATGCGCAACGACGATGCGCACGCTGCCGTCGCTGCGCAGGCGCGCGCCCGCCTTGTTGATGCACACGCGATGGTGGCGGTAGTCGAGCGACTCCATCCAGTAGTTGTTGAGCTGGAAGTTCCAGTACTCGCATGGCGGCGGCGTGGTCTCGATGACGAGCGCCTCGTCGTCCTTCAGCTCCCAGTAGCTGTGGTAGTAGGCGATGTTGGGATCGCCGCCGAACATTCGCGACAGATCGGGATCGAAGCGCGGCAGCGTGTTCGCGTGCGCGCGAAAGCCGTCGGCCCAGCCCGGAAAGATCATTGCGCAGGCCGCGACCAGGCTGCCGGCGCTGGCGAGGCCGGCATCCATGGCCTCGGCCGTCAGCGGCGCAGGCCAGAGCGGGCCGCCGATGCGCTCCAGCGTCAGCTCGGCGCGCTGCTCGCGGGCGCGGTCGAGGAACGTCTGCCGGATGATGAGCGTTCCATAACCGTCGGCGAGCGGCAGCCAGTTGCCGGCCTGCTGTCGTCGGCTCAGGATCAGCTCGAGCGTGCCGTCGGCGCCGATCTTCAGGTCCTTGGCTTCCAGGAAACCAGCCGGCGGCATGCCCGCACCCTGACCGTAATGGCCGACCTGCGTGGCGATGCTGAGGTACGGCACCGTTCCGCGGCTGCCGTACAGACGATATTCGTAGTCGCCGTGGACGGGCGCGTTCTCGTACCAGTTGTCCGGATTGTCGGCGCCCATCTTGATCGTCTCGTGCACCGTTCGCCGCAGCACCGGCGCCATCGGATCGGCGAACTCGACGAACGTCTCCAGAGCCGCGCGTACGAGGCGCGTCAGGTAACGCGTGCCCTCAGCACGGCTCAGGGCGTCGGTCGCGTGCTCGTTGGCGAAGATCGGCTCGCCCGCCGCCTCCAGCTGTCTGCAGAAGCGCCGCCAGCTCTCGCCCGAGATCACGCGTCGCTCGGCATCATCGCTCATGTGTCCCTCCCGCATGGTGTCCCCTCGCCTGCTCGATCAGCCGCATGCTCTCGTGCAGCAGGCGTTCGCCGGCCTGCGGATCGGTGGCGGCCGGATCGGGCGCCTTTTCCATCATGAGGTGCAGATATCTGCCCGTGCTGGCATCGAGCGCACGGGCGCAGCACAGGTAGACCACCGGCGCGGCCGCCTCTGCGGGCGCGCGAAAAAAGCGCCTCATCACGGGACGCAGCAGCGGCTTGATCCACACCGGGGCCTCGCGCGCGATGTCGCTGTCGACGGGGCCGGGACAGCAGGCGTGGACGCCTGCCTTCTGGCCCAGCCGGCGGCTCAGATGCATCGCGTACGTGGTCAGCAGCAGCTTGCTGTAGCCGTAGACCTTCATCCCGCCCATGGCGCCGTACGCCGCGAAGCGTCCCAGGTCTTCGACACGAACGGGCCCGGCGTCGCGGTGCGACTCGCTGGAGACGAAGACGATTCGCGGCCGGTCCTTGCCGCCCACGCGCAGAAGACCCGCGGCGAGCAGCCGCTCGACGAGCGCGACGTTGGCGAGATAGTTGACGCCGAACATCAGCTCCAGGCCCTGCTCGGTGCGCCGTGCCCGACGCGGCACCACGCCGGCGTTGAGCACGAGCACGTCGAGCACGGTGCCGTCGCGGTCGAGACCATCGACGAGAGCATCGACGGTCCGCAGGTCGGCCATGTCCACGTGCCGCATCGCCACGAAGGACGATCCGGTCGCCTGCTTCACCTCCTCGCCTGCATCGGGAATGCCGCTGCGGCAGGCCATGACGACGCGGCCGCCGCGGCGCACCAGCGCCTCGGTGACCGCGCGCCCGAGGCCGCGGTTGGCGCCGGTGACCAGGACGGTGCGGCCGTCGATGCGCTCGTCGTCTTCGAGCGGCGCCAGGCTGCGGCCTTCGGTGCGCACGTCACGCAAGCCGCGCAGCGTTGCCGAGACGGGATTCTTCATCGGCGCGGAGGCATAGCAGGCGTCGGCGCGGGTTGCACGGCCGCGCGCCAGGCGGAGAGAGGCGCGTGCCGATCGCGGTGGGGCCGATCGCAGGCGCGACAGGCTGCGCCGGATCGTCCGGCGCGACAGGCTGCGCCGGATCGTCCGGATGGATGAAGCGTGGCCGTGACGGTACGCGGCGGCGGTATGCGCGATGCGCGGCTCCGCCCGCGGCTACGCCGTCGCGGTCTGCTCGATCCGTGCGGCGTGGATGTGCGAACGCACCAGCGCCAGGAACTCGCCGCGCTCGCGCTGCGTCGTGAATGCACGCGGCGGAACCACCAGGGCGGTGTGCGGCGAGACGTAGATGGCGACGAAGCCGGCCACGCTGACCACCTTGAGGATGCCTTCCCACGAATACACCGAGTGCTGGTAGACGGTGTACTCGCCGACGCCCGCATCGGAGACGTCGACGACATGGCGTGTCAGCGAGGCGCGGTTGTCATCGTGGAACAGGTTGATTGCGCTGAACAGGAGCTGCGCCGTCAGCACCAGCAGATACGTCATGAGCAGCACGAAGCTGAACGTCTCGGTGCAGGGAGCGGCGCCGCGGCATTCGGAGCTGGCGGTGGTCAGGTACGCCACCATGAACGACCCCACCAGCAGGTAGCCGTGCATCGCCGCCGACGCGAGCTGGTGCGCAATGTGGAAGAAGACGATGTCGCCGAGGGCGTTCTGGTACTCGAGACGCATGAGGCCTTTCCTTGTGGGCCGGAGAAACTCGCGTACTCGGGAAAATGTAGAGGCGCCTTCGCACCGGCAGCAATACGTGTCCGTCCATTGCGCGCGTGCAACGGTCGCGCGTGCAGCAACGAGAGCGATAATGCGCGCGATTCCGCGCGACGCGCCGTGCGGCCTCCATCGAGGACGGCGCGGTGCATGCGCAATGCGAGCTTGCGAAACGGGGGCGAGCGCTCGGCAGCGCTCAGTTGAGAAGCGGCGCGCTCAGCGCGCCGAGCCGATCTTGCGGTGATCCCAGCTGGAGGTCTTCTCGGGATGAAAGACGAGAGCGATGCGTTTGCGGATGTAATGCCGCAGCGCCGGGCCCGCGGTTTCCTCATCGAGGCCGTTGTATTTGCGCGCGGAGGCCACGGCGATGCGGTAGCACAGCTCCTGGTCGTCGATCAGCTCGAAGCGGCCACGGATGAAGACGCCGCGAAGCTTGTCGTACTCGGTGCCGTCCTCGATCAGGATCGACCCGCGCGGGTCACGCTGGATGTTGAGCACCTTCTGCGACGTCTTGTACGTGTGCATGCTGACGAGGCCGTCGATCATGCTGAACCACATCGGCACCAGGTGCGGGTACCCGTCGTGATTGTGCGTGGCCATGATGACGGTCTTGGCCGTCTCGAAGAACTGACGCTGCTCTTCGTCGCTCAGCTTGATCGCGGCACGCACGTTGGGCATCGCTCACCTCCTGCATCGCGCATCCGCGAATCTGCGGACGCCGTCCATCGTGGTCGTTGCCGGGCCGGCATCGAACGGCTTGCACTTCCCGAAACGCGCCGTTGACGTCGTCGCGGCGGGACTACCACGCGCTCGGATCCGCCTTCTCCGCCTGCTGCGCCTTGTCGTGCGCATCGAGACCGTGCGGATCTTCGGCGTCGGCAGGCTGCGCACCCGGGCCTTCCCTCAATAGCTGCTCGACCGGAGGCAGCAACGGCTCGGCCGGCTTCTCCTGCACCGGCGGCGGCGCCAGCTCCGGCTGCTCGTTGGGATCGGCCGGGATGCGCACCTCGGGCTCGAGCTCGATGGCCCGTTCGTCGAACGGATCCAGCTCTTCTTCATCGGGAGCGATGGGCTCGGGACGCGCGCCGTCGCCGCGCGGCTCGGGCCAGGCCATTTCGCCGCCACCGTCACCGCCACCGTCGGGCCTGAGGCCGTATTCGTCGTACTCCGGCTGCGCGCTCGCCACTGCGGCGCTCAGCAGCATCGTCGACGCCAGGAGCCTGGCGGCGATTGCGGGCAGCATCCTCGACGGCAGCTTCACGGCGAGCTCCGCACAAGAACGCTAGCGACGATCACGGGGAGTCTGGGCCCGCTGGCGCTTCTCGATCATCGACATCACCATCGATCTCGGCAGCAGCCTGGCTGCCAACAGACCCAGCCTGTTCTCCAGCCCCGGCACCACCACCGTCTTCTTGCCGAGGCCCGCCAGCGCCTCGCCGACCACGTCCTCGACCGACGACCATCGGGTGGACATCTCCCCGGCGACATCCTGAAAGCCGGTTCTGGTGTCGCCGGGCGATACCACCAGCACATCGACGCCGGTTCCCTTGAGCTCGGCCGCGATCGCCTCGCCCCAGTTCTGCAGCAGCGCCTTGGTCCCGCCGTAGACGGCATAGTACGGCAGCGGCAGGAACGCGCCGGCCGAGGAGACGACGACGATGCCGCCTCTCCCCCGCTCGCGCATCGCGGGAACCAGGCGCGCGGTCAGCTCGACGGTCAGCTCGCAGTGAAGGCGGATGAGGCGGCTGTGAAACTCGGGCGCCTGAAGATCGAAGCGGCCGATCCATCCGGTGCCCGCGTTGGCCACCAGGAGCCCGATCTCCAGGTCCGCAACGGCCTCGGCCAGGCGCGCCGCCGCCCCGGGCTCGGACAGGTCCATGGCGATGACACGGCACTGAACGGGAGCGCGAATCTGCCGCGCCAGCTCCTCGAGCGCGTCGGCGCGGCGCGCGACCACCACAACGTTCAACCCCTGCGCGGCCAGCCGCCGCGCGAACTCGCGGCCGATGCCCGAGGATGCGCCCGTCACCAGCACCCATGGCCCGTATCGCTCCTTCATGCGACGAAGATCGAGTCGGTGCTCCAGTCGGGTTTCATCATGCCGTTCTCCATGTTCACGGAAGGCAGGTAGTTTCGCAGTATACGTACGCGAGAAAGCAGGCGAATCGTCGACACATCCTCGATCGAGTCCTTGCCGTGGTTCTTCTGCAGCGACGGTACGATCTTCTGCTGAAAGCTTTCGACCACGTCGCGGTCGCTGGTCCCTTCTACCACCATCACCAGCGCCACGCGCCCCGAGATCTCGGCGATGTAGGACTCGCGGATGAGCTCGGTAAAGACCGTCACGACGTTGGGCTCGTTGCGGATCTCATCCTGGATCTGGCTGACGGTGACGCCCACCTTGAACTGGATGATGTAGAGGTGGCTGCACGAGAAGCAGCCGGTACCCTCGGCGGCCATGTCCACCTCGGCGAAGTAGCGCAGCAGGCCTTCCTGCTCCATGCGGGCCCTTTTCCGGCTGACAGTTCGCACCGGAATGTCGTAAAGCTCGCCGAGCCTGTTGTCGGAGAGGCGCGGATTCCTCACAAGGGCCTTCGCGATCTTCAATTCCTGTTCGTCGAGCTTGCGCATTCTTCACCTTTGAGTCACGGACTGCGTGATACGGGCGAAGTTAGGCCATTCTCGATTGAGGCACAACATACGTAGGACAGAATACTCGATTGGTTGACATCTTTCGGTTGCTTCCCTAGAGTCGCCGGTCGCTCGTACCCCCGAGCCAACGTCACCGGTCGCTCCCGCCCAGCTGGAGCGATCAAGGACAGCCGATATGCAAGACGAGACAACCCGTCATCAGGGACTGACCCGCTCCCTGATCGAACGCGACGCCTGCGGCGTCGGCTTCGTGTGCAACGTTCGTGGCGAACGCAGCCATGACCTGGTGACGACGGGCATCGAGGTTCTCAAGCGTCTCGAACATCGCGGCGCCTGCGGCTGCGATTCGGAAACCGGCGACGGCGCCGGCGTCCTCCTTCAGATTCCTCACGAGCTTCTCTCCGAGTCGTGCGACCAGCGCGGCATCCGACTTCCCGACCGTGGCCGCTACGGCGTCGGAATGGTCTTCCTGCCGCCGGCCGAGCCGGCTCAGCGCAAGGCGCGCGAGTGCCTGGAAGAAGCCTGCCGGCGCAGCCGCCTGCGAGTGCTCGGCTGGCGCGAGGTGCCGGTGGTTCCGGTCGATCCGGAGACGGGCGCGCGATTCGTCGGCGTGGTGGCCGATCAGACGCGTCCGGCCATCGCGCAGATCTTCGTCGTGCCCGACGGCGAGCTGTCCGAGGAGGACCTCGAGCGGCGGCTCTACGTCGCACGCCGCGTCGCCGAGAAGACGGCGGCCGGCCTCGGCGACGACATCGCCTACCACTTCTATCTGTGCAGCTTCTCGTGCCGCACCATCGTCTACAAGGGGATGCTGATCTCCTCGCAGCTCGACGGCTTCTACCCCGACCTGACCGACAGGCGCACGATCAGCGCGCTGGCGCTCATCCACTCCCGCTTCAGCACCAACACGCTGCCGACGTGGCGCCTGGCGCACCCGTTCCGCTACCTGGCGCACAACGGCGAGATCAACACGCTGCGCGGCAACATCAACTGGATGAGCGCGCGCGAAAAGCTCTTTGAGTCGAAGCTGTTCGGCGACGACATGAAGGAGCTGCTTCCCATCATCACGGCCGGCCAGAGCGACTCGGCCAGCTTCGACAACGCCCTGGAGCTGCTGGTGCAGACCGGCCGCTCGCTCCCGCACTCGGTGGCGATGATGATCCCGGAGGCGTGGGAGAAGCACGAGGCGATGCCGCCCGAGCGCAAGGCCTTCTACCAGTACCACGCCTCGCTGATGGAGCCGTGGGACGGCCCTGCCTCCATCGCCTTCTCCGATGGCCGCCGCATCGGTGCCGTGCTGGACCGCAACGGCCTGCGTCCGTCGCGTTATCTGGTGACGAAGGACGGGCTGGTCGTCATGGCCTCCGAGACCGGCGTCGTCGACGTCGAGCCCGAAAACGTGCTGCTCAAGGAGCGCCTGCAGCCCGGCCGCATCTTCTACGTGGACCTGGACGAGCAGCGCATCGTCGCCGACGACGAGATCAAGCTGAAGCTGGCCGCGCGCCAGCCCTACGCGCTGTGGCTGGACAAGAACGGCGTCGACCTCGACGACCTGCCCGAGCCGGACAGCGTGGAGTGGCACATCGAAGGCGAGCAGCTCGAGTGCCTCCAGAACCTTTTCGGCTATACCCGCGAGGATCTGAGCGTTCTGCTGGCGCCGATGGCGCTGAACGGCCAGGAGCCGGTAGGCTCGATGGGCACCGACACGCCACTGGCGTGCCTGTCGGACAAGCCGCAGCTGCTCTTCAACTACTTCAAGCAGCTGTTCGCGCAGGTGACCAATCCGCCCATCGATCCGATCCGCGAAGAGCTGATCATGTCGCTGGAGACCGGCGTCGGCCGACAGGGCAACATCTTCGAGGAGAGCCCCGGCCACTGCCGTCAGCTTCGCATCCCGCAGCCGGTGCTGACCAACGAGGAGCTCGCGAAGATCCGCGAGATCGACTGCAACGGGATTCGCAGCCGTACCATCTCGATCCTGCTCGATGCGCCGGCAACCAGGGAGTCGCTGGTGGCGGCGCTGGACCGCATCTGTGCCGACGCAGAGAAGGCGGTGCGCGAGGGCTGCGAGATCATCATCCTCTCGGACCGCGGCATCGACGAGCGCCACGACCCGGTGCCCTCGCTGATGGCGGTGGGCGCGGTGCACCATCACCTCATCCGCGAGGGCCTGCGCATGCTGACCGGCATCGTGCTGGAATCGGCCGAGCCGCGCGAGGTCATGCACTTCGCTCTGCTGTGCGGCTACGGCTGCAGCGCGGTCAACCCGTACCTGGCCATCGACACGCTGGTCGACATGGCCGAGGGTGGCCTGCTGCACGGCAACGACATCGACGAGGTCATCGAGCACTTCCGCAAGGCCATCGGCAAGGGCCTGCTCAAGACGATGTCCAAGATGGGCATCTCGACCATGGCCAGCTATCGCGGCGCGCAGATCTTCGAGGCCATCGGTCTTTCCGACGAGGTCATCGACCGCTGCTTTACCTGGACCGCCTCCCGCATCCAGGGTGTGGGCTTCGACGTGCTCGCACGCGAGATCCAGATGCGGCACGAGCGCGCGTGGCGCCTCGAAGTCGCCGACGACGACGGCCTCGATCCCGGCGGTCAGTACCAGTGGCGCCGCCGCGGCGAGTTCCACCTGTTCAATCCGGAGACCATCGCGCGCCTGCAGCACGCGGTGCGCGCGGGCAACTACGAGATCTTCAAGAGCTACGCGCGCCTCATCAACGAGCAGGAGAAGAGCCTGTGCACGCTGCGCAGCCTCTTCGAGTTCGTCACACCGACGGCGCCGATCCCCATCGACGAGGTCGAGCCGGCTTCCGAGATCGTCAAGCGGTTCAAGACCGGCGCGATGTCCTTCGGCTCGATCTCACGCGAGGCGCACACGACGCTGGCCATCGCGATGAACCGCATCGGCGGGAAGTCCAACACCGGCGAAGGCGGAGAGGAGCCGTGGCGCTACCAGCCGCTGCCGGGCGGCGATTCGGCACGCAGCGCGATCAAGCAGGTGGCCTCCGGACGTTTCGGCGTCACCATCGGATACCTCACCAACGCCGACGAGCTGCAGATCAAGATGGCGCAGGGCGCCAAGCCCGGCGAGGGCGGGCAGCTGCCGGGCCACAAGGTGGATGAGACGATCGCCGCCACGCGCTTCTCCACGCGCGGCGTGGGCCTGATCTCGCCGCCGCCGCACCACGACATCTATTCGATCGAGGACCTGGCCCAGCTCATCCACGATCTGAAGAACAGCAACCCGAGCGCGCGCGTCAGCGTCAAGCTGGTGGCGGAGGTCGGCGTGGGCACGATCGCCGCGGGCGTGTCCAAGGCCAAGGCCGACGTCGTCCTGATCAGCGGACACGATGGAGGCACCGGCGCCTCGCCGCTCTCTTCGATCAAGCACGCGGGCATTCCGTGGGAGCTTGGCCTGGCCGAGACCCAGCAGGTGCTGGTCGAGAACGATCTTCGCAGCCGCATCCGCGTCGAGACCGACGGTCAGCTCAAGACCGGCCGCGACGTGGCCATCGCCGCGCTGCTCGGCGCCGACGAGTTCGGCTTTGCCACGGCTGCGCTGGTGTCCGAAGGCTGCATCATGATGCGCAAGTGCCACCTCAACACCTGCCCCGTGGGCATTGCCACGCAGGACGAGCAGCTGCGCAAGCGCTTCACGGGCCAGCCCGAGCACGTCATCAACTTCATGTTCTTCATCGCGCAGGAGCTGCGAGAGATCATGGCCTCGCTCGGCTTCCGCACCGTCGCCGAAATGACCGGGCGCGTCGACTGCCTGCGCGTGCGCGACAACATCACGCACTGGAAGGCCAAGGGCATCGACTTCTCGCCGATCCTCTACAAGCCGCAGGTTCCCGAGGGCGTCGGCATCTCGGGCACCGGCACGCAGGACCACGGGCTGGAGAAGGCGCTCGACAACGAGCTGATCCGCCTGGCGCGGCCCGCGCTCGAGGATCGCAAGCCGGTGCGCATCGATCTGCCGATCCGCAACACGAACCGCACCGTCTGCACGACCCTGAGCCACGAGATCGCCAAGCGATACGGCGAGGAGGGGCTGCCGCCGTACACGGTGCAAATCAACTTCGAGGGCTCGGCCGGGCAGAGCTTTGCCGCCTTCCTGGCCCGCGGCGTCTCGGTGACCGTCAAGGGCGACGCCAACGACTACTTCTGCAAGGGCATGACGGGCGGACAGGTCGTGATCATGCCGCACGAGCGCGTCACCTTTAAGCCGCACGAGAACATCATCATCGGCAACGTGTCGCTGTACGGCGCCACCGGCGGTGAGGTCTTCATTCGCGGCCGCGCCGGCGAGCGCTTCTGCGTTCGCAACAGCGGCGCCACGGCCGTGGTCGAAGGCCTCGGCGACCACGGCTGCGAGTACATGACGCGCGGGACCGTGCTGTGCCTGGGGCCGACCGGGAGGAATTTCGCGGCCGGCATGAGCGGCGGCGTCGCCTATGTCCTGGACGAAGAGGGCGTGTTCAAGCGGCGCTGCAACATGGGGATGGTCGAGCTGTTCGAGCTCGAGGACGAAGAGGATCGAAAGCGCGTCCATCAGCTCCTGGTTCGCCACCACCAGTACACCAGAAGCACGGTGGCCGAGCGTCTGCTCGATGAGTGGGACGCGGCGTGCCGAGACTTCCTCAAGGTGCTGCCCACCGAGTACCGCAAGGTGCTGGAGTCGATGCACCTGGATTCGGAGGCGCAGAAGCTGGCGGCGGTCTGAAGCGAGGACATCTCACGCGAGCGTTGCGGCGCGGGGGCGGGCATGTCCGCGGCGGATCCCGCGGCAGACACGCCGCCCCCGCGCGACACTTTCGCGGCAGGGATTTGCCGCAGCTGACCAGACGGTAGAGATAACAACGCGCAGGGCGCGAAGAGTGGCCCAGATGCAAGGCGGCCGCGGGTGAAGCGAGCGCAGGCGTACTTCGATGTACGCCCGAGCGAGCGCCCCGCGGCCAACACAGCAGATGGGCCGCTAATCCGCGGCCTGCCCCACGACGAGACACGACCTGATGGGAAAGATCACCGGATTCATGGAGTACCGCCGCGAGGTGCCGAGAAGGCGCCCGGTGCCCGAACGTCTGCGCGACTGGAAGGAATTCGAAGGCAAGCCTTCGGAGGACACGGTCAAGACGCAGGGCGCGCGGTGCATGGATTGCGGCATACCGTTCTGTCACAACGGCTGCCCGCTCGGCAACGTCATCCCCGACTGGAACGATCTCGTGTATCGAGGCCGCTGGAAAGAGGCCATCGAGGCGCTGCACGCCACCAACAACTTTCCCGAGTTCACCGGCCGTATCTGTCCGGCGCCGTGTGAAGAGGCGTGCGTGCTCAATATCAACGACGACCCGGTGACCATCAAGCTGATCGAGAAGAACATCATCGATCACGCCTGGCAGGCGGGTTTCGTGCGGCCGCAGCCTCCGCTCGAGAAGACCGGCAAGCGGGTGGCGGTGGTCGGATCGGGGCCCGCCGGCATGGCCGCCGCCCAGCAGCTGGCGCGCGCCGGTCACGACGTGACGCTGTTCGAGCGTGCCGATCGCATCGGCGGCCTGCTTCGCTACGGCATTCCCGACTTCAAGATGGAGAAGCACCTGATCGACCGCCGCATGGAGCAGATGCGCGCCGAAGGCGTGACCTTCCGTGCCGGAGTGGCCGTGGGCACCGACATCACCGCCGACGAGCTGCGCAAGCAGTTCGACGCGGTGGTGCTCTCGATCGGCGCCACACAGCCGCGCGATCTTCCGGTGCCGGGCCGCGAGCTCGATGGCGTGCACTTCGCCATGGAGTTCCTGCCGCAGCAGAACAAGCGCGTCGCAGGCGATCCGGACGAGAAGGCGGGAACGCTGACGGCCACCGACAAGCACGTCATCGTCATCGGCGGCGGCGACACCGGCTCGGACTGCATCGGCACCTCCAATCGGCAGGGCGCCAGGAGCATCACCCAGCTCGAGATCCTGCCCAAGCCGCCCGAGACGCGCACGCAGGACATGCCCTGGCCCTACTGGCCGATGATCTACCGCACCTCCAGCTCGCACGAGGAAGGCGTGCAGCGCGAGTTCAGCATCAACACCAAGCGCTTCGTCGAGAAGAACGGCCGCGTCTGCGCAATGGAGTGCGTGCGCGTCGAGTGGTTTACGGACACGGACGGGCGTCGCAAGATGCGCGAGGTGGAAGGCTCCGAGTTCCAGATGCCGGCGGATCTGGTCCTGCTGGCGATGGGTTTCGTCGGGCCGGAGAAGAACCCGCTGCTCGACGGGCTCGGCGTTGCGCTGGATGAGCGGGGCAACGTCAAGGCGGGACCGAACTGGATGTCCAGCATCGACGGCGTCTTCTCCTGCGGAGACGCGCGGCGCGGCCAGTCGCTCGTCGTTTGGGCGATCTGGGAAGGCCGCGAATGCGCCCGCGCCGTCGATGCGTACCTGATGGGCGAGACCAAGCTGCCGTCGACTCCGCAGCTCCTCTGAGCCGCCGTCGCCGGCTGCCGCTCGCGTCATCGCTGACAGGGAAAGGAAGGTGCAGCCGCCGAGCGACTCCTCGCAATCCTCCGCTTCGGGCCCGGCGCTGGACGCCGACGGCCTGGCGCACTTCTTCGAGCGCCTCGGGATGCGCATCTTCCGCAGCCCGAGCTCCTGGTGGTACGAGGCAGGGCCGCGCTTCCTCCTCAGCCTGCCCTCGCACCGCTCGATCCACGTGGGCGACGACGAGATCAAGGACCTGCTGGCGCAATCCCGCACCGTCGGCGTCCGCTACGTGTGCGAGGAGGCCGACGGCGGAAAGCCGAGCTTCCATCTTGCCTGCAGCGATCCCGCCTACTCGCTCGAAAAGCTGTCGGCGAACACGCGCAGCAAGGTCCGGCGCGGGCTGTCGCGCAACGAAATCCGGCGCATCACGGGCGCGGAGTTGCTTGAGCTCGGCCGCGGCGCATTCATCGAGACGATGGAGCGGCAGAAAAGGGCTTCGACCGCAGCGCTGGAGCAATGGGAGCGCCTGCTGAAGGCGTCCGACGAATCGCCGGCCGTCGAGGTGTGGAGCGCCTGGCACGAAGGCCAGTTCGCCAGCTACCTCATCACCATCCGCATCGAGGACGTCTGCGAGTTCTATCAGGCGCGCTCGCGCAACGAGCTGCTCAAGCACTACCCGAACAACGCGCTCATCTACACGCTGACCGAGGAGATGCTGGTGCGCCGGGGCGTGCGCGAGGTGACGTTCGGCCTGGAATCGCCCGAGCCGGTCGAGGAGCTGGACGCGTTCAAGCTCGCGCTGGGGTACGAGAAGAAGCCGATCCGCCAGCGCGTCGTGCTGCACCCCATGCTGCGCGGAGCGCTGTCGCTTCCCGGCGTGCGAAAGCTGCTCCACACCATCGGCTCGCGCGACGACGCCAACGTCGTATGGCGCAAGGCCAGCGGCCTGGTGCGCTTTGCCGAGCAGGACGTGCGCAACGCCGGCGGCGGCGACGCCGGTCAAGGCGTGCGATGAACGGGACGCCCACGGCGCTGGTGTTCCCCGACAACCTGGCCGCGCTCGCTGCCGCGCGCGAGCTTGGTTCGGCAGGCATCCGCGTGGTCATCGGCGGGCCGCATCCCGGCCCCGGCGCCCGCTCCCGCTTTGCCAGCTTCCTGCCCCTGCCCGACCTCTACGAAAGCACCAGCGCCTGGGCGGAAGCGACGTGCGCGTGGGCGTCGCTGCAGCGCATGCCGCCGGTGTTGTTCGCCAGCGAGGATGCGGCGCTGCTGGCGGCGGAGAAGCATCACGAGGATCTGGCGCGGGTATCGGTCAAGCCGTATCCGGCTCCGGCGGTCGTCGGCAACGTCATCGACAAGCGGCGCCTGTACGAAGCAGCCAGGCGGGTCGGCGTGGCGGTACCCGACTTCCGCGAGGTGCACGATGCCGAGGAGCTGGCGGGCCTGAAGGCCAATGGTTGGCTCATCAAGCCCGCGCTCCGCTACCGCCTCGAAGGCGACGGCATCTACACGTTCCGACAGGCAACCGGCGCCACCAAGGCGCTGGGCGGCGAGCCGGCGCTGGCGGCACGCGAGTGCATCGCCGCGCAGTTCCCGACTCTGCTGCAGGAGGCGGTGCCCGGGCCGTTCGAGAACCTGGTGACGGTGGCGCTGACGATCGGACGCGACGGCCGGCTGCGCGACTTCTTCGCAGCGTGCAAGCAGCACGAGTATCCCGAGCCGTTCGGCGACGGTCTCATCGTCCGCATCATCAAGGCGCCCAAGCTCCTGGAGCCGTGCGTGCGGCTTCTGAACGAGCTCGGGTACTGGGGCATCTGCGACATCGAGTTCAAGCTCGACGCGCGCACCGGCGAGCACAAGATCCTCGACGCCAACCCCCGCACGTGGCTGTGGCTGAACCTGGGGACGAGGGCAGGACATCATCTTCTGCTGGCCGCTTTCAACGAGGCGACGGGACTGAAAATCGCCCCTAAGGTTGGGCGAACCGGGGCTACCGAGTGGGTCTCGCCGAGAGGCTCGATGGCGTTCCTGGCCCGCTGCTACCGTGCCGGAAGGCATGGCCTTGCCCTACCGTCGCGTTTGATGATAGGGGCCTTGTCGACCAGTATGGGGAATTGGCGCAGCTTCCGGGACCCTCTCTACCTTCATCCATCGGCATGGCCTGAGATCACGACTTCGGCATCGCGCCTCGTGCGCCGCCGCCGCCGCCATGCAGCAGGGACCGGGGAGCGGATCGAGTCCGAGCAGAGCTGAACCGCCGAGCCAGCGCGGGGCCCAAACGTCACGGGGGAAGTGGCAGGGCGCCGGCGATGGCAGGTCGCCGCACCACATCGAATAACAGTCAGGAGACACAGGTATGTCCGTTTCAAGGCAGGGGGAACACTTCGTTTGGGAGCCGTCGGGGAAGGCGAGCATCGACGGTCATGATCTGGCCGAGCTGGCCAGGAAGTATCCCACTCCCTTCTATCTGATCTCGCAGGGGCAGCTTCGCGACAATTATCGCCGCCTGCGTCAGGCCTTCGCATCCGTGGAGGGCCTGGAGACGTACTACTCGGTCAAATCCAATTTCGAGAGCATCGTGCTGCGCACGCTGCAGCAGGAAGGCTGCGGCGCCGAGATCTCGGGCGCGCTCGACATGGAGCTGGCCCGCCGCGCCGGCTTCAGCCCCAGCAAGGTCGTCTTCGACGGCCCGTGCAAGCCCGAGGCGGATCTTCGCGCGGCCATCGAATGGGGCATCCGATTCATCAACATCGAGTCGCTGACCGAGGCGCGCCTGATCAGCAGGATCGCCACCGAGACCGGCAAGAAGGTGCGCGTAGGCATGCGCATCGATCCGGTTCTTTCCAAGCCCTACTACGACAAGGTCATCTCCACGTACAAGCAGAAGTTCGGCCTGCCCATCGATCAGGCCGAAGCGGCCATCGCCGAGATCGCCAAGATGCCGGGCCTCGACTTCCGCGGCATCATGACCCACATCGGGTCGCAGATCTTCACGCCGAGCCGATACCTGGTTGCGATGGAGAGGATCTTCGACCTCGTCACGAAGTGCGAGCGCCGCGGCATCCACATCGAAGAGATCAACATGGGCGGCGGCTATCCCGCCCAGAGCATGCGCAACCTGCGCCTGTCGCGACGGTTCGTCATCGCGCAGGTCCTCGAGCGCATGGGACGCATCGAGGTGAAGACGTCCTCGATCGACGACTTCGGCAAGGCGATCTCCGAGAAGTATCACGCGCTGGTCAAGAGCACCGGCTACAGCCCGCGCCTGGCCCTGGAGCCCGGCCGCTGCCTGTGCGCGAACGCGCAGACCGTCGTTGGCCAGATGCGCATCGTCAAGAACGACTGGCTCTTCACGGATATCTCCATCAACGACGTTCCCGAGAACCTCTTCTTCTCGGAGTGGCGTCTGGTGGTTCCCGGCGAGAAGCCGGATGCCAAAGGTCGGCCATACAACGTGGCCGGCCCGACGCTGGCCACGCAGGACGTGCTCTACTTCAAGCGTGAGGTTCCCGGCGCCGCCGAGGGCCGCGCGGTCGTGATCATGGACGCCGGCGCCTACAGCGTCGCGCGTTCCAACCAGTTCACGCGCCCGCGCAGCGCCGTCTACGCGATCAATCTCGAAGGCGACATCGAGCTGGTGCGCCGCGCCGAGACCGTCGAGGACGTCCTGCGCTCGCAGATCTGGCCCGAGGAGAGCGCCGCCCCTGCCAGCAAACGCGTAGCCTGACCGTGCGCGGAGTCAGGCCTGGATTGCCGGTTCTGTCGGCATTCCGGGACCTGACTCCGCAGCGCTCCGTTCTTTCCCGTCCCAGCCGACGACGCGGCAGGATCGCCGCCGGCAACGACGTGTATTCGTTTTCCGATTCAAGCGACTTCGTTCCGCCGCGCTACCGGCGTAGGTCGCGCCGACCGTGACACTGCAGCCAGCCCGGATACCGCAACAAGTGAATCTCGACCAGATCGACCTCGAAGCCTTCGAACGTGACATTGCCCAGCTGCGCACCGAGCTGCGCGCATCTCTCGGCCAGGACGACCTGCGCCATCTTCGCCGCATCGAGCGCTGGGGACGCGCCGCCACCGCCGTCGGCATGGCCACGGCATGGATCGCACCCAATCCGCTCAGCGCGGCCGCGCTCGCGCTCGGGCGCTCGACGCGCTGGCTGCTCATGCACCACATCGGCCACCGCGGCTACGACCGTGTTCCGGGCGTGGCGCCGCGCTACACCTCCCGCGTCTTCGCGCGACGCTGGCGTCGGATGCTCGACTGGCCGGACTGGATGGTGCCGGAGGCGTGGATCTACGAGCACAACATCCTGCATCACCAGCACACCGGCGAGACGCGCGATCCCGACCTCATCGAGCGCAACGTCAGCGGCGTCAACGCGTCGGACGTCCCGGTCGCCGTGCGCTACGGGCTGCTGGCCGTGCTGGCCGTGAGCTGGCGCGCTTCCTACTACGCGCCCAAGACGCTGCGGGCGTGGTGGCACCGCGGCGCTGGCGACGATGCGCCGCGGGCGACGCCGGTGGCGGCCTTGCTGCGCCGCTGCTACGCGCCCTATGCGGCGCTGCACTTCGTGGCGCTGCCCCTGCTGTTCGCGCCGTTCGGCTGGTGGGCGGCATTCTCCGCGCTCTGCAACTCGATGATGGCCGACGTCCTCACCAATCTGCACACGTTCTTCGTCGTCGGGCCCAACCACACCGGAGACGACGTCTTCCGCTTCGAAGGCAGCCCGTCCAGCCGCGGTGAGTTCTACCTGCGCCAGGTCGTCGGCTCGGTGAACTATCGGACCGGTGGCGACGTGCTCGACTTCGCGCACCTGTGGCTGAACTACCAGATCGAGCACCACCTGTTCCCCGACGCGCCGATGCTGGCGTACCGTCGCATCCAGCCGCGAGTGCGCGAGATCTGCGAACGCCACGGCGTGCCGTATCTGCAGGAGCCGGTCTCGCGCCGCTTCGTCAAGATGAGCCGCGTGTTCGTGGGAGCTTCCAGCATGCGCTGGATGGATGCGCCGGCGCCGCCCGTGCAGACCGAGGCGGCCTGACCCGCCTACGGAGCGATCGCCTGCGACGGGCACACGAGCTCCACTTCCTGCCCGACTGACGCCTTGAGGATCGCCAGCGAATCGCTGGCACTGATCCCGCCGGGCGCACCGACGTCGCACGACTCGACCTGGCAGCAGGCGGCGCCAACGGCAGTCTTCAGCGTCAGCAGCGCATCGGACGCCTTGATCGACCCGTCACGGTTGGCGTCCCCACAGAGCACCCCCGCGATCTGGCGCAGCGTGCTTTGAAGGAATGCGGTGTCGTAGATGAGGACGCGGGCGACCGCGCCCGCCGAAGCCTCGCTGCAGGCACCGGCCGCGCACTCGTTGTCGCGGAAGAAGCGCAGCGTCGAGTCGGAGATCATGGCGAGGTCGGTCGTGTCGGTGAAGCCGAAATAGGCATTGCCGTCGATGTAGCCGATGACGTTCTTGTTGGCATCGCGCGTGATGGCCATCTGCACCCAGGTATCGGGGCAGACCCGGCCTCCACTCGCAGACTTGTTGTAGAAGATCAGCGCGCCGCCGAGCAGGTAGAGACCGGTGTCGCTTTGTCCGTTCTTGAAATCGACCAGGCGCCGATAGCCGGAAAGATCGGCTAACCTCACCTCCAGGATGATCGTGTACGGCTCGGTGCCGTCGAGGCCGGTCGTGGGCGTGATCTGCAGCCCGTTGTGCTGCGGGAACTCGAATGCCGTGCGCGTGATTCCATGGATCTCGTCGACGATGAACATGCCGTCCGCGGGGCCGATCTCGGTCATTGCCGGCAGGGAGCCCACCACCGGCGCCAGCGTCTGATTGAATTGATAGTCGCCGATCAGGCCCTCGGTGGCAGCCGTCGATGTCGAGGGCGCCAGCAACAGCGCCAGGAGCCAGAGGCGAAGCACGCGGCGATTCATGAACGGCAGACCTCCGCCGGCAGTTGCCGGGCGCGCGATACTGCCACGCACGGCGTCGGCCGCAACACACTGGCCCCCGAGGTCGGTGCCGGCGCAACCGCGCCACGTGAAGTCACGCCGTGCGCAAACGCAGCGCCCGCGCCAGCAGGATCGCCGTGAAAGGCAGCAGCAGGCCGACCGCCGTGGTCGTGATGAGAAGATCGCCGAGCTGCGAGTAGTCCGCCGGCGTCACGACCGCTCCGGTGGCCGGGTCCTTCACTTCGCGGGTGACGACGAAGATCTGATTGACGTACTTGGTGCCGAGCTGGGCCAGCGACAGCGCAAGGTTGGTGAAGGAGGCCATCACCGCGAAGTAGGTGGCCTTGAGATTGGCCGGCGCCGAACGGGCGATCCAGGCCAGCATCGGAATCATCGCGATCTGCCCGAGCGGAGACTCGAGCGCGGTATCGATGAGCGCGATGAAGCGCGCTCCGATCAGCCCCCCCGTCATCTCGGAGGTCCACTCGTGCAGGCCGTAGTACATGCCGACGTACGGCAGGGTAAGGACGGTGCCGCAGATGGTCAGGAAGCCGACCACGTAGGTGATGGAACGCTCGGCCATGAAACGCCGGAAGATGAACATGCCCGCGAGTGTCAGCACGTTGCCGATCAGGCTGAGGACGCTGAAGAACTGCGGGTCGAAGCCGAGCGTGTCGATCATCCACCAGCTCACGCCGGGGCCCGTGGTCGGCAGCGCGCGAAAGACGAAGATGACGATGGCGGTGCCGACCAGCGTCTGGCGCGCCACGTCGTCGAGCTCGCGCGTCAGACGGGCGACGAGGAATGCGACGATCGCGAAGGAGCCGGCGAAGATGATCTCCTGGCTGTAGGCGATCTCGCTCAGGCCCATCGAGACGGTAAAGATCACGAACAGCAGCCCGCCGCCGAGAATCCACCAGTTCGGCGGCGGCGGCACGTGCGGCTCGCGCAGCAGCTCGCGCGCCCTGGCCGGGTCGATGCCGGAGGCGATGAGGCGGCGGCGGTCGCGCACCTTGAGCGCCGCCGCAACGGCCACGCCGAGCACGGAGATGAGCGGGATCGCCAGCGCCATCAGGTAGACGCGGCGGTACACCGGCGTCATCTGCTCGGGCGGGAGCTGCTCGAGCCCGGTGAAGACGTACAGGTTCAGCAACGCGACGATGACGCCGCCGCCGATGATGGCCACGCGCCCCAGCGTCTGCATCGTCGTGTGCATGAGCTTGCGGCGTTCCTCGGCGACCGGCCTGCCCTCCTCGTCGACGCGCGGCACGGCTTCGACCGTCATGGCGTCGGCGACGGCGTCCTGCAGGACGTAGCCGATCGGCGCGAGCAGAACGCTCAGCACGTACCAGGCTTCGGCCGGCATGACGGTGGTCATCGCGGCGCGATCGGTCAGCAGGCCGATCATGATGAGCAGGCTGGTCGTGATCAGCCCGGCGCCGAGATAGATGAGCCAGCTCTTCCAGCGCCAGACCAGATCCACGATGTGCCCGACCGGCATCTTCAGGGCCCACGGGATGCCGGCCCAGAACCCGAGGCCGGCAAGGAAGGCCGCCGACAATCCCAGATACTCCTTGACGAAGAAGGTGCCGACGATTCCGGTCAGGCTCGAAATACCCGCCGCCATGTACACCATGAGCGGCGGCAGGTAGGACAGCCGCATCTCGCGCCCGAGCTCGAAGACGTTCTGGTCCATCCAGCGCCACGCGGCCGATCCGTGGCGGACGACGTCACCACCGGGTGGAGCTGGAGTCTGCTGAGTCGGGTCGATCTGTTCCATTCGGCACCTGAGGGCGGACCAGGATCGCGTGAGCGCAGCGCGGGCGCGGCGCAGCCGCCGTTTTTGGGACGGCTCGCCGGCAAAGACAAAGCGCGGCGGCTGCGCGCCGCAGGCCGGCGACACCGGCGGCGCGGTGCCGCCAGCGCTCGCGGAGCCGCCGTTGCGCCCGCACCAAGCGCGTTTCATTCTGCGCGCCATGACGACGTCGGCACGGCCGCAGCGCGAGCACGAGTACCTGACACTGACCACGGACAGTACTCGGTGGGAGCGCTACGCCCCGCGGGCAGGCGACATCGTCATCTCGACGCCGCCCAAGGCGGGCACCACCTGGACGCAGATGATCTGCGCCCTGCTCATCTTCCAGTCCCCGGACTTCGGCCGGCCGCTAAGCGTCATCTCCCAGTGGTTCGACTTCCGCGGCGGCGACATCGATGCCATCGCCGCCGAGTACGAGACGCAGAAGCATCGCCGGTTCATCAAGACGCACACGCCGCTGGACGGCCTCCCCTTCTACGACGAGGTCCGCTACCTCTACTGCGGCCGCGATCCGCGCGACATCTTCTTCTCCTTCGGCAACCACGCCGAAAACCTCAGCGACAGCATGCGCGAGCGCATCATGGCGGCCGCCGGAATGGACGTGCCGCTCGAGTTCCCCGAGGATCCGAACGAGTCGTTCCAGATGTGGCTGACGACCGGTGCCACGCCTTGGATGGAGGATGGCTTCCCGTTCGGCTCGGCCTTCTATCATACGCGCACGTTCTGGCGGTTCCGGCACCTTCCCAACATCCTGCTGCTGCACTACGCCGATCTGAAGCGCGATCGGGAAGGCGAAATGCGCCGCATAGCGCGCTTCCTCGACATCGAGGTGCCCGAGGAAAAATGGCCGCAGCTGGTGCAGGCTGCGTCGTTCGAGAGCATGAAGGCCCGAGCCGCCGAGCTGGCCCCGCTGTCCGAAGAAAATGGCTGGAAGGACAACGCCCGCTTCTTCCACAAGGGGCAGTCGGGACAGTGGCAGGGCATGCTCAACGAGGAAAGCCTGAAGCTGTACGAGCGCCTGCTGGCCGAGCGCATCCCGCCCGACATGGCCGAGTGGCTGCACTTAGGCCGGCTCGGAAGCGCAGCCGCCGTGGACTGAGCGCCTTACGCGCTCGCTCAGCTCGTCAGGTCTTGGCGCAGCGCGGCCAGCTGCGTATCCGTCAGCCGCGTCCGCGCCTGCAGCCGCGGGTGGTCGACGACGACCTCGACCCCTGCGCCTCCGCAGATCGCCCGCCCGCCGGCATCGCCGATGCGGAACTTGACGTAGTGCACGGAGCTGACCTTGCGGTCGTCGATCTGGCGCATGTCGAAGACCGCCGGGAAGCTGCCTTCGCCTTCGATCTCCATGCTCACGTGCTTCTCGATCCCGACGAGCTCGGCAAGGCGGCGCGCGCGCACTTCCGGCTCCGGATACTCGAGCAGCAGCGTCGCCGACAGCTCCCCGTCGCCGGGCACGAGCTCGTTGTACGTCTCGACCTCATGCTTGAGCGCCCTCGGGTCGGTGATCTGCTCGACGCGCGCCATCTCCTGCACCTGGTAGAGCATCGTGTCGTGGTTCTCGAACAGCAGCGTGATCTCGTCGCCGAGCTGCACCCGACGCGCGGCCTTGATCGGCAGGATGCGCTGGCGCACCTGGTCGCGAACGCGCTCGTAATCCGCGTTGGGTTTCACTTCCGAAGGCTGGATGGGTCGCATGAATCACCTTCCTCTGGAACGCGGCGGCGCACCACATGCAGCCGCGCGTCGCGCTGGAGGCGGCAGGCCCGCCACTATGTCGCTTCATCCTCCCTGGGCGGCACGGGAGTGGGAAAGCCGTTCTCGCGGTAGGAGAGCGCCAGAACCTGCACGGGATGCATCGGACGCGTGCCCGTCGCCTGCTCGAACTGGATGGCCGCCAGCGGGCAGTCGGTGGCCATCACGCCGCCCTCCTGCATCGCCTCGAACGTCGCTTTTCCCACCTGCATCGAGAGAGCGAAGTTCTCCGTCTTCATCGCCCACGTGCCGTCGTGGCCGCAGCAGCCGTCGACCACGCGCACCGTGGCGCCGGGCACGGCCTTCATGGCATCGCGCGAGCGGAAGCCGATGTTCTGCGCCTTCAGATGACACGGCACGTGGTAGGCCACCGCGCCGGGCGTGCTGCGAAAGCTGGTGTCGAGATGACCGTTGCGGCGCAGCTGGTGAATGTATTCCATCAGATCGTGCGTTGCCGTGGCCACCTTGCGCGCGGCCGCTTCCATGTCGGCACCCACCAGCTCCGGATACTCCTTGCGCAGCGTGTAGGAACAGGTCGGATTGATCGCCAGGATCGAGCAGCCGCGGTCGGCGTACGGCGCGAGCACGGCCACGTTGCGCCGCGCCTGCTCGCGCGCGAAATCGACGTCGCCGCCGTCCAGCGCGGGCATGCCGCAGCAGGTCTGCTCGGGCACCAGCACGCGCACGCCGCTGCGTTCGAGCACCTCCACCGCATCGCGGCCGAGATCGGGATTGTTGTACTCGACGAAGCAGGTGTGGAAGAGCACGACCTCGTCCACCTGCCTAGCCGTTGCCGGCCTGGCGCCGCGCCGGCTCCACCACCGCCCGAACGTCTGGGACGCGAAATCCGGCAGAAGCTTGTCGCGATGGATGCCGGCCATCTTCTCGAGCACGAGGCGGTGGAAGCGCGTGGCATTGGCCCAGTTGGCGAGCCGCGCGACCCGGGTGGCAAGGCGCCCGAGGCGCATCGGATCACCCAGCATCCTCTCGCGCGGCCGCACGCCGCGCCGGCGCGTACGCTGCGCGGTGTAGCGCATCAGCAGGCGCGGGAAGTCCAGCTGGAACTCGTGCCCGTCATCGGCGGTGTACGGGCATTTCACGTAGCAGAGCTTGCACTGGTAGCAGAGGTCGACGACGCGCTCGACGTCGGCCGCACCGAGCGCGCGGACGTCGCCGTCGTTGGCGTCGATGGCGTCGAACAGCGCAGGGAAGGACGGGCACAGGTTGAAGCAGAGGCGGCAGCCGTGACAGATGTCGAAGACACGCTCGATCTCGTCGTGCAGGCCCTTCTCGTCCCAATACTTCTCGTCGGAGGGATTGTAGGACAGCCCCGGAGTCGGATGTGTCTTGATGGGGTCCAATGGCGCCTCTCGGTGCGGATGCCGAGCGCGGGCGAAGGCGACGTGCCGTGCGTGGAGCAGGAGCTGCCGTGCGCGAAGGCGCCGCGTCCTGCTCCACCGGCACGAAGCGAGCGGCTCGACCATCGCCGTGGCGATGAGCGAGCCGCCGCAATGCAGATCACCCGCTATCGGCGTCCGCTCGAAGTGATCAGGCGATGGTCTTGAGTCCCTGCTCGAAACGACCGGCGTGCGACTTCTCGGCCTTGGCCAGCGTCTCGAACCAGTCGGCGATCTCGTCGAAGCCTTCCTCGCGAGCAGTGCGAGCCATGCCCGGGTACATGTCGGTGTACTCGTGCGTCTCGCCGGCGATCGCGCACTTCAGGTTGGCCTCGGTGTCGCCGAGCGGAAGGCCGGTGGCCGGGTCGCCGCACTTCTTCAGATAGTCGAGATGGCCATGGGCGTGGCCCGTCTCACCTTCGGCGGTGTCGCGGAACAGACCGGCGATATCCGGATATCCTTCGACGTCGGCCTGCTTGGCGAAATACAGGTAGCGGCGATTCGCCTGCGACTCGCCGGCAAATGCCGCCTGCAGGTTCGCCTGGGTCTTGCTTCCTTTGAGTTGTGCCATGAGTGTTCCTCCACCTTGAAACCGCGAGGGCGCGGCCGTTGTTCATTGCTCGGTTGACGGGACATCGGCCGCAGGGCTGCGGCCGCTTTCGCTGCGCGCCGCCGAGGGCCGGCAGGCGCTGCAAAGACCGAAGACGTTGACCTTGGCGCCGTGGACCTCGAAGCCGTCGATGACCGCCGCGCTCGTCAGCACTCCGGCGCCGTCGAGACGATCGTCGTAATAATCGGCCACGCTGCCGCACGACTTGCAGATCAGGTGATGATGCTGGTCCTGGTTGGCGTCGTAGCGCGCCAGGCTGCTGCCGGTGGCGACCTCGTCGATGATGCCGGCTTCGGCGAAGAGCTTGAGGTTCCGGTAGACGGTGGCCAGCGAGACCTTGGGCAGATGCGGCTTTACCCGCAGATAGACCGCCTCGGCCGTGGGGTGATCGAGGCTCTCGGCCAGGCAACGATAGATCACGCGGCGCTGCGGCGTGTCGGCAAGGCCCGCGGCGCGGCAGCGCTGGGCGAAACCGTCCGCGGCGGCGGCCGGCAACATCCTGCGGGACTTGGAAGTCGTCATCGGCTGCGAATAATTATCATTCGCGTGTGGAGGGTCAAGGCGCGGGCGACGGCCTGGCGGGCGCGCGTCGCGTTCACTGCCGCGCTTGGCGTGCACGACGCGCCGACGAGCCGGCCGCCGGCCCCTCGATCCGCGCCAACCTGCTCATCCGTTGTTGGAAACGGTGGCTGCCCTCATTAATGCGCACCTACCGGGTCGAAACGTTTCCGCAGGAGTAGTGCCATGACCACAGCCGCGACCATTACGCAGTTCGCCAAGATGCTGAAGAACCTGGACCGCTGGATCGAGACGGCGGTCGAGCACGCCAGGAAGAAGGGCTTCGATCCGGAGGTGTACACGCAATCGCGGCTGGCGCCCGATCAGTACGAGCTGATCCGCCAGGTCCAGTCCGCATGCGACGCCGCCAAGTACGCCGCGGCGTACTTGTCCGGCAGCGAGGCGCCGTCGCACCCCGATACGGAAAAAACGATCGAGGAGCTGCGGGCGCGCATCGGCAAGTGCGTGGCCTTCGTCGAGAGCACCGATGCGGCAAGGTACGCCAATGCCGCCGACGCCCGCGTGTCGCCGGCGTGGCTGCAGGGAAAGTGGATCAAGGGAGACGAGTACCTGACCCAGGTCGGAGTGCCGAACTTCTACTTCCACGTCTGCCACGCCTACGCGATCCTCCGCCACAACGGGGTCGAGCTCGGCAAGATGGATTACGTAGGGGGTATCCCCGTCAACGACTGAGCGCAGCGTCCGTCGCGCGTCACATCTCCCGCCGCCCTTCGAGCGCACGCCCGACAGTGACCTGATCGCTGTACTCGAGCGTGCCGCCCACGGGAATGCCGTGCGCGATGCGGCTGACGCGGATGCCGAGCGGCTTGATGAGGCGCGCCAGATACACGGCGGTGGCCTCGCCTTCGATGGTGGGATTGGTCGCCAGCACGACCTCCTGCACGCTCTCGCCGCCCAGGCGCTCGATCAGCTCGCGGATGCGAAGCTGCTCGGGGCCGCGCCCGTCGAGCGGCGAGATCGATCCGTGCAGGACGTGATAGGTGCCGGCGAAGCCGTGGCTGCGCTCGATGGAGACCAGGTCGGCCGGCTCCTCGACCACGCAGAGGACGGAACGGTCACGGCGCAGGTCGTCGCAGATCGTGCACGGATCCTTCTCGGTCAGCGCGAAGCAGCGGCTGCAAAACCGTGTCTGCGTCTTGACCGTCTCGATGGCGCGCGCCAGCTCGCTGGCGAAGCCCTGGTCTCCGCGCAGGATGAAGAAGGCCAGACGCGCGGCGCTCTTCTCGCCGATGCCCGGCAGCCTGGTGAAGAGCTGAATGAGCGCCTGCAGCGCCGGCGTATAGGCCACGTCTTCTCCGTCCGACGACCGGGAGCCGGCGCCTCAGCGACCGAGCCAGCGGCGGAAGCGGCCGCCGCCCGTGCTCTCGCCCGCCGCCTCGTCCTTGTCGTCTTCGTCGGCGCCGAGCCCCAGCTCCTCGCCGCCGCCGGGCAATCCCATGTCGCCGGCGATCTTCTGCATCTCGGCTGCCATCAGGTTCTGCGCCTTGGCGATGGCGCCGTTGACGGCCTTGACGAGCTGATCCTGGAGTTGGCGCTTGTCCGGGTTCTCGAGCAGCGACTGGTCGATCAGCACCCGCTTGATCTCGAGCTTGCCGCTGCACACCACTTCGATCTTGCCGTCGGCGGCGGTAGCCGAGACGTCCCGCTTCTCGACCTTCTTTTGAATCTGCTTCATCTGCTTCTGCAGGCCGCGGGCCTGCTTCAGCATCTGCATCATGGATGGCTCTTCCGCCACGTTCGTACTCCTTTGCCGGCGCCGGACTACTCGTCCAGGACCGAAACCTTGGTCACGCGCCCGCCGAGCTCGCTGACGGCCCGGCCGACCAGCGGATCGGCCAGCGCCTCTTGCCGCTTGCGCGCGATTCGATCGTTCTCGATGCGTTGCATGCTCACGTCGCCGCCACCGCCGCTGTCGGTGATGGAGACCTTGACGTCCGGCCCGAAGTGCACGCGCGCCAGCTCGGTGATGCGCGACATGACGGTCGGGTTCTGCAGCTTGTCGGGACGCACGGCGGTGGATGTCGGCCACAGGTCCAGGTGCGTCGGCGTGATGCGCGTTGCCTTGCAGTTGGTCAGCGTGACGTAGAGGTCGAGGCCATAGCGCGTGCGCGCGTCGTTGACGAAGGCCTCCCAGCGACGGGCGGCGGCCTCTTCGTCGGAAACGGGCTCGGGCGGCTCACCCTCGGCGCCGTCCCACACCTCGGGCTGCGCCGGCGGACGCGAGCCTGCAAGCGGCAGGCGCTCGCCTGCCGGTCCCGGCGGCGCGGCGGCACACAGGTCGGAAACGCCGGCGGTCGCGGCCGGCGGCAGCGAGCCTGCCGTGTCGGCAGCGCCGGGCACCTGTCGGCGCGGCGCTGCGGCCGCAGGCGCGGGTGCCTGGCGTGCCGGCGCGGCGGCCGGCGGCGGCGCCGCCGTTCGCTGCGGAGCGGCAGGCGCGGGCGCGGCAACCCGTTGCGGCGGAGCGGCAGGCGCACGCACGGGCGTGACGCCGGCGCCGGCCGCCGGCTGCGCCCCTCGCCCACCACGATCGTCCCCGCCGGCGTTGAGCCGCGCCAGGATCTCGGCAGCCGTCGCGACCGGCTCCAGCGACGCGACCTTGAGCAGCCCCATCTCCAGCACCAGCTCCGGATGACTGCCGCGCCGCAGGTCGGAAGCCGTGCCGAGCAGCGAGGAGAAGATGCGCTGCAGGTCCAGCACGCTGCGCGCGCCGCTGAGCTCGTTCGCCAGGCGACGCTGCGCTTCGGGAACATTGTCGCCGAGAGCGCCGGCACCGGCCACGGCGGCAACCGTGACGTGCCGGACCGTCTCCAGAATCTCGCCCACCAGCTTCTCGGCGTCGTAGCCGTAGCGCCGGACCTGGGCGACCAGCTCGACGATGCGCGCGGGCTCGCCCCGAAGCACCGCCTCGACGCAGCCACTGACCAGCTCGGTGCCGGCAACGCCGAGCACCTGCGCGACGTCGTCGGCGCTCAGTTCGCCGTCGGCGCCCGAGAGCACCTGCTCGAGCAGCGACTGCGCATCGCGCATGCTGCCGTCGGCCTCGCGCGCCAGCAGCGCCAGCGCCGGGCGCGCGATCGGCAGCGAATCGCTGCCCGCGATTCGCGCGAGCTGTTCCGTGATTTCTTCCTCGCCCAGGCGGCGGAAGTCGTAGCGCTGGCAGCGCGACAGCACCGTGGCCGGCAGCTTGTGCACCTCGGTGGTCGCCATGATGAACTTGACGTGCGGCGGCGGCTCCTCGAGCGTCTTGAGCAGCGCATTGAATGCCGCCGTCGAAAGCTGGTGCACCTCGTCGATGATGTAGACCTTGTAGCGGCCGATGGCCGGACGGTACTGCGAGGCCTCGATCAGGTGACGCACCTCGTCGATGCCGCGGTTGGACGCGCCGTCGATCTCGATGACGTCCACCGAGGCGCCCGCCAGGGACTGGCTGCACGACGGGCACTGGTTGCACGGCTCGGCGCCCTGGCGGTTCGAGCAGTTGAGCGCACGCGCCAGCAGCCGCGCCACCGTGGTCTTGCCGACTCCCCGCGTGCCCGTGAACAGGAACGCGTGCGGCACCCGGTCGCGCTTGATGGCGTTGGCCAGCGTCGTCGTGACGTGGCTCTGCCCCACCACGCTCGAAAAACTCAGCGGACGCCAGCGCCGCGCTACAACCTCATACGACATGGCCGAACGCTGTCGGTACCACCGGGGCCGGCCCCGGGCAAGATGCTCAGGCAGCGTTGTGGCGTGCGGTGCTGCTGCGTCCCGTAAACGTGGGAAGAGTGAAGAAGAACGTGGCGCCCTTGTCCGGCGCCGCCTGCGCCCACACGCGGCCGCCGTGCCGGGCGATGATGCGCTGCACGGTAGCGAGACCGATTCCGGTGCCTTCGAATTCGTCGGGCGCGTGCAGGCGGTTGAATACACCGAAGAGCTTGTCGGCGAACTGCATGTCGAAGCCGCAGCCGTTGTCGCGCACGAAGTACACCGTCTCGTCGCTCTCGGCGTAGCAGCCGAGCTCGATGACGGGCCGGTCGCGGTCAGCGGTGAACTTCCAGGCATTGGAGAGCAGATGGCCGAGCGCGACACGGATCAGGCCCGTGTCGCCGTAGGCGCGCACGAGATCGCGCTCGATGCGCACCTCGACGCTGCGCTCGGGATGCTCGCGGCGCAGCTCCTCGACGATCCGGTTGGCGGCGGCGGCCAGATCGACTTCGGCGGGCACGATCCGCTGGCGCGTGTAACGGGCGAGGTTCAGCAGGTCGTCGATGAGCCGGCCCATGCGCTGGCTCGCGTCGCGGATCCTCTTGAGGTAGCCCTTGGCGCGGTCGTCGAGCTTGTCGGAGTACTCACTCATGAGCATCTCGCTGAAGCCGCTCATCGCGCGCAGGGGCAAACGCAGGTCGTGCGAGATCGAGTAGCTGTAGGCTTCGAGCTCGCGGTTGGATGCGAAGAGCTCGCGATTGACGCTCTCGAGCTCGGCGGTGCGGGTGCTGACGCGTTCCTCCAGAGACGCGTTCAGGCGCCGTATCTCCTCCTCGGCACGAGTGCGCTCGGTGATGTCGCGGATGCTGACGCTGGCGCGATTTTCGCCGGTTGCCGCGTCCACGAAGCTGGCCGATGACACCTCTCCGACGAACGTGCTGCCGTCCTTGCGGCGAAACACCATGTCGCCCTTGAAGGTGCCCGTGCTGCTGCGAGCCGTGATCGCGCGTTGCAGGTCGGAGGGATCGGCAAGCACGGCCCCGCGCGGCAACGCGCGCAGCTCCGCCTCCGTGTAGCCGAAGGCGCGGCAGGCGGCAGGGTTGGCCGCCAGGATCGCACCATCGGGGTGCGCGACCAGGACCGGGTCGATGCTGCATTCGAATGTCGAGCGGTAGCGTTCCTCGCTCTGGCTCAGCGCCTGCTGGTAGCGCTCGCGTTCCTGGAGCGCCGCGCGCGTGATCCACACGCCGAGCGCGGTCAGCACGAAAGTTGCCACCGTCAGCATCAGGACCAGCAGCTGCTGCGTCTGCCGCGATGCCTCGCCCAGCGTGTACGAGAACGCGTCCTCGAGCGGAGTCAGAATACGCTCGATGCGGTCGATCTGCGTCAGAAGCACCGCCACCCGCGCCGGATCGGGATGTTCCTTCTGGACCTCGGCGCGGAGCTGGTCGGCAAGATGGGTGAGCTTCTCGATGTGCTGGTCCGCTTCGGTCCAGATGTCGATGGCGGCACTGACGAAGCTGACGTTCCGGAAGCGGCGGAAGAGCATGATCATGCCGTCGATGTCGGCAGGATCGTTCCGGCCCTCCAGGAATCCCTGACGGACCAGCGAGTAGTCGGGCTCGGGTTTCTCCAGCTCCTCGCGCGCCTTGCGGTCGCCGAGGGGAACCGCGATCGCTTTCAGGTAGCGCTGGAACTCCCGCTCGTCGCGGTTCTGGGCGTAGCGCTGCAGGTTGTAGACGGCCTGCTTCTGCGCCTTCGACCACATCGCCTCGCCGGTCACATACGCCCGCAGCGCCGTCAGGATGTCCATGCTGACGGCGGAGAAGATGAGCAGGCAGGCCAGCGTCAGGACGAAGGGGCAGATGACCAGGAGGAAAAGTCGCGTGCCGCTGGCTATGGGCCGGTGGATCTTCAGGGAACCCCCTCCGGTTGCTACGAGCTGTCCCGGCCCCCGCCCCGATCGATCAGGCCGATTCAGCACCTGAGGGATCGGCAACTCCTCCAAAAATTCTTGGCACGACAGCGCCGTGGGTGTCCAGTTGGAAAGGCACGTTTCTCCGTCGGCTTTGCCTCCGCCGGGTGCGGGCGCACCGCCCGCCACCACCGCAGATGGCTCGTCCTGACCCTGCACGTTTGCTATGGCATGGCGGCGCGTCGCCACGTGCCTCTTCCACGCCGCGATGCCTGAGGGGAAAGGCATGACGGTTCCATATCAGGGCGTCCCGCATGGCTGGTTCGCCGTTGCCACCAGCAGCGAGCTGCGCCGCGGTTGCGTCCTCGAGCGACGCTATTTCGGGCGGGAATGGGTGCTGTGGCGCAGCGTCAGCGGCCGCGTGGCCATGCAGGACGCCTACTGCCCACACCTCGGCGCGCACCTCGGTGACGGGCGCGTCTGCGGCGAGCACCTGCAGTGCCCCTTCCATCACTTCGAGTACGCGACCGACGGCCGCTGCGCCGCCACTCCCTCCGGCGGCGCGCCGCCGAGCATCCGTCTGGTTGGCCTTCCCATCCGAGAAACCAACGGGATCATCCTCGCGCACTGGCACGAGCGTGGGGAGGCCCCGGCCTGGGAGCCGCCCGACCTCGACGAAGAGGAGTTCACGGGCTTCCACTTCAGCAGCCGGACGTTTCGTGGTCACCCTCAGGAAGTGTCCGAGAACAGCGCCGACTGCGGCCACTTCGGACCCACGCACGGCTACGGCAATGCCTGCATCACGGATGGGCCGCGCATCGAAGGGCACGTGCTCTACTCTTCGTACACCATGGACCGCAGCCTCGACTTCATCGGCTTGCCGCGCGCCAAGGCCGAGCTTTCCTTCGATGCGCAGGTCCACGGGCTGGGCCTGTCGCGCGTGCGGGCGCGAGTCTCCCGCGTTGGGATCGAGGCCGATCTGCTGATCCTGCCGACTCCGATCGATGCCTCTACGGTGCAGCTGCGTTTCGGCGCACGCGTGCGCAGGTCGCGCGTGCCGCTGCTGACCATGCTGATGAAGGCCGCCTTCGTCCGCGGCTACCATTCCGACTTGTTGCGCGACATCCCGATCTGGACGCGCAAACGGTTCGTGGAGCGGCCGCCGCTGACGGCGGCCGAAGCGCCAATCGCGATGTATCGAAGGTATGCGCGGCAATTCTATTGCGACGCATCGGCCGGCCAGCGCCGCGCCGCAGTGGGCGAGTGATGCGCCGCCTCACCGGGAGCGGCTCGCCGCGTCACGCGTGAAGAGGCGTCGTCCCTTGCGCTAGCTTCGCCGCTCGTTGCGCAGGCCGTTGCTGGCGATGGTCTCGAGGTCGTCCAGGATTTCGAGCTTCTCCGCATCGCTCGGGTCGCCGTCGTCACCCTCGTCGCGGTTATAGTCGACGATGGCGGCGTCGTTGGCCAGCTCCGCGTCGTGCGCATGAACGATGGCCTCGCGCAGCTCCGGATCGAGCTTGTCGCAATCGAACATCACCTTCTGGTAGCCCACCTGCGCGACGGCATCCGCCGAGACGTCGAAGTCGCCCGCGTTCTCGACGTAGACCGTCAGGCGGCGACGCTCGGGATCGATTCCCCGGATGGCGCCGAACTCCTCGGTCCCGTCCTTGGTGAAGGCGTGATAGCCCACTTGGATGTCCTCGTTCATGGCCGTCTCCTTGCGTGCTTCGCGCGTCCGACAGGAGAGTAGTGGCCTGCCATTGCGCCCTCAGCAACGCGTTTCGCGCCCGCGCACGCACGCCGTGCGCTCATGGGCGGCAGCCGCTCGCTCACGCGTGTGCGAGCAACTCGCCCGGGCGCAGGCGTGGCCCTCAGCTTCGCCGCTGCGACCGCGCACGGTCCACGCGGTGGATGAGGTCCTCGCCGATCTCGATCCTGCCGAACGGGTTCAGGCGCAGCCCGACGATCGGGGAGAAGGCGATCTCATCGCCGAACCTGCACGGCGCCGCCAGGCGCAGCGTGATGCGCGGCGGATTGACCAGCGTCGTGATGCTGACGTTCATGACATCGGACAGCGCAATTCTCTCCTCCTCCCCGCCGCGCTTGAAGAGCAGGAAGTCGCCGCAGTCGTAGACTTCATCGGCTAGATCACCCACCAGCTTCCTGGTGGTGACGAAGCCGAAGGCCGCCATGACGGTGGGGATGACGAAGAGCATCGGCCTTTCCCGGCCGCGGCCGCTGACGGCGACGTGAACGAGGAACCCGCCGAGGAAGACGAACCACAGCACGGGAAAGACGCGCTTGTTCAGAAACGTGTACGGTGAGGAGAGGCGTTTCATGGCCGCAGCCGGATGCTGGATGCTAGCACGGCGGTGCAACGTTTCCTTGGCGCGCGCGGACGGCCGCGGGCGTCTGCCAGGCTCGCCGCCGGCCCTCCTGCGCATCGTCACCGATGCAAGCGCCCACTCTCGATGGATTTTGCGGCCCGATGCCGCAGCATGCGCAGTTGCCGATGATCGACGACGAACACGTGCGCAGCCGCGACGTGTCCAGGGAAGGTGGCCGGCCGCGCCCGCGCGTCCTTGCCGCAGCTGTCGCGGCCGCCATGGTCGCCGCGGCCGCCGCAGCCGTGGCCTTGCCGGGCCTGGAGCGGTGGCAGCTTCGCCAGCGCTGCCGGTCAGGGGCTTCCGTCGACGATGCGACGCTGCGCCAATGCCTGGCGCTCGAAGCCGAAGGCGCCTTCGAGGCAAGTGAGCGCAACGGCCGGCGAATCGTGGAGGCGGCAATTCGCGCGGCGCCGGCGACCGTGCCGATGTTCGACGGCCGCGCCTTCGACGTGTGGGCGTATAACGGGCAGGTGCCGGGGCCGACCTTGCGCGTACGGCGCGGCGATACGCTTCGCGTTCACTTCACGAACGGCCTGCCGCAGCCGACTACGATCCACTGGCACGGCGTACGCGTGCCCAACGCCATGGACGGCGTGCCGGGCGTGACGCAGGAACCGGTCCAGCCCGGACAGACGTTCGTCTACGAATTCACCCCGCGCGAGGCGGGAACGTTCTGGTTCCATCCGCATCTGCGCTCGAGCGAGCAGGTCGAGCGAGGCCTGTACGGCGTGCTGATCGTCGAGGACGAAGCACCGGCCGCGCACGTCGAGGAGATGATCTGGGTGCTGGATGACTGGCTGCTCGACGGCACCGGCCGGCTGCGCGAGAGCTTCATCACCCGCAGCGACCTTGCGCACGACGGACGCTGGGGGAACGTCGTGACGGTGTCCGGCAAGGTGCGTCCGCGATTCTCGGCACGTCCGGGGCAACGCCTGCGCATCCGCGCGGTCGACGTCGCCAATGGCCGCGTGTTTGCGCTCGACTTTGGCGAGCTGCGGCCGCAGATCATCGCGCAGGACGGAATGTATCTGCCGCAGCCGCGACCGGCTTCGCGCGTCGAGCTGGCACCGGGCAACCGCGCCGACTTCGACCTCGTCATCCCCTCGGACGCTGTCGGCCGCACTTTCGTGATCCATGACCGGTTCACCAGGACTCCCATCGAGCTCGCATCGATCACTGTCGAAGGCGAGGCGGTTGCGACGCCTCCTGCAGGGCATCCGTCCGGCACCGTGCCGGCGTGGGCGGAGGCGTCGAGGCTCGCGCCGGACCATGAGCTGCGCCTCAACGCACGTGCCGGCGGCCCCTATGGCATCGAATGGACGATCAACGCTGCGGTGATGCGGCATGACGAGCCCGGGCACCATCATCACGAGGCGCCGTATCGGCTCGACGCCGGCCGCTTCGCCAAGATCCGCTTCATCAACGATTCGGCACGCCTCCATCCGATGCACATCCACGGGATGTTCTTCAAGGTACTGGCGCGCTCCGGTTCCCCAGTGGACGAACCGGCATGGCGTGACACGGTGCTGATGCGGCCGCGCGAATCGATCGACATCGGTGTGGTTCCGGTCGACCTCGGACGTTGGATGCTCCACTGCCACATCCTGGAGCATGCGGACTCGGGAATGATGACGCTCGTTGAGGTACGTTGAGGCAGATGCCACGCGGCGATGCTGCCGTCGGGCGTGCTACCGTTCTCGATCGCCACCGGCAGATATGGCCTCGCTCGCGCAAGCGCTGGAATGAACATGCGACGACAGCTTCGCGCAGTGCGCAGACGCGCTGGCGCAGCAGAGTTTCGACGTTTGCTCACCACGCGACCAGTCATTTTTCTGCTGGATGCGCGCCATACCCACGGCTGCGGTCCTGTCGACTGTGCAATTGCCTGCTAAAAAAGAATCGCACCGGCACAACATGAATAATACAAACCCGCTGCCGGTCGCAGGTCATTATGAAGAAACTCAACGCATGCACGGCAATCCTTGGAGCAGCCTTTCTCATCACAGTTGCACCCGCGCCGATGAGCTTTGCCCAGTCGGAGACTGGGCTGGAACACGGCAAGGGGCACCAGAAGAACAAACACGGCAGCGCAACCGGCTCTGAAAAGGCCGTTGGCACGGGCGGATCGGGCGCCGCATCCACGAGTGGCACCGCGACCAGCACGGGCACCGGCGGCTCAGGCACCGCGACCAGCACGGGCACCGGCGGCGACGCTGCGAGCAACACTCGCGGCGGCGACACCACCGGCGGCGCGGCCACCGGCGGATCGGCGAGCAGTGGCGACACCACGGGTGCGACCATCCAGCTCGGCGACAAGGCCAAGATCATGCCGCATTCGACGGTGAACACGCCGACGACCGGCAGCACCGCGACGGGCGGAGCGGCCACTGGCGGTAGCGCCACTGGTGGTACCACCACCGGCGGCTCGGCCACTGGCGGAGCCGGCACCGGCGGCACGGCCACCGGCACCGGCGGCAGCGGCACCGGCGGCTCGATCGATCGCACCGGCGGCTCGGCCACGGGCACCGGCGGCGACGGCACCGCCGCCCCGTAAGGTCCGATACAAAACATAGAGAACGCAATGACGGCCCGCGGGAAACCGCGGGCTGTCGCGTTTCGTTTCCATGAAACCATCATCACTCTGTGTTCCATCGCTATCCGGCATCGCCACAACTGCGGCGTTGTCGATTCTTTGCCTGACATCTCCCGCGCAAGCGGATCCGCAGAAACATCGACGAGGCGACTCAAGCGTGACGATCACGGGCGGCACGGTGACTGGTGGCTCCGCCGTGGGCGGCTCGGCTACCGGCGGCTCGGCTACCGGTGGCTCGGCGCGGGGCGGTGACGCGCGCGGTGGTGATGCCGTCGGCGGGTCTGCGGTCGGCGGCTCGGTGACTGGCGGCTCCGCAACCCCCGGATCGGCAACGAGCGGCTCGGCAACGGCCGTTGGCGGCAGCGCCACGAGCGGCAGCGCGACGAGTGGAAGCGCCACGCCGGGAATGGCGACGGCAACCGTGGGCGATCGCACCATCCGCGCGTCCGGCGACAGTGGTGTGAGCATCCAGGCAGAGGGAGGCAGGGCAAGAGTTCGCGTCGGAGAGCACGAGCTGCTGGTCGAAGACGACCGCGTCATCGTCAACGGCGAGGTTCGCGCCAGGCTATCGCCGTCGGCCGACGACATCCAGGTCACCGTGCAAGATGGACGGTTGACGGTGCGCGCCGACAGAAGCGAAGTGCTGTCCGAAGACCTGCGACACTAGATCGCCGGCCGCGCGATCCTACTCAGGCCGTCGTCGCCTACCACCGCCGCGATGCCGGCAGTCGATCTTCTGTAACCTGGCGGTGGGCGGAGGTATCGGAGATCCGTTCTCTGCGGACTGGACCGCAGATTCCCTGATACTCGGGAATTTACTGGGAGTTCTCGCGACTGGCTGCCTAGCGGCGAGTCTGCTGCGCTTGCCTGAATCCGAGTGAATTCCCTGAACCACCGAACAGAATGCCTCGCCGGATCAGGGAACGCGCGGGAACGCAGTCGCCTGCGCGTGGGATGCCAATGTCGGGCCAATCGTTGGCATCATTCGCGAGAGACTTTTGTCACCAAAAGCTGTGGGAATTGTCACCGGAATTCGGGGCGTCCCGAAAAAATCGCTGTTGGTCCCAGCGGTCAGCAAAATTAGATGGGGCCAATTTTCGTAGGCCCTCGCGACAGAATCGAAGCCCCGGAGCCATTGTCTCGTGAAGACAGAAGACGGGCCCTCCAAATACCGAGAACTCCGCCGGCTTCCGTTCCATTCCATCAAAAACGTGCCGTACTGGGCGTAAACTCAGAGTTGCTTCTGGGTACACTTCAGGTTATCTCTGGCGCGTGTGGGAGTTGGAATTCACGCGCGATGCCGCGAGGGCGCTTCTGCGGATGCCGAGAGACCAGACTCTTCGTATCCGCCGCAAGCTCGACGAACTGGCGAAGAACCCGCAGGCGGCCGCCAACGTCAAGAAGCTGACGGAGCATCCGGGCTACCGTCTGAGAGTCGGCGACTGGCGCGTCGTGTATTTGCTCGACCATGGACGCATCGTGATCCAGGTAATCCGAGTCGCGAAGCGAGGTGTATCGATGAGTGTCCGAATTCTCGAAGCCAATGGGAAGCCTGCGTTCGCAGTGCTTGCTTACGATGAATACCAGGCGCTGCGCGCGTTGGCCGACGACGCGGAGGACACCGCCGCGCTCGTTCGTTTCGCGAAGCGCTACGCCGCGGGCAAGGAGGAGACGGTCCCTGCCGCTGTCGTCAATCGGCTGCTGGCCGGGGAGACTCCGCTGCGCGTATGGCGCGAGCACCGCGGTATGACGGCAGCCCAGGTCGCGGCGTCCGTCGACATCACTCCCGCCCACGTCTTCAAGCTGGAATCCGGCAAAGGGGATCCTTCGGTCGCGCTGCTACGCCGGCTTGCGAAGGTGCTTCGCGTGTCGCTCGAAGACCTAGTCGGAGCTGAACCGGACTGAAGGGGATAAGGGATAGGAACAACAAGCGGCCATCTCCAAGCGTCGCCGGTCGAATCCGTCGGCCGCGCGCCGCAGCTCTGGGTCCGTCCGATCGGTCCCCCACCTTGCCGACCTGGCCGGGCGTGCTGCGCATCGACGTCGACATGCGTGGAGGCGACGTCAGCCATCCGATCTGGCGCCAGCCGCTGACGAAAATGACCGACAACTACTACATTCCCAGCGACAACCCTTTCGTCGGTGTCACCGACGCGCTCGAGGAGTTCTACGCCATCGGCCTTCGCAGCCCTCACCGCATGACGCACGATGCCGCCGACGACCTGACCTGGATCGCCGACGCCGGCCAGAACAATCGCGAGGAGCTCGACATCCTGCAGGCTGGCGCCAATTTCCAGTGGAACTGGCGCGAAGGCAGCATCGCCTTCGAGGACCACCTCGGGGTTCCCAGCCCGCTCATCGGCACCGGACCGATCCGATCCTGGATTACGACCGCAGCCTGGGCGGGACCATCATCGGCGGATACGTCGATCGCGGCAGCCGTTACGCGATCTCTACGGCAGGTACATCTACGGCGACTACCTCTCGGGCCGCGTCGGGGCCCTTCGGTACGGGAAGACCGGGCAGACCGTTTCGGTGCTGGAGAACACCCTTCTCATGCAGACGCCGTTCCGCTTCCGCGAGGATGGGATCACCTCCTTCGGAGTCGACCATGCCGGCGAGATGCACCTCTTGACGCTCGGCGAGCCGGGTCAGATCCACAAGATCGTGGCCGCTCCCAAGGATCCCGGCGCGATGCCTCTTCTGCTCTCGCAGACCGGGCTCTTCACCGATCTGTCGCCGCTGACGCCGCGCACCGGTCTGGTTCCGTACTGGGTGCGCAGCCCCCTATGGTCGGATGGCGCGCTCAAGCGGCGCTGGCTGGCGGTCCCCACGGGTAGCTCCATCACGTACTCGACCGACGGCGCGTGGACGTTCCCGGCCGGCAGCGTCTTCGTCAAGCACTTCGACCTAGCCACGTCGACCGCACAGCTGACACCGCTGGAGACGCGTGTGCTGGTGATGCAGGCCAGCCGGCAGCTCTATGGCGCAACATATCGATGGCGCGCCGATGCAAGCGATGCCGATCTCACACCGAGCCCTTCGAGGCCGAGATCGCCGTGCAGACCGGCGGCGGCACGCGAATGCAGACCTACTGGTTTCCCGGCCCCAACGGCTGCCTGACCTGCCACACGGGCGGCGCCGGCCAGGTCCTCGGAATCAAGTCGCGCCATCCGACCGGCCTGACCGCCGACGCCTCGCTCGACTCGGATCTCGATCAGCTGCAGTGGCTGAGCGATGCCTCGTACTTCTCGACGCCGTTGAGCGACGAGGCCATCGCCGCGATCGAGCCGTTGCGCGCGTTGGACGACGAGACGGCGACGGCCGAGACGCACGTGCGCTCGTATCTGGATTCGAACTACTCGCACTGCCACGGTGCTATCGTGATCGACCGTGCGCTGTGGGACGGCCGCTTTACCACGCCGCTTGCGGAGCAGGGCCTGGTCATGGGCGAGCTGGCCGGCGACTATGCCAGCGACGCCGCGCGGGTGGTGCGGCCCGGTGTCCCGTCGCTGTCGATCCTCCATCAGCGAACCGAAACGACGGATCGCGCCGCTCGCATGCCATCGGTCGGACGCGCCGAGCGTGACGAGGAGTTCGTCACCGTTCTGGAGGAGTGGATCAAGAGCCTGCCGCCTCCGCCTTACCGGTGTCCGCCGGCAGTGCGCGAACCGTCACCGTGCCGCGACCGGCAGCAGGAGAAGGCGCACTTGCGAATAGATGCAGGCGCGCAAGGCGACAGGCTGGGTTGGGATCACGTCCACGGACCGCAGGTGACGGCCGCCGAGCTGCTCGATCCGTCCGTTGATTCGACAGCGAGCTACGCGCTGTGCGTTCACGACGACGGCGCGCTCTCACGCGAGCTCATCTTCGCGAACGAGTGCGCCGAGCCGGCGTGTTGGACCGCACGCAGTCCCGGCACGCTTGCCTACCCGGACCGCAACGTCTCGGGCGCAGTGGCCGGGGCGCGTCTTCGCGCCGGCGCCGGCCGTACCCGCTTCTCGCTTGCTGGCGGAGGGCCTGCATCCTTCGAGGCTGCCGGTGGCCACTCCGGTGGTTGCCGAGCTGTCGATGAGCCGCGACGGTGTCGAGCAGTGGTGCGTGCGCGCCGAGCTCGACGCCGTGCGGCGCAACACCGCGGTGCAGGCGCGGCTGACCACGCAATGATGCCTAGTAGGTAGTATGCTTCCATCGGTGCGGCTCAGTTCATCACCACGAACGTCGCCGACGTGCTGTACTTGCCGCTCTTGTTTCACGGCGCGCAACTGCCATTGGCGGTGCCGTCGTCGATCACGTCGCAATCGAACGGTAGCTCGCCCGCTTGACGGTAGATGCGGCAAGCTCGACAGATCACGCCGCGGTGCATGCACTGCGTGAACACTTGCGGTGAAGACGTTGCGCATTGACCCGGCAAAAGTCGCGCCAATTCTGTCGGAGCGCAGCTCAGCAGAACGGTTCGCTCCAGCTTGTCGAGCGCACGAAACAGCAGGCGGTCCTCCTTGGGTGTGTCGCCCGGGGCGGCTGTCAAGCAATACGCGAAGCTCTGCGGTGCGGTCACTTTGCCTTGATCGATGCGGACGTCCGTGCAGGCCGTGTAGCGGCGCATGTACTTGGCCATGACACCGTCGACGGCTTTAACAGTTAGCTTTTGACAGCGTGCGCCCGATGAGTTCTGGCTGCGGATGACCGGTGCCGCGGATATGTCTCGTCCAAACAGGTCTTCGAGAAGGGCGGTCCGCTCGGCGACCGCTGCATCGATGGCGGCGGCCATGCCGGCGTAACCGTACTCGACTTTGCTGCACTCCGGCCATTCAGAGGCGATCGCGTCGTCGCGTGCGGCAGCGAGGCTATCATTGGGGCTGTCGACGCAGTCGCCGAAATCATCGCGGGCAGCCTGCGCATCCGACAGGCACGACAGGCTCTGTCGTGCCTGCATCGAGCTCACGTTTATCGCCGTTCGATTCGCGACACCGATGCAGGCCTCGCCGATCTGGCTGATCCGTGGCTCGCGCGAACACGAAGGTGAACACCCGTCTACCGCTTCAGTATTCGCGTCGTCGCACTCCTCGGCCGGCGTTTCCAGTAGCCCGTTGCCGCACGTCGGGACGAGAGGCGTGCCGAGGACAGGGCCGAACACGTCACTTTCTTGGCCATCCGCCGTGACAGCACTCGCGAAATACTGATAACCGATACCGGCCTGAAGCGGACGGTCGAGAAAGGAACTTTCCACGCCGTCGGCGATCAACTCCAGCGGTGAATCTGCCAACGATCGGTAGATGCGGAAGCGGTACGGCCATGGGTGGATGACGTCGATACGCACCGCGTCCGTCAGATCCGAGGAGGTTGTGATTCCCGTCGGCGCGATCAGCTCGCGGAATCGCTTCACGGTCTCGTAAGTCTGATCGATCGCCATCGCGCAGGCCGCGGCGTCGGCCGACCCCGCCGCCACGCCGGTCGGTGCTCCCTCGTAGAGAACTTCCGGGTTGGCGAAGTACGGAATCTGGGGACAGCTCCCCGCGCAGCCCTCAAAAGAAGCCATCACCGTGCGGAAATCGCCTCGTGGTTCCTGGTAGCCATAGGCGTAGGGAAATGCCGGCACCGACCCGGCGTTCACCCGATCATGCTGGCAGCCCATGTTGTGCCCCAGCTCGTGCGCGAGGGTCAGTCCGCCAGGGAGGCAGGAGAAGAGCACCATGCTGAAGGCAGACGACTCGAAGGAGACGTCCACGTCCTGCATGAGATAGGCACGGCCGCAGACGTTGTCGGAAGTGTGCGAGACGAAGACGACGAGGTCAGCGAGATAGGCGTTGCGCAGCGCATGGACCTCATCGAGGACTCCGTCACCGGGATCACGCAGGCTCGGAACGATCGCCGCAGGATCAGGCGATACCTCGGGATAGTCGAGGCCGGCGACATGAGCCAGCCGGATTCTCGTGATCATGCCGCTATTGTCGTAGGCGTCGTTTGCGGCATCCACAGCAAGCTGAATCTTTGCCTCGGCTGCTGGATCGAATGTCGCGATTCGGTTGGTGTAGACCACCAGGACATTGATGACGTCCGAGTGGCGCTCGCGTACAGATGGCAGCGAATGAGTGACGTCCGGAAAGTCACGCCGTTTGTGTCCGTGGGACGCCCTCAGAGGCTCTCCGTCGCCGTATATGGGCTGTGGCTGCAGTTGCCGGATCCAGTGAAGTCCGTTCGCAGCCGGTTCCACTTCGAAGGTTGCATAGTCCACCTGAACCCGTGCGACGATGCCGTCCTCCGCGACTACCGCCACCGCTTGACCGACGTCAACGCCCTCGAGCTTGCCGCTCCAGCTCAGCATGCCACCAGCTCGGTATGTCAAGGCGGTCCGGCGGGCGAAGACGCGGACATCGTCGAACAGATTCAGCTCGACAGTTGATGAGCGTTCCAGCAGCCCGGCCTCGAGCAGGACGAGCCGTTCGCGCAACGCCCGGCCGGCAATGCCTTCTTTCACCGCCGGCACTGCTTGGAGGGTGGTGGTGATGAGATCCTCAGTGGCAGGAAAGAAAAGCGGCGGGGCGGCCAACGCATCTATAGCCGCCGCGAGACAAAAGGCGACCACCGGTGCTACTGCGACCGTCTGCCGTGACATGGGCCGAACCTAGCAGTCAGGCATTGACTGTGGCCAGCGACTCCACCGCGTTCCTTGGTCTCGGTCGTGACTCCCGTCCCTCAAGCATGGTCACCACCTCGAACGCCGGCGTGATCGCGACGATCTTGTTCGCGGTGACCAGCATTACCCACAGGTTGCCTTCGGAGTCGAAGCCGCAGCCGTCGGTCAGACCGAGGCTGCGCAGCACCTCGGGGGATAGGAAGAACAGGCCGCCATCTCCAAGCGTCGCCGGTCGAATCCGTCGGTCTCCTGTCAACTCGGCCGCGCGCCGCAGCTCTGGGTCCGTCCGATCGGTCCCCCACCTTGCCGACCTGGCCGGGCCGTGCCGCTGCGCCAGCGCGTCGATCTCGAGCGCGGCGAAGTAGGCGTAGCCGGAAGCGAAGTCGAACCAGAACTCTATTGGTGATGGCGGTTCGCTCATCTCCATACCCTCAGGCCAGTTCAACGCGGAACGAGTTGGACGATCGGAATCGTGCGGCCGGCCTGCGCAGCTCGCGCGCGATAGCCTTTGAACTCCGGGAAGACTTTATCCGCAAGCTGCCAGAGCCGCTGTCGCTCGGCGTCGTCCTCGACGACGACGGCGCGCAACGGAACGCCGCCGTAGATGACGTCGAAATTCTTGCGAAGGTTGTGGTACCACGCCGGGTGCTCCGGCAGGCCGCGCTTCGATGCAATGATCGTGACTCGGTCGCCGTCGTGGAAGTAGAGCGTGGCGTTGAAACGCGGCTGGCCGGTCCGGGCGCCTCGCGTCTCCAGCAGCGCGGTTGGAAGCGGGCTGGCGGTGCTGAGGCGGCCGTTCGTGAGCCTGAGGAGGAAGGGGTCGAGCTTCCAGGAGATGTTGGTGGAGATCCAGGCGCCGAGGCTTGTGGAGGAAAGGCGCGCGAGGGCGAGGTAGAGGCGGCTGCGCGGCTTATTTGGATCGACGTAAGGGAGCATCAGTCGCGACGCCATGCTTCAGCTGTCAGCAACGGATTCGGCAACTCGAGGTCACAAACTGTGACCTCAAGTTCGAGATACTCTTTCGCACCGGAGCGACTATCCATGTGGCTGTCCGAGCATCAAAGCGGCACCCACTGAAAGGGAAGCGGGATGGTGGCGGTGCGTCTCTCCATCGCGTTCGACACGACGGGCGGAGAGCTGGCTTGCACAGCAGATCCAGTACGACCCGGCCGCGGTCGAGCGGAAGCGAAAAACACTGGGAGTAAAGCCTATCGCCGCGTGACGGGTCGGGATTGAGTCGCCTAACGATTGCCTGAGCGGCGGGCGCCCTGCGCCTTCAGCAACACCGCCTCGTCCCGTCCGCTGCATGTGTAGTTGGACCCACCGCTCACAGCTGCTTTAACAACCTTTCGTATTCCGGGTGCGTTCCGATCCAGAACCAGACAACTTCGTCCCCATCGACCGTCGCTACCGCTCGGTGTCCCAAGCCGATCCGAGCAGAATAAATTGGAAGTTGCGGATGTACCGGCTTGAACTGCAGGCTGGGATGCGAGGGGTTGTCTTTGAAGAGGCGGTAGGAGCTGCGCGCCCGCGCACGAACGTGGGCCGGAAGCGCCTCCAGCGCCGCGACCGGGCCGTGGTCTTCGATGTCACAGTTTGTCGGGATCAAGTGGCTCGGTGCGCCCGGCCCTGTGCTCGGCCAGCGCTTCTTCTGCAAGTTTCTCCAGAGCAGGCAGCGGTGCTGCGAGAGCCGCATCCCTTGCATCCTCCGCACGAATCTCCTCGAGGATGGCCGCAGCGAGTTCGTCTTGCTCGCGATCGGACAGCCGCGACGCGATCTCGAAAGCCTTCTGGAGAGCCTTTGTCATAGCAATACGATCCTACTCCTACACGGCGTGCCAGACCAATCCGCGTTGACTTTGGTCCAACGGATGCGAAGCGCGTGATGCTCGGCGGATCGAGAAGTCCAGTGGGGCCGTCCTCTTCTTTCATCTGGCGGGCCGCTTCACGCCAACCAGAGGCCCGGCGTCAGCGGCCGGTGTCGCCAGCGAAGCGAGCCGCCGGGCTCTTGTACTTTCGCCTCACCGCCGACCCTACGGGAACCGGCCAAATCGCACTTGGAGAAACTCGGCCATATCGGCGGAGATCGACCCGAACCCAGTTCAGAGAGAAGCGTCCGCGCCCACTGGATCACCAGAAGCCCCGGCAATCCCGCAATTGTCGCGTCGTCGTCTGTGAACCGTCGTTTCGCAGAAAATGAAGTGGCGGAGAGGGTGGGATTTGAACCCACGGTACCTGTTACAGTACACACGCGTTCCAGGCGTGCTCCTTAAACCGTGCTCGGACACCTCTCCGTTCGTGGAACGAAGAAAGTAGCCGCGCCCGCCGCGGCTTGCAACGCTTGCATCTCGACGCAGCACGCGCACGCTTCGGCAGCCCGAAAGCGGAGCGGCGACGAGAAATCGACACGCGCCTACGCCGCGTTTCGCACGCCAGCGGCGGCCGCCTCCATCACCGCTCGCCCGGCACACCCCACTCTTCCACGGCAGCCCGCGATACCTCCGGAACATTGGCACGCACGTCGGCAAGGAAGTCGCAAAGCGCTTCGTTCCACCCGATGTAGCGAGTGATTCCGTAGGCGAGCAACCCGACGTGCAGCGCGACCAGCGACGAGCGCAGCACCGCACCTTCCATGGCGATGTGGATCGCGAAGGCCGCCCAAAAGCACAGCATCGCCACCTGCGCGACGATGCACGTTCCCGGCACCGGCGTGCGCTCAGCCACCTTGGGCGTGCGCACGAAGCGCGGCTTGTCCCCGGTCAGCAACTGCCGCAGCGACAGGAGAAGCCCGGCAACGTTGACGGGGATGAGCAGCAGGTTGAGCGCATAGACGCGGGCGACATCGCTCCACCGATAGCCGCACCGGACGAGGTCGCGGCCGTAGAGTCCGAAATACGACAGCGTCATCAGCGGCAGCCACGGCGCCCGCACCGCCTCGTCGTAGAAACAGAACGGCAACGCCAGGAGCGCCAGGCTCGCCGGTCCGAGCGAGACCAGGTAGTGCAGGCGAACCGCCGCTTCGGCCGCCCGGGACCGAAGTGAGCCCCCACCGCCGAGCAGCGACCGCACCAGGCGCGGCACGAGCAGCACGCCACCGTTGGCCCAGCGAAGTCGCTGCACGAGAAGCGAACCGAAGTCGGTCGGCGTCGAGCTGAACACCAAGCGTTCGTCCAGGCTCCGCACGTGCCAGCCGCGCCGGCGCAGTTCCAGCGTCGTCTCGGTATCCTCGATCACCGTACGGTCGTGCAGGTATTTGGTGACCGGCCAGCCGCGCTCGCAGCCCGTCACCGCGACCTCGCGCAGAGCCGCCAGACGTGCGACGGCGTTGGCGCCGACCCAGAAGCCGGCGCCGGCCACGGTCATCCCCTGATGAACGATGTATTGGACGTCGGTCGTCGCGCCGGCGATGCGTTCGACGAAGCCGGAGGCGGACGGGAATGCGCTGTAAGGGGTCTGCACGACGGCCACGCTCTCGTGGCCGCGGCGCCGCATCGCCTCGACCATCCGCTGCGCATATTGCGGCAGCGCGATCGTATCGGCGTCCAGGAAAAGCACCAGCTCCGTCTCCGGTACCCGCAGCGTTGCATGCGCCGCATCGCACCGCTCCAGGAGCAGCCGGGCTCCCGAGGCGACCTCGCGGTAACAGCCGCCCATCAAGGCCAGGTAGCTGTTGAGGTTCATCGCCTTGTTGGGCTCGTGTGCCACGTTCTCGAAGCGCTTGCGCTCGAACGCGTCGACGCCGCAGTCGAACATCGACGCAACCTCGGCGTGGACCCGCGCCATCTCGGCAATGTCGCCGCTTCCAGAGCGCCAGCTCGCCGCCTCCTCCTCGAGCGCCGTCGCCCTCGCGAGGAGGCAGTGGTCGGCGAAGAAGGATTCTTCGTGGTCGCGGACGTCGCAGTCGGCGGCGCGCTCGCGCAGCCATTGCGCACACGACTCGAGAAGCTCGGCCAGACGAATGCGCGACTCGGCCGTCTCGCCGCAGGACAGGAGCGCCGACCCCGCGTCGCGGCAGCGCGCGTGCATGCAACGCAGCTGCGCATCGAGCTCCTGCACCAGGTTTCGCGCCGACAGAAGAAGACGGCGGCCTTCGACGTCCTGCGGATGCGGCGGATCGTCGATGAGAAGCACCACGCGGCGACTCAGATGCGTCTGGAGCGCCGCCGAGAGCAGCGTGCGCCGCACGATCCGCGTCTCCTCCTTGTACGAAGGCACGAGGATCGTCAGCGAGGGCACCGAGCTGGCGACGGACTGCGCGCCGGCGCTCCGGTGGCGATCGTCGCCTGCGCAGCCGCTGGCGCTCGGCCGGCCGCACGCATTCTTCCCGTTGCCGGCCCGGGCGCTGTCACTCGCCTCGCCGCTCTCGACCGGATGACCCCATCCCGCATGCACCGCCGTACGCATCGCAGGCCGCTGCGACGAGCGCAGCCACGCAAGCCGCGCAACTTCGTGCACGAGCACGCCGTAGCCTACGCACGACAGCACCAACAGAGAGATGGCGTCGGCGAGCGCGTCCAACCACGCCCCGCGAGCGACCGCCAATGCCAGCGCATGGGCGATATCCGTCAGCGGCAAGGCAAGCCCTGCCAGCGCAGCCGCCAAGAGCACCTGCGTCAGTCGAATCTCGCGCCGGGTCAGGCGCGAGAGGATGGATGAAGCCCCCGTCACCGTGGAAAGTGCGGCGCGGCCATCCCCGCGATGGCCGCGCCGACCACTGTCGTTCGATCTACATGCACGGCACGTCCGGGTCGTTGCCGCTGGACGTGCAGGTACTCGACGCGCTGATCTCGATGGTGCCGTCGACGTTGAAATCGTTGTTGAGCGCGGTGGTGTTCTGGAACGACCGCATCGCTGCGGCGTCGGCCTTGATGGAGTTCTCCGACACGTCCGTACTGCCGTTGAACCCGCTCTCGGCCACGAAACCGAGAACGCCGCCCGCCTTGATCTTGTTGCCGCTGAACGTGACGCTGCCACCGTTGGGGGCGGTGACGTCACCCAACTTCGCGCCAATCTTCGAATCCGTCACCGTCATCGTGCTCGACCCCGTGAACAACACCCCGTTGCCGAGCTTGGCCGTGAACTTGGACCCCGACACCGTGGCAGCGGAGCTGCCGGTGACGGTGATTCGTCCTTCGTCGGCCTTGAACTTGGAATCGGTGATCGTGCGCGTTCCGCCCGGGCCGATGATGATGGCATCGCCGTCGGCATCGAACGTATCCGACTGCAGCTGGCTGTCGGCGATCGTGACGGTGCCGGAGCCGCCCACGCGAATGCTGCCGCCGCGCGCCCGGATCTTGGCATTGGTCAGCTGCACGCTGGACGGGCCGATCGCCACGCCCTCGCCCGCATAGTTGACGCCCGCAGCGTCGATCTTGCAGTCCGTGCACGTCCAGGTGCCGTTGCCGCCGATGTGCACCGATCCCTGGTCCGCAACGAAGGAAACGTTGGTTCCGGTGACGCCTTCGGGGGCCATCGACAATGCCGACTCGTGCGGGTTGGCGCCACCGGCGCCACCGGCATGAAAGTCGACGTCCTCGAGCGTGAACTGGCAGTTGCCGCCGAGGCCGATCGTGCCGTTCAGCGCCGACAGCGTCGTCCGGCGAATTTCGCTGTCGACGGGAGGGAACGTCGACGGGCCCAGGTTCATCGAGCCGTTGAAGCTCGAAGCTTCCGAGGACATCGTCACGAGCGCCGAGTCGTGAATGATGTGCGCCGCGCCGGCCAGCGTCAGCCGCCCTTCGCTGAACAGCGTGCTCGAGTAGATGCCGATCGGAGCGCCGCCGCTGGTGCCGGGTGCGATTCTGAGTTGACCGCCGCTGGTCAGCTTGCTGTCGGTGACGGTCCACGGGCCGGTCGAGCCGCCGAGTGTGACATCACCGGGCGCCGTCACGCTGCTTCCCTCGATGACTGCGCCGTTGCGCGGAGGCAGTCGGATGAAGCTCGTTTCGGAGGTCAGCTTGCTGCCCACGATGCTGAGGAGACCCAACGAATCCAGCGTGATCGAGCCGCCGGCGGTTATGCGGCTGCCATCGATGGTGAACGTGGTCGCGTCTCCGCTGACATAGAGATCTCCGCTGATCGTCAGCTTGACGTCCTGGAAGGCGAGCGAGAAGCCGCTGATGCCGTAGGTGCAGCTGCCTTCGACAGTGGCCTTGCCGCTGACGACCGTGTCTTCGGCGATGAAGATCGGGCCGGGACACCCGCCAAAGAATTCCTGCGCTGGCACCTCGGCCGCTTGCGCGTGGCCGTGGGTGGCGGCGGCAAGGCAGGCAACGGCGACCGCCCTGCGGCAGGTGGATACAAAGATATGCGGCAGTTTCATCGACTTCTCCCTCTTACAATCGCATGTACCCGGAGGCGGCATGAGCGTGCCGCTCCAAATGCCCGCCAGCGCGGGCTAGTGTCGAGCAGGGGTCCCCCTCCGAAGCGAGCCGCATCTGACGTGAGCGATCGTCTTAAGTCAATGATTTCAGGCGCAGTCGTTGCGTTGATGCTCCTGCTGGCAGCAGTGCCCATGGCGGCCGCGGGCGGCGGCAGCGCCGGTCCGGTCATCGTCACCTTCAATCTGGAGACCGATGACGACGCGCTGGCGGTGCGAAGCTTTCCGAGCGACCTTCCCGCCACCTACTTCGTCACCGGCGCCTTCGCCGAACGACACGAGGCGCTGGTGCGAAGGCTGGCCGCCAACAACACGCTCGGCTCGCTGTCCTACTCGCACCCGGACCTGACGACGCTCGATCCCGGAGCGCTGCATCGCGAGCTCCAGCTCGGTCGCCTCGTGCTCGAGAAGATCGCAGGCTCCCCCATCGAGTGGTTCCGCGCGCCGTTCCTCTCCTACGACGATGCGGTGGTGAGGGCCGCCGTCAAGGTCGGTTTCCGGTACGACAGCTCCGACCAGGAACGGTGGTCGCGCCAGCTCTCGATGCTCGAGCTGCCGCTTTCCAACGAGGACGGCAGCGAGCGCCTCGCCTCCGACTACGACCTCTTCGAACGCGCAGGCATGACCGAAGCGCAGGCCCTGGCGTGGCTGCAGCGACGCTTCGACGAGCGCGCCGCGCGCAGACGGCCGCTGGTCGTGATGTTCCGCCCTCGCCTGCTGGCTCAGCGGCAAAGCCTGCTGCCCGACTTCCTGGATCTGGTGCGCCAGCGCGGCGGCGAGCTGATGACGGCGCAGCAGTACGTCGATCGCGTCCTGGATGCGGCGCCGTCGCGCTCGGGCGTGTGGGTGGACTTCAGCCAGGGCAGTCACGACATCCCGCAGCTGGTCGAGGATGTCGTGGCCGCGGGCATGACCGACGTCTTCGTGCAGGCCAAGGACCCCGAAGGCAATCGCTATTACGCCAACCCTTCCGACGGCGGGCCGGTGCGCAGCGATGTCTTCTCGAGTGCCGTGGCAGCGCTCAAGGCCCGCGGCATTCGCGTGCACGCGTGGCTGGTGGCCTGCCGGGATCCGCACGTCGCACAGGCCCACCCCGATCTGGCGATGACTGGCATCGACGGGACCGCCTCGAAGGACTGGCTGTCGCCGGCCAACATCCGGGCGCGCGCCGCGATCCTGCGCAGCGTCGGCGACATCCTCGAACGCTATCCCGTCGACGGCATCCACCTCGACTACCTGCGCTATCCCGACTTCGACCACGACTTCTCCGCGGCCAACGTGGCCGCCTTTCGCCAGTCGCAGGCCATCGACGAGATGCCGCTGCGCGAGATGTTCGACCGCTATTACAACGCCTGGACGCGCTGGCGCAGCGAGCACATCCGGCAGGTCGCCGAGGACGTCGCCGACCTGGTGCGCGCGCGCCGCGGGCGCGACGTCGAGATGTCGGCTGCGCTGTATGCGGACGCCGCCACCTCCTATCGCGTCATGGAGAAGACGGGCCAGGACTACGCGGCGCTGGCGGCGCATCTCGATACCGTCATTCCGATGGCCTACGTGCAGGAGCAGAAGCGCACCATCGACTGGATCGAGAAGGTCGCGCTGGCCACGCGTTACCGCACCGGCAATCGCGAGGTGCTGGCGGGGCTGGAGGCGTTTCAGCGGCCCGGGCAGATCTCCTACACGCCCGAGCTGTTCGGCCAGACGGTGGCGGCGGCGCAGCGCGGCTACGACGGCCGCGTCTTCTACGCGTACTCCTACCTGTTCGGCCGCGGCAAGAGCGGCTTCAACCTGCCCGAAGGCAGCCTCGCCCAACTCCCGCCGCTGGCAACGGGCAGGGAGCGGCCACGCGGCCGGGCGACGGCGGCGCAGCGGTTCTGGCTCGTCTATCCGGTACTCGGTGCGATCTTTCTGACGGCCGCCTACCTTGCCTCGCGCGGCCGCGCCCGGCGCCTGGCGGCGCAGCGAACGTCGCGCGAGCGGTAGCAGGAGCGATCAGACAGGGCAGAGCATCGCGATGTCGGTGCCGACCGCCTTCTTCAGCACGCGCAGCGCGTCACTGGCGGTGAGCGCGCCGCTGCCGTCGGCATCGCAGCGTGCAAGCGCGCATTGCCCCACGCCGATCGCCGCGCGCAATACGATGAGCGCGTCCGATGCCTTCACGTCACCGTCGTCGTTGGCGTCGCCGCAGACGATGGCGGGCGTCTCGGTGGTCGTGGTCGTGCTGGTGGCCGTGGTGCTGGTGCCCTCGGTCAGCGTCGCGGGGCCGATGGCGAGAATGCGGTGACCGGGAAGATCGGTGCCGAAGAGGTCGCCGGGCGTTGCCGGGTCTTCGCCTGCCGGTGGCGCGATCGGCAGGATGCCGCGCGGGCCGGAGACATTGACATAGAGCGTGCCGTCTTCGCCGAACACGCAGTCGTGCGGATCCTGCAGCGCCTGGGCGTACACCTCGACGTCGTCCTGTGCCGGATCGTATCGCAAGACGACGTCATCGAAGTGATCGACGATGTAGAGCAGGTCGTCCTCCCCCCAGCACAGGCCGCGGGGATGGTTGAGCATGTCTTCGGCCTTCTGCGTCTTGTGTACGAGCACGGTCTCTTCGAACACGCCGGTCGTCCCGAACCGATGCACCCACGCGGCGCTCGGACCGGTGTCGCTGACGTAGAGCTTGCCCGCGTCGTCGAACGCCAGTCCGAACGGGAAGTTCAGCGAGATGCCGGTGGTGTAGACGCCCTCCGCCATCCCGGTGGCGCCGTCGAAACGGTACACGCCGGCAGGATTGCCGATGGCCGTGACGACGAAGAGGTCGCCGCCGGGGCCGAATGCCATCTTCTCGGGCGCCTGCAGTCCCGTGTCGGCCTTGAACGTGCCGACGAGCTCGCCGGCGGCGGTGAGCTCGACGATATCGGCCTTGTTGAAGCTCACCCCGCGGTCGACGACGAAGAGACGGCCGTCGGGACCTACGGTGACGGAGCCGGCGGCGCCGAGCTCGGCCTCGCCGATCAGGCGGGTGGCCTGCGCGGGACGCGTGGTCGTGTCGTAGGCGCGAACGAGGTTGAAGTCGTTGATGTACACCGTTTCAGCGCCGGCGGGCGGCGCGGCGGCGGCAATGAGGGCGGCCGCTAGCGGCACGATCGGGCGGCCAAGCTTGCATACCAGCATCGTGGTCCTGTTGGGCCGCCGGTTGCGGCTTCAGCCGTGTACAGCCTGGCACCCAGCCGTCCAAGGCGCAGGCTGTGCGACCATCGCCACCGCGCCGGGCCGGATTGCCACGAGCGACCGCGGCGGCTAACGCTGGGCCCGGCCTCGTCACCGGCGACGCCGCCACCGCATGCCGCAACAGCCCTACCGCACCGCGCCCTCCCCTTCACCCGACATGCCCGGCGGCGTTCCCTACATCGTCGCCAACGAGGCCGCCGAGCGTTTCAGCTACTACGGCATGCGCGGGATCCTGGTCGTCTTCATGACGCACCACCTGCTCGACCGCAGCGGTCAGGCGGCGCCGATGACCGACGCCGAGGCGCGCGAGTGGTTCCACGTCTTCGCCGCGTCCGTCTACTTCTTCCCCTTGCTGGGCGCCCTGCTGTCGGACTACGTGCTCGGCAAGTACCGCACGATCCTGTCCCTGTCCGTCGTCTATTGCCTCGGCCATCTGGCGCTGGCGCTCGACGACACGCGGCTCGGTCTTGCCGTCGGCCTGGCCCTGATCGCGATCGGCTCGGGCGGCATCAAGCCGTGCGTGTCCGCGCACGTCGGCGATCAGTTCGGACAAGGCAACGCACACCTGCTGCCCCGGGTCTTCGGGTGGTTCTATCTGGCAATCAATCTGGGCGCGTTCGTGTCCAGCCTGCTGACGCCCTACCTGCTGGAGACGGCAGGTCCGCACGTGGCCTTCGGCGTTCCGGGCCTTCTCATGCTGATCGCGACGTGGGTGTTCTGGCTGGGGCGCCACAAATTCGTGCACGTCCCGCCGGGCGGCGCCCGCTTCATCGACGAGCTCCGCAATCCGGCGGCGCGCCGCACGCTGGCGCGGCTTTGCGGCATCTACGTCTTCGTCGCGGTGTTCTGGGCGCTCTACGACCAGACGGCCTCGGCCTGGGTGCAGCAGGCCGAGCACATGAACCGCGACTTCCTCGGCATCACCTGGCTGCCGGCGCAGATCCAGGCCATCAACCCGCTGCTCATCCTGACGCTGGTGCCGGTGTTCTCGTACGCGATCTACCCGGCGCTCGAGCGCGTGACGCGGCTGACGGCGATCCGCAAGATCGCCATCGGCCTGTTCCTCACCGTACCCGCATTCCTGATCCCGGCCTGGGTGGAGCTTCGCATCGAGGCGGGGCTGTCGCCTTCGATCGGCTGGCAGCTGTTCGCCTATGTCGTCATCACGGCGGCCGAGGTGCTGGTGTCGATCACCTGCCTCGAGTTCTCGTACACGCAGGCGCCGCGAACGCTGAAGTCGCTGGTGATGTCGCTGTACTTCCTGTCGGTGACGGCCGGCAACCTGCTGACGTCGCTCGTCAACGTCCTGATCCAGGACGACCAGGGCGTTTCGCGCATCAGCGGGGTGCAGTACTACCTGCTGTTCGCCGGCTTCATGACGATCGCGGCCATCGCCTTCACCATCCTCATGCGCAACTACCGCGAAACGATCGTGCTGCAGGATTGAGAGCGGTCCCGATCACGGCGCGGCGACGCCGTACTCGGCCAGGAACGCGCGCATCGGATCGACGACGGCTGCAACGGCCGGGCGCGCGGCCATGCGGCTCTTCCATGCCAGCAGTCGCGCATGCTCCTCGCCGGGCGGCTGTCCAAGAAACCCGGCGAAGAACTGCGCCATGTAGAACGCGATGTCGGCATAGGTGAAGGCGCCGGCAAGATAGTCGCCGCGCTCCAAGCGCGCGTCCATCTGCGCGTAGTAGTCTTGAATGGCAGCGATGGCGCCATTGACGACGTCGTCGCTGGCGTTGCCGCGCAGGTGCGGCATCAGAAGGATGACGTTGGGAAAGAACACCTCGTCGGATTTCAGCTCGAGCAGCCGCGCGCGCGCACGCTCGCGCTTGTCGGACGGCCACAGCGGCGGGCTCGGCTGGATGTCCTCGAGGTACTCGAAGATCTGAGTGGAATCGAAAAGCTCCAGATCGCCGTCGATCAGCACCGGCACCTGCTTCTTGGCATTGATGCGCGCGACCTCCGGATGCTTGGGCTCGTAGAAGGTGGCCAGGGAGAAGGGCACGAACTCGCGGTCGCATGGCACGCCTTTTTCCTTGAACGCGATCTCGGCCTTGGCGCCGAACATGCTGAGCGGACCCGAATAGAGCTTGATCATGGCGCAACCTCCTGTGGCCTCTCCCTTGTAGGGTCCGCTCGCGCATTTCCTAGAGCCATTTCCGGCGCGGCACCTGAGTCCAATGGCTGCATCCCAGCGGGAAATCTGCTCACACCCTACTGGCTGACGTCACGGCTTCCGGCTTACATACGGGCGGGGACGGGCGGCAAGGAGACTTGCGCCGTGGCCGTCCTTCGTCCTGCGTTCCTTCCCGTCCTCTTCGTCGCGCTGCTCGAACCCCTGGCCGCATCGGCACAAACCATCACGGGCCTGACCATGACGGCCAATGGCTCGGGCTGCGCCGACAGCCTGCAGACCGGCGACCCCCGCACGCAGCGCCTGACGTCGGCCGACATTCTCGCTTCGGAGCCTGGCTCCTTTCGCACCCGCTTTGCGGCCGTGGCGGCCGCCGACGACGAGGGCACCGCCGCGGCGCAGATCACGTGCCAGGTCGACTACACCATCGAGTTCGCCGTCACCGCCCCTGCGGCCTACGTCCTGGAGATCGACACCGCGCTGCGCGGTGCGCTCACGCTCGTCGATGACGGCGGCGGCGTGGCCGGCGCAGACATCGGGTCGGTGGTCGGCACCTACGACGGCGGCACGCTGGTGCGCGGCACGCTCGACCTGACCGATCCCGGCGACCTCATGAGCGCTGGCGGCGGCAATCACGGCTTCGCCAGGATCTCCAATCGCTTCTCTCTTCCGCGCATCCAGGGTCGCAGCGATGGCGTGCCGCGGACGCACACGCTGACGTTCCGGTTCGAGATGAGCTGCTCGAGCGATCCGGACGGCAACGGCGCGGGCGACGAATGCGCGGTGCGCCTGGGCGAGCGCGCCAGCTTCGTGCGCGAATCGGCCAGCGACTATCCAGGCCCCGACGCGCGCCATGTTGAAGAGGACGGCCACATCGTCAGCGTCACGCTGCTGCCGGCGCCCGACAACGACGAGTGCACGGCGCCGCGCATGGTCACCACGACGCCGTTCTTCGAGGCGCTCGACACGCGCGGCGCCACCGGTAATGCGGCCGATCCTCTGCAGACGTGCTCGGGCGCGCCGCAGTCTTCGCCGCGCCAGAACTCCAACACCGTCTGGTATGCGATGACCGCGCCGGGCGATGGCGAAATCATCGTCGACACCCAGGGCAGCGACTACGACACCGTGCTGACCGGCAATCGCGGGACGTGCGGATCGCTGACGCAGCAGGGCTGCAGCGACGACGACCAGATCGGCGAGCGCACCTCGCGGATCGACATCGTGGTCTCCAAGGGCACGACGTATCTGTTCGACGTCTCCGACTACGCCAGCCCCGCCGGCGGCGAACTGCACATCTCCATCGTCTACGATGCCGATTGCGGCAACGGCTACGACGACGACGGCGAGCAGTGCGACGACGGTGCCGCCAACGGCACGCCCGGCTCCACGTGCACCGCGGACTGTACGGTCCGGCCGCCGCTCGGCGTGTGCGGAAACGGCACCGTCGATGGCGGCGAGCAGTGCGATCAGGGCAGCGAGAACGGCAACGCCGGTTCCTGCTGCACCGCCGAGTGCACGGTGCGCCCGGCCGTGACGCCGTGCCGCGCTTCGGCCGGCCCGTGCGATCCTGCCGAAGTCTGCGACGGCGCCAGCGGCGTCTGCCCGGCCGACGCCAAGAGCACGTCCGTTTGCCGGAAAGCGGCCGGCGCCTGCGACGTCGCCGAAGTGTGCGACGGCGCCGGCAACGCCTGCCCCGCCAACGCGCGTGCGATGCCGGGCGCCGTATGCCGCGCGGCCACCGAAGCATGCGACCTGCCCGAGGTGTGCTCGGGTCTGGGCGATTCCTGTCCCGCCGACTCTTTCGCGGCCGCCGGCACGCCGTGCCGCGCCGACGGCGGCACCTGCGACGTCGCCGAAAGCTGCACCGGCAGCGACGCGCGTTGCCCGGCCGATGCCAAGCTGGCCATCTCCTGCCGCGCCAGCGCCGGCGTCTGCGATCAGGAGGATTTCTGCGACGGCGTCGGCGACGAATGCCCGGCCGACGAAAAGAGGATGCACGTCTGCCGCGCCAGCGCCGGTGCCTGCGACATCGAAGAGAGCTGCGACGGCAGCGGCAACGAATGTCCAGTCGACGCCAAGAGCACGCAGGTCTGCCGGCCGGCCGATGGTGCATGCGACGTAGCCGAATCGTGCGACGGGACGGCGGAGGCATGCCCAGCCGATGCGGTCGCGCCCGCGGGCACGCCATGCCGCGGCGCCGGCACCTGCGACGTTGCCGAGACCTGCACCGGCTCGACGCGCCAGTGTCCCGCCGACGGCCTCGCCGACGACGGCGCGCCGTGCGACGACGGCGATCGGTGCACCGGCGACGACGTCTGCACCAGCGGGCAGTGCAGCGGATCGAGCGTGTGCGGGAACGGAGACCTCGACGGTGGATGCGCCGAGGAGTGCGACGACGGCAACGCGCGCGACGGCGACGGCTGCTCGTCCATCTGCACGCTCGAGCCGTGCGCGGCCTCGCCGGTCGAGAGCTGTGCCCTACCGTTCGGGGCGGGAAAGAGCAGGCTGACGCTGACGTCGGCGCAGGCGGGAAGCGGCGCCAAGCTGTCGTGGAAGTGGAGCGCCGGCCAAGCCATCGCCGTCGAAGATCTCGGCGATCCCGCTTCCTCGACGGCTTACGCGCTGTGCATATACGACGCCGCCGAAGCCCTGGTCTCGACCGCGCTGGCGCCGGCGGGCGGCACCTGTGGCGGCGTCGACTGCTGGCGGATGTCCGCGAGCACGCTTCGCTACTACGATCGCGAGCTGACGCCGGGCGGCCTGCGCAAGCTGACGCTGAAGGCGGGCGAGGACGCTCAGGCGCGAATGGTCGTCAGCGGCGAGGGCGACAACCTGGCTCTGCCGGATCTGCCGGTGAACGCGTTTCCGCTGACGGTGCAGCTCCAGAGCAGCGACGGTCCGTGCTGGGAAGCCGTCTTCGGGTGGGCGCGCAGGAACGACTCGGTGCGGCTGCAGGCCGTCTCCGACTGAACCACCGCCGGCTGCCTTGTAAGCGGTGAGCCCTCCTCGTATAGCTCGCCGGCAGCCGGCATCGCAGCGACGGAGGCTTCTTCGCCGAATGATCGGTCCTCGAACAGCCCTGGCGGCCCTGCTCGTACTCCCGCTCGCATCGTGCGGCGGAGGCGGCGGCAGTGGCGGCACCGTCGATTCCGCCGTTCAACTCAGCTTCCGCGTCCTGTGGGAGAGCGACGACCCCGATGCGGCAACGCACGCGACCGGCGCACGTGCCGGTGAAGGAAGCGCGGCCTCTTTCGGTCCGGAAATCCCGCCTTCGGTGAGCGCGGTCCGCTTCCTCTTCGCATCGCGATCGGACGACGAATTCGAACCGTGCTGCGTGGCCGTTGTGCGCGGAAGCGAAGCGTTCGAGAACCGCCGCATCCAGCTCGCCGACGTTCCTGCCGGAGAGGCCACTCTGCGAGTAGACGGCTTCCCGGCCACCTTCGCTCCCGCCGACGGCGCCCTGCGCACCTGCCCGACACGCGACAACCAGGGGCAGGCGTGCCAGGCCACCGGCGACATCGGCCCCAGCTTCTCTTCCGACCCGCTCGAGCTCGACCTGTTCCCGAACGAGGTGAACCAGGTAAGCGTGCAGGTCTTCTCGGTGCCGTTCCTGGTGTCCTCCGATCCAGCCGAAGGCGAGAGCGCCGACGAGGCGCGACCGACCGTCGAGGTGGTGATCGGCGATGCCGTGCACGACGTCGTCGATCCGCGCGTTCGCATCGACGACACGGGCACCACCGTCATCGACAGCACGCCATGCGACGACGACGGCGGTCCGCAGGTTCCCGACTGCAGCCCGGGCGGCGTCCTCGACGTCATGGGCGTGATCCTGCGCGTGCGGGCGGACGAGATCATCGACGAGGGCCCGGCGCAGGTGCAGGTGACCGCGCGCAACGACGCGACGCCGCCGCGCAGCATGGACGAGCGTTTCCTGATCGACGTGCCGCCACCGGCGGACACGACGACGACGTCGACCACCACCACGTCGACTTCGAGCACCACGACCAGCACGACGACGTCGACCAGCACCACCACGTCCACGTCCACGACTTCGACGACGTCATCGACCACCACGACGACGTCGAGCACCACGACGACGACATTGCCCGCTCCCACGACGACCATCGCGACGACGACGACGACCATCGGCACCACCACGACGCTGGCACCGACGACGACCATCAGCACGACGACGACCACGCTGCCGCTGCTGTGCGTCACGTTCCGCGTGCCCGACGACATCGACCTGACCGGTGTGGCTTTCGAGGTCGATTACACCGCGGCCGGCGGCGAGTTCGTCGGCAGCGCAAGCGCCGTCGACTGCGTCAGCGAGGTACCTGGCGCCGTGGCGGTGTTCAACGACGACGACGCGGCGCGGATGCTGCAGATCGGCATGGCGCGAGCCAACGCGTTCGACGCCCCGACCGAGCTGGCCACCTGCGCCTTCTCGGCCGAGACCACTCCGACCGGCACCGATTTCGTGATCACGGTCATCGAAGCGACTTCCGGAGACCTCATGCCCGCGGACATCGATGTCGTCGCCGACGTCGAGACGTGCGCGCAGAACTGACGATGGAGGCGCGCATGACACGGATCACGTTGCCGATCACGTGGCTCGCCGTCGCCGCGGCTGCCGCGCTCGTGCTGCTCGCTGCCCGGCCTGCAGTCGCCGTCGACAGCGCGCGCTGCGAGCGGCTCTACACCAAGGGCCTTGCCGAGCTGCACGCCGACCGCGTGCCGCAGGCGATCGCGCTCATGGAGGAGGCGGTCGAGGCGGATCCTTCCGACCTGCACGCGCGTTACTACCGCGCCGTGTCCTATGGACGCGCGGCACGCTTCGAGGAAGCGGTCGCCGACCTGAGGCTGGTGGTGGCGGGCAACGCCGCGATCGAGAATGCGGATCTCGAGCTCGGCTATGCCCTGTTCAAGCTCGGACGGCACGAGGAGGCGGCGGCGCCGCTCCAGCGTGCACGCCTCCACCCGGTCACCGCCGAGCGCGCGGCGGTGCTGTACGGCATGAACGAGCTGCGGCGCGGCCGCCACGCCGAGGCGCGCCAGGGACTGTCGGCCGCCGAGGCCTCGCCGACGGCGCGCTACTACCGCGGCCTGGCGGCTTATCGCGCCGGCGACAAGGCGGCGGCCGAAGCCGACTTCGCCTACGTGGTCCAGAACGCGCCGGATTCGGAGATCGGGCGCCAGGCGCGCGTGTTCCTGGAGCAGATCGGCGAGACCGATGCCGTCGTCTTCCGCCTGCACGGCGGAGCGGCGATGGAATACGACAGCAACGTGGCCCTGGCCCCCGACGACGACTTCATCGCCTCGCTGTACGGCGTCAGCGACGAGGACGACTTCCGTACCGTCATCACCGCCGGGGCGGCCTATTCGCCGTACGTCACCTCGCGCACGCATCTGTCGTTCGCGTACGACTTCCTGCAGAGCCTGCACTTCGACCTGGACGAGTTCGACGTGCAGACGCACAAGGCGCAGGGCCAGCTGGCGCTGTTTCGCGGGCCGGCCACCATCGGTCTCACCGGGCAGTACGAGTTCTCGCTCCTGGATTTCGAAAGCCTCGCGCACGGTATCACGGCCTTCCCCTGGATACGCTTCGAGGAGGAAGGCCTGGGCCGCACCGAGCTCTACTACCGAATGCGCTACCGCGACTTCGTGCACGACGACTTCGATCCGCTGCGCGACAACGTCAACCACGCCCCCGGCATCCGTCAGATCCTCGACCTGGGCGCGCCGGGGCGCGTGCTGATGTTCGGCTACCGTTTCGACTTCGAAGACGCCACGGCCGGCATCGGCCGCCGCTTCGAGTACCTGGGGCATCAGGTCGAAGCCGGCGTGGAATGGCCGCTGACCGACGCGATGACCGCGTCGGCGATGTACGCGTTCAAGGTCAAGGATTACGACGATGCCAGCCGCGGCCGCGACGACGAGGAGCACCACGTCATCACGCGCGTGGAGCATCGCCTCAACCGCTTCCTGTGGCTGGCCGGCTCCTACGTCTTCCGCGGCAACTACTCGGACAAGGCCAACTTCGAGTACTACCGGCACATCGTGTCGCTCGGCCTGGAGGCGCGATACTGATGCTCAACGCAGTCGTGGCAGCCGCCGTCTTTGTCGCATGCAGCTACGCCGTGCCGGCTCTGGCGCAGGATGCGGGCCAGGTCGTCAGCATGGAAGGCACTGTGGAGATCGGGCGCGACAACGCTTTTACGGCAGCGACGGTGGGCAGCCGCGTTCGCGTCGGCGACACGATTCGCACGGGGAACCCCGGCCGCGCTCGCATCCTGTTCCAGGACGACTCGGTGCTGAACGTCGGCGACGACACCGTGCTGGCGATCGACGAATCCGTGTTCAACCCGGACGAAGGAACGATCAGCTCGGTCATCCGGCTGTTCCAGGGCAAGGTGCGCGCCCTCGTCAGCGACTACTACGGCGAGTCGGCCGCCTCCTATCGCATCGCCACGCCGACGTCGGTGTCCGGAGTTCGCGGCACCGAGTTCATCGTCGCGCACGACGTGGGCACCGAGACCTCGCAGGTGCTGGGCCTCGGCGGCCGTGTGGCCGTGCACAGCGTGATGGACCTGGTGCGGCGCGGTGTGATCATCCGGCCGCGCGAGATCACCTTCATCGCCAGAGGACAGTTCCCGACACCGCCGCGACAGATCGAGGTCAGCGACGACATCTACCGTGCGCTGGTCTCGGGCGTGGAGTTCCCAGGCTCGGGCGTGCCCGAAGGCAATGCGGACAAGGATCCGATCGTGGGCGGCAAGGAGGTTCCGGTGCAGGATCAGCCGGGCAATGTGCCGGTGGGCGTCGAGTCGCCCGACAAGGGCCAGAAGCCGATCTCGGACATCCCACCCGAGGAGCCCGGCAAGACCGGCGGCGACATGGTCGGCGAGCCCGTTCCAGTGATCACCGGCCCCACCGATCTGGACATCGAATTCTGAAGCGGTGCCGATGCGCTACTTCATCGACATCCACGAGGTCACCGGCGCCACCCGTGACGCCATTGCCGAGGCGCATCAGAAGGACATGGAGTGCCAGGACAGGTACGGCGTCAACTACGTCAAGTACTGGTTCAACGAGTCGGGTGGCAAGATCTTCTGCCTGTGCACGGCGCCCGACGCCGAGGCCGCCAACGCGGTGCACGCGCACGCGCACGGCCTGCTCGCCGAGCGCATCATCGAGGTGGATCCGGACCTCGTGGACGGGTTCCTTGGGCAGGGTGCCGTCGCCGCGACGGGAGCGGCCACGCTGCCGAAGAGCGACACGTACGATCCGGGGCTACGAACGATCCTGTTCACGGACATCGTCGGCTCGACCGCCATCACCGAGCGGCTCGGCGACCACGCGGCGCTGCAGATCGTCGAGCTTCACGATCGCATCGTCCGCGATGCTCTCGGCGAGCACGGCGGGCGTGAGGTCAAGCACCTCGGCGACGGCATCATGGCCGCTTTCACGGCCGCACCCGCCGCCGTGCGGTCCGCGGCGGCGATCCACGCCGCGCTCGGCGCCGAGCATGCACCGGAGCCCGTTCGCGTCCGTATCGGCCTTGCGTGCGGCGAGCCGGTCGAGCGCAAAGGCGATTTCTTCGGGGCCACGGTGCAGCTCGCGGCCAGGCTGTGCGCGCAGGCGCAGCCCGGGCAGACGCTGGTATCGACGGATGTCTGCACGCACTGCTCGGACTTCGAGTTCTCCGATCTCGGCACCGTTCTGCTCAAGGGGTTCGAGCAGCCGGTGCGGGCTTATGCAGTGATTTGATGCACCCTCTCGCCGCAGCCACCGACGATCCCGTCACTTGCTCTCCATCACCGTCACGCCCTGCCAGTCCGCCGGCGGCGGCGTAGCCAGGAACGCGCGGCAGCGCTCGACGTACATGCTGCTGGGCCTGTCGTCGGGATGGCTGTCGAGCACGCGGCCGAAGGTCGCCATCGCCTCGCGAAAGTTGCGCTGGCGGTAGGCGGCGACGCCCTCGGCGAATACGTCGAGCAGCTCCTGCCAGCGCTCGCGCTCGGCGACGTGCCCGAGCAGCTCGTAGATCGTCACCGCCGCCGAGCGCCCCTTGACCGCGACGATATCGAGCTCGCGCGCGAGGAAATCCTTCCCTGCCGCCGCCAGGGTATCGGCGCTCACCAGCACCTGCACGCCGTAGGTCTTCGTCAGCGATTCCAGGCGCGAGGCGAGATTGACGTTGTCGCCGATGACGGTGTAGCTGAGGTGCTGGGTCGAGCCCATGTTGCCGACCACCATGTCGCCGGTGTGAAGGCCGATGCCGGCCTCGATGCGCGGCCATCCGCGCTCGGCCTGCCAATCCTGCGTGCGCTCCACCAGACGCCGGCACATCGACAGTGCGGCCTCACAGGCCAGCGCCGCATGCGTCGGCTGCGGCAGCGGCGCGCCCCACACCGCCATGATCGCGTCGCCGACGTACTTGTCGAGCGTTCCGGACTGCTCGAAGATCACCTCGGTCATCTCCCCGAGATAGACGTTGAGCAGCTCGACGAGGTCTTCGGGCTCGAGCCGCTCCGAAATGCTGGTGAAGCCGCGGATGTCGGAGAACAGCACCGTCAGCTCGCGACGCTCGCCGCCGAGCCGGATCATCTCGGGGTTCTCGCTCAGCGCGCGCGCGATCTCGGGGTTGAGATACCGGCTGAACGCCTCGCGCGCGCGGCGCCGCTGCCCCTCCTGCACCACGTACTGGTAGACGGCGATGGTCGCGTACACGACGACCACGGCCAGGATCGGGTGAACGATGCCCAGAGGGATGCCGGTCGTGACGAACATCCACTGGCTGCCGACCAGGTAGGCGGCCAGCATCGACAGCGCCGCCAGCGCGCCGCTGACGCCGCGCGCCCAGCGCAGCATGAGGCCGAGCATCACCGCCATGCCGAAGATGGCGCCGACGTCGAGCAGGACCGTCCAGCGCGGCTGACGCAGGAAACTGGCGCGCAGGATGTTGTCGAGCGCCGTGGCCTGGATTTCCACCCCTGGAAAAACGCCGTCCAGTGGCGTGGCGCGGATATCGGCCACGGCGGTTGCCGTGACGCCGACGAGCACCAGCTTGTCTTTGAACCTGGCAGGATCGACGCGGCCCGCCAGGACCTCGGCCGCCGGGATGTGCGGAAACGTCAGCTTGGGCCCGCGATAGTTGAGCAGCAGCTGGCCGTCCTCCGCCACCGGGATGTCCTGCTTGCCGATGCGGATCTCCTCGACGCCGAACGGCGCAATGCGCACCGATGTGACGCGATCGGGCCACAGCACCGACAGCATCGCCACCGGCAGCGGCAGCATGAGCTGGTCGCCATAGCGGATGACCATCGGCACGCGCCGAAAATATCCGTCGCCAGGATCGGGAAACGTGTTGAAGAAGCCGGTGGCGCGCGCGGACTTGTTGATGATGTCGAGATTGGCGACCACGCCGAGCGCCTTCGGAATCTGACGCTCGCCGCTGCCCTGCACCTGCACGCTCTTGTAGGCGCCGAGCGCCGGCTCCGAAGCGCGCGGCACTGCGTGGTCCATTTCGAAAAAGTAGCCGGCAACCACCTTGCCCGACCGCGCCACCGCGGCAGCCAGCTGCGCGTCCTCGCTGCCGACGGTGGCCAGTGCCCTGCGCACCTTCTCGACCGATTCGTCGTCCACATGTCCCCTGAGCGATTCCAAGTCCGGCGGCGCGGTCGCTTCCGACTGCACCACGTCGAAGCCGATGACGCTCGGGCCGGCGCCGTCGATGCGGTCCAGGAGCGTGGCCATCGTGGTGCGTGACCACGGCCAGCGCCCGACGCTCGCAATGCTGGCGTCGTCGACGGCGACGATGACCACCTCCGGCGACGGCTCCTGGCGCCCGCGCTGCATGAGGCGGAAGTCGGTGGCGCGAGTGTCGAGCAGCAGAAGCGGGTCGCAGCCGGCAAAACGAACGATGCCCAGCACCGACCCCAGCAGAAGGGCAATACGCATTGAGCTGAGAGATGGCGCTCGCACGGGGAGGACGAGGTTAAGCAGCCGCGCGGGCTAAGGTCTAGTGCCGGTGCCGGCGCTGCACCTGGCGCTCGAGCGCATTCGCTTCACTGTTGCGATGGAGGCCGGGCCGCAACCGGGCTGTCGGGATCGCGAAGACGCTTCCGGCACCGACGCGCCGGGGTGGCTTCAAACGCCACCGGCCGATAGGTTCGCGCGGCGCGCGGACGCTTTGTCCGATGCCATTGCCGCCGGGGCCCGGGGGAAACCGATGCTGCAGAAACTACGGGGGCAACGCCGCCGGTCACCAATCGCACGCTCTGCCGGCAGCGCGTCCTGGCTGCGCCGCTGCGGCGCTGCGTGGACGATGCTGGTGTGCGCGTCGGCCGCGCCGGCGCTCGCGCAGTACGAGACGATCCACGACTTCTCGAAGATCTCGAGCGAGACGAGCATCTTCCTGATGCTCGCGCAGAACGACCGCTTCGGCGCCTCGATGGCCGGCGTTTCCGACTTCGGGTTCGACGGGTTCGACGACATCGCCGTCGGCGCGCCTGGAGATTCCAGCGTCGAGGCCGGCGCGGGAGCGATCTGGCTCGTGGGCCTGCAGGACGATGCCACCATCAACCTCGCGTTCCGGCTCCAGCTCGATGCCACCAATCTGCAAGTGGGCGGCGGGCTCGGCAGCAGCATCGACGTCTTCGACGGGCTTTCCGGGGCCGGGCCCGGCGGCCCCGACGACATCGCGCTGGTGACGGGAGTGCCCGGCTTCGACGGCTCCCTGACCGATCAGGGCGCCATCACCATCATCCTCGTCAACCGCTTCACGTTCGCGACGACCGAAACCGTGATCACGTTCGGCGTTCCCGGCTTCATGACCAACCCGAGCATGAACGAGAACTTCGGCGCCTCGGTCGCCGTCATCGGCGATCAGGACGGAAACGGATTCGCCGATCTTGCCGTGGGCGCTCCGGGCATCGACACCGGCGGCGTCGATGCCGGTGGCGTCTACATCCTGCTTCTCGGCTCGGGCGGCACCGTCGTCGGCTTCGAGCGAATCGATGCGAGCAACGGGCTGGCAGCGCCGCTGGCCGCCGGCGACCTCAACGGCTCCTCGGTGGCAGGCATCGGAGATGCCAACGGCGACGGCAATCGCGACATCGCGGTGGGTGCGCCCGGCGACAACAACCTCGACGACGACAACGCCGCCGACTCGGGCTCGGTGCGGCTTCTCCTTCTGGGCAGCGACGGCTCGGTGCTGGCAAGCCGCAAGATCACGCCGACGTCCTCCGATTTCGTTGCGGCCGGCGGCACGCTCGCAGCGGGAGACGGATTCGGAGCGGCGCTGGATTTCGGCAACCTGGCTCCGGCCGAGCGGAACCTGATCGTCGGCGCTTCCGGCGACAGCGGCAACCGCGGCGCGATCTGGATCCTGACGCTGGACGGCACCAACGTCGTCGGTGCCGAGCGCGTCGGCTTCGGCACCGCCGACTTCGCCGCCGATCTGGACCCGGCCGAATCCTTCGGCGCGTCGGTGGCGGCGCTTTCCGATCTGGATCAGGACGGCCTGCGCGAGATCGTCGTCGGGCACCCTTTCGACGACGACGGAATGGGAGCCGGCGCCGCGTGGATCCTGTCCTTCGGCCCCTGCGGCAACGGCGTCCTCGAGGCGGCCCAGGACGAGCAGTGCGACGATGGCGCGCGCGAAGCGGGCGACTGCTGCTCGCCCGGCTGCAAGTTCGACGACGTGACGGCGGCATGCACGGACGACTTCAACGTCTGCACCGACGACCACTGCGACGGCGCCGGCACCTGCCTGCACGAGGGCAACAGCAACCCCTGCGAGGACGAAACCACCTGCAACGGCACCGACACGTGCGACCCCGCGACCGGAACGTGCATGCATTCGGCGGACCTGTGCGTGGGCGGCGCCGAGTGCCAGACCTTCTGCAACGTCGACACCAAGAGCTGCGCCAACGTCGTCGGAGACCCCTGCACCGACGACGGCAACCCGTGCACCGCAGACGTATGTGACGGCATGGGCAACTGCAGCCATCCGCCCAACTTCGCCCCTTGCACGGATGACGGCAATCCGTGCACCAACGACATCTGCAACGATGCCGCGGTCTGCGACCACGTCGGCAACTTCGAGCCGTGCAACGACGGCAACCCCTGCACGCTCAACGAGCAGTGCGACGGCGCCGGCGTGTGCGATCCCGACGACAGCATCACCGACGGCATGGCCTGCGAGGACGGCGATGCCTGCACGACCGGCACCACGTGCATGTTCGCGGCGTGCGGCGGCGGCATGGCCGTGGACTGCTCGGGCATGGCCAACGACTGCAACACCGCATCGTGCGACTCCATGGTCGGGTGTCTGCTGACGCCGGTGATGGACACGACGCCCTGCAACGACGGCTCACCCTGCACCCTGGGCGACCAGTGCACCGGCGGCGTCTGCGCCGGTACGGTCAAGGACTGCAGCGGCTTCAGCACGATCTGCGCCGACGGCGTGTGCAACGACGCCACCGGCAACTGCGAGGCGCACCCCATCGGCGAGGGCGAGAACTGCGACGACTCGCTGGCCTGCACCACCGGCGACAAGTGCGTCTCGGGCGTCTGCACCGGCACCCCAGCGGACTGCTCCTCGTTCGGCGATCAGTGCAACAACGGCGTCTGCAACGCCGGCACCGGCATGTGCGAAGCGGTGGCGGTCGAGAACGGAACGGGATGCGACGACGGCTCCCTCTGCACCACCGGCGACGTCTGCACCGGCGGCACGTGCGCCGGCACGCCAATCGACTGCTCGGCGCAGTCCGACGCGTGCAACAACGGAGCGTGCAACCCGGCCACCGGCGGGTGCGAAGCGGTGGCGGTCGAGAACGGGACCGGCTGCGACGACGGCTCGCTCTGCACCATCGGCGACGTCTGCACCGGCGGCGTCTGCGCGGGCACGCCGCTCGACTGCTCGGCAAGCGGTGACCAGTGCAACGACGGCGTCTGCAATCCCGTCACCGGCCAGTGCGAGCCGTTGCCGAAGCCGAACGACACCGGCTGCAACGACGGCCTGCTGTGCACCGTCCCCGATGTCTGCACCGATGGCGTCTGCGGCGGCGCTCCCATGGACTGCTCGGTCTTCAACGACCAGTGCAACGTGGGCGTGTGCAACCCGGGCAACGGCATGTGCATCGCGATGGCCACCAACGACGGGCTGTCGTGCTCGGACGGCGATCCATGCACCGACGGAGACATCTGCGGCGCGGGCGTGTGCACCGGAGCGCCCGTCGACTGCTCCTTTGCCGGCGATGCGTGCAACACCGGTGTCTGCAACCCCGTCGACGGCTCCTGCGGCCAGCAGTCGCTTCCCGACAACGAGCCGTGCGACGACGGCCTCTTCTGCACCGCGCTCGAGAGCTGCCAAAGCGGCCAATGCGTGGGCGAGAACCCGTGCGGCCTGTTCACCCTGTGCAACGACAGCTGCAACGAAGCCACCGACGAGTGCCGCAGCTGCGGTCGTCCGTACAGCGCCGAGCGCTGCGTGGTCAATGCCGTCTTCATCCTGCAGGGCGCGGTAGGGCTCCAGGACTGCAAGGTCTGCTGGTGCGACGTGAACTTCAGCTTCGACGTCACGGCCACCGACGCCATCGCCGTGCTGCGCACGTGCGTCGACCTGCCGCAGCAGCTGTCTTGTCCGACCGGCAATGTCTTGCAGGGGCCCGAGGACGAACGAGCTGCGCTGCAGCCGGATGCCAATTAGGCGGCGCGCCCGAGAAACACCGTGTGGCGCCCGCCCTTGTCGCCACGCGCGCGCAGCGCCACGGTCTCGGCGGCGAAGCCTGCGCGTGCCAACGCCTTCTCGAAACGCGGGCTGTCGAAGGCCGACCACACCGCCAGGACGCCGCCTGGCGCCAGCGCGGCGCGCAGCATGCGCAAGCCGGCCGGCTCGTACAGCCGCGAGTTGCCGGCGACGGTGAAAGCCTCCGGCCCGTTGTCGACATCGAGCAGGATGGCATCGAACCTGACCTCGACGCCGTGCAGGTAGTCGACGAGGTCCATCTGCTCGAGACGCACGCGATGGTCCTCCAGCGGCCGCGCGGCAAGCGGCGCCAGCACGCCGCGGTTCCACTCCACGATGCACGGCAGCAGCTCGACCACCACCACCTCCGCCTGGCGGGGCAGCACGTCGAGCGCCGCGCGCAGCGTGTAGCCCATGCCGAGGCCGGCCACGAGGACGCGCGGTCTGGTGGCGCGCAGCGCCGCAAGGCTGCGCTCGGCCATGATCTGCTCGGAGCCGTGCGCGCGGCTTCCCATCAGCGGCTCGTTGGCCACGCGCACGATGTAGCCGCCGGCCTCGCGGTGCAGCGTCACCGCGCGGCCGTCGCCGGTCGTGCTCGAGCTCACCAGCTCACGCGCTCGCATCGGCCTCCATGCGCCACGCGCGCCGGCGCAGCGGCACGCGCAGCGTCAGCCATCCGGGGTTGAACGTGAAGAAGTGGATCATGAGCATGGCCAGGCTCAGGTCGACGAAATCGGCGAGCATCAGCAGCGCAAGGTGCATGAGCACCATGCCCAGCCACAGCCACGGCCGCAGCGCACGAATCAGCGCCAGCGGCGCATACAGGAGCTCCAGCGCCAGGGCAGCCCAGGTCAGGAAGCCGAGCACGTACTCGTGCAGCCCCTGGAGCACCTCGCGCAACAGCGTGTCGCGGACCAGCGGGCTGTCGAGCATGCGCATCAGCGCGGTGCCGTCCACCCACGACTGGCTCTGCAGCTTGTGGTAGCCGCTGTAGCTGTACGACAGCGCCATGATCGCCCATGCCGACGCCCATAGCGCCGGCGGCATCCGCCAGCGCGGCTGCGGAGGCCATGCCGCCGGCAGCTCGTTGGCGACCGTTCGCACAGGCGGAACCACGATGTGCGCGAGCAGGAGCCATCCGACGAAGGGGATGCCGGGATTGGAAATGAGCGGATTGCGCGCGAGCAGGCTCGCCAAGATGTACCAGAGCAGGAAGGCCGCGGTGCGATCGGCGATGCCGAGCGCGAGCTGCAGCGACAGCAGCGCAGCCACCACGATGGAGACGGTGACGAACAGAGGCCGGTCCGAGAGCGCGTACAGATGCACCGGCAGCTGCAGCGGGCTGTCGCCGCCGTGGGGCAGGACGCCGACATTCGACCACAGCTCCATCGCCCACGGCAGGAGCTGCAGGAAGTGGAGGCACAGGTAGCCGCCAAAGATCATCCGCCAGGCCGAGTACAGGCCGGGCGTCCACTCCATGTGCCGCTCGAGGAAGAGGCCTCGCATCATCTCTTGCACGGCGCGCTCAGCACCAGCGGGAGCGCGGGGTCATGGCGGCTGCCCTCACGCGGCACCAGCCGCACGCGCACCTTGCTTGCACCCTCGGCGATCCCGAACTCCCACAGCAGAACCGCCGGCGGCTCGCACATCGCGTAGTTGGACACCCACGCGAACATGCGGCGCGTACGAGGATCGGAGACCAGCACCGGTCCGTGCGCGAGCGCGGCGCCGAAGACATTGCGGCGGTTGTAGGGTCCTTGAATGCGCTCGTAGACCTCCGGCGTCAGCTCGAGCGACCGCTCGTTTCCGCTGCCGTCCAGCCATTCGATGAAGAAGCGCGTGGAGAACGTCTCGAGCCCGCGCAGCGGCGAGAACACTTTCGGGGCCGGCGAGGCGACGGTTGCCGCGGCCACGGCATGCAGGGAAGGCCGACCCGCAAGATCGGCCGCCATCTGCAGCAGACCCACGACGAGCAGCGCCGCGGTGGCCGTTGCGCGCCAGCGCGAATGGGGATCGGGCGGAACGGCGTGGATGACCTCGCGATCAGGTGTGGGCAGGTTCACCGGCATGAAGATCGAGGCAGAGCAGCATGCCGCGCGGGCGATGCCGGCCCTTGCGATCGATCATCCCATCGACTGGCGTCATGAGAAAGGCGCAACCCGATCGAGGCGGAAGCGACGAGCGGAAACGATCACGGCGCGTGTCGGCTCGCCTCCGGTGCCGCCGGTTCCCGTTGCAGCGGCGCCGCCTGCGCGGCGGCGGCCCTCAGCCGTGCCGCCGCCGGTATCGCTCCAGGAAGCGAGCGATGCGTCCGATAGCCTCGCGCAGATCGTCGCTGTTGGGCAGGAACACGACGCGGAAGTGATCGGTGGCCGGCCAGTTGAAGCCGGTTCCCTGCACCAGCAGGACCTTCTCCTCGAGCAGCAGCTCCAGAATGAACTGCTGGTCGTCCTTGATGGGATACATCTTCGGATCCAGGCGCGGGAACAGGTACAGCGCGGCCTGAGGCTTGACGCAGGTGACGCCGGGGATGGCCGTCAGGAGCTCGTGCGCCAGGTCGCGCTGGCGGCAAAGGCGCCCGCCGGGAGCCACCAGCTCCTCGATGCTCTGATGCCCGCCGAGCGCAGTCTGGATCGCGTACTGCGACGGCACGTTTCCGCAAAGGCGCATCGAGGAGAGGATGTTGAGGCCCTCGATGTAGTCCTGCGCGTGCGACTTCGGTCCCGAGACGATCATCCAGCCGGCGCGATAGCCGCAGGCGCGATAGTTCTTGGACAGCCCGTTGAACGTGATGCACAGGACGTCCTCGGCCAGCGAGGCGATGGAGGTGTGCTGCACGCCGTCGTAGAGCATCTTGTCGTAGATCTCGTCGGCGTAGACGATCAGGCCGTGCTGCCGCGCCAGGCGCACCACCTCGCGCAGGAAGTCGACGGGATAGACGGCGCCCGTCGGGTTGTTCGGATTGATGATGACGATCGCGCGCGTGCGTGGACCGATCTTGGCCTCGATGTCGGCCAGGTCGGGCTGCCAGTCTCGGCTCTCGTCGCACAGGTAATGGCGCGGCACGCCGCCCGACAGGCTGACCGCCGCCGTCCACAGCGGATAGTCGGGCGCCGGGATCAGCACCTCGTCGCCGTTGTTGAGCAGGGCCTGCATGGCCATCACGATCATCTCGGAGACGCCGTTGCCGACGTAGATGTCCTCCATCTGCACTCCGGCGATGTTCTTCTGCTGGCTGTAGTGCATGATCGCCTTGCGCGCGGCGAACAGGCCCTTGGAATCGCAGTAGCCGGAGGCCTCCGGAAGATTGTGGATGACGTCGGAGACGATCTCGTCGGGAGCCTTGAAGCCGAAGGGCGCGGGGTTGCCGATGTTCAGCTTGATGATGCGCTGCCCTTCCTCCTCCATCTGGCGAGCCTTCTCGAGCACCGGCCCGCGGATGTCGTAGCAGACACCGGCGAGCTTGGCGGACTTCAGCACCGGCTGCGGCTCGCTGCCCTGCTGCTCCCTTCGCTCCTTGAGATCGACCACTGCCATGTTCGTGCTCCTGCTTGCGCCGCGCTTCGTACGCAACCCGACGCCTAGCGCTCGTACGCGAGCGTCACGTCGTCGTTCTCGTCGTCGATGCGACCGGTGATGAAACGGTCCGCCGATATACTGCCACGAAATTCCCTCTCGAACATCGCCAGCGTGCCGGCGCTGGCCAGCTCGATCTGGCGGTCCCAGTCCATGTAGGTCGCGGGAGGAGGCGGACAGATCGGCTCGCAGGTCGAGCCGGTCGTGTCGACGCCGGCAGCGGCGCCGCCGAGAAAATCCTCGGGAATGCCGAAGTCGGGGAAGTAGGGGCGCTCGGCGCCCGGCGGCAGCAGCGAGGGGCAGGCCAGCTCCTCGTCGGGATTGGAGCCGCCGCCGAACAGCTCGTTGATGAATGCGGTATGCGTGCCGCCTGCCAGGGTCACCAGGTACTTCTCGGCGTTGGCACGGCCGAAGACGGCAAGATGGTTGCTCGCGTAGCCGGTGATCATGTCCTCGTCGCCGGCCAGGATCATCATCGGCGCGGTGGCGCCGCCGTCGAAGAAGGCCTCCTGGTAGAAGCAGGCGAACGGCGCCAGGCCCACGACCGCGTCGATGCGCGGGTCGCGCAGCGTCGGGTGGTACGTCGCCGCAAAGACGGTTGCGCCGCCCAGGGAATGCCCGATCGCACCGATGCGCGACAGATCGAGCTTGCCTTCGAAGGCGCCGCCCGCCTGCGCGTCGAGCGCCTCCAGCTGCGAGATCAGGTAGCTGACGTCGCCGGCCTGCGCCTCCAGGTCGAGCAGAGTGGCGCCGCCCGGCGTGTTCAGGTTCGAGAGCGGAAAGTCGGGCGACACCACGACGTAGCCGTGACCTGCCAGATGACGGATGAGTTCGGTGGAATCGGTGCGGAAGCCGCCAAGGCCATGCGCACGGATGAGCACCGGGAACGGTCCGCCTTCCGCCACGGGCGCGCCCGTGCTCGTCGAAACCGACGGGTAATAGATGTCGGTGACGAGCGTGCGCTCGGGCAACGATGGAAAGCCATTGTTGGCGGCGGTCGGGCGCGTCGTGTCGACGAACGTCAGCGTCTGCCTGGCCGCGCGGTATCGGCCACGGTTGGCGAAGTCCTCCGTTCCAAGATTGGCCAGATCGGCTTCGATCTCGGCGAACGTCGTATCGATCAGGGTCGCGATCGCTTCGGCGGTGACGACGCCGATGCAGGAGCCGCCCTCCTCGGCCTTGGCCAGCGCCGCGGCAAGCTTGGAGTCGCAGACGGCGGTGTCGCGAGCCACCAGGTCCCTCTTGATGAGCAGGCTCTGCGCCTTGGCGCCGCAGGAGGCGCGGCGGCCGGCCGCCTTCAGCCGTGCCAGCGCGCACGCGAGCGCCTCGCGCGTGCCGGCCCCGGCGGGATCGGTCAGGACTTCCAGCGAGTCGACGAGGGACTGGTTGCGAGCGCCGATGCCGGCCGCATCGCCCGCGGTGCGGCACTGGCTGCCATACTTGTCTTCGACGCCGGCGAAGGCGTCGGCGAGCGCGTCGTCGCAGCGCGTGAAATCGGGCACTTCACCGACCGAGGCGGCCAACGTTTTGACCAGACAGGCAACGTGCTTGCCGGCAGCCTTGTGCTTGCCGTCGAGACAGCGATCCTTGTCGGACAATGCGGCCATCGAGGTGGTGGACAGGCAGAAGGATGCGGCCGCCGTCATCGCGACGGCCCGGAAGGTACGAAAAGTCATGTAGGAGCTCCCCCGCGTAAAGTCGCGAAAGCGAAGGTACACACGCCCGCGGCCGTACGCCAGCGGGGAATCGGGGGCGGGTTTGGACGAAGCGGCGACATGGCCTAGTTTTCGCCGGCCGCTCCGCTCGTGCCGTCGCAATGAAGCCTCCGATCCTGGCGCATCTTCTCCTTTTCGCATCGGCCTGCGCGGCGGCCGCGTGCACTCCCACCCATTCGACCATGCACCCGTATCGCAACGACATCGGTCTGGCGGCGGAACTCGGCGCTCGCGCGAGCGGCCAGTGCCAGCGGCAGCGCGGCAACGCCGGACTGCCACCCCACCCCTTCACTACCGACGGCTGCTCGGCCTCACCCGACGGCAGATGGAAACAGTGCTGCATCGAGCACGACATCGCCTACTGGTGCGGCGGCGATGCGCAGGCGCGCCGGCACGCCGATGAGGTCTTCCGACGATGCGTCGCAGAGAAGACGGGCAACGCCCCTCTTGCCTGCCTGATGTATGGCACGCTGCGACTGAGCGGCGCTCCGTGGCTGCCCTTTCCATGGCGATGGGCTTACGGCTGGGACGGAATCCGCGGTTACGACGCGGCATCCACGCATCCGACTGCGCCGCCCAGGGGCGCCGAGGACGCGCGCTAGATGCCGGTTGCGCAACCCTGCGCAACTCACAGGGCCCTCTCGACAATCGCGCGTCGCTGATAGACTTAGAGACCATGCGCCAAGCGTCTCGATCCTGGCCACACCTTCTCGGACGCCGGCGGCGCCTGCACATTGCTCCTGCGCTCCTGGCGCTGGTGGCACTTGCCGGCTGCGCCCGAATGATGCCGCAGTGGCGGGCGCCGGCCGAGGTCCGAGCGCCGGACGGTGCCGTTGCCGCCGCGCTCGGCGACACCTATCGCCGCGCCACCGCGGCGTTCGATCCCACCTCGATTCCGGAGGTACCCGAGCCGACCAATCTGCGGCCGTGCTGTGCGTTCGGCGCAGACCTCAAGGTCGCCGTCGGTGCGGTCCCCGTGCCGGGCTTTTCGCTCGACAACATCCGCGGGCCCGAAGAGATCGGCCCGCACAAGTTCAACATCGGCCTGTTCGAGACGGCTACCGACGAGGAGCGCGGCGTCATCGAGCGCGAGAACAACGGTCTCGTCTACACGTGCCGCGGCGGCTTCATCGACGTCGCGCACATCCGCGACAACGCCGACATGACCGTCTACCTCTCCAACTCCATCGCGCGCAAGATGGACGCCGGCGGCGACATTCTGCTGTCGGACCAAGGCGGCACGCGCCGCATCCGCCTTCGCGCGATTCCCCGCCAGCGCATTGCCGCGATCGGCCGGCGGCCGCTGTCGCTGGCGATGGCGCAGTGGCTGGCCTACCAGATCTCGGTCTGGCACGAGATCGCCACTTGGTACGGCTACGGCACGATTCCCACCTGGCCCGAGAAGGTCTCCGCTTTTTCGCCCGAGGATCTCTACTCCAACCTGGTGGGCATCAAGCTGGCTGGCGGCATCATCGCGCTGCGCGATACCGGCGACGAGGACGACTACAACCGTGCCATGAACGCGTGGATGGCCATGGCGCTCAAGCGCCTGGAGACGGTCCCGCGGCAGGACGCCCTGCAGGCGATGCGATCCGTGGACGGAATCTGGTGGACGTCGCAGGCACGGCTGCCAGACTTCAAGCTGGTGCTGCGACGCGACTTCAACATCGGTCCTCTGGTGGAGCCCTGGCTGGTCGACCAGGCGTTCGCGCCCGCGCCGGGCCCGGATGTGGGCTGCACCAACGCAGGCCCCGAGCTGATCCTGCGCGTGCCCTCGGGCCTGGAAGGCGTCCGCTTCGAAGACGATGCGACGCTCGAGATCGAGGTCAGCGACGCCGTGGCCGCAGCCGGCTTCCCGTTTCCGCGGCCGAAGAGCCGCGTGGTGACGCCGGCGGATTTCGCCGCCATCGTCGAGCGTATCCGGCGCGAGCACATCGCCGAGCTGGGCCCGCGCTCGGACCAGCCGCAGAGGTAGCATGCGCGTTCGGCAAGCAGCGAGTGACCGCGCCTGCCTCGCCACGCGATGGCGATGCCGCGGCCGCCCGCGCAGCTGAAGAGCGATGGCGGTGCGACGGCAATCGCCGGGCGAAGGTCCCGGCAAGGCTCCCGTGCCGCCGCGGCCCACCCTGTCCTCTCTCAAGAAGGCTGCCGCCACCTGCCGCGCGTGCGACCTGTGGAAGCGCGGCACGCAGACCGTCTTCGGCGAAGGCAGGACGACGGCGCGCGTGATGTTCGTCGGCGAGCAGCCGGGCAACGACGAGGATCTGTCGGGCAAGCCGTTCGTCGGCCCAGCCGGCAAGTTGCTGGATCGCGCGCTCGAGGCCGCCGGCATCGAGCGCGGCGATGCCTACGTCACCAACGTGGTCAAGCACTTCAAGTGGGAGCCGCGCGGCAAGCGCCGCATCCACAAGAAACCGAGCACGACCGAGATGGTCGCGTGCCGGCCGTGGCTGGAAGCCGAGATCGACGTCGTCAAACCCGACCTGCTCGTGGCCCTCGGTGCAACCGCGGCGCAGTCGCTGCTCGGCAAGGCGTTCCGAGTCACCGAGCAGCGCGGCAAGGTGCTGGAGTCGGACTACGGCGTTCCGATCCTGGCCACGGTGCATCCGTCGTCGCTGCTGCGCGCGCCGGACGACGAAACGCGGCGGCGCGAGACCGACAGGTTCATCGCGGACCTGAAGGTTGCCCGGAAGCTCCTGAAATGAACGGCCGCGGGTCGCCCCCTCCGCATTCGGACGCCCGATCACGCGCTGCTGCGCGACAAGTGACAGACACGAGCTTTTCCTGTCGCGCGACGAGTGGGCGGCGCTCTCAGTCCTCGCCGCGATAGCCGGCGCCGCCGCGGCGATAGTCCTCTTCGCCGGCGCGGCCCGGATCGCCGTCGCTGAAGCCGGCGGCGCCGCGATAACTTTGCTGCTCGCCGGCGCGGCCGCGCTCGTACGGCTCGGTGTCGCTGCGCTCGATCGCGGTGCCGCTGCGCCAAAGGCGTGCGCTCGAGTCCTCGTACTCGTAGCGCGCGCCCGGACGCTTGTCGGTATCGAGCACGGGGTTCTTCGAGTCCTCGCCTTCGGGCGGCGGATGATTCTCACGCTCCTGCAGCTTGCCCATGCGCTCGCGCCACAGGAACTGCAGGGGATCGCCGGCCGCTCCCTTGCCTTCCGGATCCGGGTCCTGCGCTTCGACGATTGCGTCGTCCTGCGCAGTGAGCTGGCCGCCGAGCAGCTCGGCCGCCGCCGGCCGAGCGTTCAGCGCGAGGACGATTGCGGTCGCGGCGAGGGCGTGCGGCCGCGTCGAGCATCGGAGAAGTGCTGTCATTTCACGGCTCTCCTTTTTCGAAGCTTGCTTCCGAGTGTGACCCACCATTGCGTCTCGTCAAGGTCCCGACCTGCCCAAACGCTGAGCAGAAGGCGCCGCGATTCCAGGATTCGAGCCGCGGGCCGCCGAGAGGCGATGTCGACGGCGAACGGAGCGCGAGGCGCCAGGTGCAAACCCTACTTCACCGCGACCACGCGGACGCCGCCTTCGCGGCGGATGACGTTGATGCCGACGTCGCCGCGGTAGCGCTCCAGAAACAGATCGACGCTCTGGCCGTCCACCCGCAGGTTGCTGATGCGAATCCAGCGCAGGAAGCGCGGCAGCGACGGATTGGAGAAGCGCACCTCTCGGCGGCGTGCGTCGATGTGAAGGCCCAGGCTGGCCTGGAGCAGCATGTAAACGGCACCGGCGGCCCAAGCCTGCGGCGAGCATGCCACCGGGTACATGGTGGGACCTTCGCCGGGACGCCGATCGAAGCCGCAGAACAACTCGGGGAGACGGTGCAGGTCCATGAAGCCGGCGGCTTCGAAGAGGCCGTTCATGATGCGCGCGGCGTGGTGCTGCAGGCCGTAGCGCGAGAACCCTGCCGCGATCAGCGCGTTGTCGTGCGGCCACACCGAGCCGTTGTGGTACGACATCGGGTCGTACCGCTTCTCCACGCACGAGCACGTGCGCACGCCCCAGCCCGAATACATGTCTTCGCTCATCAGGCTTTGCGCAACCAGCGCCGCGCGCTCCGCCGAGGCGACGCCGGCGAACAGGCAATGGCCAGGGTTGGACGTGCGAACGCGGCAGGGGCGGCCGGCCCCGTCCAGCGCCAGTGCGTAGCTGGCAATCTCCTCGCACCAGAACCTGGTCTCGAACCGCTCCTTCATCGCGGTGGCCTTGGTCATGTACCCGTCGACCAGATGCGGCCGGCCGAGCATCGTGGCCAGCTGCGCGGCGGCCCTGTAGGCGGCGTACACGTATCCCTGCACTTCGCACAGCGCGATGGGCCCGTCGGCCAGCTCGCCGTCGGCGTGGAAGACCGAATCGTTCGAGTCCTTCCAGCCCTGCTGCACCAGCCCCTTGGGCGAGCGGCGCTGGTAGTCGACCATGCCGTCACCGTCGGTGTCGCCGTAGCGGTCGATCCACTCGAGCGCGCGCTCCACGTTCGGCCACAGCGACTCGACGAACGCGATGTCGCCGCTGCGCTCGGCATACTCCCACGCCAGCATCACGAACAGCGGCGTGGAATCGACGCTGCCATAGTAGCGCCCGAAGGGAACCTCGCCGAGCGCGGCCATTTCGCCCTTGCGCGTCTCGTGCAGGATCTTCCCGGGCCTCGCATCGCGCTCCGCATCATCCTCGCGCGCCTGCGTGGCGGCCAGATGCGCGAGCACGCCTCGCGCGATGCCCGGATTGACCCACAGCGTCTCCAGCGCCGTGATGATGCCGTCGCGCCCGAAGACCGTGCTGAACCACGGCACGCCCGCGTAAGGATAGGGCCCGTCGGGCGTGTTGGTGGTCATCATGTGCAGATCGACCAGAGAGCGATTGATCCAGTCGTTGAACTGCCCGTTGGATGTGTGGATGACGCTGTCGTGCTCGCGGGCGGAGCGGAACGCGTCGTCGGACAGCGCCGCACCGGTGGCGTAGTCGACCGTGATGCGGCAGCGCTCGCCGACGTTGCAGGAGACGGTCAGGAAGACGGTGACGACGTCGCGCGGCGCCAGATCGAGCCGGTACTCGATGTGTTCGGCGGAACGCGAGGCCGGCACCGGATCGAAGGTGATGTAGGAGGTGCGCGTAACGTCGTCGAGTCCTAGATAGGAGAGCGCGATCTTTCCCTCGTCCAGAGCCGGCTCGCGGCGGTGGCCGTGCGAGCGACGCTCCATGCCGCGCACCTCGAAGATGTCGGCGAAGTCGGCGTCGAAGCGGAGCGTCATCGGAAGCCGGACGTGGGCCAGCGAATAGTTGGTGACGCGGATGCGCTCGTAGCAGGCACCCTGCCACAGGAACTTGCTCCGGAAGATGTGCACCGCCCCGCGCGGCACCACCACCTGATGGTCATGCGAGATGTCGGGATTGGTCAGGTCGACCGCCAGCAGCGCGTTGTCTTCCTTGACCGTGGAGCTGAGCAGCAGCGGACGTTCGCTGCCCAGATGCAGAGTCAGCAGCGAAAGGTAGCGCGTCCCTTCGTGGTAGATGCCCTGCTCGCGCAGGCCGAGCGGCCGGATGTCGCCGTAGCGGTCGAAGACTGCGAAGGTCTCCCCATGCTTGAGGACCCGTGTCCGGTCGTCGGCGAGCGAGGACGATGCGCGAATGTAGTACTCGTCCTGGACCTGGATGATTTCGCTCACGCAATCTCACCTTTGCTTCGCACGCCCGGCTCTTACGACAGGCGCAGGCCGCCGTCTCCTCCAGCCACGGAGCCGCCTGGCGTGTCGCCGGCTACGCAAGGGTCGGAGGAGGTCATTCGTCCAGCCACGCTTTCGTAGATTTTCACGTACTCGCGCGCCATGCGGCTGCTGACGAAGCGGCGCTCGAACCGCTCGCGGCAGCGCCTGCGGCTGAGGCGGTCGATGCGCGCGACGGCCTGCACGGCGCCGTCGATGTCGCGCACGACGTAGCCGCTGACCCCGTCCTCGATCACTTCCGCTACCGATCCTCGTTCGAACGCGATGACCGGCGTGCCGCACGCCATCGCCTCGATCATCACCAGCCCGAAAGGCTCCGGCCAGTCGATGGGAAACAGGAGCGCGGCGGCGTTGCCGAGAAACGCCTGCTTGTCGGCCTGCGCGATCTCGCCTATCCATTCGATGCCAGGCCGATCCAGCTGCGGCTTGATCGTCTCCTCGAAGTAGCGCCGGTCGGCGGCGTCCACCTTGGCCGCGATCTTCAGCGGCCAGCCCAGACGAGTCGCGATCCGGATTGCACGATCCAGGCCCTTTTCCGGCGAGACGCGTCCGAGGAAGGCCAGATACCCTTCGGCGTTCTCCGACAGCTCGTACATGTCGGGAGGCAGCCCATGGTGCACGGTGCCCGCCCATGGAAGCCAGGGCAGAGGCTCGCGCTGGGCGTTGGAAATCGACACCACCACCATCTCCGAGAACTCGCGATACAGCGGCACCAGATCGGGAATGTCCAGACGGCCGTGCAGCGTCGTCACGTGCGGCGTGCGGATCTGCCGGGAGAACGGGAAATGCATGTAGTCGCAGTGGTAGTGGATGATGTCGTAGTAATGGGCCTCGCGCTTCAGCCGCTCGAGCATCACCAGGTGGTGCGCGAGTTGGTCACAGGAGCTCTCGTTCAGTCGCAGCGAGCGCGGGCAGGTGGCCACCAGCCTTGCGCTCGTGACCGAATCCCCGCTGGCATAGAGCGTGACCTCGTGTCCCATCTGGACCAGCTCTTCGGTGAGCCAGGAAACGACCCGTTCGGTGCCGCCGTAACATCGTGGGGGAACGCTTTCATACAGAGGAGAAACCTGGGCGATGCGCACGTGACCTCCGTGCCGTCGGACTCTAGCATGAACCTCCCGCGACTGTGGCTCACCGCGCCGCCGAAATCGTCGCGCGCGCCCGCCGGCGCTCGCGTGCGTGCCACTCCATTGGGCTACACACGCGAACCCCTGTAGCGTGGCGCACGTGAAGCTCGACCTCGTCGCCACGTCCACGTTCGGCCTGGAAGCCGTGGTCATGCGCGAGCTTGCGACGCTCGGCCATGCCGACGCGCGATCGCCGCAGACGGGCCGGGTCGAATTCTCCGGCGACGCCACCGCGCTCGTGCGTGCGAACATCTGGCTGCGCAGCGCCGACCGCATTCTCGTCCGCGTGGCACGCCGCGAAGGCATCACCGATTTCGATACGCTGCTCGACCTGTCCTACGAGCTGCCGTGGGAGGAGTGGATCGCGCCGGATGCCGCGTTTCCCGTAGCGGGGCGGTCGATCAAGAGCGGGCTCGCCAGCGTCCCGGCGGTGCAACGCACCGTCAAGAAGGCCATCGCGGAGCGGCTGCTGAGGGCGCACCGTTGCCGGCATCTGCCCGAAAGCGGCGCAACCGTCGCCGTCGAGGCCGCCCTTCTCAAGGACTGCCTGACGCTCACCATCGACAGCAGCGGCCCCGGTCTGCACAAGCGCGGCTACCGCGACCTGACCGCCGCGGCACCGCTTCGCGAGACGCTGGCGGCGGCGCTGGTGGAGCTGTCGTTCTGGAAGCGCGATCGCCCGCTCATCGATCCCTTCTGCGGCAGCGGAACCATCGCGATCGAAGCCGCGATGATCGGCCGCAACATGGCTCCGGGGCTTCGCCGCGGCTTCGCGGCCGAGGAATGGGATGCCATCGACCAGCGCATCTGGCACGAACAGCGGCGCGCGGCCGAGGCTGCGGTGCAGCCGCCGATGCAGGAACGCATCATCGCGACCGACCTGGACGAGCAGGCGCTGTCGATGGCGCGACGTCATGCCGAGCGCGCAGGCGTCGCCGAGGACATCCATTTTCAGCGCCTCGCCTTCCACGAGCTGTCGTCGAGCCGCAAGTACGGCTGCCTCATCACCAACCCGCCCTATGGCATCCGCATGGAGGATCGCCGCGACGTGCTCGAGCTCTACGAGTCGATGCCGGAGGTGTTCGAGCGGCTGCCGACTTGGTCGTTCTTCATCCTGACGTCGTGGCCGGGTTTCGAGCAGGTGGTGGGCCGGCGCGCCGAACGGCGGCGCAAACTGTACAACGCGCAGATCGAGTGCACGTACTACCAGTTTCACGGACCGCGGCCGTAGGAAGGGCGTTGCGTCGGCGCCGGCTCGCGAGCAAGGTTGCCGCTGCGGGCATGACCGTGACCCACGACAGGAACCGCGACGCGCTGCTGCGGCGCGTGGTCGAAGCGGTTGAAGCCGAGACCGGCGATGCGTTCTTCCGCGTCCTCGTGCGCGGGCTCGCCGAGGCCCTCGGCGTCGCCTATGCGTTCGTTTCGGAACTGACGCGTGGCGGCACCTGGTTTCGCAGCCTGGCGCTGTGGGCGCGCGGCCGCGAAGGTGCGGCGTTCGAGATTCCCCTGGATGGCACGCCGTGCGAAGCCGTGCTGTCCGGCCAGGTCCGGCACTACCCTGACAACCTCCGCCAGCGCTTCGAGCGCGACACGGCGCTGCGGGCCTGGAACGTGCAAAGCTACGCCGGCGTTCCCATGATCGATTCGGCCGGCAAGGTGCTGGGCCATTTTGCCGTCCTCGACGAGCGGCCGATGTCGGAGGAGCGCGCTGCCGCCGCAACCGACGTCATGCGCATCTTCGCAGCCCGCGCGGTGGCCGAGATCGAACGAGCGCGCGCGGTCGAGGCGCTGCGCCAGAGCCAGACGCGGCTGTCGCGGCTGATCGACGGCGCCAGCGACGGCATCGTCAGCTACGGCGACGACGGCGTCATCGTGCTCTTCAACCGCGCCGCCGAACGCATCCTCGGCTGCAAGGCCCAGGACGCCGTCGGCACCAACGTGTCGCGCTTTGGCACCGAGGAAGGACTGCGCCTGGTCGGCGAATCGATCGAGAAGCTGGCGCGCGATCCCGATGCGCTGATCTTCGCCGGCGGCGACGAAGGCGTTCCAGCCAGGCGCGCCGACGGCAGCGTCTTCATGCACGAGGCGTCGCTGTCGCGCAGCGACGTGGATGGACACCCGCTCTACACCGTGATCTTCCGCGACGTCGAAGAACGGCGGCGCGTCAGCCGCCAGATGCTCGATCTGCGCAGGCAGAACGACTACCTGCGCGAGGAGCTCGGCTGGATCTACAACGTCGAAGAAATCGTCGGCCGCAGCGCGGCGGTACGAAACGTCGTCGAGCAGATCGAGCGCGTGGCACCGACCGATTCCACCGTCCTCCTCCGCGGCGAGTCCGGCACCGGCAAGGAGCTGTTCGCGCGCGCGGTCCATGCGCGCAGCCGCCGGAGCGGCCGGCCGCTGGTCAAGGTCAACTGCGCGGCGCTGTCGCCAGGCCTGGTCGAGGCCGAGCTGTTCGGACACGAAAAGGGCGCGTTCACCGGCGCCGGCGAGCGACGCATCGGGCGCTTCGAGCTGGCGCAGGGCGGCACGATCTTCCTGGACGAGGTCGGCGAGATTCCCTTGGACGTGCAGGTCAAGCTGCTGCGCGTGCTGCAGGAACGGGAGATCGAGCGGGTCGGTGGCAGCATGCCCATCGCGCTGGACGTGCGCGTGATCGCGGCCACCAACCGCGACCTGGAGCGAGCCATCGTCGAAGGCAAATTCCGCGAGGATCTGTTCTACCGGCTCAGCGTCTTTCCGGTGCGTGTTCCGCCGCTGCGCGAGCGGCCCGGCGACATCCCGCTGCTCACGCGGTTCTTCGTCGAGCGGCACGCCGCGCGCATCGGAAGGCGCATCACGCGCATCGCCCCCGACACGCTCGAGCGGCTGGAGCGCTACGCCTGGCCGGGCAACGTGCGCGAGCTGGAGAACGTCATCGAGCGGGCCATCATCGTTGCCCGCAGCGACGTCCTCGAAGTGGACGCCGCGTCCCTGGCGGGCGCGGCGGCGGTGCCGCTGCACGCGCCGGCCGCTGACAGCGGCGATGCGGCGCGGCCGCCTGCCGAGACCCTGGAAGAGGCCGAGCGGCGTCACATCGCCGCCGCGCTCGACAGCACATCGTGGAGGGTCGAGGGCACCGGCGGCGCTGCGGCGCTTCTCGGCCTGCACCCGAGCACGTTGCGCAGCCGAATGAAGAAGCTCGGACTGGCAAAGTGACGGCGTCGTAGCGGCCGCTCTCCCGCGCGAGCTGCGTCCGCGCGGGTCGGCCGACTACGGCACCGGCAGCAGCGAGCACTGGCAGGCGTCGCCGATCGCCGCGCACCGCGCGCCGATCGGGCAGCTGCCTGCGCACAGCGGCGCCGCCGCATCGCCGCACGGCGGCAGCACGTTGGTGCATCCGCACGTGTCGCCATCGGCCACGCACGCCTGGCCCACGTCGCAGACACCGGCGCAAGTCGGCGCGGCCGCAGTGCCGCAGGCCGGCAGGCCCGGCGCCTGACACTCGCACGCACCGACCACGTCCACGCAGATCTCGCCCTGCGGGCAGAAACCGCCGCAGACAGGCGAGGCGGCGTCTCCGCACTGCGGCAGCGTCGGAATGACGCATTCGCAGGTGCCGTTGTTGTCCATGCACAGATCGCCGGCGGTCGGGCACACGCCGCCGCACGTGGGCGCCGTCGCCTCACCGCAGGCGGGCAAGGGAAGCCCGGTGCACTGGCAGGAGCCGGCGTTGTCGGTGCAGGCCTGTCCGACCGGGCAGACGCCGCCGCAGACCGGCGACTCCGAGTCCTCGCAATCGGGCACGGGCAGCAACGTCGTCGTGGTCGTGCCGCCTGCCGTGCAGTTGGCGCCGGAGGGAAACTCGTAGGGCAGCTGGCGATTGCTCTGGCAGCGGATGTCGGCGGTGAAGTCGAGCGCGAACGTTCCCGGCCCGGGCAGACCGCCCGAGATGTTCACCGCCGGATTGGTGGTGGGCGGGATGCAGAAGGCGGCAACGTTCAGCGGGTTGAAGATGTCGGCGCGCCCTTCCAGGACGATGGGGTCGGAGTAGCAGCGACGGATGTCGAGGACGGTGCAGCTGCCGCCGCCCGAGGCGGCGCAGTCGTTGTCACCGGTGCACGGGATGAAGCCGCGGCCGTCCGGATGCGTGACGGCATCGCAGTACGTGTCGATGGGGCCGGTGACGCATCGCGAGTCGGGACCGCAGGCGAAGCTCTCGCACACGTTCGGCTGCACGCCGGCGCCGCCGCTGGCGGTGCACGCCCCGGCGTCCACCGCCGCGCATTCCGCATCGGAGGAGCAGCCGACCGAGCTGTTGGCCGAGCAGACGCGGCACGGACAATCGGCGCCGGCTGGCGTATCGCACGGCAGGCCGGCTTCGAGCGTACGGGTCCCGGTGCTTCCATTGAGCTCGATCAGCAGGCCGCCGCCGCTGATATTGGTTGCCGGCGCCGGCAGGCAGTCGAAGCTGGTGGGCCCGAACGTGACGTGCTCGCCATTGACGTCGCACGAGCCGCTGCTGAGGCCACCGCTGCAGGTCCCGCCGCGAACGCCGTCGTTGGGCACGGGATCGCCGTCACACGTCGGGCAGGGGTTGGTCGTGCTCAAGCCGAGATGCACCACCGAGGCGAGGCGGATGCGATCCGCCCATTCGCCGGTGCGCAGGTTCATCGTGCCCGAGTAGTCCTCACGGATGCGGTTGACGACGCACACCGGAGTGCCGCCGGCCGACAACGCCAGAGGCGCGCCGAAGTAGCAGCGGCACAGCGAATCCACCGGTCCGCATGCATCGGGATCGGCGCCGTTGATCACCGTGCAGGTGGTCTGCGGGTTGGAGGTACAGCGGCAGTTCGACGTCGGGTCGCCGGCACGGACGTTGAGAGACACCGCGCAGTTCTCGCAATCCTCGTTGCACGTGACGTCGACGACGTCGCCGGTCTTGTTGGGAACATCGACGTCGTGCGCGCTGCCCGACCATCCCGTGCTCAGGCTGGTTCGGGTTGGAGGGGTATCGTATTTGGCGTTGATCGTACGGCGGATGGTCGCCGGCTCGCAGGGTCCGCTCGCCGTGGAGATGCAACGGCAACGATCAGCATCGGAGGTGCAGGCGGTGCCGGAGGGGCAGCTTCCGTTGCATTGCGGGTAGCTGTCGCCGCAGGTGTCCGACGGAATGGTCGTGGTCGTAGACGGAGCTTCGGTGGTCGTGGGCGGCTCGGCCGTCGTGGTAGTGGGCCCGACCACGGTCGTGGTGGTGACCGGAACAACGGGAACCGAATACGCATTGCGGATCAGCGCCGAGCCGGTGGCGTCCGCGAATGCCTGCGCGCACGCCAGCAAGGCCTCGAGGCTGTCGCCGCACGCGTTCATGGTGGACAGCTCGGAGGACGCCAGGTTGCAGCTGCGCGCGACCTTCTTGCGCATGCGCGCGCGTGCCTTCTCGATGCGACCGCTGGCGTCGTCGCCCTCGCAGGCGTAGGCCGCGCCGCCGCCGCTCGAGTCGGAGCGGGACTGGCACTGGCGGCGCTCGCGCATGATCTGGCGAACCAGCAGCGAGGAGCTCTTGCCGAGCGTGCCCTGACACCTGCGCGGACCGCCGGCCAGAGCGCCGCCGGGCTCGCCCATCGTCTGCGCGCCAAGCGCAGCCACACCCGCATCCGACAGACCCATCAGACAGTCGGCAACTTCGCCGAAATCGTCGATCGCCGTTGTCGCGCCGCCATCGTCGGCCGCCGCTGCCGGCGGCGGACACGCCGGATATTGGCCCAGCAACGACGTGGACCGCCGGCAGGCGATCAGGACGTCGGTGCGCAGCTCGGTGCGTGTTGCCGGCAGACGGCCGAGAAAGTCGGCGCTGTCGACGTCATTGCAGTCGACATCGGCGGGAACCGAGCCGAGGCTGCGGCGCTTGTGGCAGTTGACCAGGAACTGCGTCGTGGTGTTCGCGTAGTCTTCCATCGCGCCTGCGATGGTGTCGCGGCATTCGGTTTCGCCGGGCGTCAGCGCGCCGGCCGTCGCAGTATTGAGCAATGAAAAAATAACGAACGTCGAGAAAGCGAGACGACGGCAGCGCATGCGATCTCCCCCTGTCGGCATGCAGGCCGCCTCGTTGCCGCCTGCACGGTCCCCTCCAGTGCTAACTGCGCCGGACGCTGCGAACAAGTTTGTTTCTCGAGAAATACGCCGAGATTGCGAGGAAGCGCGATGTGCAGCGTCGTCCGGAACGCCGCACGAAGCGATTTCCCATGGGCCGCGCCCAGCGGGCGATGCCCGGTCCCGGCTGCCACGCTTCGCGCCTGCCTGCGAAATGTCGTGGCCGTGGCCGCGACCGATCGTGGCGGCGGCGGACCCGCCGTGGGCGCAGCTGCGCGCTGCGCGCGCGCCGGCGGCCTAAGTCGCGGCACCACGGCACTTTTCCCCTGCGCGGCCGAACGCCGCGGCACTGGTACGCGCCTTGCTCAACAGCCCTGCCAAACGCCGAGGAAACGGAGAGCGATGCTGAGGATCACAAGAGACGACCGTGCTTTGCACTCGACGAGGCTGCACCTGGAAGGACGCCTGACCCGGCTCGAAGCCGAGGCTCTCGAGCAGGCCTGCGCCGAATGCCGGACGATCGAGCGCGATCTCGTCCTCGACCTGTCGGGAGTGCGCTTCGCCGACGAGACCGGCGCTGCGCTCCTTCGCCGGCTGCGCTCCCAGAACGCGGTGCTTGCCAATCCCACGCCGTTTCTCAGCGAGCTGCTTTCGGAGGAGGACGTATGAACGCTGCATCGACTGCCCGCGCTCGAGCCGCACGACGCGGCTCGCCGCCATCGACCGATGCCGACGTCTCGGTGGTCCCGTCGGACGCCGCCATGGTCGGCGCGGCGATTCGTGATGAGGCCAGCCTCGTGGCCCGCTTGCGAGACGGTGACCGCGACGCCTACGAGACGCTGGTGCGAAGCTGCGGCGGCCGCATGCTCGCGACCGCCCGCCGCATGCTCGGCGATGAGGAGGAGGCGCGCAACGTCGTGCAGGACGCTTTCCTGTCGGCGTACCGCTCCATCGGCCGCTTCGCCGGCGACTCGCAGCTCGCCACCTGGCTGCACCGCATCGTCATCAACGCCGCGCTGATGCGGCTGCGCGCGCGTCGGCGGCGGCCGGAAATATCGATCGAGGAGCTGCTACCGACATTCGACGGCGACGGCCTGCACCGCGACCGCTTCGAGCTGCCCGATGACAGAAGCGTCGATGCGGGCCGGGAGCTCGACCGAGCAGCGTTGCGGCAGCGAGTGCGCGACTGCATCGAGCTGCTCCCGCAAAGCTACCGAACGATCCTGATGCTGCGGGACATCGAAGAGATCTCCACCGAAGAGGTCGCCGAGATGCTCGGCCTGACACGCGAGAATGTGAAGACGCGGCTGCACCGCGCGCGTCAGGCGCTCAAGGCGCTCCTGGAGCGCGAGGGAGCGCTCCAGGATTGACGGGCGCAGCAGCGAAGCGCTGCCAGCTTACGGCTCCTGGCGCGCGAGCCCGAGCCACTTCTGCATCGCCGGCAGCGCCCACACATCATCCATGTACCGACGGCACACCTCGTCGACCCTCACCGCGTAGGTCGTGAAACGGGAGACCACCGGCGCGAACATCGCATCGGCGATCGAGAACTCGCCGAAGAGGAAGGGGCCTGCGCCGCCGTAGTCGCGCCGGCAGCCGCGCCAGATGTCCTGAACGCGACCCACGTCCGCGGCCACGTCCCCGGTCAGCTCGGCCAGCGGCGTCGTTGCGCGAAAATTCATCCACAGGACGTTGCGCATCGCGGAGAAGCTCGAGTGCATTTCGGCGCTGACCGAGCGGGCAATGGCCCGGGCAGCCTTGTCGCGTGGCCACAGGTGCCTGTCGCCGAAGGTTTCGGCGAGATGCTCGCAGATCGCCAGGGAGTCCCAGATCGTCAGACCGTCGTGCTCGAGGGCGGGCACATGACCCGACGGCGACCGCGCAAGAATGGCGGCCTTGACGGCCGGTGACTTCCGGTGCGGCCCTTCCAACTCGATGCGCACGGTCGCGAAGGGGATGCCGAACGTTTCCAGCACCAGCCACGGCCGCAGCGACCATGAGGAAAGATTGTAGTTCCCGATGACGAGCGTCAGCACCGGCGCTGCCTTGCACGATCCGCGTCCAAAGTCGCCCTCGCCTACGCGTCGTCGTGGACGGGAAGATTCAAGATCCGGTCCCGGCCAGGCGGGCGAGAGGTTGCGTGGGCCTGGAGGCGCGCAGGGGCCCGGCTCGATAGCCGCTGCCGGGGTCGAGCAGGATCGTGGTCATCGTGCCGGCAAGCTCGCCTGTCAGCGGAACCAGCAGGCGCTGCGCAAGCACCTCCCTGCCCTGCAGCAACGGCAACGTGAACCTGCGCGGCTCGGGATAGGTCACCTCCACGCATCCGTGATCGTTGCGAAGCGTCTCGACCAGCTGCGGCGTCACGGCCAGACGCAGCACCGCATCGGCCGCGTGCACGCTGTCTTCGACGGCTTGGAGCAGCGCAGCGGTGGACGCGTCCTGCACCGGCAGCGCACGCCGCTGGCCGCCCTCGTACACCACGACCTGCAGCTGACCGGCGGCCGTTGCGCGGCAGCCGGCCAGCGCCACGGCCGCTGCCATGAGGGCACGCAGCAGCCGCGGCGGTTTGCTCACGGCGCCGTCTCGACCTTGACGTCGTCGATCGTGATCGCCGAATCGAAGATGCTGTCGCCGACGTCGCTCGCCGCGAATCGCAGCGTCACCGGCTTGTTCGCGTTGGCCGGCAGCAGGTTGGTCAGGTCGAACGTCTCCGTGTTCCAGACCGTGCTCCAGACCTTGCAGTCGTTGCCGCCCGCGCCCACCGTACCTTCGCCATCGATCTCGCAGGGTGGTGCGCTCTGGTCGAAGAACAGCGAGGAGACGGCCACCGAACCGCACAGCGAATCGACGCGCTCGGCCAGGACCTCGCTCGGCCCGCCGGCGTGGCCGAGCGTGACGGTGAAGCGGTCATCGAAGCCGCGGAAGCACCATTCGATGAACTCCTCCGAGCTGAACATCCAGTCGAACGACAGGCTGGTGGCGTTGGCTGGCAGGCAGAACGTCTGCTCGATGCTACCGGAAGCGGTGGTGAAGCCGAGGCCCGTCGAGATCAGGCCCATGTAGCTGCCCTCGGTCGGATCGATGGGACCGAGACCGGAGACGACGCGACCGTCGCCGAAGGGAGTCCATCCGGTCAGGTCGCCCTTCTCGAAGTCGCCGTTGATGAGCTTGCCCGTGTACTCCACCGTCTCCGAGGAATGGTGGGTGAACGTCGCGAACGGCATCGTCGGATCGACCTTCGGCATGACCGGCGTGAACGCCTCCGTCGTATCCATCGCGCCCGTGACCAGGTTGGTGAAGAGCTGCGTGGCCACGTTCTGGGCGAAGTTGCTGTTCACCACGCGCGTGAACGCGTAGTAGTTGGACGCCCCCTTGCCGCGGAACGCCTGGGACATCGTGTTGTTGGCCGAGCTCTGGCACGAGCCGTTGTAGATGATCGAGTTGTCGAAGGTGCCCGACAGGCTCGAGATCTTGCCGGGACGGATCGCGAAGACGCCGCCCATCGTCGAGATGCGGCCGAGCGCCATGTCGACTCCGTGCGAGAGGATGGCCAGGGCGCTGGTGGCCTCGGTGGTGAGGAACACCACCTGATTGCTGCCGTCGAGCGCACCGTGCGTCACCATGATGATGGTGCCGTAGTCGGTGAAGGACGCCACGGAGTCGACGTCGCACTGCGCATCCTTGATGTAGGTGACGTTGAACTTGGGACACTCCGAGTTGCTGAACAGCATCTGCAGGCCGGGGCCTTCGTCGAAAGGCGCGAACTGGAAGTTGTACGCGTCCCAGATCAGCACGTTGTTGTTCTCGACCTTCGCGGTTTCCTCCTCGCCGGCTGCTCCGCCCTCGCCGTCGCGGTACGGCGGCCGCGGCAGCCTCTCGAACTGCGGCGGCTGATACGCCGCGAGCGCGCCGGCAGCGCCGCCCTCCCACGACATTCGCAGCGTCGGCTGACCGCGCGTTCCTTCCGGATTGAGCATGAGGCCGCCGTGCGCGCCGTTCTCGTAGAGGATCCAGATCGTGACGCCGTCCTCGGAGATGCCGGCATCGGCAACGCCCGCAAGCATCTTGATCTCGTCCACGGTGGCCTGGCGTGCTTCGGTGCTGTCGCCGAACATCGCCTTCTTCTCGGTCCAGGTCGAGATCGCCTCGTCCTGGACGTCGACGATCAGCTGCGCATCCGCCATCGTCAGCGGCTCGACGGCTTCGAGAACGAAACCCGAGCGAACCGGCATCGAATTGATCAGCGCCTGCACCGCCAGGTGGAAGGTGCCCGGGTCGAGCGCCGTGATTTCGACCAGGCAGGAGAACACGTTGTCGCCGGCGATGTCGTCGCCGTTGCCGAGGTTGCCGTTGTCGAGCAGCGTACAGACGGCGTTGCCGGTCGGCTCGAAGGCGCCGTCGACCTGGAACGCCTGCACGCTTGCGGTGTCCAGCTGCGGGTCCGGAACGATCTGGGCGAGGATGCGGACCGAGGTCGGATCATCGACGACCAGCGCTGCGGGCGCTGCCTCGACGATGATCGAGGAGGTGGCATCGATCGTCACTTCGTCGGGCTCGCTGACGTCGGCGCCGTCGCTGACCACGAGGCGCGCGACGTACTGGCCGATCAGATCGGGCAGCAGCGTGGGCGTGGAGGTGTTCGCGTTCTGAAGGATCGCCTGGCTGCCGTCGGGCACCGACACCAGCGTCCATTCGTAGCTGAGCTCGTCGCCGTCGTCGTCGGAGGAGCCGCTGCCGTCGAGCATTTCGCCGACGCCGACCACGGCGGTCCCGTCGTCGCCGGCATCGGCCACCGGGACGGAGTTCGCGCACGGACACAGGAGCTGGAGGTTCTGACCGACCGCGATCTTCAGCGCATAGAGCGCATCGGTGGTAAGGATCTTGTCATCGCCATTGGGGTCGCAGATGCACGGCTCCGCGTCGCATTGATCGCCACCGACGGCCGCCTTCAGGATCCCGAGCGCATCGCTCGTGTTCGGCTTGACGCCGTTGCTTACGGGCTGCCCGCAATCGCCGAGCGCCGCGGCCGCCGTCGTCGCTGCGCTGATCGCCAGAACCGTTGCGAGCGCTGCGCGCCGGAACCAGAGCCATCCTTTCATCGCAATCCCCTCCCGCGGCACGTTCAGGCCGGCCCCCCGGCGCACGCCGCAGGACCGCAGTATGCGAAATCCGGCCACGGCACTACCAGCGGCGTCTTTCGCGGCTACCCACTCGATAGAGGGCATCGGCCGCAAAATGGACGCCCGCCCCTCGTGTCCGAGGCGCGGGCGTCGTCACCGCGGGCTCAGTCGCCCTTGTCGCGGAAGATCCAGGGCGTGCTGAGCTGGGAGGGGCCGGAATACTGTGAGCCCCAGCAGTCGCCGGCGTCGTTGATCAACTGGACGATCACGGCGTTCTCCTGCGCAAAGGGCCACGGCATTCCGTTTTCATCGGGCATCGACAGATTTCCGCGGCTTGCGCCGAGGGCGATGCTGGTGCGGCCGCTCTCCTCGGGCCTCAGGCGCAGGCGGAAGATGCCGTCGGGAGTGCGCGCCGAGTCCTTGTAACGCATGGAGGCGCGGCGCTGCGTCCAGCACGGCCCGTAGCGGCAGCGGCCGCCGCCGGGCGCCTTCATCGTCATCGAGAGCTGAGGCGTATCCATGATCGTGTCGTAGACGCACACCGTGTAGTTGGTGACAGCACTGATCGGGTCGCCGAATTCGATCTGCGTCGTCGGCGCGCCGTCGAACCACTCCCATTCCAGGCTGTCGAAGGCGTCGACGCCGTCATCAATGACGCGCAGCCTGGTATGGCGCGGCCTGTCGACCTGCTTGCAGTCGTTGCGCGGAAGCGTCGTGCAATCGGGCGACTCGCCCTCGTCAGGCACGCAGGCGCAGACACCGAGGCCGAGCAGCTCGGTGCAGACCGTGCCGGTGGGACAATCGGCCGAGCAGGCCGGCGCCTCCGCCAGGCCGCACGACAACGGCTCGTCGACGAGGCAGGTGCACAGATCGCCGACGGCAGTGCAGGAGGTTCCCTGCGGACAGTCGTCGACCGCGCACGCAGGCGCGGCAGCCTGCAGGCATCCAGTGGGCAGGTCGACGACGCACGCGCAGGCGCCGATGCCGAGGTCGGTGCAGGTCGTGCCGAGCGGGCAGTCGTCGGCGGCGCACTGCGGCGCCGACGCGGTCGCACAACCCGTCGGGATGCTTGCGCACGCGCAGACGCCGCCGATGTCGTTGCAGACCAGTCCGGCAGGGCACTCGCCATTGCACATCGGCGCCGCAGCCAGAGTGCAGCCGACGACGTCCGGCACGCATCCGCACGCAGCTCCACCGATGTCCTCGCAGCGAAAGCCGCTCGGACAGTCATCCGGCGCGCACGTCGGAGCCGTTGCCGCCGAGCATCCGGTCGCGGGCGTGACACAGCCGCAGGCGCCGCCGGCGTCCTGGCAGACCTGCCCCGGCGGACATTCGCCGTCGCACACCGGTGCACCTGCGGCCACGCAGCTCAATGCGTCGGGGATGCATGCGCAGCCGACTCCGGCACCCGACACGCATCGAAAGCCGTCGGGGCAGTCGGTGCTGCTGCATGCGGGCGCGGCTGCGGTCGTGCAGCCGACCTGGGCGGACACGGAAGAACTCAGAACGAGGATCGCGACCAGCCCGGTCGCGAGCGCGAAGACGGACGAGCAGCAGGGACGATGGTGCTGCATGGCAATCCCTCCCGCGACGGCAGGCTTGGCAACCGCCCACCGCCGAACCGCGATCGATGTTGATCACGGCTGATGCAGAGGAGGAACACGGTCGCGCGCCTGCCGTGAATTTTTTTAGGACTGTCTCAGCGCCCTGAAACACGGCGCAACGCGGCACGATTCCGCGGCCTCGATGCCGGGCGCGGCGGCGTCGACGCCGGCCCTCGCACCGGGCTGGAAGATTGCACGGGTTGGCCGCGCCCTGGCACGTTGCCGCGGGCCGTCGAGTGAATCGTCATTCAAAACTTGAACGCTATCGGCCTTTGCGTGCGTGGCCGCAAAGTTGAGCTGCGTCACACCCGCCGGCCGATGCAGCGACGTATCCATCAGGGGGTGAGCCGTCGCCGGGACGGCAGCACCGCCATCACCGCCGCAACCAGTCTTTCGGGAATGTCCCCGGGAACCGGATCGGCCGCCGCCGTGTCCCGGGCCAGATCCATCGTCCGGCGATAGCCGCGCAGATATTCCATGCACTCGGGACAGTCGCCGAGGTGCGCATCGAAGAGCGCGCGCTGCTCCGCGTCGAGCTCGTCGTCCAGGTAGGCAGCAAGAATGTCGATCAGCTCGCGGCAGCTCAGCTCGGTATCGCTCATGATGCTCTCCTCGAGTCTGCAGGTTGTCAGGCCGCCTCGGAGTCGGCGGCGACGGCGCCCGTGCCGGCCTGCTCCGGCAGCGGCCCACGCAGCGGCGACGGCGAGGGACGCTCCTGCGTCTGTGCGACCGAACGCTCCACCAGAAGGTCGAGCGTCCAGTCGGTGACGATGCGCAGGCGATTGCCGAAACCGACCATCTTGCTCAGGTACAGCGTCCGCCAGATGAGCCAGCCGGCGAAGCCCCAGATGCGGACGCCGAACAGGTCGACGGCCGCGAAATGCTCGCCGACGGACACCAGCGAGCCATGATCGAAGTAGCGGAACGCCCGCGTCCTCTTTCCCCGCAGCAGGCGCACGAGATTCCTGGCCGTGTGGCTTCCCTGCTGGAATGCGACCTGCCCGAGCGGAGGCAGCGCGCGACCGCTGTTCCCGTCGATGGCGGCCGCCGCATCGCCGAGTACGAAGACGTCCTCGAAGCCGGCCGCCCGTAGGTCGGCCTGCACGATCGCGCGGCCGCTGCCGTCGACGCGCAGCGGCGCACACGCAAGCAGTGGCGATGCCGCCACGCCGGCGCACCAGATGCACGTGCGTGCCGGAATGACGGCTCCATCGGACAGATGCACGGCATTGGCCGTCACGGCAGCAACGCGGCATCCGAGCTGTACCTGGCAGCGCATGCGCGAGAGCTGCCGGCCGGTGATGCGCACGACGCTGTCGCGCCAGCCCGGAAGGATCTGCGGGCCCGATTGCACGAGGATGACCCGCACCAGGTCCGCGTCGATCTCCGGGTAGCGTGCGAGCAGCACCTGGAAGATGAGGTCGTGGATCTCGCTGGCCACCTCGACGCCGGTCGGTCCTGCGCCGACGACGACGAACGTGAGAAGCTCGCGCTGCAGCTGCTCGCCGCCACCGGCGGCGGCGCGCTCGAAGCACTCGATGACCTGGTTGCGGACCGCGCTGGCGTCGCCCAGCTCCTTCATGAAGAAGGCGTGCTCGCGCACCCCGCGCGTGCCGAAGGTCTGATTGCAGGAGCCCGGAGCCAGGACCAGGTAGTCGTAGTCGATCTCGACGTCGTGATCGACGCTGCTGCTGCCGTGCGCCGCCGCTTCCACGTGCGCGACCAGCTTGCGGCGCACCGGGTCGATCGCCTCCACGCTGGCCTTCCGAAACCGCACGTTGGTGGATTCGAAGATACGCCGGAAAGGGTTGGCGACCTGGCGCAGCTCGATGGCGCCGGCGGCGGCGCTCGGCAGCAACGGCGGGAACAGGAAGTAGTTGCGCCGGTCCAGGACCTCGATGTCGAGGTCGGGGTGATAGCCTAGCCGGCGGTCGAGGCCGAGCGCCGTGTAGAGGCCGGCAAAGCCGCCACCGACGATGACGACGCGCCGGCGAACGCCCGAGGATCTCCAGCGCGCGTAGATCCACGTCTGCTTCAGCCCGATCACCGTCAGAACGCCCAGGAGCAGCGTGGCACCGGCGGCGAACGCGGTTGCCAGCGGCCGCACCGGCGCCAGGAACGGCACCGTCACCCACATCAGAAGGTCGAAGGCGAAGAAGCCCCGTGCCAGCCAGTGCACGGCTGTCCGCGCGCGGCGTCGCATGGAAGTACGGCGAAACAGCCACCCCGCCACCGACGCCAGCAGCGCGATGGCCATCGTGTGGACGACGAGAAGCAGGGCGTAGTTGGCCGATTGCTGCCGCGCCAGGTTGGCCAGCGCGCTGCCGAGCGACTGCATGAGCGAGGTCGTTCCCGAAGCCCAGCTCGCTTCCAGCACCGCCACGCTCCAGCTCGCGGCGTAGAGAGCCCAGGCGAACAGCAGCGCGATCGAAACGGTCAGCTTGGCGGCAAGAGCGAGGTTGGGAAGGCGGTGGTGCTCGATCTTGCGCATCCGGAAAACTGTTGCGAGCACGCGCGCCCGGCCATCGCGCATGGATTCGCTGCTTCGTTGGATGCCGCTTGCGGAAAAAGGGAACGGGCGAGAGCGTACTTTTTCAACGCTTCGGACGCCGCGACAGGATCGCCTCGGCCAGCTCGTCGGGAAGCTCGGTCTCCAGCTCCTCGTCCTCGAAGGCCGAGCGGGCAGCGTCGATGGTGGCCTCGTATCGGCGAAGGTAGCCGGCGCAGGCGCCGCAGGAGCGCCGGTGCGTGTCGGCTTCGGCCGCGGTCTCGGCGGTCAGCTCGCGCGCAAGGTAGCTCTCGATGGCGGCCACGAACTCGGCGCAGGTCACGCGCGCGCCGATATCACGGAGAATGGCGGCAACCAAGATCGCGCTACCGTGCGCGGCCGGGCACCTTCAGCCTGAGGCGGTACAAGCCGGTGTGCGCCGTGATGTAGAGCGTCTTGCGGTCGTCGTCGCCGAACGCAAAGTTGGCCGGCAGCTCCGGTCCCTGGATCGTCCCGAGGTGCTCTCCCTTCGCCGACAGGATCCACAGGCCGCCAGGGCCGGCAACGTAGAGATTGCCGAGCTCGTCCACCTCCAGACCATCGAGCGCCGTCTCTCCCGGCTGCGAGGTCATGTCGAAGAAGAGCTCGCCGTTGCCGTAGCCTCCGGCCGCGTTGCGGGAGAAGCGCGTGATCGTCTTGGCGCCAGGGTCCCAGTTGGTCACGTACAGGTGGCTCTCGTCGGGTGAGAAGTTGATCCCGTTGGGACCGCTCAGCTCGTCACTGACGAGCTCGAGCCGCCCGTCGCGCAGACAGAACACGCCGGTGAAGCCGAGCTCGCGGCGCGGGTCGTCGTGATAGCGCGGAAGGCCGAAGGGAGGATCGGTGAAGCACAGAGCGCCGTCGCTGCGATAGACGAGGTCGTTGGGGCTGTTCAGCCGCTTGCCCTCGTAGCTGTCGGCCAGCGTCGTAACGACGCCGTTCTTCTCGATGCGCGTGACGCGCCGGTTGCCGTGCTCGCAGATGGTCAGGCGCCCCTGCCCGTCCAGCGCCAGGCCGTTGGAGCCGGGCTGGCGATACTCGCCGATGTCGAGGCCCGCATAGCCGCTCCTGGTGCGGTACAGCGACACCTGGCCGTCGCGGCTCCACCGGTAGATGCGATTGGCGTTCGGATCGCTGAACAGCAGGCCGTCCGGCGTCCAGACCGGCCCCTCGATGAACTCGAAGCCTGCGGCCACCTTCTCGATGCGGACATCGGGCGCGACGATGGCATCGAGCGCAGCGTCGTTGCGCTCGATCCTGGTCTCGAGGGGCTCGCCGGCGCGAGCCTTCTCCCTGCCGTAGAATTCCAGGGTGGCCGAACGAAGCCATACGAAGTTCGCCGGCGGGTCGGACAGAGGGCCGTTGGCGACGAAGATCGCCGCGGTCATCGTCTGCCCCGGCCTCGCGTCGCGCGTCAGCACGACGCGGTTGGCGGTGTTGAATCCAGCAATCACCGAGCCGCCGCTCTGCCCGACCGCTGCGGGCAGCTCGCCGTCGACCCATACCTCGGCATAGTCGTCGGCGACGACCTCGAGCACGACCGTGGAGCCGGCCACCGCATGCCGCGCGACGTGGCCGGGCAGCGTCACGCGCAGCCGATACCATCCGAAGGACAGCCGACCGTTGCCGCGCCGCTGCAGGAGCGTCTGCGGCTCGATCACCGGCCAGCCGGAGTCGTCGAAGCCGGCCGTGCCCGCTCGCGGCGAGATGTCGTGCGTGCGGTTGGCCGCACCACTGGCCTTGAGGTCGGCGCCGACGCTGCGGTGCGCGACGACTTCGATGGCCGCATCCGCGTAGCGCCACTCGCCTCCCACCACCGCCAGTGCCGCGGGGTCGGAAAGATCGACGGCGGCATCCGGCGATGTTGCATACGGCCCGAGCTGAGCACCGGCCGTCGCGGACACCGTCGCGGACATGGTCATCACTGCCAGCGCCAGCAGCACCGGAGACGGGAAAACGAAATTGCGGTTCATCATGCGTATCTCGGTCCGAAAAGGACGGGGAGGCGCCGGACCGGGCGGGGTTCCGGCCCGGCGCCGCGTGCGCATCGCCGCGTCGAGGTCGCTTGGACGTCGGCCGTAGCGTGCGCCGTGGGGAAGCTACTCGGCCTTGCCGCCGAGCTTCTTGCACTCTTCGGCGGTCGTCATCGTGAAGCCCTGGCCCTTGCAGGCGTTCTTGCCCGCGCACGCATGGCCTGCGCCGCCGCAGCCGCCCGTGCCCTTGCAGGCATTGACGCCGTGGCACTTGACCTTGGCCGTCGCCTTGTCCGCGGCCTTGGCGGCCTCTTCGGCCATCGCCGTTCCGCTCAGGAACAGCCCGGCCACCGCTGCGGCCATGAGAGAGGTTCTCATCGTCTTGTTCATCGTCTTCTCCTTGGTTGGTTCCGGCGTGAGCCGGCGTCTGTGTGGTTCAGCTGCGCGCCGGCATCGTCGGCCGCAGCGCGGACGGCAACACCGGCGACGGATCGCTCTCCCGCGGCTGGAAAGCCCGTTCCACGAGAGCGTCGAGTGAAACAGGACCGGGGCCGGCGACGGTCAGCCACGCGAAGAGCACGATGTAGAGCGTCTCGACGAGGCCGAAGAGCGCCGCAGCGCCGTCGATGCTTGCCCATTGCGCGGTGGCGATGGCGACGACCATCGTGCCGATGAGCGGCAGCGCAGCGATGCGCGTGGCCAGTCCCGCGACGAGCAGCAGCCCGCAGGTCAGTTCGGTGAATGCCACGAAGGGTGCCTGCAGCTCGGGAAAAGGGATGCCGAGCTCGGCGAAGAAGCCGATGACCTGTTCGAGGTTGCCGAGCTTGCCCCAGCCCGTGGACGCGAACGTCCAGCCGACGACGATGCGCGCCAGAAGCGGCGGCAGCCAGCTCAGCGGCCGGGCGACGAGAGCGGGGAGCTCATGGACGAAGTAGCGGATGCGCTGCATGGAACGGCCTCCTGTGCCGCTCCGATGCCCGCGCACCGACGCCGGTTACGCGAGGAAGGCGATGGCAAGAAAACGCGGAGCTTCTGCAACGCGTCCAGCCTGCGGCGAGCACACTGCGGCTGCGTCCGATCCGACATCGACGTCGCCGCTTGCGCGTCCGCGTTCGCGGCGCGCGCGTGCAGTCGCTACCGCCGAGCGTTGAGCCGTGCGTAGACGCCGCGGTTGGCGCGATAGATGCGGACGAACTGCGCGAACCTCTCGTCGTAGAGGGCGCCGTTGCCGGCGTCGGGCTCGTACTCCTGCACACACCGGACGCGCGCCGGCACCTCGTCGAAGCGAATGAGGCCGAGGCCGACGGCGCCGATGAATGCGGCGCCGCGCACGTTGGCCTGGATCGGATCCTTCATGCGGCGCACCGGCCGCCGCAGCACGTCCGCGAAGATGCGGCACCATACCGGCGAGTTGGCGCCGCCGCCGACCATGTGGATGGGGCCCGTGGCGCGGCCGAGCACCTTCTCGAACGGGCTGAGCAGCCAGCGCGTGTTCAGCGCCACGCCCTCGAGCACGGCACGGATGATGTCCTCGCGCGAGTTCTCCAGCGACAGGTTGTAGATCGCCGCGCGCACGTGCCGGTCCTCCACCGGCGCGCGCTCGCCGTAGATCCACGGCGTATAGATGACGCCGTTGCTGCCGGCCGGCGTCTTCTCGGCAATCCGGTCGATCACCTGGAAGACGTCCGGCACCTGCGCTTCCTGCAGCAGCTCGTCCTTGTGGTAGAGGATCCGGTCGCGCAGGAACGTCAGATTGCCGCCGGCGGTCGCCTGCAGCCCCGTCAAGAGGTAGCGGCCCGCAATGGCGCACGGCACCGCCGCCATTGCCGAGACCAGATCCGTCTTCTTGCGCGGCAGGTGGGCGCCGAGCCACGAAGACGTGCCGATGTAGAGATGGGTGTCGTAGTCGCGCACCGCGCCCGAGCCGACGGCCGCAGCCGAGGTATCGATGGCGCCCGCGACGACCATGACCGTCGGCGGCAGCCCCAGCTCGGCGGAAACCTCCGCCCGCAGGGGCCCGAGAGTCTCGGTGCAGGCGACGATGTCGGGGAACTTGTCGGCGTCGATGCCCGAGCGTCGCACCAGAAGGTCGTCGTACGAGACGCTACCGCCGCGATTGTCGGTGACCCACGATGTCAGGATCGAGTCGTGCGTGGCGACGAAGCGTCCCGTCAGGCGCAGGTTCAGATAGTCGAGCACGTTGAGGAACTTGTGCGTGCGCTCGTAGACCTGCGGCCGCTCGTGCCTGACGAACAGCATGTGGGCGGCGGGGTCCTTGCCCGCCAGCGAGGGCGCGCCTCCGGTCAGGCGGATCCAGCGCCACAAACGGCGCGCGTCGTAGCCGGCCACGCGTACGGGCCCATGCGTGATCTTTCGCAGATGGTCCGCGCCGCGAGCGTCCATCCACAGGACCGCGTTCATCAGCGCCTTGCCGTCGCGATCGACCGCAACCGTACCCTCGCCTTGCGTGCTGCAGCAGACGGCGACGACGGCCCTTGCGATGTCGGGGTGCCTGGCGACGAGCCGCCTCGATACGCTCACCAGCGCCGACCACCACGCGTGCGGATCCTGCTCGGCCCCGCCGCCCGGCAGCAGGATCGTCTCGACGCTCTGGAACTCCCAGGCTGCCACTTCGCCGTCGACCGAAACGAGCGCCGCCTTGCAGCCGGACGTCCCGAGGTCGATGGCGAGAATCCACTGCGAGGGCGCGTTCATGCGCCGCGAAGGCCGTCCTTGCGCGCGATCTCCATGTCCTGCTTGCCGGTGACGATGCCGAAGAGCGCGTCGGTCAGCGGCTCGGGCAGCGTCGTGATGGGCTGGCCCGTGGCCAGGGCCTGCACGTAGATGGTCGCCACCTTCTCGAGCAGCTCGACGTACGTGAACGTCTTTTCGAGGTTCGGGCCCACGGCCAGCGCGCCGTGGTTCTGCAGCAGATAGCAGTGGCATCGGTTGGAGAGCCGGGCCACGACGTTCGACAGCAATTCCTCGGAACCCGACAGCCCGTATGCCGCCACCTCCACGGTCGGCCCGATCGAGATCACCACCTCGTCGAAGAGCGCCGGGATCGGCTTGTTCAGCACCGCCAGCACGCTCGCGTTGATCTGGTGCGTGTGGATGACGGCGCTGACGTCGCGCCGGTTGCGGTAGCAGGCGATGTGCATCGGCGTCTCGATCGACGGGTCGCGATGTCCTTCGATGCGGCCGAGATCGAAGTCCACGACGCAGAGATCGTCGAGTTGCATGTCGTCGTAAGGCAAGGTCGAGGGAGTGACGACGACCGCCTCCTCGCCATCGACCAGCGCCGAGACGTTGCCCGCGCTGCCCGAGTGCGTGCCGAAGTAGCCGCGCTCCGACAGCCGCTTGCTGACCTCCAGGACCTGCCGCTTCCAAGCGTCGTACTTTCCCATCCTCGCTCCTTCGGGGCCGGCTCTCGAAGCCCCGGTCCTACTCCACGCTTTCGAGCACCGTGCGGAATCGCGCCAGCGCATCGTCGATGACGTCATCGGTGTCCGCCATGCTCGTGTAGAGGCGGCTGCCGGCCAGCGTGATGATGCCGGCCGCCGTGAACGCGGCGCCGTACTCCTCGCCCATCTTCTTTCGCTGCATGATCTTGAAGAAGAACTCGGGGTCGTCCACGTCCACCAGCAGGACGCCGTGCGTCTCCAGGTGCACGATCGAGCCGTGGTTGTAGGCGAAAAACGGCAGCCCCAGCTCCTCGCACATCGCCTGCAGGCCCGCCGCCAGGCGATCGCCGGCGCGGCCCGCGATGATCGGCGCGTCCGTGCGCTCCATCTCGAGGATCGCGAAGTATCCTGCCGCCGAGCTGATCGGGTTGGCCGACAGCGTCCCGCCGACCAGCGTCTTCTGCGTGCCGCCGCCGATACCCGCCGCGAACGTGCTCATCACGTCGGCGCGTCCGCCCACGCCGCCCGCGGCCGGAAAACCGCCGGCGATGCACTTGCCGAACACCGTCAGGTCCGGACGCACGCCGAAGTAGCCCTGCGCGCCGCCCATGCCCAGCCGAAAGCCGGTGACGACCTCGTCGAAGACCAGCAGCGCGCCGAACTCGTCGCACAGCTCGCGCACGCGACCGTTGAAGTCGCGCTGAACCGGCCTCGACCCGCTCTCGGGCCCGATCGGCTCGACCAGCACCGCCGCGGTTCCGCCCTGCGTCCGGTTCGCCTCCAGCAGCGCGCGCAGCGCGTGGATGTCGTTGGGGTAGAACTCCTGTGTGTGCGCCAGCGTGTCGGCCGGGATCCCGGCAGCTTCGAACGCGCCGCTGCCTGGAATGCGCGTGCCGAGCACCATCTGATCGCTCCAGCCGTGATAGGCGCCGCCGACCTTGATGACCTTGGCGTTGCCGGTGAAGTTGCGCGCCGCGCGCACCGCCGCCATGCACGCTTCGGTGCCGCTGCCGAGCATGCGGAACATCTCGACCGCGGGCATGTGACGATGGATGAGCTCGGCCAGCTTCAGCTCGTACTCGTGGAACAGCCCCGTCACCGGCCCGCACTCGCGCAGGACCTCGATCACCTTGTCGCGGACCGCCGGATAGTTGCTGCCGAGAACGGTGGGGCCGCCGGCCTGGAGGAAGTCGATGTAACGATTGCCGTCGACGTCCCAGAGGTAGGGCCCGTCCGCGCGCGTGACGCTCAGCGGGAACGGATAGTTGAACGCGAGGTTGTGCTGGACGCCGCCTGGGATGCGCTGCGCCGCCCGCGCGGTCTGCTCCTTGGAGCCGCGGCAGCGGGTCTCGAACCATTCGAGCACCTCCGCCATTCGCTCGCGCCGCACCGGCCGCGGCGCCTCGGCGATCAGGCGCTTGCCGCGCGCGACGAGATCGTCCGTGTCGGGCCAGTGCGAGATCGCGTAACGCGAGCCGGTGTCGCTCGCCGCTGCGTCGTGGTCAGCCGCGGTTGCCTGCTTGATCATCGTTTTCTCCATGCGGACAGCCGCCGCCGGTCGGCGGCCTCCATGTACTTCTGCATCAGCCTGGTGGCGCGGCGGCCGTCGCCTTCCTCGAGAGCGTCGAAGACGCGCTCGTGCGCCGCCACGTAGTCGGATGGCACGGCTGCGCGCCGTCCGATCGCGCGCACGGACTCGATGTAGGCCGGCGTGATCTTGTTGAGCAGCCACATCGCCGGAAGCATCCCCGCGGCCTCGAGCACCTGCTGCGTGACCTGGAAGTCGAGCGCGGCGAAAAGATCGAGGTCGGTGCGCGAGCGCCACGCCTGCGCGACGGTGGCGCGAGCCTGCGCGAGCGCGCCGTGCTGCAGGCGGCCTGCTGCCAGCTCGAGCATGCCGAGCACGATCATGCGGCGCAGCGCCAGCGCGTCCTCGATGAGCGAGGCGGCGGTCACGCCGTCGACCGCTTCGGCCTCGCGCAGCGATGCCGGAAGGACATCGAACGTCCACTGGCCGCGCGGCCGAACGACGGCGCCCGAGCCGTGTCGAATCGAAATCAGCCCCCAGTGTTCGAGCCGGCGCAGTGCATCCCGCACGCTGACGCGGCTGGCGCCGAGGTCGCGCACCAGATCGCGCTCGGCCGGAAGACGCACGCCGCGGCCATGGACGCCCCGGACGATATCGGACAGCAGGCGATCGAAAACGGCATCGGGCACCGTGGCCGCGGCCGTCACGGCGGCGGCGGCCGGCGCAGCGACGCTGCGCGGACGGGCTTTGGGGACGGCAGCGGGGCTGAGCGAGGAGCGCGGCATTGGTCTTACCAAGTGGTCGGACCAGTCCCAGGCTCGAAGGACGATGTCAATCGCGCGAAGTACGCCGGGGGAGCGGACCTGGTACGGGCCGACGCTGCCCTCGCCCGCCTCTGCGCCGACTCTGCGAGCGAGGGGCACCGTCCGCTCGGCGCCGATTCGCCGGCGACGACCACGACGCCTCGCTCTGCGCCGATCGCCGGCGACGACGACGCCCCGTTCTGGGCCGAAACCGGCAGCGACGCACGCCGGCCCGTGACCCGGGCCAAGACGCGCAGCCAATTTTTCTGTACCCGGTGCGATCGACCTGTCGAATCGGGCGGGTGCCGACCGATTAGGCGTGTCAGTGGGGCGCAAGCCGCCCCGCATCCTACAAGGAGAGCCACCCATGCCCAGCACCGTCCGCCTCCACCGCGTTCTTCGCACCACGCCCGAGCGCCTGTACCGCGCGCTTCTCGATCCCGACGCGATGGCCAAATGGCTTCCGCCCGACGGCTTCACCGGGAAGGTGCACAGCCTCGACGCCCGCGTCGGCGGGAGCTACCGGATGTCCTTCACCAACTTCACGACCGGACAGACGCATGCGTTCGGAGGGCAGTACCTCGAGCTGATCCCCAACGAGCGCCTGCGCTACACCGACCAGTTCGACGACCCCGGCCTCCCCGGCACGATGGAGACCACGGTCTCGCTGCGGGCAGTCTCGTGCGGCACCGAGCTCGACATCGTGCAGGAGGGAATTCCCGACGCGATTCCGCTCGAGTCGTGCTACCTCGGCTGGCAGGAGTCGCTGACGCTGCTCGCGCGGCTCGTGGAGGCGGAGGTCAAGTAGGTCGAAGTGGCGTAGCCGCCCGGCGGCGTGGCGTGATCGTCGCACGGTGGTCCCACCGCCGACGGGCGCAGTCCCACCGCGATCGGCCGCTACCTGCGTGTTCCCTTTGCCGGCCCGTCGGCATCTCACCTCCATCTCATCGATGGAGGAGATCCCATGACCACCACCCGCAACACCCGGCTGCTGCTCGCTTCGGCCGTGCTCGGCCTCGTCGCGGCCTCGAACGCCGGCGCCGCCGCGGCGGCCGAGAAGGCCGAGTCGGAGAAGGTGCACTGCTACGGCATCAACGCCTGCAAAGGCACCGGCGACTGCAGCGGCAAGGGCCATCCGTGCGCCGGGCAGAACGCGTGCAAGGGGCAGGGACACATCAACCTTCCCAAAGAGCTGTGCCTGCGCATCCAGGGCGGCCACCTGGTTGCCGGTCCCGGCGAGGAAGGCTGAGAAGTGGCCTCGCCGGCCGCCGCGGTTTTTCGCGGCCGCGACGTTCCGCAGTGGCCGCGGCTCGGCTTCGGCGCCGGCCTTCGCGCCCAGCACTACCGGGACGTGCTCGAGGGGCCGCGGCGGCTCGATTGGTTCGAGGCAATCACGGAGAACTACATCGACACCGCCGGTCGCCCCCTGGCCGTTCTCGAACGCGTGCGGTGCGACTATCCGGTCGCGCTGCACGGCGTGGCCCTTTCGATCGGTTCGGCCGATCCTCTCGACGAGGATTACCTGAGGAAGCTTCGCCGGCTGTGCGATCGGATCGAGCCGGCGCTGGTCAGCGATCATCTGTGCTGGAGCGGCGTCAGCGGGCGGCCGCTCTACGACCTGCTTCCGCTGCCCTACACGCCCGCATGTCTGCGCTATGTCGCCAGCCGCGTCGCGCGCGTGCAGGAGGTCCTGGGGCGCCGCATCGCGCTCGAGAACCCCTCGCGCTACGTCGATCTGCGGTGCTCGACGATGAGCGAGCACGACTTCCTGGCCGAGCTGTGCGAGCGCGCCGACTGCGGACTGCTGCTCGACGTGAACAACGTCTACGTCACCGCCAGCAACCTCGGCGTGGATGCCCGCGCCTACCTCGACGCGATTCCGGCCGGTCGCGTCGCCCAGATCCATCTTGCCGGCTTCACCGACATGGGCACCCATCTCTTCGATACCCACAGCGCGCCCGTCGCAGCCGAGGTGTGGGATCTGTATCGCCTCGCCGTCACCCGCTTCGGCGAGGCTGCCACGATGGTCGAATGGGACGAAGACATCCCGAGCTTCGAGCGCCTGTGCGAGGAGGTCGCCATCGCCCGCGGAATCTTCGAGGAGAGCCATGGCAGACGCGCAGCGTAGCGCAGCCGCGCCGGAGGAGCTGCGCCGGACGCAGGCGATCCTGGCCTCGTTCCTCACCGGCCGCCGCGATGCGGCGCGCGAGGATCTCTCGCTGCTCGAGCGGCACGTTCGCGGCCCGCAACGGGCGAATGCGCGTACCGGCATCACCGCGTATGCCGCCGGCTATCCGGCGCGTATCCGCGAAGCGCTTGCCGAGACCTTCGAGGCGGTCGAGCACGTTGCCGGGGCGGCCGCCTTCACCGAGCTTACCCTGCGGTACGTGCGGGCCTGCCCGCCGCGGTCCTACAACCTCAACCACGCCGGCAACGACCTGCCGAGGTTTCTGGCCACCGATCGGCTGGCCGAGCAGCTTCCGTTCCTGCCCGACCTGGCCGAGCTCGAGCTGCGCATCGCGCAGGCCTTTCATGCCGACGTCGAGCCGGCCTTCGATCCGGCCGCCCTTGCAGGCTGGGACGAGCAGCGATGGGAGGAGGCCGTGCTGCGCTTCCAGCCCTCGCTGGCCGTGGTCACCTCCCGGTGGCCGCTGCGTGCCATCTGGCGCAGCCGGAGCACGGCGGTGCAAGACGTCGACATCGCCCTGAATGGCCGGCCCGAGCGCGTGCTGATCTGGAAAAGCGGCCTCGAGGTCCAGCTCGACGACCTCGAGGAGGATGCGGCGCGCGCGCTGTCCTATCTGCGCGCCGGAACGCGGCTCGGTGCGACGATGGAGGCGCTCTGCGAGCGCGGCGCCGAGCCGGCGGCAGTGCTCCATGCGTTCGCGCGATGGACGGCGATGGGGCTGATCACGACCTGCACCTGAGGCCCGACACGCGCCGGCTGCCGCCTTTCTGCACTGCAGTCATGTTACAGCGACGTTCGTAGCGCTGTGCGATGCGTCATCGTGCGAATCGCGACAAACAGCCTTCGCCGTTGTTGCCGCCCCCGCGACCGCTGGTGTACAAGCCTCGATGCGACTGGCCAGCCAATTCCGTCTGAAAGGGGAGCACTTGATGAAACCGACCGCCTGGCTTCTTGCCGGCCTGCTGCTTGTCTGCTCGGCCGTCCCGGCCTCGGCCCGCGACGCCAACAAAACCCTCTATCCCATCGTCTTCGCCCACGGCATGGGCGGCTTCGACAACATCCTCGGCTACGACTACTGGGGCGACGACTACGGCGTCTACGTCCTGGACGCTTGCAGCTTTCTCGAGGTCGGCTGCAACGTGAACATCAACGGCAGCCAGCAGTCCTTCGTCGCCTCGGTCACTCCGTTCAACAACGCCGAGAAGCGCGGGTACGAGCTCTACCAGGACATCCTGGGCTACATGGCCAGCTCGGGCGCGCAGTACGTCAACATCGTGGGGCACTCGCAGGGCGGCATCGACCTGCGCAAGGCCGCCAAGTCGCTGTACACCGCCAAGGCCCGCAACGTCGTCAAGTACGGCATCAGCATCTCCTCGCCGCATCGCGGCTCGCCGATCGCCAAGTACGTGCTCGACGGCGGCCTGGGAACGCTCGAGTCGCCGGCAGCGACGCTGGCCGAGTTCTACGGCAGCGTCGTCTACGGTTCAGGCAACGACGTCTATGCCGCGCTCAAGCAGCTCGTTTACGACGACTACAGCTCCACCGACGGCGTGACGACGGGAATGAAGGCGTTCAACACGACCTATCCCAACAGCACGACCTACATCGCGCGCTCGCGCAGCTTCCTGACCACGCAGCAGGGCCTGGACATGAACCCGGCGCTCTACATCGTGTCCGAGGGCTGGCACAACATCGACGGCGACGGCTACGCCACCACCGATGCCGACAACGACGGCGCCGGCGGAATCGGCGACGGCAGCCGCAGCGACACCGACGACGATGGCCTCGTAGGCCTGAACTCGCAGCAGATGGGCCTTCGCCTGCAGCACTCCGAGTGCTTCGCCTGCCTCGACTACGTCTACGAGAAGACCGACACCGGCAACTGCACGAGCCTGAACGCGCCGACCTCCATCATGATGACGTCGCACGCGTGGAAGATCCCGCAGGATCACCTCGACGTGATCGGCATCCCGCCCGATACGTTCGACGAGATGGAGTTCTACGCCGCGCTGACCGACTACATCGCCGACACCGGCTACTGAACGACCGGACGCTCCGGGGGCCTTCGCCGGCAGCGGCGAGGGCCCCGCAACCGATCGCGACACTCGATGAACAGAACGAGGAAGGCCGCAGCGTCCCTGGCCGTCGCGCTGGCGGCGGTCGCCGCGGCGTCGTGGCTGCAGCGCACGGGTGAGCCCGAGCAGCCATCGGTGACCACCGAAACGTCGGCCGTGGCAGTGAACGAAGGTGCCCCCGCGCATGCGCAGGCAGCGGCGCCCGCCGCGTCGCTCCAGAACACGGCCGAGCCGGCTTCCATCGCATCGGAGCGCGAGCTCTTCGCCTACATGCTCGACCGCTTCGGCAGCGGCATCCAGCATTCGCACACGCAGATCAAGGCCATCGAGAAGCTGATCGCGCTGCTGGCCGAGCTCTACCCGGAGGACTGGCAGATGCGGCTGCGCGGAGTGCTCGAGCAGCTCTTCCCCGAGCTGGCCGCGCAGATGTACGCCAAGTACGAAAGCCTCATGGACTACAACAAGTGGCTCGCCGGGAAGCGCCACGAGCTGATGGGCATGTCGCCGCAGGAGCGACGCGAGGCTCTGTGGGACATGCGGCGCGAGCTGTTCGGCGAGGACGCGGACGTGATCTGGGAGGCGGCGCGCAAGGGCGAGCAGATCACCGACGCGCTCCAGACGATCTCCGAATCCACCGACACCAGCGTCGACGAGAAGCTCGATACGTTCCTGGGCGCGATCGACAGCGCCTACGGTGATCAATCTCACGAGTTCATCGCCAGGCGCCAGACCGAGCTGATGAACCACTTCCTGTCGGTCGATGCCGTCCAGGACGACCTGCACGCGCTGTCGCCGGAGGAACGCCGGCAGGAGCTGCGCGACCTGCGCGCCAGGATGGGGCTCGACGATGCCGCGCTGGAGCGGTGGGATCGGCTCGACGAAATGCGCGATTCGGCCTGGGAAACGGGCCAGCGATACATGGAGGAGCGCGCCGAGCTCCTGCGACGCGGCGGCGAGCAGACCGCGGCACTGGCGCAGCTTCGGCAGCGGATGTTCGGCGCCGAAGCCGAGATCCTCGCCTCGGAGGAAGCCGCCGGCTTCTTCCGGTTCGACCATCGACGCAGGTTCGGGCGCGAGTGAAGCGTCAGCCGACCTGATCGAACACAAACTGCACGCCGGTCATATTTTTTCCCTCACACTGCCGCCTTGACCATGGGCTGGCCGCGAACGTAGAGTCGCCGCGTGTCCAGGCAAGCTTTGGCGGCCGCGTGTCTTGCCGCGCTCACGATTCTCGCCGTGAGCGCCGGGACGGCTGGCGCCAAGCACTGCGGCGACCTCGTCGACGGCGGCCGCGTTGCCTGTGACTGCGGCGACATCGTCGTCAGCGACACGCGGCTGCAGCCCGGAGACCCGATCGTCGGGCGTAGGTGCCCTCTGGAAGGTCTGATCGTGGCTGCGCCGCTGCTGGCCGATTCGATCACGCTGGATCTCAACGGCCTGACCCTTCGCGGCGAGCGCTACGGCGCAGGCATTCGCGTCGAGTCGGGCGGCGCCAGCGGCACCGTCATCCGCGGCGCCGGAAACGGACGCGGTCACGCCGAGATCGTCGGCTTTTCGGCCGGGATCACCACGCCGCGCTTCGGCACCGTGGCACGTGTCGAAGGCGTCGAGGTCAAGGGCGCGCGCGGCGACGGGCTGGTGCTGCGCGGCCGCGGCATCGTGCTCATCGACGTCACCTCCAGCCACAACGGCGGCGACGGCGTGCGCGTCGACGGCTACGGCGGCCGGCTGGTGCGCGTGCAGGCGTTCGCCAACAACGGCAATGGCCTGAGCCTGTTCGCGGCCGGCGTCCTCGTCGACGGCGTGGCCGAGCACAACCGGAAGCATGGCATCGTCGTGCGGGCACCGCGCGCCACGCTGCAGTCGGTGCGCGCGCGATTCAACAAGGGCGTCGGAATCGTCGCACCGCGGGCCGTCGTCGGCAAAGGCGGCGGGGCGGCCGCCGCCGTCGAGAGCATCGTCAGCGACGGCAACGGGCGCCGCGACGTCCGGTACACCGGCCGCGCGGAGCGCATTCCGTGACCGCCGCGAGCGGCCGAGGCGCCCGCATCGCGGCAAGCCGGCATGCACGCCGATGCGCGGCCGCCGCTTTGTCGGCGGCCATCCTGTCCGCCGCGCCCGCCTCCGCCGTCGAGATGCGCGTGACGTCGCCGAACCAGGTGTGCTCGCCGAACGCCAACCCCTGCGACATCTCCTCGAACGTCATCATCGACTCGCCGACCGATCTCGACTTCGGCCTGCGCACGGTGCGGGTGCTCGCGGGCGCCAAGATCCGGTTCAAGCGCGCCGGCATCCTGTGCGGCGCCTTTCTCGTCGAGGGCCCCGCATCGCGCATCGGCCTGCAGGTGCTCGATGAGGAAGAGGCGGGCTCGTTGAAGATCACCGCGCGCCGGTCGTGCTCGGGTGCCCCCAACGTGCCTTGCCTCGAGGACAGCCAGTGTGCCGGGCACGGGCCGGCGGCGTGCACGGGCGGCAGCGGCGTCATCCGCCTGGATGCCCGCCTCGACGGCGATCACAACCGCGGCACCGACGTGCTGCTGCGCGCGGCCGACAGCGTGGCCATTCACGCGGTGGTCTCGCTCAACGGCTCCGGCAAGGAGGGCGATGCCGGCGAGCTGACGATCGATGCGCTGCAGGGCGACGTGCTCATCGATGGTCCGGTCAACATCCGGCAGTCGCTGCCGCAGGGGAACTATTACGGCCGGCCCTTTCCGCCCGGCTATGCCGGCTATCTCACCATCGACGCCGAGCGCGACGTCCTGTTCCAACGCCAGGTCGACCTGACCGGCCACTTCAACGGCGGCGAGGTTCACGTGCAGGCGGGCCGCGACATCATCGTCGGACACAACGTCCTGCGCGACGGCATCAACGGCACCTACTCAAGCGACGGCGGCGACGGCAGCTTCCAGGCCGGGCGCGACATGAAGGTGCAGCCGCACGGGCCGACCGACGACCTGACGTTCCTCTCCGCCAACGGCGGGCACTACTTCTACAACTATCCCGGCTATGGCGGGTATGGCGGCTTCGAAGCCGGCCGTGGCGGCTATACGCGCATCTCCACCGGGCGCGACTTCCGCATCGAGCAGAAGGCGGTCGTCTCCGCCGACACGGCGCGCGACGACTGCCAGGACGGCGTACCGTATGCGGGCGAGTTCGACGTCTACGCCTCGGGCGGCTTCGAGATCGACGGCCTCTTCTCCGTCACCGCCTCGGGTCGCTGCGGCGTCGGCGGCGACATCTATCTCAATGCCTATGGTGATGGAGCGGTCGGGCCGACGGGCAAGGTCACGGCCACCGCCGTGCGCGCCGGCGACGTGCAACTGCGTACGGAGGGCAACTTCTTCATCGACGGGGAGATGAGCGTGCGGGCCGACCGCCTCGAGGACTACTACGGCGTCTATGGCGAAGGCGGCGAGCTCTACGCCGAAGGCGACGATGTCGCGATCGCCGGAAAGGTGCGCGGCGGCGGTCCCGAAGGCGGCTGGGGCGTCAACGTCGGCGGCTGCCGCGTCCGGCTCGAGCCTACCGCCAGCATCACCGCCGAATACAGCTACACCTCGCTGGACTTCCAGGAGAGCTTCATCGCCGAGGCGGGCAGCAAGATCACCGCCACCGAAGGCTCCAACCACATCAACGGGACCTCGAAGTCCGAGCCGCCGGTCCTGCTCGGGGAGATCGAGCCGCCGCCGCAGATCGCGTACGGCGCATGGCACGCGTCGAACTGCCCACCCTGCGGAAACGGCCGCATCGAGCCGGGCGAGACCTGCGATGATGGCAACGTCACCGACGGTGACGGCTGCAGTGCCGGCTGCGTCAACGAAGGCTGCATCGCGCACACGGCCGGATACCCCGGCACCGCCCTGTGCGACGACGGCACCGAATGCACGACCGACCGTTGCGATGCGCTGACCAGCACCTGCGTGCATGAGGCCGGCTGCGCCGACGACCTTTCCTGCACCGTCGAGACGTGCGAGGGCGATTCCTGCGACGTCACGCCGGTCGATGCCGCCTGCGACGACGGCAACGCGTGCACCACCGACCTCTGCAACGCCGACACCGGCTGCGTGCATGGCACGCTCGTCGACGGCGAGTGCAACGACGGGGATATCTGCACCGCCGCCAGCAGCTGCGACGCCGATGCGCGGTGCACGAGCGACGAGACGCGCGCCGCCACCGGCGGCGTCATCACGATCTCGCCGCGCGAGGATTCGAGCGACCGCCTGGTTGGCCGGTTCCGGCTGCAGCCGGACGCACTCAGGCAGAGCATTACGGTCACCGGCTTGACGGCCGCGCTCTTCGACAGTGATGGGACGGTCTACTTCCACGAGACCATCCCGGCCGTTTTCTTCGATCCGAGCGAAGACGAAGAGCAGGCGTGGCTTGCCGCCACCACCGTCGGCGACGTGCGGATCCGCGCTCGCGTCGCCCTCGAGGACGACGGCAGCGCCACTGTGCGGCTGAGCATCCGCCGCAGCGGGCTGTATGCTGCCGCCGCGGCGGGGGAGCTCGGCATGTCGCTGCTGTTCGGCAGCGAGCCCGCAACCGACGATTGCCACACGTTCGTGCCGGCGCCGTGCCGCAGCCTCAGCAAGATCGTCTGTCGCCAGTGAGGGTGTCGCCTTCGGGCCGAGTCACGGCGGTTCGCGTGGCAGCGGCAGCCACGCATACGGCTGCTGCCGGGCGTCATTCGCCTCGTTGCCGGCCTCGGACCCGCCGCACGGTCTGTCTGACCGGAACGACTGGCGGTATCCTGGACGTGCCGCTGCGCACCTGCGGCGCTGTCCATGCTGCACGAATGGCTACCCGAGCTCGGGCTGGACGGGTTCCGACGCACCTATCTCGGCCGCGCCCCCTACTCCCGCGCGTCGGTCGCGCGCCGCGCGGCGCACGCGTTCGACTGGATCAGCCTGGATCGCTACCTCTCGACCGCCATCGATCCCGACATCCTGGTGATCTCGCGCGGCAAGCTCGTCGAGGAGCCGCCGCCGCGGTCGCTCGAGGAGATGCGCGCGATGTTCGCGCGCGGCATCGGCATCGTCGTGCGTCACCCCCAGCGGCAATGCCGGGAGCTGGCGGCGCTTTGCGATGAGCTCGCGCGGGACATGCCGGGGCGGCAGCGCGTGCTGATCTTCGCCACGCCCCGCGGCGTGCACGGATTCGGCTGGCACTACGATGCCGAGGAAGTGTTCATCGTGCAGACGGCGGGCGAGAAGGAGTACTACTTCCGCTACAACACCATCGACCCGGATCCGCGCTTCGGAGCGCAGCCGGACTTCTCGACGATCCGGGCCGAGACCACGCCGCTCATGAGCTGCACGCTGTGGCCCGGCGACTGGCTCTATCTGCCGCGCGGCATGTGGCACGTGGCCCAGCCGCTGTCGCATTCCCTGTCGATCTCCATCGGCGTGTACTGATTCCGCTCGCGTGCTGCGCGCGGGATTGCCGACCGATTCAGCCCCAAAACGGACCGCCGGTCGCAGCGGCTACGGCTGCGGCAGAGAATCGTACGCCCGTCGCACGATCTGACTGCCGTGCACGCGTTCGAGGCGGCGAACGATGAAGTGCCCGCGCGCCATGTTCTGGAAATGGTCCATGAACAGCGTGTTGAGCAGCGCTCCGCCGGCGGCGCCCACCACCGGCAGCATCTGCGCCGCCACTTTCTGCGTCACCGGAATGCTGAAGCGCTGCGCGATCTGCACGAGAAAGCGCACCATTACCGGCGCCGTCTCCTGGGTCAGCCCGCGCTGCGCGACGAACTCGGCCGCTTCGGCCATGGCCTTGGCCATCGCGCCGCGTACGAAGAAGTAGCCGGACTCGGAGGCATCGTCTCCGGGACGGCGTCCGCCAAGCGCGAACACCTCCAGGCACGCCATCTTGGTCTGCGCGGTCTTGATGTGCTCGCCCTCGCTGCGTGCGACGTCGGCGATCGAGCGCAGCATGATCGTGGTGGAGATGGGCAGCTCCACGGCGAGCGCCGGCAGGCCGAAGAATCCGCCCGCCGCACCGGTGGTCGCCGCCATCAGCTTGTGCACCCACTCCGTCGATTCCTTGCGCGGGCGGTCGTCGAGGGTGACGAGGGCGAACGTCAGCGCACGATCGAGTGCCTGGCGCGTGGCCTGGGCGATCAGCTCGCGCGCATTCTGCGGCAGCAGGTCGAAGCCCGCCTCCAGCGGAGTGCCCACGGCGGCGCTGATGCGTGCGGCAAGGCCGGGATTCTCCAGCAGGTTGTGCGCCAGCTCCAGATCTTCGAGATCGTGCGCGGAAAGCATCAAGCGGCCTCTTTCACTTTCCCGTTGTACGGGACGCGCCGCCTTCCGCAACAGCCTTCCTGCGCTGCGGAGCCGATTCATCCCGCGGGCGCGCATCGGCGTCGGCGGGAACTGGCGCGGCCAGCTCGATGACGGCCTGCGCGAAGGGCTGCAGCAGCGTGATCGCCAGCAGCTCGCGCGCCGCCGTCGCCCACGGCGCCAGGTAGGGCTGATACAGCCGCCGGTCGAAGTCGTTCGCCAGCCGCAGCCGATGCATGCGCAAGGAGGTCTCCATCGCGAGCATGGCGTCAACCGCCTCGCGCCGCACGCGCGCGTTCGTCGACGAATAGCCGAGGATGGCCCAGCCGGCGGCACGCATGTCGCCGCCATCGCGCAAGGCGCGAAGGAGCCGTACGGCGTCCACGTCGTCCTGCGGCAGCGCCGCTGCGGCTGCCTGCTCCGGCGTCAGCACCTGCATCCACCGCCGCGCCGCCTGTCGCCGCGCCTGCAGGTCCGGCTCGATGGCGGCGCGCATCGCGTCGGCGGCGACCGCTGCATGCTGCGAAGAAGCATCGGCCGGCGATTGCGCCTCCGGCGATGCGAGCGGTCGCGGCGGGGACTGCCCCTCCGGCGATGCGACGCCTGCCGGCGAAGGCGCACCGTCGGTCGCCCGCGTCCCGCCGGCGGCCGCTGCGTTCCCGCCCGCGGCCGGGCTGGCGCGCGCCTGCTCTTCCGTTTCTCGCACGTCGCGGCGCACCATCACGTCGAAGCGGCCATGACGGGCGTCGAGCACGTAACGTTCGACGAAGAAGCGGCGCAGCTCCGAGAAGTATGCCGGCGATTCTTCGAAGAAGGTCCAGCCCGCGTTGAGAGTCACGCCGTAGCGCGGCGGTTCCTTCTGGAGCTGCTCGAGCACGCGACGTTCCTCCTGATGATCGGGACGGCCGGCGAACCAGTAGTCGTGCGGCAGCGGGTTCGCGCGCTGCGCAGCGTAGAGGAGCCCGCTGGTGGCGGGGAACGACCACACCGGATCTCCATGCAGCGTGTGCGCGTGGAGATGCTCGACCACGGCAGCGATGGCGTCGAGCTCATCGTCGGACTCGCGTTCCACTCGCAGCGGCAGCGTCAGCGGCATCGCACGCTCCGGCCCCGGGTCCAGCCATGCATTCCATGGTCCCACCAGGTTCGTGTACAGCTCCACCGAGAGCACCAGCGCGGCCATCGTCCAAACCGCAGCGTGCGTGACCGAGGATCCGTCGATGCCTTGCGGCCACACGCCTCGCGCCCACCATCGCACGACTCGCGCCAGCAACGCCGCGGCCACCACGATCGTCAGCGGAGCCGCCGTGATCTGGTGCATGAAGTCGGAGCGCGGGAACATCTGCATGTACATCGCCACCGCCATGAGCGCGCACACGACGAAGGTCCGACCGCGGCCGGAACGGCGGGGATCGAAGCCCGGAGCCACGACCAGGTAGGCAAGGCCGGTGAAGTTGGCCATCAGCGCGAGCCAGAACGAGGCGTTCTCGAGCTGGCTTGAGACCGCGGCGGCGGTTCCTTCGGGCGCAAGGCCGGAGGTCAGCGCAATCCAGCCGATGCCCGCGATCGCGCACGCGAACACGACCGCCGGCACCAGCGCCGGCACGAGCTGGGCGCGCACGAGCCGCCCCGCCATCGCGAACGACAGGCAGCCGGCCATCACCAGAACGGCGTAGGGCTGAGGCGGCGGATGCGCCACGTGATAGATGCTCTGGTAGTCGGCGCCGATCAGCAGCACGTCGAACAGGAAGCGCGAATGGCCGAGCTCCGTGTACAGCGGCACCATCCACGCAAGCGTCGGCAGCAGAAAGCTGGCGGCCAGCGCCACGATGGCGCCGGCACACGAAGCGGGCGTGGTGCCCTGCAGATGCGAGTCGCGTCCGCCGACGAGCACCGTGACCGCCAGGACGGGCAGCAGATGGACGAAAGCGTCCATGCCGCTCCACTGGAACTGGAAGGTGAACCACGTGCCGACCGCCATCACGGCCGCGCCGCCGACCGCGGCCAGACGATCCAGCAGCGTCTCGCGCGTGGCCACGGCACAGACGACCCAGGTCGCGCCGGCAAGCAGGAACGCGCCGGAGTTCGGCCGCAGCCACAACGCGAACGCCGCCAGCAGGCCTGCCGCAACGACCTTGTCGATGCGGGGGCGTTCGACCCACGACGAAAGCACCAGTGCGGAGGCGATCCAGGCAAGCGTCACTGCCCATGTCGGATACGGAACGTTGAACGCCGCGAACTCGCCGACGTAGACCGGCACGAAAGCCAGCCACAGCAGGGCGGGGATCGCCGCCAGCCGCGGCCCCGCGATCCGTCGCGTGATCTCGCACAGACCGGCGGCCGAAAGCGCGTTCATGCACACCAGCGCCAGCCGCACGCCGGGGACGGCCGAGGAGCCGCTCATGAACAGCGTGTGGATGGCGAAGAAGCCGGGCGTGTAGCCGGTATGGAAGTCGAAATAGGGCCGCTCGCCGCGAAGTGCGCGCGTCAGATGGAAGAGGACGGTGCCTTCGTCCTCGAGCTGAAAGCCGTAGCCGCGCAGGGCCAGCAGGTAGGCCAGAGCGGCGGCGAACACCGCCAATACCGGAACGAAGCGGGCGATGGATGCAAAGGATCGCCCGACGCGATGCGCCTGCCGTCCGCGCAACCCACCCATCAGAGAGCCGATAGCGCGGGCACGCCGGCTCGTCGAACGGCCAGCCGCCTTGCCCGCCGGTTCGGCCAGGTACAAACTCGCCACCACGGGGGCGTGATGCGCCCACGGGTCGGACGGAAAAAGGATGGGAGCGGGACAGACTGTCGGATTCGTGCGCGCGCTGCGCGGGCCTGAGCGCGTTCGTCCGCGCTCTGCGTGCGACGGCAACCGGGCCGGCGGACGATCCTGATGTCGCCGCGCCCGCATCGCCGCCGCCGCGGCCCCGCCGATCCCTCGGTTGCGCGACGGCAGGGGCGGAAGAACGGCTCGCGGCTCTTCCACTTCGCGCGCATCGCCCAAGCGGGCGGAGGCTTCTGAGATGGGTCGGCTGCAGAACCTGCCGGTCAAGCAGAAGCTCACGATGGTCATCCTGCTGACCTGTTCGGCGGTGCTGCTGCTGGCGTGCGCGGTTCTGGCGGCCTACGAGCTCTACGACTTCCGCCGCGCGATGGCCCGCGACACCACCGTACTCGCCGACGTCCTGGCCAAGAACACGCAGGCGGCGCTGGCATTCGAGGACGACGCGTTCGCGCGCGACATGCTGCGCGCCCTGCAGGTGGAGCCGTACGTGACGGCGGCCGCTCTCTACGACGACGGCGGCGAGCTGTTCGCGGAATACGTGCGGCCGGGCGAACAGCTGTCGCTTCCCGACGGTCCGGCCATCGACGGAGCCCGTTTCGAAAGCGGCCATCTCGTGCTGTTCCGCCCGGTGCTGCTCAACGACAAGCGCATCGGCACGATCTACGTGCAGGCCGAGCTGGTCGGCCTCTACGAGCGGCTGCGGCTGTTCGCAGGCATCGCGCTGCTGGTTCTGATCGGCTCGGTGCTCGTGGCGTTCGCGCTGTCGGAGCGGCTGCAGCGCTTCATCACGGCGCCCATCCTTGCGCTGGCCGCCACCGCCCGGGTCATCGCCGAACGCAAGGACTTTGCCGCCCGCGCGCCCGAAGCCGAAGGCGAGCACGAGATCGCGGTGCTGACGCGCGCGTTCAACGAGATGCTCACGGGGATCGAGGAGCGCGAGAGCGCGCTGCGCGCGGCTAACGAGGCGCTGCGAGGCGAGATCGGCGAACGCAAGGCTGCCGAGGACCGGGTGCAGTCGCAGCTGGCCCGGCTCGAACTGCTCAATCAGATCACCCGAGCGGTGGGCGAGCGTCAGGACCTGTTCAGCATCTACGCGGTCCTCATCCGCAGCCTGGAGGAGAGACTGCCGGTCGACTTCTGCTGCGTCTGCAACTACGAGCCCGGCGAAAGCTGCATCGTCGTCGCCGCGCTCGGCAACGCCAGCAAGGAGATGGCCGCGGCCATGGGCATGGAGGAGAAGGCCCGCATCGCCGTGGACGAGAACGGGCTGAGCCGCTGCGTGCGAGGCCACCTGGTGTACGAGCCCGACGTCTCGGTCGTCGGCTTTCCGTTCCCGCAGCGGCTGGCCAGCGGCGGGATGCGCTCGATGGTTGCCGCGCCGCTGCTGGTCGAGAGCCGGGTGTTCGGCATCCTCGTCGCCGCGCGCAGGCAGACCTCGGCGTTCAGCAGCGGCGAATGCGAGTTCCTGCGTCAGCTCAGCGAGCACGTCGCGCTGGCCACGCACCAGGTGCAGCTCTACCAGGCGCTGCAGCAGGCATACGAGGACCTGCGCCAGACCCAGCAGGCGGTGATGCAGCAGGAGCGGCTGCGGGCGCTCGGGCAGATGGCCAGCGGAATCGCGCACGACATCAACAACGCGATCTCGCCGGTGGCTCTGTACACCGAATCGCTGCTGGAAACCGAGACCAACCTCAGCCCGCGCGCACGCGACTACTTGAAGACGATCGAGCACGCCATCGACGACGTCGCGGCGACGGTCGCGCGCATGCGGGAGTTCTACCGGCAGCGCGAGCCGCAGCTCTCCCTTGCGCGCGTCCAGCTCAACGATCTGGTCGAGCAGGTGCTCAACCTGACGCGCGCGCGTTGGAGCGACATGCCGCTGCAGAAGGGCATCGTCATCAACCTCGAGACCGAGCTCGCCGAGTCACTGCACCAGGTGCTGGGCGTGGAGAGCGAGATCCGCGAGGCGCTGATCAACCTCGTGTTCAACGCCGTCGACGCGATGCCCGACGGCGGCACGCTGACGCTGCGCACGGGCGAGGTCGAGCGGGATTGGGGCGCCGGCGAGGGCGGCCTCCAGCGCGAGGTGTTCGTCGAGATAGCCGACACCGGCATCGGCATGGACGAGGACACGCGCCGCCGCTGCCTCGAGCCGTTTTTCACGACCAAAGGCGAGCGCGGCACCGGCCTCGGGCTGGCGATGGTCTACGGTTTCGTCAAGAGGCACGGCGCCAACATCGAGATCGAGAGCAGCGTCGGCAAAGGCTCGACGATCCGGATCAGCTTCCCGGTTCCCGCCGCCGGCAGCGGCACTGCAGCAGGCGCCCCTGCCGAGCCGCGCTCGCCCGGCCGCCTGCGGCTGCTGATCGTCGACGACGATCCGCTTCTCATCAAGTCGCTCGGCGATGCGCTCGAGACCGACGGGCACGTCGTCACCCGCACCGGCGGCGGCCAGTCCGGCATCGAAGCGTTCCGAGCGGCGCTGGAAACCAGCGAGCAGATCGATGTCGTCATCACGGATCTGGGCATGCCGTATGTGGACGGCCGCAAGGTCGCGGTCGCGGTCAAGGAGATGTCGCCGCGCACGCCCGTGATCCTGCTGACGGGCTGGGGCCAGCGGCTCGCCAGTGAAGGCGAAGTGCCCGAGCAGATCGATCTGGTCCTCAGCAAGCCCCCCAAGCTGCGCGAGCTCCGCGAAGCGCTTGCTCGCTTCACGCAGCCTTCTCAAGATGAGGCCTCATTCCCGAGCAGGGCGGAGGGAGGTCGTGGCTGAAGCCGTATCGGCGCGCATTCTGATCGTGGACGACGAGGCATCGCAGCGATCGGCGCTGTGCAAGACGCTGCGCGACTACGGCTACGACACCGTCGGCATGGCCTCGGCACGGGAGGCGCTGGCGTTGCTCGACAAGGAGCGCTTCGACCTTCTGCTGACCGACCTCATGATGCCCGAGACGAGCGGCATCGATCTGCTGCACGAGGCGATGAAAAAGGACGAGGAACTGATCGGAATCATCATGACCGGTCAGGGCAGCATCGACAGTGCGGTCGAGGCGATGAAGATCGGCGCCTTCGACTACATCCTCAAGCCGTTCAAGCTCAGCGTGATCCTGCCCGTGCTCTCGCGCGCGATGGCGCTGCGCAGGCTGCGACTGGAGAACGCGGTGCTGGCGACCAAGGTGCAGGAACGCACGCGTGCGCTCGAGGAGGCCAACGCCGAGCTCGAGGCGTTCGCCTACTCCGTCTCGCACGACCTGCGCGCGCCGCTGCGGCACATCCATGGCTTCATCGGCGTGCTGGTCAAGAAGCACGGGGAACAGCTTCCGGACGATGCGCGTCAACTCGTCGACCTCGTCCATTCGGGCGCCATGCGCATGGGACAGCTCATCGAAGACCTGCTGCGCTTCTCGCGGCTGAGCCGGCAGCCCCTGTCGCGCAGGCAGGTCCAGCTGTCGTCGCTCGTGCAGGACATCCTGTCCGAGCTTCGCAAGGAGACCGAAGGCCGCAGCGTCGAGATCGTCGTCGGTGAGCTTGCCGATTGCACTGCCGACACCGCGCTGCTCAAGCAGGTGTTCGTCAATCTCATCTCCAACGCGCTCAAGTACACGCGCAACACCGCCCGCCCCGTCATCGAGATCGGCTGCAGCCACGAGGCCGGCGAGACGATCTATTACGTCAAGGACAACGGCGCCGGCTTCGACATGGCGCAGGCCGACAAGCTCTTCGGCGTCTTCCAGCGGCTGCACGGCGAGAACGAGTTCGAAGGCACCGGCGTCGGCCTGTCGATCGTGCGGCGCATCGTGCAGCGGCACGGCGGCCGGGTGTGGGCCGAAGGCTCGGTCGGAAAGGGAGCCACGTTCTTCCTGACGTTGCCGGAGGAGGCGACGGCGGCGTAGGGCCATCGCTGCGGAGCGCGAGATGGCCGCAGCCTCAGTACCCGATCGACGGCAGCCACGCGCCGCGCGGCTCGTTGTACAGGCCGATGCTCATCAGCGTCATCGGCTGCACCACGCGCAGACCGTGCTGCAGACACCACCGCAGCACCTCGGAGTTGCGCGTCGGCAGCAGGAACCCGGGGCCCCAGTATCCCGGCGCGGCGGCGATCAGCGCCTTCAGCTCCGTGTTCGTCTCGGCGACGGTGTGTCCGAGGAAGCCGACGCCGGTGGTGTACCCGCCGATGCGGCCTTCGCGCTCGACGACCATCAGCATTCCCATGGCGAGCGCATCGCGCACCTCGCCGGTGCGCTCGTGGCCATGGACGCGTAGGCACAGCTCGGCGCATGCAACGATGTCCACGTCCGCACCCGGACGCACCTGGCAGGTCGTCGTGACGTTGGCGGGTGGATCGCCCTGGATGCACGACAACGGCTCGCGCGTGTCGAAGCCGAGCTTGGTGTAGAGCGACAGTGAGCGGTTGTGGTAGGCCGCCTGCACCAGGCGCACGCCGGCCGCCTCCCGGCGCCGCTCGCGATCGAGCACGTACTGCATCAGCGCGCGCCCCGCGCCGGCATTCTGCTGGCGCGGATCGACCGTGATCGGGCCGATGCCGGCGATGATGCCGCGCTCGTCGACACCGTTGCTGCCGACGATGCGCCCGTCGCTCTCGGCCACGACGACGTGATAGCCCTCGTTGGCCAGCAGCATGCCCATCATTCCGGTTGCGACCTCGGCGTCGGGAAAATCGCGCGGGAAGTTGTGCTCGGCACTGATGGTGGCGAAAGCCTCGTAACAGATGCGGCCGCATTCCGATGCGTCCTCGGGCCGCCCGGGACGAAGTTGCAGGCTCATGGGCCTGCTCTGTCTCGCGCGCCCGTACAGCGCAACCGCCGCTCCCATCGTCCCGTCACCGCACGACCAGCGGAATGGCGCGGTGCTCGGGCGTCTCGAAGTACGAGAAGAAGCGCCCCGCCTCCACCACCCCGCCCTTCTCCAGCGAGATCTCGCCCGAAGTCACCGCACCGACCACGCCGATCTCGCCGATGGCGATCCGCTCCAGGATCGTGCGCGGCAGCGCCAGCACGACGTCGGCATGCTCGGGAATGCCTTCGTGAAGCTGAGCGACCCCGCGCCGCACCTCCAGCGCGTAGCTCTGCTGCGTGTCGATGAAGCGGAAGCCGGTCGTGACGTGCGCATCCAGCGCATCTTCGGCCTTCAGGCGCGCCGTCATGCCTTCGAGGAATGTGCGCGTGGGCAGCGCCGCAACCACGTCGCGCGAAGCCAGCGCGCTGGTGGCGAGCCGCGCCATCTGCACGCCGTCGAGCGTTCCCTCGAGTTCGGTGGCCGCCGTCAGATACCAGTTTCGCCAGTTGATGTTTCGCTGGTCGTAGCCGAGGCGCCGAAACGCGCGCGCCTTGAGCGCACGCGCATCCTCGTCGCCCCGATCGATGCGAATGAGATGCGTCGCCAGCTCGCTCGCCCACTGCGCGTCGCCCCTCTCGTCGGCCTCGCGCGCGGCCGCCAGCACCTTGTCGCGCCCGCCCATCATCTCGACGTAACGCCGCGACCTCTCCACGCGCTCGACGGGATTCAGCCCCACCGGGTCGCCGTCGAACCAGCCGAGATAGCCCTGGTAGATCTGCCGCACCGAATGCTTGACGGTGCCGTAGTACTCGCGAAGCCACGGCTTGACCTCGGCCAGATGCCGCGGCAGCCGCACCGTCTCGGCCAGCTCGTCGGGCGTCATTCCTGCGTTCATGTGGCGGATCGTCTGATCGTGCACGTACTGTATGCCGTCGCGGTACACCTGCAGCACGCGCTCGACCTCGGCCGCGCCGATCACGGGCGGCCCGTGCGACGGGACCATGTGCTCGGCCTCGAGCGACCGCAGCAGGTCGATGCTCTGAAACCACGCCACCGGATCCCGGAAGCTGGTGCCGCGAAGCGTGTGCACGTTGGGAAACGTCGGTCCCTGGATCACCTCGGCCGACAGCAGGATGCGGCTCTGCGGCAGCCACATCGCGATCTCGTCCGGCGCCTCGCTCGGAACGTGCACGAAGACGACGTCGAGGCCTGCCAGCTTCGTCTCGACCCGGTCGCCGACGGTGTGCGTCGGAGCGATGAACGTCGCCCCCTCCGAGGTGCGCGGATCGAAGCCGGGGCGCGGTCCCAGCCCCGAGTTCATGCCCTCCATGTCGACGGCCGGAAGCAGCGCACCGAAGGTGTAGCCGGAACGCACGGCCAGGATCGGGCCGATGCGCACGCCTTGATTGGCGACGTGACGCACCAGGCTTTCGTGCGCCCACACCTGCACCGTGCCGTCGCGAACCTGACTCTCGCTGATGTAGGACTTCACCGCCGTCCAGTGGTCGGGATGGAAGTGCGAGTACACCACCGCCACCACCGGCTTGCTCGTGATCTTCGCGAACTCGGCGGCGATCTCGCGCCCCTCGCTCGGCGCCCCGCCGACGTCGAACAGGATCACGCCCTCGGGCCCCTCGACGAGGATCGTGTTGGCGATCTGGTAGCCGACGGCCGACCACACGTGCTCGCCAATCTTGTAGATCTTCTTCTCGAACAGCCTGGTATGCTCGTGCAGCTCCGCATCGATTCGCGGCTGCGGGCTGCCGGCGGGCGGCGGCGGCGGCAGCGATGGTGCACGATCGCACGCGCCGGCGGCGGCAAGAACGACGAGCAGGCCGAGGCGGAGACAGAGGGGTCGTCGAGCGACGCGCGGCGGTTGGCTCATGACTTCGAATATCATCAGGAACGCAGCTGTCGCGAGCGGCGCGTACACAGCGAAATCCTGCAATCAGGCGCTTCCCGGCGCAGCCTGCACGCGTTACCTTTCCGTCGATGGCTATGCAGGCACAGGGGACTCAGGCGCGCGCGACGCGCACGCCCGAGCCGGACGCGCAGGCGCCGCCGCGGAAGCGTGGCACGCTGGTGAAGTGGAACGATTCGAAGGGTTACGGCTTCGTCCACCCCGACGACGGCAGCGATGACGTGTTCGCGCACATCTCGGCGTTCGCCAGCGGCCAGCGCCGGCCCAAGGAAGGAGACACCGTCTTCTTCACCATCGAGCCTGCAGGCCGTCGGCCCAAGGCCGCCAGCGTACGCCTCGACGTTCTTCCGCTCCCCGACACCACCTGGCTGGCTTACGGCGTGGCGGCCATGTGCCTCGGGATCTTCTTTCTCTTCGTGTTCGGCTTGATCGGCCTCTCCGGGCCGATCCTCGCCTACATGGTGATGAGCATCCTGACCTACGGCTTCTACTTCGCCGACAAGAAGCGCGCCGAGCGCGAGGAGTGGCGCCTGACCGAAACCACGCTGCACGTGCTCGAAGCCCTCGGCGGCTGGCCCGGAGCGCTCCTGGCGCAGGCCGGACTTCGTCACAAGACGCGCAAGATGGAGTACCAGATGATCCTGTGGGCGATCGTCGCCGTCCATGTCGGCGCGTGGTCGATCTGGTACCTGCGCCGTACTCTCGCCTGAGCACGCGATCGTTCGACCCCGTCAACGCGGCCGCTTGCCAACGGCTCGCGAAACGCACCCTGTACACACCGGCGACTGGCAGATAATGGTACCAGTCGAACTATCCTTCCTGAGGATTCGCCGGGGGCCACCATGAATCGCAAGATCGCAGTCGTCGTGTGCGCAACCGCCGTCGCCATCGCGCGCCACGCCGCCGCACAGATCGAGCCGCCGGTGCAGACGCCGGCGCAGCAGGCCTGCATCAAGGCCATCAACAACGCCGCGCGCAATGTCGGAGAGAAGCAGGCGAGCCTTGCCCTGGCCTGTCTGACTGCGGCGGCGAAGGGTACGCTGACCGGCAGCGCGCACACCTGCCTCGTCACCGACGACGGCGACAAGATCGCCGACAAGATGGCCAAGACCGAGGCGGCCGCAGCAAGCAAGTGCGCGGAGCCCCCTACCATCGTCCCCTCCGACGCGCAGCTCGCCAACACCGGCGCGAGGGTCGCCCGGCGGCGCGGCATCACCGATCTGCTCGGGCCCGACCTGGATGCGGCCGTCGAGCCCTGCGCAGCCGAGGCGGCCGCGTGCAAGTGCCAGCAGGCGGTCGCGAAAGCGGCCGAGAAAATGTCGAGCGTCACGTGGAAGACCTTCGTCGACTGCAAGAAAAAGGTCGTGGAGGCGGGTGCGCGCCGCAGCGAAGACATCGCAGGCTGCGTCGGCGATGAGGCCACACCCGGTTCGATCGCTGCCGATGCCAAGGGGAAGATCGAGAGGGCAACCGCCAAGATGGCGCGGTCGATCGAGCGGAAATGCGACGCGGCGGGCGTGACGTCGGAGGCCTTCGCACGCGGCGCCTGCGGCAGCCTGAGCGGCGCCGCGCTGGCCGCCTGCATCGAGCGTCGGGTCGCGTGCCGCGCCTGTCAGGGCATCAACGATGTCGACGCCCTGAGCGTCGACTGCGACGCGTTCGACGACGGCGCCGACAACGACAGCTGCCTCGACACGAGCTGCACCTGCGAGGGGTCCTGCCTGGACCTGATCGACGGCCCCTTCCCCGCCATGGCCGACGAGCAGGCGGGAACGATCTGCGCCACGGCCTGTCAGCCAAGGACCGACGCCACGCCCGAGTGCGGAGACTGTGGCGGAAGCTGCGACGTCCGCGAGGTGTGCGCTCAGGGTTCGTGCCAGTGCCATGTGGGCCGCGCCATGTGCGTTCCGGCCTTCCCGACGACTCCGCCGTGCGCGCTGGTCGCCGAAGCGCACCGCAGCTCGTGCCGCTTCATGCACGGCGGCGCCGAGGGCAGCCCGCCCTATCGCAATACGGTGCTGAACGTGGTGGGCGACCAGGACACCGACGTCTTTTTCTACATCAACTTCAGGAGCCTCTATCCGGCCGGTGCGGCCCACAAGCCCTACGTGGCCGAATGCGACGCTTCGCGCGGAACTTTTCTCCTCCCGGGAGACAATACGCAGCACCAGTACTTCGACGGGGACGGGAAGATCACCGACATGGCCGGCCTGAGCGCCTCGACCCAGCGCCAGGCTCGGTGTGAGGAACCGACGTTCAAGCCGCTCCCGAACTCGGCGGACATTTTCCACGAAGGCTATTACTTCAAGTTCACGCCCAACCCGGGCGAGCACGGACAGGGCGTCGGCAAGATGACGTTCGTGGTGGAGTACCCGGTGCCGGCGACTCCGACCGAAACCTTCGAGGTCGTGCACGTCATCATCGACATCCGGCCAAGCGTGCCGTGAACGCGCCGGCCGGAAAGCCTTCCGATGACGGCGCCTGCGGCACGGCCGCGAGCCGCCGGCGCGGCGCAAGGTCGAGCCCTACGAATCGGGGAAGCGCGGCAACGGCTCGGACCCGATGCGATCGCGCGGCAGGTACTTCGGCGGCACGTCGCCGCGCGGGAAGCCGTACCAGTTGGCGCCGACGTTGACGAGAAGCGCCTCGTCGGGAATCGGCAGGCGATCGACGCCCGATCCCTCCAGCACTTCCATGATGTGAATCCACGCCGGCAGCGCCGCCACTCCGCCGGTCTCGCGATCGCCGAGGCTGCGCGTGCCGTCCGAGCCGATCCAAACGGTGGCGGTATGGCGGCGGTCGAATCCGGAAAACCACGCATCGATGTAGTCGTTGGTGGTGCCGGTCTTGCCGGCGCGGTCGTAGCCTTCCTTGAACGCCCTGCGGGCGGTTCCCGACCGCACCACCTCGCGCATCATGTCGGCCAGCTCGTAGGCCACGCCCGCCGGCAGCGCCCGCGGCAGCGGCCCGCCCGGCAGCACGCCGAGCGTCTGGTCCTCGACGACCACGCTGCCTCCGGCCACGCCCATCAGCTTGCCCTCGCCGTCACGGATCGAATCGATGAAGACCGGATCGGTCGGCGCTCCCATGCGAGCGATCGTCGCGTAGCCGAGCGTGATGTCCATGGGCGTCACTTCGCTGCTGCCGAGCGCGATCGACATGTCGCCGCGCAGCGGTGAGCGGATGCCCATGGCGCGCGCCGTCTCCATCACGCGCCGCGGCCCCAGCTCGTAGGTCATGCGCACCGAGACCGTGTTGAGGCTCTTGGCCAGCGCGTTGCGCATCGGGATGTTGCCGAAGTACTTGTTGTCGAAATTGCCGGGGCTCCAGATCTTGCCGTTGCCGCCGGGCAGACTGATGGGCCCGTCGTAGACGTTGTCGAGCTGATGTTTCCCGGCCTTGAGCGTGGTGGCGTAAACGAACGGTTTGAATGTGCTGCCCGGCTGCCGCCGCGCCTGCGTGGCCCGCACGAAGCCCTCGAGCACGTCCTGGTAACCGCCCACCAGCGCGCGCACGCGGCCGCTGGAGTTGTCGATGACCACCGCCGCGCCCTCGCCCCACGGCTTGGGATCGAGCTGGACCACGCCTTCGACGTCGGTCGCGCACACCCGCAGCATGTCGTTGCTGCGCGCCTCCGAAGACAGCACGCGCTTTCCCGCCTCGTCGGTGCGCCCTCGCACGATCAGGCCCCTGTCCTCCTTGCGCATGGAGAACGTGAACGGGCCCGCCAGCACCGTATCGAGGCCCTTCTTGCCGACCACCGCCTCGAAGCATTGGCCCGCCTTCGGCGGCATCGGCTCTCCGGTCTGGATGTCGGGCAGCAGGCCGCTGGCCTTTTCGAGGAACTCGCCGACCTCGGCATCGCTCAGGCGCCCGAGCACGCCGCGACGGCCTCGCCGGTCATCGAGCGCGTGCAGGGCGTTGCGCACCGCCTCCTCGGCGCGCGCCTGCACGTCCAGATCGAGCGGCGTGTAGACGTGGAAGCCGTGGGCGTTGGCGGTGCCGCTGCCGAACAGCCGCCGGATCTCGCGCCGCACCTCGGTGACGTAGGCGATGCCGACGCTGGTCTTCTCGGGATGCTCCACCGGCAGCACCACCGGCGCCTGCGCGTAACGGCGTGCGTCGCCGAGCGTGATGTAGCCTTCCTGCACCATGCGCTCGAGCACGTAGGCGCGCCGCGCGATGGCGTCCTCGGGATGACGATGCGGCGAGTAGCGCGACGGCGCCGGCACCAGGCCGGCCAGCGTGGCGGCCTGTCCGGCATCGAGCTCGGCGGCGTGCTTGCCGAAGTAGTCGAGGGCGGCGGCCTCGACGCCGTAATTGCCCGAGCCGAGATAGACGTAGTTGATGTACAGCTCGAGCAGCTGCTTCTTGTTCAGCTCGCGTTCCAGGCGCAGCGCCAGCACCGCTTCGCGCAGCTTGCGCGTGTAGCTCTTCTCGTTGCCTACGATCAGGTTCTTGACGATCTGCTGCGTGATCGTGGAGCCGCCCTGCACCCTTCCCGAGCGCATGTTGGCCAGGAACGCACGCATCATGCCGGCAGGGTCTACGCCCCTGTGCGCAAAAAACCTGCGGTCCTCGGCGGCCACGAACGCCTGCCACACGATGTCGGGAAGGTCCTTGATCGGCACCCAGATACGGCGCTCGACGTAGAACTCGTCGATGGCATTTCCCGATGCGTCATAGATGACGACGTTGGATGGCGGACGATAATCTTGGAGATGCGCGAGGTTCTCGGGCAAAGTGGAGAGCACGTTCAGGTTGAGCCAGTGGAGTCCCCACGCGGCCGCCCCTGCAGCAACGACGGTGAGCGATATCAGTAGAGACCGGGCAAACGGCCGCCGCCGCTTCCTGCGCTTGCGCGCTGCCGCCTTCTTGGCCATGTCCGCCGTTATAGCAGTTGCGGGTTGTGGATCCCGCTCCGGCACCGGTGAAAAAGCCGATACGGACGGATGGGGCCTGACCGGGCAGGAGCGCTACCTGCCGGCCATCGACGTCCTGATCGAGCCCGTCGAAGAGCTCGGCACCCATCGCTACGCCAAGGAGGTGGCCGGGCTGGTGCTCGCGCTCTACGAGACCGGCCTGGCCGATCTGACTCCGGTCGTTCCGCACTACTACAACCACTCTGCGCCGCCGGGGATCGACCGCTGGCTCTCGGGTGCGAGCACCCATTGGCGAGCGCGCTTCACCTTCGCGTACGACCGCGAGAGCGTGCAGATCGTCCTTCGCATCTGCCCGTCCGACGGCCCCTGCAAAGGCGCGGCGGCCAGCGGCCCGCGCGAAGCTCCCGAGGGCGCGATCACCGAGCTGCTGGTCTGGAGCGCGGGACAGTTCGGAGCGCCCGTGCCTGCGGGCATGGTCGAGACGTGGTCGCGGCCGCTGTCGGCCGATCGCTACGCGGTTCTGGTGCTCGGGCGCGCAGCGGCGATCTGGTACGGGCTGGAGCAGCCGGTGGAGGCCGAGGAGCGAGGCGTGCCCTCGCGCGATCCGATGACGCGCGCCGTTCTGATCGATCCGTCCATGGCGCTGGCGCACTACGGCGTGGCGCGCCGCGCGCTCGAGATCGGCCGCAACGACGTGGCCGCGCGCGCCTTCGAGCGGGCGCTGGCCAACCAGCCCGGGCGATTCGTGTTCGAGGCTGCCGCGGCGGCCGCCGTGACCAACGCGGGGCAATGGGCCGAGGCGCGCAAGCGGTGGGATGCGCTCGACGCCCGCTGGCCGGCCGACAGCCGCTTCGCGGCACCTCGCGTGGAATCCTACGTCAAGGCCGGCGCACCCGCGGAAGCCAAGGCGATTCTCGATGAGCTGCCCGACCGCTTCAACGGTGATCCGACGGTCGCGCGGCTGCGCGTCGAGATCGCCGAGGCTGTCGGTCCGGGTCCCGACTACGAAGCGCTGGTCACGGCATGGGAGGACGCGGCGCCGTACGATCCGGAGCCGGTGCGCCGTCACATTTCCCTGCGCCTTCGCGACGGGCGACTGGCCGAAGCGTTCGAGCTGCTCGAGAAGCTGGAGGCGCGCGGCGCGGCCACCGAAGCCAAGCAGCTGATGATCGCGCTCGGCGCGGAGATCGGACGCTACGAGGAAGCGGCCAAGCAGGCGGCGGTCATGGGCAGCGATTCCCTGGCCGCGCGCCTGCGCCTGCGCGCCTCCATCGAACGCGGCGCACGCGATCCATCGGCGCAGCTCGCATCGGCCTCCGACTTCGAGGCGCGGCTGCTGGCGGCCAAGCTCAACCTGGCGCGCCATCCCGACCGCACGCTCGAGCAGGTGCGCGCGCTGCTGCGCGAAGACCGGTTCCGCGTCGAGGCCATCGCGCTGGAAGTTCGTGCGCTCGAAAAGCTCGGCAGGTGGGAGGAGGCGGTCAAGGCGCGCGAGCGCCTTCAGTTCGCCGACCCGGCATTCGTCTCGGGGCCAAGGACCGTGGCGGGATCGACCTCGACCGGCTCGCAGGAGCAGCTCTCGCTCTCGGAGTAGCAGACCTTTCCTCGCACCAGCATCACGCCGGCGGCGGGGACCGCGCCCGGACAAAGGAAGCCGCCGCCGAAGGCCAGTATTGCGACCAGCGGTGCCGGCTTGCGCGCCGCCGCGCCGGCGTCCTCGTCGGTGGCGGCGCTGGCCGCCGCCGGCGGAATTCCGTAGGTGGGCACGAGAGCTAGAGGGCATCCTCGAATGGAAGGCTCGATGTAGCGCTCGTGCCAGGACGCCGACTCCGGATAGCTGCGTGAGAGATCATCGACCCTGGCCAGCAAATCGAGAACCTTGTGATTGGTCTCGGCGTCGAGCAGCGGCCGCACCGTTGGCTGCACGGTCAGCGCCTCCACTCGCTGCGCCTGCACTCGCGCGCTCTGGACCGCGTCGCGGAAGGCGCGCCCCAGCTCGCGCGCACGCTCTCCAAGATCGTTGACCCAGGGCATCTCGCAGCTGGGACTGGCGCCGGCCAGGCTCAGGCGGCGCTCGCCGAACTCGTTCTGCACGCGAAAGATGGCGGTGGCGATGGCCTCGGCCTCGTCGGTCAGCTTCTCGAGGCGCGCGATGGCCTCGCTGGCCTGGACGAGGCCAGGGGCAAGGATGGACGGATCGATGCCGTCGCTCAGCTCCGCACGCGCCGCGGCCACCGGCAGCGACAGCGTCGCCGCAAGCACACAAGCGGCCAACCGCACGGACATCACGGCCCTGCTATCCGCATGCGACCTGCCGTTCAAACCGCTGCCTGCGCGCTGCCTGCGCCACCCACCCTGGCTCGGGCTTCCTTGTCTGCTCAGCAAGCATGCCGGATAATCCCTGAACGAACCGGTGGCCACCTTCGCCGTGGCACGTCGCCGCCGGCTGCAACGCCCAGGAGGATTGGATGCCAGCAGGAGCAAGGGTCGGACGCACCAGCGTCGCGGCCGCGGACGAGACCGTTCGCGCACGCGGGCGCATCGTTTGGCCAGCCGCGCTGACGGCCGCGATCCTTGCCGTCGCAATCTTCGCCGTTCCCGTCCGCAGCCTTGCGTTCACCATCGAGGATGTCGCCGAGAAGGCCGCCAAGCTGGCGGCCGAGCCGTATCAGGATCCTTCGGGCCAGGTGCCCCAATGGCTCATCGACATGAGCTACGACCAGTGGCGCGACGTGCGCTTCCGCGCCGACCGCGCGCTGTGGAAGGACCGCGCGCTCCCGTTCGAAGTGCAGTTCTTCCACCCGGGCCTCTTCTACGACCGCATCGTCGCGATCAATGAAGTCGACGCCGGCGGCGTGACGCCGGTGACGTTCTCGCCGAGCATGTTCGACTACGGCAAGAACGACTTCGCCAGCCGCGTGCCGCAGGACCTCGGCTTTGCCGGGTTCCGCCTGCACTACCCGATCAAGAACGCGACCTACAAGGACGAGGTCATCGTCTTCGTCGGCGCGACCTACTTCCGTGCCGTGGGCAAGGACGAGGTGTTCGGCATCTCGGCGCGCGGCCTGGCCATCGACACGGCCTCGCCGTCGGGCGAGGAGTTCCCCTATTTCCGCGAGTACTGGCTGGTGCGGCCGACCAAAGGCGCCACCGACATGGCCGTCTATGCGCTGCTCGACAGCCCGAGCCTGACCGGCGCCTACAAGTTCGTCATCTATCCGGGCCAGCAGACGGTGGTGGAAGTGGAAGGCCGCATTTTCCGCCGCAAGGATGTGGCCAAGCTCGGCATCGCGCCGCTGACGTCCATGTTCATGTTCGGCGAGAATTCGATCCGCTGCTTCGACAACTACCGCCCCGAGGTCCACGACAGTGACGGCCTGCTCCTCTACAACGACACCGGCGAGTGGCTGTGGCGGCCGGTCGACAACCCCACGACGCTGCAGGTGCACGGCTACCAGATGACCAACCCGCGCGGCTTCGGCGTGCTGCAGCGCGATCGCGACTTCGCCAGCTACCAGGACCTGGAGACGCACCAGGAGCGGCGGCCGAGCACGTGGATCGTCCCCAAGGGCCAGTGGGGGCCGGGCCGCGTCGAACTGGTCGAGATCCCGACGCCGCAGGACATTCACGACAACATCGTCGCCTACTGGCTGTTCGACCAGCTGCCGCCGCTCGGGCAGCCCATCAACTTCGCCTACAAGATCTTCTGGTACGGCGACGACGTTTCGCGGCCGCCCGCCGGCCGCGCCACCGCCACGCGGCGAGAGAAGGGAACCGCCGAGAACCGCTACCGATTCGTCGTCGACTTCGAAGGCAAGGCACTGGCCAAGCTGCCCGCCGACGAAGTGCTGCGCGCGGCGGTCACCGTCACCGGCGGCGATGCCGTCGGCAGGATCATCGACCAGTACGTCATCAAGGTCGGACCGACCGATGCCTGGCGCCTCGGCTTCCAGGTCGAAGTCGCCGTGCGCGAGCCGGTCGAGCTGCGCGCCTATCTCGACAAGGCCGGCAGCGCGCTGACCGAGACCTGGTCGTACACGCTGATCCCTTGAACGAGGACGGGACCGCAAAGGTGCGCGAGCACCACGATGCCGGGCTGCGCGAGCACGACGCGGCGTCGCCGCGCGGCGGGCCTCGGTCGGTCTCCGATGCCATCGGCAGTGCGCCCGACCGCCTTCTTCACGACTGGAAGCAGGCGCACAAGCGCTGCGTGGCCTACCTGACCATGCTCGACGTCGATGCCGCCGAGGCCGAGTCGATCGCCGCCGAAGCCGTGCAGACGGCGGTGACGCGGCAGAGCTGGGAGAGCGGCGGGGATTCGCTCTCGGAGGCGCTGCGCGCCATGCGCGAGATCGTGCTCGCGCGCCATCCGCTGAGCGAGCCGGTTGCCGATGATCTCGACCCGTTCGTGGCCTGGCGCATGAACGCCGCAGCGTGCGCTGGCGGCGGAGCCGAGCGCGGCTCCGGCCGATCGCTTCCGCGCGCGACGCCGCCGCTGGCCAGGCGATGGATGCCGCTGGCCAAGCTGGTGCGGCGTTTCTCGCGCCCGCGCACCGAGCCGGCCGACGAATCGGCGGCGGGCGCGCGCGCACGCCGCAGCGTCTCGCACGAGGAGGTCTATCAGGGCCGCCGCCATCTGCCATGGACGCGCGTGGCGCGCCGCCGCCGCATGCTGCTCGGCCTGCTCGTGCTGATCCCCAGCATCATCGCCAGCCAGTTCATGCTCGACGTGCTGCCGCAAAAGGGCGGAACGTGGGTGGAGATGGCGATCGTGGTCAGCTTCGGCGCGCTGTTCGGCTGGATCTCGATCGGCTTCTGGACGGCGCTGCTCGGTTTCTTCGTGCTGCTGCGCGGCCGCGACCGCTTCGCCATCACGCGCATCGACGACGGCGAGGTCCTGCGCGCGCTCGATCCGTCGGTCAAGACGGCGATCGTCATGCCGATCGCCTCCGAGCCCGTCGAGCGCGTCTTTGCCGGGCTGCGGGCGATCTACCAGTCGCTCGAGCGCACCGGACAGATCGAGGCGTTCGAGTTCTTCGTGCTCTCCGACAGCTCCGACCCGTCGGTGTGGGTGCAGGAGGAGGAAGCGTGGCTGGCGTGGTGCCGGGAGACCGGCGGCCACGACCGCATCTTCTACCGGCGCCGCAACATCAAGCTGAAGCGCAAGAACGGCAACGTCGGCGACTTCTGCCGGCGCTGGGGCGGACGCTACCGCTACATGATCATGCTGGATGCCGACTCGGTCATGAGCGGCGAGACGCTGGTGCGCCTGGTCCAGATGATGGAGAAGCACGCGAAGGTCGGCATGATCCAGACGGTGCCGGTCGCGATCCATCGCCGCTCCGTCTTCGGCCGCGTCCAGCAGTTCGCCGCGCGCGTGTACGGCCCGATGTTCACCGCGGGCCTGCACTTCTGGCAGCTCGGCGACGGACAGTACTGGGGCCACAACACCATCATCCGCGTCGAGCCGTTCATGGATCACTGCGGCCTGCCGCCGCTTCCGGGCAAGCCGCCGCTCGGCGGCGACATCCTCAGTCACGACTTCGTCGAGGCGGCACTGATGGGACGCGCGGGCTGGCAGCTGTGGCTCGCCTACGACCTGGGCGGCAGCTACGAGGAAACTCCCTCCTCGCTGCTCGAGGAGATGAAGCGCGACCGGCGCTGGTGCCAGGGCAATCTCCAGCACGTGCGGCTGCTGTTCACGGAAGGCCTGTTCGGCGCGCATCGCGCGCTGTTTCTCAATGGCGCGCTCTCGTACATGTCGGCGCTGCTGTGGTTCGGCTTCCTGCTGCTGTGCACCACCGAGGCCGTGCAGACCGCGCTCCGCACGCCCGAATACTTCGGAGACCGCCCGAGCCTGTTCCCGCAGTGGCCGGTATGGAAGCCGGCGCTCGGCTACGCGCTGCTGGCGGTGACGGGCGCGATCCTGTTCCTGCCCAAGGTGCTGAGCGTCGTGCTCGTCATCATGCGCGGCGCACGGCCGTACGGCGGCGCCATTCGCCTGATTCTGAGCGTGCCCATCGAGATCCTGCTCTCGAGCCTGTTCGCGCCGATCCGCATGGTGTTTCATACCCGATTCGTGCTGACCAACCTGATGGGCCGCACGGTGGGCTGGAAATCGCAGCCGCGCGAGGACGCCGAGACTTCGTGGCACGAGGCGGTCCAGCACCACGGCCTCGATACCGTGCTGGCAACGATGTGGGCGGTGCTGCTGTACTGGCTCAGCCCCGGCTACTTCTTCTGGGTGCTTCCGGTGGCCGCCGCGCTGGTGCTGTCGGTTCCCATCTCCGTGCTCGTCAGCAAGATCGGGCTGGGCGATTCGGTGCGCCGCATCGGTCTGTTCCTGATTCCCGAGGAGACGCAGCCGCCGCGCGAGCTGGTCGATCTGGCCGAGAATCTCGAGCGCGCCACCGCCCATTCGCAGTCGCTGCCCGAGCGCCTGCGCGACGGCTTCACGCGCGCCGTCACCCATCCCTGCACCAACGCGCTTCACCGCACGCTGCTCGGGCGGCGCCGAAAGCTGCATGCGCGCATCCGCGACCAGCGCACGACCCTGATGAACGAGATCGTGCCGCTCGGGCCGCAGGCCGCTTCCCTGCAGGCACGCAAGGCGCTGCTGGCGGATCCCGACGTGGTGGATGCGATCCACTGGCGCGTCTGGCGCGAGGCCGATCCGGAGATCGCGCGGCGCTGGGGCGTGCCGGCGTGACGGCCGAGGCACCGTCCGGCGTCGCGACAAGCTCCGGCCGCCGTTACAAGTACTACGACCTGGTGATGGCCGGTTTCGTCACCGTGCTGCTGTGCTCGAACATCATCGGGCCGGGCAAGGTCTGCAACATCGGCGGCTTCACGTTCGGCGCCGGCAATCTGTTCTTTCCGATCAGCTACATCTTCGGCGACATCCTGACCGAGGTGTACGGCTATGCTCGCGCGCGCAAGGTCATCTGGGCCGGCTTCGGGGCGATGATCTTCGCCACGATCATGAGCCAGATCGTGATCCGGATGCCCGTCGATCCGGGCGAGCCGTACAATGCGGTGATCCAGCCGGCGCTGGAGACGGTCTTCGGCAACACCTGGCGCATCGTGGCCGGCTCCATCCTGGCGTTCTGGGCGGGCGACTTCGCCAACTCCTACGTGCTCGCCAAGATGAAGCTGCTTACCGGCGGCCGCTATCTGTGGACGCGCACGATCGGCTCGACCGCGGCCGGACAGGCGGTAGACAGCGTCATCTTCTATCCGCTGGCTTTCTGGGGCGTGTGGACGCCCGACAAGATGCTCGAGGTGATCACCTTCAACTATGCGATCAAGGTGATCTGGGAAGCGGTCAACACGCCCATCACCTACGTGATCGTCAACTTTCTCAAGCGTGCGGAGAACGAGGACTACTTCGACGCGAAGACGAATTTCACCCCCTTCTCGCTCGAGGATTGACCGGGCGGAATCTCGGATCCGCCCTCGCACCCCCTGTGCGGCGAAGCGGCCGCTTGCTACGATCCCTGAGGACGCGCCTTCTCGCTGTCGAGCCGGCCCTCGTTCGAGTGCCACGCTCGTTCGACGCCGCGCGGCCGAACCACGACCGGAGGCCGCCCATGAACGTAGGCACCGAGCGTTCGATTTCCCGCCCCGCCTCGATGGAGGCCCTTCGCGCCAACACGATCGACCGCACGATGCTCCGTACCCTGGCCAGGGCGCTGGGCGATGCGCCGATCCGCCTGGAGCTGTGGGATGGAAGCAGGGCGCTGGCCGCCGGCGCGGCGGCGACCTACCGTGTGCTCATTCGCACACGCGCGGCGCTGGCGGGCCTGCTGACCGACCCGCAGCTTCAGTTCGGCGAGCATTACACGGCCGGCGACATCGAGGTCGAAGGCGGCAGCCTCGCCGATGCCATGACGGCCGTCTATGCGGGCGTCGGAGAGCCGCGCGGCCTGCGCGTCCTTCTCGACTCCGTTTGCAGCCGGCTGAGCCGCATCTCGCCGGTGCGCGCTCGGGGCAACGTCCATCACCACTACGACATCGGCAACGATTTCTACCGCCTGTGGCTCGACGAACGCATGGTCTACACGTGCGCCTATTTCCCCACGCCCGATGCCACGCTCGAGCAGGCGCAACTGGCCAAGCTCGACCACGTCTGCCGCAAGCTGCGCCTGCGGCCGGGCGAGGAGGTGATCGAGGCAGGCTGCGGCTGGGGCGCGCTGGCGCTGCACATGGCGCAGAAGTACGGCGTGCGGGTGCGTGCCTTCAACGTCTCGCGCACGCAGATCGCTTACGCGCGCGAGCAGGCGCACCGCTTCGGACTCTCCGGCCGCGTCCAGTTCATCGAGGATGATTACCGCAGCGCCACCGGAACCTGCGACGCCTTCGTCTCGGTGGGAATGCTCGAGCACGTCGGGCTGCGCCAGTACCGCGAGCTCGGCTCGGTCATCCGGCGCCTGCTGTCCGCGAACGGGCGCGGCTTCATCCACTCCATCGGCCGCTACCGTCCGATGCCGACCAATGCCTGGATCCGCCGCCGCATCTTTCCGGACGGCTACACCCCGGCGCCGAGCGAGATGAGCGCGATCTTCGAGCCCAACGGCCTGGCGATCCTCGACATGGAAAACCTGCGCCGGCACTACGCGCTGACGCTCGAGCACTGGACGGCTCGCTACGAGCAGGCCGTGCCGGTCGTGCGGCGGATGTTCGACGAGAAGTTCGTCCGCACCTGGCGCCTGTATCTTGCCGGCAGCACCGCCGCCTTTCGCACCGGCTCGATGCACCTGTACCAGATCCTGTTCGATCGCTCGGGCAGCGACTCGACGCCGTGGACGCGCGACGACATCTACGCGCCAGGCTGACGCCGGCGGCGCAGGAGAAGCCGTACTCACCACGAGCCCATGGAGATGCGCGAATGAGCCTGGCTGCAACCGCCTCCTGCGACGTGCTCATCGTCGGCGGCGGACCCGCCGGCTCCACCTGCGCGCGCGAGCTGGCGCGGTCCGGCTTCGACGTCGTCATCGCCGACAAGGCGGCCTTTCCGCGCGACAAGACCTGCGCGGGCTGGGTCACGCCTGCCGTCGTTGACGAGCTGGGAATCGACCTGGAGGAATACGGCAGCGGAAGAACGCTTCAGCCGCTCCACGGATTCCTCGTGGCCAGGATGGGCGATGCGGCGCACGTCCACCGCTACGACACGCCGGTCAGCTACGGCATCCGGCGCTGCGAGTTCGATCACTATCTGCTCACCCGCAGCGGCGCGCGCGTTCTTGCCGGCTGCCGCATCGATCGCATCGAGCGCGGCGCGGATGGCTGGTGGCGCGCAGGCGGCGTTCGCGCGCGCGTGCTCGTGGGCGCCGGCGGCCACTTCTGCCCGGTGGCGCGCCAGATCGCCGGCGCCGGCGATGCGGCCGTGGTCGCGGCGCAGGAGGTCGAATACGCGCTGGACGCCGAGGAGACACGCCTGTGTCCGATCGATGCCCGGGTTCCCGAGCTGTACTTCACGCGCGACCTGACCGGCTATGGTTGGGTCTTCCGCAAGCGCGACTTCCTCAACGTCGGCCTGGGCGTGCGCGCCGGCAGCGAGGGCCCCGCGCTCTCGGCTCGCATCGGCGAGTTCCTGTCGTTTCTGGTTCGCAGCGGCCGCCTCCTGCGCGAGCCTGCCGCGCGGATGAAGGGCCACGCCTACGTGCTTCGGCCCGATGGCGGGCGCCGCGTGTTCGGCAACGGCTACGTGCTCGTCGGCGATGCGGCGGCGCTGGCCTACGACCGTAGCGGCGAAGGAATCCGTCCGGCGGTCGAATCCGGCATCGTGGCCGCCAGCGTCGTTGCCGGTGCGCTCCGACGCGGACGCGCCGACGCGAGCGACCTCGCACCGTATGCCGAAGCGCTGGACAGGCGCTTCGGCGCTCGCCGCCGATCGATGATGGACTCGCAGCGGCTGCTTCCGCGCGGTCTGCAGCGCTCGCTCGCCGCCGCTCTCGTCGGCACGCGCTGGTTCTCCCGCCGCGTGCTCCTGGAGCGCTGGTTCCTGCACATGCACGAGCCCGCGCTGTCGGCGTCAACGTAGAGGATCTCTGCTACAGCCGGCGCCCGCCTGCCTGCCACGCCGATCGCAGCATGGCGATGGCGGTGTAGACGACCACGCCGACCACCAGCCACTGCACCGCCTGCAGCGGCAGCGACTTGACGATCAGCCCCGCGACCAGCACTCCCGGCACGCCGCCGAGGGTCAGTCCGAGTGCAGCGCGCAGATCGTAACGGCCTTCGCGCACGAAGCTCAGCGACGCCGCCGGCATCAGGAAAGCGCACGAGCCCATCATGATCGGAAACGCGGTGCGCGCATTCATCCCGAGCAGCGTGACCAGGATCATGCACGGTGCGTACAGCCCGATGCCGAGCGTCATGAGGGCGCCGAGCATGAAGTTGCCCGCCATGCCCGCGACGAGCGCCGCGCCGCGCAGCCCCAGCGCATCGCCTCCGGCGGGCGCTGCTCCGGTCTGCCGTACGACGATGATCGCCGCCGCCACCAGCAGCAGCACGCCCATGCCGATCTGAATGCGCCGGCGCGGCCAGCGCGCAACCATTCCCGCGCCCAGCCAGGCGCCGAGGACCGAAGCCCCGATCATCGAGATCAGCGTCAGCGCGTCGACCTCGACGACCGCGATGAAGAGGAACGCTTCGGCAAAGGTAGGCACGGCATGGCCGATGTTGAGCGTGCCCGGGATCCTGGCGTCGTCGACCAGACGGGCGAGCTTGTACATCGAGGTCGTGACCGCGAAGGAGCCGATGCCGAGCGTGTCCAGGAAGTCGGTGACGAATCCGATGCCGAGGTGGACCGGCCGCGGCCTCGCCGCCTTCCATGCGACGTCCCGCCGGCGCTCGACCACGAGCCACGCCGCGCAGAACGCAACGGCCAGCGCCGCCAGCGCCACGAACAGAACCACCGTCGCGCTCACCGCTCCCATCTAGCGGATGGGCCGCCGCAGCGCTCGCGCCTCGCCGCCTGCACGCCCCCCGCAGGGCACAAAGCGCGCAGGACCTCGTGCGCCTCGACCGACTGCCATTGCTGTCAGTACCCAGGCAGTGCAGACCTGATCATGATCCGCGGCGTGCCACGCGCCGCGCGCTGGGAGAGCACATGAAAAACCTGGCTCCTTGGCTCGCCGTTGCGGCGCTGGCAGCGCCGTCGTTCGTCCATGCCGACATCACCAGCGTCCTTGGCGGCTCGGTACCCTGCACGGTCCAGACTGGCGGCAATGCCGGCGAGCGCCACTGCTCGGGCATCTTCACGACGTTCGACGGCGCTCCCATCGACGTCAACGTCGGTTTTCCGCCCGCGCCCGCCGCGGGCGTCGACGGCGACTATCCGGTCGTCGGCATCTTCCATGGCTGGGGCGGCGCCAAGATTTCGCTGACCAGCTCCTCGGCGCAGCAGTGGCTCGACAAGGGCTACGCGGTCTTCTCGATGAGCGACCGCGGCTGGGGCAGCTCGTGCGGCGGCCTGGATCCGAAGCGCCTGCAGCCGGGCGTGTGCGACAACGGCTACAACCACTTGATGGACACGCGCTACGAAGTGCGCGACGCGCAGGAAGCGTTCGAGGCGCTGGCCGATCAGGCCGCCACCGGAGCCGCGGCCGGCGAAGGCCTCATCCATCCGCAGAAGATCGCCGCCACCGGCGGCTCCTACGGCGGCGGCATCTCGATGGCGCTCGGTGCGCTGCGCAACCGCAAGATGATGGGCGCGCACGAAGGCTCGCCCAACCTCGACGGCTACCTGGTTCCGTGGGTCAGCGACGGCGGCAAGGCCATGTCGATGGCGGCGGTGCAGCCCGACATTCCCTGGACCGACATGCCCTACTCGCTGCAGCCCAACGGCCACACTCTCGACTACGTGGCCGACGCGCCCTACGACAGGCGCGGCCGCGGCGGCATCCTCAAGCAGTCCTTCGTCGCCGGCCTCTACGCGCTCGGGCAGGCCACCAGCAACTACGCGCCGCCGGGCACCGATCCGGACGCGAACCTGCCGACGTGGTTCGCCGTGGGAAATGCCGGCGAGCCCTACGACGACAATCCGGTCGCGCTCGACATCGTCGACGAGCTCTCGCGCCATCACTCGAGCTACTACATCGATGATTCGGTGCCGCCGGCGCCCATGCTGATCTCCAACGGCTTCACTGACGACATCTTCCCCGTCGACGAGGCGCTGCGCTTCTACAACCGCACGCGCACGCGCCATCCCGGATCGCCGATCGCATTGTTCTTCAGCGACCACGGCCATCAGCGCGCGCAGAACAAGGCGCCCGAAGCCGCCTACCGCAACGCGCTCCAGCATGCGTGGTTCGACTACTACGTGCGCGGCATCGGCGCCGAGCCGTATCAGGGCGTGCACACGTTCACGCAGGTCTGCGGCGGCCCCTCGGCCGGTCCGTACCAGGCGGCGACGTGGGAGGAGCTGGCGGCGGGCGAGGTGCGCATCGAAAGCGCCGCGCAGCAGATCATCGCCACCGTCGTCGCGACCGATGCGCAAGTCGGTCGGGCCTTCGATCCCATCAGCGGCTCGGGCGCCTGTGCCACCGCCAGCGCAGCGGATCAGGCAGGCGCGGCGACGTATCGCAGCGCTCCCATGCCGGCCGGCGGCGTCACGCTGATGGGATCGCCGACCATCATCGCCGACATCCTGTCGCCGGGCCCCACGTCGCAGATCGCCGCGCGCCTTCTCGACGTCGATCCGGCAACCGGCCAGCAGACGCTGGTGGCACGCGGGCTCTACCGGCCCGAGGTCGGCACGACTGCGTCGTGCCAGGTCTTCCAGCTGCATCCCAACGGCTACGCGTTCAAGGAAGGGCACATCATCAAGCTCGAGCTGCTGCCGGCCGACCAGCCCTACGGCCGCAACTCCAACGGCCAGGCGCCGATCGCCATCACGAACCTGCGCCTGCAGCTGCCCGTGGTCGACTCGCCCGACGGAACGCTGGTGCACGCGCGCTCGCCCAAGGTCCTGCCGCCCGGCTACGAGCTGGCCGCCGACGTCACGGTCGGAGTCGATGATACGTGCGTGGGCGCCGTGACCACCACGACCGAAGCGCCGGCGACGACCACGACGGTGACGACTTCGACCGAGGAGCCGACCACCACGACCACCGTCACGACGACGACCACGACGCTCCCCGACTTCGGCCTCTCGCTGAGCAGCGTCAAGGCGCAGGCCGAGAAGAGCGAAGGCGCGGGCAACGGCCGCGCCGACGTCAAGGGCGCGATGAGCGTGCCGCCCAACTTCAGCGCGCCGCCGCCGTTCACGGTGCGCGTCGAGGACGCGCTGGCGCTCGACGTCTCGCACACGTTCGAGAGCTGCACGACGAAGGCGAGCGGCAAGATCACGTGCCGCGACGAAGACGGCGAAGAAGACAACCGCGCCAGCTTCAAGCCCAAGGGCGACGGCGCAATGGCGTTCAAGATCTCGCTGCGCGGACAGTCGATCTCCGGGCCCTTTGCCGGGCCGGCGATGGTGACGCTGGTGCATGACAGCGCGGTCGTGCGAAGCGGCACCGCCGGCGACTGCCAGTCCGACGATACGCGCCTGATCTGCAAGCAGTAGCGCGCGAGGGAGGATGGGCCGGCGCGGCTCAGGCGCCGGTCTCGGTCTTTCCGACGCTGGCCACCGCGCGCACTTCGTCGTCGGGCGTGCGCATCCGCAGCACGACGGCGGCGACGGCCGCAGCGGCAAGGAGCAGCCCCTGCGCGAGCAGGCCCTCGAGCGTCGGATGCACGCCGAGCGATTCGATGCGCACGAACGGCACCGGCGTCAGGCCGATATAGCCCGCTTCCTGCAGCGCGGCGATGCCCTTGCCCGCCAGCATCACCGAAAGCGCGTAGAGCAGCACCGAGCTGACCGTGAAGAACCGGCCCATCGGCAGCTTCAGGCCAAACCGCAGGCCGCCGACGCACAGCACGAGCAGAGCGGCCATTCCTGCGCCGGTGCCGGCGAAGATGGCGCTGCCCGCGCCCTCTCCGGCCTGGCTCCACAACGCCTGGTAGAAGAGGATCGTCTCGAACACCTCGCGATAGACGGCGACGAAGGAGATGAACGCCAGCGTCCACAGGTTGCCGCGCGAGAGCGCGGTGTGGATGCGCTGTCGCAGGTAGGCCTGCCAGCGATCCGCCGCCGACTTCGCGATCAGCCAATAGCTCACATAGAACAGGATGGCCGAAGCCGTCAGCGCCGCCACGCCTTCGATGATCTCGCGCTCGGCGCCGCTGAGCTCGATGAGCGAGCGCGCCGCCAGCCAGGTCGCCACGCCGGCCGCCAGCGCTGCGATCCATCCGGCGTGCACGTAGCGCAGGGCCTCGCGCCGCCCCGCACGAATCAGCAGCGAGCACAGCGCCAGCACCAGCAGAACGGCCTCGAAGCCTTCGCGCGCCACGATCGCGAACGCGCCGGCAAAGGCCGCGCCGGCGCCGAGATCGGTGCTGAGCGCCTCTTCGGTCTCGGCCAGCGCCTGCGTGATGGCGTCGTAGGCGGCCTGCCGGTCCTGCGGCGTGCCCTTGGTCAGCGCCTGCGAATAATCGAGGAAGTTCTGCTCCACGCGCAGGCGCAGCGTCTCGTCGACGGCTGTCAGCGCCGGCTCCACCGGCTCGAAGCCGTCCAGATACGCCGACACCGCCAGCTCCTGCGCCAGCGCGGCGTTGCCGTTGCCGAGCGCCTCCCACGACTCGTTCATGCGCCGGCGCGCCAGCTCCAGGCTGTGCGAGCGCGCGCGCAGGGCCTCGGGGTGAGTCCGCGCATAGGCGACGATGGCCGTGCCGTCCTCGGTGCCGCCCGACAGGTCGTTGGCCGAGCGCTCGATGAGCGCACCGAGCCCGCGCACCCGCTCGACGAGCAGCGATGGATCCTTGGTGACCAGGGCCATGCCGCGCTCGACTTCCTCGGGCGTGAACGCCAGCGATGCCACGTACAGCGTCAGGTCGTAGCGCTGCGCGTCGTCGTAGGCTTCGGCGTGCGAGGCCATGGCGGTGTCGGGGATTCCGTAGGTGATCGTGCTGAAGATCGTCGCCGGGCGCAGCGTGAGCATGCGCTCGCGGTCGGTGAGATCGGCCGGCTTCGGCTCCAGGTGGGAGGCGAAGAGACCGTCGCCGCGGCCGCTGGCGCCGTGACACGGCGTGCATGCCTGGGCGAAGAGGCGCGCACCGTTCTCGAGCGAAGGCAGCCGCGGCGGAAGCGCCGAGACGGCAAAGCGCTGTCGTACCGACGCACTCAGCGCCGATGCCAGCTCGGCCACGCGCTCGGGCGGCGCCTTGTCGTCGATGGCCTTGCTCAGTTCCTCGGCCGCCTGCTGCAGCGGATCGGCGGCCGGGATGCCGAGCTCACGCAGACGCGGAGCGAGCTGGCCGCCGAACGTCTGCATCTCGCCGTACTCGAGATCGCTGATGATCCTGCCGTCCTGGATGGCGCCCGAATAGTCGATGCCGATGTAGTCGATCATCAGCACGGTGCGCCGCGCGGTGTCGGCCTGCTCGGCGGCGGCGGCGGCGGCGACCGCCGCTGCCTCGGCGTTGCCGGCGCGGTTCGCTGATGCTGCCGGAATGGCCGCGAGCGCGGCGCCGCAGGTTGCCAGCGAGGCGAGCACGGCCAGCGAACATCCGACGAAATTGAATCTGAAATTCATCTAGCTCGGAACTATGCCCTCGCAGTGGGAGTGTCAACGAAACCAGGGGGCTAACCGGCCGCCCTCGCCTCGCCGCCGATCCTCGGCTAGCACGCCCTCATGCGTTACCGCTGCATGCGCGTCTCGATCGAAGACAACGTCGCCACCGTCACGCTCGACCGGCCCGACGCGGCCAATGCCATCAACCTCGATCTGGCCCGCGAGCTCGCCGAGGTCGCCATTGCCTGCGACCACGATGCCAGCGTGCGCGCGGTTCTGCTGACCGGCGCAGGTCCCATGTTCTGCGCAGGCGGCGACGTGAAGGCGTTCGCCAGCGCGGCCGACATGCCCGCGCTGCTCAAGGAGATGACCACGTATCTGCACGCGGGCATTTCGCGGCTGGCACGGATGAACGCGCCGGTGGTCGTCGCGGTCAACGGCACGGCAGCCGGAGGTGGCATGAGCCTGGCGTGCGCGGGCGACTTCGTGCTGGCGGCGGACAGCGCAAAGTTCACGATGGCCTACACGCGCATCGGTCTGGCGCCCGACGGCAGCTCCTCCTATTTCCTTCCGCGCCGCGTCGGCATCGCGCGCGCTCGCGAGCTGATGATCCTGAGCCCGGTGCTCACCGCGGCGCAGGCGCTGGAGTGGGGCCTGATCGATCGCGTCGTGCCCGCCGCCGAGCTGCAGAACGAGGCACGCAAGCTCGCGCTCGATCTCGCCCAGGGCCCGACGCGCGCCTACGGCGAGGTGAAGCGCCTGCTGCTCGCGACTTTCGACAACGGGCTGGAGACGCAGATGGAGCTCGAATCGCGAGCGATCGCGGCCATGGGAGGCACGGCCGACGGCGCCGAAGGCGTGCGCGCGTTCGTCGAGAAGCGGCCACCTCGCTTCAGCGGAAGCTGAAGCTCAGAAGCGCAGGCAGGAATGGATCGACGCGGGGCCGTCGGTGCGGCCGGCCAGCGTCAGGATCGCCTCTTCGGTTTTCTCCAGCGGGAAGTCGTGCGTGTGCATCCTGGCCAGCGGCACGCGGCCGGATTCGATGAGCCGGATCGCGCTGCGATACGCGTCGCTGGTCACGCCGAGCACGCCGCGGATGCTGATCTCCTTGACCACGATCAGATCGCTGACGAAGTCGGGCACGCTCCTGAAGCCCTTCACGCCGGCCAGCACGACGCGGCCGCCGGGCGCGACGTAATGCAGCGACTCCGCCACCGGCTCGCACGCATTGGCCGAGACTTCGACGACGACGTCCGCTCCACGCCCGTCGGTCAGCTCCTTGACGCGCACGCGAACGTCTTCGGTTTCCACGTCGATGGTCGCGTCGGCGCCGAACTCGCGCGCAAGAGCGAGCTTGGGAGCGTCGCGCGTCAGCCCGGTGACGATGATCCTGTCGGCACCGGCGGCGCGGCAGGCGATGACGCTGGCCAGGCCGCGCTGCCCCGGCCCCAGGATCAGCACGGTGTCGCCGGGGCCGACGCCGCCTGCCTCGACCGCCCAGCGAAAGCCCGCGCCCAGCGGATTGAACATCACCGCCGTCTCCACGGGCACGCTTGTATCGATCTTGTGGAGGATCGAGTTGGGATCCAGGTACATGTAGTCGGCGTAGCCGCCCCACAGGCCCGGCGCATGCGAAAGCGGGACATACGCGTATCCGAACATCGTCCCGCGTCCGCGGCAGAGCTGGTAGTTGCCGCTGCGGCAGTCGCGGCAGTGCGCGCACGGTATCAGCGTCTCCACCGCCACCCGGTCGCCCACGTCCACTCCCCAGCGCCGCGCGGCGCGGTCGCCGATGCGCTCGATGACGCCGAGCGGCTCGTGCCCGGGAATGAGCGGGAAGCGCACCGGCAGCAGCCCGTCGTACTGCTCGACGTCGCTGCCGCAGATGCCGCATGCCTCCAGGCGAAGGATGGCCGAGTCGGCGTCGATGTCGGGCACGGGCAGGTCGCGCATCTCGAGCTGTCGCGGTCCGGTCTGAACGATGGCGCGTGTCTTGTGGATCATGGATAACCCCGGCAATGGGAAGGCCGCGTGCGGCTATCGCGCCGAGCGCGTCTCGGCGAGGCCCATGCGATGCCGAGTCTAGGCCGCGTGTCGTGAACTCGAAAGGAGCAGTGCCATGAGCCTTCGCCTACGCCAGGTAGCCCTGGTTGCCAGGGATCTCGAGCCGACGCTCGAGACGCTGCAGGCCGTGCTGGGGATCGAGGTTTCCTTCCGCGATCCCGGCGTTGCCGTATTTTCGCTGGTCAACGGCGTGATGCCGATCGGCGATACGTTCCTGGAGGTCGTCTCGCCCACGCACGAATCGGCCTCGGCGGCGCGCTACCTGCAGCGGCGCGGCGGCGATGGCGGCTACATGGTCATCTTCCAGTGCGAGGACGTCGCCGCCGAGCGCGAGCGTCTCGGTGCCCTCGGCGTTCGCGTCGTCTGGGAGGCCGCGCTCGAAGACGCGCAGACCGTGCACCTGGACCCGCGCGCGGTAGGCGGCGCGATCGTCTCGATCGATGCGATGCAGCCGTACGATTCGTGGCGCTGGGCGGGCCCGGGCTGGCAAGACAGCGTCCGCACCGAGCGCGTGCGCGCGATTCGGGGCGTGACCATCCAGGCTCTCGAGCCGCAGGCGGTGGCCGAACGCTGGAGCGAGGTGCTCGGGTACGAGCTCGACTTCGCGCGCCGGCGCATGACGCTGTCCGACGGCAGCTTCGTCGAGTTCGTTCGCGCCGAAGACGGGCGCGGCGACGGCGTGTCGGCGGTGCACGTGGCCGTCAACGACCGGCAGGCGATCGTGGAGGAAGCGGCGCGCCGCAACCTCCCGGCCGGCGCCGATGCCGTCGAGATCTGCGGAACGCGCTTCGTGCTCGCCTGAGCGCTAGAGGGTCCTGCCCTTCTCCTGCAGCTTCTTGCGAATCACCGTCGGCAGGATCCCGCCGTTGCGGTAGTACTCGATCTCGATCTTCGTATCGATGCGGCATCGCACGCTGAACTGCTGCTCGTGTCCGTTGCGGCGCGCGCGCACCTTGACCGGGCCACGCGGCACGATGGGATCGGGCAGCTCGATGTCGATGACTTCGGTGCCGTCCAGGCCCAGCGAGTCCGCCGACTGCCCAGCCTCGAACTGCAGCGGCAGCACGCCCATGAACACGAGGTTGCTGCGGTGGATGCGCTCGAAGGACTGCGCGATCACCGCGCGCACGCCGAGAAGGAACGGCCCCTTGGCCGCCCAGTCCCGGCTCGATCCCATGCCGTAGTCCTTGCCGGCCAGCACGACCAGCGGCGTGCCCTGCTGCTTGTAGCTCATGGCCGCGTCGTAGATGAACGTGATCGGCGCGGTCCACGGCTCCTCGTCGGCGCCGATCCTGGTGAAGTCGCGCGTCCAGCCGCCCTCGCGGTATTTGGCCACCGTGATGGCGGCGCCCGGGTTCTCGATCGCCAGCCGGTTTCGCACGCGCACGTTCGCGAACGTGCCGCGCGTCATGACGCGATCATTCCCCCGCCGGCTTCCATACGAGTTGAAGTCCGACTTCTTGACGCCGAGCGAGAGCAGATACTGTCCCGCGGCGCTGTTCTCGGCGATGTTGCCGGCGGGCGAGATGTGATCGGTGGTGACGGAGTCGCCGAAGTAGCACAGCACGCGCGCGCCATGCACCGGCTGCACGCCAGGCGTTTCCACCGTCATGCTCTCGAAGAACGGCGGGTTCTGGATGTAGGTGGACTTCTCGTCCCACGGATACAGCTCGCTGCGGCTGACGGGCACGGCCTGCCAGGTCTCGTCGCCGCTGAAGACGTCGGCGTAGCGGGACTTGAACTGCTCGGGCGTGACGTTGGCGTCGCGCGCGGAGGCGACCTCTTCCTGGGTCGGCCAGATGTCGCGCAGGTAGACGTCCTGCCCATCGATGCCGCGGCCGATGGGCTCGGAGGCAAAGTCGACGTCGACGGTGCCGGTCAGCGCGTAGGTGACCACCAGCGGCGGGCTGGCCAGATAGTTGGCGCGCACGGACGGATGCACGCGCCCTTCGAAGTTGCGATTGCCCGACAGGACGCTGGCCGCCACCAGGTTGCCGCGCCGGATCGCCTCGTCGATCTCGGGCGGTAGCGGTCCGGAATTGCCGATGCACGTCGTGCACCCGTAGCCGACGGTGTGGAAGCCGAGCGCTTCCAGGTCGTCGGTCACGCCGGCGCGGTCGAGATATTCGGTCACCACCTTGGAGCCGGGCGCCAGGCTGGTCTTGACCCACGGCTTGCGCTTCAGGCCCTTCTCGTTGGCCTTCTTCGCCACCAGGCCGGCCGCGAGCATGACGTCGGGGTTGCTCGTGTTGGTGCAGCTGGTGATGGCGGCGATGACCACGCTGCCATCCGCCAATGTCACTTCGGTCTGTCCGTCGGGTGGATGCGCGGCCTCCGAGAGCTGGACGCGCACGCCCTCGACGCTCTCGCTGCCTTGCGCGGCCTCTTCGGGATTGACCTGCGCGCCGCTGGTCTGGCCGCCTTCGCCGACGAACGTGTTGAGGTTGACGCTCTCGCCGGCGGCCTTCTTCGCGAACGTGTCGACCAGATCCTTGCGCCACTGCGCCTTCATCGCCGAGAGCAGGATGCGGTCCTGCGGTCGCTTGGGGCCCGCCAGCGAAGGCTGCACCGTGGACAGGTCGAGCTCGACGACGGAGGGGAAGCGCGGCTCGGGCATCTGCGGCGTCCAGAACAGCGAGTTCTCCTTGCAGTACGCCTCGGCCAGCGCCACGGTCTGCTCGTCGCGTCCGGTGAAGCGCAGGTAGTCGAGCGTGCGCTGGTCGATCGGAAAGAAACCCATCGTCGCGCCGTATTCGGGCGCCATGTTGGCGATGGTGGCGCGGTCGGGAATCGACAGCCCCGCCACGCCCGGCCCGCAGAACTCCACGAACTTCTCGACGACGCCGAGCGCGCGCAGCATCTCGGTCACCGTCAGCACCAGATCGGTGGCGGTGGTTCCCTCCGACAGCTTGCCGGTCAGGCGGAAGCCGACCACTTCGGGCGTCAGCATGTAAACGGGCTGGCCGAGCATGACCGCCTCGGCCTCGATGCCGCCCACGCCCCAGCCCACCACGCCGAGACCGTTGATCATCGTGGTGTGCGAGTCGGTCCCGACCAGCGAATCCGGGTACGCGATCGACGGCTCTTCGGCCTTGACGGGCGCCGGATCGACGGCGGTCGCCGTCTTGGGAGGAAGGCGGCCGGCGCTCAGCAGAACGCACTTGGCCAGGTACTCCAGGTTGACCTGATGCACGATGCCGGTGGCGGGCGGCACCACGCGGAAGTTGGACAGCGACTGCTGGCCCCACTTCAGGAAGCGGTAGCGCTCGCTGTTGCGCTCGAACTCGAGCTTGGCGTTGTAGAGGAACGCCTGCCTGGTGCCGAACTCGTCGACCTGGACGCTGTGGTCGATGACCAGGTCGCAGGGCACCGGCGGATTGATCTCGCTCGGATCGCCGCCCAGGCGCTTCATCGCATCCCGCATCGCGGCGAGGTCGACGACGCACGGCACGCCGGTGAAGTCCTGCAGCACCACGCGCCCCGGCATGAACGGGAGCTCGCGGGCGCGCAGGTTCTCGATGTCGTAGCCGGCAAGGGCGCGGACGTCGTCCTCGGTGATGACGAAGCCGTCGAGGTTGCGCAGCAGCGACTCCAGCAGGACGCGGATCGAGAACGGCAGCGTGGAAACGCCGCGTCCGATCCCGCGTTCGTCGAGTGCCGTCAGTCGATAATAGGTGTGTTCCCTGCCGCCGACGCTCAGGGTTGCACACGCGCCAAAAGGATCAGGACCGTGGTGGCTCAGTGGAGGCTCCTTTCGTGCTGGTCCATATTCCAGCCGCCAGATACATCGCGGCAATGACGACGTGAATCAAATGATCGTGCAGCCCGAGCTCGAGATTGCCGGGCAGCACGCGCAGCAGGAGCGAGTCGCCGCCGTGATGGATGTCGGCGAAGGAATGCTCGCCGGCGCCGCCGAGCGCAAAACCGGCAAGGGCGAGGCCGCCATAGACGACCGCGAACACGAAACAGAACAGCCTGGCGCCCGAGATCGTTCCGTACAGGCCGAAATAGAGCGAGGTGGCGCCCGAGACCAGGTGGATGAGGTTGTGCGTCATGCTGAGGTGTGCGCCCAGGAACCCGGGCTGCACGAACCCCAGCACCGTGATGAGCAGGAACACGACGCCGCCAATGATGGCGATCATGTGCGCGAGCGTGCGGGTGTTGACGCCGGCGTCTGCGGAAACGGGATCGATGGTCTGGATGGGTTGAGTTTCGTGTCGCATGTCATGTACCTGCCTTTGCCGCGAGCCTTGGCTCAGCCGGCCGTTGTCTCGCCACCGAGCAGCGTGAGGACCTCTCCGGTGATGTAGCTGGAGTCGACGGCGGAGCTCAGGAAGACGAACGCCGGCGCGATCTCCTCGGGCTGCGCCGGCCGTTTCATCGGCACGTCCTGGCCGAAATGCGCAACCTGCTTGGCGTCCTTGTCGGACGGATTCAGCGGCGTCCAGACCGGCCCCGGCGCAACGCAATTTACGCGAATGCCCTTCTCGATGAGGTTCTGCGCCAGCGACTTCGTGAAGGCGTGGATCGCGCCTTTGGTCGAGGAGTAGTCGAGCAGCTTCTTGCTTCCTTCCAAACCGGTGATCGAGCCGCAATTGACGATGGCGCTGCCGCGGCGAAGATACGGGATCGCCGCGCGCGCCATGTAGAAGTAGCCGTAGATGTTGGTCTTGAACGTGCGGTCCCACTGCTCGTCGGTGATGTGCTCGAGCGTGGGCTGGTTCTGCTGGTAGGCGGCGTTGTTGACCAGGATGTCGAGCTTGCCCAGCTCCTGCACCGTGCGCTCGACGGCTTCCTTGCAGAACGCAGGATCGGAAACGTCGCCGGGAATCAGCACCGCGCGCCGCCCTTCGGCCTGCACGGCCTGACGCGTCTCCTCGGCGTCGACCTGCTCGGGCGAGCCCTGCCCGTCGCTGCCGCCCATGGCCTCGGCGGAGGCGTAGACGATCGCGACGTCGGCGCCTTCGCGCGCGAACAGCACGGCCACCGATCGCCCGATGCCCGAGTCGCCGCCGGTGATCAGGGCGACCTTGTCCTGCAGCTTCCCCGAGCCTCGGTAGTGCGGCGCGTGATAACGCGGCCGCGGCTCGAGCCGCGCCTCGACGCCCGGCTTGTCCTGGTGCTGCTCGGGAAACGGCGGCATCGGCTCCTTCTGCGGAGCCGGATCGCGTACCTGTCCTGCGTCGGATGGAGACTCTCCAGCACGCATGCCGCGATGCTCATCGCGCCGCGCCGACTGGTTCTGAGGTGTGGCCATCGTCATCTCCTCCTGAGGCATGCGGACGGGACGAGAAGCGCCCTCGCCCGTCGATGCGGTCAGAGGTTCGACGGCATCATGCTGAAAATATTGTCGACAGCGTCACCGTTCGGGCACCGGCCGCGTAGGAGGGACGAACGTGAGTCCCTCTTCCTCGACCTCCAGGATGTCCTCGGAGATGTCGCTTTCGAAGTCTTCCTTGTCGATGGTGCCGTCCGGGATCTGGTGCGGCCGGCGTCGGCGCGACGTCGTCGGGCCCGGCTCGCCGGCGAACTCGGTAATGAGGAGCCGATCGATCACCTCGTAGCCCACCTCGTCTTCGACGATGCGTCTGGCGATCTGCGGCATCGATTCGTTGGGCACCTCGCCCGCCAGGATGACGACCCCGTCGCGGCAGAGGATGCGCACGTCGTCGAGCTCGTCACCGACCTCGTTGCGGAATGCCTCGCGAATCGTCTGCGCGACCTCGACATCGTCGAGCGCCGCCAGCTCCGGCGGCAGCGGAGCGCCCGCGACGTGATCGTCGGTTTCGGCGGCGACTTCGGGAACGTCCTGCGGATGATCCTGCGAGCGGTCCTGCGGGTGCCCCTGCGGCGGCTGCTGGCTTCGAACCTCGTTGGCTGCCGCGCAGTCGGCGCAATACGGCGTCGACGGCTGCGCGCGAAGTCGCTCGACGGCGATCGGCTGTCGGCAGTCCAGACACATCCCGTAGGTGCCGCGGCTCATGCGCTCGAGCGCACCGTCGACCTGACGCAGCTGCGAGTACTGCTGCTCGCTCAGGCGCGTGCGGACGTCGGCCGCATGTTCCTCCTGCGCCAGCTCCTCCCATTCGATCTCGCGCTCGGCCTCGATCGAATTCAGCTCCAGCTCGCCGCTGCCGTGCTCGACGAACAGGTCGTGCCGCGCCTGCAGAAGCTCTTCCTCCAGCTCTTCGAGGGTGATGCGGTCGAGCTCGGGATGCTCAGAAGTCATGGCTCCTACTCCACCGGCCTTTGCTGCGCCGTGCGCGCCTGGGCCGTGCTTGCCGCTATCGTTGCGGCGGCAAGGCCGCCGTGATGCGGGCGCGAGACGGCCGCGATGGCCTCGACGACTTCCTCGGGCCGCAGCTCGCCCGCTTGATGTCCACCGCCGAGCTGGCGCTCCGCGGCGCGCGTGATGTCGGCCAGCGAGATGATGCCCTGCAGGTGCCCGTTGTCGTCGACCACCGGCAGCCGCCGCACCTGACAGGCGCGGATGGCCCGCTCGGCCTCGCTGACGGTGTCGTCGGGGCCGCAGCACTGCACCTCGCGCGTCATGGTGTCGGAGATGATGAGGTCGCTGGGCTTGGAATCGCGCGACCAGCACGCGATGCAGATGTCGCGATCGGTGATGGCGCCGACGACGCGGCCGCTGCGGTCCACCACGGGCACGATGCCGCAATCGCAGTCCCACATGATGCGCACCGCCGCGCTCAGCGGCTCCTCGGGCAGACAAGCTCGGACGTCGGTCGTCATGATGTCGCGAACTTTCATCGTGGACGCACCTCCATTGTGGCTGTGGCGTTGGCCGTCGGTCAGCAATCGCCTGACCAGGAAGGCAGGGAAGACCGTGACGGTCGCGAGATTTCGCACAATGCCGATCAGATCGTCGTTCATGCAGCCTGTACCATGGAGGCTACAACGCCGAGACGCGTCAGCAACACGAACGACCGCTCTGGCGGGGCCTTTCTCCCGACCTTTTTGTTGCTGCATCCGAGCAATGGCGGAGGTGCGCACATGCCCGCCAGCCGTTGGGACGCACGCGCCCGCACCATCGGGTGAACCTGCCGCGACAGGATGAGGCGTTGCGCCGCTTCAGGGCGCTCCGCTCATGTACTGCCGCGCGACCAGCCCCGCAACGTTGCGAACGAGCCAGCGCGGGTACAGGCGCCCCAGCTGCACGAGCAGCTCGTAGGTCCATCCGCTGACGCGAATCACTTCGCCCTTCATGCAGGCGTCGAAGGCTTCGCGCGCAACCGCCGCGGGATCGAGCAGCAGAAAAGATGGAACGAGGTTGGGGGTCCCGAGCGAATGCGCCGCGTTCCTGACGAGGTCGGTGTCGACGAAGCCCGGACAGTTGGCGGTCACGGTCACGCCGGAGCCGGCGAGCTCCTGCGAAAGGCCTTCGGTGAGCGAGAGGACGAAGGCCTTGGTCGCACCGTATGCGCTGAGCATCGGCGTGGGCTGGAATGCCGCTATCGAGGCGATGTTGAGGATGCGGCCGGCGCCGCGCGCGACCATGTCCGGAAGGAATGCCCGGATCAGCTCCGTCAGCGCGACCACGTTCAGCTGCACCATCATGGAGAGGTCCGCGCGGTCGGCCTCGACGAACGGCCGCGGCACGGCTATGCCGGCATTGTTGACGAGGACGTCGACCGGATGCTCGAGCGCCGCCGCCTGCTCGTGGACGAATGCGGCTGCCCCGGGTGATGCGAGGTCCGCGCAGAGGATGTCGACCCTGCGCCCGAACCGCGACCGCACCTCATCGGCAACCGACTCGAGCCGGGCTCGCGTTCGCGCGACCACGATGAGGTCGTATCCATTCTCGCCGAACACGAGCGCGAGCTCGCGTCCGATCCCGGCGGATGCTCCTGTGATCAATGCAGTGCTCATGTTCGACACCCAGACGCGGGCCTACGCCGTTCCGCGCAATCGACGAGGGACGAGCGACTGCCCCGCATGATGGTGGAGGTACGTGATTTTATACACAGTGGCGCGCGCAAAACGCTTGTTCCGATGCTATTAGACATGTCCATGAGCAAGGGGGACCGGGGGATTCTGGCGGCTCTGTTCGCCATCACGCTTCTTACCAGCTGTTCGTCGGGCCACTCCGCTCGGCGGTCGGATCCGATCTGCGATGCCTCTCCCATGTGCACCGCGGCGACCGCGGCAGCCGAGGCATCGGCGGCCGACGTCGCGGCGAACGATGCCTACGAGGCGCCTCGCGTGGTGACGCAGTCCGACAAGACGCGCGCCAAGTTCGCCCTGCGCATCGCGGGCGTCGAATCGCCCTACCGCATCATGTCGGCCTTCGTTCTGCCCGGCCAGACCCTGGCCGTGGAGACGGCCGACGCCGACGCCAAATCCAGCTTCGCCGCCAACGCCAGCGCCGGCTCGCTGGCCCGCACCGGCCCTCATTCCTGGCACTGGACGGCGCCTTCGCGTCCGGGCTCGCACCGCATCCGCGTCACCGACAAGACGGCGGGGGAATCGGTCGAGGTGCGAGCTTTTGTGCTGCAGCCGTATGCGGGCGAGGACAGCATGGGCAGCTATCGGATCGGCCGCTACGAGCGCGAGCCGCTCAAGGGCAACCCGGCCTACCTCCCGCCGCGCGGCTTCGTGCAGGTGACGGCCGAGAACGTGGACGCCCAGGTGTCGCCGCACTTCAAGCTCGGCCAGTTCCTGTGCAAGCAGCAGGGCCCCTTTCCGAAGTACCTGGCCCTGCAGACGGCGCTGCTCGTCAAGCTCGAGCGCCTGCTCGAGGAGATGGAGCGCAAGGGCATCAAGGCGGACACGCTGCACGTGATGAGCGGCTACCGCACGCCTCACTACAACTCGACCATCGGCAACGAGACCAGCTACAGCCGCCACGCCTACGGCGATGCCGCCGACGTCTTCGTGGACAACGACGGCGACGGCAACATGGACGACATCAACCGCGACGGCCGCATCGACAACGCCGACGCGAAGATCCTCTACGAGCTGGTCGAGACGGTGCTCGAGCCGGGCTCTCCCTCGCACATGCATGGCGGCCTGGCCGTCTACAAGGCCAACGCCGCGCATGGGCCGTTCGTGCATGTCGATACCCGCGGCAGCAAGGCCCGCTGGTAGATCATCTCGGACACGCGCGGAACGGCCTGGCTGCTTCGTTGGGTGCCGGATCGCTCGCTCCGCCGTACAGGAAGTACGCCTGCGCTCGCTCTACCGGCACCCGCCTCGCATCCAGACCGTTGCGCGCGGTCCGTTGGGGCGTTGATCAGGGGTGGTGGATCGACGGGTGGCGTCGGCTGCCCTTCGGGGTCGCCGCCGTGGCGTCCCGGCTGATCCATCCGCATCTACTTTTCGCAACGGGTCCCTCCATCAGCGGCTCCGCTCCACATGACGATGTAGTAGACAGTCGCGAAGCGACCTGTGCCTTTCCTTTTCGCGCGGTCTGAAGCACCCCTGCGCGACGTCGCGTCGGACCGCGCGCAGCGGGGCACGGCGGAGGAGCGAGCGGAGGCGGGCTGGAGGCCCGCTGAGCATCGCGCCCCGACGTCCAACGCAGCGGATGCCTCCGCGCGTGTCCGCCACCTGAGACGAAAGGAGCTAGCTCTGATGAAGTACGGTCTGATGTTCGTCAACGCCGGGCCCTTCGCCCACCCCGACACCTTCGCCCACCTCGTCACCACGGCCGAGGCCGTCGGCATCGAGTCGCTGTGGACGGTCGAACATGTGCTCGTGCCGCGCGGTTACGAGTCGACGTATCCGTACTCGCCCGACGGCAGGATGCCGGCGCCCGAGGATGCGCCGATTCCCGACCCGTTCATTTCGCTGGCCTACGCGGCGGCGCTGACGAAGAAGATCAGGCTGGCAACGGGCGTGCTCATCCTGCCACAGCGGCATCCGGCGTACGTCGCCAAGGAGGCCGCTTCCATCGACGTGCTGTCGGGCGGGCGCATGATTCTCGGCATCGGCGTCGGCTGGCTGGAAGAAGAGTTCAACGCGCTCGGCATTCCGTTCGAGGACCGCGCCAGCCGCACGCGCGAATCGGTGGACGCGATGCGCAGCCTGTGGTCGCCCGGCGCTTCGAGCTTCAGCGGCAAGTACTTCTCGTGGAAGAACGTGGAGTCGAACCCGAAGCCGGTGCAGAAGGACGGCATCCCCATCGTCATCGGCGGGCATACCGATTTGGCCGCCAAGCGCGCGGCGCGCTACGGCAACGGCTTCTTCCCCGGCCGCGGCGGCGAGAAGGGACTGACGCATCTGCTCGGCGTCATGCGCAGCGAGTGCGAGCGCGTCGGCCGCGACGCCGACGCCATCGAAGTGACGGCGGCGATGCTCTCTCCCGATGCCGACTTCGTCAAACGACAGGAAGACCTCGGCGTGCAGCGTCTGATCCTTGCCCCGCCCGCCTTCGACAAGGAAGGGCTGACGCAGGGGCTGGAGGCTTTCGCGAACGCGTTCCTGCGCTGACCGCCGATCGCCGCCGTCGGTCTTCGCCGGAATTGGAACGCGACGCCGCGCAGGTGCTCCGCTCTCACCAGTCGAGCACATGGTGCTCGCGACGGGCGGGTCGCCGGAACCACGGCCGGCTCCGTTGCTTTGCAGCCCCGGGGCCGGATCGTTAAGGTCGCGCCGATGAGCGAACTCGTGCATTCGTCGGCTACCGCTCTCGCCTCCGCGATCGCGCGGCGCGAGGTATCCTCCACCGAGCTGCTCGACGCCTATCTGCAGCGCATCGAGCGGCTCAATCCGGCCTACAACATCGTCGTCACGCTCGACGCCGATGGCGCGCGCGCAAGGGCGAAGGCGGCCGACGAAGCGACTGCGCGCGGCGAGAGCTGGGGACCGCTGCACGGCCTTCCGCTCACGGTCAAGGATACGCTCGAGACCAGAGGGATCCGCACGACCGCCGGCTACCCACCGCTGTCCGACCACGTGCCCACCAGCAACGCCGACGTCGTCGAAAGCGTCGTGCAGGCGGGCGCCATCGTCTTCGGCAAGACCAATGCGCCGGTGCTGGCCGGCGACTGGCAGAGCTACAACCCCGTCTTCGGCGTCACGCGCAATCCGTGGAACCCCGAGCGCACGCCCGGCGGCTCCAGCGGCGGCAGCGCGGCCGCGGTCGTCGCGGGCTTCACCTCCTTCGAGATCGGCAGCGACATCGGAGGCTCCATTCGCGTGCCGTCGCACTGGTGCGGCGTGCTCGGGCACAAGCCCACCCACGACATCATCTCGCAGCGCGGGCACATTCCCGGCCCGCCGGGCGCGCTGGCCGGCGTCGACCTGGCGGTGATGGGACCGATCGCGCGCTCGGCCGACGACCTCTCGCTGCTGCTCGATGTCATGGCGCGTCCATCACCGCAGGACGCCAGGGCGTGGAAGCTCGAGCTGCCGGCGCCGCGACATCGCAGGCTCTCCGACTTCCGCATCGCGGCGTGGCTCGACGATGCCGACTACCCCGTCGATCCGGAGGTGAAGGCCGTGCTCGAGACGGCGGTGCAGCTGCTTCGTAAGGCGGGTGCGCAGATCGACGAGAAGGCGCGCCCGACAGTCCCGCTGCGCGAGATCGTCGACGTCTACCAGCAGCTCCTGTGGCCGATCCTGCTGGCCGGCTTCCCGCCCGAAGTGTTCGAAGAGATGTCGCGCCTGGCCACGACGTTCCCCGCCACCGCCGGCGATCCGGTGGCACTGATGGCGCGCTACGGCACGGCCCGGCATCGCGACTGGCTCGGCGCCAACGAAGTGCGCGAGCACATGCGCGTGGCCTTCGCGGATCTGTTCCTGCGCTATGACGCGCTGCTGATGCCGGTCAACCAGGTGCCGGCCATTCCCCACGATCACAGCGACCCGTTCATTGCGCGCACCATCCAGATCAACGGCCGCACGCATCCGTACACGGACCTGTTCGCCTGGATCGCACCGGCCACCGCCGCGCTGCTGCCGGCCACGGCGGTTCCCGCCGGCCGCACGACCAACGGCCTGCCGGTGGGGCTGCAGATCGTGGGCCCGTATCTGGAGGACAAGACCACGATCGAGCTCGCGCGCCACGTTGCCGACGTCTGCGGCGGCTTCACGCCGGCGCCGCTGTAGCCGACAGAACCCGTGCCGCCGTAGCTCGCAGAACTGGCGCCGCTGTTGCCGGCCGAAAAAGGAGAACGCTCGTGAGCGAGACGGTGCTGTTTCGCGGTGGCCGCATCCATTCGATGATCGACCGCGAGCCGGCGGCGCAGGCGCTGGTCGTGCACGACGGCCGCATCCTGGCCATCGGCAGCGACGAGGACATGCGGAGCGCGGCCGGGGCCGGGGCCGGCGTCGTCGATCTTGCCGGCGCCACGCTGCTGCCGGGCTTCATCGACACGCACCCGCACCTGTTCCACTTCAGCGTCCTCGAATACCCGCTTGTCAGGCTGTGGGACGCGGTGTCGCACGACGACATCGCCCGGCGCATCCGCGAGCGCGCCGCCACGACGGCGGCCGGTGAATGGATCATGGCCACGCCCGTGGGCGAGCCGCACTACTTTCTTCGCCGCTCCTGGCGCGATCTTGCCGAGCACGTGCTTCCCGACCGCCACGTCCTCGACAAGGCCGCACCCGACAACCCGGTGTGGCTGCAGGCGTGGGGGCCGACGACACCCAACATCTGCGTCTTCAACACCGCGGCGCTGGCGCTTCTCGGCCTGCTCGACCGCTCCACGCCCGACCGCATCAGCAACGTCTGGATCGAGAAGGATGCGCACGGCGATCCGACCGGACGCCTGAGCGGCCCGGTCAACACCTACTACACCGGCGATCCGTTCATGGACGAGTTGCTCGGCAGGCTGCCGCTGCTGAACCCGGAAATCGCCTTCCCCGCGACGCTGCAGGGCGTGGCCGACTATCACCGCATGGGCGTGACCGCGATCTACGAAGGCCACGTCATGGGCGAGGCCGAGATCGGCGTCTTCCGGATGCTGCGCGACAGCGACCAGCTTCGCATGCGCGTGATGACGTCGCTCGAGTCGCAGCAGTACGCGATGCCGTGGCACGGACCGATCGGCGACGAGGAGTTTCTCGCCAACCTCGCCGCCGCCGCAGCGATGACCTCCCGTGACGACGACCTGCTGCGCCACGACGGCGTGACGCTGTCGCGCGGCGGGCCGCTGTCGCCCGGCTTCCTGCGCATGCGCGAGCCGTACATCGGCCCATACGGCGAGCTGACGCGCGGCCGCGAGTTCGTGCCGGCGCATCGCGAGACGCTGGCGATGGAATACTGCGCGGCGCACGACGTGCGATTCAACTTCATCGGCGCCGGCTACGCCGACCACGACGACTTCCTGGCGCGCGCCGAAGCGTTCGCCGCGACCACGCCGATCGCCCACCGCCGCTGGATCCTGCAGCACAACTACCTCTGCACGCCCGAGCACGCGCGGCGCTACGCCGCACTCGGCTTCTGCGTGACGACATCGATGTCGTTCTCGTGCGGCAAGGGCGACCTGTTCGAGCGCCGCATCGGCGCGCACGTCTGGCGCGACCTGATTCCGCTCAAGCGCCTGCTGCGCGCCGGACTGCTGGTCTCGGCCGGCAGCGACTGGGGACCCAAGAACATCTTCGAGCACATCGCGCTGGCGCAGACGCACGAGTTCTGGGGAAGCGGCCGGCGCAACGACGACGACGATCACAAGGTGGACCGCATCGAGGCCGTGCGGATGTGGACGCGTGATGCGGCGCGGGTGCTTGGCTGGGACGGCATCGGCACGCTGGCGCCGGGCAGCCACGCCGACCTGCTCATCGTCGACCGCGACATCACGGACGAGGCGGCGTGCCCGACCGACCAGATCGCGTCCACTCGCGTGCTGCGAACGCTGCTCGGCGGAGAAACCGTCTACGACGCCGGCGTATTGTGAGCGCCCGCTGCGGCGGCGTTCACTCGACCCGGTAACCCATCAGCGGCACCGGCGTCAGCTGCTCGAAGTCCGGCCCTGCCACGTCGATCACGCGGATCAGGAAGTGGACGCCTGCGCGCTCCTCCGGCATGTCGAAGCGGCAGGAAAACAGGTCCGTGCGGCCGCTGAAGGTGTCCAGGGACACGAAGCCGGCGTGGAGCACCCCGATCTCCTCGTCGTCGTTGAAGGCCGAGATCATGGCCGGCTCCCCGATCAGGGCCCTGCACTGGACCTGGCCTCCTGAGCCGGCGAAATCTCCGCCGGTGCCGGCATACTCGACCGCGATCTGGAACGAACCGATCGGCCGCGTCTCGTCGATCCAGAACACGATGTCGCCGGTGCCGATCGAGCACTTCTCTCCGACCGGCAGCCCGACGGCCTTGCGCAGATCGATCTGCGCGTCGCTGACGAGAATGCTTCCGCTGCCGTCCATGTCGCAGGCGCGTCGCGGGCAGCTTCTGGGAAGTCCGACCGCCGTGGCCAGGATCTGTCGAGCGTCGGCCGCCGTCACCTGCCGATCTCCGTTGGCATCCCCGCAGAGCGTGATCAGCCGGCAGTCGTCCGTGCACACGCCCGCATACATGGCATCCTCGCGGTCGCACTCTTCGAAGCCGAGGCTGGTCGTCCCGTCGCCGCACGTGGCCTCCGAGCAGTCGGTGGGACAGGCGTCGTCGTCGACGCTGTTGCCGTCGTCGCAGGCTTCGATGCGAGGAGCCAGATGGCCGTCGCCGCAGCGCGCCAGCTTGCAGTCGGGCGTGCAGGTCGCGGTGGAGACGCCGCCGCTGTCGCATTCCTCGTGCCCATGCCAGAGGCTGCCGTCGCCGCAGAAAGCCATGGCGCCGCAGGTGTTCGGACATTCGTCGGTGTCGACCTGGTTGCCGTCGTCGCAGCTTTCGAAGGGCGAAACGATTCCGTCGCCGCAGCGCGGGCGCCGGCAGCCGGCCACGCATTCGTCGGCGTCGTTGCGATTGCCGTCATCGCACTCCTCGCCGTCGCTGACGATGCCGTTGCCGCATCCGGTGGTCGTGCAATCGGAGTCGCAGCCGTCGCCGCTGACGGAGTTGCCGTCGTCGCAGCTCTCGCCGACGTCCAGCTGCTCGTTGGCGCAGGTCGCGTCGGCCGCAGCCACGACAAGGTGCTCCTCGAAGCTGCCGGCCGAGGGCGTGAACGGACGCCGCTGCCACACGCTCAGCCACGTGCCTGCGTGCTGCGCCAACAGGACGTCCGAGTCCGCAGCCCCATCCGTCGTCATTTCCTCGCGCAGCGGCGCCGGCGCGCTCCAGCTCGCGCCGTCGTCGGTCGAGGTGGCAACGACGATGTCGGCGTCCAGGTCGTCGCCATCGCCGACGGGATGATGCGAGGTCCATGCGACCGTCCAGCGTCCGCTTCCGTCGGTCGCCACCGAGGGCGCCGAATCGGGAGACGCATCCTGCCTGGCGTAGGCGTTGACGCGCATCGGCTGCGACCAGGTCGCGCCGCCGTCGGTGGAACGCACCGCGAAGATGTCCCCGTCGTGGCCGTGGATGGCGCTCTTGACGCGCGCGGAGCTGAACACGGCCATCCAGACGTCATCGCTGGCCGTCAGCCCGATCCGCGAATGGCGCCAGGCGTTGCCGCACCCCGCCACACAGAAGCTGTCGGACGCCGCCAGCGGCAGCACGCTCCAGCTCTTGCCGTCGTCGGTCGAGCGAAGGAAGCGAATCCCGGTGTCGGCAAGCGCGACGATCCACGTACCGTTCCCGTCGGTGGACAGGTCGAAGCCATTGCTGCCGCTCTCGCCGGCGTCGCCGATGATCTTGGGCGCGCTCCAGCTCTTGCCGTGGTCGAAGGAGCGCATGATGGCCACGCCGCCATACGACGCTACGGCGGCGACCCACGTCCCGCCGGCCGTGGCCACGTCGGCCGCTCGCGGGCTCCAGCCGCTGGCCTGCGCCGGAGAGGGCAGATGCAACGGCTCGCTCCAGGTGACCGCGTCGGTGGTCGAGCGCGAGATCCAGATGCCGTTCTGCCGCACCTGCAGCCACACCGCGGCGCCGGCGCCATTGGACGCGAACGCCTGCGTGCGCCCCGGTTCGGCCGCCAGCGACGGCCCGGTCCACGAACGGCTGTCGTCGGCGCTGCGCCAGTACGCGCGTGCGCGGCCCGACACGAGCCAGCTCTGTCCGGCGCCGCGCACGATGTCGTCGGTGATGGCGGTGACGCCGCGAGGGCCGTGGTCGGCGAAATGGCTGTCGACGAAGCGAGGCGCACCGAAGGCCGGCGCGTCCTTCGGCGCCGTGGCCGCTTCACCGGCGCCGGCTTCGGGCGCGAGCACCGAAGATGCATCCAGGCTCGCCGAAACCTTCCTGGCGATACGGCCGCCCTGCAGAACGTTCGTCCACGTCACCTCGAACACGCCGCCGCCGGCGGAAGCGATGGCGACGTCCTCATTGTTGCCGAACTCGAAGCTCGTGATCTGCAGGATCGAGCCCTTGGCGCTGCCGTTCCTGCGCACGAATCGCCCGAAGACCGGCTCGGCATGGTGCGGGCTCGCGCGCTGCCCCAGCCACGTCACCATCGCGCGGCCGTCGGCGTCGATGGCAACCTTCGGCTGCAGCCGCCACCCCGCTTCCAGCTCGCTGATCACGAATCCTTCCGCGAGCGGCTGTCCCTGCCCGTCGAACCCGCGCGCCCGAATGTGCGTGCCGAGGCTCGGCAGAGCCTGAGGCCAGGCGGCGATCACGCCGCCATCGTCGTCGATGGCGAAGCTGGCGCGGATCCGGCAGTCGTCGGGGACGGCGACCGCAGGCCGCGCCGGAATCGTGTCGTCGGGCGCGACGGTGCGGTGCATCGAGCAGCCTCCGGCATCGCGCCACTGCGCGACGATCCAGCCGTCGGGGCTGCACTCGAGGCGATAGCTGGAAGGCGAAATCGGCTCTTCGCTGAGCGGGATCGGCGCGCCCGTCTCGTCACCCTCGGCGTCGTATCGCTGCAGAGCCAGCTCAAACTCGACCGGCTCCGGGCCGGGACCATCGCTGGCGAAGACGACGAGGGCGCTGCCGGTGCCATCGGATGCGATGCAGCCCTCCCACCAGCCGCGGTCAGGCACCGCACGGTCGCCGATCGGATATTCCTTGCCAATGGCCGAAGCCGCGCCGGCCACCGCGGGAGCAACCGCGAGGACTGCCGCGGCCACCAGAGCCGCAGCGTTCCGAAAAGGGCCGGCGGCGGCGATCGATGTGCAGGTGTGTCGCATGACAGCCTCCCGGCGTGAAGAAGCCACCATGCCCCACTGCCACAGGCAGGTCTACGGCGAAGATGATGAAGAATTCTTCAGCGATGGTGTCGCACGCCGCTGACGGCCCTTGTCTAGCCCAGCGTCTCGCCTCGCGATGTCCCGCTCAGCGCTCGCGCGCCACATCGTCCCGAGCCGCGTCGCCGGCAAAGACCGCAAGGGTCTCGACGTGCGCCGTATAAGGGAACAAGGCGTAGGGACGCAGGCGTCGAAGGTGCAGCCCGGCTCGGGACTGCAGCGCCTGCGCGTCGCGCGCCAGCGAGGCGAGATCGCAGCTCACGTACAGCAGAAGCGCAGGGCGTGCGGCCGAGAGCGCGTCGACGACATCCGCGTGCAGTCCCTTGCGCGGCGGATCGACGATGACGACGCGTGCACCATCGATCATGCGGGCCTGCTCGCCCGCATCGCCGCCGAAGATGGCGGCGCGTGCGGCGACGCCCGGCTCCAGCGCATTCAGCCCCATCCTCAGCCCGAGCAGACCGTGCTCGCTGCTCTCATTGAAGCGAACCTGCACCGAGCGCTGCAGCAGCCCCAGACCGAAGCTTCCGCAACCGGCGTACAGCTCGCCGACGACTTCGCCATCGGGCACGAGCGCGTGCACGTCGGCGACGATGCGGTCGGCGACGTCCAGATTGCTCTGGCCGAACGCGCCCGGAGGAAAGAACACGTCGGCTCCGCCGATGCGCTCGCAAACGGCCTCGCGACCGTGAACGTGATGCCAGCGCGGACCGAAGATGACATTGGTGCGCTCGGTGTTGCCGTTCCACCAGATGCCGTGCACGAGGGCGCCCAGATCGGTCACGAGCTCATCGGCCATCGCGCACAGGGATGCCGGCGCATCGTCATTGGCGACCAGCGTGATCTGTACGCGCCCGCTGCCGCGCTCGACGACGACCTGAACGTAGCGCAGCAGCCCGCGATGCGGTCCTTCGGCGTAGGGAGCGATGCCGCAGCGGCGAATGGCGCGACGCACCGCAGCCGCGGCCTCGTTGATGCGCGGATGATGCACGACGCACGACGGGATGTCGGCAATGCGGTGCGTTCCCTCCTGGAAGATGCCCATCTTCGGAGACGCGGGGCGTCCACGCACCGCCAGCCGTGCACGCACGCGAAAGGCACTGGCGGCGCCTTCGACGACGTCGTCGAGAGCGGCGCGGTGCGCGCCGGCAATTTCACGAAGAAGCGCGAGCGAAGCCGGCGCGATGCCGCCTTCTCCATAGCGCGGGCATCCCGGACACGTCGGCCGGTGCGTGCACGGAGCCAGCGGGGAGACGAACGCGTCAGGCACCGGGAGGCCGGAGAAGCGGGGCGGGATCAGGCGCGGGAATCAGCAATGGGGCACGGCTCAGGCGCGCGCGCGCCGTTGCGCTCGGACGCGCAACCCGAGCGCGACGCGAAGCGACCCGGCCGCATCAGGACGAAGCGGGGCCGAGAACGGCGCCGACCAGTGTGCGGAAGAACTGCTCGAGCTTCTCGCGCGGCTGACCGGCGAACTTCATCTGCGCGAGCATGTGCGCCGACCCCACCAGGAGACGCGCCTGATCGGCCGCGTCGAACTGGCGCGAGATGTCGCCCTGGAGCTGGCCGCGTTGCAGCGTGGTGGTGATGATGTCGAACATGCGGTCCTGGAAGTCCAGATACCGCGGCCAAACCACGTCGCGAATCGCGGTGCTCCAGTCGAGCCACACCCGCGCATGGTCGGGATGGGTCTCGACCGAGTCGGTGAAGGCGACGATGTGGTCCAGCATCACCTTGTCGGCCGGCGCATCGCTGGCGTGGATCTTCAGCGCCATGTCGATGAGGAAGCGGTCGACCTCCTGCAGCACGGCATCGACGAGCGCTTCGCGGGTCGGGAAGTAGAAGAAGACGGTGGGAACGGCCACGCCGGCTTCATCGGCGATCTCCGCGTGCCGCGCCTCGCCAAGACCGCGCCTGGCGAACACGCGCAGCGCACATTCCATGAGCTGGGCGCGCCGGACGTCCGGCGCCAGCCGCCGACGCCGGCGCTTGGCGGCAGGGCTCTTCGCTTCCTGAGTCTGCATGGTCCCGCAGAACCGGAGATATCAACTGCCCGCTCAGCCGCAAACGCCGCTCTGGTTGGTCAGGGCAAGCAAAAAGCGCAGACCGCCCCCGTCAGACGACCTGCGAAGCGATCGCGACGTAGTGCAAAGCGCTGCCCAGCAAGACGAACACATGCCAGAGGGCATGCGCATACGGGATGCGCTGGGACGCGAAGAAGATGGTGCCCGCCGTGTAGGCCAGCCCCCCCGCCACGACGTACGCCACCGCCTCCGGTGACAGCGCATGGAGGAACGGACGCGCGGCAAGGACGCCGACCCAGCCCATGGCTAGGTAGGTGGCGGTGGACAACAGCATCATGCGGCCGCCGAAGAACAGCTTGAGCAGGACGCCGAAGAGTGCCAGCAGCCACACGAACCCGCAGATCGACCAGCCCGCGACGCCGCCGAGGCCGAGCAGGCACAGCGGCGTATACGTTCCGGCGATCAGCAGGTAGACGGCGCAATGATCGACCACCTGCAAGAGCGTGCGCGCGCCGGGATGGCGGGCGGCGTGATACAGGGTCGAGGAAAGATAGACCAGCACCAGCGTGCCGCAGTAGATGAGCGAGCTCGTCAGCCGCAGCGGCAGCTCGCTGCGCCAGGCCATGCTGATCAGGATGACGGCGCCGACGAGGCTGGCAAGCAGCCCGGCCGCGTGCGTGACCGTGCTCGCCATCTCCTCGCGATGGAAGCGTCGTGCCGACTCGTTCATGGAATGCCCCCTTCGACGCGCAGCGGCACACAACCACTGCGACCGGCCCGAACGGCGGCGAACCTAGCACGCCGTTCGAGGCAACGTCCATGGCCGGCGAAGAGGTCGCCAGGAAAATCGCTACGGCCCGGTCGTGAAGGATGCCTGGAAGCTCGTCGACACCTGGTTGCCGGCACGATCGCGCACCGCAGCGGCGCCGGCATGAGCGCGCACGATGTGCAGCGTATTGCCCGCCAGCATCGCGTTCGGCGTCAGCGTCACCATCGTGCGCTCGGCGTTGACCGCCACCGTGAACGGCACCGGCACGTTGCCCGGAGACGACGTGAGCGCAAACGCGCTCGCCGCCACGCTCGGCAGCGCCAGCGGCTCGGTGAACGTCAGGGTGACGGCCGAGCTGCGCGAGACGCCCGCCGCCAGATGCGCAGGCACCGAGCTCGACACCGACGGCGCGAAGAAGTCGGCGCCGGCCTCGGTGGTGAAGGAGAACTCGTGGCTGCCGGCAAGATCGTTGCCGCTGGTATCGCGCAGGCCCTGCACGGTCAGGACGTAGGTGCTCGACGGATCGAGCGGATCGACCGGCCGCACCAGGATGCGGCGGTCGGCATCCTCGAACGAATAGATGGACTCGACGACCGCCCCGCCCTCTTCTTCGAGGAAGACGGTGGCGGGGCCAACGAGCGAAGCGTCGACGACTTCGTTCATCTGCACCATGGCCAGCGCGTTGATCGGAAGCGCGGTGTCGCCGTCCTCGGGCGCCGTCGAGACGAGGAGCGGAGCAGCAGCGTCGCTGGCGGTGCCGGTGGTGAAGATGATCAGGCTGAAACCGCCATGGCCGTTGCCCGCGATGTCCTCGATGCCGCCGCCGAGGATCAGACGCACGGGCACGGAGGTCGGCAGCGGCGCCGTCGGCGTCAGGAACAGCGTGCGGCCGTCGGCGCTGAAGCTGCGCGTGGCCGGCAGTGTGGCCGACGTATCGTTGCGGCGCAGGAACGCGTTGAGGTCGTGGAAGGATCCTTCGTCCATGGGCTCGCTGAAGACGACGCTGACCACGCTGCTGACGGGCTGACCCGAGCCCTCGGGCGCGATGTGCACGATGGTCGGCGCATCGAAGTCCGGCCCGTCGCCGGTGGTGAAGCCGGCCAGGGCCGGCGCGATGGCATTGCCGCCGACGTCGAGAATGCCCGAGGCCTCCAGCGTGTAGGCCGTGTTCTCGAGCAGCGGCGCGTGCGGCTCCACCACCACCGACATGTTGTCGCCCGCCACCGTCAGGAAGCACGGGGTATGGACGCCGTTGCCGTCATCGAGCGTGATCGTCGCGGCCGACACCGTCAGCGGGTTGACGGGCTCGCTGAAGCGGGCGCGAAGCGCGGCGTTGGTGCCGACGTCCTGCGTTCCCTGCGCCGGCGACAGCGAGACGACCGCAGGCACGACGGCGTCGGTGGCGGCGCCGACCGTCATCTGCGACTGCACCTGCGCCGCCAGCGGCGTGCCGGTCAGGTCGGTGATGCCGGTGGTCAACGTGATGCGGATGGCGTGGTTGGCCACGTAATCGGAAGCCGGTGCGAAGACGAGCAGGCGGCCGCCGTCGAGCAGCGTGCGCGCGCCATCGATCGGCAGTCCGGTGGTGAGGTCGACGACGGTGACGGTGTTCGCATGGATGCTGCCGGCCAGCACCGGCTCGCTGAAGCGGACGGCGAAGCGCGCGTTGCGCGGCCACCCCGTGCAGCAGCCAGGATAGATGGACTGCACCGTGGGAGCGACGGCCGCCTCGTCGGCTGCGGTACGGAAGGTGGAGCGGAACGATGCCAGGTTGTTGCCGGCGACGTCCTCGAGGTCGGAGGTGACGAACAGCTCGATGAACGAATCGTCCGGCAACGGCGCGTCGGGCACGATCTCCTGAACCTGATCTGCCGAAGAGCCGACAACCGTCGCGTCCTGCAGCACGCCGTCGGCCGCCACGAACATCGAGGAGACGGCGGAGGCGGCATCGACCGGCTCGCTGAAGAAGACGACGCCGCTCGTGCCGGTGGCCACGCCGGTGGCGCCGCTCGGCGGCCGCACGCGCCGCACCTGCGGCGCGGCATTGTCGAACGCGGCGGCGGTGGTGAAGCTGGCCGCGAAGTCCGAAAGCGCATTGCCCGACAGATCCTGGATGGCGTCGGTCAGCAGCAGCGTCACCTGCGAACCTGCCGGCAAGGCCGTGGAGGGATCGATCCGCAGCACGGTGTTGTCGAGCGAGCGCGTCAGCGTCGTCGCAACCTCGCTGCCGTCCACGTACAGCACCGCGGTGTCCGTCGTCAGCGTGCTCGACCGCACCGACTCCGAGAACGTGACCACGACCGACTGGAACACCGGCACGCCGCTGGCGCCGTCGTCCGGCGTCACGTCGAGGACCGTGGGAGCGGTGGCATCGGCGCCCGTGGCGGCGGTGGTGAACGTGGAGGAGAACGAGAAGTTGGCGTTGCCCGCCGTATCGGTGAGCGAGCCGGCAGGCGCGCGCACGGTGATCACGGTCGAGGGCGGCAGCGGCAGCAGCGGCGTCACGGTCGCCTGCGTGCCGGCGGCATTCAGCGCGACGCTGGCGGCCAGGTGCCCCGCCAGCCCCGGCATCTCCAGGTAGATCGAGTCCGAGTGGACGGTGGGAGCCGCCACGCGCTCGCTGAAATTCAGCGTCACCACCTGACCGACGGGAACGCCGGTGGAGCCGTTGGCCGGCACCACGCTCTGCACCGACGGCGCCGTCGTATCCGCGACGGCCGACGCCGCCGTCGTGAACGAGGATGTGAAGTCGATGACGCCGTCCACACCGATGCGCACGCCGCCGCCGATCGAGTTGCCGGCGTAGTCCTCGATGCCGTCGACGACGACCGTATAGGTAGTCGAGGCGGCCAGGCTCGCGTTGGGATCGATGCGGATGCGCCGCTCGCCGGCCGACAGCGAGACCGCGGCCGGCACCACCTGCCCGCTCTGCTCCAGCCGCACCGCGCCGGCCTGCAGCGCCACCTGGCTCAGCGCCTCGCTCGCCTGCAGCTGCACCGTCGTGTTGACCGGCACCTGTGTCTGCGCATCGACGGGGCTGACGCTGAGGATGCCCGGCGCCGTCGCATCGGTCATCGCCGAGCCGGTGCCTACGGTGATGCTGAAGTTGAACGCCGTGCCGTTGCCGGCCGTGTCCCGCACCGAGCCCGCCAGCACGCGCAGCACGTAGAAGCTGTCGGGCTCCAGCGGCTGCAGCGGCTCCACGCGCACGACCCTGCGGTCCTCGTCGAGCGCGACGGCGATGTCGATTGCCTTGTCCGGAGTCTGGCGCGTCAGCGTGATCGCACCGGTATCGACGGTGGTCGGATCGAGCGCCTCGCTGTACTCGATCGCAAAGCGCGCCTGGCGCGGCAGCTCGGTGGCGTTGCCCACAGGACTGGTGCGCACGACCACCGGCGCGACGAAGTCGGTGCCGGGGCCGGTGGTGAAGCTCGCCGTCACCGGCTGTGCCGCATTGCCCGATGCGTCGGCGATGCCGTCGAGCGTGACCTCGTACTCGGCTCCGGCCTCCAGGATGTGCAGCGGCGTGAACACGACGCGCCGATTGGCGTCGTCGAAGGAGAACGAGCCTTCCACCGGCGCGTCGCCGGCGCTGACCGCGAAGCTGGCGGCGTCGACGCTGCGCGGATCGACCGGCTCGTCGAACAGGGCGTTGACGTGCGCGTTGCGCGGCACGCCTTCCTCTCCGTCGGCCGGATCGAGCAGCACCAGGCCCGGCGCATCGGCGTCGGGCTCGAACACCGTGCTGAAGCTGGCCGACGTGTTGAACTGCACCGTGTTGCCGGCAACGTCCTCGGCCTGGTTCAGCACCGAGATCGTGTAGGCGGTGCCCACCGACAGCGGCGCCGACGGCACGAGGAAGGCCGTGCGGCCGTCGTCGCTGAGGCTCAGCGTGCCGGTCACCACGGCATTGGTCGTCTGGTTGCGCACGGCGAGCACGCCGGCATCGAGCGACGCCAGCGCCATCGGCTCGCTGAACTGCACGGCGATGACGGGATTGATGGGCTGCCCCGCGCCCGTCGGCGTGTATCGCACCACCGCCGGACGCACGAGGTCGGGCCCTGCGCCCGTCTCGAAGCCGGCCGCGAACGGCGCCACCGGATTGGAGGCCGCGTCGCGCACGCCGCTGACGGTCAGCGTGTACGCCGACAGCGGCTGCAGCGGCGCGTGCGGAGTGAGGGTCACGAGCGTGTCGCCGTCGCCGAACGTGAAGCTGGCCGGCACCGCCGTGCCCCCCGGCCCTTCCAGAATCATCGTCGTCGCATCCGCCGTCAGCGGGTTGATGCGCTCGCTCATCTGCACGCGGACGATGGCGTTGATGCCGACGCTCGTTGCGCCGTCGGGCGGCGTCACCGACGTCACCGCCGGCGGCGCCGTCTCGGTGCCCGCGCCGGTCTGGAAGGAGAAGAAGCGGTTGTTCGCGAGCGTGCCGCCGCCGGCATCCGCCACCGTGGTGTCGAAGGTGACGTTGACCGTGGCGCCGGCCGGCAGCGGAGCGTCGGGCGTGAAGCGGGCGACGGTGCCGGTGGCATCCAGCGTGCGGGTGCCGGCGATGAACGCGTTGTTGCTCAGGCGCACGGCAAAGCTCGTCTCGGTCAGCGACGCCAGGCTCATCGGCTCCGAAAAGCGCGCGAAGAACGAAGCGTTGGTGCCGACGGGCGCGCAGCAGACCGGGAAGACCGACACCACCGTCGGCACCGTGGCCGCCGCATCGGCCGCGACCTGATAGGTGGAGCGGAACAGGCTCGGGAGCGTGTTGCCTTCCACGTCGGCCAGGTCGGTGGTGACGAACACCTCGCCGAGGGCTGCAAAAGGAAGCGGCAGGTCCGGCGTGAACGTGATCGTCGGCGACGGCGTGGGATCGTTGACCTCGAACAGCACCTGCCCGTTCTCGTTCCGGTGCGTTCCTTCGACGAGGTCGCCGTTGGCCGAAACGAACAGCGAGCGCGGGACCAGCCCCGGCGGGACCGGCTCGCTGACGAACAGCGTGACGCCGCGCGACGGCGCCACGCCGGTGGCACCGGAGCCCGGCCGCACGGTGACGACCGTAGGCCGGGTGGTGTCGGGCGTGGCCGCAGTGATGAAGCTGACGACGGTGTCCGCGAGCGGGTTTCCCGCCAGGTCGGTCACGCCGGGGTCCAGCACGACGTCCACCTGTCGCCGTCCCGGAAGCTCGGCCGAGGGATCCAGAATGATCGTCGTGTTGTCGGCCGAGCGTGACAGGTTCAGGCCGAAGCGCGCGCCGTCGATGAAGAGGTGCACGTTGTCGTCGTCGATGGTCTGCGGGTGCAGCGACTCCGAGAACGTCAGCACGATGTCGGCTCCCACCGGCACGTCCACGCTCTGATGATCCGGCGCGGCGGCGATGAGCTCGGGCGGCGTCGTGTCGGTGCTGGAGGCGCCCGTGGTGAACGCGGCGCTGCTCGTCAACATCTGGTTGCCCGCGGTGTCGGCGATGGCCGAGCCGGCCATCGCGGTGTAGCTGGCCTGCGGCAGCAGCGGCGATGCGGGCGTCAGCGTGGCCACGGTGCCGGCCGCATCGAGCGAGACGGCAGCGGGAATGCGCCCGCTGACGCCGGTGCGTGACAGCGTCAGCGTATCGGGCGTGACGGTGGCGCCATTGATGCGTTCGGAGAAGGTGACGACGACGCTGGTTGCCACCGGCACGTTGGCCGCATTGTGCGCAGGATTGAAGCTGGCGGTGGGACGCGCGGTGTCGGCGATGGCCGAGGCCGAGGTCGTGAACGTGGCCACCAGGTCGGCGGTGCCGTCGGCCGCGCGCGGCGTCGCGCCCTGCTCGGCCGCGCCCTGTTCCTCGCCGAAGACATTGCCGGAGCGATCCTCGACGCCGTCGACGATGATCGAGTACTGCGTGGACGGCACGAGGTTGGCGGCCGAATCGAGCACCACGCGCCGGTTCGCATCCTCCAGCGACAGCGTGGCCGCCACCGCTCCGCCCGGCCCCTGCAGGTAGAAGCTCGACGCCGTCAGCGACGGCGCCGCGATCGCCTCGTCGAACTGCACCTCGACAGCGACGTTGACCGGCACCTGCGTGGACTGGTGCGGCGGGTTGACGAACGTCACCACCGGCGGCTCCTCGTCGCTCTGCGCCGTCATGGTGCTGAAGGAGATGTAGTTGGCGAACATGAAGTTGCCCGCCACGTCGCTCAGGGAGCTCTCGAGCCTGAGCTGATACTCGCGCGCCAGCTCCAGCGGCGCCAGCGGCGTGACCGTCAGCAGCGTACCGCTTTCGTCGAGGCTGCGCTCGACGGCGACGCTGCGGCTGGTGCGCAGGTCGTGAAGATTGACGCTGGCATCGCCGACGGAGAGCGCGTTCAACCGCTCGGAGAAACGCACCTTGGCAACGACGTCGGTGCTGACGTTGTCGGCGGCGTGGGCGGGGCTGCTGGAGAGGACGACGGGGCGCGTGGTGTCGGTGCCGGCGCCGGTGGTGAACTGCGCCTGCACCGGCGCAACGAGCGCGTTGCCGGCGAGATCGCGGATGCGGCCGGCATCGATATCGACGGCGTAGGCGGTGCTCGCCGCCAGCGGCGCCGACGGCGTCAGCCGCACCACGCGGTTGGCATCGCGCAGGCTGACCGAGGCGGCCACCGGCGTTCCCGCCAGAAGCAGCCGCACGGCGGCGCCCCTGGCGGTCAGCCCATCCACCGGCTCGCTGAAGCGGACCTCGACGAAGGAGTTGGTGGCGACGGCGCTGGCGCCGTCGAAAGGGTTGGTGCCCACCACCGTCGGCGGCTCGTCGTCGGTCGCAAAGCCGGTGGTGAACGACGAGCCGACGTTGGTGAACAGCACGTTGCCGGCCACGTCGAGCACGTTGCCGAGCACCGCGGAGTTGTGGCTGGTCCCCACGCCCATCGTGGTCGTGGGCACGTAGAACGCGTAGCGCGCGCTCGCATCGACCGAGCGCACGGCCGGCACCAGCGTAAGCAGCGTGTTGTTGCGGACGCGGAACGTGGCCGGCCCGAGCGTGGTCGGATCGATGGGCTCGTCGAACACCGCCGTGGTCACGGCATCGAGCGGAACGCCGCTCGAGTCCGGATCCAGATCCAGGACCTTCGGCTTGACGGTGTCGGTGGTGGTGCCGGTGACGAAGCTCGCGGTGTAGGCGTCTTCGAGGATGTTGCCGGTGCGGTCGCGCACGGCCTCGACCGTCAGCTCGCACGGCGTCGAGGCCGGAAGCTGCGCCGCCGGACGCATGCTGGCCCAGCGGCCGTCCTCGGAAACGCGCACCGTGCCCGCCACCGCGCCCGATCCGCAGTCCAGCGTCACCGTCTGCGTGCTCAGGCTGGAGGCCCGCATCGTTTCGGCGAAGCGGATGAGGACCGCGCTGTTGCGCACGACGCCGCTGGCGCCGTCGGCAGGAATCGTCAGCTCCACCGCCGGCGGCGACTGGTCGGGGTCGAAGGGGTCGGTCTCGGCCTCGGCTTCCTCGGCGTTGGTCAGACCATCGCCGTCGTCGTCGTCGTCCGCATCGCCGGCGTCGTTGGGGTTCAGGCCGAAGGTCGACTCGAAGAAGTCCGACATGCCGTCGTCGTCGCTGTCAGCGTCGCGCGGATCGCTGGTGGCCCCGTCGCTGCCGGGCAGCAGTTCCTCGCCGTCGGTCAGTCCGTCGTCGTCGGTGTCGGGATCGGTCGGATCGGTGCCTTCGGCCAGCTCCTCCAGGTTGATGATGCCGTCTCCGTCGCTGTCCTCGCTGCCGTCGTTCTGCCCGTCGCCGTCGCTGTCGGCGACGGTGGGATCGAGACCCAGCGCGACCTCGTCTCCGTCGAGCACGCCGTCGTCATCGCTGTCGGCGTCGAGAAGGTTGATGGGGCCGCTCCCGTCGCTGTTGCTCGTACGACTGCGCTCCTCGCCGTCGATCAGGCCGTCGCCGTCGCTGTCGGCCAGCAGCGGCTGCGAGCCCAGCATCGCCTCCAGGCCGTCGGACACACCGTCGCCGTCGGTGTCGCTGAGGAAGATGCTGGTGCCCGCCTGGTACTCCTGCAGGTTGCTGCGTCCGTCCTTGTCGAAATCCTGCGCGGCATCTCCGGCGAATTGCGGATCGAGACCGTCGCCTCCGCCGGCCCCGAGCACCTCCAGCTCGGCCAGGCCCGGCGTCTGGCTCTCGTCGGCCAGCGACGTGAAGCGCACGCGCCGCACGCCCTCGAGCGCAGCGGGAACCCGAAGATCGCGCCGCGGCGCCGGCAGGCTGACCATGCCGCTGTCGAAGATCTTGACGTTGCCCGCGTTGAACGCCTCGAAGCGTCCCTGGAAGATGTCGCGCCCGTCGGCAATGCCCCGGTTGCCGACCACGCCCACCTGCAGCGTGCCGGCCGAGACGGGCAGCACCACTTCGACGAACGGCGCCTGGCCCTGGTTGGCCGTGTCGCCCGAGGCGGTGAACCACGACGTGAGCAGCTCGCCGTCGATGACCAGGCTCGCGCTGCCCGTGTTGCTGCTGGCGGCGGCGGTCGCTCCGGTCTCGCGCGCCAGGTTGCGGCCGCCGGGGTCGGTGGCGTTGGCCAGCTCGTAGTCGTCGGGAATGCCGTCGCCGTCGCCGTCGTTGCTCAGCGTCACGCCGAGCGCGATCGATCCGACCAGACCCTCGTTGACGACGTTGATGAGGACGTTGCCGCTGGAGACGGCGGTGACCAGGCCGCCGGCGCCGACCGTGGCCACGGCCGGGTTCGACGACATGTAGAACGTTCCGGCGGAGGCGGCGGTCAGATCGATGAGGCTGTCGTCGACCAGCACTCCCTGCACCGTCAGCTGCGAGGTCGGCGCGGCCGCCGTCAGCATGGTCGAGGTCGCGCCGATCTGCAGGATCACCGGGATGGGATCGACCTGCGCCGTCTCGATGGGGCCGACGTTCGTGGATCCGTCGGGGACGCCGGTGACGAACGGCCCCTGGCCGTACATCGTCCCTTCCTCGCGCAGGCAGAGGACGCGCACGCGGAAGGGACCGGCAGGCATCGGAATGTTCGGAATGGCGAAGGTTCCGTCGGCGTTGACCGCGACGTTGCGCGTGAGGATCTTGGCCGTGCAGGTCTGGTCGAGTTCGAAGTCGGCGCGCACGGGCGAGGCGCTCAGTGCACACGCCAGCGCAGCGGCGGCGATCCCGGTGATGCGCAAAGCGTAGCGTGGCTGGCGGCGCTCCTCGTTCATCGCCATTCCTACTTCGGCATCACGCTGGCCGGATCGACGACCGGCGCGGTGTTGTCGACGACGACCTTGCCCTGCTTTTCGGGGGAGGTCGCCGGATTGCGATCGCGGTCGTACCAGGCGCCGATGACCTTCAGATACTTCTCCTCGCGGTCCACGGTCGTGTTGGGATCTCCGACCCAGTCCGGCCGCATGTCGTCCTCGAAACCGTGCTGGTTCTCCGAGACCGCCACCAGATCCCAATCGCCATCGCCCTTGCCGGGTCCGAACGTGGTCGTGTCGAGCTCGATCGTCGCGTCCACGCCGGAGAACGCGACCTGCGGCGTGAAGCTCGCGAAGGCGGCGAAGCTGTCGTTGAGGTCGTCGAACGCGCGCTTGTAGCCGATCTTCACCTTGGAGGCGGGCGTGACGTTCTGGACGCCGAGGACCACCGCGGGCGTGGTCTGCAGCCGCGTCGTCACCGTGCCGCGCAGGTAGGAAAAGCCGGCGATGTCCTTGTAGTTGCCCTCGGTGGCAGCGTCGGCGTCGTCCGGCGGCGCGGTCTCGTCGAACGGCGAGGTGGTCAGGCGCGCGCGTGTCCAGAAGATTCCGTGCTGCTGCAGGTACCGGAAGAAACGCTTCGTGCGCTGGCTGCCCGCGCCGCTGGTCGAGACGAGGTCCTGCACGAACTCCTGAATGTCGTTGGGCTTGCCCAGGACGAACTCGCGGAAGAGGACGCCAAAGTTGTCGGTGCCGCCGAAGAGCGGATCGACGTGCACGCGGTAGAAGAAGGCGCTCAGCGCGCCTTCCACTTCCTCGCCGTTCTCGAAGCTCAGGCCCTCGCGGCCCGTGCTGCCCGACGTGCTTTCCGCGTTCCCGTCGACGTCGTTGGGCGAGCCGCCGCGCCACGTCGTGAACAGGGAGTCGTCGATCGGATCGACCTTGCCGTCGTTGGCGTGCTCGGCCAGACCGTCGGTGCGGCTCTGCACGTAGCTGGCCCAGCCCTCGGTCAGCGCGAAGATCGGATTCTTCTCGGAGTTGGAATTGTGGCTGCGGTTGGCGATCCCGTCGGCCACGATGCCGCCGTGATTCTTGTCGTGCACCAGGTGGGCGAACTCGTGGTAGATGTCCGACTGGTACCCCTGCCCCAGCATCGCCACGTTGACGGCGTTGATGTCGACGTCGGCGATGTTGATCTGTTCGAGGAACTCATACGAGGTGGTGCTGTCGGTGACGATGTGCACCTCGATGTCGTAGGTCAGGCTCCAGGGCGCGGTGCCCTTGCGGTTCTCGTACCAGGATACGGCCTGGGTGATCAGGCGCGTGAGGTTGGCGATCGACGCTCGCGCCGGGTTCAGGCTGTCCGTCATCAGCAGAACGGTGCAGTTGAGGTTGGACGCCGGATCGTGGTCCGGAGTCGTACAGAACGTGCCCGGATCGAACGGATCGTTGGCCGGCTTGTGCGACTTCAGCACGATGTGATGCCCGCCGAAGGATGCCGACGGCTGCAGCAGGAACATCCAGTCGATCACCACGTAGATGTCGGGATTGAGCTCGGCGCCGAAGTCGGCGGTCGTGATGACGGCCTGGAAGACTCCGCCGGCGTCGGTGTAGGTGGTCGCCAGAAGCTGGTCGGCGCCGACGTCGTCGTCGAAGACGCGCACGCGGATTCCCGGGATCAGCTTGATCGAGCTGTCGGCCACGGTTCCGCTGACCGTGAACGCGGCATGCGACGGATCGGGCAGGGCCCATCCCGCCGCCGCCAGCGCGGTGCACAGCGCAGCCTTCCATACGCGCATCATCGCGACGCCTCCCACTGCGCCGCCGTGCCGAGGAACGCGACGCGGTAGCTGCCGTCGGCCTGACGGCTCAGCACGAGCTGGTCGCGCAATGTCTGCGGACTGCCGTCGGCGCCGGCCACGCGCATCTCGCCCACCGTGACTTCAACCGCCGCCTCGCCGACGTGCCTCCACGTGACGGGCCCGAGGTCCTGGAGCCGGCGCCCGCGCTGCTCCGCCACGAGCTCGTCGAGCACGCGGCCTGGATCGTAGCCGGGCGCCAGCAGCATCCGGATGCGCTCGCGCGAGCCGTCGAAGCAGGCCTCGTAGTAGCTTCGCAGCAGCGACCGCATCGCCTCCTCGCCCTCGCCGGCATCGTGCAGCCGCTGGCGTCGCGGCGTCTTGGGCGCTGCGGGCGTGGCAGGGGCGGCGCCGAGAAAGCGGGCCACGTCCGGATTGGCGGCATCGAACGCGTCCACGCCGGCGGGCGCCGGTCCGAGGCTGCGGGCCATCGAAAGGACCGAGGCGCGCTCGGCGGCGCTGGCATGGTCGCGCGTGAAGGCGACGGTCTCGAGCAGCACGGCGTGCGTCTTGTCGCGTGCGACGTCGGCCGCGGCGCCGCCACTGCCGACCGAGCGCCCGGCGAGGCCGCGGGCGCTGGCGGTCTGCTGCAACTGCGACGCCTGCGCGTGCACCCGACGGGCCTTGTCGAGAACGGTCGCGACGACCTGCGGCGGCGTCGGCGACGCGGGCGTGCGCAGATGCAGCTCCGAGCTCTGCCATATCTCGAGCGCGCGCGCCGCCAGGCCGACGTAGGTTGCCGCACTGCCGACTGCGTCCGGCCCCGCCGCCGACTGCAGCTGCTGCGCGCGCGAGAGCCGCACGTCGACGAGCTCGGCAAAGCCGGCGCGGGCGCCGTCGACGTCGCCGGCGTGCATGCGCTCGATCAGACGGTCCTCGTCGGTGACGACCTCGGTTGCCAGAGCCGGAAGCGCCACGCACAGGCACGAGGCGACGATGACGGCAAGAAATCGCATCAGCGCAGCTCCACCGGGAACTTCCATTCCTGGATGCCGTTGGCCGGATTGCCGTCGGCGTCGGTGAAGTTGCCGATCTCGTCGCGCAGATCGCGGAACATCACCTGGTATTGCCCGTCGGGCAGCATGTCGAGCTGCGGGCTTTCGGCGCGGATGTGCTTGGAGGTGAACGGGCCCGTCACGGAAATCGCTCCCGGCCCGCTGACCGTCAGGACGTCGGAGCCGTTGTTGAGAACGATCTTGAGCGCGTCGAGCAGGTCATCGAGTCCGGAAGGGCCTACGGGGAAGGTGCCCGGCGCCGGCTCGTCCTTCAGGTCGGCCTCGATGACGAAATGCGTATCGCGCTTCTCGCTCTCGGTGACGTCGCACTGGTCCTTGATGCCTCGCATCTCCAGCTCGAACGGGCCGCCGGCGGGGTTGGCGAACGCGCCCGGGAAAACCTGCTCCCACTTCGCGCCCGTCCATGTCACCGAATGGAAGCCGGCGGTGGTGGGCAGGCCCGTCCGTTCGACGAGAACGTCGTTGCTCTTGTCGCGCACGCGGAAGTGCACCTCGTCGAACGGATCACCCGGACCCACGACCTCGTAGGTCAGCACTGCATCGGTCCCGAGGTTGATCTTGCCCAGCGGCGTCACCTGGGAGATGCGCAGGTCGGGGCCGCTGTGGACGGTGACGTTGTCCGTGTCCATCGCCTGCTCGCAGGAGCCGCAGCGCCCGGTGACGCTGACCGGGAAGGTGCCGGCGCGCGTGTAGCGGTGCATCGGCGCGGGGCCGCCGCCGAGGGCGCCGTCGCCGAAGTCCCATTCGAAGCTGACGGTTCCGGTGCAGTTGGTCTTGACGATGGAGACGCTGAAGAAGACGGGACAGTCCGTCATCCGGTCGGCCGACTTCATGCCCTGCACCTTGGCGTCGATCTCGAAGACGGCGGGGTCGCCCTTGCACACGCCGAGCTCGCACATGTCGTTGTACGTGCAGGCGTTGCCGTCGCTGCAGGACTTGCCGTTGGGGAACATGAGCGACTCGACGCACTCCCCGCCTTCGCAGACGTAGTCGATGCACTCGTTGCCGCCGTCGCACGATGCACCTTCGGCCTTGGGATCGTGGAAGCACTGCCCGGCCGTGCAGCGGTCGGTCGTGCAGGGATCGTCGTCATCGCAGTTGATCTCGCCGCTCTGGCTCACGCACTGGCCGCCCATGCACACGGGCATGCCGCAATCGCTCGTGGTTCCGCCGCAGGCGCCGCCGTCGCCGACCGGAGCATGCGTGCACGTGCCGTTCTGGCAGCTGTCGGCGGTGCAGGCGTTGCCGTCGTCGCAGCCGGAGGCGCACGTGTTGCGGGGGCGAGTGCGCGTTGCGCCGCCCCAGCCCGAGCGCGTCACGCCGAAGCCCGGGTTGGAGATGATGCGCATGCCGCTCTCCTCCACCGTGGCCGGACCGATGTTGAGGAAGCGGTTGACCGAGTGGTCGAACTGGAAGAGGTCCACGACCGCGCCGGGCGGAAGCGCATCGCTGTTGGGAACCGTCACGCGCGCGGGCGGATCGAACACGACCCCCGGCGGCTGAATGCTCCAGGCCGGTCCCATGAAGCTGGTGCCGCCGGGCGGCGTCATCGGCACCTTGTCCAGATGCACCTGATTGATCGCGACGCGGCCGACCTTGGTGTTGTCCGGAAACGTGGCCGACCCCGCCAGCACGGTCAGCGTCATTCCCGGCACGCCCGGCATCTGCACGACGACGTCGCTGCTGCCGCCGACGATCTCGCCGATGCCGACCATCTCCGGCAGGCGCACCGGCCCGTTCGGCAGCGTGTTGGTCTTGCCCGCCACCGTCACCGTCTCCAGCGACAGTGCCGGAAACTTCTCCGTGCGCGGCGTCGTGCGTGGATCGATGAAGACGAAGATCTGGCCGACGCCCACGCCCTGCAGCAGGAACTGCCCGTCGGCATCGGTCTCGGTGACGACCTCGCTCTCGCCGTCGAGCGCAGTGGCGCGAACGGTGGTGATCGGGATCGGCGTGTTGGCGTCGTCCAGGACGATGCCCGCCAGCGAGGTCTGCGACGGATCGCCGGCGGCAACGGCCGAGGCGACGAAGCTCGCTTTCATGCTTTCGATGCCGGGGAAGTAGGCTTCGGCGACGTTGTTGTTGAGGCCCGTGGCCGGCCCGAGCGTGAACACGGCGCGCGCCACGCCTTCCTGGTCGGTCGCCGTCTCGATCGTCGCCTGCCCGTCGAAGGCGCCGGCGCCTGCGAGCACGCGAAACAGCACCGGCACCTCGGCCAGCGCATTGCCGTCCTCGTCGACGACCACGACTTCGAGCGGGGTCGGCAGCGGCGTGCCGACCACTCCGGTCTGGTTCTCACCGGCCACCGCACGGATGGCGTGCGGGAGCTTGGGAAACCCGCTGGCGCAAAACAGCGCCTCGCCGGCGGCGCCCACGGCGCTGGCGCGCACGCCGTTGATGCCGGCGCCGGCGCGCGTGCCGAGCGTCAGAACCGCCGCGGCGCGGCCGTCGGCGCCGGTGGTTCGCATCAGCGTGCGCTGGCCCTGCAGGTCGCCGCCGGCGAGCGTGCCGTCGCCGCGATCGACGACGAACGTGACGACGCGGCCGGCAAGGGGACTGCCGCCGTCGTCGCTCACTTCGACCACCAGCGGCTCGGCCAGCTCCTCGCCGACCACGCCTGCCTGCGCGTCGCCCGAATGCACGCGCACGGCGATGCCGGTGGGCGTGCGGCGCTCCACCGAAATGGATGCGCTTTTCTCGTTGCCGACGGCGTCCCTGCCGACGGCGGTGACGGTGTTCTGGCCGATCACCAGCGGCACGTCCTCGGCAACGAAGGTTCCCTTCTCCACCGACGCGGCGACACCATTGACCGTGACGGTGGCTCCGAAGGCGGCGCCCACCATGTCGTTGATGGCGCCGGTGACGACGATGGAGGCATCGGTGGTGACGAACCCGGCCGGCGGCGAGGTGATGGCCAGCGCGGGCGCGAAATCGTCGAGCGTGACGTGGAAGGAATCGACGCCCTGGTTGCCCGCGTCGTCGACCGCAACGGCAACGACGGCATTGGGACCGCTGCGCAGCGGGACCTCGGCGTGGAACTCGCCCCCGGCGATGACGGCGGCCACACCGTTGACGGTGACGCTGACCGCGTCCTCATCGACGCTTCCGCTGACGTCGACGGTGTCCTCGTTCGTCACGGCCAGCGCCGGCTCGTCCACGTCCAGGGAGAGCGCCTTGCAGTCGGAACCGTCGCAGTCTTCGTCGACCTCGTTGTCGCAGACCTCGGGCTGCGCCGGCAGCGGCACGCACGGATTCGGCACGCCCTCCACGCACAGCTCGACGGTGCGCTGGCAGAGGCCGATGCCGCACGTCTCCTCGCCGAAGCCTTCGTCGGTCTGGGCATCGCAATCGTCGTCGACGCCGTTGCACAGCTCGGTGGCGCCGGCGCAGAGCTGGCACAGATCGTTGCAGCCGTTCTCACCGGGAGGATCGCACTGCTCGCCTTCGTCGACCTCGCCGTTGCCGCAGTCCTCGCACGAGATGCAGTTGAAGGTGACCGGAAGGTTGACGGCCTTGCGCAGAACGGCCAGCGAGTCGCTGGCCGTGGTGGTGCCGTTGCCGTTGACGTCGCAGATGCAGAGCTCACAGGAAGACTGGCCGACGGCGCTGCGCAGCACGAACAGAGCATCGGACGCGGTGGGCCTGGTTCCGGTGCTCAGCGGCTGGCCGCAATCGCCGAGCGCGGCGTGCGAAGCGGGCGCCGTCATCGCGCAGGAGAGCGCCGTCAACGCAGTGCGGGCGAGGAACGTCTTCGCGATGCGCAACGCGCGTGCAGGCAATGGACGCGGAAGACTGGAACTGGACTCCCCCGGCACGACGCTCCTTTGTTCGTCGGTGCCGTATCGCGTGCACACCCTCCGCACGCAGACATCGCGCTGCCGCCGGCGGCAGCCTTCCCGACCGCGGGATCATGACTGCCGCTCGGGACTCCGGCAAGGCCCATCTGGGTCGAAGCAGAGATTGGTCTCGGGTTGTTCCGCGCAGATCGCGCGTGGCGGCGCCGGGCAGTGCCTGCCATGATGGCTGCTCCGACCTCTGCCGGGGGCAAGCCGGGTGATGATCACGTTCCGCCTTCGACATCGGCGCCTGCTGCCGGCCGCCCTGCTCGTGTTGACGGTTCTACCGGCTGCGCCGGCGCCGGCGCAGCTTCCGAGCGCCCGCCAGCGCGGCTGCTTCGTCGGCGTTCATCGCGCGGCCGTGCTCGCCGCCGAGGCTGCCGGCGATCGCATCCTCGAATGCACGGAGGCGACACTGGCCGGAAGGCTCCGAGGTCCGGCTGCCGGCGACTGCTTCACCAGTACCTCGCCGCGAATGGTCGCGGCAGCCGAACGAACCGAGTCGATGGAGCGCGCGCGTTGCGAGCAGCGGCCCGGCTTCGGCTCCAGCGACGCCGCGCAGCTTCCGGCCGCGGTCTCCGCCAGCTTTCCCCTTGCCGCCGCGTTCGGCGAGCAGGTGATCGATGCGCTGACGCCGGGCACCGGTGACGCCGCGCTCGCGCGCTGCCAGCTCGCCGTCGCGCGCGCCATCACCGAAATGACCACCGCGCGCCTGAAGAGCTTCCACCGCTGCACCCGCCGCGGCCTCAGAAACGGCAACCTTCAGAACGCCGTCGCGCTGAGCACCTGCCTGGACGGGCGCGGCCAGAGCCACGTCGAGGAAGCGCTGGCGCGCGCGCAGAGCAGGATCGCCGGGACGTGCGCGGATCCAGCGGTTCCGGTTGCGCTGCCGGGCCCGTGCGGCGATGGCGACCTCGCCGGCGTCGCCGCGTGCCTGGACCGCGCGGCAGCGTGCTCGGTGTGCGAGCGGCTCGAGCAGATCGAGGGCGCGCCGGCGCTGTGCGACCTCTACGACGACTCCACGCGCGACGGCAGCTGCAGCTTTCCGGCTGCGCCCGATCATTCGGTCGCGCGCGTGTGGAACGAGGCACTGCTCGAAGCCATCCGTCGCGACACGCCGCGTCCGACGGTGCATGCGCGCAACCTCTTCCATCTGTCGGCGGCGATGTACGACGCCTGGGTCGCGTACCACGGCGACGTCGAGTCGGCGTACCTGAGCGAACAGTCGCCGCTGGTGCAGGACGCCGATGCCGAGGTCGACGAAGCGATCAGCTACGCCGCCTTCCGCGTTCTCACGCACCGCTTCGCCGCCGGCGTCTCGGCCTACAACTCGCTGGTCAACTTCGACTACTGGATGCGGGTGCTCGGCCACGATCCGGGCGTCACGACGACGGCCGGCGGCTCGGCAGCGGCCGTCGGCAACCGCATCGGCGCCGCCGTCATCGCCCACGGTCTGACCGACGGGTCCAACGAGCAGGCCGGCTACGCCGACGACACCGGCTACTTTCCCGCCAACGATCCGCTCATCGTGGCGCAGCCCGGCGCGCCGATGAACGATCCCAACCGCTGGCAGCCTCTGGCCCTCGAGTTCCGCATCGAGCAGAACGGCATACCGGCGCCGAGCAACATCCAGACCTACGTCGGGCCGCACTGGGGCAATGTCACGCCGTTCGCCCTGACGCGCGAGGATCCCGGCGACATCTACGTCGATCCTGGGGCGCCGCCGCAGCTCGGCGGCGACGGCGACCACGAATTCAAGCAGAGCGGCCTTCAGGTCGTGCGCCTGAGCAGCGGCCTGGACGGCAACGATCCGACGCTGCTGAACATCTCGCCGGGCGCGCGCGGCAACAATCCCCTCGGCACGAATGCCGGCACGGGCCACGCGCTGAATCCGGCCACCGGGCTTCCCTACGAGGACAACATCGTGCGCCGCGCCGATTGGGCGCGCCTGACGGCGGAGTTCTGGGCCGACGGCCCGAGCTCGGAGACGCCGCCCGGGCATTGGAACGTGCTGGCCAACGAGGTCTCCTACGACCAGCGCTTCGAGCGGCGCTTGGGCGGCACCGGCGAGCCGCTCGATGCACTGGAGTGGGACGTCAAGCTCTACTTCGTACTCAACGGCGCCGTGCACGACGCCGCGGTGGCCGCGTGGGGAGCCAAGCGCGAGTACGACACGTCACGGCCGATCTCGATCATCCGTTACATGGCGCAGCGCGGGCAATCGTCGAACCCTTCGGGCCCGTCCTATCATCCGCTCGGCATTCCGCTCGAGGATGGCCTCGTCGAGATCATCACGGCGCAAAGCGCCGCGCCGGGACAGCGCCACGCGCATCTTGCGGCGTACGTCGGACAGGTTGCGGTGCGATCGTGGCTCGGGACGCCGAGCGATCGGGAGCACGAGGTCGGCGGCGTCGGATGGATCCGCGGCATCGAGTGGATCCCGTATCAGCTGCCCACGTTCGTGACGCCGGCGTTTGCCGCCTACGTCTCCGGGCACAGCACCTTCAGCCGCGCCGCCGCGGTGGTGATGACCAACATCACCGGCAGCGCCTTCTTCCCCGGCGGGCTGCACGAAGTGGAGAAGCTTCCCGGCAGCCTCGACTTCGAGTACGGGCCCGTGCAGCCGGTCACGCTGCAGTGGGCGACCTACTTCGATGCCGCCGACGACGCCGGCATCTCGCGCCTGTGGGGCGGCATCCACATCCGCGCCGACGATTTCGGCGGCCGCGAGATGGGCGCCGTCATCGGAGAGGATGCGTGGGAGCTGGCGCTCGCGTACTTCGGCGAATGACGCCGCCGCGGCGGCGCTACGGCCGCCGGCAGCAGATCGCGGCGCAGCTCAGATTGCCGGAGAACACGCCGTTGTGGTTGAAGCCCTTGCACAGGAAGCCGTCCTCGCTCGCCGAGGGCCGCGACACCGACAGCTGCTGCATGTCGAACGGATCGGTGCTGGATCCGCCGCCGCCCATGACGGCGTAGCCGATCGGGCACTGCGCGGTGACGCTGCCGGCGCTGGAAGCACCAAGCACGATGCTCTCGTTCACCTGCACGCAGTCGCGCACGCCGGGCGTGCAGCCCTTGATGCGAGCACAGCAGTCGTTGCCGGTGCCGTCCTCGATGCAGACCACGCAGCTCGGCGGTGGGATCGTGGCCAGCGGGCTGTCGGCGGCACCGAGCGGACAGACCATGTCGTCGTCCTTGACGACGCAGTTGCCGTAGTCGAAGGCGTGGTAGCCGAGGGCTTCGTTGCCGCCGTCGTACCATGCCACCAGGCCGGCGACGTTGGTGGCGGCAAGCGAGATCACGCCCGTCTTCTTGTCGATCTTCGCTTTGCAGGTGTCGGCGGCGTGCGCGGCGCCGGCGGCGACCAACGTCATGCACAGAATGGATGAAGCAGCGCGCGCGGCGCGGCGGCCTGTGGATGTCATGAATGAAGCCTCCTTCGGGTGCAGCCGTGGATCGGCTGCTCTCCCGAAGACGCGTTCCCTTCCGCGTCACGTCGTGCCGCTGCGGCGACCGTGTGGCGGCACCCGTCGCCGTCACTGCTGCGCACACTGCAGGATGAGCTCACTCATGGGGCCGCCCTCGGCCGCGCGCGTGAAAACGGCGGTCTCGGGGCCCTCGGCCCCACCTTTGCAACATGTGGGGCATGGTCGTAGAGCGAACGGAGGACGAGCCGGCTGCGCGGGAACGCTGTTTTTGGCCATCGTCAATAGTTGTCGAGCCACTTTCTGCTTGATGACCACTGTGCTGCCACGTAACCAGGATCGTCCGTTCGGCTCTCGGGAGGGGTCTGCTGGTGAAAAAGGTGGAAAAGGGAGTCCGCGCGACTCCGGCACAGCAACAACTCGAGCCCGGCGCCCAAGGCCGGCGCACTGATCGCAACGCCCTTCTTCGCACGGCACGTGCGGCCTCTGCGCTGACACGCGCCGGCGCCGGGGCCACGTTCGCAATCGCTGCGATTGTCCTTGGTTTTGGCGCTCTTGCCGCCGCGCAGGAAGGCTCCGGCACCGCGCCGAGCGCCGCTGCCGCCGGCGCCGATCCCAACGTCGACGTGCTGCGCAAGCTGCTCGGCGTGCCCGAGCCTCCTCCGCCGCCGGCGCCGGAGGCCGCGCCATCGCCCGCGCCGCCGGCCGCCGATCCGGCCGCCGCCGCCCCTGCAGCGCCCGCATCGCCATCCACAGACTCATCCACAGCCTCGCCGCAGCCTGCGCCCGCCCCTGCTTCTGCGGGCGCGCCGCCGCAGGCACCCCCGGTCGCAGCCTCGTCGGCCCCGTCGCCGGCGCCTGCCGAAGCGGCGCCCGCACCGGTTGCCGCACCGGCGCCGACGCCCGCGGCTGATGCTGCGGTCAAGGTCGAAGCGGCCAAGGAGCCGCCCGTCGTCGTCGCGCCGGTCGAGGCCGTGCCTGCACCGGCCGAAGCCGCCAGCCGTGCCAGCGAGGCGCCCGTTGCCGTCGAAGCGGCGAAGGTTGAAGCCATCGCCAAGGTTGGCGAGCCGGTCATGCCCGAGACGCCCGAGCCGCTCGTGCCTGCGCCTGCCGCCACCAGGCCCGCCGCCACCGAGGCGGCGAAACCCGCCAAGGACGAGGCTGCCAAGCCCGTGCCGGCCAAGGCCAAGTCCGTCGCGCCGGCCAAGGTCGCCAAGCCCGCGGCGCCGGCCAAGCCGGCCAAGAAGGAAGCGCCGGCCGTCGCCAAGCCGCCCAAGGCCAAGCCGGAGCCGGCGGTGGCCTCCGCCAAGAAGCTCGAGCAGCCGCTGCCGCCCGAAGAGGTGCCGGTCATCGTCGCGCCCGAGGACGCGCCGACGCTGGCATCGATCAAGCGCGACATGCCGCTGGAGTCGCCGCCGCCTCCGCCGGCCTCGATGCTGCAGTTCAAGGACGTGAAGGTGCCCGCGCCGGGAAGCGTCGTCTCGGCGGCCAACATGGCCGAGTACGAGCACCTGATCGGCCCGAGCGTGCAGTGGGCGCTGGGCCGCGGCGCCAGGCTGCGCATCGTCGCGCCCAAGCCGATGCCGCTCGAGCCCGCGCGCGCCGAGGCCACGCAGCGCTACCACGCGCAGGTCAAGCTGTCGGACGACAAGACCGAGCTGCTCAACTACGTCGCCGGCATCCCCTTCCCGTTCGTCACCGCCGACGAAGCCGATGCCGCGACCAAGCTGATGCACAACAACGCATCGCGGCTGATCGTCGACGACGTCGACATCCGCCATTTCAGCTGCGAGACCGGAAGCCTCGACGAGAACACGGGCCTGCAGATCGAGCGCGCCTACGTCAACGAGCACTTCCGCCGTCTCTACTACGTCAGCCGCTTCTATACCGAGCCGAAGCCGACCTGGAAGAACGCCGGCGGCGTGCGCAACCGCGAGCTGCTCTATCCGCTGCTCGAGCCGTTCGATCTCAAGGGCGCCGGCTTCACTTACAACCGCTACCTGGACGCCACGCGCCAGGACGACTCGTGGCTGTACTTCCCGCAGCAGAAGCGCGTGCGGCGCCTGTCGACCGCGCAGCGCTCCGAGGGCGTGTTCGGACAGGACATCGATCTGGACAGCTACGGCGGCTTCTCGGGCAATCCGGCCTGGACCGAGTGGCGGCTGCTCGGGGTCAAGACGATTCTGGCCTCGATGCACGGCGAGGGCTTTCCGCCCGACTGGCAGCCGGGCTCGGCCAACTTCCTGTTCGACGACGTATGGGAGCCGCGCGAGGTCTACGTCATCGAGGGCAAGTCGAAGCTTCCCGAGTACGCGTTCGGCAAACGCATCATCTACCTGGACCGCGAGAGCTGGCTGATCCCGTACACCGAGATCTACGACCTCAACGGTGGGTTGTGGAAGGCGCTCATCCAGACGGCGCGCTTTACGAAGAAGAGCTTCCCCGGCTCCAAGATCACCTACGACTACGAGCAGTTCTTCTACCCCGCGTTCGCGATGATCGACATGCAGTTCTCGCACTGCACGCGCTGCCAGCTGCCCTCGCCGCAGTATCCGGGCGAAGAAGGCTGGTACATCAACGTGGGCGAGCGCGAAGGCACCACCGAGGAAGTCTTCGAGGTCTCGAGCTTCATCCAGACCGGACGCTGAGAGACGGACGGATACCGGGAACGAGCATGGCCGAGGACATCATCGAAGAGCTGCGAAAGCGCCTGGCCGCTTTCGACAATGACGCCGAAGGGCGGCTCAGCCAGCTCGTCGTCGACGCCAAGCTTCGTGCGCTCGAGGACCTGATGGAGGCCGTCCACGACGAGCAGATCAAGGAGCTCGACCGCAAGAGGGACGGCGAGCTCGGGCTGGGCAACGACGAGAAACCGGGCAACGCGTGAGAGTGGCCGCGAGGAAGACGTGCAAGAGGATCGAGAGAGGAAACAGGTGCCGCTGGAGCCCACGCCGATGATCGAGGCGCTGCGCGATCGCATCGAGAACGCCAAACGCGACGCGGTCTCCTCCGTCGCCACGCTGCGCGAGACGCTGCGCCAGCGCGCCGCGCAGCTGACGCAGATCCGTGCCGACCTCGGCAAGGCGCTCGACGAGTTCGAGGAGCAGCGCCGTCAGCTCGAGGCCGAGCGCGCCGAGCTCGAGCAGCACGTCAATCTGACGCTCGACCCCAAGATCTTCGGGCAGGAGCTGCTCGAGCAGCGCGCGCAGCTCGACCGCGACCTGGCCGCGTTCGAAGCCGAGAAGAAGACCGTCCGCGATCGAACCGCCAAGCGCACCGAGGAGCTGACGGCGCGCGAGCGCGCGATCGCCGAGGCGCAGGACAAGATCGACGACGAGGCCCAGGCGCTGGCGCGCGAGCGCGCCGCCATGCAGGCCGACCAGCAGATCGCACGCAAGGAGCTGGCCGACCGCCAGAAGGAGCTCAACGCCGAGCGCGCCGACCTTGCCCGCCGCATCGAGGCGCTGGAGGCCGACCGCGCCAGGGGCGAGGCCGCGCTGGCCGCGCGCTCTCGCGAGCTGGACGAGCGCGTGCTCGAGATCGAGGCGATCCGCCGCAAGATCGACGAGGAGACCGCCGCCATCCAGGCGCGTCTTGCCGATCTGGCCAAGCAGGAAGCCGACGCCGAGCGCGAGGCCAAGCTGCGCAACGCGCATCTGGAATCGCAGCTGCGCAAGCTCGAGGCCGACCGCGTGGCCCTCGAAGGCGAGCGCGAGCAGGCCCGCCTCGCCCATCAGGCGCGCATCTCCGAGATCGAGGCCAAGGCGCTCGAGGTCGAGCAGCGCCGCGCAGGCCTGGAGCGCGAGCGCACCGCGCTGCTCGCCGACGTGCAGGCGGAGAAGGACGGGGCACGAGCGCTGACCGCCAGGCTCGAGGAAGAGCGCTCCGAGCTGGACCGGCGCATGGCCGCGCTGGAGGAGCTGCGCGCACGGGCGCAGAGCGAGGCCGCCGAGCGCAGCGCCGCGCTCGCCGAGCGCGAGGCGCAGATGTCACGGCGCGAATCCGAGCTCGCCGCCGCGCTGGCGCAGCGCGAGCGCGACATCGCCGCACGCCATGCCGAAGCCGAGGCACGCGTGCGTGCGACCGCCGAGCTGGAGACGTGGCTGGCCGACTCGCGCCGTCGTCTCAGCGACGGCCTCGAGGCGCTCGAAGCCGATCGCAAGAAGCACGAGGAAGCCAGTGCCGCCCTTGCCGCCGCGCGCGCCGAGCAGGAGCGCGCATTCGCGGCGATGCGCCAGGAGCTGGATGCGCGGGAGGCCGCGATCGGCCGCGACCGCCAGAGCATGGAGGCCGAGGTCGAGGCACGCCTGGCCGCCGCGGCCGAGCGCGAAGCCGAGCTGACCGCCACCGAAGGGCGCCTGCTCGCCGACCGCGAAGCGCTCGAGAGCGAAATCGCCGATCTCGAGACGCGCGCCGCGGCCGAGACCGAGCGCCTCTCGGCCCGCCAGGCCGAGCTCGAGCAGGCCCGCGCCGCGCTCGAAAAGGAGCGCGCGCAGCTTGCCCACGAGCAGTCGCGCCTGGAACAGGCGCGGGCCGACAAGCTCGCCGAGCTTGCCGGGCTGGAGACGTGGCTGGCCGAGTCGCGCGCGCGTCTGGCCGCCGAGCTCGAATCGCTGGAGCGCTCGCAGGCAAAGCATCAGGCCGACGTCGAGCAATGGTCGCAGCGCGCGCAGGAGCGCGAGCGCGCGATCACCGAAGCCAACGACCTGCTCGGGCAGGAGCGCAGCAAGCTGGCGCAGGAGCGCGCCGAGACGCGGCGCAAGCTCGACGACGAGCGGCTCGAGCTGGAGATCCGGCAGGAAGAGCTCGAGCAGCAGGCGCAGAAGGCCCGCGCGGCGCTCGACGAAGAGAAGGCGGCGCTGCAGGCGGCCATCGCCGAGCGCGAGGCGAGCCTTGCGGCGCAGGAGCAGGCGCAGCGCGTGGCGCTCGAGCAGGAAGCCGCGCAGCAGAAGCAGAAGCTGGAAGCCGAGGCGGCCGCGCAGAAGCAGGCGCTCGACGGCCAGGCCGCCGAGCAGAAAAGCAGGCTGGAGGCCGAGGCCGCCGCGCAGAGGCAGAAGCTGGAGGCCGAGTCGGCCGCGCAGAAGCAGCGCCTCGACGAAGAGGCCGCCGCGCAGAGGGCCGCGTTCGACGCCGAGACCCGGGCGCAGCGCGACGAGCTGGCGGCGCGCGAAGCGGCGCTGGCCGCCGAGATCGAGGAGCGGCGCACGCTCCTGGCCGAGCGCGAAGCCGAGCTGGAACGCGGCGCCGAGGAGCTGCATCGCAAGCACGACGCCGTGCAGGCCGAGATCGTCGCGCTGGAGGAGAAGGCCGAGGCCGAGTTCCTCGCGCTCGACGCGCGCGACCATGCTCTTCAGCAGCGAGAGCAGGAGCTGGCCGCGGCCCGCACGCAGCTCGAGCGCGAGAAGATCGAGCTCGAACGGGCGCGCGCCGACAAGCTGGCCGACCTCGCCGGCCTGGAGAACTGGCTGGCCGACTCGCGAGTTCGCCTGCAGCAGCAGACCGAGCAGCTCGAGGCCACGCGCGCCAGGGTCGAGCGCATGGAAGCCGAGACGCTCGAGCGGATGCGCAGCTCCGAGCAGGAGCTGACCGCCTCGCGCAGCCGGCTGGCCGAGGAGCGCGAGGCGTTCGAGACGTCGTGCCGGCAGATCGAGGAGCGCCACCTCGCCGAGCAGGCCGCGCTGACCGAGCGCGAGCAGGCGCTGACCGCGACGGCCGAGCGCCTGCGCGAGGACCGCCAGGCCCTGGAAGAAGAGCTGGCTTCGCTCGAGAAGCAGGCCGAAGCCAAGGCTGCGCAGTTCGCCGAGCAGGAAAAGACCATCACGCAGGCCGGCGAGGAGCTGCGACGCAAGCGCGAGCAGGCACGCGCCGAGCACGAGTCGCTCGAGGAGCGGGCGGCCGTTCGCCGCGCCGAGCTCTCGGGCCTGGAGAACTGGCTGGCCGCCGCGCGCGCCCGGCTCGAGGAGGAGCTCGGGCAGCTGGCCACCGAGCGCGAAGAGATGCGCAAGGAGCGCCAGCGCCTGCGCCGCCAGGCCGCCTCCCTGCTCAGCGACCTCGCCGACGACGACGGCGCAGGCCGCGATTCGTCTTCGGACAGCCAGGCAAGTAAAAGACTGGTTCCATGAACGACACCGTCATCGAACAGGCTCGCAAGCTGACGGGTGTACAGGGCGCGGCGCTGGTGCGCCCGCCCGGAACGGTGGCAGCCTCGAACATCGAGTCGAAGCAGCTCAACACGTTCTTCGAGCTGCTCTATCGCACCGCCTACGAGCTCGACCGCAAGGCCGGCCTCGGAAACGTCTCGGCCGTCGTCGTCAAGACCGACAAGGCCGGCGATCTCTCCCTTCTCATCCACGATCAAAAAGCCCTCGCTCTGGTCTCCGAGGGCTCACGCCCGCTCTCGGAGCTGTCTGCGGAGGTCAGAGACCTGCTTCGGTAGAGGTGGCTGTGCGGACGCTGTTGCGGGATCTAGCAACTCTGAAAGGAGTCCACGGCGGCTACGTCGTGCGCAAGGGCGAGGTGCTCGCGTCGTCGTTGCCCGAAGACCGCACCGATGCGCTGTCGGCTGCGCTGGAGGCGATCGTCAAGATCGGCGAAGGGCTGTCCAGGATCGACGCGCGCTTCGAGGAAGTGCGCATCGAATTCGGCACGCAGTCGCTGATGGTGATGCCGGTCGACGACGGCTTCACGCTCGGACTGCTCACGGGCGAAGACGTCGACCTTCCGCTTCTGCGCGCGGTGATGGCTTCGAGCGTGCGACAGCTCCGGCGCATGGCCGAGCTGCCGCCGCGTCCGATCGAGGAGCCCAGGCTGCCGCCGCTGCCCGAGCTTCCCGACGTCGTCGTGGCACCGGCGGCCCCGGATTTCGAGGCACCGCCCTTGGTCGCGCCTGCAGCACCGGCCGTCGAAGCGGCGCCGGCCGTCGAGCCCGCGCAGGCCGCGGGCGCCGCCGCGGGCGCATCGCAGAAGGCGCAGCCAACCGCTGCGCCCACGCCGGCGGCTCCGCCTGCGGACGCACCGCCCAAGCCCGAAGCGGCCAGGCACGCGCCGGCCGCGCCCGAAACCAAGCAGGCGCCGCAGCAGGCGGCCGCGGCGCAGCCGGCTGCCAGGCAGGCCGCCGCGCCCTCGCCCTCGACCGCCAAGCCCGCTCAGCCCGCCAGACCGTCGCCGGCCGAGCAGGCTCAGCGAGCGCGCGAGGCCAAGGCCGCGCAGCATGCGGTGCAGCAGGGCAAGGGCCGCGACGAGCAGCGCAAGCCCGAGCCGCAACGCAAGCCGCCGGCGGCGCCGGAGCCGCCGCGCGCTCCGGCCCGCGACGACTGGGACGCCGAGACCGTGCTGCCGAAGATCCGCGACCTGCTCACCGAGGCCATCGGCCCCGTCGCCCGCGTGACGTTCAAGCGCGGCGTCGCCAAATGGACCGATGCCCATGCGCCGACGCTGGGCAATCTGCCGGCGCTGGCCCGGATCCTCGCCGCCGACCTCGGCTCGGAGGCCGAGAAGAAGAAGTTCGTCGACGCCGTCGAGCGTTTGCGACAGGGCTGATTCTCGTTCAGGCAGGGCTCGTTCCAGGCCATCGCGCAAGGTATGAGGTTCAGACGGGGCGTGGGGGGCTCCCCTTCCGCGTACACTGAGGAGTGTCGTCCTTGAACAGCATCCGCAACAAGATCCTCCTGGCCATCGCGCTGGTGACGCTGCCGCCGATGCTCGTGCTCGGCTGGTACGGCGGCGACCAGGTCGAGAAGGCGCTGCGCGAGCAGGGCCTGCAGCGCCTCGACACGCGCATCAACGGCCTGTCGGCCCAGATGGACAAGGTGCTCTCCGGCACCGACGGCGATCTGCTGCTCCTGGCCGACGCCCCTTCCCTCTCGCAGTACTGGCTTGCGCTCGACAGCGGCGACGCCGTTCTCATCGAGGCAGCCAAGAAGAACCTGGCGCAGACGTTCACGCGCCTGCTGCAGATCCGCGGCAACTACCATCAGGTGGCGTACCTGGACGCCACGGGCATGGAGAAGATCCGCGCGCAGCGCGGCGCCGGCGACTCGATCATGATCACGCCGGAGACCAGGCTCGAGAACAACGCCAGCCGCGCGCTCTACACCGAGGCCAACAAGCTGCAGAGGAGCAAGGTCCACGTCACGCCGATCGAGCTCAATCGCGTGTCGGGCAAGCTCGAGGAGCCGCACCGGCCCGTCATCCACTACAGCACGCCGGTGTTCGACGCCTCGTCCAGAAAGCGCGGCGTCCTGGAGATCACGGTCAACGCCCGGCCGATGCTCGAGCTGGTGGCGGCGGCGCCCGAGCAAGGCGAGACGCTGCTGCTCGTCGACGCCAGCGGCGCCTACCTGAGCCATCCCGACAAGGACAAGGAATGGGGCGGCACCAACGACCTCGGCACTGCGCACAACCTGGCCACCGACTACCCGCGCCTGAGCGCCGCCGTGCTCAGCGCCAAGGGGCCGCTGCACGACGAGAGCGCCGAGATGATCACGATCGCGCGACCGATTCCGGTCCCCGGCGTGCCCGACAGACAGCTCGGCGTGCTCGTCGACATGATGCCGAGCAACGTCCTCTACGCATCGGCGCGGCGGCTGCGCAACAACTTCTGGATTCTGACCGGCGGCGCCCTCGCCTTCGCGCTGATCGTCGGCGCCGCGGTGGCCTACTACATCACGCGGCCGATCTCGGCGCTGACCGTCGCGGTCGACCGCATGAGCCGCGGCGAGCTCGAAGAGCCGATCCGCGTGACCTCCGGCGACGAGATGCAGAAGCTCGCCGAAGCCATGGAACGTCTGCGCAAGTCCATGAAGCTCATGCTCGACAAGTTCGAGGACTGATTCGGCAACGCCCAGTTCCGGCGGCCCAGAGCCGTCGGTGGCCCCGCACCGTCCGTGCGGCCGCTGTCGCGTGATGTTGGCGGCCCGGAGCCGTCGGTGGCCCAACGACGTCAGTACGGCCGCTGTCCGGTGATGTTGCCGGCGGGCCCGTAGTTGCAGACGATCGAGTGGTCGTAGGTCAGGTTGGGGCAGTGCGAGGTCGCGCAGCCCACCTCCTTCGTGTTCTCCCAGACCAGCTGCGTGTAGTGGCCGCAGATCTTCGTCGGCAGGCAGGTGTTCGTCTCGTAGACGTACCACTGCTTCTCGTCCTCCCACGCATCCATCGCCGTCTGGTAGTGGAAGGGCTGGTTCTGCGCGTAGATGTTCTCGCCGACCTTGTAGGGATGCCCCTCGTGCCGGTTCGGGTTGTGGTCGATCGCGCCCGACGGCGCCTGCACGTCCACGCATGCGTCGGCCCATTCCTGCGCCGTGGCCGCCAGCGCATCGCTCCACACGAGCGGCCCCACGCCGACGTCCTCGCGAACCTCGTTGTGCGCCTCGGTGATTCCCTCGAGATGCGGCGGCTCGCCGATGGTCGTCGTGGTGGTGCTGGTGGTTGTCGTGGTCGTCGTCGTCGAGGTGGTCGTGGTCGCGCAGGCGGGACAATCGAGCGCGATGTCGTGTCCGACGGCGGCCTTGAGGATGGTCAGCGCATCGCTGGCAGTGACCGCGCCGTTGTCGTTGACGTCGCAGACGCACATCTCGCAGGAGCCGCTGCCGACCGCGGTCCGCAGCGTCGAGAGGGCATCGGAGGCGACGGGCTGCTCGCCGGTGCTGGCGGGCTGGCCGCAGTCGCCCTGCTCCGAGTGCGCGCTGGATGCGCCGAACACGAGAACGATCGTAAGAGACACGAAGACGCGCATGGACATGACGGTGCGCGATGCACCGAACGGTCGGACCATGCAATCGGCGGGAATGTTCGAACGGCGGCCATCGGCGAACGCCGTCGGGGAGGCCGCCATCTCTCTTTCCCATCCGCGGGCCCGTGCGCCGCGCGTCTCTGCCTACGGCTGCACCGAAATGCTGCACGTCCCGGGGTTGGAGCGGAACGCATCGTAGGTGCGCCCGTTGTAATCGGTCTGCCCGTTGGGCGCCGGGGCCGGGATCGCCGCACTCTCGGTGACGTTGGTGACGCCGTAGGCGTGCTGATTCCAGATGCGCCGCGTCGGGAACCATTCCTGGAGCAAGGCTCCCCAGACGCCGACGCCGTTGGGATGGTCGTTGCCCTCCGAGCACGACGAGGAATCGTTGTTCGAGGGAACCAGGATCTCGGCGCTGCCGTCGTTGTCGGCATCGGCGATGGTGGGGCTCTCGATGCGCGTGCGGCTCGGGGAATTGTTCTTGAAGTAGACCGCGCCGTTGCGGCCGTCATAGACGCGCAAATGGCATTCGTCGTTGTAGGCGATTTCCCTGACGCCGTCCCCGTTGAAATCGAATGCGGCCGATGCCGTCACGCGGCTCGAATCGTCCTCGGTGACGCGCAGCCATCCGTTGTGCAGGCACACGCAGTTGCCGCGCGCGCAGACGGCGCCCTCGGCGCACTCGTCGTCGCCCGCGCAGGTGGCGCCGGGCGCGCGCGCCGGGTTGCCCTGCAGCCCGCTGGCCGTGTCGACGAACGCATTGGGCCAAGCCGGGCATGCGGCCGAGACATCCTGGAGGTCGTGCGCCACGTAGCGTGTGCCGAAGGCGACGCCGATCTCGGGAAAGCCGTCGCCATCGAAGTCGTCGAGGACGGGGGCTCCGCCGTCGGTGCCCAGGCCGAAGTTGACGTTCCGCTGCAGGGCGCCGGTCTGCCCGTTCAGGATCAGCAGATGTCCCTCCGCGACGATCACGACCTCGGCCGTGCCGTCGAGCGGATTGTCGGGACCCGGCGCAAGCAACGGATCGGTGCCGAGAACGTCGCCGACGGCGCACAAGCCGTCGCGCTGCGCGTTGGGGATGGCGGCGGCGCCGTTGACGGTCTGGCCGTCCCAGACCACCGCGAGGCGTCCCTGGCAGAAGTCGCTCATGTCGCCGACCGCGCATTCGGCGATGGTCGAGACGCCCGAGGGCGGGTCGGGCATCGCATACACCGTGGTGCCGGCCACGATCTCAAGCCGGGCGTCGCCCTGGATGTCGGCTACGCAGGAGATCGGTCCGAGCCCCTGCAGGCCGTTCATCAGGCTGCCGCTGAACTTGTCGACGAAGACGAGGTCGCCGTTGCCGTCGTGGCCGAGTGTGAAGGCGTGACGGCCGACGACGATCTCGGCAAAGCCCTCGTTGTCGAGGTTGGCCAGCGCCGGCGCCGGAGTGGCGTAGCTGCTCCACACGTTCGGGCCCGTCTCCGTGATCGGATTTCCGGTATTGCTCAGGATGGTCAGCCCGGAGTTCTCGTTCGCCACGACGATCTCGGGCACGCCATCGCCGTCGAGGTCGCCGATGGCGGGAACCGACGTGGAATTGGCGGTCGCGTTCGTGCACGGGCAGCTCAGCGCCAGCGAGTCGCCCTCGTGCCAGACGGTCGAGCCGCAGGTGGCGAAGAAGTCGTTGCCCTTGCTCGGCCCGCCGCCGTGGATGGCGCGCACGACGCCGTTCAGCGAAATGTCCGAGTTGCAGTAGGAGAGGAAGACGATTTCGGGGAAGTCGAGCTCGTTGATGAAGCCGTCGCCGTTGTCGTCGTCGAGATTGGCGACGAGCGGCGTCGAGGACACCTGCGAGGAGGCCGGAAATGGGGCGCCGGCGGCGTCGCGATTGGCGATGCCGGTTCCGCCCCATTGGATTTCGGCGACCGGAAGGACGCCGGCGAACAGGAACGGCTCGTCGCACGCTTCGGGGCCCGCCACGCATCGATCGGCGACGCATTCATGGCCGGCCGGGCAGTCCCAGTCGTCCTGGCACGCGCACCACGCATCGCCGCCGCCGGCATCCACGCAGCCGTCGCCGGCCGAGGGACTCTCGCATACGGTCGTTTCCACCGAGCCGCCGTCGGCGCCGCACTGCTGCAACTCGGTATCCGAGCAGGCAAGGGCATCGGGCGTGCAGACGTCGGCCACGCAGAGGCTGCCCGAGCAATGCTCGGCCTCGCTGCAGTCGCTCGAATCGGCGCAGCCGGTGCACAGCGGAATCGGATCGCCGGCCGGCGGCGCCACCGTGTTCGTGCAGTAGGTGGCGATCGCCGCCAGCAGATCGTCCGCGCTTCCCGCGCAGGCGCCTTTCTTTTCTGCTTTCGCCAGGGCGGCGATGAACTTCGCTTCGGCTATGTCGGTGCAGTCGGCGGGCGTATCGGATGCCTGGCATTGGAGCGCCGCCGCTGCGTACTTCGAAGCCGCCTTGCGCTTTCTTGCCTCGCAGGCGGTGGCGCCCGACGGGCCCGCCGCCGCCACGGCTGCCGGACAGGAAAGGACGCGCGGCTCGCACGTCGCGTAGGTGCCCGAGCAGCCCGGCCCGATCTTGATCAGCTTCTTTTCGAGCTTGCCGAGCTTCTTGGCCAGACACGCGGCTTCGTCGTAGGAGGCGTCGAGAAGCCCCTTGTTATGGCAGGAGATCGCGCCTTTCTCGGCCTTGCCGAGCGCGGCCAGCTTGGAGGCCGTGCACTTGTCGGAGGCCTCGGCCGGCGCGAGCAGAGCGGCGTGCACAACGATGCAGAACGTGGCCAGGAATGCGCGCTCGATCATGTCCGACTCCTTGCAACGCCGGGGGAAGCGGCGGCGCCGGATGATGGACCGCGAACCGAATTGTGACAATTCCACCCATGCGGGTGACGCTGCGCATACGTTCTCGCCTCGGGTCCCGATCGTCCGCAAAGGAACGACTCGGGACCCGACGTCGTTCGCTACTTGTTGTGGACGAGGATGCGCCCGGCGCCCACGAAGTAGTTGTGAAGCCCGCCGACCTCGATGTTGTAGACGACCGGCGCGGCCCCGGAGTCCTCGAGCGGCGGCGCCGCCCGGAACAGATCGGTTGTCGCCACGGACACACGCTCGAGCTGCGGATTGCTCGCCGAGGCGCCGGCGCGGCGGCGCTGGGGCGCGACGTAGCCGGCGTAGAACGTGGACGCATCGACGCTGCGATTGAACGCCACGGCCACGCCTGCCTCGCCGCGCGAAACGAGACGGTCGCCGACGGCCAGATCCCTTGCCTTGACCCATCCCCTGCCCTCGACGCGGAAGGGATGCTCGTCGGTGGTGCGGATGGTTTCGGTGCCGGCGCCGACCTCGCGCAGCGCCGTGCCGGGGCGCCGGTAGATGCGGGTGACCGGCTGCAGGACTTCCCTGCCCGCGGCCTCGTCGAAGGACCAGACGCGATCGCCGAGCGAGAGGTCGCGGATCGGGCGCGGGCCCTGCTCGGTGGAGACGATGGTGTCGCCGCGGAAACAGAAGCCGCCGTCGATGGGCACGCCGGTGATCTTGCAGGCTGGCTTGTCGCCGAAGGTGGCGATGAAAGCCTGCGTCTGCGTTTCATTGAACCCGAACAGCGTCGGCAGATCCTTGCCGCACGAGTAGGAGGCCGTCAGAACATCGGTGCCGCCGTCGAGGTCGCCGTCCTTGTCGTCGTCCTTGCCGGTGATGCTGCCGCTGCACGACTCGACGGCGGTGGGCGGAACGTCGAAAAAGGACGTCATGTTGGCCTCGTCCCAGGCCGCCGCCTCCACGACCACGAACGCCTTCTGCACCACCTTGGCCGATTTGGGTCCGACCTTGAACAGCTCCGGCTCCAGCAAGTACACCGCGAAGGCATCGTTCGCATGAACCGAGCCCCGGCAGAACATGGCGCCAAGATAGTAGGTGAAGGGAATGCTCGCGGCCCGGCCAATCCCCGCGAACTTGCCCTCGGCCTCGTTGTCGACGACGGTGGCCCCGAACTGAACGTGATCGGGACGCGGCTGCGCGGTTGCAGGCATGGCGGAAAGGCCCAGCACGGAGAGGGCAAGAGCAAGATTGCGGACGTTGTTTCGCATGACGGCAGGCTCCTCTGGATCGGATCGCGGGAGTGTCGAGGATCGGCGGAGCTGACACCACAAGGCGCGGGGCGGGCGCACCTGCGCGCTGCGATCGGGTCTTGGCGTCCAGGCCAATGACGGCGTTCCATCCGAAGCGCTGGATTCTCTTGCTATTCCAGCGAGGACGGCACTACCGCACGTCCGGCGCGTAGCTCATCGTACCACCAGTCGGCGAAGCCGTTACGGATCAGCCACTCGATGCGGTCGCCTCGCCATACGACCTTCTCGCGTTCATACGGCGACGGCGCATCGACGAACTTCTCGCGCACGGCATTCTTTACGAGCTCGAGGTCCTCGCGCACTGCCGGGATGTCGCGCATGCGCACGTTCCAGCGGCTGAGGTTGCGATGATCTTGCAGCGAAATCCCAAGAGCGCGCAGCGAGGTGAGGTGCGGGAACAAGGCGAAGTCCGCGATCGAAAGCGAGCCGCACAGGTACTCGCGTCCATCCAGCGCCTTCTCGAGCCGGCTCAGAACGATGCCGATGTCACGCATGCCGGCCTCGACCAGTCCCGGCGGCGGCTGGTCGTGTCGCTGCAGGGTCGGCCAGGTCCACAACGAGATGTCGTGGGTCAGCGCATCGATCAGGCCGTCCGCCAGACGCTCCCAGGCGCGCGCCTCGACTCGCACCGCGGGATCGGCCGGCAGCAGCGCAGGCTGCGGATAGCGGTGCTCGAGGTAGGCGACGATGTCGGAGGAATTGACGACGATGAGCCCGTCATCATCGAGCACCGGCACCTCGCCGCGCGGATTGACCGCATGCAGGTCAGCGAGCTCGGAGACGGCCAGCGAGTCTTTGCGCTCGTAGTCGAGGTTCTTGTGCGACAGGACCAGACGCACCTTGCGGGCGAAGGGGCTGAACGGATTGTCGTAGAGGATTCTTGCCATGGGTGGCCTCGCTTGTGAGAACGGGCGCAGCACGGGGTTGGCATCTGCCGCTTGGCGGTACGCCGCTCAGCCGAGGAATACATTGTCTCCGTGCCACAGCAGTGCCTCGCGTGACGGCTGGTCGCGCTCGGCCTTCGGCACGTGGATCTCGCGCCCGTGCAGCGGGTAATAGGAACGGCCGTTCTCGAAATCCGCCTTCAGGCGCGAGCTGACCAGGAATCTGCGGTCGGCGTCGATCGTCACGTAGCCCTTGTCGAAGAGGCGGTGGATGTCCGAGCGCAGGAGCAGGCCGTTGCTGACGCGATGCTCGCCGTCGCGGGAGTAAGGCCGGATGTGCGCGGCCTCCAGCGCCGGCAGCGAGTGCTCACCGGTGATGGCGCAGGCACGCGCATAGGCGTCGGTGACGGCGATGCGAAAGATGCCCTGCCCTACGCGCGGCATCACCAGCGTCGGTTTGCCGTATCGCTCCTGCGGCGCGGCGTCGGCAACGAGCATCGGCTGCGCGAGCGCCGCGCCCGACTGCACTCGCGCCAGGCATTCGCGGTAGATGCGGGCGCCCTCGCCGCTCTGGAGCTCCTCGGCCTTGCCCTGCACGGTCTGTCCCTTCCAGTCGGCGGGACCGGCTATCCATTCGCTGCGCTCGAAGAACGCCGGCGATCCGATCATCAGGCAGCCGACGTTGTAGCGACCGGCGGCATCGCGACGGTCGCCGGGCCGGTACTTCTCCAGGCGGAAGATCATTGCATCGAAGGTGGCCGCGCCGTTGCGCTCGCCGAAGGAATCCCAGGCCAGCCATGCCGGCAGCACCGAAGCGCTCGCGAAGATTCCGAACCCGCAGACGGCGTGGGCGTGCGCGGCCTTGAGCTTGAAAAAGACGGGCGTGCCCGGAGCGGTGCGGTGGAAGGTGGTGGCGCCGGAGGGCTGCCAGAAGTTCACTTCGTCCAGCGGCTGGCGGTCGCGCAGGAAGCTGTACCAGTCGAAGTCGGTGTTGAGGATGAGGCCTTGCACCGACGGCGAGGATAGCGGGCGGGGCGGGATAGGCCCAGGCGGTGCTGCACGACGAAGAGTTCAGCCGACGAACAGTGCTGCGGCCAGGGCGAGCAGCGCGAGAATGACGATCGTTCCGATCCAGGAACCGCTGCGGGTCTGGCCCCGCCGCCAGCCCTCCTGCTTGGTATATCCGATTCCCGTGCCCGGCACGGAGACGTTCACGCGCTTTCCGCGAGGTCCGATGCCGATCCGAAGACCGCGAGTGCCGCCGCTCACGCCCACACCTGACTTCGACAGTTTGACGCGAAAGCCGCCGCCGAGGTTGATGCTTCTGCGAAAGTTCCAGCCCATGGTGCGCCCTCGGCGACGATAGTCTGTCGTGGGCGGGGTTCATACAACTACGTGGCGGGCTCTGCGATGAGCGTGCCCAATCCGTGTAAGGCGCCGTCTTTCGACGGCACTCGCCATCGACGAGCATCATCGCTCGCGAGCGCCGCCTCGGTGGCTTCAGGAAGACGTCGGATCTTCCGCGGCCGCATCAACAGCGCGGCGCCGGCGGATCATCACGGCGTCGAGCTCGGGCAGGTCCAGGCCCCCGTTGAACATGTCCACGGCGAAGACGACGTCGAGGTCCCCCCGGTGGCCAAGCGTACCAGAGACAGCGCGCGCGGATCGAAGGTGGTGGCGCCCGAGTGCACGGCGGCGGCACGCACATCAGCTGCCGCGAAGAACTAGCGCATGGAATTCGCGTGGCGCTTGGAGACACAGAAAGCCAGCGTGCGTCGCTCGTCGCGGCGCGGCGGCTGTACTGATCGAGCGCATTGGCGGCGCGTGTCCGCGTGGCGACCGCCGTCTCCAGCTGGGTTTCATCGAAGCGTCCACTACGCTAGGGGATATTGGTGCAAGTCCACGTTGTCGGGCACGCCACAGTGGCCGAACGGCGCAAGCAGATTGCGGCAGATGCCCTCGGGAAAGTCGCAGCCGGTCGTCTTGCGAGACTACGTACGCAGGAATACCTTTGCCCCGAGGGACGGTGTTTCATGGGAAGCAAGAGAAAGCGCCAGCCTGCCGCCTGGATCGAGTCGGTATGCTTGAAGTGCGGATGCTTGCTGCGGTACCGCAGCAACTGGTCGCATCCGCCTCGGGTCTGCGGATCTTGCCGCGCGCATATCGTGAATATGAATAAGCTAACAGGCTTGAGCGGCCTTCGTGCCAAGTTCGTGCAGGGTGGGTCTCCTGGAAGTAGTCGGACCGGCAGGCGGCGGCCGACATAGGTCGATTGGGCTTGCCCTAACACTGATGGCAACGCGACCGCGCAGTGCTTTTCTGATTCGTCGTACCGGCGTTAGATTCCGTGCCGCACAATACGAAACCGGGGTGCGCTGCGTTTGACCAGATGTCTCAGGAGGCACAAATGACGATTGCAGAGGCAGCAGAGCAGATACTTATCGCATCGCGTGAGCCGATGCATGCGGCCGCGATCGCAAAAGCTATCGCGGAGAAGGGGCTCTACGTTTTCCGAGCAAAGGATCCAGGCAGCATGGTTGCTGGAGCTCTTTACAAGCGCATACAAACGCTGGGTGACGACTGTGCAGTGAAGAAAGTGGGGCCGAGCCAATTCACCGCACGCCGCTAGTAGATTTTCGATCTGCTGGACTCCAAAATGATCAACGAAGACGCGGCTTTCAATGTAGGTACCTGTGACGCCACGCAACGCGCCGATCTACTGCGCTCTCGTGCCAAAACTGCGATGCACCGGGACGTGTGTTCGCGGCCAATTGCCATCGCCCTCTCGGAAGGGTTGATCCATCGTGAATGCAGCGTCTTTGATTACGGTTGCGGACGCGGTGCAGACATCCGCTTTCTGCGTAAGCAGAAGGTCGTTGTCGATGGCTGGGATCCGCATTACCGGCCGAATGTCGACCGTATACCCGCAGATGTCGTCAATCTCGCCTACGTCCTGAACGTCATCGAAGACCCCAGTGAACGGAGTGAGACGCTAAGAACGGCGTACGAGCTTGCAAGGCAGCTGTTGGTCGTTAGCGTACGCGTCGATCGTGCGCTGGAGCCCGTCGCTGACCTCGCCGACGGCCATCTTACGCGAACGGGCACATTTCAAAAAATCTACGACCAGACCGAGTTCGTGACCTATGTAACTGAAGTGCTCGGCGTAAAACCCCAGGTTGCAGCTCTTGGGATCGTGTACATTTTTAAAGACCCCGCTATCCAGGCTCGGTTCGTCGCCAATCGCGCATTCACGCGACGGCTAGAGTATCGAAGCGACCTTATCGCCGAATTCAAGGCGGACCGCATTGCGCGTCGGTATGTTCGGCGCGCACATGAACTGGGACGTGTGCCCTTGCCGGAGGAATTCTCTTCGTACGACGTTCTGTGTGAGCGATTCGGCTCTCCACAGCGCATCGAACGGTTGCTGCTCAGTCAAATCAACCGGGAAAGCTTTGAAGGGACGCGAGAACAGCGCAAGCACGACATCCTGACCTTTCTTGCCTCGCTGCGTCTACAACTGGTACCGCTTCCGGCCGCGGCAGACTTACAGCGCACTGTCCGTGCAGACATTCGCGGCCTTTGGGGAAGTTACCAGCGTGCGTTGAAGGAGAGTGAACGATTGCTGTTCAGTCTCGGCAATGCCGACGTCGTGAGCAAGGCATGTCGGGAGGCGGGGGTCGGAAAGCTGTTGCCAGAAGACCTCTATTTTCATACCTCTGCTGAAAGCGATCTTCCCGCCGTATTGCGACTACTGCTTTGCGCCGCTCGATCGGTGACCGGCGACGTAGCCTACGACGTCGTCAAGGTCCGCCTGGACGGCCGCGCGATCTCGTTCCTCAAGTACAACGATTTTGATGGCGACCCGCATCCGACGCTGTTCTATAGCGTGCGCGTCTATCTGCCGCGCGCGTCATACCAGATCAGGCATTTTGGCAAGTCAGACAACCCGCCAATCCTCCATCGCAAAGACGCGCTCGTATTGCCTACCTACCCGTACTTTGGGCGGTTCCGTGAACTGACAGAGGCTGAGGTGAGTGCCGGCCTTCTCGATCGCCCCGATATCGGTATGCGCCGGCAATGGACCGAACTGCTAGCCCTGCGCGGCTTCCGCCTCGAAGGGCACGCGCTCAGGGCTATTACATCCGTGGAGTCGACGGCTGTGCGCACTCCTGGCAGGCTCGGTGGGAGGGCTTGAGACAGAGTTCAACGTTTTCCAAAATGGAACGTCGTGGAACCAAATCAACCTAAATCCCAGGCCGCTCTCGAAGTGGTATGGACCGTCCACGAGGTGGCGAGCTACCTGCGGGTGACGACAAAAACGGTTTACAATCTAGTCGAGCGGCGGGAACTGCGGAGTTTCCGGGTTGGGCGGGTTCTTAGATTCCATATGGATGACGTAATGCGGTTCGTGGCCAAACAGCGATTGCGCGCGGGGGGTGATGATGGGACGCCGAGCAACGAACAGTAAGGTCGCCCGCTTAGGATTCACCGGGCACGAGACCTTCCCGTTTCGAATCACCTGGCCGAAGAAGGCATTGGACGCTGTACTAGCTGACCCTCAAGTTTTTGGCAGGGAGGACGCCCTTGTCACGCTCGGGGTTGGCAAGAACATGGTTAGGTCGATGCGGCACTGGGGCCTCGCCCTCAACATCTTGTGCGAGCGTGAACTGGGCGCGTTGAGGGGAGAGCCGGCGGTTCAGCCGACCGACTTCGGTCGAGCGCTGCTGTCCGAATGGGATCCTTACTTGGAGGATCCCGCAAGTCTTTGGATGCTTCACTGGCAGTTAGTGCGATCTCCGGCGCGCACCGCGACGTGGTATTACGCCTTCAACGTGCTGCCGCGGTTGGAGTTTACGCGCAGTGACCTCGTGAAGGCTGTGCGGACCTGGGCGGAAGGCCACGGTGCCCGGGCGGCGGATCGCAGCATAGTCCGCGACGTCGACTGCTTCGTGCGGACGTACGCGGCGTCTCGACCAACACGAACTGTACCACTAGAAGACACACTTCTGTGTCCGCTCGCGGAGCTTGGGCTAGTCCGAACAGCGGATTCTGGACGTTCGTTTGTTCTAGAACGAGCTGACCGCCCTGGGTTGCCTGATGAACTGGTCGCCTCCGTGCTCGTGGACTTTCTCGTTCGGCGGTTTGAGGGCCTAAGTACAATCGCGTTTGACGACATCGCTTTTGCTGCAGGCTCTCCGGGGCGTGTGTTCGTCTTTTCCGAGGAGGCCTTTTTAGTCCGTCTTGAGCGACTTGAGCGTATTACGGCTGGAAAGCTGGCTTACGACGAGACCGCAGGCCTACGACAGATTGCGATCCGGGGGACACTCCCCACCAGCTTGGAAATCATGTCGGACTACTTTCAGAAAGCTCGACTCGACGTTCGCCGCGGGGTCGCCGCGTGAAGCAATCGACACCGAAGACTTGGGCCGATCTAATCTCCGTCCGTTCCCGTTATCGACGCTCAGTTCACCTGGAGCGCGACACAGCGCGAGATGATTGGCTAGAAGGCTATGTTGTCACGCCGCTCGTTCGGCGAGTTTTACGTCGCATCGCAGATGGCTTAGTCGCGCGTGACACGGCGCGGGCCTGGAGTCTCACCGGCCCTTACGGTTCCGGCAAGTCGGCCTTTGCCCTCTTCCTGACAGGACTTCTTCGCGTTCCCAAGACACCGAAAGGGGCGGGTGCTCGCGCTCTGTTGAAGCAGGCCGATCCGCAGCTGTGGGCGTCGCTCTTCGGCAAATCAGGGACCATCGCAGAGGCGGGCGGACTACATCCCATCGTCATAACAGGCGAACGAGCACCGCTCGACGAGGCATTATTGCGCGCACTCCTTGCGAGCGCTGCGGGCTTCTGGAGCCGCCGGCCACCGCAAGTGCTCTCGAAGATCCGTGACGCACATGCAAAGCTGCTCGAAGGTCGCCCGATCAATACGCATATCATCGTCACGCTGGTCGAGGAGTACGCGCGGAAGGTTCAGGAGTCGGCCACGTCGGGTCAAGGAATTCTCATAATCGTTGATGAGGCAGGCAAGTTCCTTGAATTCGCATCCCAGCATCCTACCAGAGGTGATATTCATCTGTTTCAGGAACTGGCCGAAGCGGCCAATCGAAGCGGTGACACCCCGATTGTCTTTGTTACGCTTCTCCACCAGGCGTTTGAGCGATATGCCGGGCGTGTCGGCGTTGCCCAGAGAAACGATTGGGCCAAAGTACAGGGACGTTTCGAAGACATCGCGTTCCTCGAGTCCCTTGATCAGGTAGTACGGCTGATAGGCACTGCCATTGAGAAGCCACGGCTACCGGCGAAAATCGTGACGGACACCCGCGTTATCGCACAAGATCTCGAATCGTGCACCGCCGCCCTCGCGCACTCCGACGAGGACGTCGCGTCGCTACTTTCGACGTGTGCGCCGCTTCATCCCGTGACCGCTCTGCTTTTGGGTCCTTTGTTTCGCAGCGGTCTATCGCAGAATGAACGCTCACTCTTCGCGTTCTTGGGCTCAACAGAGCCAGGGGCCTTCCAATCGTTTCTCGGCGAAGCACGCTCCGGACCAATCGAAGACTGGCCCTTGTATGGTATCGACCGTCTCTACGATTACGTAGCTACCGCTTGGGGTGCCCGCCTGTATGGTGTTGTAGGACGTCGATGGGCACAGGTGGACGAGGCACTTCGCCGATTGCCCGAATCCTCGGGTGATCTCGAAGCGAGGATCGTCAAGACGATCGGACTTTTGAACGTTGTGTCTTCGGCGACCGGCTTATCGGCGTCCGACGACCTCATTCGCTCGGCGGTGGGAGTTGGGAGAGGTACAAGCGAACGTCAGTACCTCCTTGCGATGAAACGATTGGTGCAGGCTTCGTTGGTCGTTTTTCGTAAGTATCGGGCGGCGTACCAACTTTGGGAGGGGAGCGATCTTAATATCGATGATTTGATAAGGTCCGCATATCAAAAAGCGGACCTTCAGCGGACGCTCATTCCGCGTCTTGAACGCCTCGTCCCACCGCAACCCCTGGTCGCCAAGAGACATCTTTTTACTACCGGGACCATCCGTTACTTCTCTATTTCGTATTGCGATGAGAGCCAGATCGACGAGGGGCTTTCGACGCGACGAGGCGAGGAGGATGGACTCGTTTGGTTGATGCTTCCAACTAGTGAGCGGATTGCTGGCGAGGTCCGCCAACGGCTGACCGAGGCCTTCATGTGGCTGAAAGTTGGTCCGTCGGATATCCCTGTTCTCGTTTGTATGCCGGATGACGCTGAAGTCATTCGTGATGCCGCCTACGAGGTCGGTGCCATTGAGTGGGTTCTGTCACAAACTCAGCAGCTCCACAGCGACCCTATCGCAAGACGGGAATTGGAAGGCCGGTTGGCAGATGCGGAGAGTCAGCTGCGGATGCTACTACTCGGGCTGTGGAGTGGTGAGGCGACGACGCAGTGGTATGGACGCAACGGCCGAATCGATGGTCTCAGATCGGGTCGATCAATCAGTGCGTTCCTTTCGGAGCTCTGTGATCATGCTTACGAGCACGCACCCTATATCCATAGTGAGCTGTTGAATCGGCGTCAGCTCTCAACGCCTGCGGCGGGTGCACGGCGAAACCTGGCGGAAGCCATTGTCGAACGGGGAGATCAAAAGAATCTCGGCTTCGAAGGTAATCCGCCTGAACTCGCCATGTATCGTTCGATATTGCAGGCTCACAGCCTCCATGTCGAGACGTCGGCAGGGTGGTGCTTCGTTCCGCCAGCCAACGCGCAGCGCGGGGGTCTACAGCAGGTTTGGGCCGCAATCTACAGTAAACTCGAAGGTTCGGAGCGGAAACGACGTTCACTCGCCGACCTCTACGACACGCTCAGTGCACCGCCGTATGGCGTCAAGCAGGGCGTGCTGCCGCTTCTGGTGCTCGTCTGTCTCGTGCAACTCGCCGATGAGGTGGCAGTCTACGAGGATGATCGGTTCATCCCGCGACTTTCTGGTCCTATCGTCGAGCGCATGCTTCGTAGTCCGAAGCGGTTTGAAGTCCAAAGATTCCACGTGGACGGCCCACGTGCCGACCTTTTCGCAAGACTAGCGCACCTCTTGCTTGGAAAGGGCGAACGCAAAGGGAGGCAGATCGTCCCCATCGTTCGCAGCCTCGTCAGCCGAGTTTCAACGCTCTCCGAGTATGCCCGTCGCACCAAGCAGGTCTCGCCCCACGCCGCTGCAATCCGGGAGGTATTGCTTCGCGCGCAGGAGCCACACACGCTCTTGGTTCGTGACCTCCCGCGAGCGTGTGGCTTTGACGGGCTCGAGTCATCCCGAGCGGTGCGTCGTGAGGATGTGGCTGCATTCGTAGAGAGGCTTCGTGATGCATTGGCTGAGCTTGAGAGTGCCGATGCTAGCTTGCGGTCGCGGCTCTCGGAGCGGCTGGGCCAAGCGTTCGATGTTCGCGGCGATGCCAATCGTCTAAGGACGGAGCTCTCTCACCGAGCCGCACGCGTTGAAGCCATTGTCGTGGAGCCGTCCGTTCGAACTCTGGTGGGGCGACTCCGAGATACCTCTCTTTCGGCAGATGACTGGCTGGTTTCATTGGCAACATTATTGTCGGGCAAGCCTCCCACAACATGGCATGATGTGGACATCGATCGCTTTGAGGCTGCGCTCGGTGTCGCTGCTAAGAAATTCGCGACGTTCGAAGCCCTTACGTTCGGCGCTGATTCTCCGTCACATGCAGACGTGGACGCGCTGCTGCTTCGGGTTTCTGTTGCACGACCGGGTCTTGTGGAGCGTGCACGAGTAGTTACCGTGAGCAGCCCAGACGCCGCGCGTGTCGGCCGCTGTAGAGAGGCCCTAGCTGAGATGGTCCGTGGGCATCGCTCTGAGCTGGGACATGTTGAGCTGTTAGCGGCGCTCTCGTTAGCGATCGAGGACCTCTTGGATGAGGATGCTGCGGAGCACACGTCAGAAGAGCGAGGTACTCAGTCATGACCGCGGAGCGGGTTCGGCATATTCTTGGATTATCGGGTGGAAAGGATAGCGCGGCATTGGCGGTGTATTTGCGCGACCGAATCCCCGAGATGGAGTACATCTTTACCGATACCCAGAAGGAGCTTCCGGAAACCTACGAGTATTTGGCTAAGTTGGAAGCGTATCTTGGAAAACCGATAGCTCGCCTGAACGCCGACCGCGGTTTTGATCATTGGCTTGAGGTTCACGGCAACTATCTCCCATCTCCGAGAAGCCGTTGGTGTACCCGAGTGCTGAAGCTAGTCCCCTTCGAGCGTTACGTGGGAGACGGCCCCGTCGTAACCTACATCGGCATACGCGCGGATGAAGACCGCGACGGATACATCTCTACAAAGGAGAACATCACGGCGCGCTTCCCTTTCAAGGAAGACGGTATCAAGAAAGCTGACGTTCTCAGAATTCTGGACGAAGCCGGGCTGGGGCTTCCTGATTATTACAAATGGCGTTCGCGGTCTGGTTGCTACTTTTGTTTCTTCCAGCGGAAAAACGAGTGGTTGGGGCTGAAGGGCAATCACCCGGAGCTGTTCGAGGAAGCCAAGTCGTACGAGAAGACCGATCTGGAATCGGGGAAACGATATACCTGGCAACAGAACGAAAGCCTTGAAGAGCTGGAAAATGAAAGCCGCGCGCGGAAGATCCGCGACGGAGAGGCACGTAAGAGGACCACGTCAAAGGGCACAACTCTCGTGTCGATCCTCGGAGAAGCGATCGAGCCACAGGAAGACGACGACGAATCTTCCTGTTTAATATGCCACTTGTAGTCGGGGGCAGCTTAGGCGGCTAAGTGTTTCTCCATCAATTAAAGGAGCGCTTAAACGGGCGTTGCTACGTCGACGTTAGACGCCCGACCTATCAGCTCCGAGTGCGCCGGACGACGGTAGGTGTACCGTCGTGGCAAGAAATACATCAACCAACGAAATAGCGTTTGCCACGCGTGCGATGAATCGAGCGTTGGTGCGTGTGCATAGATATGGTCGCGCACCTCTCCGAATCGGCGTTCCTTTACGGATACAAAGCGATCCACGGCCGCTACGACCGGCATCGTCAGTAGTCGCGTCCCGACGACCATTTCGAAAGCGCTTGGATTCAGGCCCGGCGGTATTTGAAGGACATGGAGGTCGCGCAGGGCCGGCAGTCGCGAACTCGATGGCACGACCTCTGCGTTGCCACAATACATCTCATACAGGTCCTCCGGTTGCCGAGATGCTGGGAGCCAAACACCGATGTCGAAGGTCGCATCGCCGCCCGGACGTTCGTCCTCTACCTTCGATATTTGCGTGGACAGCATTTGTACAGCTTGAGCGGTACAACGATAAAGGTCGTCTGTTACTTCGACGACATTTTCGAACACGTTCGCTTCAAAGTTTTGGATGGCGACTACGGAGCTTGGCAGCTCCACAAGGAGTTCCAAGTTCGGCGACATTGTTAAGCCAAGTGCGCGTGCTGTAAGGTTCGCCGACCCGACCAGGCAGGTGTGGTCGCCACGGTAGTATTTTGCGTGAAGGTCGTGGCGCAAAAAAAGCCTCCCCAGCGGCCGATCTCGAAAACACAGCCAGACATCTAGGTCTGATACACCTTGTACGATCTCTTCAGGCCACCAACGAGTGATCGCTGTTACGGCAACCGTATCGGGAACTGCTCTCAGTACGCGGTTCACGATTGGAGCTTTCATGAATGGCGCAACAATCACAATCTCTTTCTCCGTGGAGCAACAAAGCCGCTCGATCTGAGAAAAGATCACAGTCGTCCACTATGTGTTCCTGAGGAAGCGTGCAGCTACGCGACCCCAATCCGTCCGAATGTCTTGAATCTCCTCTCGTTTCTCTTCTGAAGGTTGCTCGTCCTCATACCGCGCCCACGCCATCAGAAGCAGCTTCAGCCCACGGTTCGCGCGCGTAAGTCGCTCGCGAAGATGTTCTGGCGACAGGTCGTCATCCACGTCCTCTTCAAGGACTTCGACGAGGTTTTTGTAGGCGGGATGGTTGATGTTGATCTTGATGAGAATCTCTCCTGCGACCGGACGCACGGTAAAAAACGACCGGCCTTCGAGATTCGCCTCCGCAAATGTGTACTTGATCCCCGACTCGATCGTCCGTGCGGCGAGCTCGCGTGCCTGCTCTTCGCCGAGACCAGTATCGACCAGTTCCTGCGTCAGGGTTGCGGTTCGCTCCGCCTCAGGAAGTTGCTCGTCGGCATCGCTGAAGCCCTCGTGGCCTTCGAGTTGCCGTTCCCTGGTTACTTCAGTGGCCTGAACCTCGGGAGCATTCGGATCGTAACGTTTGCGACCTTTACCAGTGCCCTTGTGCTGAACTTTGATCAGGTTGCGGAGAGTGCCGAGACGGCGGTCGATTAGCGAGATTATATCCATGAGTGGAAGCGTGGGATCCTCGTCTTCCTTGAGATTGTCCAAACGCTCAGTCAGCGAGGTTTCGCCGCCGGAGAGCAGGCTCTTGATATTCGAGGCGACCTCCGAAAAATGTCGTGCAGCCTGCTTGTTGTTCGTGACGCCAAAGAGCTCGTCCAGGCTGGGAGGGAAGTCTACCTCCACGCCCCACCATCTTTCTCGGGGGTCGTAGCCATTAACCAAAGCTTGGTCCATGTCGAGTTCCCGATCTGCACGGACCAGCGAGACCCCAATATTCCTCGCCGCGTGCTTGCCATAATCGGTGGCGCCTGCGTTAGGGCGGTTGCGTGCTTCCTCTCGTGCGAAACTAAAGCGGATCTTTACAGTGTGACAAACCCCCTGGAATTCAATCTCCATTGGGATTTCGTAGTTATCGCCGTCGTGCTGGAACAGCGGTTCATTATCGTACGGAGCGGGCGTGGAGCTTGGAACCATTAAGTACATCGGATCGTTCGCGACAGCGTAGTCATCGATTGTCATCGTAGTCGGATCGTCCTTCACGAAAGCGGCGAGGCGAATGGCCACGCGCCCGTCGTGTAGGAAGCGTCTGTACATACGCCCTATCAGGAATTCGGAGTTGCGGATCACGCTTAGGGCAGTGCGCCACATGCACCGATCAAGTACCGACCACACCACCAGTGTACCGGATCGGGCCACGCTTCTCGCCACGGAGGTCCAGAGCTCGGGTAGTGCGCGTGGAGTTGGTGCCGGCACCTCACGCATTCGCGAGCGGGCCACCTCTTCAAGATCGATATAGCTGTACACCGAAGACGCCGGACCATCCGTCCATGACCAGACCTCGACCTTCTTACATTGGCTTATCGACGCGGATGGTAGCCCCATTCCGAAACGTCCAATGCCATTTCGATCGCCAAGATGGGTACCATTGCCGAATTGGAGCGCCATTCTCAGTACCTTGGCATCCATCCCTGAACCGTTGTCCAAGACCGCCACGTGAGCAATCCGTCGTCGTACCCGGTGCTGCACAAGCTCCTCATCCTCGCAGCAGAGGAGCTCGACTGATGTCGCCCCCGCCTGTATCGAGTTGTCAATGAGTTCCGCAACCGCATAGGCCGTATTGCGATAGCCGTTGTCGCGCATTGCTTGCACGGCGAGGTGGGTCGGTACTAGGTCAAAAGCGAGCGAATCGGCCATCACCAAACATCCTCCCAATTCATGAATGCGTCGCTCATACGCCCGAACCCGGGCAGAGCTGTATCTACTATCGTAATGATTGTAGCCCGCGCGTTTCCACCGGCCTTAGGACCGCGCGTCGCCCGGCCGACCATCTGACTGTACAGCACAAGGGACTTGGTCGGCCGTGCAATGACTGCAGCACTAGTCCGGGGTGCATCGAAACCTGTTGTCAGCACGCCATAGTTGCAGAGGACCATGGGTGTTGGTGTAGAACTCCGAAATTTTGTGACCAACCGATGACGCTCGTTGGCCGACGTGGCAGCAGTGACAGCGGCGGCGTCTTTGCCGCGCGCCTCTAGGACCGTAGCTAACAGACGTGCGTGTGCAACAGTTGCTGCAAAAACCAACACACGCGCGTGTTGTGCAAGCAACGACTCTACTTTTGCAATAATTACGAGGTTGCGCTGGTCGTCTTCCGCGAGCTTCTCTAAGACCGACTCAGGTACGTCGAGCGATTCCGACAATTTCGCGAGATCATCTGTCGTCAACGTTGGGCCGCCACCGTAGCTCAACGATTCGAAAGATGGGCGCGCTAGGTACCCCTCATCAATCAAGTAGTCCACCGGATTCGGGTATCCGGGAACCTCAAGCGAGACCTTGTTTCTGTGAAAGAAATTTGCCAGCTCAATGTCTTTGTCTGGGTCGTTCCATGTTCGACCGGGAGTAGCGGTCAGGCCTAACAATTTGGATCCGGGGTTACGGTCTACGAGTACTTCAAGAACTAGACGATACGACTCTGCGATCGCTTGGTGTGCCTCGTCGATAATCACCAGAGATGCGCGATCAGCGAGGCGAACAATGAAATCCATATCCCGCTTGGCTGTCGCGTAGGTCTTGCCAAGACCCGCGACCATAAAACCATCGTGGACGTCGGGAATAGAAAGCGAGCGGGTGCCCCAGTATCGGTAGATACGGATGGGTCGGTCCCCCAGCGCTTTCCATGCCGCCTCAAATTCGGATGCAGCTTGGTCACAGAGCTCCTCGCTGTATGCCAACCACACAGTGAGACACGGTTCGCGACCTCGTAGCTCATTAGCTACGAGGTGCATAGCAGTACGCGTCTTCCCTGCGCCGGTCGGCATGTGTAGCAAAACGCGATGCGGACTGCTTCGCAGAAAAAGTTGAGCCTTGCGCACTGCCACACGCTGGTGAGCGAATAGCGCATAATCGCATACGGATTCGCCGATCGCAGGGCGTTGTTCGATTGGATCGACAGGCGTAGGGGGGACCCCGAAGAAGTCAAAAATCAGACGTTCTTTATGCGAACCTTTCGGAATACGGAGATTTCGGAGGAATGCGTAAGCGTCAGGGCTATGACCACCGAGCACCGCGGCCAGTGTCTCGGCGATGTCGGGCGGCAGGAGGTCGAGGAGCTCGCGTCTGGCATCCGGGTCGCGGAGAAGTTCGTCGGCGGGACGAAAGGACGTCACCAAGCCCCGTAGACGGCGAGGACGCGCGAGAGACGGGTCGAGGAGATTAAGAAGGCGGACGACTGGTGGACCTATTAGTTGTTCTAGCACCTCGTCGTCAGCGCGCGAGAGGACTTGGTCAAAGCGCATGACAGACCTCTTGTGTGCCCAATGTCTTCTCTAAGGGCTCGCTTGCTGTCTTACGCGACCGAGGAGCGTTCCGGATTGCCGTGGTGCCAAAAACTTTTGCGGAGGCAAGAACATGCGGATTCACGCGGCCGAACGAGCTACCATCAACGAACTTGAAAGCCACTATTTCCGGTGCCCTCGCGGCATGCAGAAGCTTGTCGCCTAAGAACAGGCGTGCGACAATCTGGCGAAAAGTACCCAGAGCCTTCGCGCCAAGACTGGAGTGATCCAGTTGGAGTTTGCCAAGCTTGTGGGCACGAAACCCTCGTTCGTCTCCTGGCGGAAGAACGCTTCCTCGCGCGGCGATTTCCTCTCCGTAGTTCAACACATCTCGGCCGGTTCGGGCTGTCGTGCCGGAGTTCGTTCGTCCCCGCCAAACTGGCGCCGACGCGTGAGTGCTACCGCTCGGGCGCGAAGGGTCCGGTGGGTATGCCCCGCGCTGGATCGGCTCGCCACTCAACCCGCCAACCTCCAGGAATTTATTCGGCTCCTCGCGGACACCGTCATAGCGGGCAAGGTCCCGAGGGCCGTCAAAGTGGATCTCGCCAGCGTGCAAGATACGAATCTTCATTCGTCTAACAGTCCCGAACCGAAAGGGTCGAAGCCAGCGCTGCCGGAGATGGGCCATCGAAGCAGCCCCTCCGTCCTGATCTGCCTGACACGCCAATTGGCACCGCACCTTCGCTTGTTACCGAGTCGGCAGAGTTGGTTGAAGCGCAACAGCGGGCATCCTCCATACTTCCCTCGATGCAACGGCCTGCCGCACGGTGCGAGTGACGTGCGCTACTTTACCACACAATGCGTCTGCCACTCCCTGACCACACAATCACGGTGCGTCGCCTGTCAAGGGGAACCCAATTTTCCCCAGGTATGGGAACTGAAAATTCCCCACCCTGAGTTTCACTGCTGCGCCTCTGCTTCCTGAACCAGGCCAGCCTTGAGCTTGTCCTTGAGCCTGTAGGAGTTTCCGCGGATGTTGAGCGTGATGGCGTGGTGCAGGAGGCGGT